>Ga0265293_10000066_pt1 | contig 232555 bp, 208 predicted proteins | sample Munlanlewell138R_FD_192505 | JGI IMG/M metagenome (GOLD analysis project Ga0265293, IMG submission 192505) | Leachate microbial communities from a municipal landfill in Southern Ontario, Canada - Leachate well 138R | ecosystem: Engineered > Solid waste > Landfill > Unclassified | place... | reverse complement strand
TGCATCTGTGGCGAGAACTGCACCACGCCCTCCAGCATGGGCGGGTCCGAGAAGTAGCCCTTCACCCAAGCCCACTGAAAGGCTTGCGCCGCGACGGGGTGGTGTCCGAGTCCCAGGGCGTCTGGATCCCGCGTGGCGATGAGCAACACCGGCCACCGGCCCTGCGGCGACGGCCCTATTTGCGAGCGCACCAGGCGCGCAAACGCTTTGTGCCCATCGCCGGAGAAGGCGGGCAAGGGGGCCATGCACGAGACGGTTTGGGGCCAGTCGCGATCGAATTTGCCTTGGGCGGCATCCGAGGCCACCATCACGCGCCCGCCGCCGACAAAGTCCCAGCGGTAGCTCCCCGGCGCGATGCCCGAGATCCCCTGGGGCGTCTTCTTCAATGTAAAGCGGGGGTTGCTGGATTGAGAGCGCTGCAGCCGTCCCACCAGCACGTCTTGGGGCACGTTGTAGGTGGTCACCACTTGGTAGGTCGCGAAGTCCGCAAAGGAATCCGCGGCGATGAGCACGCTCTCCAGCTCGGTGAGCGGCTTGATGCCCGTGGCCTGCACCATCTCGTTGTACAGGTAAAACGAGCCCAGCACACCGGCCAGCCCCGCCTCGTACGCCGTGCCCGCGAAGGCGTCCATGGCGAGCCACAGCACCCAGGAGGGATTGGCCTTGGACCAGGCGAAGACGTCGTGCAGGCAAATGCCTCCGGGCTCGGTGTCCTGCCCCGCGGCCCCGGGACCTCCCGAACCGCTGAGGCCCGACGGGGTGCCGGCCGACTCGCCGGTGTCCGCGCCGCTGTCCGTGCCCGCACCGCTGTCCCGCGTCATCGCTGTGTCCAGGGATGCCAGGGCCGTGTCCGCCGCCGTGTCGGTGCCATCGGCCCCGGTGTCGTCGCTGCCGGTGTCCGCGTGGGTGTCCGTGTCCGCGTGCGTGTCTGAATCTGGTGGTGGCGCTGCGACGCTGTCCGTGTCCAACGCCGCATCGGGCGCGGTGTCGTCGGCGCTGGTGTCGTCGGCGCTGGTGTCCGCTGCGTCGTCGGGCGTTACCGCATCGGGCGCTTCGGGCTCCTTGGGCGGGGGCGGCGCCTCGGGGATCGCCGGGGCTTCTTCGACGATCTCTCCGGCCGGGGGCGCGGGGGCTTCGGCCACAACGGGCGGGGCTTCCGGCGTCGCGTCTCTGGGCCCGGCAGCGGCGGGCGCTTCGACCTGCTGGCCATCGCCGTCGAGGATCTCCATCGACACCGCCACGTCGCGCACCGGCCGGTACGAGGGCTTGGCCCACCACCACACCGAGACGTGCAGCCCCGCGGAGCACAACAAGGCCACCCCCCATCGCCCCCAATGCCGCCAGGCTGTTTTTGACACGCGCTTCATCTGGTTGTCTCTTTCCTGTGCTTGTCTCTATCGCGATTGGACAGCGCCCTCAAGCAAAGAGGCATCACACCAAACAACGAATCCATTGCGCTAAGCGATCTAGTCTAAAGATGGGGAAACATTGCGCAACGTGGCACACTTTGGCACAAACAGCCTGCGCGTAAAAAAGCTTAACCATCTGGCGAAAAGAACCTTAACCACCTGATTCTACTGAATAATTTCGTTTTCCCTGGCGTGTTTTTTTTCTGGCATGCTTTTCGCACTTACTGTAAGTGCAGTGCCCAAAAACGGCGATGCGAGACGGTTAATTTTGCCAGCACAAAAAGAGGACCGTTGGCGGACATGTACAAGAACATGTGCAAAAGCAACGTATTGCACAAGAAGGAGTGGGAGACAACATGAAGAACGCAAAAATGAAAAACATGGTTTGGCTCATCGGCCTCGTTTGCCTAGCCAGCTTCGGGAGTGGGTGTGAGGATGGGCAAGATCAGGATTCGCCATTCCTACATTCTACGCTTCAAGCACCTCTCATCAGCGATGTGGCGAAAAGCAACAACAACATCGCTTCTCGAGGTGATCTGCATAATAGTACTATTGTCACTACGCAATCATCACAAAGTTCACCTAACTATTGAGCGGGTCATTAGTGCTGCTGAAAAAGAAAAAATGTTGAATTATGTCAACCATTACATCGACCCCGACACAATTGTTTATCAATTCGAAAACAGCGAAGGAGAGTGGATCGATTGTGTCGATATGTACCGCCAACCTTCATTAAAATCTCCCCTATTAAAGGGACACAAAATTCAAAGTCCACCATCGGAACCGAAGGGAGAGAAATCCATTATTGAAACTTCAGAACAAAACGAAATTTGGGCAGTTCAGAATATCAAAGAAATCTGCCCCAAAGGGTCCATTCCAATTCTCAGACCGACAATTGAGCAATTTCAACGTTTCGAAACATTAAAAGATGTTTTTAAGAAAATTCCGAACCATCTCAAAGAAAGCACACGAAATGAATTCACCCCACCCAATTTGGGGTCAACAGATTTGCACCAATATGCACATGCCTCTCAATCAGTATCCAATTGGGGTGTAGAGGCAGTATTCAATTATTGGGACGGAAATGAGGCTTATGTGGAGCGAGATGACGAATTCACGCTCTCACAGACGTGGGTAGTAGGCGGCTCGGGTTCTGGTCTACAGACCTTGGAGGCTGGCTGGAATGTCTATCGCGATCTTTACAATGGCAGTAACAAAGGACGCCTATTCATTTATTGGACTTCTGATAACTATCAAAACACTGGTTGTTACAATTTATTATGCTCTGGTTTTGTTCAGACAGATAACAGCGTAGTCATCGGTGGTGGCTTCAATGAGTATAGTCAAGCTGGCGGAACCCAAACGACTTTCAAAATTCGTATCCAAAAAAGCAGCATTACAGCAGACTGGTGGCTGAGATACGAAGGTGGTGGTACAAATGTTTGGGTTGGATATTGGCCCCGCAGTCTTTTTAATTCATCCGGACTAGCGAACCAAGCAAGTGTCCTGGACTTTGGTGGCGAAATCATTGACGCCAATACCACACGTCATACTCATACTGATATGGGATCAGGTTATTGGCCTAGCGACGGGTTTGGTTATTCCGCTTATACCCGAAACATTCTAGGTATAGATACTAATTTTGCGTGGATGAATGTTAACTTGACGAGACGTGTTACAGACGCAAACTGCTATGATCTCAATCTTTATCACACTACGACCTCCTGGGGAACTTATTTCTATTTCGGAGGTCCTGGCTATAACATCAATTGCCAGTAGTTTATAGTAAATTACTTGGCTAACTGATAGGAGGAAATGTCATGCGCTATTTATTTTTAATCATGTTTTTTTTGATGGCATGCGGAGAAGAACAAACGACTTCAGACATCAACGCGTCACCAGACGTCAACGCGCCGCCATCCAATACTGTGGGGCTTAAGGGCGAATATATCGATACCAATGGCCCTGCGTACTGTTGCGCTGCCGGGGCGGGAACCTCGTGCTGCGAGGACCGAGAGCCGGGGACGTGCTTTCAATACGGCGGCGTTTACGGCGCGTGTGTTGGCGAAGGTGAAGAATACGAAGCCAAAGTCCTCTGCGCCAAGTGCTGCGAGGGGCTGAAAAGGGTGGGCCTTGATCTCGTCGTGGGAGATGCTATCCCCCCAGAAGAGGACGGACTGCCAGAAGGATGCGACCGCAATCCCGAAGCCCCGCCCCCCAGCATTGGGATCTGCCTACCTTGCGGCAACGGCGTATGCGACGAGGGCGAAGACAAATGCAACTGCCCCGAGGATTGCAGCGAATGACCGTCCGCATTGCCGCTGGCCAACGACTGCCACCTCTACCGAACCCACCGCGATTCTAAGGCGCGATTTTACCGATCCGGAGAGCATTGGCCCCATGCGCGTCGCAGCGTTCATCGCAGGCGAGCCCGATGTTGACATGCAAGCGGATGTGGTTGGATTTGTTCGGGCACTGCTCACGAACTGCCACCAGCAATAGCTCCGAAACACAAAGCCAAGCATTGCGCAAATAGGAGGCGGTTCGCGTGCGCGCCTCTGCACCACTTTTTACACATCCATCGCGTTTCATCGCTTATAGTGACAACTTATGAATTAATTGTGATGATTTGTCGCTGGGCGGCGTCTAAGAGATTCCCTTTTCAACGCAATGGATTTTTCATGGATATTTTCGAGAAAATTGTCGCTGTTCCCAAACGCTTCTGCAAAGCGCCGCGCCGAATCGCCGCAGTGCAGCGCATTTTGGCGATTGAAGCGTCACCGAAAGAAATGGTGCGCCCCATGGTGGCTCACTTGTGCAATCAGCCCAAAGTAATATAAATGACGCAAATATTTAACTGTCGTCATTTCAACCCCAAGGAGGAGAACATGAGAAAACTAACACTGCGATTGATGGTCTTGATCGGTGTCTTGAGCCTGCCATTGCTGGGCCACGCGGCCACGCTGCACGTCTCGGCGGAGACGGGCGGCAGCGCGCGCAAGGCCGATGGCAGCAAGGAAAACCCCTGGAAGGATCTGCAGGTGGCCTTGAACAAAGCGTCCCCGGGCGACACCATTTTGGTGGCCAAGGGCAACTATCTCGGCACCAGCGACCAGGGTTATCTGACGATGACCATCCCGGTAAAAATTATGGGCGGCTATGACACCAGCTTTGCGAAGCGCGATGTTTTGAAAAACCACACCCTAGTACAGCCAAGTCCAGAACAAAACGGCACCTCGCGATCCTTCGCCCTGCTGTCCATCGGCGATCCCGCGAAACCCCGCACGTTTAAAGCCGAAGGCGGCGTGCTCATCGACGGCCTGATGTTCGACCGCGGCCTCTCCAACGGCTACCACGCCACCAAGGGCAAGCCCGAAGGCCTGCAGACGGGCATGCTGGTCAACCCACCCGGCCAGGGCGTCAACAGCGGCCAAGAGCGGGTCACCACCGTTGCGCAACCCTTGGTTTACTTCGCCAACGGCTCTGGCGACGTCACCATCCAAAACTGCCTGTTTGCCAACAGCGGAAATTACGCCATCCGCGGCTCCTGGAGCGAGGGCAAGGTGCTCTTGACCAACAATGTGTTTGTCAACAACACGTACGCGGCGGTGGAACTCTCGGGCGGCGGCAAGAGCGGCGACTTCAGCCTAGAGGTGGAGAGTTCTTACAACACGATGCTCTTCAACTGGGCGCGCACCAATGACCTGGGAGACATGGGCTATGGTTACCGCTACATGAACAACGTCAACAGCGATGTCCACCACTGCATCATCGGCGGTTCGACCTTCAGCGGCCTTGATCGCACCCGCGTGGAGAGCACCGCTGCCAACGAAAAGAAGAAAAAGACCGGCTCCGAAAGCAACGCCTTCTTTTTGAACAAACAGGCCGACTTGACGCTGCCCAGCGGTGGCGGTCAGTTCTTGCGCATTTGGGCCAAGGACTTTGAAGACCGCGAAGAACTCTACAAATACGAAGACAACGTGGAGCTGCCCGGCTCGGCACTCAAGGGCAAGATCAACGCCGCCTACCTCAACGCCTTCATCAATGCCAGCAACACCGAGTCGGTGCTGTTGGACCGCAATTCATCGGTCAACAAATTCCGCAGCGCCTTTGGCATGAACCTCGAGGCCACAAGCACGACGAAGGTCGAGATGTACGCCAACCACTACCCGCTCAAACACGCCCTCAAACTCTTTGGCGCCGTAAAGGGCAAGGGCGCGCAAAAACCCAAATGACCCTCCTCGCTGCGCACTGACGCGCACCCCCTCTCCCCGCATAGAAAGCGCTTGACACGTCCGCCCGATAGGTAGATAAACGGCACGTTTTACAGGCGCACCGGCGCCTTGTTCTTTCGCAAGCGTGGATGGCGGAATTGGTAGACGCGCCAGGTTGAGGGCCTGGTGAGGGTTAACTTCGTGGGGGTTCGACTCCCCCTCCGCGCACAATCTTTTCTCTCAAGGCTCCCCCCAAAAAACAAAGTCCCCAAACAGCAAAGGCGGTGTTCGCTTAGGCCCGCTGCGCCCCGTGTCCCAGGTGGCCGACGGTGTCCGTCAGCGCCCGAAAATATCCGCAACCCATTCAAAATACACGTATCGTCTTTGTGGCCCGCTCTTTGCATTTTTCCCGCGCATGACACCCCACACCATTGATCGATGCGACCCCGACTACCCCGCCGCCTTTCACCGCCTGGCCGACGCGCCCGACACCCTGCACATCGCCGGTCGCATGCCCAACATCCCCCTCATCGGCATCGTCGGTTCGCGCAACGCCGACGCTTGGCAACAGCGCTGGACCGAAACCTTTGCCGGACTCCTGGTGCAGCGTGGCTTTGGCATCATCTCCGGAGGCGCCGCGGGCATCGACACCGCCGCCCACCGCGGGACACTCGAACACGGCGGCATCACCGTCGCCGTCATGGGATCGGGCTTCGATCACGTCTACCCCGCCGAAAACAAAGCCCTCTTTGCGCAGATCAGCCACACTGGCGCCGTGCTCACCGAGTTTCCAAATCCCCAACCCCCGGCCCGCTGGACTTTCCCGAAGCGCAACCGGCTGGTGGCGGCCCTCTGCGCTGCCCTGGTGGTCGTCCAGGCCCACGCGCGTTCCGGCGCCCTGATCACCGCGCGACACGCCCGTTCCTTGGGCATCCCCGTGGGGGCCGTGCCCGCTGCCCCCGGAGACGAACGCGCCCGCGGCTGTCACCAATTGATACAGACTGGCGCCAAGTTAATTGACAACGCCGATGATGTATTGTCTATGCTCCACGGCAACGCCACGCCGCGTCAACTGAACTTGCGCGGAATGCCTATTAAGGATAAGCATTCATCTAATTTGTCGCCGGGGCAGCTCTCCGGGGACGAATTGACTGTGTGGCAACAGCTAGGCAACGCGCCGATACACATCGACGAACTCGCCACGAATGCCGGTCTGGCTCCGCAACGCATCGCGACAGCAGTCCTGCAATTGGAGTTGATGGGATACATCGTGGACACCGGTGGCCGCTGCTTTGCCCGTATGCCGTGAACCGAACCAAGAGGAGAACACAAACCCAATGTCCAAATCCCTCGTTATCGTTGAATCCCCTGCCAAGGCCCGCACCATCCGCAAGTACCTGGGGTCCGCGTACACCGTGAAGGCCTCCTTGGGACACGTAAAAGATCTGCCCAAATCCAAGATGGGCGTAGCGGTCGACCGAGACTTCGAGCCCGAATACCACATCATCACCGGCAAAAAGAAGATCCTCAAAGAGCTGCTCGATGCCGCCGATGGCGCCGAAAACGTGTACCTCGCCCTTGACCCTGACCGCGAGGGAGAGGCCATCGCCTGGCACATCGCCGAGGAGCTCAAGCTGCCCAAGGATCGCGTGCAGCGCGTGCTCTTCAACGAAATCACCAAAAAGGGCATCGCCGAGGGCCTGGCGCATCCGTTGCCCATCAACACGCGCAAATTCGAGTCCCAGCAGGCGCGCCGCATCCTCGACCGCCTCGTGGGCTACCAAATCTCGCCCATCCTCTGGAAGAAAGTCCGCCGCGGGCTCTCCGCCGGGCGCGTGCAATCCGTGGCCCTGCGCCTGGTGGTCGACCGCGAAGCCGAAATCCTCGCCTTCGAACCCAAGGAGTACTGGCGCATCTCCGCCCAACTGGCCGCCGCCACGCCGCCGCCCTTCGTCGCCCAATACTACGGGCGCAACGGCCGCAAGGCCGAGGTCAACAACGAGGCCACGGCCACGCAAATTTTCAACGACCTCGAGGCCGCGCAGTTCGTCGTCAGCCAAATCGACAAAAAAGAACGCCGCCGCGCCGCGCCGCCGCCCTTCATCACCAGCCGCCTCCAGCAGGAGATGGCCCGCCGCTACCGCTTCACCGCCAAGCGCACCATGATGGTGGCCCAGCAGCTCTACGAAGGCGTCGACATCGGCTCCGAAGGCACCGTGGGCCTCATCACCTACATGCGTACCGACTCCGTGCGCCTCTCCGACGACGCCGTCGCCGAAGTGCGCGACCACATCGCGGCACAGCACGGAAAAGAGTACCTGCCCGCGCGCCCCAACACCTTTAAAGCGCGCAAGTCAGCCCAGGACGCCCACGAAGCCATCCGCCCCACGTCCACCGCAAACCCACCGGAGGCGGTCAACAAGTACCTCACCCCCGACCAACGCAAACTCTACCGCGTCGTCTTCGAGCGCTTCGTCGCCTGCCAAATGAAGCCCGCGGTCTACGACCAAACCACCATCCACATCGACGCCGGGGAGCACAACCTGCGCGCCTCGGGCTCGGTGCTCCAGTTCGCCGGTTGGCTCAAAGCCGTGGGCGACGCCGCCACCGCTGCCCCACCCGAAGCCGACAAAAACAACGGCAACGGCGAGAGCGACGACGCACCGGTGGAGCTGCCCCCGGTCCAACAGGGCGAGGTGCTCCAAAAAACCGGTGCGGGCATTCAACGCGAACAAAAGTTCACGCAGCCCCCTTCGCGCTTCACCGAGGGCACCCTCATCCGCGAACTCGAAGAGCGGGGCATCGGGCGGCCGTCGACCTACGCCACCATCCTGTCCACCATCCAAGACCGCCGCTACGTCACCAAGGAAGAAGGCAAACTCGCCCCCTCCGAGCTGGGCCAAATCGTCACCGAGCGCCTCGTCGACCACTTCCCGCGTATCCTCGACGTCGACTTCACCGCGTCGATGGAAGCCTCCCTCGACCTAATCGAAGAGGGCGAACAGGACTGGGTCGCCCTGCTCCACGACTTCTACAAGCCCTTCCAAACCGAAATCACCACCGCCATGCGCGAGATGAAAGACCTGCGCAGCCTCACCGAAGAGACCGACGAGGTGTGCGAAAAGTGCGGCGCCAAAATGCTGGCCAAGTGGGGGCGCAACGGCCGTTTCCTGGCCTGTGCCAGCTATCCCGACTGCCGCAACACCCGCGAAATTGACGCGCCCAAGGAGAGCGACCTCCCCCCCATCGACATCAAGTGCGAGCTCTGCGGCAAAGACATGGTGCGCAAAAAGGGCCGCTTCGGCGAATTTCTCGCCTGCTCGGGCTTCCCCGAGTGCAAGGCCACCCGCTCCATGCCCACGGGCATCGACTGTCCGCGCCCCGACTGCGGCGGCGAGCTCGTCGAGCGTCGCACCCGCCAGGGACGCATCTTCTACGGGTGCAGCGCTTACAAAAGCAAGGGCTGCGACTTCGTCGTCTGGGGCACCCCGGTCAAAGAAGACTGCCCCCAATGCGGCGCGAAGTTCCTCGTGGCCACCCACCAGCGCAAGGGCGGGCGCCTGCTCAAGTGCGTGTCCGAAGGCTGCGGCTACACGCGCACCGAATCCCCCGAGTAACGCCCATGTCCAGCGACGCCACCATCATCGGCGCCGGATTGGCCGGATGCGAGGCGGCCTGGCAGCTCGCCATCCGCGGTTTCTCCGTCACCCTCGTCGACATGAAACCCGCGCACCGCACCCCCGCCCACCAACTCGACACCGCCGCAGAACTCGTCTGCTCCAACTCCCTGCGCGGCAGCGCCCTCTTCAGCGCGGCGGGACTGCTAAAAGCCGAGCTGCGCCAAGCGGGCTCCCTGCTCCTCTCCGTGGCCGATGAAACAGCGGTCCCGGCGGGCAACGCCCTCGCGGTCGATCGCCACCGCTTCTCCAGCGAGGTCCAGCGGCGCCTGTTGGCCCACCCGCGCATTGCGTGGCGCACCGAACGCGTGGCGCAACTGCCCCAGGGCACACCCCTCATCGTGGCCACCGGGCCCCTCACCGACGGCCGCTTTCTCGAGACCCTGCTGGGCGACGACAGCGCCTTCAGCTACTACGACGCCATCGCGCCGCTGGTGGCCGCGGACAGCATCGACTGGTCTCGGGTCTACCGCAAAGACCGCTACGAAGACGATCTCGAGAGCGCCGCCTACGTCAACTGCCCCTTCGAAAAAGACGCCTACTACGCCTTTGTGGACGCCCTGTTGGCCGCCGACAAAACCCCGTTGCACGCCTTCGAGGACCCGGTGTTTTTCGAGGGATGCCTCCCCGTTGAAGAGATGGCCCGACGCGGCAAGGACACCCTGGCCCACGGTCCCCTAAAGCCCGTGGGGCTCGTCGACCCCCGCACCGGAAAGCGCCCCTTTGCCGTGGCCCAACTGCGCCAAGAGGACGCCGCGCAAACCGCCTTCAACATCGTTGGCTTTCAAACGCGCCTGACCCAAAAGGCCCAGCAAGAGGTCTTCCGCATGATCCCCGGCCTCGAAAACGCCGTCTTTGAGCGCCACGGGCAAGTGCACCGCAACACCTTCATCGACGCGCCGCGGCTCTTAGACCCCCAACTGCGCCTGCGCCAGCACCCCCACATCCGCATTGCCGGACAACTGAGCGGCGTCGAGGGCTACGTCGAATCCATGGCATCGGGCCTACTCAGCGGCCTGTCCTTGGCCTGCGAACTGCGCCACGACACCCTGCCCCTTCCGCCGCCGCAAACCGCCCTGGGCGGCATTGCGCGCCACACCCAGCAAGCGGTGCCGAACTACCAGCCCTCCAACATCGTCTGGGCGATGATCGAAACACCGCAGCGCAACAAGCGGCAAATCGGCAAACGCGACTTCCGCAAGCAGTGCGCCGAACGCGCCGTGGGCCTCATCGCCGACTGGCAACAGAGCGTGAACCAACTGGCGCCCTTGGCACCCAGTCACTAACGAAATTTGGCGAAAAACAATGCGGCGCGGGGCGTTAGGCCACGGTGTCGCCGGGCAAGATGTCGCCCGACAATTCGGCGAGTTCGAGGCGCGTGCCGTCTTCGCTGGCGCCGGCCAGGAGCATGCCTTCGGAGAGGCCGAACTTCATTTGGCGGGGCTTGAGGTTGGCCACCACGATGACCTTCTTGCCCACGAGCTGCGATGGATCGTCGTAGCGCGCGCGGATGCCCGCCATGATTTGCCGGGGGCGCGCCTCGCCGATGTCCACCTGCAGTTGCAGCAGTTTTTTGGCGCCCGCCACCTCGCTGGCCGCCACCACCACCCCCACGCGCAAATCCAAGCGCGCGAAGTCGTCGATGGTGATCTCGGCAGGAGACGCCGCCGGCGCAGCGGCCTGGGGCTTGGTCTCGGTCTTGGCCGCAGGTGCCGGAGCAGATGGTTGCGCGCCCTGTTTTTCGGCGGCCCTGCGCTGGCCCCGATTCGCCGAGGAGGGCCCCGTCGGCTGTGAACGCTCGATGCGCGCCCATGAGTCTCGCAGCGACACCGCGCGGTTGAACACCATGTCGTCGGGGCGAAACTCGTGGCGATCGGCCACAAAATACCCCAGGCGCTCAAACTGCACCCGCGCCTCTGGGGCCAGGGTCGCCAAGTAGGGCTCGACCCGGCAGTCCTGCAGCTCTTCGAGGGACTGGGGGTTTAGGTTGTCGACAAAGTCGCCGCCCTCTTCGGTTTTGAGTGGGTTTTCAACGCGGAACAAGCGGTCGTAAAGCCGCACGCGCGCCGGCAGCGCATGGGTGGCGGACACCCAGTGAGACGTGCCGCGTACCCGGCGACCCTCCGGGGCGTTGCCCCCGCGCGAATCGGGATCGAACGTGCACTTGAGCTCGACCACTTCCCCGCTCGCATCTTTGATCACTTCGTTGCAGCGGATGAGGCAGGCGTAGCGCAGGCGAATTTCGGCCCCGGGGCTCAGGCGGTGCCACTTCTTGGGCGGGTCTTCGCGGAAGTCGTCCCGCTCGATGTACAGGTGGCGCGAGAAGGGTAGCTGGCGCGTGCCGAACGCCGGTTTCTCCGGGTGCAGGGGCGCCTCGAAGAATTCTTCCTCGCCCTCGGGGTAGTTTTCAATCGTCACCTTCAGGGGGTTGAGCACCGCCATGACCCGCGGCGTGGTTTCGTTGAGGTCTTCGCGAACGGTGTGCTCGAGCAAGGCCATGTCGACGATGCCGTCGCGGCGCGCCAGCCCCACGCGCTCGGCGAAGCGGCGCAAAGCCGCCGGGGAGTAACCGCGTCGCCGCATGCCCGTGATGGTCGGCATGCGCGGGTCGTCCCATCCGGTGACGAGCTGTTGCTCGACCAGCTTCAACAGGCGGCGCTTGCTCATCACGGTGTAGCTCAGGTTGAGGCGCGCGAATTCAATTTGCTGCGGGCGGTGGATGGGCAACTGCTCGAGGAACCAGTCGTAGAGCGGGCGGTGGTTTTCAAATTCCAGCGTGCACAGCGAGTGGGTGATGCCCTCGATGGCGTCTTCGAGGCCGTGGGCCCAGTCGTACATGGGATAGATGCACCAGTCGTCTTGGGTGCGGTGGTGATGAGCGTGCCGGATGCGGTACATCACCGGATCGCGCAGGTTCATGTTGGGCGATTGCATGTCGATGCGGGCCCGCAAACACAGCTCGCCGTCTTTGAATTCGCCCTTGCGCATGCGCGCGAAGAGGTCGAGGTTTTCGGCCACGGGACGGTCGCGCCACGGGCTCTCGCGCCCCGGCGTGGTGAAGTTGCCCCGGTACTCGCGGATCTCTTCGACGGACAGCGCCTCGACATAGGCCTTCCCCGCGCGGATGAGCACCAGCGCGTACTCGTACATTTGCTCGAAGTAATCCGAGGCGTAGTACAGCCGATCGCCCCAGTCAAAACCCAGCCAACGCACGTCCTCCTGGATGGCGTCGATGTACTCCACGTCTTCGGTGGCGGGGTTGGTGTCATCGAAGCGCAGGTTGCAGGTGCCGCCGTACTTTTGCGCCAACCCAAAGTTGAGGCAGATGGACTTGGCGTGCCCGATGTGCAGGTAACCGTTGGGCTCCGGCGGAAAGCGCGTGGCCACGCGGCCGTCGTTTTTTCCCGCGGCCAAATCGGCATCGATGATGTCCTCGATGAAGTGGGTGGAGGTCTCGGGGGTCGCGGCGTTTTCCTTGTTTTCGTTGTCGCTCATCGCACTTCCTTTTGTTGTCGATTGCACCGCCCGAAGGCGCTGTTTTTGTACGGGTTGACCGGCGCAAAGTCCACGAGAAAGCACCCGTCCCGCAAGGGCGGAGCCATCAGACATCAAATCGAGCGCGCGCGCAACCCCGCTGCCATCCCCCGCACCAAGGAGCCCTCGCCCAAGGCCACCAGCTCGGCTGCCTTTTGGCGACAAAGCGCCCGCCGCTCTTCGTCTTCTAAAAAGGTTTCGAGGGTCGCCACCATGCCCAGCCGACGCGCCACAATGAAGGCGTGCTGCTCGGACAGGGGCAGGTCCAACACCGCAGACACCGCTTGGAACAGCGCGTCAAAATCGCGCGTCAAATGTCCGCGCAGCCGGGGCAACAAGTTGCGGTCGTGATCGGAGATCCACTCGCTGTCCATGCCGCGCAGCCGCACCAACCAGTCGCGGATCTCCGCCAGCATGTCCTCTTCTTCGGGCAGTTGAAACTCGCCCGCGTCGCGCATGCGCGCCAAGCGCGTCCCCTCGTCTATCCACAGTGTGCGCACGCGGATGTGATGGGGACACATCTGCTGCAGCACGTGCGCCGTCTCCGCCACGTGTTCTTGGCGCAGCGCCACACCCCCCAACCCCGGCATGATGTAGGCGGTCATCTCAAGGCCCGCCGCAATGGCCTTGCGCCCCCCTTCGATGTGGTGCGCGGGCAGGCACCCCTTCGCCATCTGCGACAACACCGCCGCGCTGCCGCTCTCAATGCCCACGTGCACGCGGCTCAATCCCGCAGACCGCAGCGCTGTCAAATCCGCCAACGACTTGGCGAACAACGAGCGCGAGCGCGCATAGGTCGTGATGCGCTGCACCGTTGGCAACTGGGTGCGAATGGCTTCCAAAATCGGCAGCAGATGATGTGCGGGCCCCACCAGGGAGTCCGCGTCCTGCAAGAAGACGTGGGTGCCGCCCCGCGAGAGCCACAGCGCCACCCGGCGCTCGTCGTAGGACAGCGTGCGCGTCGACACCAAGTCCAGCAGCGCCAACGGAAACGCACGCCCCGCCGCCACCGCCGCAGATGCACGTTCACGAAGCAGCGAAGCGATGTGGGCCACCTGCCCAATCTCCGCCACGACCTCCGCCGCATCGCGCCGCTGAAACCGCTGCCCCTCGTACAGCGAGCAAAACGCGCACTTGTTCCAGGGGCAGTGCCGGGTCACCCGCAGCAACAAACTCGTGAATTCTGACGGGGGGCGAATGGGGCCTCGTTCGACCATGGGAGGGATACGGGGTAAGCGGTAAAGGGACGTTATTCGTCGTCGTCGTCGGCGGTGAAGCCAGCCATCACCTTTTCTTGCAGCTCGCGCGGGAGCTCTTCGTAGTGGGAGAAGCTCACCGTGAAATCGCCGCGACCGCCGGTCATGGAGTTGAGGTCCGGTGCGTACAGCAGCAGCTCGGACATGGGGGCCTGGGCCTTCACCAGTTGGCTCGCACCCTTGGCTTCCATGCCCAGCACCCGGCCACGCCGAGAGCTGATGTCGCCCATTACGTCGCCCATGCTGTCGCTGGGGCACTGCACTTCGATGTTCCAGATGGGTTCGAGCAAGACCGGGTCAGCCTTGGCCACCGCGGCGCGAAAACCCTTGGAGCCCGCCAATTGAAACGCGGCATCCGAGGAGTCGACATCGTGGTACTTGCCGTCAAACACCTCGACGCGCACGCCCACCAGGGGATAACCGGCGATGACGCCCTTCTTCATGCGATCGACGATGCCCTTCTCCACCGAGGGGATCCATTGGCGCGGAATGGAACCGCCCACCACGCTGTTGACGAAGTCGAAGTCGCCGTCGGCAAAGGGCTCGACGTTGATGAAGCACACGCCGAATTGACCGCGGCCACCGGATTGTTTCTTGTGTTTTCCTTCGATGTTTTCGACGCGCTTGCGGATGGTTTCGCGGTAGGGAATGCGCGGCGGCGACAGCTCCACCTCCACGTCGAACTTGCGCTTAATTTTCTCGATGGTGACGTCGATGTGCACCTGCCCCATGCCCGCGATTTGCGTTTGGTGCACCTCAGCGTTGCGGATGATCTTCAGCGTTGGGTCCTCTTCGTGGATGCGGTTCAGCGCTTGGCCGAGCTTGTCCTCTTCGTTTTTGTCCTTGGCGCTGATGGCGTAGGTGATGAGGGAGTTGACTTCAGGCAGCGGCGGGAATGTCAGTTTTTTCTTTTCGTCGCAGATGGTGTCGCCCACCTTCGTGTTCTTCAGCTTGGCAAAAGCGATGATGTCACCCGGTCCCGCCTGGGGGGTCGACTCTTGCTTTTTGCCCATGGGCACGAGGATTTGCCCGAAGCGCTCTCGCTCGTCGCGCGTCGCGTTGTAAAAAGTGGAGTCGGCATCGATGGTGCCCGACCAAACGCGGCAAATCGAGAGGCTCCCCGTGAATTTGTCCTGCACGGTTTTGAACACCGTGGCCGCAAACGGGGCGCTGGCAGAGGCTTCCACCGCCACCGGCTCGCCCTGCCACTCTGCTTCGGGAACCACGCGCTCTTCGGGCGACGGGAAGCGATCGCAGATCATATCGAGCATGGGTTGGATGCCGACGTTGCGGGTGGCCGACAAGGCGATGGCCGGCACGAGCATGCCCTGGCGCATGGCCTTGGGCAGCGTCGTGTTGATCTCCTCCTCGGTGAGTTCCATGGTCTCGAGGTATTTCTCCATCAAGTCATCGTCGGATTCCGCGATGACCTCGATGACGGTTTCACGGGCGGCGGCCACTTCGTCCAGCATGTCTGCGGGGATTTCGCCCGGCGTCATGTTGTTGGAGCCATCGGCGGGAAACATATAGGCCTTTTGGCGGATTACGTTGACCACGCCCTTGAAGTTGTCTTCGGCGCCAATGGGAATGATAAAGGGGGCGATGCGCTTCGAGAGGTGATTGCGCGCGCCCTCCACCACGCTGTGAAAGTTGGCGCGCTCGCGATCCATTTTGTTGATGGCGATGATCTGCGGAATGTTGAAATCCTCGGTGAGGGCATACATTTTTTCGGTCATCACCTGGATGCCGTCCACCGCCGAAATGGTCACCACGGCGATGTCGCTCACCGACAGGGCGTTGCGCGCGTCCACGAAGAAGTTGCCGTCGCCCGGCGTGTCCAGCAGTTGGATTTTCTTCTTGTTCCACTCCCCCACGCCAAAGGCCGTGGAGATGGAGCTGGCACGTTTGATTTCTTCGGGCTCGAAGTCGAAGTTGGAGGTTTGATCCAACACCGATCCCAGGCGATTGGTGGCGCCTGTATTGAAGAGGATGGCTTCGGCAAGGGAGGTTTTTCCGCTGCCGCCATGGCCCACCAGACATACATTGCGAATGTTTTTCGTTTCATACTTTTTCATTTGCCGGTACTCCGAAAGTTACGTGCGAGAACACTGGGTTTCAAGGAGGCTAGACGGTAGTCGAATTCATGGGCAAAATCAACCCGGCATTGCCATCGCCAAGCCCCGGCGAGCCAAAAAAACAAACCGAAAAAGTGTAGAAAATAAGGCGGGTTAGTTGATTATGATCACGATGGTGGCACAACCGAACTGCGCGGTCACCGACTGCCATTGACGCGCGCCATCCATCACTTTCACCATGTCGCAAGCCTTAGGGCAAAGGCGCAGCGTGGTGCAGGTGTCGAGGTCTCTCTTGTTCTTCTTAACCTCTTCAAAGGTCTGCCCTTCCATCTGGGCCCAATACCAGCCAAATTGACCGTCCTCTTCGGCGCTGCAATCCGCCATGTAGGAGAGCGGCACGAGGTCCGCGTCGGCGTCCACGGGGATGCCCTTCACGTTGATGTCGCTACAGCTCTTCACCACGTCTTGTCCGGTCTCCGGAACGACGTCGGGCACCGTGTTCCACTCCACAGTGTATTCGCAGCTAATGGCCGAGTTGGTGATCTTCACCAGGGCGTCGCCCAGCTCGTCGGCGTTGTCCGCCGGATAGTACCAGTTGTTCGTGGCCGTGGGTGTGGGGATGTTCGCGAGGCTCTCCAAGCCACCCGCGCCGTAGTACGCAATGGCGTCCATCACATCGACATAATCTTTGACCTCTTCGCCAACGCCGATAACAAACGTTTTAAACCCCGCGCTGGCGAGCTTCGCCGCTGCGTTATACGAACACAGATCGTCGAGGCATTGCGTCTTGTCGGCCAGCGGATCGGTGGTGGTGTTGCGGCAGCCATGGGGCACCCCATCGCCAAAGGCGCAGTTGGGCGCGCCGTCGGTGGCCAGCAAGACATAGGTGTCGTTGGAGGTGTCCAGCTCGGCCAAATAAGCGTTGAGCCACTCGAGGGAATCGCAAATGGGCGTGCCGCCGCATTGCCCAACCGTGCCGAGCACATCTACAAACGCGTCGTACACATCCGGGGTGCCAAAGGGCACCATGGGCTGCCCGTAGTTTTCATCGGCGGGAGAGCACTGCTCCGCCAGCGTCAACCCGTCGGGCTTACCGTCCACAATGGCCGGGCATTCTGGCGAGGGAAAGACCGCCAGACCAAAATCGATGAGCCCCGCTTCGGCGTGATCGCTCACGATTTTCTCAATGGCGTCCCGCACCACTTCGGCGTACGTCGCATCGCCAATTTTGTAGTTCTGCATCGACAATGAGCGATCGAGCAGCACCATGAGATTGATGGGCTTGGTCTCCACATCCCAGGCGATGTCCGCGCATTTGTCGTCGCTCGCGTCGGGGAGTTCGCCATCGTTGGACGAGTCTTTTTTGTCGCCCTTCTTGTCCCCGCCATCGCTGTCACCATTCGCAGCGCCATCTGACGTGGTTGCGGTGTCACCGTCGTCCGTACCGTTGAGATCCGCATTGTCGTTTGCGGCGCCTTTTCCCTTTTTATCGTTGGCACATGACGACATGCTCACGAGCAAACCAACGCCACAAAGAACCAACAACCAATGTTTCCACATACCGTACTCCTTAATGATGGCCAGGGGATCGCCGCAAAACGCAACCATCTCCCAGCGCATTGCTGCACTCAGTTAATGATGATGGGGTTGCACCCAAACTTCGCGGTCACTGTGTCCCAAGCCTTGACGCCGCCTTGTACCTTCAACTGCTCGCAGGCCTTGGGGCACAGGCGCACTTGCGTACAGCGATCGACGTTGTCGCCAATGGTCCGCACATGCCTCCAGGTGGTACCCTGGGGGAGGTCTGCCCAGTTCCAGCCAAACTCGTCGCCAATGGTGTCGCAGTCTACCGCAAAGCCGATGGGGATGTTTTCGGCATCTTCATCGGCGGGCACGCCGTAAATGTTGACCTTGTCGCAGCCCTTGAACACCGGGGCCTCCAGCACGGGATCGATGTCGGGAACCCCCGCCCAGTCCACGTCGAACACGCACGACAAGGCGCTGTTGGTCACGTCTTCGAGGGCGGTGCTCAGCGCTTCGGGGCTCGAAGCCTGGAAGAAGTGCTCGCCCTTGTTGGGGATGTCGTAGGGATCGCCTGCGGGCACCTCATCGAGCGTGGGACCGGCGCCGTAAAACGCCAGCATGTCCATCGTCTGCTTAAATTCCTCTACCTCATCGCCCACGCCGACGAGGAACATCGGGAAGCCTTTGGCGGCCAGGTAAAAGGCCGCGTTGGCCGAGCACATGTCGTCGAGACACTGCACCGAGTGCAGGGCTTGACCGTCGCCCACGGTGGAAACGCAGGTGTCGGGATTGAGCGCAAAAGAACAACTGGGCGCACCGTCGGTGGCCAAGAGCACGTAGGTTTTTCCCGTGAGCAACCCCGCTTCTTTGAGCTCGGTTAAATAGGCCCCCGCCCACTTCAGGGTGAGGCAAATCGGCGTGCCGCCGCACAAGCCCACATCGTCAAGCGCCTGGGAGATCGCCTGATAGGTGTCCATGGTCACTTCATTGGAAAACGGCACCGTCGGCGCAAAGGGCACCTCGCCCACCATCGCCGTGTAATCACTGGCCGCCGCGCAGCGAATCTCAAAGTTGGGATCGGCCTTTTGTTGCGCCTCATCGTTTTGCGTCGCAAACTCCGCCGTGCACTTGTCCGCATCGGGAAACACGTTCAACGCAAAGTTAATGATACCCGACGTCGTGTTTTGCTTCACGATGTCGTCGATGGCTTCCTGCACAACATCGGCAAAAGACTTGTCGCTAAACTGCTCCTGCATGGAGAGCGAACGGTCGAGCAACACCAACAAGTTGATGGGCTGAATCTCCACGTTCCAAGGTGTGTCGGCGCAATCGAGCCCCACTCCCCTGTCCGTTTCTTCGGGCGGATCGTTGGGATCGGTGGGATCGGTGCGGGCCAAGTATTCGATCATGTTGCTTATGCCATCGCCATCGAAGTCATCGTCCGGTCCCTGGTCGAGATTGCCGAAGTATTTCATCTCCCACTCGTCGGGCAAACCGTCGCTGTCTTCGTCCACGAACTGACCGGTGTCGACGTCGCTGGCCTGGGGATCGGTATCAGTGGCATTGTTCTTGTCGTCATCGGAACTGCCGGGCTCTGATTTGGTGCCAGTCGGACCATCCGAGCTGCTCTCACACGCCATCGCGCCCCCCAACACCAGCAACGCTATCCATAAGTACTTGTTCATTGCGCATCCTCCTTAAACTTTTGGCACCAATATGCGAAAAGTCGCCTCTATGTGAAAATTAGATAACTGTCGTTCGCTGTGTTACGAATACCAGCATCGAAACAAGGATACCTGCAATGTGTTTTCAACCAAATGAAAAAATCTCTTCCGGACTGGACAATCTGCTGCGCGACCACCTGCACCTCCTGCGCGAGCGAAAGGTAGGTCTCGTGGCCCATCCTGCTAGTGTTTCCGCGGCGTTACAGCACATATTGCCCGCGTTATTGGCCCGCAATATCCCCATTTCCGCGCTGTTTGGCCCCGAACACGGCTTCGGCGGCGAAGCCCAGGATATGGAAGCGGTCCACGCCCCCCAAACCGGTCCTTCGGGGATTCCCCTGCACAGCCTCTACGGCGCCAGCGCCGACACACTCGCCCCCCAGGCGGAACACCTCGCGCCACTAGACGTACTCGTCGTAGATCTCGCGGATGTGGGCAGCCGCTACTACACCTACACCTGGACCGCCGTGCTCTGCCTGCGGGCTTGTCGCGACGCGGGCATCGAAATGATTTTGCTCGATCGCCCCAACCCCCTGGGCGGCGAAATCGTCGAAGGCCCTGTGCAGCGCGATGGCTTTCTCTCCTTTGTCGGCCTGTGTCCTGTGGCCATCCGGCACGGACTGACCATGGGCGAAATTCTCCAAATGGTGGCCCACCGCGAGGGCCTGAGCGACCACCTGCGCGTCATCCCCATGCAGGGCTGGCAGCGGCACATGTTCTTCGACGACACCGGCCTGCCCTGGGTGACCCCCTCGCCCAACATGCCTACGTTGGAGACGGCCTTTGTGTATCCGGGCGGTTGCCTGCTCGAAGCCACCAATGTCTCCGAAGGCCGCGGCACCACCCAGCCCTTCTTGCAGTTCGGCGCGCCCCACATCGACAGCCGCCACCTCTGTGCCCAGTTGAACGGCGCTCGCCTGGACGGCGTCGTCTTCCGCGAGACGTCGTTTCGCCCCATGTTTCAAAAACACCAGGGACGCACATGCCACGGCGCCTTCGTACACATCACCGACCGGCGCACGTTTCGCCCCTATCGCGCAGGCCTCACCGTGTTGCACGCACTGTTTGCCACCGCCGATGAGGGCTTTGCCTGGCGCGACGCCCCATACGAATTTGTCTCCGACATCCCCGCCATCGACCTGCTCAGCGGATCGCCACACATGCGCGAGGCCTTGCATGCCGGTGCCGCGCCCGAAGAGATCGCCGCCGACTGGGAGCGGGAAGAACGCGCATTCGCACTCGAAAAAAAACAGTTTCACCTTTACACTTGAACACTGAAAAACATTCGGACGCACACCGCACACCGACAACAACCTGCACGGCGCTGGCCTTGCACCGCAAATCACTATGCCAATGAACACCGAACCCATTCAAATTCTGGTCGCCGATGACGAACCCAACCTGCGCAAAATGCTGCGCGCCCAACTCGAACGCTGGGGCCATGAAGTCCACCTGGCCGAAAACGGACGCCAGGCCATGGAGGTGCTCGAAGACAACTACATCGACATTGTCATCACCGACCTGCGCATGCCCGACGTGGATGGCATGACCTTGCTCAAGCACGTTCACAAGCAATACGAAAACCTGCCCGTCATCATGATCACCGCCCACGGCACCGTGGACACAGCGGTAGAAGCGATCAAGCTCGGCGCCTTCGACTACATCACCAAGCCCTACGATCGCCAGTCCCTCAAATCCATCGTCACCAAGGCGGCGCGCACCCGCGAGCTGCAAAACCAAGAGGCGAGCTTGGCCACCGACGCCTCGGGGCGCTTCCACATTATTGGGCGCAGCGCACTGATGCTCGAGATCTTCGACGTCATCAGCCGGGTGGCCGCCACGCCATCCACGGTGTTGCTCACCGGAGACAGCGGCACAGGCAAGGAACTCATCGCCAGGGCGCTGCACGAAAACTCCCAGCGCAAAGACGCCCCCTACATCCGCGTCAACTGCGCGGCCATCCCACCGACGCTCATTGAGAGCGAGCTCTTCGGCTACGAAAAAGGCGCCTTCACCGGTGCCGACAACCCCAAACCAGGGCGCTTCGAGCTGGCGGACAACGGCACGCTCTTCCTCGACGAGATCGGCGAAATTTCACTGGAGATGCAGGTCAAGCTGCTGCGGGCCATTCAAGAAGGCGAATTCGAGCGCGTCGGCGGCGTGGCCACCACCAAGGTAAATGTCCGCCTCATCACTGCGACCAACCAGGATTTGCGCCAACGCATCGCCGAAGGCCTGTTTCGCGAAGACCTGTTTTACCGCCTCAACGTCGTCAATATTCACCTGCCGCCGCTGTCGCAGCGCACCGAAGACATCCCCTTGCTGGCGGCCCAATTCCTCGAACGCTACAACGAACGGCTCGGCAAGAGCATCACCGGCTTCGACGACGACGCCATGGATACCCTGCTGCGCCACCCCTGGCCCGGCAACATCCGCGAACTCGAAAATGTCGTCGAGCGCTGCGTGCTGTTTTGCGACGATGACATCATCTCCGTTCAGCACCTCCCCCCCGACCTACTCGATGACGCCGCCACCGCCATCCAGACCGACGGCTCCGCCAACCTCGAAGACGTCGACATCGCCAGCGGCCTCAAAGTGCAAATCCGCGCCCTGACCGCCAACCTCGAAAAACAGCTCATCATCCGCGCCCTGGAGCAAACCGGACGCAATGTAACGCGCGCGGCGCAGTTGCTCAAAATCAGCCGCAAATCACTGCAAACAAAAATGAAAGAATTTGGTCTGCGCGACGAGTAGTCCTGCCGCGTGCTAACGCGTCACATCAAGACAAACAAAACTGGGGGGAGTACACGGTCTGCGAGACGCATCATCTCGCCAAGGCGGGGCATTAGATCTCGGTGACTTCGTCTTCTTTGGCTTTGACGAGCTTGTCCACTTCGGCGATGGCCTCGTCGGTGATGTCCTGCATTTGTTTCAGGGCGCGGGCGGCCTCGTCTTTGGAGATGTCGCTGGCGGTCTCCAGTTTTTTGATGGCCTCGTTGCCGTCGCGGCGGTGGTTGCGCACCACCACCTTTCCCTCTTCGCCGGTCTTGCGCACCAGCTTCACCATTTCTTTGCGGCGCTCTTCAGTCAACGCCGGCACCGGGATGCGGATGAGATCGCCATCGGACGTGGGGTTGAGTCCCAGGTCGGCCGCTTGGATCGCCTTTTCGATGGCGGAGACAGCGGTGCGATCGAAGGGCTTGACCAAGAGCATGCGCGGTTCCGGGGTCGAGATGGTTGCCAGTTGGTTCAGGGGCGTCCGGGTACCGTAGTAGTCGACGCGGACGGGATCGAGCATCGCGGCGTTGGCGCGGCCTGTGCGGATACGGCTCAGAGATTGTTTGAGCGCATCGCGGGACTTTTCTACGGCGGTGTTCATGGATTGAAAGACTTCCTCAAGCATCGGCTCTCTCCTGTGGCAAACATGACGTCACATCATGGCAGTTTTTGAGTGGTGCAATATACCCCGCATCGCAATTCTTGTCGAGCGCCGCCCGCAAGCCGTAAGGACCACGGGGATGGCGCCAATTTAGCGCCAGTTTTTGAACTGGTTGATGAGCCCGTTGGTAGAAGCGTCGTGCGTGGACACCGGTGCATCGCCGGCCAGCTCTGGCAAAATGCGTCCCGCCAAGGCCTTGCCCAATTCCACGCCCCACTGATCGAAGCTGTAAATGTTCCACAACACCCCCTGCACGAAAATTTTGTGCTCGTAGGCTGCGATGAGCTGTCCCATGGTGCGCGGATCGAAGCAGCGCACCAAAATCGAGTTGGTGGGCCGGTTGCCGTCGAAGACTTTAAACGGCACCAGCGCTTGTACGTCTTTGGGATCTTTCCCCGCGGCCGCAAACTCGGCCTCCACCGCCTCTTGTGTCTTGCCAAACGCCAAGGCTTCGGTCTGCGCAAAAAAGTTCGCCAGCAATTTTTCGTGGTGATCGCCGATGGGATTGTGGGACTTCGCCGATGCCAAGAAGTCGCAGGGGATGAGCTTGGTTCCCTGGTGAATCAACTGGTAAAAGGCGTGTTGGCCGTTGGTGCCGGGCTCACCCCAAATAATGGGCCCCGTCTGCCACGTCACCGGTTGGCCATCCCGGTCGACGCTCTTCCCGTTGGACTCCATGTTGCCCTGCTGAAAATACGCGGCAAAGCGATGCAGGTATTGGTCGTAGGGCAAAATGGCCTCGGACTGCGCGTCGTAAAAATTGTTGTACCAAAGGCCGATCAACGCCAAGAGCACGGGCATGTTGCGCGCAAACGGCGCCTCGGCGAAATGGCGGTCCATCTCGTGGGCACCGGTCAACAGCGCCTCGAAATTGTCGAAGCCGATATACAGCGCGATGGAGAGCCCAATGGCCGACCACAGCGAATAACGCCCGCCGACCCAATCCCAAAATGCGAACATGTTGGCCGTATCGATGCCAAATTTCGCCACCGCCGCCCCATTGGTCGACAGGGCCGCGAAGTGCCGAGCGATGTGCTTTTCGTCGCCGGCGTGTTGCAAAAACCACTCCCGTGCCGTGTACGCGTTGGTCATGGTCTCCTGCGTGGTAAATGTTTTCGAAGCGACGAGGAAGAGCGCGGTCTCTGGGTCGAGGTCCTTGAGCGTCTCGGCGATGTGCGTGCCGTCGACGTTGGAGACAAACAGCGCGGTCATATTGGGCTTGCGGTAGGCCTTCAGCGCCTCAGTCACCATAACGGGCCCCAGATCGGAACCGCCGATGCCGATGTTCACCACGTGGGTGATGGGCTTGCCCGTGTACCCCGTCCACGCGCCCGAGTGCACGCGCTCGCAAAACGATTTCATCTGGGCCAGCACACCGTTCACCGCGGGCATCACGTCTTCGCCGTCCACGCACACCGGCCGATTGGAGCGATTGCGCAGCGCCGTGTGCAGCACCGCGCGCCCCTCGGTAACATTGATGCGCTCTCCGCCAAACATCGCGGCAATGGCGCTGGCCAAATCCATCTCTTCGGCCAACGACAGCAAGGCCTGCAGGATGTCGTCGTCGATGAGGTTTTTGGCGTAATCCAGCAAAATGGTGTCGCCGAACAGCAGCGAATAACGCGAAAAGCGATCGGCGTCTTCGGCAAAGAGTTGGCGCAGTGTCATGGCAGAGCGCGACTGGCGCAGTTCGCTCAGCCGCTGCCAAGCGCGGGTATCCGTGGGGCGAATGTTTTTCATGGTGCTTCCTTCTTTGTGATGATGTTGGCGATGCCGGAGGGAAATTACAGTTCGCGGGCCTCGGTGCGGCGATTCGTCGCGCGCCCTTCTTCGGTGTCGTTGGTGGCGATGGGGCGCTCTTGTCCGTAGCCCACCGCCTCAATGCGATCGGCGGCGATGCCCTTGGTTACCAGCCATTTTTTAACCGCATTGGCGCGATCTACCGAAAGCTTTTTATTTTTTTGCGCATTGCCAACGCTGTCCGTGTGTCCCGAGAGCTCCACGCGGCATCCCGGTTTGTACTTCATGTACTCCACCACCTTCTCCAGGTGGGGAAACGACTCGGACTTGAGCGTCGCCTTGGCCGTATCAAAGACAACGCCTTCCAAAATCAGGCGCCTGTCATCGTCGGGCACATCGGCTGTCAGCGGCGGGGGCGCCTTGGTGTGCGAATAATACATGGTGAGTTGAATGGTGGCCCGTTCAACAGCGGGGATTTCCACCGACATGTTGACGTCGCTCTTCGCCATGGAGAGGTAGGTGACGGTGTACTTGGCGCCATTGGGCACCAGCATCTCGGTGTATCCCTTGGCATCGGTCTCCGTGGAATAAAACTTGTCGCCAGCAGCATTTGCTGCGGACACCACCACGCCTGCAATCGGGACGTCACCGTCTTTTTTCTTCACGATCAGCTTGAGCAACGCCTCGGTGGCCGTGGGCGCGAGCTTCGAAGTCGCAACGCCGCTCGCGTGCGCATCAATGCCCTGCGCCAAACGAAATTCATCATCGGATTGCGCCCTGGTTGCGCCAGCACCTTCGGCGTCATCCTGGGTTGATGACGCGTCAGCCGTTTCCGCCGCAGACGCCTCTCCAGCGGATTGACGATGTCCCGCCGTCGATGCCGATGGCGATGCACCTGTGGCACAGGCTCCCCCCAAGACAGCGACCAGAAAAAAACAAACCTTGGTTTTCATGGCGACTCCTTTGTTGTTTTTTGCCACCTACGCCCGTTCCCCAAGGGAGCGGTCACAGATGCCATGTGATGCCGGCGTTCCACGCCACGCTGAAAGGACTTCTTTCGAGCAACATCTGCTGTTCAATGGACTTCTTTTTTCCTACCACAGTTGCCAAACAACCGGCACCCAAAACCAATTCCAAGCGCGGATGCGGCATCGGCACGTGCCAATTCACCATGCCCCCCAACAGCAGCTCAAACGCGCCCGAAAATTCGCGGCGGCTTCCCTTGGGCTTGCTGCGCACCAGCGAAGCGTCCATGCGCATCGTCGGGGCCAATGAAATACGAGCGGCGCCCACCGGAACAAACACCCGCATCGCCACCTCGGTGGGAAACATGGAGGACCGCACTTTGCCCACAGAGCTGGCGGCGTGGCGCATCCCCATCCACCCAATGTGCAGCGCAGGGGCCACATACGGATTCAATTGCCACACCACGCCCATTCGCGCGCCATTCACAGCGCCATTGTCGGGATACGGAAAGGCCCCCCCATACCCCCCGTCCAAGGCAAAGCGCCGCCCGCTGGGCAAATCATTCGGTGCGGTGTCCGTTTCGGTGCTCTTGTCATCCGCCTCATAGGCTGTTTCCGGAGCGGCAAACAGCGCGGCGAGATCACTGCCCTGCGCTGCCGTGGCCACGCGGTCCACATTGCGCAGCAGATCGCTGTGCAGGGTTTCGCGAATGGCAGCGGCCAACGATGGCCCCAAAGACACCGCAGGGTCCTGGTCTGACTCGGGGGCAGCCACGCGGATGGGCAGCACCACAAGCCCTTGGTTGCGCGCCTCGATGAAAAACAAATTGCATCTCGTTGCAGACACGCAGTTCCAGCCATATAGCGCCAAGAGCCCCGGTTGCGTCTTGCTGTGCTGTGACAATGCGCGCTCCCAGTCGTCTTGCGACGCGGGAAAGACATCGGGCGCCACCACCTCCACGGAGATTTGCAGCGGCCCCAAACCCGTTTGCAAACAGGTGCCCACCGCCTCGGCGCTGGGACTGTGCGGCGTGTTCTCTAATAGGACAATGCGGGGCGTCGGGGTGTCACCCCAAGCGTGCAGCGAACCCAGCAAGATGAAGGCCACAAAGCAACACTGGACAGTTCCCCGCAACATATCCCGCAGCCTTGGCGTCATGGGGTTAGAGCAACTGCTGAACGAGGGTCGTGGTCTCCCCGGACGTAATGGTGACCGAGAATTCGCGGCGGATGTTAAAGCCGGGATTCTCGACAGTGATTTTGTACCTGCCGGGCTTCAAGGGATGCTTGAGGAGCGGTGTGTTCTTCACGAACTTTCCGTTGATGGACACCTGGGACCAGGGACGGGTTTGTACGGACAAGTAGCCATCGGCACCGCCTGTCGCGGGCTTGGCGGCTGGCTGCTTCGCCGGCTGTGTCGCAGGGGTCGGGGCCTTGGCAGCCGCATCACCTGCGGGTTTACGCGCCGCGCCTCCTCCTGCGGCAACTGCGCCACCCGCACAAGCAACCGCTGTCATGGAGAGGCTCTCGCCCGCATCGGCAAATTCGGCTTCGCCCAGCGGCACCTTCACCGTCTTGTCCCCACAGCGAAATTCCACTTCGTAGTTTTTGGAAGTATCCACCATCTGCGAAATCGGTGTGCGCCCGACTTCAGTGCGTTGACCATCTGCGAGCAGCGTGGCCTCAGCGCCTTGTGGCGTCGTATTGAAAGTGACATCAATGCGGGAGCGGATGAGCTTTTTCAGCGGCAATTTGGCGGTCTCGCCCTTCTTCAACTCCACCTCAAACTTCAATTCTCGGTAATTGTCGCGCGTCACTTTGACAACGTGATTCCCCTCGGAGAGTCCCGACATCGTCAACGGCGTTTTGTCGTCTACAACGCGCCCATCCACTTCAACCGTGCAACCCGGCGGATCGGTTTCGAGCATAAATCCCGCCATGGACGCTGTTGACGGCTGCAACACCACCTTGGTTTGGATTTTGACGCCCGACTTAATGTCGACCTTGATCTCCTTGGGCTCATAGCCTTCTCGGCGGACTATTAAAGAGTGTTCGCCAGGCGAAAGCTCCTGCACCACCGGAGAGATGTTGCCAGGAATCGGCTTCAAACCGTCGAGCACCACAGAGATTTCGTCGCCGGGTTCCACCGCCAATTCAATCGAGCCTGGCGGTTCGGTTTTGAAAAGTTTGACCAGCAACACCGCCAACAGCAACGCGACGATAATGCCCACCGATAGCCCAAGCAGCATTGAGCGGTTTTTGTTTTTGCGGGGGCGTGCCGAGAGCATGGCGCGCGAGCTGTCTTCGTAATCGGCGATTTGCGGTCGCGAACCGGGCATGGGCATTCCGGCACCCGGTCCCATGGGGCGACTCATGCCCGAATGCGGCGCGGGCATGGCAGGCGCCTGTGGCATGCTCGGAGTTGGCGGCGCCATGGGCGGTGCGGGCGCACGGGCGGCAACTGCGGCTTTGGCCAATTGTGCCGATGTGCGTTTGTCGTAGATGTTCGTGGGGGGCTCGTCGTCGTCCCACTCCATGTCCAAGGTCATCGGCGCTTGCTGCGATGCCGGTGGCGCAGGTGGCGCAGGCGGCGCAGGTGGCGCAGGCATCGGACGTGGCGGTGTGGGTGGCGGCGGAGTCGGCATACCGGGCATGGAAGCCCGCGGGGCACCAGGCGTGGGCATGCTCGGCATAGATGGGGGCTCTCCGGGCATGGGCGGTCGCGGCGGAGTCGGCATCGCACCGGGACGCGGCGGCATTCCCGGGGCCCCACCAGGACGCGGCGGAACGGCTGCGGGCATCGTCACACGCGGCGCTCCGGAAACGCGAGAGGCGCGCGGTGGCGGTGGCACTGAGCCGCCGGTAATCATGCCTTCGCCATAATCGTCGTCTTGCGCCAACTCTTTCTCGATCTCTTCGCGGAAAACCTCTTGCTGAAAGGCGCCCAAATCCTTGCGTGCAAAGAAATTGCCCGATGTGTACATCCAGCTTTGCAAGTCGTCGTGCAAATCCATGGCGCTCTGGTAGCGCTCTTCCACTTCTTTGCTCAGGGCTTTGATAATGATTTTTTCGAGGTCTTCCGGGATGCGCTTGTTAAACGATGAGGGCGGCACAATTTCAACATTGCGCACTTTTTCAAGCGTGGAGAAATCGCTCTCGCCGACAAACAGGCGCTCTCCGGTCACCATCTCCCACAGGCAGATGCCCAGGGCAAAAATATCCGAGCGCCGGTCCAACGGTAGGCCGCGAACCTGCTCCGGCGACATGTAACCAAACTTGCCTTTTAGGATACCCGCCTGGGTCTTGCCCGCTTTTCCGGCCGCCTTGGCAATGCCGAAGTCGATCAGCTTCACTTCGCCGTCGTAGGAGACCAATACGTTTTGGGGAGAAACATCGCGGTGCACGAGGTTGAAGTCCCGGCCAGACGGATCTTTTTTATTGTGTGCATAATCCAGGCCTTCGCAGATCTTCATCGTAATGTAGGCGGCCATGGCAGGCGCCATCGCTTGGCCCTTTTTGCGAAGCCGATCAAATATCGCGCGCAGGTCTTTGCCCGCCACATATTCCATCGCGATGAAGTAGGAATCGCCGACTTTGCCCAAGTCAAAAATTTGCGCGATGTTGGCGTGGGTCAACTGCACAGAGATTTTGGCCTCATCGATGAACATCGTGATGAACTCTTCATCTTCGGCAATGCTCGGCAAAATGCGCTTCACAGCGATCAGCCGCTCAAAACCCTGCACGCCATACGCCTTGGCTTTAAAAACCTCGGCCATTCCGCCCACACTGATGCGATCCAGCAAGTAGTATTTTCCGAAGGGAATCGGTTTTTTCACGAGCGTTTCTCCACAAATACGAGTTCAGTTAATGTTAAAAAATCGCCAAAGTTATCGGCACGTGACTATCCCATTTAAGCCCATTCAAGTCAACGCTCTGTTGGCCCGAAAACAGGAGCGCGCAGGCCGCATTTCCCTGTATTTACAGCGCACTTCTCGGGCCGCAGAACGCACGCGTGTTCTTTATTGCGCAGGCCGCGAAGACGGCCTTGCGTCATCCGCATCCACGGGGAGCAATTTACCGCGCTGACGAAACACCTCCCGCCAAATCGCCGGCCGCACGGGTGTCACGTCGCTGAACATGCGCTCCCAGGCAGCCCGGGGCGCCTGGCGTACCACCAACCACTGACGCGCCGCATCGCCCGCAAGTTCTCCAATGCGCAAGGGCGGTTTCACGGAATGCCGCGCCAATCCCCGCATCGCCGTTTCGGCATCTACATCAGCGGTGGCATAGAAAAACCCCGCATCATCCTGCGCGCAGTGAACCGACGCCGCATCCGCCGAAAACAACACGTCGTCGCTGACATCAGGAGCCTTTTCCTCCCAAGCCCACTTCACCTGCGTCGCGTCAAATTTGTACAGCGCATTGTTCTCCCAATCTGCCTGAACCGCTGGCACCGGGAAGCCCTCCATCGACAGCAACGGACGCCATCCCCGCGGTGCTTCCTTGGGCGGACTGTCAAAAACCGAGGGCCTTCGCGTCAAATAAAAAAAGTCTCGTGGGTCGCGGTGAATGTAGCGCGGAAAATTCCCGCCGCCGATATCCCGGTGTAGCTTTCGGACAACAAACGCGAGGTCCTCCCGCCCCGGCACCAAGCCAAACGCCTCCCACTTTTTGTCGCTTGGCACCTCATACGCGGCCAACGCATCCGGCGTATCGACGCGATAATACTCGAAGCCACAATGTCCGGAGTTCATGTCGAGGTGCATGCCAAAATCGCAGCCTGCCGCCAACATCGCGGCACCGAGGCTCTCGGGAGAAAGCTGCCGTCCCCAAAAATAAATCATCTTGCCACCCTGCGTCAGGCACAGGCTGGTGCGAACGGTCACCACACGCTCGTCGACCCCCTGGGGCACCCCGCCCCACCACTCCCTGCGGTAGGGATTAAACGCCCCATTCTCCACCAATGCATGCAAATTTTGCCGCACATCTAGCACATTGTGTGGCAGCTCCGGAGCGGGGTGCGGCCAAGAGCCCATGCCCACGCGCGCGCCCTCCAAGACCAGCACACTCGCGCCATAGGCCCGCGGTGGCAAAAACACCTCTCGGTCCACAATCATCCCCCACTCCCCGTGCATCGCCTGAAACGCACCGTTAAAAGCGCCGACCAGGTGCGACACGTGGTCCACGCCGTCGGCGTCCCGCGGGATCTCTCCCTTGCCGCGCAAGCCGGTCGTCGAACGCGGTTCACGCAGACCCGGCATCACATTCAGCGCCACCCGCGAGGGATCCCAGGTCACCAAGTACACCCGAGAGTAAGGGCGGTCGGCATCGGGGCGCAAAAAGGTTTCATAAAACAACGGTGGTCCGTGCACCGCTGAAACAAACGCTTCATGGGCCATCGGCAACCATGTCCCTTCGACCGTGGACCGCGACTTGCCCAAGGGCAACAAGGGCGCGATATCGGGCGGAGGCCAACCGGCGACAACATCTTGGGCTTCGCGCACGTTCATCAGGCGCGACGACAATGCCTCTGCCCCAGCGGCGCATTCTGTACCGGTACCGGCAACGGCGTAATGCGTCCGATGAAGCCAGTCTTGAAAATCAAACCACTGTTTTTCCAACCACTCAATCTTCTCGCGCCCCACCCAGGGAATGGCGCGCACCGTGTCCACCGCCCACGCCAAAAAGGCGGGCTGGGCTTTGCGCATCGGCACGACGCTCGCAGCGCCCGAGCGCAGTTGTCCATCGGGCGTCAACACCACCGCTTCGCCATTCGCGTGCGCCGCCAACACACCCGCACGACACTGCAGCGCCAGTTGCGACACGGGCACATCCCACCGCACATCGCGGACATGCAACCCCGCTGCGCGACCGGCGCTCTGCACATTGTTAATGCGATTGGCCAAGCGCCGCCACAGCGACCAGGACGACGTCAACGCCGTCGGTTCACCGCGAAAGTCCACCCAGGTGCAGCCGTTGTACACGCCTCCCACCTGGGCCGCATACAGCAGGTGTCCATCGCCATCGGTGCACAGCACATCTTCATCGGCATCGCGGGTCTGCGACAGGTTTCGCACGCGCCTCATGCCGCGCAAACGCCCCTGGGCATCGCGCCGAAACTCTGCCGTGTACAAATCGCGCAGCGGCGACTTGGCGTCATTGGCCAAAAAGATCGCTGGCTCCCAGCGCCAAAACGACCGGCGCGTCTCGTGCGACGAGGCATGCAAGAATTGCAATTCGGAGGCGTCACCGCTGGGACACGTCGGCTCCTGGCAAATGCGGTGCAGGTGCTGAAACTCCGCGGGCGCCAAACACTTGTCTGTTGCCAGTGCATATACAACAGCGACGAGCGCCACAATCAGCGCGACAACGACATGCTGGCGCGGAAGCTTGGACAAGGTGTTACGGCGCCTTGGATTGGGGCGCCTTGCGGTTGCGAAATGACTTGAGCAGAAAAAACAGTACCAGGGCACCGCCCAAGACAATCCCCGCAATGGCGATCTGGTGGAAATAGCGTTCGAGGAGTTCTTTTTGCGAATGGAGGTAATATCCCGCCAATGCCAAAATCACATTCCAGATAAAGGCCCCAACAGCGGTGTAAAGGATAAAGGGCAACAAGGGCATCTTGGCGAGTCCGGCGGGTAAGGATATCAACTGTCGCACCACCGTTACCAATCGCCCAATCAGCGTGGAGATGGCGCCGTACTTCACAAAGAACTTCTCCGCCTTCACCAGCGACTCTTCAGAGATCAACATCATGTGCGCCACGCGGGTATTGGCCAGCGCATACACCACTTTGCGCCCCAATGTGCGTGCCAAAAAGTAGTTCAACAGGGCGCCCAGCAAGGCCCCCAGCGTGGCACTCGCCAACACCAACGCCATACTCAATTCGCCCCCGGCCGCCTTCCATGCTGCTGGCGGCACCACAATTTCAGAGGGGAAAGGGATAAAGGAACTCTCAATGGTCATGAGCAGGCACACGGTAAAGTAATTGATGTGCGCCATGTACCATTCTGCAATGGGGGCAAATATTTCACTCATAGCGAATTGACCTATTTATCGATGCGCCGAATCAGCGGAAAAGCAAGCGCCTTGCTGCAGGGGCGTTGCGTGAATGAATTGCGATACGTGCAGCATTTTCTTACCCGGAAATTGCACGGCCAACAGCCGCAGTGCCCCGCGACCACAGGCGACCTCAATGCCTCGTTCATCCATTTGCAACACGGTCCCCGGTGTGTTGCTGGTTGCGGACACATCGTTGGTTGCCACGGTCGCAGCGCCGATTTTCACCGCCTGCCCCTGCCAAAGCGTCGTGGCACCGGGCCAAGGGGTCATGGCGCGGATGTGGTTGTGTATCTCGATAGCGCGCTTCGACCAGTCGATAATGCCATCGGACTTTTGAAGCATCGGCGCAAAGGTCGCACGCGAGTCGTCTTGCACCTGCGGGGTGTGCGCACCAAAGTCCTGCAACACCTCCATCAATGCATCGGCGCCGAGTTGCGCCAACCGCGTCAAGAGCTCGCCAGCGGTTTCCTGTTCGCCAATTTGCGTCTTGGCAACGCGATACACCGGCCCCGCATCCAACTCGGTCACCATTTGCATAATCGACACACCCGCCTCTGTCTCCCCATTGAGGATGGCGTGATTCACCGGTGCCGCGCCGCGATAGGCGGGCAAAATCGATGCATGCACATTTAGGCAAGCGCGCTGGGGCACCCGCAACAGCGACGGACCCAAAATGCGCCCATAGGCCGCCGTCACGATGTAGTCTGGGTGCAACGCCGCCATCTTTTCTGCAAAACGCTTGCCCTTCACAATCTCGGGTTGCAGAACGGGGAGCCCCAACTGTAGCGCCATGGCCTTGACCGGAGACGCCGCCAATGCACGCCCTCGTCCCGAAGGCCTATCCGGCTGGGTAATCACCAGTCGCACATCGCACGACGCGGCCAAGCCACACAAGGCTGGCACCGCAAACGCCGGCGTTCCCATAAATACAACCGATGGACGCACGAGACGTTACCGATGGCTTTCTTTGAAGAGCTTCAAGTCTTTGAGCATCATCTTGCGGCGCAGGTATCCTACCTTGTCCGCCAAAGAGATGCCGTTCAAGTGATCGATTTCGTGTTGAAGTGCCACGGCCAAAAAGCCCTCTGCGGATAGCTCAAAGGGTTGGCCATTCACATCAACTGCACGCACGAGGATTTGGTTGGAACGCGTGACATCCACCAAGACGTCCGGAAAACTCAAGCAGCCTTCTTCCCACACAATCTCGCCCTCGCCCTGCACAATTTCGGGATTGATCAAGACGTGAAGCTGCGCGTCCCCGTCTGGGTAAGACACGTCCACCACGCAGACCTGCAAATCGACGCCGACTTGATTGGCCGCCAAACCAACACCGGGGGCCGCGTACATCGTTTCGATCATATCGTCGACCAATGTGCGCAACGCGTCGTCGAAAACCGTGACGGTGCGTGTTTTTCGCCGCAACACATCCTCGGGATAGACCAAGATTTTCCGAATCGCCATGTCAAAACGCCCTTTCCCTCATGCACCGGTATTACACATGCGCTCGGCGATATGCTTCACGGCGCGCGTCATCGCGCAATACATCAAAGGCTTCGTCCAGCACCTTTCCGATCACCGTCACGTCACTGCGCAGATCCGCCAACTCCGGTATTGCAAACAACTCCAATTGAAACGCTGCTTTCAAGCGTTGGTATGCCTTTCGCACTTCATACGATGCCGCGGTATCGCCCACCTCCAAGATGGTAAAATACGTCCCTTCGTGCACCTGGGCCATTTTTTGCACCACACGCGCACGGGCATCGCCAACCTCATTCTCATATGCCGCGTCCGACGCCCTCTCTGGGAGAGCACCGGACATCTCGCTCACAACCACCGCATCGGTCAAGGGCGGCGGGGCGCTCTCCACATCCGGTGTCGCCTCGTCACGCACCTGCAGCCATTCAAGCAACAACATGGGCACCAGGGCAGACTGCAACTCGTGTACAGGTATCGCGCCGCGCTGCGCCAGACGCTGCAGCGAACGTTCGCCGTTCACATCTTGCAAACACGCCAACTCCTGCGGCAACAAGGCGAAGTCATCCAGCGGCCACTTGTTGGCTGCCGCCCCATTTTGCAACACGGTTTCCGGTGGCAGCAACCGATTGAGCAACGCCTCCGACGCATGGGTGCGGAAGGCCTCAACCAACACCGCAACACCTGAAACATCCAACAAAATGGGCTCTCGAAGCGGTTCCGGCAACGGCGCCAACTGATAGGTTCCCTCGGACCAGAACAAGGCATCCCCCAGCAAGTATTCATAGTGATAGCGCACCAGGGGAAAGAGTTCGCGCGGGGCGATCCACCCCTGGTCCATCATCACCACGCCAGCGCGACGACCGCTCACAGCAATGGTTTCCGAGGCACTGGCATACTGCTCAGCAGACAAGCGCCCCTCCCGAAACAAGAGCTCGATTAAGCGGTCCCCGCGGGCATTCGAAGCCACCATCAACGGCGTGCCATTTTCAAAGGGGATGATGCGCTGCACTTCGCGGCGCGAGAGCGTCAGTTGTCCCGAATACGAACGCTGCACCAGCCGCGCAAACAACCGCCAAACCGGCATGTCGCGCAGCGAACCACTCAGCGCCAAAGATAACTCTTCCGCGGGGCTATGCGCATCACTCGACGACCGCTGGACAGGCGCACGCCAATCGCGCGTCACCGCTTGGTTGACCGAGGTCGGTGCAACGGTGGACACATGCGCTGCATCTCGCTCCACACGCACGACCTCTTTGTCGACCGGGTGCATGAGTGAGCGGGCGATCGCGTCCAACTCGGATTTTACGTCCTCATTTTCTGCCGGGGGCGTCGCCGCAGCACGCGGTGGTAGCGTCGAGACGCTGCGCTGCTCTGCCAATTCCGACACGGACGGAGGAGCGGGCGGCGGTGCACCTGAGGCATTGTCCAAAACGGCGTCCGGTGGTTCGGAGCGCTGCTCATCCACCTGCTCTCTCGGCGCCACATATCCCTGCAAGTCCACGGACTCCAAGCCCTCGGATGCGGGCGCATCACCGCTCTGCACCGGTGCGCGCAACCAGCTACCCTCCAAGGTTTCGATCAGGGCTTTCAAGGACAAACCGTGTTGCACAAAGGGGACCTGGGGCACGATGTCGTCGCTAAGACGCTCCACATTGGCGGCGAGCGCCGCTTCCTCCAACGCAACGTGCAATGGTTCAACCGCTGTTCGAATTTCGTGCGCTGCCCCATACATCGGGCGCACCGAGAAAACCCCCAGCATTACTTCAATGCCGCGCAACAGCACCGCTGTGGGCGCTGCTTCGTCCACAAAGTAAGCCGCCCCGGCCTCCAAAAAATAGCTGGCCTGCGAGGAGGGACCCACCACCAAAATCGATATCGGCGAATTGGGTGCGTAGCGATTGGACAGGGACAACACCGTAGACAACAAATCTTGTTCGGGCCAGAGCACAACCAGTTTGGGCGCATGCTCTGCAAAAGAGGCGACAGACAACTCCTCGGGTTCCACAAAGTGTACCCGAAACAAATCCGTTGCATCGAAGACGCCATCCCCCTTGCGGTACGGGGCTCCAATCATCAACACGTCTGGCGTATGGTGTTTCATTGTCATAAACCGATGCAGTGTTCTGCTTCCAAAAAGCAGCCCGGATTATACCTGCAATAATGAGTGAAATGAAGTTGTGGAAAGGGGAATATTAATCGACCAAGAGTTCGATGCGGGACATGGGGGCACAGTCACCGCGGCGCATACCAATTTTGGTGATGCGCGTGTACCCGCCGGGGCGGTTTTTAAACCGTGGTCCCAAGTTAACAAACAGCTTCTCAATGATGTCAACCGGGAGGCTCTCCGCCAATCCATCCTGGTACATGTGCGGGAGAAATTTGCCAACGACGCGACGCAAGTGAATTTGTTGCGCGCGCTCCTCGGCGCTCAATTTGTCCAACGCCTCTCCCACATTGGGCGACTTGGCCGCTTTTGTGATCAAGGGTTCAACAAAGCGTCGAAGCTCCATGGCCTTGGCGTGCGTCGTATCGATTTTCTCGTGCAAAATCAACGCCGCAGCCAGATTGCGAAACATGGCCCTTCTGTGGCTCGAATTGCGACCGAGTTTTCTGCCTGATTTTCTATGTCTCATCTTGACACCCTATGATCCCTGCTGCTTTTTCCAGCGTTCGTACAATTGCTCCCAATTGTCCAACTTCATGCCGAGTTGCAAATCCATCTCCGCGAGAATGTCGCGAATTTCTTTCAGCGATTTTCGGCCGAAATTCTTTGTTTTCAGCATTTCGGCTTCTGTCTTCTGCACCAACTCGCCAATCAACTTAATGCCAATGTTCTGCAGACAGTTCGATGAGCGAACCGAGAGTTCCAACTCGTCAACCGGCCTGAAGAGGTTTTCGTTCACCGCCTGCTCTGGCTCTTCCACATCGCTGATGGCAGGCTCCAGATCTTCCTCGAAATTGATGAAGATGTTGAGGTGTTCTTTGAGAATTTTGGCGGCATACGCGATGGCGTCATCGGGTTTCACGCTGCCGTTTGTCCACACTTCCAAAGTCAGCTTGTCGTAGTCGGTAATTTGCCCAACACGCGCGTTGGTCACCGTGTAATTCACCTTTTGCACCGGTGAATACAGGGCGTCCAGTTGAATCCAGCCCGCCTCAGTGGGTGCCTCGTCCACGATGAAACGACGTTCCGTGGGCTGATATCCCCGGCCTGGGCCCACCTTTACTTCAAAGGCGAGTCGGCCACCTTCCGCCACTGTGGCGATGTAGTGGTCGGGATTCAACACATCCACCAAATTGGAAGCCTGAATGTCCTTCGCGGTCACTCGGGCAGGGCCTTCCACGTCAACGCGGAGGGTCACTTCCTTGGGTTCGTGCAATTTCAACACCACTTCTTTTAAGTTCAAAATGATTTCGGTGACATCTTCGATGACGTCCGAAATCGTGGTGAACTCGTGAGATGCGTCGTCAAATTTAACCGCCAGAACAGCGGTTCCCTGCAGCGACGAAAGCAAGACGCGCCGCAAGGAGTTGCCAAGTGTAATGGCAAATCCGCGTTCCAAGGGCTCGCAAACAAACTTACCGTACACGTCCGACAAGGTATTCTGATCAGCCACCAAACCACGTGGCCGGATAAGCTCGCGCCAATTGCGCCTGTACATGCCGGTCTCCTCTCTTCAGTGACTCTACTTGGAGTAGAATTCTACGATCAACTGAGGTTCAATGGACAATTGCAAGTCCTGGACCTGGGGAATTTCTTTTACGACGCCTTTGAATTTTTTGGCATCCACTTCCAACCAAGGGTCCCAGCCCGTTCGCTCTTTACTCTCGAGCGCTCCCTGAATGACGCCGATTTTTAACGAGCGTTCGCGAATGGAAATTTCGTCGCCAGCCTTCACCAAGTAGGAGGGGATATTGACCTTTTTTCCGTTAATCAAAACATGGTTGTGACGCACCAATTGTCGTCCCGCCTTGCGCGTGTTGGCGAACCCCATCCGATAAACGATGTTGTCCAAACGACTCTCCAATAACCGCAACAAATTATCGCCGGTTACGCCTTTGGCAGCATCTGCCTTATCGAAATACAGTGAAAACTGTTTTTCGAGGATCCCGTAAATGCGGCGCACCTTTTGTTTTTCGCGCAAGTGTCGGGAGTATTCCGATGCCTTGCTGCGGCGCTGACCGTGTTGTCCGGGGGCATAAGGGCGTCTATCAAACGCGCATTTATCTGATAAGCAGCGCTCACCCTTCAAGAAAAGTTTGGCGCCTTCACGACGGCATTGCTTACAAACAGGCCCAAGATAACGTGCCACTTTGTCCTCCTAAAATCAGACCCTACGCCGTTTCGACGGTCGGCAACCATTGTGGGGAATTGGGGTCACATCGCGAATCAATGTGATTTTCAGGCCCGAAGCCTGCACTGCGCGCAACGCAGATTCACGACCAGAGCCGGGGCCTTTTACCAAAACAGACACCTGCCGCAGACCGTGTTCCATCGCCTTTTTGGCGGCATCTTCGGCGGCGAGTTGCGCTGCAAAAGATGTGCTCTTTCGCGAGCCCTTAAAGCCCATCGCGCCAGCTGTCGCCCACGAGATGGCATTTCCGGCCACATCGGTGATGGTGATTGTTGTATTGTTGAAGGTAGAATGAACGTGAACCACGCCCACTGGAATATTCTTCTTTACCTTCTTCTTAACATTTCTCGTCGTTTTTGCCTTAGCCATCGTTGATTAATCCTGTCTTATTTCTTTTTCTTAATCGGGGCACCGCGTTTGGGGCCTTTACGAGTTCTGGCATTCGTGTGCGTCCGTTGCCCACGGCAAGGAAGACTACGGCGATGCCGCAATCCGCGATAACACCCCAGATCCATCAAGCGTTTGATGTTCATGGAGACATCGCGTTTCAAATCACCTTCAACTTTGTATTCATCATGAATGACGTCGCGGATTGCCTTGATTTCGCTTTCGTTCAATTCATCCGCTTTTCGGCTGGGATCTACTTGAGCTTTTTCACAAATTTCTCGGGCACTGGTCTCACCAATCCCGTAAATATAAGTCAAAGCGATCCGAATGTGCTTTTTGCGTGGAAGGTCCACACCCGCAATGCGTGCCACAGTATCCTCCTAACCTTGTCGCTGTTTGTGCCGAGGGTTTTCACAAATTACACGCACAACACCCCGACGCTTCACAATTTTGCATTTGTCGCAAATTTTTTTAACTGATGGTCTCACCTTCATAACGACCTCCAAACCCTGATGTCTTGCGAACTCAGAGAGAAAGGGCTTCCCGGAGGGCCGAGAAAACGTCATCGGCGCCTTTACCAGTGCATTCAATTTTTTTCAATAGTCTTCGTTCTTCGTAAAAACCAATAAGCGGTGCTGTTGATTCGTTGTAGGCGATCAACCGAGCGCGCACCGTACTCTCCGTATCGTCGCTTCGCTGCAAAAAAACGCGATGTCCACAATGGCGGCACGCACCATCTGCTGGTGGCGGATTCACCACAACATGGTAAATGGCGCCACATTTTTCGCAGGTCCTGCGCCCCGTAATGCGTTCGATTAACACATCGTCTGCTTCATCAAGCGCAACGACCGCGTCGATGGTTTGCCCCAACTCCGCCAGCAATGTTTCCAGGCCTTCTGCCTGTTGCACTGTTCGCGGAAATCCATCCAACATAAACCCCGTTTGGACATCCGACTGGCGAAGGCGTTCGCGGACCATGCCGAGCACCACGTCGTCTGGCACCAACTGTCCGGCCACCATATAGGTATTGGCCTGAATCCCCAGCGGCGTTTGGACGGCCACCGCCGCGCGCAACATATCGCCCGTGGAGAGTTGCGGCACGTGGAGAAGTTCCATCAACTTCTTCGCTTGCGTACCTTTTCCAGCCCCGGGAGGGCCTATTAAAATCAGGCGCATCGACATGACAAGCTTATGCACCCGCCCTTCTGCCACGGATACGAGCGCCACGGGGCCCCGTAAAGCCATCATAAAAACGGCTGATCATGTGCGATTCAATTTGCTGAGCGGTGTCCAAAGCCACGCCCACCACAATCATCAAACCCGTGCCACCGAGATAAAACGGAATGGTCATTTCGGTGATCAAAATGGACGGCAGAACACAGACGGTAGCCACGTATAATGCACCACCAAAGGTGATACGGTTGAGCACTTTATCAATGTAGTTGGCTGTCCTTTTTCCAGGACGAATGCCGGGAATAAAAGCGCCCTGCTTCTTGAGATTGTCTGCCACATCTGCGGGTTGAAAAGTAATGGCCGTGTAGAAGTAACAGAAGAAAATGATCAAGAGTCCATAAATGGTGTTGTACTGCCATGAACCAAAAGCGACGAGTTGGTTCAACTGCTCAAACCCAGTCATTCCCGCCAAGGTGCCCGGGAACATCAAGAGTGTCGAAGCAAAAATGGGCGGAATAACGCCCGACTGGTTCACGCGCAAGGGCAAAAAGGAGGACGTCCCGCCGTAAACTTTTCGCCCCAGAACACGCTTGGCGTGTTGAATGGGAATGCGTCTTTGGCCACGTTCAAAAAACACAATGGTGGCCACCACGGCGAGAAACACTGCGACGATCATCATGAGGGTGATGGGAGTAAGTTGGCCCATTTTTGCCATCTGGATTGTTTGAAACAACGCATCGGGCAAGGCCGACACAATACCGGCAAAAATGATCAGGGAAATGCCGTTGCCAATGCCTCGTTCCGTAATTTGCTCCCCCAACCACATGATAAAGGCGGTGCCGGTGGTTAGGGTCAACATGGTCAAGAGGCGAAAGCCGATGCCTGGGTTGCTTACCACATCGCCCACGCCACTGCTGTTCAGGCTCTCCAAGTAGCCCGCCATGGCATAAGACTGCACAAAGGCAATAATCACCGCACCATAGCGCGTGTATTGGTTAATTTTGCGGCTGCCGGCCTCGCCTTCCTTCCGCAGTTCTGCGATACGCGGCACGACAGAAGAGAGGAGCTGCATAATAATAGAAGATGTTACATAAGGCATGATGCCCAGGGCCATGATGGAAAGGTTTTCCAGTGCACCGCCCGAAAACATATTAAACATGCCCATGAACGAACCCGAGCTGCTCCGTACGATTTCCCCCATGACTTCGCGGTCAACCCCAGGGGCCGTCACAAAAACGCCAATGCGATACACTGCCAACATCGTCAGCGTAAAAAAGATGCGCTTTCTCAGTTCCGGGTTTTTCCCGATTCTCCCGATTCCAGTAGCCACGTTAGATTCCTATTCTTAAAGGTTTCGGCGCAATTCTTCGAAGGAGCCCCCCAGGGACGTCAGTTTTTCGAGCGCCTGCCCTGAAATGGCATCTGCTTTCAAAGTCAGTTTTTTCGTCAAATCCCCTTTGGCGAGGATTTTCACTGCCTTGGCTTTTTTGGACACCAAGCCGGCCTCTACCAGTGCGGCGAGATCCACAACAGCACCTGCGTCAAAGCGTTCTAAGCTCCCCAAATTCACGACTTCGAAAACGACGCGAAAAGGATTTTTAAATCCGCGCTTGGGCAAGCGGCGCTGCAAAGGCATTTGACCGCCTTCAAAGCCGCGCAGGTTGCCAGCACCCGAACGAGAACGCTGTCCTTTTTGTCCCTTACCGGAGGTTTTGCCAAGGCCGGAACCCGGACCACGTCCCAGTCTTTTTGCTTTTTTCCTCGAACCCGGAGGTGGGGCGAGTTTGCTTAAAATATCAGACATTTGCTTCCTCTACCTTGACCAGATGAATCACTTTTTTGATCATTCCTCGAAATGCGGGAGAGTTCTCGACAACCACCGTCTTACCGATGCCCGTCAACCCCAACCCTTTCACAACTGCTCGGTTCTTTTGGCATTGGCCAATGCAACTCCGAATTTGTGTCACTTTCAATTTCACTGCAGGCATCTGGTGGCCTCACTTTCCGCGATATAATCTCAGACTAAGTCCTCGGCATTTTTGTTGCGACGTTGCGCCACGCTCGCACTATCTTCCAGACCCTGAAGGGCTTCAACGGTGGCGCGTACCATGTTAACCGGTGTGTTGGAACCAATGGACTTGGTCAACAAGTCACGAATCCCGCAAGCTTCCACCACAGCGCGAACCGGACCGCCGGCAATCACGCCTGTTCCGGGAGAGGCCGGGCGAATCAAAACAGTCCCCGCGCCAAAAACACCCAGATTTTCATGGGGAACCGTTCCGTTTACAACGGGCACCTCAAACATCGATGAGCGAGCTCTGTCATTTCCTTTGCGGATGGCCTCAGAGATTTCATTGGCTTTTCCATAACCGATGCCCACTTTGCTCTTTCCATCACCCACCACTACGAGGGCCGAAAAGTTGAAGCGACGACCGCCTTTCACAACTTTTGCGACGCGATTGATATGGACAACCTTTTCAATCAGTCCTTCGCCCTCAACCGAAATATCTTGCTGCTCATTAAATTGTGAAGACATCATAGACTCCTAAAATTCCAATCCAGCTTCGCGAGCACCATCAGCCAACGCTTTTATGCGTCCATGGTAAACAAAGCCATTTCGATCAAAGACAACCTTTTTAATGTTCTGCTCAAGACATTTTTGAGCAATCAAGGTGCCAACCTTCTTCGCAATCTCAGTCTTGTTTCCCTCAGTTTGCCGGATATCGGGACACAAAGAGGAAACAGCCAGAAGGGTTCTTCGCTGATCATCATTTACGATTTGTGCATAAATGTGAGAAGCACTTCTGAAGACCGAGAGCCGCGGCTGATTGTCAGTACCCCGAATCTTTTTCTGGATACGTTTTTTTCGCCAACCTCTGATTTCGGATTTAGATTTCATCTATGCACCTCTATTTTGAACCCGCTTTTCCGGCTTTTCGTCGGACAACTTCATCGACATAGCGAACGCCTTTGCCCTTATAAGGCTCCGGGCTTCGGTAGCGGCGAATCGTTGCTGCAGTTTGCCCCAAAGCTTCTTTATCAATACCTTTTAAAGTAAAGAAAATGCCTCTGTCACCCACTTCGACATCAATGCCTTCGGGAAGCAGAAAGTCGATTGGTTTGGAAAATCCTAAGTAGAGTGAAAGTGTTTTTCCTTCGTTTTGCACACGATAGCCAACGCCTTCCACCTTCATCTTTTTCTCGAAGCCCTCTGTCACACCAATCACCATATTGGCAATCAATGTGCGCGCCAATCCTTGATAAGCGCCAGACTTTGTTTTTCCCTCGACGCCATCAACCGTAACTACAGAGTCCTCATATGTAACTTTCACGTACGGCGGAATGACACGATTCAAAACACCCTTAGGTCCCTTAATGGTAATTTCTCTCTCAGAGAGATTTACATTAACCCCATTGGGGATCAGGACTGGTTTTTTTCCTATACGGGACATCTCATCTCCTCGCTCGAAAGATTACCAAATCTCACAAACCACTTCGCCACCCAGGTTCAGGCGTCTCGCATCTTTATCGGTCAGCAAGCCTTGCGACGTGGAAAGGATGGCAACACCCAAACCTTGGTTGACCAAGGGAATATTTTTCATTTTCTTGTAGACCCTGCGGCCCGACTTGCTCACCCGTTTAATTGAACGAATTGCTGACTTATTGTCGGCGCCATAACGCAGGTGAACGACAACATCTTTTTTCAAAGAGTCACCATCAACCTCAAAGTCTTCAATATAGCCTTCATCTTTCAAAATTTTGGCCATTGAAACCTTCATCTTAGAATGCGGTATGCGAACTGAAGAGTGCATTGCCATACCGGCATTACGAATTCGTGTAATAAAATCAGCAATCGGATCAGTCATTGTAAACCTCTGTTACCAGCTCGCTTTAACGACACCGGGCAATTCGCCACGGAGGGCAAGTTGTCTCAAGCAAATGCGACACATATTGAACTTTCGGTAATACGCCCTTGGCCTGCCACAAATAGGGCACCGGTTGTGTTTGCGAACTTTAAATTTTGGCGTTCTCGTCATTTTTGCCATTGAGCTCGTTTTAGCCATTTCAATCTCCCTTAACTATTTCCGAAAGGGTACGCCCAACTCTTGGAGAAGCGCCATTCCTTCTTCGTCTGAAGCCGCAGTTGTTACAAAAGTAATATTCATTCCCTTAACTTTTTCGACTTTATCGTATTCGATCTCAGGGAAAATAATTTGCTCTCGAACACCCAAAGTATAGTTGCCGCGGCCATCAAAACCTTTGCGAGACACGCCTTTGAAGTCGCGAACACGAGGCAAGGCAAATGTGATGAAACGATCCAAAAACTCCCACATTTTTTCGCGGCGCAGTGTCACCGCGCAACCGATCGGCATGCCATCGCGCAACTTAAAGTTGGCAATGGACTTCCGGGCGCGCGTAATGATCGGTTTTTGCCCAGTAATCGTTTCAATTTCTTTAACCGCAGAATCCAAAATCTTGGTATTTTGTACCGCTTCACCCAAACCGACATTCAATACGATTTTTTGAAGTCGCGGGATTTGCATTTCATTTTTGTAAGAGAACTTCTTCTTCATAGAATCTCTTACTTCTGATTTGTATTTTTCTCGAAATCGCAATTGCACTTTTTCGCCCATTTTCTTTATCCTAATCTATGATGGTCTTCGATTTGACACTTACTCGCACTTTTGCGCCATCTTTGCTCTTAGAAATCGCAATACGAGTAGGCTTGTTGGTTTTGGGGTCCAGCAGCATAACATTGGAAACGTGAATTGGCGCTTCTTTGTCTGTAATTCCGCCCGTCGGCATGTCTTTCGACGGCTTCTGGTGGCGTTTGACAATGTTCAGCTGTTCAACAATCACAGCATTTTTCTCTGCGAGAACCTTCAAAATCTTACCAGTCTTGCCCTTTTCTTTTCCGGCAATCACAATCACGAGATCATTCTTTTTAAGACGCATTTGAAAATCCTTTTGGTAAAACCTAAAGCACTTCCGGTGCCAGAGAGACGATTTTCATAAATTTTTTGGCGCGCAACTCACGAGCTACAGGGCCAAAAATACGAGTACCGATGGGCTCCCCTTGCGGATTCACCAACACGGCAGAATTTTCATCAAAACGAATATAGGAACCGTCTGTGCGGCGAATCTCTTTGGCAGTTCTAACGATCACCGCTTTGACAATGTCGCCTTTTTTAACCTTTGAATTCGGCAGCGTATTGCGGACAGAAACCACCACAATATCGCCCACGGTCGCATATTTCCGCTTGGAGCCACCCAAGACTTTAATGCACATCAGCTCGCGCGCACCCGAATTGTCGGCAACGTTCATGACTGTTTGATTTTGAATCATATCAAACCTCCATCGCCTTGGTGATTACGCGAACCACCACCCAGCGTTTGGTTTTCGAAATTGGGCGGTGCTCCCGAATCTCGACCAGGTCGCCAACATTGCACTCGTTGGTTTCATCATGTGCATGAAAACGAGAACGGCGTGTAACGATTTTCCCATATCTGGGATCAGGAACACGACGCTCGACCTCCACAACGACCGACTTTTCCATTTTGTTTTTCGAGACCCGGCCGGTCATCAATCGTTTTCTCTCGTGGGCCATGGCCTACTCCTGTTCTGCTTGCGAAGCTTTGGCGATTTCCCGGCTCCGCAGAATCGTTTCGATGCGCGCAATTTCACGACGCGTTTTTCGAATTTGGCTGACATCTACCAACTGATGTATGCCGTTCTTAATCTTGTGATCGAACAGCTTGCTCCGGGCCTCTGCCAAAAGCACATTCAGTTCTTTGTCGTCTTTTGTTCTCAACTCTTTGGCAATCACAGCGCGCCTCCTCGTTTGACAAATTTCGAGGGAACTCTCAGTTTATGCGCGGCCAGGGCAAAGGCTTGTTTGGCAACCTCTTCGCTGACGCCTGAGATTTCATAAAGCATCCGTCCAGGCTTAATCACAGCTACCCATTCGTCAGGAGACCCCTTGCCTTTTCCCATACGAGTTTCAGTCGGTTTGCTGGTGAGTTGTTTGTCGGGAAAAACACGAATCCAGAGTTTTCCGACACGCCTCACATGGCGCTGCACGGCCATACGAGCCGCCTCAATTTCACGAGCGGACAACCATCCACACTCCACCGCTTGCAACCCAAAATCCCCAAAAGAGACATCTGAACCGCGGTAGGCTTTACCGCGCATCTTGCCCTTTTGGGTTTTCCTAAATTTTGTTCTTTTTGGACTCAGCATATTACACCTTCGATCACTTCGGGCTGGGTGCTTTTTTGAAGACTTCGCCCTTAAAAATCCAAGCTTTCACCCCGATAATCCCGTATGTGGTACGCGCTTCGGCAAAACCGTAATCGATGTCCGCTCGAAGCGTGTGCAGGGGAACACGGCCAGCGCGATGTTTTTCACGACGCGACATCTCCGCACCGCCCAAGCGTCCAGAACATTCCAGACGAATGCCTTTGGCACCAAACTTCATGGCAATGGACAGAGATTTTTTCATTGCCCGCCGAAAAGAAACCCGGCGTTCCAATTGTGTGGCAATATTTTCTGCAACCAACTGCGCCGTGATTTCGGCCTTTCGCACTTCTTGAATCTCGACAAACACTTCATTTGACGTCAGGCGCTGGATGCCTTTTTTCAAGTTGTCAGCACCCGCACCTTTTTTCCCGATGATGATGCCCGGGCGCGAGGAACGAACAATGACCTTGCACTTGTTGGCGGCACGTTCGATTTCAACGTCGGCAATGCTCGCATGCATTAACTGTTTTTTTACATATCTGCGGATGCTCAGATCTTCGTGAAGCCATTTGGCATAGCCTTTGTCCTGATACCAAGTCGACTTCCAAGACTTAATAATTCCAAGCCGCAAACCATAGGGATGAACCTTTTGACCCACCTTGTCCTCCTAGCGGATGCCCAAAACAACATCAATGTGGCTGACGCCCTTAACAATTCGCGTTGCCCGGCCTTGCGCGCGCGGTCGCCACCTGCGCATATGCTGCGTGGGCCCCATATTTACTTGCAGTGTTTTGATAAACAGTGCATCGGGATCCAGTGCCGAATTGGCTTGTTTTGCGTTGGCCACAGCTGATTCCAGTACTTTTTTCAGCGGCAATGCAGCTGAACGATTGATAAATGTTAGTGTCTGTATGGCTTCGCCCACGTTCTTCCCACGAAGCAATGAAGCCAGTACCCTGACTTTACGTGGCGAAATTTTTACATACCTTGCGCTTGCCCTGGCTTCCATAATTAACCTCTGGCATTAGTTATTGAAAACATTCACTTTTTCGGCTTTTGGCCATGTAGATGGTCAAGAGCGCCGCTATTTACCCTAAAGAGCCTGCCTCGTCAAGCAGAAGAAGGTTCCTCGGGATTATTTCTTGCCCTTGGCCTTTCGATCTGCAGCGTGGCCGTGGAAAGTTCGCGTTGGGGCGAACTCTCCAAATTTGTGGCCCACCATATTTTCGGTCACAAAGACGGCAATGAACTTTTTCCCATTGTGTACGGCAAAAGTGTGTCCCACCGCTTCGGGAATGATGGTTGAGCGTCTCGACCAAGTCTTGATAACTTTTTTGTTTCCAGATTTGTTGTTCTCATCAATCTTTTTAGAAAGATGATCATCAATAAAAGGACCCTTTTTGAGCGATCTTGCCATTGCTTTGCTTCCTCACTACTTCTTACCGCGACGTTTAACGATGTATTTGTCTGTCGAACGATTGGTCCGCGTTTTGTATCCCTTGGTGGGTTTACCCCACGGGGTGCACGGATGGCGACCGCCCGAAGAACGGCCTTCGCCGCCACCCATGGGGTGATCCACTGGGTTCATGGCGACGCCGCGCACATGCGGCCTCCTGCCCAACCAACGGCTACGTCCAGCCTTGCCGATACGCGCTTGATTGTTTTCAACGTTGGAGACCAGACCAATGGTGGCGCGACAATCGACATTGACCAATCGCACCTCGTTGGAGGGCAAGCGCACATGCGCATAGCGGTCATCTTTGGCCAACAGTTGGGCGCCGGTTCCAGCTGAACGAACCAACTGTCCTCCACGGCCGCGCTTCAACTCGATATTGTGTATCACTGTGCCCAAGGGGATGAAACGCAGCGGCAACGCGTTGCCAGGCTTGATATCGGCATGACGGCTCGAAATCACCTGATCGTTAACGCTGAGTTTGTCCGGAGCCAAAATATACGCCTTCTCGCCATCCGCATAATGCAACAAGGCAATGCGTGCAGAGCGGTTGGGATCGTATTCAACAGCGGCAACACGAGCCGGAACGCCAATTTTATTTCGTTTGAAATCAATGAGGCGATATCTGCGCTTGTGTCCACCACCGCGATGACGAGAGGTAATGCGTCCGTTGTTGTTGCGGCCGCCAGATTTTTTGATCGGTCGCAGCAATGAGGTTTCCGGTGCCGATTTAGACAAATTTGAAAAATCAACACTGGCCATCAAGCGGCGTCCTGGTGATGTTGGTTTGTAATGCTTAATCGCCATGATCAGACTCCCTCAAAAAACTCGATCGAATCGCCATCTCTCAAAGTGACCATCGCCTTTTTCCAATTGGGTCGTTTGCCCATGCGGCGCCCCATGCGGGTCACTTTCCCTCTGACGATGGAAGTGTTCACGTTGGTTACGCCAACCTTGAACAACTTTTCGACGGCTTCCTTAATTTCTGGTTTGGTTGCGGCAAGTGCGACCTTGAACAGATAAGTGCCTTGATTTTCTTTTAAAATCTCGCCCTTTTCCGTCATGACCAAGGGTTTGATGATTACTTCTTGCAAGGTACGCATCAGTCAACTTTCCTTTCTCGGATAGGCCGAAGAAGGTGCGTTTCAATTTGCTCTACAGCCCGCCGCGAGATCACCAATTGGTCATGCTTCAGCAAGTCGTAGACATTCAAGCCTTCGGGGGGGAGAAAAAGGTGATCTTTTAAATTTCCGGCGCTCAATTTCAAATTGAGGTTCTCGTCGAAATCAACCAAAACAGCCTTGCTTGCACCAATCGTATGCAGCGAAGACAGCAGGGCTTTGGTTTTGATTTCGGACAATTCAAAAGAATCGAGAATCAGAAGGCGCTGCTCTTTCACAAAGAGAGAGAGTGCACTTTTCATTGCGCCTCTGCGAACCTTTTTGGGAGGCAGAAAGGCAAATGACCTCGGCTTAGGACCGAACACAACGCCGCCGCCCACATGGTTGGGAGCGCGCAATGATCCCTGTCGTGCACGGCCAGTTCCCTTTTGCTTGTAGGGCTTTCGTCCACCACCAGCCACCGCATTGCGCTCTTTGGTGCAGGCATTTCCCGCGCGTTTTTTATTGCGCTGCATGCGCACAATTTCGTGAAGCAAGTGATATTTCACTTCGGCACCGAAGATCTCATCGCTGAGCTCCATGGTCCCCACTTCATTGTTTTTTAAATCTTTGACCTGTACTTTAGGCATCTCTAACTCCACCATTTCATCTGACGGGGCGTCGATTTCGCAATCAAAAACGTTTTAGCTTCGAATCTCCACATCCACGCCAGCGCTCAAGTCTAGCTTCATGAGCGCATCAAGGGTTTGCTGCGTGGGCTCAATAATGTCGATCAGGCGCTTGTGCGTCCGAATTTCAAAGGCTTCACGAGATTTCTTATCCACGTGAGGACCCCTCAATACGGTGAAACGATTGATGCGTGTGGGCAACGGAATGGGCCCCGCAACACTCGCGCCTGTGCGTTTCGCTGTTTCCACAATTTCGGAAGTGGAAGAATCCAGCAGTTTGTGATCGTACGCTTTAAGGCGAATTCGAATTTTATTTGCCATGTTTAATTACTCCACTACTCAATGATCGAAGCCACAACGCCCGCGCCAACTGTGCGGCCGCCTTCGCGAATCGCAAAGCGCATACCCACTTCCATGGCCACTGGATCAATCAGCGTTACCGTCATGGACACATTGTCGCCGGGCATCACCATCTTCACGTCCTCAGGGAGCTCAACGGAGCCGGTGACGTCAGTCGTGCGAATGTAAAATTGGGGACGATAGTTGGAGAAAAACGGCGTGTGACGGCCACCTTCCTCTTTCTTCAGAACGTAAACTTCGCAGTGAAACTTCTTGTGAGGCGTAATCGATTTCGGTTTGGCCAAAACCTGACCGCGGGAAATTTCGTCCTTGGCGACACCGCGAAGCAAAACACCAATGTTGTCGCCAGCGCGACCTTCATCGAGAAGTTTGCGGAACATCTCAACGCCAGTGACAACCGCTTTGGCCGTGTCCGCAAAACCGATAATCTCGATCTCTTCGCTCACCTTGATGATACCGCGCTCGACGCGACCGGTAGCAACTGTGCCGCGACCCTTAATCGAGAAGACGTCCTCGACGGGCATCAGAAAGGGCTTGTCAATTGCGCGCTCCGGTTGGGGAATCGACTCGTCACAAGCAGCCATCAGCTTCAATACGGAAGCCTCACCGATCTCGCTCTTCTCGCCTTCGAGGGCTTTGAGAGCGCTCCCGCGAACAACGGGAAGATCGTCGCCGGGAAATTCGTACTTGCTCAAAAGCTCGCGAACTTCCATCTCGACCAAGTCGAGCAACTCTTCGTCCTCGACCATGTCAACTTTGTTCATGAAAACAACAATCGCCGGAACGCCAACTTGGCGGGCCAACAAAATGTGCTCGCGCGTTTGCGGCATGGGACCGTCGTTGGAAGCACAAACCAAAATCGCGCCGTCCATCTGGGCTGCGCCCGTAATCATGTTCTTTACGTAGTCGGCGTGACCAGGGCAGTCCACGTGCGCGTAGTGACGATTCTCGGTCTCGTACTCGACGTGGGAGGTCGCGATGGTAATGCCGCGCTCTTTCTCCTCGGGCGCTTTGTCGATTTGATCGAAGGAGAGAAAGTCCCCGCCAATGTTTTCGGCAAGAACACGCGTAATCGCAGCGGTCAACGTCGTCTTTCCGTGGTCAATATGACCGATCGTACCGATGTTGCAGTGCGGTTTGTTTCTTACAAATTTTTCTTTGGCCATGACAGACTCCTTAAAAATTGTTGACTTAAAATTTCACTTCAGAGCCCACAATCGGACTTGAACCGATGACCTCCTCCTTACCAAGGAGGTGCTCTACCGCCTGAGCTATGTGGGCAAATTGACTTCAAACGTTCAAAAAAAGAGCGGGAAACGGGAGTCGAACCCGCGACCCTTAGCTTGGAAGGCTAATGCTCTGCCAATTGAGCTATTCCCGCATGTTCAGCAGCGCGACTGTGGGTTTATATCATTAACTTGTGGCGGGAGGAGGATTCGAACCTTCGTAGGGCGTAGCCCGGCAGATTTACAGTCTGCTCCCTTTGGCCTCTCGGGTATCCCGCCAGATGTTTTCTCTTACAAAGCTGGCAATGGGACTCGAACCCGCAACCACCTGATTACAAATCAAGTGCTCTACCAATTGAGCTATGCCAGCAATGACTGCGAACAGTGACGTTTGCGACCTGTTTTTATCAATGAACAACGGGCATTTACGCACCAAAATGCGGCGTTGTTCGGAACGGAACATACACGCCTGCCCGTGAGAGCGGAATGTATAGAGGCGTGTGGGTATTCTGTCAAGCAGTTATTGCTGTTTTTGAAGGCGTTGCAGCAAGAGCAAAAAGAGATTTAATTTCAGCTAGTTACAACAAAACCCAGCGTTCATTTTGTTAGCAAAAGGCGATGGCGGCGTTTTTTTCCAGCGCGAAGCACCACCTCGCCGTTGTCAAAATCCGATGGTTGGATTTCGTCCAAATGGGATGCCAAAACCCGGGTGCCCACCCAGCCACCGCCACTGCGAAAGAGCTTCACAGCTTCGCCGTTGGATTTACAAAGCCCCACTTTGACAAACATTTCAGTGGCGCGGATCCCATCGCCCAACAGTGACGCCGGTATTTCTGTGGTCGGCATGTTTTCAACGGAGCCACCCTTGCCAAAGGCAGCCAAGGCGCCGTCCCTGGCCTGATCGGCTGCCGCCTCACCGTGGCAAATTTTCGTGGCTTCCCAAGCGAGGATGGCTTTGGCATCGCGCAGTTCAGCGCCTTGCAAACAAGAAAGGCGCTCGACTTCTGCCAGTTCCAGAAAGGTGAACATTTTTAGGAAACGCGCCACATCTCGATCATCCGTGTTGAGCCAATACTGATAGTAATCGTAGGGAGAGAGGAGCGACGGTTCCAGCCAAACCGCTCCAGCAGCAGTCTTGCCCATTTTTTCACCGGTGGCCTTGGTCAACAGCGGAAATGTCAAACCAAACACTTCTGCCCCTTCCACACGGCGCACCAGATCCACTCCGGCGACGATGTTGCCCCACTGATCATCGCCTCCCATCTGCAAACGACAGCCATAACGCTTGTACAAAACGAGATAATCGTATGCCTGGAGCAACTGATAATTGAATTCGAGGAAGGACAATCCTTTTTCGAGACGCTGCTTGTAAGATTCAAAAGACAACATGCGATTGACCGAAAAGTGGCGCCCGATCTCGCGCAGAAACGAGACGTAATTCAGCGGTTCCAACCATTCGGCGTTGTTGACAATTTGAGATCGCCCGCCGTCAAAATCTAAAAATCGCCCCAATTGCGCGGCCACACCACGGAAATTTTCATGGACCAACTCGCTGGAGAGTAGCTGACGCTGTTCGGTTTTTCCGGACGGATCGCCGATAAGTCCGGTGCCCCCTCCCACCAAGGCCATGGGACGGTGTCCCGCGCGTTCGAGGTGCATCAACCCCATGATGGGCACCAGCGAACCGGCATGCAGGCTTTTGGCCGTGGGATCGAAACCGATATACGCCGTAACTGGTCCCGATTGAAACAGATGTCGAACGGCGGACTCGTCGGTGCATTGGCGCACAAATCCCCGCTCTAGCAATATGTCGTAACAATTTTTTGGCATGAAACCCTCGCAACCTGCGATCAAATGAAGTGCCGTATCAATGCAGTGCCATCGCGCCGTGTTTTATAATGGGGGTCCCCATGCGACGCAACGCGTATTGTGTAATCGCAATCCCATATCGACTGCACAGAAAACATTATTTGGGAGAGGCGACAGGCGGCGGCGGATAATCTCCAGCGCGGACCTCTTCGCCATACGTACGCACCGCACCGGTAATGATGCCAGCCAGGTCGGCATATTTCTTTAAAAAGCTAGGGTTGAAGTCGGGGTTCATGCCCAACAGGTCGTAGATGACGAGCACCTGTCCGTCGCAGTGCGGCCCGGCGGCAATGCCGATGGTGGGCACCGGCACCTCAGTCGAAATCTGCGCTGCCAAATCGGCGGGAATGCCCTCGAGCAGTAGCGCGAACGCACCCGCGGCCACCACGGCTTCGGCATCCGCTATGATGCGCTGTTGTCCGGCCTCGGTTTTTCCCTGCGTGCGAAAGCCCCCCATCGCGTGCACTGATTGGGGCATAAGTCCGATGTGTCCCATCACCGGAATGCCCGCCTGCACAATGCGCTCGATCGCCGGAGCCACATCTTCGCCACCTTCGATCTTCACCGATTCGGCGCGCCCTTCTTGCACCAAGCGCCCGGCAGCCATCAGCGCCTTCTCCGGAGAAATCGACGCCGACAAAAAGGGTAAGTCTGCGCATATGTGCGCCGCTTGCGTACCGCGAGCGACAGCGCGCGTGTGGTACACCATGTCGTCGACTGTGACCGGGATGGTGGAATTGTGCCCTTGCACCACCATGCCCAGGGAATCGCCGACCAGAAGAATGTCGACGCCAGCGGCATCGGCCAATCGCGCAAAGGTTGCGTCATAGGCTGTAACGGTCACGATGCGCCGCTGTTTGGCTTTCATGGCCACCAGCGTTGGAACGGTTACTTTTTTTCGCGCCTGCATGCGAAGGCCCCTTTCTGACGAGTTGCCGTCAAATGCTCTCAAGACGCGCGAGGGCTGCATCCATGCGCGTCAATTGCGCCTGTGCATCCGCCAAGCGCTGTTGTTCTTTTTGCACAATATTTGGCGGGGCCTGCGCGATGAAACGCTCGTTGGACAGCTTTTTTTCACACTGTGCAATTTCTTTGCACACCTTGTCGCGTTCGCGTGTCAACCGCGCGCGTTCGGCCGCCGCATCCACGATGTCGCGCAGCGGAATCAACACCTCCGCCCCCGCTGCCATAGCTGTGGCGCAGGCCGGTGGCATCTCCGCATCGCTGGCGAGGATATCGACCGAATCAATTTTGGCCAACGACCGCAACAAGGCACGGCTATTGGCAAGCAATGTACCCAGTGCGTCGCTATCGGTGCGCAGAATGATCGCAATCTCTTTGGCCGGGGGCACGTTGTACTCTGCGCGAATATTGCGCACTGCCGTGACAATCGCCATCAGCGCATTGGCGTCTCGCAAGGCCACCTCGTCGACTAGGCCGTCTTGGGGCGTAGGAAACGGCGCTGTCATAATGCTTTGTGGCGCACCCTCGGGCTTGGGCAGCTTTTGCCACAAAACCTCGGTGATGAAAGGCATGAGGGGATGCAGCATGCGCAGCGACACATCAAGCGTGTGGCGCAACACATTGCGGCCTTGCTGCTTCAGGGGTTCATCGTCACCAAAGAAAACTGTCTTTTGCAATTCGATGTACCAACTGCAAAGCTCATTCCAGAAAAACTGATACAGCAGGTTTACGACATCGCCCACGCGAAACGACTCAAGCCCTTGGTTCACTTCGTCGGCGACTTGTGCGAGGCGCGACAGTATCCAGCGGTCCGCCAATGTACCCGGCTCGGGGACGCCCGCCAGCGGCACCATGCCTTCGAGGTTGGGCATGGCAAACCCCAGTGTCGCCTGCCAAATTTTGTTGCAAAATTTTCGGTTGTTCTCGACGCGCTCCACCGAAAAACGGATGTCTTGATCTTGCCCCGTATAGGCCGCCAAGGTGTAGCGCAGCGCGTCGGTGCCCGATTGTGCAAAACCGTTGGGAAAATGTTGACGCTGATAGGCTACGGCGTTTTCGATTTCTGGGTCGGGCAGCGTAAGCGATCGCGTTTTGGCCAACATGTCCTCAAGAGAAATGCCTTCCATTACGTCGATGGGATCGATGACGTTGCCCTTGGACTTGGACATCTTTTGCCCATCTTGATCGCGGACCATGGGGTGCAACAGCACTTTGTGAAACGGAATGTCGCCCATAAAACGAAGGCCCATCATCATCATACGCGACACCCAAAAGGTGATGATGTCGTAGCCAGTTTCCAACACCGACGTTGGGTAAAACGTTTTTAGCGCGGGGGTTTCCTCGGGCCATCCCAACGTGGAAAAAGGCCACAGCGCCGACGAGAACCAGGTGTCGAGTACGTCTTCGTCTTGGCGGATGTCGGCGGAACCACAACCGCCACAGCGCTCGGGATCGCTCTCGCTAACGGTGACAAAGTCGCATGCCGCACAATACCAAGCAGGGATGCGATGTCCCCACCAGAGTTGGCGCGAAATACACCAGGGCAGCCCGGGCTCCAGCCAGTCGAAATAACGATGGGCCTGGTGCTCGGGAACAAACTGCGTACGACCAGAGCGAACGGCTTCCATCGCGGCGTCGGCCATTTTGCGCGTATCGACAAACCACTGCAGCGATAGGCGTGGCTCCACCACAGTGCGACAGCGCTGACAGCGACCGGGAGCATATTCGTGCACACGGGTGCCGCGTTCCAGACCTTTGTCGGCGATGGCCTGTTTGACCGCTGCGCGGGCCGCATAACGATCGAGGCCGGTAAACGGCGCGCCGTTCTCATTGATGGTGGCATCATCATTAAAGATGTCGATGAATTCGAGATTGTTGCGCTTGCCGCATTCAAAGTCGTTGGGGTCGTGTGCCGGTGTCACCTTGACTGCGCCCGTGCCGAGTTCAGGATCGGCGAGAATGGCGTCCGCCACGATGGGAAAGGTGCGCGCCTGAAAGGGATGGCGGACATGCCGACCGATGAGCTCTCGGTAGCGCTCGTCTTCGGGGTGCACCACGACGGCCGTATCGCCGAGCATGGTTTCGGGGCGCGTGGTGGCCACGACAATTTCGCCGCCCCCTTCGATTTCATATGCAAACGACCACATCTCCGCTTCTTCGGGGGCATCGCGATCCACTTCGACATCGGACAATGCGGTCAAGCACTGCGGACACCAGTTGATCAAACGGCGGTCGCGCGACAACTCGCCCGATTGGTACAGCGTTACAAAAGCGTGTCGCACCGCCCGAGAAAGCCCCTCGTCCATCGTGAAGCGCTCGCGATGCCAATCGAGTGAACCGCCCATGAGGCGCAATTGTTCGGTGATGCGGCTGCCGTACTGCGCCTTCCAGGCCCACACGCGTTCCAAAAACTTTTCGCGGCCAAGCGCGTGGCGATCGGTGCCTTCGCTGCGCAACTGGCGTTCCACAACGGTTTGCGTCGCGATGCCCGCGTGATCGGTTCCCGGCAACCACAGTGCGTTGTAACCCTGCATGCGGCGCCAGCGAATCAACATGTCCTGAATGGTAAATGTCAGCGCGTGCCCCATGTGCAACGCCCCCGTGATATTGGGAGGGGGAATCACGATGCAATACGGCGGACGGGACGATGTATCCTCGGCGTGAAAAAAACCACCCGCTTCCCAAAACGCATATACCGCTGCTTCAAAGACCTCCGGTTCAAATGTTTTGGGCAATGACATAGAAGTAAAAACGCTCATACGACTGGTGCTCCTGCTGAAGTGGAAACGCGGCGCGCGTGGCTATCTATAATTTCTACCTTTCATCATATCAAGCAGTTAAACCGTTTGCGGAATTGCCATCGGCCATACAAGTGCTTATCGTGAAAGGGTGTCCCGGAACCAACTCAACCCCCAAACAACCCCATGCGCCACAAATCGACATGACGAAATCTAGCGACACCTTCAAAGGGCCCACAACAGCGTCTCCCCTACCCGTCCCTCTGCAAGCCCTGCAAGCGGAGCACCAGCTCATCCTCCGGGTGCTGCACCACCTCGATGCATCCATCGAAGACTTCGCAACAAACGCCCAACACCATGTGCCAATCATTCGGGCCTACCTCGACTTTAGCCAGCACTACACCGACCGCTTTCATCACGCCAAAGAAGAAGAAGTGCTCTTCTCCTATTTCGACTCCCGAGAGTCCATTATCACAGCCATGCAAGCCGACCACGTACTGGGGCGCAAATGGATACACACCGCCACAGAAGCCCTCATTGTCGGCGATCACCAAACGGTCGCGATGTGCTTGCGGTCCTATCGCAACATGCTCGCGCAGCACATTCAAACCGAACACGCCCAGCTCTTTCCCTGGATATTTCACCGATTAACACACGCGCAAATTGAGGAGATCGGCACGCGCTTTGCTGCCATCGACACGCATTTTCAAAACGAAAAAAAGCATTTCGAAGACTGGGCGAATCGCCTCGCCAATCCCGATGCGCTTACGCGTTAGCCCCTTCACGAGACACCACCGGCAACAAGACGACAAAGCGCGCACCTGGTGCATGCGTTTCATCCAATTGAATGCGCCCGCCGTTGCGTTCACAAATCCGGTGGCAAATGGCGAGCCCCAACCCCGTACCTCCGGATGAACGGCGACGGCTGAAAAAGGGATCAAAAATATGGGGTTGATCTTCGGCGGGAATCCCCGGCCCGTCGTCCGCCACGGAGAGCACAATTTGCTGCGGTGTATCTGCATCACGCTGTGCCGCCACCTCTATGTGTCCACGGCCTTCCATCGCCTCAGCGGCATTGAGCAAAAGGTTGACCAAGAGCTGCGTAAAATCTTCGGTGCACATGCGAACGGGCGGCAGAGATGCCGCAATGGAAATCGAAAACACAACGCCGTCAAAACGCGACTGCGCTTTTAGCAACTGCAAGACATTGTCCGCAGCGTCGGTCAGCGTCGTCCCCTCGGCCGGCGCATCGAGATTTCTCTCTGGGCGGGCATAATTCAAGAGCTCCGAAATGGTGCGATCGACCCGTTCGGTTTCCTTGCGGATCAAGGCGTGATAATGAGCGACGCGTGCGGGCTCTTCTTCGGATTCCAGAGCCTCGAGAAGACCGAGAACCCCCGCCACCGGGTTGCCAATTTCATGGGCCACACCCGCCGCCAATGTCCCCAGAGAAGCCAGTCGAGAGGCGCCAACCAGTCGGTCTTGGGCCGCGAGTCGCTCTCGGTTGGCTGTTTCAATTTTGTCGATTTGGGCGAGCAGCTCGGCGCGCTGTGCAGCGATGGTGCGCGTCATTTGATTGAAGCGAAGGGAGAGGCTTACCAACTCGCCCGCGCCTTGAATGGGGACATGCACGTTTTGGTCGCCATCCGTCACCCGCTCCACCGCGCGCGTGATTTGAGACAGGGGGCGAACCACGACATAATGGACGACCAGCCATATCAAAAGTAACGAGAGCGCAGCTCCCGTACACAAGTACACAAACACGGGTTTGCGCAAGCGCTTGGCAAAGGTGTTGAGGGCTTGGTGCGTGTCGACGTCGCAGGATGCCTCCGCCTCATCACCGATGGTGTGAGCGTGGGTTTGCAAAAGAGCGGCCAGGGTCACATCGGTTAGGGCGATGACCGCAAACAGCACCATGCCGGTGAACAGGGCAATGCGCAAACGCAGGCCAAAAGGCGAGGTGGATTTCATAGGGGCAGGTTAGTCGCAACAAAAGGCGGGTGTCAAATTCGCCGAGTCGCAAATTGCAGCGTCGCAAACAACGCAAAACCTCAACGTGGGTTGGACAAAAATGCGAAGAGCCATTTGATGTAAATGCCGAGCTCGTGCAGGGGTGGCATCCCAGAACCCGTGATGTCAAAGGCAGGGCGCCAGTAGGGCGCGATATACAGCAAGTGTCCCCGGTAAGGCACCCATAACGGAATGGGCGTGGCAACGATTGCGTGCGCGCTCCAAAGCGGAACACCGGGGCCCACCCCCACACCCACGCCGCCGCCCAGGGTCACAAAAAGCAGCGTCACCCCGGTTTCAATGCACGGGATGCCCGCGACTCCTTCAGCCCCGCTCACCAGGCGTCCACTCCCTGAAAACCAATAGGCGAGCGGCCGGCGAATGGGAATGAAACCCGTTACGTCTAGGCTCACGGCTGCGGCATCTCCAAGCTCCCCTCCCCGCATCCACGCCGCACCGACTCCCCAGTTAACGCCCGAGCGAAAATGCCACCCACCTGTAACGCGACCGGCATGCGCAGTCGTCGGCAGGCAACACAGCACACAACAAAGCGATAATAGAAATGCGGCGGCGAACGGGCGCAATGCGTTTAGTCGCGACGGCGTTCGGCCACGATGATCAGCTTGGAGGACTCGGGGCCAAAAAAAGCGCCGGGCGTGGCCCGATGGCCCGAGACCTTGGTAACGGCAAACCCGGTGGCGTGCATCATTTGTCCGATTTCGTGCAGCGAATAAAGGCGCAGAGAGAACTCGTGCCGGCTCTGTTTTTCGTTGTCGCCGATGATGAGCTGACGGGTGATGTACAGACGACTGTTGATGTAGTTGAAGTCGGTCTCTTCCATGCAGACCATGTTGTCCATTTGGAACCAGAGGAGGTTGGGCTGCTGCTTGACCACAAAATCTCGGTTGGCCACCTCCAACAAGAAAACGCCGCCGGGCTTGAGCGCTTTGTAAACGCTGGTGAGCACCTTGACATTGGTGGCTTCATCAAAAAATCCGAAGCTGGTGTCCATGCAAATAATGCCATCGAAGGTTTTGTCGAAACCCAAATCGCGCATGTCGCCGTGGATGAAGTTGATCTTTTGTCCGGCTTCCTGTGCCGCCTCACCAGCGCGCGCCAACATGGAGAGCGATAGGTCAACCCCAACCATGCGGTAGTTGCGCTTGGCCATCCCAATGGCATTGCTGCCGTTGCCGCAGGCCATATCGAGCAGGAGTGTCCCGGGGGGAAGCCCCAAGCTGCTCTGGATGAAGTCCATTTGTTTTTGTTGCTCATACGCCGACTGGGGCGGCAACAACATCAAGTACTCATCATCAAAAATCGAGGCCCACCAATCTTGCGGTGCACCCCGTCGACGCCGCGCGGCGCCACCCGAAGTAAAGGCCCCGGATGCCGCCTGTTCCGCAGCGGAGATGTCATTTTTGAAAAAAGAATCGAAAGGACGCGCGCCCTTGGGGCCCACGGGCGGCACAGCCGGAGTCGCCAACATCTCAGCGTCTCCGATGTCCAGCTCGACCTCAGGCTCCTCGTCGTGGCCATCCTCTTCTTCTAAATCGCTTTCATCGAGTTCGCTCTCGCCTTCCAGTTCAAAGTCTGGCGCTGGCAAGAAGCTGATGTACTTTTCTTCGGCAGACGCTGGCGCCGCATCCTCGTGAATGGTTGGCGTTTCAATGGCAGGTGGCCCGGTGGTTGGTGGCTCGGGAGGCAGCTCGTCAAACACCATCTCCGGGGTGCCAAAATCGAATGCATGCGCGACGGGCTCATCCGCAACCGAGACCGGGACCTCGCCGGACTCCACAACCAACTGCTCGTCGAGTTCAAACAAATCGTCGGCATCAATATCCGCGCCCTCGTCAGTGGATGCGTCTGCCTGTGGCTCTTCTGCATCACTCGTCGCCTCATTTGGTGCGGCATTTTCCTCGGGCACAGCGGGCGCAGTGGGAAAATCTTCCAGGGTTGTATTGTCGTCATCTGTCGCCGCAGATGTTGCGGGCGTCGATGCAGATGTTGCCGGCAAGGGGTTCATGCGCGCAAAGGGAATCTCTGCCGCATTTACAGAGGCAGATTCGGTCGCGTCACTGACCGCATCGCCGTCGGGCATCACAGCATTCACAGGGGAGGTGGCGGCCTCTGTCTCTGCCACAGTTGCCACGGTGTCATCGCGATGTTGCACAGACGTCATAATGTTTGCAGAGGCTGTGGAAGGTGTATTTTCTACGGGCACCGGCGCCACCATCACCACGCTCGCCGCCCCCGCTGATGCAGAAGACTCACCTGATGTCGCGCTCATATCTGCAGTGAGATCGAGAATGTCGTCTTTTTCTTCCGGATCACTCATATTTTTTCCTCGGAGCCCGCAGAGATGCGACCGACTTTTTGCCCCATCAGAACGCGATCACCGGGATGGCGCACGATGTCTGCAAATAACCCCGGCGTCGCGAGCAATACCACCGTAGACCCCAAGCGAAATGCACCGAGTTCTTGCGCGCGAACAATTGGCGTTACGGGATCGAACGATTGCGATGAGATAACGTCGTGGCTCGTGGCCAACCCGAAGGGGGTATCGATGTTTCCAACGCCAAAAGCGGCCACCATGATTAAACACATGTGGTGCGCGCCCACTTCGAAGTGAAACACCACACGCTCGTTCTTTTCGTATAGACCGGGCACGCGTCGCTCTGCCCAGGGTGCCACGGGATAGCGAAACCCCGGAATGTGGCGCAGGGTTGTCAGGCGCGCATTGAGCGGGGCATGCACGCGGTGGTAATCGCGGGGGTGCAAGTAAAAAACCAAGGCATCGCCGCAGGCAAAGCGCTCCGACGCTGGATCGCCGGTCAATTGCTCAAGGCTATAGTCGAAATTTTTCACGCGTATGTGACCGCTGCGCGTGCCGTCAAATCGGTAGACCCCATCCAAAACACCGTCACAAGGGCTGATGAATGCCGCGGGCTCCTGGCAAATTTCGCGAGAGCCGGGTTTTAACGGGCGTGCAAAAAAATCGCCAAAACTGGAAAAACCAGCCTCGGGTACCTGGGCCTCACGCAGGTCTACGCCCAGCCCCAAGGCATAGAGCCGGACCGCAGGTTCCATCAAAATGCGAGGCATCGGGCGGTCAGCCACTCGGCCAATGCCATTGGCAATGCGACGCGCCACCGGGGTCGTAAAAAATGTAAAAAGTCGTTTCGATTTCATAGTGCTTTTGGGCAATTTACCCGAAAGTATAATTCAAGTCTTTGTCATTATTCAAATATTTCAATAATACAGGGAGCGGCGGCGGCGACGCACCGGCGGTTCAAACTGAAATACCGGTGTGCAACATGCTGGAGAGGCGCTCGCGCGCGGCGTTGCGCAGTTCGTTTTTATCGCTCATGGGCCCTTGTTGGGTTTCCAGCGGCGTCCCAATAATGACTTCAATGCGTCCCTTGCGCACCGCCAGGGTCGAACGTGGAAAAAGATCGAAAGCGCCGCGAATGGCGACGGGCAACAGGGGAACGCCCGCGCGGGTGGCCATTAAAAAGGCACCGGCCTTAAAGGCTGCGAGTTGGCCATCCAAGCTGCGCGTCCCTTCGGGAAACACCATAAGTGATGGGCCCTTTTGAATGCGAGACGCCGCGCGCTCGATGGAGAGACGCGCCTTGCGGGCACCGCTTCGGTCCACCGGAATAAACTGCGCCAGCCACAGCGACCAACCGAAAAAAGGAATGTAAAACAGGCTTTTTTTGGCCAGAAAACGCACCGGCATGGGCAGCGCTGCAAAAATAACCGGAATGTCCAATTGGCTGGTGTGGTTGGAAATCACGACATAGGGGCGGGACCAGTCCAAGTTTTCGCCGCCCTTCACCTGCAACTGAATGCCCACAATGCGCAGCAGTCCCGGTGCCCAAATGTTGCGTGCAATGCGCAAATATAGTCTCCCGCGCGGATCAAACACGAGGCTCAGCAGCGCCAAAAACATGCAAAAAATGGTATAAAAAAGCATGAGGAAACTGCGGAGATTGGGCATTGTCTATGGCATCCGTGGCAAAAAAATGACTCTGCGGAGTGCTTTCCTGAACGAGGAAAGGCATTCGTGGTGCGTATGTCCGCAATTTCCGCTCACAAGTCCAGTTGTTATTCCGCAGCATAAAAAGATAAAAATCCCCCTTTGCTGAATTTTTGAACTTATATTTATAATGCACGCACCAATCGCGCACACTGCATTGGCGTTGCGTGCCACAGATAGATAACGAAAATGATTCAGTCTGCTGCCATAACAAGTCCGCCCAAGGCCATCGCCTCCACGCCCGAACTGCCGCGCATTTTGGCCGTCGACGATCAACCCGCCAACCTGATCACCCTGGGGGCCATCCTCGAAACCATGCCCGTCGAATTTCAAACCGCCCCTTCCGGGGCCACCGCCCTCGCGCGCATTTTGGAGCGAGACTACGACTTGGTGCTGCTCGATGTGCAAATGCCGGATATGAACGGCTTCGAAACGGCCAAGCTCATCCGCAGCTCACACCGCACGCGACACATCCCGTTTATTTTTATTACCGCGCTCAATACCGATGCGCATTTTATCCGCAAGGGCTACGAGCTCGGTGCCATCGACTACATCACCAAGCCCATCGATCCCGCAGTGTTGCGCAGCAAGATCAACGTTTTTTTGCAGTTGCACACCTCCAACAGCGCGTTGCGCGAAGAGGTCGCCGGACTCAAAAGTCAAGAAGAGCACCTGCGAAAGGCCAACAAAGATTTGCGCCACCAAGCCCAGACCGATCCCTTGACCGGCCTGTTGAATCGGCGCCACGGGCACACTCTGCTGTGCCGAGAGATGTCGCGCGTGGAACGGGGCAACCAAGACCTCAGCATCATCATGGCGGACATCGACCACTTTAAAAACATCAACGACACCCACGGGCATCCTGCTGGGGACGCCGTCCTTCTCGAAATTGCGCGGCGACTCACCCAAAGCTTTCGCCCCCACGACCTCGTGGTGCGCTGGGGCGGCGAAGAGTTTCTCATTATTTGTCCCCACACATCTTTTGCGCAGTCGCTCCCCTTGGCCCAACGGATTCACCACGCCATTCGCGACGTCCCCATCGATCTACCCAGCGGCTTGGCCATCCGCGTCACCATCAGCATGGGGCTCGCTCACACCAGCACCCTGCGCGGCCTCAGCGCCGAAGGACTTCTCGCCCAAGCGGACGACGCCCTCTATGCCGCCAAGCGCGATGGCCGGGATCGCATCCGCGTGGCACAGGTGTAAACAGCAACGTTTTGGCGAGCGCCGCCCAAGTAAAGTAGTCGTGATGTTGCAGCGGCTGGGTTACTTGAAAACTTCGGGTTGGCCCGTGGCAGACAAACAGGCCGCCCACAACGGACCTTCGAGATCGACTTGTTTGGACGCGCTGATGGCCATGTCGATGGGCACGTGCATGTAAGCGCTGTTCCACATGCTCACCACCATGTCGGTGCGCCCCGCCATGGCCGCGTGCACGGCAGAGCGGGCCAATTGATCGCACAGCATGGCGTCATCGGCGGTGGTGACCGCAGAGCGGATGTAATAACTCGGATCAAAGTACTTTAAATCAATGCGCAAGCCCTCCCGTTGGGCATAGCTACGGATTTGGTCGCGCAGAAACAGACCAATATCGCCCAGCTTGCGATTTCCCGATGCATCGTAGGCCTCTTGTGTGGGCATCAGAGACTGTCCGGCGCCCTCCGCAACAGCGATCACAGCGTGTTGGCGTCTTTCGAGGCGGCGGTGCAAGTAGGCGAACAACCCGTCTTTTCCCTCCAGGGCGAAGGGCACCTCGGGGATGAGGGCGATGTTGACCTCTCCGCTGGAGATTGTGGCGCCGCACGTGACAAACCCCGCATGGCGTCCCATTAGCTTGACCAGCCCGATGCCGTTGTAAGCCGAACGCGCCTCCACGTGGGCGCTCTCCAACACGCGGCGCGCCTGCTCAATGGCCGTCATCACGCCAAAGGTGCGCTGCACGTACATCACGTCGTTGTCGATGGTTTTGGGCACGCCGATAATCGATACGGGGAACCCGCGCTTTTCGGCTTCGTCGACGATGCTTTTGGCGCCGCGCAAGGTGCCATCTCCCCCCACGCAAAACAAAAGATGAATTTGATTTTGCTGCAAAAAGTCGACCATGACTTCGGGGGATTGCGGGCCGCGGGATGTGCCCAAAATCGTCCCGCCATGCTCGTGGATGCGGTCGACCATCTCGTGGGTTAGGTGCAGGACTTCGTGTCCGCATGCGGCGTTCAGCCCCTCGTAGCCAAACCGCAGTCCCCACACATCGCGGACGCCATAGCGGTGGTACAATTCCAAAAACACAGAGCGAATGACGTTGTTTAGCCCCGGACACAAGCCGCCACACGTGACGATTGCGGCGCGGGTTTTGGCGGGTTCCCAGTAGAGCGTTTGACGTGGGCCCGCCATTTCGAAGCGCAGATCGGGGATGGGGGCATCGGTATTTTCAATGAGGCGATAGCGCACGCGCGCCGCATCAGAAGTGTAATTGGCGAGGTTGTCGCCGTAGATGGTCGACATTTTTAGCGGTGAAGGTATTTGGCATTTGCCGAGTCGTTTAATTTCTGTATTCATGGCGAAAGTCTTAGGCGAACACCTCACAAAACACAAGGCGCGAAGCCGCAACCACCGCATGCCCGACGCCGTCATCGAAAAGATGCGCCAAAAAAACCGAAGAGTGCTATACCCCCATCGTTCGCTGCCAGGGGCTGGCGAACCGGCAACCCAACGACATGCCAGATGCCAATGACATGAAAACCAGCGCGCATCCCAAAACCAACCCTCCGGATGTCCCGTCTTTTGACACCGACGACATCGACGAAGAACTCCTGGCCTTGGCGCCACCGCCGCCCTCTTTGCAACAGGCCGCCATCACCGTCCTGGTCATGGTGCTGTCCATCGTAATTCTCGTGCTCTTTTTCCCGGATTTGCGCTTTTTCCTGCGCAGCTTTCAGTCCGCCGAGGCCCTGGGAGAATCCGCCGACATCGACTTGCAAAACGTCAACCCCGAGTCTTGGGTGTCCCTAACGGGGATTCCCCTGATGAACCGAACCCTTACCTTCAGCGATGGCGCAAAATTTGTATCTCGCGACATCTATCGCAAAATGGCCCCCCTCTCCGGACGCCCGGAACTCCTGGTGCAGTGGCGCATCGAAAAGCCCTCAGCCACGGCCGCCGAGCCCACCATCTCCGCCCCCTCCTACTTCGAGGGCCGCTTGCGCCGCCGCGAAGACATGGGCAACGCTTACGACAAATTCTGGCCCTTTTACGACTGCCTCACCATGCACAACGCCAGCCGCTGCCAATACTGCTTGGGGCGCGACAGCTACGCGAGTTGCCGCGATGCCTTCACGTGCGTCGAAAACTTTCCCGTTGCGTTGTGTGCCAAGGCCATCGACACCGATCTGACCACCGTGTCGGCCGAAATCGACGCGCTCAAAAAACAAGCACAACACGCCGCCGCCAACAGCTACGAACGCGCTGAATTGGCCAACCTCGAAAACCTGCAAAACGCGCTGCAGACCGTCCAAACCGAAGGGCGCATCACCCGCCTTGAGGAAGTCATCTTACGCCTCGAACACCTCGCCATTCCCGAAAGCGAATTCGCGCAAATTCAGGAGCTGCTCTCCCAGGCGTTGTCCCTACAAATCGCGGTATTGGGCGCGCGCCTCTCGGCGTCGACCGAACGCGTCCAGTCCCTCGGCGAGGCGGCGAGGGCCGAATTGGATGACGCGCGCATCCAGCAGCAACAAGCCGATGATGCCATTGACGCACTGCAAAAAGAAGTCGCCCAATTGACACACCGAAAAGCGATCTGCGACACCCTGCGCCACGTCGCTTCGTGGGCTACGGAACTGCGCCAAAAAGTGCTGTCCCCCGACGCCCCACAGGCGGCCCTGGCACAGCCTCTCGTCGATCCGCACGCCGACAACGGCGCGGTCATTCTGGACGCCCTCACCGCGCTCAATGCGCAATTTACGGGTGCATCCGGCCAAGCCAACGAAGCATCCGCCGCCCCCGCGACCAGCGAACCCGCTAACGCCCCCGATACACGTCGAGACAACTGGGCCCAATCCCTGAACGCACTTTCCGAACGATTGACTGACTTGAGCGATCGCATTGATGCCCTAGCCTCCGCTGCCGCCCCCGACTTCGATCGATGGGCGGGACGCCGCGACATCTACACGGAAGTCCCCGAATCACAACGCCTCTCCAGTGTCTTTGTGCACCTGACCAAAATCGAAAATTTCCTCGACAGCGCCGCGCCCGCCGATGCCGCCCCTGAAGGCGCAACCGACGCAGCCGACATCGCCCTTCCCTCTGGCGAAACAGCAAGCGCCAATGACGCCGCTGCGACCGAAGACCCAATCGACAAAGACGCGGTCACGCCACTGCCACAACGCCTGGAGGAAGCCCAAAAGGCCCTACAACAACAACGCGACGTCCAAAAACGCCTGCGCGAAATGAACGTCCTCACCGAATACACCCTGGACAGCGAATTCAACGCGCTGGTGTCCGCCGTCAAAGCCCCACCAAGCCCCGCTTGGAAGAAGCAAGTACTGCGCGACTGGAGCCATGTGATGGGGCGCTTTGCATCCCAAGAGTTTTACCCGCGGCGTCTCTCTGATCACCCCAACATCAAAGCCCGCATCGACGCCCTCTTAACCGAAAGCACCCTGACACAGCTCGAAACGCAAACCGCTGAACGCGAAAAACAATGGCAGCGCCCCATGTGGATTTTGATGGATCGCGAGCGCCCCACCGACAACCCGTGGGTTGTCCTAGTGTACATACTGGTGCCACTGATGTTTTTTCTCAACGCGCGCCGCCTCCACCTATTTTTGCAATCCCGACGACGATGAACCGACCTTCCGGATTTCGCCCCGCAGGTGCACCGACGCCTGCCGACTGGTTCGCACCCGCCCTGCTGCTGCTGCTGGCTGCCGTCACCGAATGCACGCTCTATCGCCTCTTCGCCGCAGTCAACCTATACGCGGGCGTGGGAGCGCTGGGACCGCGTGCCCTCATGGCCAACCTGGCGGCCTTCAGCCTCATCCTCACCGGCGTGCTCTCGCTGGTCCTGCTCATATTCGCCCTGGCGCGCCTGGTGTTGCACCCCGCCATTCCCTCCCTGCTCTTTCGCAGCGTCCTGGTGCTAACCGCTCCGCTTTACATGCTGGTCACCGCCACATCGCTGTGGCTGCCCCTGCCGCACGTCACCATCCTCGCCGCCATCGGCACCGCGCTGTTCACCGTGGTCTTTGTCGCGGCGGCAGTCCTCATCTTTCCGCTACAACGCTTGATCCGCTGGGCGGTCATGGCCATGCCTCTCATGTTATTGGGCGCCACCGCTGCCTGGTTCATGCTCGACCTGCTCTCCCTCGACCCGCATCTCCCCGCAGGGCGCATGGCGGTTGCCGCACACCAGGTCAGCGAGCTGCTCTTTTTGGCCCTGCCCATCGTGCTGGTTCCCGCCCTGCTGTGCCAACCCAATCAGCCCTGCCGCATCCAATGGCACACACTGCACTGGCCGGCCCTGGGCATCGCCACCAGCATCACCATCGGCATCGCGTATTTTGTGCTGCAACATGCCCCAACGCCCGACGCGCTCCGCCTGCCCGCGCTCCTGCACACCCCGGACTTTTTGCGCCACATCACCTACCGCACCCTCAAGGTCACCTTGTGGTTCAAGGGCAGCGTGACCGTGGCCCTGCTCGCCACATTTTGCGCAACATTTTTAATCGCCGCCCTGCTCATTCCCTTTCGCGGCTGGCGCACCGACGCGTCGACGCGCTCCATTGCCCTGGGCCTGGCCTTCATTTATATCGCCGGCCTACAGCCCTTTGCGGTATATCTCATGACATTGTCGTTGCTGGGCTTTCTCATGTTTTTCAGCGGCCTCATCGACAAATACGCGCGGGAATCCCATTCCCAAAAAGAAACCCCAACACCGCGTTTTCCCACACCGGCGAAAACGCCCGACACAACGCCCATGGAGGAACCCAATGCAATTGCTCGATGGCAAAAAAATATCTAAAGAACTGCGCCAAGCGCTCAAAGGTCAAGTCGCCGACTTCACCGCTACTTATGGGCGCGCGCCTCGGCTCGACGTCATCCTCGTCGGCGGCGATCCCGCCAGCCAAATCTACGTGCGCAACAAAGAGCGCGGCTGCCAAAAAGTGGGCCTCTCGTCCCAATCCCACCTGCTCGACGAAAGCACCACCGAGGCCCAATTGCTGCAATTGATCCAAGAGCTCAACGCCAACGACGCGGTGGACGGCATCCTCGTGCAGCTCCCCCTGCCCCAGCACCTCGACTCCGCTGTCATGCTGGCCGCCATCGATCCCACCAAGGACGTCGATGGCTTTCACGCGATCAACCTCGGTCGCTTGGTGTCGGGCTTGCCGGGTCTGGTGCCCTGCACGCCCCTGGGCTGCATCCGCATGCTCGAAACCACCGGCGTGCCCATCTCGGGCGCCAACGCCGTTGTGGTGGGGCGTTCCACAATTGTGGGCAAACCCATGGCTCACTTGCTGTTGCAGCAACACGCCACGGTCACCGTTTGCCATTCGCGCACCCGCAACCTGCCCGAGCTCGTCCGCACAGCCGACATCGTGGTGGCCGCCGTCGGCGTCCCCGAACTGATCCAAGGCGACTGGATCGCACCGGGCGCCATCGTTATCGACGTGGGCATCAACCGCATGCCCGACGGCAAAATCGTCGGCGACGTGGCCTTCGAAAGCGCCGCCAAAAACGCCGCCTGGATTACGCCCGTACCCGGTGGCGTCGGCCCCATGACCATCGCCTGTCTCCTCGAAAACACCCTCACCGCTGCCCGACAGCGCAAAGCCACCCGCCAGGCCCCATAGTCGCATGCCCTGGCAGCCCATGTACTTCAAAGGGCGTCGCGTCTTCGTCGAAGTGGACGATGCCCAACAGCCGGTGCTGCAGGACGGCCGCGCCCGCATGCGCTACCAAGCCGACGACGAGCGCATTTACAATCCGTGGCCCGCGCACCTCAGCACATCGCCCAACACACCGGCCACCACCGCCAATCGTTCCCAAACCGCCGCGAAACGCCGCGCGCCTTCCCCCGCGGCAACACCGCAACCCGGCCCCGGCGATATTCAGGCGTGGACCGACGGCGGCTGCATCGGAAACCCCGGTCCCAGCGGATTGGGTTTTCTCATCGTCTTTCCCGACGGCACACGCGTAGAGCGCGGCGAAGCACTGGGCGAAGGCACCAACAATATCGCAGAGCTCACCGCCATCTGGCGCGTGCTGCAAACCCTGGACGACCGCGGCATTCCCAAGACGACGCGCCTCCTCATTCACACCGACTCCACCTATGCCATCGGCATGTTGACCGCCAATTGGAAAGCCAAGCAAAACCAACAATTGGTCGCCGATATCCGCAACGCACTAAAACAGCGCAACGCCGTATTCATTAAAGTGCCTGCCCACGCTGGCAATCCCAACAACGAACGCGTCGACGAACTCGCCAACACATCGGCCCGCACCCAGCAAAATCTGTAAGCCCTCCGCGCGCTCCGCATTTGGCATTCCGAAACGAATGTCCTATCGCGCCGCAGCACGTCGGGTTTTCACCCCATTGCACAATCGCAAAAAAAAATGCGGAACATGCATATTTTTATTTGACCCGTGAAGCCGGCGCCGCTACTCTGGTGTGAAACTTTTAACGCTGTTAATCTTTTCACAGCAAGCGGGATAAATGGCAGCACAGCGCAAAATCTCCGAACGCACCGTAGAACGCATTAGTCGTTACCGCCGCCTTCTAGAGAGCATCCACGCCACCTCCGACAACCCCTTCATCTACTCCCACGAAATCGCCTCCCTCTGCGGGCTAACCGCCGCACAGGTGCGACGCGACCTCATGACCATCGGCTTCTCCGGCAGTTCGGCGCGCGGATACGAAGTGGCCGAGCTCCTGCGCAGCGCCAGTTCTTTTTTGGGCTTCTCTCACGAGCGACGCATGGCCTTGGTGGGCATCGGCTATCTAGGACGCGCCCTGCTCGACTACTTCGTCGATCGCAATCCCCTGTTCAAACTCTGTGCGGCCTTCGATGCCGACCCTGGCAAAGTCGACCGCGTCATTCACGGCGTCCGCTGCTATCCGGTGACCCAATTAAAAACAGTGCTCGCCACCCACCAGGTCAGCACCGGCATCATCACCGTTCCCGCCGACGCCGCACAAAACATCGCTTGGGAATTGGTCGAGGCTGGCGTCACCGGCATCCTCAACTTTGCCCCGGTGCAAATTCGCGTCCCTGCAAACGTCTTCATCGAAAACCTCGATTTGACCAGCGCGCTAGAAAAAGTTGCCTATTTCGCCGGCAACTTCTCCGATAAGGAAAGGACAAAAAAATGACCACGAATGTAGATGCCATCTTGGCGCAATACGACGGCGCACAACGAGATTCGCTGATCCCCATCCTACAACAGGTCCAGGCGGCAGAGGGATACCTCTCCCAGGACGCCATCGTTCGCATCGGAGAAAAGCTCAACCTTCCGACGAGCAAAATTTACGGCGTGGCGACCTTCTACAATCAATTTCGCTTTCAGCCCCAGGGCAAAAACCACTTCATGGTTTGCCGCGGCACCGCCTGCCATGTGAAGGGATCGGGGAAACTCCTCGAAAAGCTCTCCCAGGCCACAGGGGTAGAGCCCGGGAAAACGTCTCGCGACGGCCTGTTCAGCATTGAAGTGGTGGCCTGCATGGGCGCCTGTGCGCTGGCACCTGCCATCAGCATATCCGACCATTTTTATCCCAAAGTGACCCCTAGCAAAATTGACCAACTGCTCGTCGAAATGCGCAGCGAGCCCGAGAAGAACTGATGGAGAAGCCAATGACAAAACTTGGAGACGAAAAGCAGCTATCCGCCTATCGCGACAAACTCACGGCCGCCTACGACCCCAACAAAACACGCATCTGTGTCTGCAATGGCACCGGCTGCAATGCACAGGGTTCCGAGGATTTGGTACAGGCCCTCAAAGATGCCGTCGCCCAAAAAGGGCTCATCGAAAAAGTTGAGGTCAAGGCCACGGGGTGCCACGGGTTTTGCGAAAAAGGCCCCATCGTTGTCGTGCGCCCCGAAAACACATTTCAAGTGCTGGTCAAACCCGAAGACGCCGAAGAGCTGGTACAAAAGACATGTGTTGAGGGCACGCATGTCGATCGCCTGGTCTACATCGATCCGGCCAGCGCCGAACCGGTTTACAAAGAGCAGGACGTCCCCTTCTACAAAAAGCAAACGCGCGTCATCCTGGCCGACAACGGGCACCTCGATCCCACGTCCATCGACGACTACATCACCCACGGTGGGTACGCCGCCCTCGCCCGCGCATTGACGGCCATGACCCCCGACGAAGTCATTTCCGAAGTCAAGAGCGCTGGATTGCGCGGACGCGGTGGTGCCGGCTTTCCCGCAGCGCGCAAGTGGGAACTCTGCCGCCAGCAGCCCGGCGATCAAAAATACATCATCTGCAACGCCGATGAGGGCGACCCCGGCGCATACATGAACCGCTCCGAAATCGAGGGCAACCCCCACTTAATGCTCGAAGGCATGATCATCGGTGCCTATGCCATCGGCGCCAGCAAGGGATACATCTACTGCCGCGCCGAATACCCCCTGGCCATCGCACAACTCGAAAAGGCCTTGTCGTCGGCCCGCGAAAAAGGCCTGCTGGGCAGCAACATCCTCAACAGCGGCTTTGGCCTCGACATCACCATCAAAATGGGGGCCGGCGCATTTGTCTGCGGCGAGGAGACCGCCCTCATCCACAGCATCGAAGGCAAGCGCGGCATGCCCCGTCCGCGTCCTCCGTATCCCGCACAGCGCGGCCTGTTCGGAAAGCCCACCAACATCAACAACGTCGAAACCTGGTGCAACGTCCCCCTTATCATCGACCGGGGCGCCGACTGGTATGCCGGTATCGGAAACGCCACCTCCAAGGGCACCAAGGTTTTTTCCCTTGTTGGCAGTGTCAACAACACGGGCCTCGTCGAGGTTCCCTTCGGCACCAGCCTGCGCGAGATCGTCGAAGACATCGGCGGCGGCGTACCCGCGGGCAAAAAGTTCAAGGCCGCGCAAATGGGCGGTCCTTCGGGTGGGTGCATTCCCGCCAGCCAAATGGACGTCAACATCGACTATGAGTCATTGCAATCCCTCGGCGCCATCGTGGGCTCCGGCGGGTTGGTGGTGCTCGACGAAAGCACCTGCATGGTCGACTTGGCCAAGTACTTCATGGAGTTCATCCAGTCCGAGTCTTGCGGCAAGTGCATCCCCTGTCGCGAGGGCACGCGGCGCATGCTCGAAATCCTCGAAGCCATGACCCGCGGTCGGCGCAACGAAACCGACAATGACGCGCTCATTCGCTTTCAAGGCGTGCTTGAGCTCGAGCAACTCGCCAAGGTCATCCTCGACACCTCGCTCTGTGGATTGGGGCAAACCGCTGCCAACCCCGTGCTGTCCACCTTGCGCTGGTTCCGCGAAGAGTACGAAGCGCATATCTACGACCGGCGCTGCCCGGCGGGCACCTGCAAAGAGCTGGTAGGCGCACCGTGCGAAACCGGATGTCCCGTGGGCACCGAAGCCTGGCGATACATCGCCCACGTCTCCCGCGATGAGCTCCCCGAAGCCTACCGCGCCATCCGCCAGCACAACCCCTTTCCGTCGGCTTGCGCACGGGTTTGCCACCATCCCTGCGAAACCGTCTGCCGCTGCGGCACCACGGGCGGAGAGGCCATCGCCATCCGCGCCCTGAAGCGCTATGTGGTCGAAAACGTGCCGAGTTCCACCTTCAAAGCCGAAATCAAGGCCCCTGGCGCCAACGCCAAACGCATCGCGGTCGTCGGTGCAGGTCCGGCGGGTCTCACGGCGGCGCATTGTTTGTCGGCCAAGGGACACCGCGTCACAATCTTTGAGAAAGAAAAAGTGCCCGGCGGCATGCTCGTATGCGCCATCCCCGAATACCGGCTGCCCCGCGAAATCCTGTCCCAAGAAATCAGTGCATTGCTCAACGACAACATCGAACTGCGCACGGGCAAAGCCCTGGGAAGCGACTTCAGCGTCGATGACCTCTTTGCCGACGGATACGACGCCATCTACCTCGCCCTGGGCGCGCACCGCAGCAAGCGGCTGGGCATCGAAAACGAAGACACGCCCGGCGTGCTCCCCGGCATGGAATTTCTCAAGGCCCACAACCTTCACGGCAACGCCTTGGCCAAGGGGCACGTGGGCGTCATCGGCGGCGGCAACTCCGCCATCGACGCGGCGCGCATCGCACTGCGACAACCCGGTGTCACATCGGTCACGGTCTTTTACCGGCGCAGCGAAGCCGAGATGCCCGCTCACATTGATGAGATCACCGACGCCCGCGAAGAAGGAATTGTCATCCGCGAGTTGGTCACGCCCGTGGCCGCCATCGCCGACAACGGAACGCTCAAGGCGGTGCGCTTCATCGCCAACGCCCTGGGACGTCCCGATGCCCAAGGACGGCGCCGACCGGTTCCGATAGAAGGCAGCGAGTTCGAGGTCCCCCTCGACACACTCATCGCCGCCATCTCCGAAGACCCCGACACCGCGTGTCTCAACAACGCCGTAGCCCTCACCAAGTGGGACTCCATCAAAACCAACCCGGAGTCGCACCTGACGAACCGCCCCGGAGTCTTTGCCGGTGGCGACGTGGTCACGGGTCCCAACATGATCATCGCCGCGGTGGCTGACGGACAAAACGCCGCCGAAATGATCGACCGTTTCTGCTTGGGCAAAAAACTGCGCAAAATCGATCACGTCAAATTGCCCACCGTTTATGTCGAACCCGTGCCGGTCTGCGACGTAGAGAACAGCACCACACGCGTCCGCCTGCCGCACCTGCCGCTGGCCGAACGCAAGGGCAACTTCAACGAAGTCGAATTGGTTTTGACACCCGACATGGCCATTTGCGAAGCGCGACGCTGTCTGCGCTGCGATCTGGACTTTACCCAGCCCGCCTAATGGCGCGCTCGTAAGTGCAAGAGGTAACAGCATGATTCAAATAGAAGTCGACAACATCACCATCGAAGCCAAAGAGGGCGAGACCATCCTCAACGCGCTGCAGCGCAATGGCATCAATGTACCCACTCTCTGCCACATGGAAGATCTGCTTCCCAGCGGCGCCTGCCGCATTTGCGTCGTCGAAGTCGAGGGCATGCGCGGACTCGTTCCGTCCTGCTCGTATCCCGTCTCCGCTGGCATGAAGATCAAATCGCGTTCCCCGCGTGTGATTAACGCACGAAAGACCGTGACCCAACTGCTGCTCGCCAACCACCCCGACGATTGCCTTTACTGCAACCGCTCGGCCAACTGCGAGTTGCAAGACCTCTCTGTCGAGCTCGGCGTACGCCAGCGCTTGTACAAAGGCGATCGCACCAAGAGCCGCCTCGATGTCTCCAGTCCCTCCATCGTGCGCGACCCCGACAAGTGCATTTTGTGCGGCCGCTGCATCCGGGCCTGCGAAGAGATCCAAACCGTCTCGGCCATCGACTTTATCCGGCGCGGTTCTAAAGCTGCCGTAGGCACCGCCTTCGATACAGGGCTCAACGTCTCCTCCTGCATCAACTGCGGCCAATGCGTCGTCGTTTGCCCGACCGGCGCCCTCACCGAACGCTCCAACGTCGAAGATGTGCTGGCGGCACTCTCCGATCCCAACAAAGTGGTGGTGGTGCAACACGCACCGGCCATCTCCGTCACCATCGCCGAGGAGTTCGGCGTCAAAGCCGGCAGCGACTACGACGGAAAACTGGTCGCCGCCCTGCGCCGCATGGGCTTCGACCGCGTGTTCGACACCTCGTTCAGCGCCGACCTCACCATCATGGAAGAGGGCTCTGAGCTGGTGGACCGCATCAAAAACAGCGGCGTCCTCCCCATGATCACCTCCTGCTCACCGGGCTGGATCAAATTCGTCGAAACCTTCTTCCCCGAGTTGTTGCCCAACGTCTCTTCGTGCAAGAGCCCGCAACAAATGCTCGGCGCCCTCATCAAAACCTTTTACGCCGAACACCAAGGCCTGGACCCCGACAATATCGTCAGCGTGTCCATCATGCCGTGCACGGCCAAAAAGTTCGAAGCCAAGCGAGCCGAGTTCAGTTACCAAAACCGCCAAGATGTCGACTACGTGCTCACCACACGCGAGCTGGCCCAGCTGATGCGCATGACCGGTGTCAACATGGACCAACTGCCCCCCGACAGCGCGGACAACCCCTTTGGCGAGCGCTCCAGCGCCGGTAAAATCTTTGGCGCCAGTGGCGGCGTGATGGAAGCAGCCCTGCGTTCGGCGCACTACCTGCTCACCGGCGACGAATTGTCCGAGCTCAAAATCCCGGCACTGCGGGGTTCCAAAGACCGCAAAGAGGTCTTCCTCGAAGTGGGCGGCACCAAAATCGGCGTGGCGGTGGTCTCCGGACTGGGCAACGCCCGCTCCTTAATGGAAGAGATCAAAGCCGGCCGCGACGACATTCATTTCATCGAAGTTATGGCTTGTCCCAACGGATGCGTTGGCGGCGGTGGGCAGCCCATTGGCGTCGATCGCGAAGCCGTCAAAGAGCGCATGAAAACCCTGTACACCATCGACCGCGATGACAGCCTGCGCCTGTCACACAAAAACGAACAAGTACTGCGCCTCTACAAAGAATACCTCGGCGAACCGCTGGGCGAAAAGAGCCACGCATTGTTGCACACTCACTACCGAACGCGCGAAGTGTTGCGCTAACATTGAGGAATCCCATGACTGAACAGAAAAAAACAATTCTCGTTGTCGACGACGATCCCGATGCCCTGGAACAGGTGACCCTTATCCTCGAAGCTGGCGGCTTTGAAGTGCTCTCGGCGCCTTGCCAAGCCGAGGGCGAAGAGATGCTACTGACCGTGGAACCCGATCTGGCCATCTTCGATTTAATGATGGAGGAAAAAGACTCCGGGTTTGTGCTCAGCCACACGGCCAAAAAGATGTATCCCGACCTCAAGGTTATTATCCTGACGGCGGTGTCTGCGGAGACCGGCATCACGTTTGCGGCCGACACCCCCTCAGGGCGCGCATGGATCGGCGCCGATCTGATGCTCGACAAACCCGCGCGTTCCGAAGAGCTCCTGGCCGCCGTGCGCCGCCTGCTCAAACTGGCGCAAGACTAATTCGCCAACACGCCGCCACTCCTCAATGACCGCCGCGGTGCGGCACCAACGCGAAGGAGAACACACCATGCACGCGACCCGGCCGGTATCCTGCGTGACCACCGTTCCCGATCGGTGCCGGGTATGCTTCACCTGCGTGCGCGAGTGCCCCGCCAAGGCCATTCGCATCGAAAACGGACAAGCCGAAGTCATGCCCGAGCGCTGCATTGCCTGTGGCAACTGCGTTCGGGTGTGCAGCCAGGAAGCCAAACAGTTCTGCTCAGCCAGCGACGCAGTCTTCGACCTCATCCGCTCCGGAGAAAAAGTAGCCGCTTGCCTGGCGCCGAGCTTCCCGGCCGAGTTTCCCGGCATCTCCCACCAACGCGTCGTAGGCATGCTGCGAAAGCTGGGCTTTCACCTGGTCACCGAAGTGGCGTTTGGCGCCGATCTGGTCGCCAGCCGTTATCGCAAACTCATCTCCGAACACCCCGACCAGCGCTTCATTGCCACCACGTGTCCCGCAGTGTACCGCTACGTCGAGCTCTACTTTCCAGACGCCATCGACAACCTTGCCCCCATCGTCTCGCCCATGGTGGCCACTGCGCGCGCATTGCGGGCCGAGCATGGCGCCGACCTCCGCGTGGTCTTCATCGGTCCCTGTGTCGCCAAAAAGATGGAAGCCGACGACGACAGCGTTGCCCGCGAGATCCAATCCGTGCTGACATTTCACTCGCTCAAAAAAATGCTGCGCGACCAAGGCATCCGGGCCAACAACACGACCGACAGCGAATTCGACCCCCCCTTCGGCGGTCTGGGCGCCCTCTTTCCACTTTGCGGCGGCATGTTGCAGGCAGCGGACATCCGCGAAGATCTGCTCAAAAACGAAGTGGTCACCGTCGATGGCCTCTCTGCCTTCACCTCCTCCATCAGCGAGTTCTCGCACAACACATTGGACGCGCGCCTGTTGGAGGTCCTCGCCTGCAATGGCTGCATCATGGGCCCCGGCATGACCAGTGAGGAGCCGCACTTCAAACGGCGCTCCCGCGTGAGCCGCTATGTCCAGCTACGCCGCTCCGAACAACGCGACGCCGCCCACGAACGCGATCTCAAGCGCTTCATCGATCTCGATTTGTCCCGCACGTTTGAGCCAAACGATCAGCGCCCGCCCCGCGCCCCCGAAACGGAGATCTCCGAAATTTTGCTGCGCCTGGGAAAACGCGAATACTCCGACGAACTAAACTGCGGCGCCTGCGGATACGACACCTGTCGAGAGCACGCCGTCGCCATTCACCTCGGGCTGGCCGAAGACGAAATGTGCCTGCCGTACATCATCGATCGCTTAAAGGTCACCATCAAAGATCTCTCGGACTCTCACGCGCAGCTCGCCACCACCCAAGACCAGCTCATGCACTCCGAAAAGCTCGCTAGCATGGGACAATTGGCCGCAGGCGTCGCCCACGAGCTCAACAATCCGCTGGGCGTTGTCTTGATGTATTCGCACCTGTTGCTCGATGAGCTCGACACCCAATCGCCTGTTTACGACGATTTAAAAATGATCGCCGAACAGGCCCAACGCAGCAAAAAAATCGTGGCCAATCTCCTCGACTTCGCCCGCGAAAACAAAGCGCTCATCGAAGAGATAAACATCGAAAACCTCATCCGCCACTGCGTCGACATCGCCCGGCTGCCCGAAGGCGTCTCGCTGCACCTCGACTTTGCCCACAGCGCCCCCCACTGCGAACTCGACCCCGATCAAATGATCCAGGTCTTTACCAACCTCATTCAAAACGCTGTCTCTGCCATGAACGGACAAGGCACGTTACACATCCGCACCCAAGATACCCCCAGCACCATGCACATCTGCATCCAAGACACAGGCTGCGGCATCCCACCCGAACACCGCCAAAAAATCTTCCAACCCTTCTTTACCACCAAAAAAATTGGCAAGGGCACCGGTCTGGGTCTGGCGGTATCCTACGGAATCGTTAAAATGCACCGGGGCGACATCGCGGTTTCCAGCAACACAAACCCAGAGGTCGCTCCCACGGGCACGGCGTTCACGATAAAACTGCCGCGCAGGCACGCCCAGCCCCCAACAAGCAAACCTCACAAACCGCAACCAGTGCCGCCATGACCACCACCGAACTCACCCTCAACCTCCTCATCACCGACGACGAAGAAGGCATGCGTTTGGGAGCACGGCGCGCCCTTGAGCGCTTTGCGCCCACCTTCCAAGATCTCGACAAGCACGTCATCTACAGCGTGGACACGGCGGCTACCGGCGAAGAGGCCATCGAAAAGTTGCGCGCGCAATCCTTCGATATTCTGCTGCTCGACTACAAACTGCCCGGCCTCAGCGGCATCGAAGTCTTGGGCGTCATCCAGGAGATGAACCTCGACCTACACGTGGTGATGATGACGGCCTACGCCTCGCTGGAGACCGCCATCTTCGCCACCAAAAAGGGGGCCTTTGACTTCTTGGCCAAACCCTTCACACCCGAAGAGTTGCGCGCCTCGGTGCGCGGTGCCACGCGCAGTCACATCCTGCTCGCACAAGCGCGGCAAATGGCCGAAGAAAAACGGCGCATGCGCTTCGAGTTTATCTCCGTCCTCTCCCACGAACTCAAATCGCCCATCGCAGCGGTGGAGGGCTACCTCGAGCTCATGCGATCCGGCAGCATCCAAGACGAGGCCACCATGCAGCGCGTCATTGAGCGCAGCCTCATTCGCCTGGGCGGAATGCGAAAACTCATCTTCGATTTGCTGGACCTCACCCGCATCGAATCCGGCACCAAGGCCCGGCACATCGAGACCCTCAACCTGCGCGACCTCATCCAATCCACCATCGAGTTGCTGGAATTGCAGGCGCAAGAGCGCGGCATTGCCATCGCGGTAAATGCCCCCGATGCCCCTCTCTACGACGCCGACAAGGGCGAACTCGACATCGTGCTAAACAACTTGGTGTCCAACGCCATCAAGTACAACCGCCAAGGCGGACGCGTGGACATCGACGTTAAAATGAGCGATGACGCCGTGCAAATCTCCGTAGCCGACACAGGCATCGGCTTAACCCCCGACGAAGAGGCCAAACTCTTTGGCGAATTTGTGCGCATCAAAAATGCCAAGACGCGCAACATCGAGGGCTCGGGGCTCGGCCTCTCCACCGTGCGAAAAATCATTCAGCTATACAACGGCGACATCCGCGTCGACAGCACGCCAGATGTGGGCAGTACCTTCATCATTACTTTACCGCGCACCGCGTCCCACAGCGACGACGGCGACGAAACCCCACCCAACCCAAAGGAAGTGCACCCATGAGTCACGACACCATCACCATCGACGATGGCGCCATCGCACGCGCCATTGCCAACGCGGCCACGCCATCCGAAAGTCAAATTGCCGAGATCATCGCAAAGGGGCGCACCTTAAACGGCCTCTCCCGCGAAGATGTCGCGGTGCTGCTCAACGTCCATGCCCCCGAACACCTCAGCCAACTCTTCGAGGCCGCACGCTACGTCAAAGAAACCATCTACGGAAAACGCCTGGTGATCTTCAGCCCGCTTTACATCTCCAACCTCTGCCAAAACGAATGCACCTATTGCGCGTTTCGCGTGCGCAACAAAAGCATTGCCCGGCGCGCCCTGACGCAGCCCGAAATCGAATCCGAAGTGCAAGAGCTCCTGCGACAAGGACACAAGCGCATTTTGTTGGTGGCCGGAGAGTCCTATCCCAAGCAAGGATTCCAATACGTGCTCGACGCCATCCACACCATTTACGAAGCCCGCGCCGATGGCGCCAACATCCGACGCGTCAACGTCAACGTAGCGCCCTTGTCCGTCGAGGAATTCAAAAACCTGGCGCAGGCCAAAATCGGCACCTACCAACTCTTTCAAGAGACCTACCACCGCGACACATACAAGTCGGTGCACATCCGCGGACAAAAAGCCGACTACGACTACCGCCTCTCCGCCATCGATCGCGCCATGACAGCAGGCATCGAAGATGTGGGCATCGGCGTGCTCTTCGGCCTTAGCGACTACCGCTACGAAATTCTGGCCATGCTGGCACACATCCAACACCTGGAAGACCGCTTTGGCGTGGGTCCGCACACCATCAGCGTTCCCCGCCTGGAGCCCGCCAGCGGATCGGAGATCGCCACCCACCCGCCGCAGCCGGTCTCCGACTTGGACTTCCAAAAAATCGTCGCCATCTTGCGTTTGGCCGTTCCCTACACCGGCATCATCATGTCCACCCGCGAAACGGCGCACATCCGCCGCGAAACCTTTGCCTTGGGCGTCTCGCAAATCTCCGCTGGCAGCCGCACCACTCCAGGGGGCTACGCCAACGACAGCCCCGAGGAGGTTGGCGCCCAGTTCAGCCTGGGTGACCACCGCTCATTAGACGAAGTCATCCGCGACGTGGCATCCCTGGGCTACATCCCCTCGTTTTGCACGGGTTGCTATCGCCTGGGACGCGTCGGACAAGACTTCATGGACCTGGCCCGCCCCGGCGACATCAAGCACCACTGCGATCCCAACGCCTTCAGCACCTTTCTCGAATACCTGCTCGACTACGCCGCCGAAACCACCCGACAGCAAGGCCTCGAAAGCATCGAGAAAAGTTTGGCAACCCTCGAGCCCGAGCCCCGGCGCATCTCCGAACGCCTAATGGAACAAGTGCGCCAAGGAAAACGAGACGTCTTCTGCTAACCGACGTCGGTTGACAAGACCTCCCAACACACAGCGAGCAACCATGGCCAGAACCAAAAGAACATTCAAAGGCTTTCGGCTACACATCGGCATCTTCGGGCGTCGCAATGTCGGAAAGTCCAGCTTGCTCAACGCGCTGACGGGGCAAAACGTGTCCATTGTTTCCCACGTGGCCGGCACCACCACCGACCCGGTGGAGAAGCCCATGGAGTTGCTGCCACTGGGTCCGGTGCTCTTCATCGATACAGCCGGCATCGACGACGAGGGGCTTTTGGGGCAGTTGCGCATCGAAAAAACCCGTCGGGTCATCGAGCGCACCGACTTGGCCATCATCGTGGTGCAAGGCGATCAATTTGGCGGTTTCGAACAGGAGCTCATGGCGCAATTTCAAAACTTGGGCACGCCCTTTGTCCTGGTGTTCAACAAAATCGATGTGATCCCCCCCTGCCCCGACCTGCTCTCGTCCATGGCGCAGGCCCAACACCCCACGGTCTCTGTCAGTGCCCTCTCCGGCGCCGGGCTCTCCGCATTGCGCAAAACACTACTGGACGCCGCCCCCGAAGACTTCATCGGCAACCCCACCATCATCGGCGATCTCGTCGCTTCGGGAGACACCGTCGTCATGGTGGTACCCATCGACAAAGAAGCCCCCAAGGGCCGCCTCATCCTCCCCCAGGTCCAAACCATCCGCGACGCCCTTGACAACCACTGCGCTTGCCTGGTCGTCAAAGACAATGCCCTGGCCGGCGCGCTCCACAACCTCCAAACGCCGCCCGCCCTGGTAATCACGGATTCGCAGGCTTTTCTGCCCGTCTCCCAGGCCGTGCCGCCATCGGTGCCCATGACCAGCTTCTCCGTGCTCTTTTCGCGTTTTAAAGGCGACTTGCAAACCCAAGTCCAGGGCGCGTTGTCGGTGCCGCGCCTGGTGCCCGGCGACCGCGTTCTGGTGGCCGAGGCGTGCAGCCATCACCCCATCGGCGAGGACATCGGCCGCGTCAAAATTCCCCAATGGCTCAACCGGCGCGTGGGCGGAGAACTGCGCTTCGACACCGTGCAGGGCAACGACTTTCCCAACGACCTCAGTCCCTATCGGCTCATCATCCACTGCGGCGGCTGCATGTTTAACCGGCGCAACATGATGTCGCGGTTGCTCAGATGTCAGGAGGCGGGCATTCCCATTACCAACTACGGGCTCGTCATCGCCTACAGCCTGGGCATTCTCGAACGCGCGCTATCCCCCTTTCCGGAGATCGCGCAGCTCGCGTCACAACAGCAATTTTAAGAAACCGGCGCTGCCATAGGCTTCCGGCGACGGCGTGGATTTCGTCGCAATGCAGCCTTGGTGGGTGTGGGGCGCTCTTTGGGATGGCTTTGCGGATACTTTTTTTGCAACGCGCGCCACGCCGACAGCGCGCGCAGTTCCTCTTTTTCCGTGGCCACCAAGGCCAACAAATCGATGGCGTCGGCAGCGAAGTCGCGCTCGAGCATTTTGCGCGCACGCTTGGCAGCGGGACCTGCGCTCAAACGGCGCAACGCGAGGAACATTTGGCGCACGCTGGCCATGTGGTGGCGCGTAAACGGCAGAGGATGCACCAAGGGGCGCAATACGCGTTCCAATTCTCGGGACACATCTCGGGCCGTGTGCAGTACGTCGCGACAAGCCGGGTACAACAGTGCCGCCAACAACACCGCATCGCTCAGCGTGTCCCCCGCCGCATTTTGTTCATCTGCGCGCGCCAACGCACGCCACGCGTTGTCGCTGTGGGATTGCGCAGAGATGAAGTCGGCCAAGGCTGGCAGCAGATGCCCCAACGCGCCGATCTCCTGCAGCATGTACAGACACTCCACCGCATGGCCACTGCGCAAAATTTTAAACAACTCCTCAATGAGGCGCGCCGGCGAGCACAGCAAAAGTTTGTCGGCATGCCGTTGCATGGCTTCGGCCAAAGGCGGGTCGAAGCGCAAATCCAAACGCACGGCAAACTTCACCGCACGCAAAATACGCGCTGGGTCTTCGGGGATGCGGCGTTCCGGGTGTCCAATGGTGCGCAAACAGCGCGCGGACACATCCGACATCCCATCGCTCCAATCGAAGATACAATTTTTTTCTGCATCGTACATTAACGCGTTGATGGTGAAGTCTCGGCGAATGGCATCCTCGGCGGCTGTGCCAAACAAATTTTCGGCTGCGTGGCGTCCCGACAAATCGTCGGTCTCACAAGGGCTGCGGCGAAAGGTCGCCACCTCAATGATTTTTCCGTTGGCAAAGTGCAGGTGCGCCAAGCGAAAGCGGCGACCAATGATGCGCGAGTTGCGAAACGCAGACCGGATCTCCGCGGGTTTGGCAGACGTAACAATGTCAAAATCCGTGGGCCGATGGCCCATCAAAATGTCGCGCACACATCCGCCAACCAAGTAAGCCTCATGGCCAAACTTGCGCAGACGTCGCAGGGTTTTCAAGGCATCGACATCCAACATGTGCGGATCAATGCGGTGTGTCACCGTGCGAAAAGACACTTGGACATCTGCAGGCGGGGGCGCTGAAAAATGCGACATGGCGGGATCAGTTGTCATAAAAATTCAAAATGGAAGGCAGGTCTTTCTAGTCGGTCTGGGTCCCCGTGTCCGCAGGCAAACCATCGGTTTCATCTGAAGCGGGAGGCAACGCGGTTTCGCTTTCTTCGGGCGCATCGCTTTGCATGGGTTGATTTTTTGCCTCGCTCGATGCGGCGCCATCGTTTGTTTCCGTGCTGCTATCTGTGGACAACGCCGGTGGCAGGCCGAGCTCAATGTCGCGCTGACAAGCGAAAGCGCACAGACACAATGCCAAGGCCAGTGCCAAGGCCCAGCGCCGTATGCCGTATCGTGCGTTTATGGCCATCATGGGTGGGATACTTCAACAAAGACAAGCGACATTAAAACTGTGCTGCCACACCAAAAGAAAACATAAACTGGGTGTCCACCTTTGCCGTGGCCGACTCCCAATCGACGATGCGTCCATTGGAGTCAAGGGCTGGATTCGTGGGATCGCCGGTAAACTCGGTGGTCTTCCACTCCCTTGGCAATCCCCAGGCAAAATCCATCGTTACGGCGAGCATCTCAAAGCGGAAAACAAAACCCGCAAAAATTTTCGCGCGCTCTAAATCGGGCTTCGTCAATGCAGCGTTGCCCAAATCATAAGAGCCCGGCGTTGCGTCCAGGTAATCAATCGTTGCGTCTTCGGTACGCGCCAGCAGTTGCTCGGGACGCAAAAATGTCCACAGATATTGGAACCCCGCATAGGGCTCCAGAGAAATGGTCCCTCCCATGCCAAAGTGATAAGAGATGGAACCATCCACGCCCAGCATGGTCATATTGGCATCGGACTGCCCAACGGCCTGGTTTACCGCGCCGCGAACGGCGATGTCCGGAAACGCTCCGAGAACGCCCTTTCGGTAGCCCTCGAACAGCGACCACTTCACATCGGCGCCCACGAGAATGGTATTGGAATAGGCGAGATTGCTAAAATTGGCGCCCACCTCAAACGACCAAGGCAAGCCCTTGCGCACGTGAATGGAGGGCACGTACATTACCGGAGGCAAGGCATTGTACTCGCCGCTGCCGATGCGCCATCGGGCCGCTTCGTAGTCGGCCGCCGTGGCATTGCTGTCGGGCAGCAAGGCGCTTCCTGAGGGAATGACCACGATGGAATTTTCGAAACCGATGTAAAACCCCGAGTATCCCAGTGTGCTGGCTGGCGATAGCGCGCGCGGGGCAATGGAAAAAGTGTACTCTGTCATGAAGCGCTCGTAGGCCACGTTGTGCGCGTGACAATACGAATCGGGGCCATGACACTGCACAAAGCGCGCCAGGGTCAAATCCAACTTTTTGGCCTCGACCGACGCCCCCATTGATATGAACAGGCACAGTGAGATGAGCAGCAACCAGAGTTTCGCCGGTATTCGACGCATAAAAGTCTCCAATTCGTTTTTATCTTCGCGCCAAAACGATTTGCCAACGCGCAGCATCGCGCGGCGTAAGCATGTGAAGATAGGCATTAAATCGCCGTGTGAAAAATACCAAGTTCGGGCATCTCAAGTCAAGCATGGGTGAAATCAGAATTTCATATTGTCGAGGATGTGGTTGTATCGACCGCCATCCTTTTGGTAGGGATCGCCCCCTTTTTTGCCGCCGCCGCCGCCGCCACCCCTGCCGCCGCCACTGCCCGGCCCCATCCCCGGCGAAAACAACTGCTCGTCAATTTTCACTTTAATAGATTTTTCGTGGCCACCACCGGCAACCACAATGGTCGTTTCGCCCACTACTTTTCCAACAAAGGACGGGGTCGTACCTTGCTCGTCCTTGTAGAGCATATTTTCGTCGGCCGTCATCGTCACCGCGATGGTGAGCTTTTCGTCCTTACAATCAACCAGGTGGCAAGCCAGCGGATTGGCCGTGCCCACGCGCAGCTCCAAAACGGGTGGATCGCAAACAATCTCCTTGGGCAGGCACACCCGGACAGTGGTCTCGCCGCGTACCCCATTTGGCGCCATCGACGCAACAACCGTGCGTCCATCGCCGCGCGGTTTGACCGTGCCATCCGCTCCCACCTCAGCCACCGACGTATTTTCGGAGCGAAAAGAGATGGGAACATCCGGAATGTTTTTTCCAGAGATGTCCTGGGCGGTGGCCTTGATCCGCGCTGTTTGTTCCAGGTTGGTAAAGCTCATCGACGGCGGCTCCACATCGATCAGTTTGACTTCTGATCCACAAGCCATTGCCAAAAAAATGAGTGCTGAAAGTGACAAACCCAAAGCGTGTTTCATCATTTGACTCCGAAGTGCGAAGGTGAACACAAAAACCATTTTGGCGGGAACTATAGCCCGTCAATTGCTGGAACAGAAGCCCTCCCGCACCCAACCGAAGAAAAAAATAAGGCGGTTACGAGGAAGGCGGTTGCGTGTCTGGGCGTCGCCCCAATCCCAATAGATAGATTTCATAACTTTCGGAGCGAACGCTTTTGGGACGTATGATGCGAGCTTTTTCATATCGCTCTAAAACTTCCTGGCGCGCCGTTTCAAAATCTGGACCTTGGAAAATCTTGCCGACAAAATGTCCTCCCGCTTTGACCACGGCCGAAGATATCTCCAGCGCCCTCGAAAAGAGGGCATAAGAACGCGACTGGTCGACAAAGCGATGACCACTGGTGCGGGGCGCCATATCCGATACCGCCACGTCGAAACCGTTGCGCTCGGCTGCGCGGAGCAGCTCCTCTGGGGAAACGGAGAGCGCGTCGGCTTGCAGCACCGCCACTTGATGGGGAATGGCGATGGTGAGGGGCGCGCGATCCACCGCCACAACGCGACCAGAGCGCGAAACGCGATCGGCGATGTACATCGTCCAAGAGCCCGGCGCTGCCCCTAGGTCAAGCACGCAGTGCCCGTGCCGGAACAAGCGTACCTTGCGGTCGATTTCTTCTAGTTTGTAGATGGAGCGTGCGGGGTATTTTTCTTGTCTGGCCCGCCGGGCGTAGTGATCCGCGACACGGCGATGCGCAGACACTGATTACTTGCGGCCTTTGACAGCGCCCTTGAGTTGCAACAGGGTGTTGCGTGAACCAGGGAGCGGGCCTTTGATGAAAACGATATTGTCATCGGCAAACACGCGCACCACTTCGACGTTTTGTACTGTAACGCGGTGGTTGGAGTGGTGACCGGCCATTTTGCGGCCTTTGAACACGCGGCCGGGGGTCATGTTGGCGCCCAAGGCACCGCCGTGCCGAAATGATTCGTGCACGCCGTGAGAGGCCTTCCCGCCAGCAAAGCCGTACGTTTTCATGACGCCAGCAAAACCTTTGCCAATGCTGACGCCTGTGACGTCGATCTTTTGGCCAACTTCGAAAATGTCGCCGCGGATCTCCTGCCCAACCTCGTACTTGGCCGCTTCTTCGGCGGACACGCGAAACTCGCGCAAATAGCGTTTGGGAGCGACTTTGTTTTTCGAAAAAACGCCCATTTCGGCGCGGTTTAACTTGCGTTCGGCGATGTCTTCAAAGCCAATTTGCAGCGCGACATAGCCATCTTTTTCGGCGGTGCGTTTTTGAACGACAACACAGGGTCCCACTTCGACGGCGGTTACGGTGCAGTGGGTACCGTCGGGGTTAAACACCTGCGTCATGCCGAGCTTTTTGCCGAGAATACCGCATGATTGATTCATTTTATGAACTCCTTAAGAAGGGGCAAAGCGTGCCTTTCCCCTGAATCGAGTGGTGGAGTGTACCCATTCACTTTGGGCTGTCAATACTATTTTCGCGGCGCACAAACGCCGGTCATCCCCTTAAATCGCGCCCCAGGTGAAAATCAAGTAAATTCACCGAGACTGTGCCATCATAATAGCGTTACCGTGCAAAACAACACGGGCCACACGCGGCCAGACTTCGGCGACGCCCAACCAACACCACGTCGCTGTTCGCCGCACAACCAACGAGGACACCATGAAAAAAGCATCCTTTCTATATCGGGCACTGTTGGCCGCTGGACTCTGTTTCGCCGTAGCGGCCTGCAGCGATGACGCCGCTGACAAAACCGCCGACGAGACACCTGACGAAACACCGAATGCTCCCGGTGACGACAGCGATACCCATCGCGATCCCAGCGACAAAAGCGCTCCCCTGGATTGCGCCGATTTCTACACGCACATCGCACAGGACTGCGCCGTCGACAGCAGCACGGCGATGCAAATGCTCTTGGCCTGCACCGCGATGACCGATGCCCTCACCCCCGATGCCACCGATGCCCTCATTAAATGCATTGTCGATATGGACTGCGCGCTCTGGGAAGACCCCATGGCCGCCGTGGGGTCCCTGCCGCAATGCCTCGACAACGCGACAGACAACGTGCAACCCACGGATGAGGCCGAAGCACTTTTCGACGCTGTTTGCGATTATGCCGCCGCGTGTACCCCTGATGCCGAGCTGGACTGTGAGTCCGCCGCGCCGTCTCCCATCGGCGATATCATGCCCATTTTAAAAGGCGACTTGCTGACCAAAATGACCGACTGCTATCCGGCAGAACCCGCGTGCACCCCCGATGAACAAGAGACCATTTTGCAGTGCGTCGAAAGCGCTGTGCCTTTTTTACAGTTGCTCGATCAAATCGCTCTGTGACGCGCCCTCCTTGGGCCCGGCATCTTGTAGCGCGTCGTTTTGAGATGCATCGCTTGGGGGTGTATCGTTGGGAGGCGTGTCGTTTGAGGACGTGCCGCGCTGGGGCGTATCATTGGGGGGCGTGCCGCGCTGGGGTGTGACATTTCGTAGCGCACCGCCGCCTTTGTTGGATGGCGCCAGCAAGCCGCTGCGCTCTTCAAATTGTTTACGAAGCAACGCCAACGCACGTCGAAGCCTCTTGCTCACCCAAGAAGTGGTGCAACCGCGTTCACGGGCAATTTTTCGCAGTGTGACATCTTCAAAAAACACGCGCACAATGATGCGGCTCTCTTCTGGAGACAACGCCTTTATCGACTCTGCGAGCAGGGCCAAATCCTCTTTGCGTATCAGTTGTTCATCGGGCAACAACCTGTCGCACTGGTTCTCCTCGATATCCCAATGCCTGATCACGCAATACTGGGCAGCCAGCTCGCTCAGGTATTCGTCCGTTTGCTCTGATTCGTCATCGTCAAATTCTGCCTCCGCGCGCAGACGCCGGTACAACGTCGCGTTTCGAAACAGCCGCCGAGACAACAGCGTACCGGTGGTTATGCGGTCGAAAATGGCGCCTTGTATCCGCGCGCGTGCATACACCGCGATGGGTATATTGAGCTCTGGATTAAAGCGCTCGATGGCCTGCGCCAGGCCATTTAACGCGGCAGAGTAAATTTCTTCCCGGTCGATGTAGGGGCCAAAACGCCGCATGTTGAGGGCAACGAGTCGATTCACTTCTGGCAGGCCTTCTTCGGCCAAAATATTTTTTGGATTTTGCATGAAGGGGTCTATAGACCCAATTCTCAACGCCGCAAGTTGGGCGGTCTTTTTTTTTACCAAGAGGCTGATTTTCAACGGAATTTTTCTTCGTTTTCTAACGGCTTTTCAATTTTCCACTACGCTCCAGCCCATGAAAAAGAAGGCAAAATGGCACGTAAGCGAACCGCATTGCAGCGAGCGCGAAAAAGTGCGCCACCGCGGGAGCCAATGGGTCGGCAATCACCTTCGGTATAAGTAGCTCCCGTCCGAAGCCGTTAGGCGCTGGGCCGATTGGTTGATGTGCAGGTATTCGAGCAATGACACCGCTGAGGTCATCGAGAGCCACTGCGAATAAGCGCTCCGTTTTTCACCAAAAGCGCGAACGCTAAGGGCCAGCGCTGTCTGGGGTTCGTCCAGCAAGGCGTCGCGAACCTTTTGCAAGCGGGCGCGGTGAAAGCCCGCGGTTTGTTGCGCGCGCATGGCCACATCTTCAATGAGGGGACCATGCCCTGCGGCCCCGGAGAATCCCACAAAGCGGTCCATCAAGGCCAACGAGGCAAACATCTGTGTCAGCGCATCGGTGTCGGGAGAAATGTCCTGCGCCGAGAGCATGGCCACTTGGTCGGCCAGCAGGTGATCGCCGACAAAGAGCACCCGGTGCTCTCGCGACACAAAGGCAACGTGTCCCGGCGTGTGGCCCGGCGTATCCACGACCTCCAACGATATCCCGCCCCATCCAAGCATATCGCCGTCGTCGAAGAGCGCGTCCGGCACAAACTCCGCGTGCAAATCGCGCAACAACCGCGCCATGGTGCCGATGCGCTGCGAGAGCTTTTGCGGCATGGGGTGGCGGCCAAAAAAGTGCGCGCGATCCACGTCGGCCTGCGGATTGGCAAAGTACTCCACGAGCACATCCGCGTCCTTGCGCGACATCCAGATGTGCGCCCCGGCCTGTTGCAGTCGCATCGCCAGGCCACAGTGATCGGGGTGGTAATGCGTGACCAACACCCGGCGGATATCCGCCACCGTATGGCCGAGCGCAGACAGCTTCTGCGTCAGCACGTGGAAGGCGCCGTCGTCGCTGGTGCCCGTGTCTATCAACAGCAAGCCATCATCTGAGGGGATGAGGTACACATTGACCACCCCCAGGGTGACGGGCATCGGCACCGCCAATAAATGAAAAAAAGATGTGTCAGGGATCACGGCATCTCTTTCCAAGGGCAATGCGGCGCACCGGGCCGCTCTGCAAACCAACGGCGCAGGCAAACCTCCCCCGCATCCAGGTGCTGCTGTGCGGCCATCGCGCGGCGCGCAGAGAGCTCGGGCGCAGCCCGTTGTAGGGCGCCGTCCACACACGCCAACGTTTCGGCCAAGAGCGCCATATACGGGGCGTTGGGCGTGCTGTCTTGCTCCGATTCCCAGCAGCGCACATGGGCTTGCAACGCATCAAAAGTCTCGCGCACCGCTGTCAGGCGCGCCTTTTCCAACTGGCGAAATTCGACGGTGCCCGCCTGGGGCCACGATGGTCCCCGCGGCGTTTCGGTGTCCTCCGCAGCCCGGGCAATGGCTCCCTCGACACGCGCCAACACATCCCGCGCGTGCGACTGGGTATCGCCATTGTCGTGCGCTCCTGCAGTTTTGCCCCCGGACAGCGCCCCAGGAGAAAACTCGGCGTCACTTTGGAGTTGATTGGCGGGCGCAGGGGCGTCGCCGGGCGTCAGCGTTTCCCCTGGGACCGACGCAGGACCCGGCGAGAGTTCACCACGCGAACAAGCACCGCCCAAAACGAGCAGCAATGCTGTCACCGCAATCGTCGCACAGGCGTTGGCGCAAAAAAGGGATCGCATCTCCATCGCCATCCTTTGCCACAACACCGGAAAAATGAACAGCACGTTCACAAAGCAGCCGGAACAAACAAAACACGTATTTACATTAAAAGGCTTAAAATCATGCGTTATAAAATAAATACAATCGACTTTGCCCAAAGGGCAGGACGCATTTTGCAAGGCGGCTGCATCATTTCCGAACGGGCGCATGGCACCGAAATAAAATCTGTGATAATGCCTTTTTTCATGAATACCTTTGCATCACTCAACGGAAAATCAGCCATCGTCACCGGCGGAAGTCGCGGCATTGGTCGTGCCATCGTCACTCGATTGCGCCAGCACAATGTGTCGGTGTTGTTCACCTATGTCCTGGCCCGAGAAGAAGCCGAAGCGCTCTGCGCCGAAACCGGGGCCTTGGCCATCAACGCGGATGCCGCAAATCCACAACACGCTGCCATGCTGGTGACGCATGCCATCGAAACATTCGGTCAACTCGACATCCTCGTACTGAACGCCGGCATCACCCGGGATCGCGTCATCTGGAAACTGCTCGAAGCCGACTTCGACCAGGTCATGGCCACCAACCTCAAGAGCGCCTTTTACCTAATCCGCGAGGTGGCCCCGCATTTTCGCGAGCGCCAATCGGGCAAAATCGTCACGGTCTCCTCCATCAACGGCCTGCGCGGCAAGGGCGGACAAGTGGCCTATGCCACCTCCAAGGGCGGACTCATCGCCCTGACCAAGTCCGTGGCGCGCGAGCTCGGCCCCAAAAACGTGCAGGTCAACGCGGTGGCGCCGGGCTTCATCGAAACCGACATGACCCGCGCGGCCAGCCAAAGCGTGCGTGACATCGCCCTGGCCGAAACCGCCCTGGGACGCCTGGGGCAACCCCAACACGTGGCCGACGCCGTCCTCTTTCTCGTCAGCGACCTCGCCGACCACATCACCGGACAAGTGCTACAAGTGGATGGCGGCCAGTTGACCTGAGCCCGCTGCCCCCCCCCGCACGACACACGAGAAAGGAGCTCAAACATGACCTACCGAGACATTGTCGCTGTCAGCGCGGTGCGCACGCCCTTGGGGCGCTTCGGCGGCACCTTGCGCGATGTGCGCGTCTACGAACTCGGCGCGGTGGCCCTGCGCGGCGCCCTCGACAAAAGCGGGCTGCCCGCCAACCGCGTCGACGAAGTCGTCATGGGGCAATGCCGACAAACCGGTAGCGGCCCCAATCCGGTACGTTCTGCGGCGCTGTTGGCCGACATCCCCAGTCAGGTGCCCGCCTTCACCCTAAACATGGCCTGTCCCTCTGGCATGCGCGCCACCGCCGTGGCCCTGCAATCCATCGCCACCGGAGCCGCGCAGGCGGTGTTGACCGGGGGCATGGACTCCATGTCGACCATCCCGCACATCGTCCGCGGCTTGCGCTTCGCCCCCAAGCGCTTCGGCGACGTCACCATCGAAGACGGCTGGAAAGACGCCACCGACCCCATTGCCGAGACCTCCATGGGCCTCTCGGCGGAGCGCCTCGCCGAAAAGATGCAAATCTCGCGCGACGAACAAGATCGCTTTGCCTTCGAAAGCCAACAACGCGCCCTGCGCGCCATCTCGGACGGCCACTTCCGCGCGGAGATCGTCCCCGTGGAAATACCGGCGGCCTTCGATCACGGTCCGGTGTCCCTGGCGCAAGACGAGACGCCCCGGGCGGACACCACCCTCGAAAAACTCGCTGCCCTGCCCCCGGCGTTTTCGCGCAACGGCACCGTGACGGCTGGCAATAGCTGCACCATGGCCGACGGGGCAGCCGCCATCGCCTGGGCCAAGCGCGACCTGGCCCACAGCCTCGGCATCAAACCCTTGTTTCGCACCGTGGCCTACGCCCAGCTCGCCGTGGAGGGCATCACCATGGGCGAGGGGCCGGCACTCTCGATTCCCAAAGCGCTGGACATGGCGGGCATGCACTTAAGCGACATGGACCGCATCGAGGTCAACGAGGCCTTTGCCTGCCAAATGATCGCCAACCAACGCCAACTGCAGTGGGACCCGTCGCGCGTGAACGTGCACGGCGGCGCCATCGCCTTAGGCCATCCCTCGGGGCTCTCCGGGGCGCGCATCATCGTCACGCTCTACCACGCGCTTTGCGCTGCGGACGCCGAGTTCGGCCTGGCCGCCATCTGCGGTGCGGGCGGCGTCACGTCGGCCATCGTCATTCAACGCGAAAACTAACCCACCGCTCCTTACCCCACAGTGCGGCACCCGCGGGCACAACCGCGCGGCAGCCAGGCTGCCTACCGAACAGCGGCGACCATGTGGCAACAACAGCGACTGGGCCGTGAATGCGAGGACTACTTAATGGCTTTGATCAGGGCGCCGAAATAATCGGGCATCTCGTGCCGGGGATACCACACCAGCGCCACATCGGAGCGCATCTCGTGTCCGGGGTGGATGTCGACGATTTTGCCCTGGGCCATCAGGGACTCGGCCAGGTCTCGGGTCAGCACGGAGTAACCGCGTCCCTGGGCCACCAGCGAGGCCAATGCGTCGATGTTGTTGGCGAGATGGCGCTCCTGGTTGCACAGCTCAAACAAGTCGTGGCGCTTGAGAAAGGCAAAGGTCGCGTCGTCGCTCGCGTTGAAGTCGACGATGGTTTCGGTCTTCACGATGTCGGTGATGCTGCGTTTCTTCCAGGCGGCGGGGCCCACCAAAATGGAGACCACCGGCTTGAGCAGTTTGGAGTCCAGCTCGTTCACCACTTCGTCGCGGTTGAGGATACCGAGCTGAGCGGTGCCGCCCTTGATTTGCTTCAGGGCCGACTCATCGTCGTTGAGGTTGAATGTGAACTTGATGTTGGGCCAGGTGTTGAGCACCTCGGACGCGCCGGGAATCACACGGCAGCGCATGATCGAGGAAGGCCCCGTGAGGGTGAGGCGCACCGTGGCGTCGTGCACATCGTTGTGCAAAAAAGACAATAGCTGGCCTTCCAGGGCCTTGGCGCTTTGGCAATAGCGAAACAATGCTTCGCCTTCGGGAGTGGGGTGCATGCCCTTGCGCGAGCGCGTAAACAGCGTTGTGCCGAGCTGGCGCTCCAGGGCGCGAATGCGCTGGGTGACGCCGGTTTGGGTGAGGCCGATTTCGCGGGCAGCCCCGTGCACCGTGGTCTGCCGTACAACCGCCATGAAGGCTTCCAGTCCAGGATGAAGTAAACTCATGGTGTGCCATCATTAGGGAGCGGGTTGAAAACTGCAACCGACAATCCCGGAATCCCAGCGTTTTTTTGGCCGCCCCGCCCCGCGCATCCGCCGCAAATTGGAATTTGGGGCAGAGATGACATACATTCGGCGCGGACCGTGTCACCACCTTCAGGAGTCGGCATGCACATCAACGATGTTTTCGAAACCGCGCGCCAGACGGGGCGCACCCCCTTCTCGTTTGAATTTTTCCCGCCAAAAACCGAGCGGGGATTTGAAAAGCTCTACCAGACCATCACCCAGCTCATGGTGCTCAACCCCGCCTATGTCAGCGTCACCTATGGCGCTGGCGGTTCCACGCGGGACAACACGCACAAGCTGGTCACCCGGCTGCACCAACGGGGCCTCACCGTGGTGGCCCACCTCACCTGCGAGGGCTCCAGCGAGGCCGAGATCGCCGAAATCCTCGCCAACTACAACGCCGAAGGCATCCGCAACATCCTCGCCCTCAAGGGCGATGTGCCCAAGGACCAGCACGCGCCGCGCCCCGCATTTCAGTTCGCCGCCGACTTGGTCGCCTTCATCCACGCGCGCTATCCCGCGTTCGGCATCGGCGTGGCGGGCTTCCCCGAAGGACACCCCGACGCGCGCAACCGCCTCACCGAGATGGACCACCTCAAAGCCAAGGTGGACAGCGGCGCCAACTACATCGTCACGCAGTTGTTTTTCGACAACCACGATTTCCTCGATTTTCGCGAGCGCTGCGTGCTCAGCGGCATTGACGTGCCGATCATCCCCGGCGTCATGCCCATCACCACAAAGTCGGGCATGGTGCGCATGGCTGATCTCGCGGCCCGGTGTCGCTTTCCGGCGGCGCTGCTCCGCGACATCTCAAACGCCCCCAACGACGAAGAAGTGGCGCGCATCGGCATCGCGTGGGCGACGCAGCAAATCCGCGAGTTGTTGGACGCCCAAGTCGCGGGGGTGCACCTGTACACGCTCAACAATTCATCAGCCAGCCTTGAAATTTACCGCAACTTGGGCATGGGGTGATGCCGGCTTTGCGCCAGTGCCAATCCAGCGATTGCATCACGTGAAGCGGGGCGGTGCCCCAGAAGGCAGGGGTGGTGATTAGGCGCCGAAGGGCCCCAACGAAAATTTGCCGCCAACAAAAAACAGCGGGTAAATCATCGCGCCACCGCTGTTGAAGTTAAAGTCAAACTCAAAGCCCGCCTGCAGGCCAAACTTCTCGTTGAAAAACAAATTGTACGAGGTGCCCAGGGCCATGCCGAAGGCGCCTGAGGTCGCTTTGACGTCTCCACCAAAAGGAATACTGACTTTCGTCGTGAAGCTCGTCACGCCCAGCGATGCATAGACGTCCAGGCCAAAGTCAAAGAGGTACAGGGCCTCGGCCTGAAAATTGAAAATAAGCATGGACGCAGGACTCATCCCCAGCGCGGGAGAAAAGACCATCTTCAAGCCCACGCCCAGGCGATCGATGACGAAATAGTGCGCCCCCATGCGGATGGGCAGCGCGCCGCTCGTGTGGTTGAGATCGATAACCGGCAGCGCGTAGCCCAGGCTGGCAAAAATGTGCAGGTGCCCCTTTTCGTTGGGCAGGTTGGCCAACAGACCGTCACCGGAGCTCTTGTCGCTCTTGGTGCCGTCGGAGGTGCTCGCCGAAAGGCCCGCAGATTCTTCGTAACCGTCGTCCTGCGCAACAGCGGTCAACGCAAACAACGAGGAGGCCAGGAATGCCAACAGCATTGTTTTTTTCATGTCTTTCATCCTTTGTGAGTGAAACCCATTTGCAGTGGTTTCAGATTATCGTGTCGATATAAGCCAATGTTTGCACGCTTTGGGACATGTCAAGCTCGCGTGCCACAGACGCCTCCCCCAATGCAAACTCAGACGGCGATACAGACACCGACAAGATGCCCAATGCGCATCCCGCGTTGTTGTTCAATGGGCTTCCCGGCGCCGCGTCCACCGCGCAAAACTGATTTTATGTTTTTTTCCTAAAGCACAACAATGTTACACTGGAGATGTTTACATCCCAATATGCATTGGTTGCCTTCGTTTTTATGCAGACGAAACAAAGGGGGCGATATGAAAGCACACCAACGAGAAAAGAATCACGCGTGGATGGTGCACATCGCGACGGGCGCATTTCTTTGCCTGCTTTGCGCCGCCTGTTCGGGCGATGGCGACAACGGAAAAACCGACGTGCAAAATGACCCCTATGCCAAATGGGATCACAACACCGCGATCGTTTTTCAAGGCACGCTGGCCGGAGACCCGGACAGTACGCTCAAGTTTGCAAAGGTGCCCAACTCCGAAACCATTGATGCCAGCGGTAACAAAAACAACCGCTTCGTCCTCGGCATCGTCAATGGCCCCTTCGATGCGTTGTCACCGCAAAGCAACGACGCGATCACGCTTGAAGGCAACTTCAACAACGAGGGGCCGGTGCACATCAAAAGCGTGCAGAGCAACGGCTTCATCAGCAAAGTCATCGGCCTGCCGGGTCTGGATATACTCGAAAACCAACCCATCGAATTGCCCGAACCCGTTGTCATCGACATCGATGCCATGCACCAAGGGGAAGTGCGCGAAGAAGAGTTGCGCATTCAGATCGCCGGGCTGCCCGTACCGATGCAGGTTTCCTACGGGGTCACTGAGGACAACGTCTCGGTGAAAACCCCGCGCGGACACGTGCTCGGCTGTCGCAAAGTGGACGTCGAAGCGACGATAGAGCTGTTCGGGTTTCCGCTTAGCGGTCAACTGTTGCAAGGCACCATCTACTATCACCCCACCTTGGCCATCGTGGCCATGGAGGCGCCCTCGCTGGGCATTGGGTTGACCATGACCGAAACCCACAATTACGGCGATGCCGCATCCGGCTGGAACACGCTGCAAAAAACCCAAGTGCTCACAGCGAACCACCGCGAATTCCGCCTGTCGACCTACGACCGCGCCGCCGAATTCGACGCCGACAAAAACGTGCACGCCAAGATGCTGCTCGAACTGCGCTGGGCCGATGAAGGCGACGCCACCACCCTGCCACAGCCCGACCCCTTCTCGCTGAACACCACCTTTGGCACTTCGGGTGGCATGTTTTATTTTCCGCACGACTTCATCGAATCGCCCATCTCGGTGTTTTTTCCCGAAGAGAACGGCAACGGCTTTCGCTACTGGTATGCCTACGTCGATCAAGCGGCCAAGAACCAGCCCGAGGACGCCATCACCTATGAAATCAACAGCATCAAGGATGCCAGCTTGCCTGATCTGCGCGTCACGGGGCGCATCGGATACCACCTCGTCCCGCTCTCCCCCTAGCTGCGCAATCGAAGCGACGAACGCGTGCCCTTGGACAGCCGAGGCAAACCGACAACCGGTGTGAACGAACACCCCAACAATAAGGAGAACGCAATGAAGAAAAACTTTTTATGGGTAGTGGCCATCGCCGTTGCCATCGCCATGGTGGGCTGCAGCGACAGCGACAGTGACAAGGACAAAGCCGACGACCCAACCAACACGCCAAACAACGACAACAATTCAAACGCAGACAACGGTGACAACAACGTCCCTGGTGATGCCGCTGTGACGGGCACCTGGAAATATACGAGCGAAGTCTATGCCGGAGATGACGCCACAGAAGCGGGCACTGTGCGCTATCAATATATCGATGCAGAAAACAACATTACCTTCCGTTATGAGACCGTCCAGGGAAGCGTCACGGCTTTCTTCGAGGATATCGGCGAAAATGAAGTGACGGAAAACCGCATCTTTTTTATCGGGGACGACTACAAGTCCGACGTGGACTACGAAATCACCGGAAGCGATTTGACCATGACCGGCTCCTTCATTGAAGACGGGGAAGCGCCCATAGATGTCACCGTTACGGCGGTCAAAGTTCCCGATGCTTCGCTGGAAGGCACCTGGCAGTTGATCGCCCAGGTCTGGAAAGGGAATTTGGAAAAGTTCCCCGACGAAGACGAAGATGGGGTGTTGATGTACCCCTACATGCGCTTTGGTGCCAAAACCCTCAGCGGCTACACCAAACTCATTACGACTGCGGGCGACATCACAGTAGTGCCAGAGGAAAGCATGCCGGAAGATACGCCTTACGAGGCGAAAGACGGAGCGCTGTCCGTCGATTTTGAAGGACTCTCGATGCACTTCGGCGACTACATCATCAGCGGAAACCTCATCCTTGTGCGCCTTAACCCGGTGCTGGTGCAAGCGATGGAAATGCCCTCCGAAATGTTTGGCGCTCAGGTCCCCGACGCCGAAGTCGACGATTACCTGAAATAGCCCACTCCCTCCACACAACCAAAGAAACGAGGAGTATATGAAACCAACACACGTATTACGGGCCGTCACCATTGCTGCATCCGTCGCGATCGCCATTGCCCTAGCGGGTTGCGATGACAGTGACAGCAACGCCGACAACACCAACAATTCGCAAAACAACAATAGCAATAACAATAACAACACGCCCGGCACCGATAGCAACGCCAACCCAGACGACACCAGCGCGGTTCCCGGCACCGATAGCAACGCCAATCCAGACGACACCAGCGCGGTTCCCGGCACCGATAGCAACGCCAACCCAGACGACACCAGCGCAGTACCCGGCACCGATAGCGACAGCAGCAGCAACGGCTCTGACTCCGATCCCATTTTAGACACGGACACCGGGGCGCCCATCGACACCGATGATTTCGGCGACTGGTACCGCGACGTTCCCGAGCCCCTCCGCGTGCGCTACGCATCCCCCAATGGCACGGGCGACGGCATGTCCCAAGAGACGCCCATGGAATTGCAAAACGCCATCTCCCAATCGCAGCCCGGCGATCTCGTCTGGTTGTTGGCGGGCGATTACACTGCGGCCGGCGCCATTCCCCGCTACGAATTCGACCAGGACGGCACCGCCAGCGCCCCCATTATTTATCGCGCCCTGCCCGGCGCCCGCGCCCGCATCTTTGGCGGCACCCGCGTCTCCGGCGCCTACAACTGGCTTTGGGGATTGGAAGTCACCGACCCCAACACCATCCTCGAAGACGACCCCGCCATGTGCATCGGCACCTACAACCGCGGCATCGTCCTCATCAACAACGTGCTCCACAACGAGGGCTACTACACCTCGCTGTCCTCGTGGAACTTTCCCGAGCAACTTGTGTACGGCAACATCGTCTACAGCGGCCTGCACAACATCTACACGCAAAACACCGCCGAAAATGGCTACCGCTATTTCGTGCACAACATCAGCCTCGACGCCCAACCTTATCCCGATGGCGAGGGCGGCCAGTTCGCCTTTCACGCCTATGCCGAGGGCGGCGACATCAGTGGCATGTACCTGGTGGGCAACGTCTTTGCCAACACCCGCAGCAAGCGCGCACGCACGCTCATCGGCGCCAAAAACAGCACCCCCAACGACCGCGAAGTGCTCATCGGCAACTACTTTTACAACGCCGAGTTACAGCTCGGCTTCGCCCGCCCGGTGCAGGCGACCGTGAAGGACAACTACTTTTACGAGGGGCTGTTCGAGTACAAATACTTCTGGGGCGAAGGCGAGATTCGCTTCGACAACATCGCGCCCATCGTCGTGACCGGCAACACGATTTACCAATCCGGCGGCACCCAGACCCACATCGACCTGCGAACATCTGCCTACACCGGCGACGACCGCAGCGACGGCATTCCCAGGCTGCGCGCGGGCGATACCTGGGACAACAACACCTACGGACCGTCCCTCCGCGCCGACCTGTACGCCGACGGCAATCAAATATTTTGCGGCGGCCTCGCCAATTGGCGCACCGCAACAGAGAACGCCGGCAAACGCTTTGACGCCAACAGCACCGAGGGACCGGTTCCCACCACGCCCCACGTCGCGCTCCTGCCCAACGCCTACGAGTCGGGGCGCGGACACCTAATCATCTACAATTATGGCAATACCGCCACGGTGCCCGTCGATCTCGCCGCGGTATGCGAACCCGGCAAGGCCGTGCGCATCCACAACGCCAAAGAAGCCTACGAAAACCCGGTCTTCTCGGGCGCGTACGAAGGCGCCAACGTCGACGTGCCGGTGCCCACCCCTTTTGCCGCCTACCTCGTCCTCTGCCAATAAAACGCATCTCCCCTCCCACGGATAGCTTTTGCCACCTCGGCGCTTTGGCGCTAGTCTGCTGGGACAATTTCTGCGGTGTCCACCAGCGACAGCGTTCATCGAAAAAAGACACGCCATGAAAACAAGACTGCGCCACTTTCTAAAATCCCTGTACCACGCCCTCATCAACGCCTTTCGCCGACACAGCATCGCCCTGCTGCTGCTCAGCGCGCTCTTCCTCTACTTGGGCAAGAGCAACTGGTACATGCAAATGCTCTCCTCCCCCGGCCGCGATCCCAATGCGCCCGAGATGGGCTTTCTCGCCTACATCGCCCCGGACCTCGCCCTCTTCGCCGTGCTCATCGCCGTCATCTGGCTCCTCGAATACCTGGTGCGCAACCGCTGGATACAGCTCCTCACCATCGCCATCGCCGTGCCCGTCACCATCGTCTCGGTCAGCAATCTCTTTTGGCTGCGCGGCACCGGCAACCAGCTCAGCCTGGCGGTCATCCAGGCGGGGTTGTCGCGCTACCAGGACGCCCTGCCCATCTTAAAAAGCGGACTGGGCACCGAGGGGTTGCTGCTGCTCAGCGCCGCCGTCGCCGTGGTGGTGGGCCTGCCCTTTGTCTTCAAGGCCAAGTGGAAGAAAGACCAATTGCCCGTGCGCCACAATCCACCGCTCACGCTGTTCTTGCCCGCGCTCCTCGGCCTGTTGGCATTGCTGGGGCTTGTAGAGCAACGCGTCCACGCCGACCGGGCGCGACCGGGTTGGCGCCTCTTCGCCGACAACGTCTTCTTGGCGGTCTTCGACGAAATCTCGCACACGGCCGAATTGCAACCGGCCCCCACGCAGCCGCCCGCTGACCCCGAGCGACAAAAGGGAACGCCCCGCGCCGACGCCCCCGATGTCTTGGTCTTCATCATGGAAGCCGTGGCCCACCGCGCCACCTCCTTCGACGCCCGCGCCCCCAAGCAAACGCCTTTCTTGCAATCCCTGGCGCGCGAAGGCCTGTACGCGTCGCAGATGCGCGCGGTCTTGCCCCACACCACCAAGTCCATCTTCTCCATCCTCTGCGGGCAGTACCCCTCCATGCAGATGGAAATCCTGGAGACCGCCGACAACTACGCCATGCAATGCCTGCCCAAGCGCCTGGGCGAACACGGCTACCGCACCGCCTTCTTCCAAACCGCCGACGGTCGCTTCGAAGACCGCCCGCGCCTGGCGCACAACATGGGCTTCGACCACTTCGAGGCCCTGCAGGATCTCTCGCCCCGCCCCGAACCCCTAGGTTATCTGGCGGGCGACGACATCGGCGCGGTGGCCCCCTTGCTGCGCTGGGTGCAACGACAAGAGGGTCCGTTCATGACCGCGGTGCTCACGTCGGCCACCCACCACACCTACGACATCCCCAAGCGGCTGCTCGAGCGCCCCGAACTCGCCGAGGCCCAATCCTGGCCGCAACCGGCGCGTTACATGCTGCTGGTGAACGAGGTCGACCGCGTGTTGCAGCAGCTCGTCCAGGGGCTGCGCGAGCTGGGCCGCGACAACCTCGTCATCATTACCACGGGCGACCACGGCGAAGCCTTTGGCGAACACGGCGGCTTTCAACACGACAACATCTACACCGAGACCGGGCTGCACGTGCCCTACGTCGTCCACGCGCCGGGACGCATCGCCCCGCAAACCACCGTCGACGCCGCGCGCTCACTGCTGGACACCACGCCCACGGTGCTCGACCTCGCCGGCGTGCCCTTCGACCCCGCGCACTTCGACGGCCGCAGCCTCGTCAATCCCAAGGCCGACAACGTCCGGCGCTACTTTGCCTGCTGGTATACCAACACCTGCACGGGCTTTGTCGACGGTCCGCGAAAGCTCGTCTTCTTGCCCACGGCCCGCTCGTGGCTCACCTACGACCTGGCCCGCGACCCCGACGAATTTCAACCGCAGGTCGAACCCCCGGACGCCAAGGCCGACGTCGCAGACATTCAGCGCTGGTACCACCAAAGCCGCCACACGCCGCAGGGCCTCTTCTGGAGCGAAGCCTCGCTCTTCGGCGGTGCCTGGCAATGCCGCGCCGGACAAAACCGATGCCGTTGGATCAAAAACCCCGCGCCCTAATGCCGCCCGCTTCGGCACCGGATGCGAGGCACGCCACCGTGGATGCCGCAGGGGTTGGCATGCGCTTAGATGCCTGGCTGCCCAAGGCCTTTGCGGATTTGTCGCGACGACACGCCCAGCGCTGCATCGATGCGGGAAAGGTACTGGTCGACGGCTGTCGCGTGCCCAAGCGCCACATTCTCGCCCTGGGGCAGCGCGTTGTGCTCTTCGCTCCGCCCACGCCGCAGCACTGGACCGCAACGCCCGATGCGCAGCTCGACCTCGAGTTTTTATACATCGACGACCACCTGCTGGCGGTGAACAAACCCAGCGGACTGCCCACGGTGCCCCTGCGCCCCAATGAATCCCACACCCTGGCCGGTGTCATTGTCGCCCGGCACCCAGAATGCGCCGCACTGCAGCGCCGCAACGGCGACGGCGGCCTCATCACGCGCCTGGACACCGCCACATCGGGACTGGCCCTGGCGGCCCGCAGTGAACGCGCCTTCCAGCAACTGCTGCACGACCAACGCCGCGACCGCATCGCCAAGCACTACCTCGCCCTGGTGGCCCCCGCGCAGCCACTGCCAACGCGCATCGACGCTGCCCTCATCGCCGCGGGTCCCGGGGGCAAAAAAATGCGCGTCTCTGCTACCACCGGAGACGCCGCCACCGCCGGGCCCATCGCCACCACCTGGCTCGACATCGCGCAAACCATCGGTCCCTGGACACTGGTGCGCGCCACCATCCACCGCGGTCTCCGGCACCAAATCCGCGCCCACCTGGCCAGCATCGGCGCCCCCATCTGCGGCGACGCGCTGTACGGCGGTCCTACACACCCAAGACTGTCGCGCTTGTTTTTGCACGCCGCGCAAGTCGACCTGCCCCACCCCATCACCGGGCAACCCCTGCGCATCGACTGCCCCCTGCCCGACGACCTCACCCGCGCACTGCAGACGCCCTGATACCAGCCGTAATGTGAGGCGCAATCCGTGCCGAAAAATCTGCCGACGCCATGCGCTCATCACCAGCCTAGCCACTGCCCTGTAACGGATTCTATTCGTTGTTTGACAGGGCAAAAATGTAGTATCATTATCAAATTCTACTACAACAGTATTTTCAACGGGGAGTTGCCATGGATAAAAAGCGCCGTTTTATGCATTCTCGCATCCGAATGTTTTTGCTTCCGATGCTTCTATGCGGCATCGCGACCTTCTCCGCGACGGTCAATGGCAACAACGCGTACATTCAAAAAATCGATCGGGGAAAGCTCGCGCAGGTAGAGAAAAAGCTGAACAAGCAATTTCCGCAAGCGCCCAAGGATATCGCGTTGAATTACGCCATGGCCCACTTGCTGCTGCAGCCCCAGTACCCCCAACACAACCTCGAAGAGGCCTATGCCCACATCCAGGTCGCCATCGGGGAATTCAACCGCGAGTTCGATGAGCGCCGCCTGAAAAAGCTCGCCAAAAACGGCATCACCTACGATGCCCTGCAGGCCGAATCCAACGCCATCTGCCACCGCGCTCTAGAAGATGCGACCCGCCAAAACACCGTCGACGCCTTCGCACACTTTTTGCGCCACTTTGCGAAATCGCCACAAAGGTACATCGATCTGGGCATTGAACGCCGCAACCAGGCCGCCTTCCGCGATGCCAAACAAGCGGATACCGTAGGCGCCTTTCAAGACTTCATGAAGCAGTACCCCGACGCCAAGGAATACGCCGAGGCCGTGCAGCGCCGCAACGCGCGGGCCTTTGCCGAAACCGAGAAGCAAAACACGGTCGAGGCCTACGAGCGCTTCGCCAAGACCTATCCCGACGCCAAGGAGTATGCCCTGGCGTTGGAGCGCGGGCGAAAAATCGCATACGTCGACGCCGTGCAGCGCAACACGATTGAGGCCTTTCAGCGATTCCTCGACGTTTATCCGAGCGTCACGCCCGAATACGTCCAGGCCGAAAAGCACCGAAATGCCCTGGCATTTCAGGGCGCCAAAGAAGCCAACACAATCGAAGCCTTTCAAGATTTCATGGACACGTATCCGCGCGCGGACGAGCGCGACGAAGCCGAAGAGCGCCGAAACAACCTGGCATTGCAACACGCCAAAGCGACACACACCGCCGAGGGCTATGCGCACTTTTTGGCCGCCTTTCCCTACACGCCATTTGAAGAGGAAGTGCAGGCATTGTGGGAGACGCGCCTGTACGAGGAAGCCGTCGCCTCCGGCAACTCCGCCAACTTGATCGCCATTGCCGAAAAACACCCCGACAACCGCCACGCCGACAAAATTATCGACAGCATTTTGCAGTTGGAACAGCGCAACGGCTATCTCCCCCATGTTCGCTACGCGATGAGCAAAGGCACGAGCGAGCAATACCTGCGCGGCCTGCAAACCTATTACAAAATCATCTCTTCGGACGGAGAACTCCTCTCTTTAGAACTCTTTAAAAAAACCTTTCCCAACGATGTGCACCGCATCCGCGAGTTCGAAAAAGACTGGGCCCTCGCCCAAATGGCCTACGACCTGGGCCTCACAAGGTCTCTCGATGGCCCGGCGAGAAACATCGAACTCAATCTCACTGAGATCAAAAAATACATCAAATTGGCGGCCCCAAAAGCGATGGCCTTTGTGGTATTGCAAAGGCTCATATCGGAATACGTGTACAAGCAACAGTGGTCCCAGGCCGCCAGCGTTGCCAAGGCCTACAAGCGCCATTTCGCAGGGAATCCGCACTACGCCAACTTGCTCCAGTTGCTGCAAAACCGGGTGGATCAATCCGTCAAGATCAGCCGCGTGCCCAACGTCAGCGCCTCTTCCGGCAGCGATTTTTCTCCGGTGATTTCGGCGGACAACACCACGCTGTATTTTTGCGGCAAGCATCGCCCGGACAACCTGGGCGGCGAAGACATCTTTGTTTCGCACTTCGTCCATGATCAGTGGAGGGCGCCCCAATTGGTGCGCGGGCTCTCCACCGCAGACACCCACGACGCCCCCATGGCCTTGAGCGTCGATGGCAACACCATGATTTTCTTTCGAAGCGGCAAGCTGGGATATGCCACCAAGAGCAGAAGTGGCTGGGGGCCGATGCAATACTTCCCCGCCCACATCAACGCCGGAAGATGGAACTCCAACGCCATGATTTCCAGCGATGGGCAGGCGCTGCTCTTCGCCTCGATACGCGAAGAGAATTACAATTTTTCCATCGTAGGGAAGTACCCCTATCACGGCGCCCACCACTATCCATCGGATATCTACGTGAGCCTGCGCGACGGTGATTCCTGGGGGGAGCCCATCAACTTGGGCCCGGTGATCAACACGCATTACTCAGATCGCAGTCCCTTTTTGCACCCGGACATGAAGACGCTCTACTTCAGCTCCGACGGGCACGGTGGACTCGGAGGCTACGATGTCTTTAAATCCACGCGCCTCGCAGACGACTGCTGGGATTGCTGGAGCGAACCCGTCAACCTGGGCAAGGAGATCAACACCATTGGCGATGACTGGGGCTACAAAATCTCCACCGACGGCACCCAGGCGTACTTTGCCAAAAGCGATGCCATCGCGGGCGTCAACAAGCTGCACTGGCTCAACCTGCCGCGCCACCTGCGCCCGGATTACGTCGCAACCCTCACCGGCCGCCTCGTCGACGCACAACAACGCCCCATCTCAGCGGTCATCCGCTGGGAGGATTTGGAGTCCCAGCGTGTCATCGGCCAATCCACCACCGATCCCAGCGACGGCAGCTACTTCATCGTGCTGCCACTGGGCAAGCTCTATGGCTACTACGTCGAGAGCCCCGGGTACTTTCCCATCTCCAACAACGTCGACCTGCGCAGCAGCCGCGAACCGATGGCGATGAAAGAAGACATCCCAGTGGTGTCCTTCAAGGAAATGCAGGAGAAACGCACCCCGGTGCGCGTCAACAACCTCTTCTTCAACTTCGGCGAGAGCAAGCTGCTGCCCTACTCCATCCCCGAGTTGAAGCGCGTCGCCGAGATTATCCAGCGATACCAAAGCAAGGTGGAGATCAGCGGGCACACCGACAACATCGGCACCGCCGAGAACAACCAGGTGCTCTCCGAACAGCGGGCCAAAGCCGTCAAGGATTTCTTGGTCTCCCAGGGGTGCGACGCTGCGCTCCTCAACACCATTGGCTACGGATTTTCGCGTCCCGTCATGTCGAACGACACCGACGCCGGCCGCGCCAAAAACCGCCGGGTCGAACTGCGCTTCGTCAAATAACACCGTCCATCCATCCGCTTCGCGAAAAGGGAGCCAGCGCCCCATTTTTAACAAAATGTCGCGACAAACCATCGTTGAGACAAAAACTGTCCACCCCGTATGCCAAGATAACAAATGGCAGCGGAGATCTTGTTAATGGGCAATCCAATTTCAAAACGAAAGGTGGTGTTCAATGAACAAAGTATATTTCATCATTTTGACCATTCTATTAAATGCGTGCGGAGATTCTTCTCAGATATCTAACCAAAGAGAGGATTCTGAAAAGACAAAAACTTCGCTGCAACAAGCAGAGCATGAAAAACTCGTCGCTGAGTTGAAATCAAAAATTGAAACACTGAAAGAAAACGAATCAAAATTAGTAGATAAAATAAAGAAGCTAGAAGAAATAAATCTTCAAAACAATACAAAAATCAAAGAGTACGAAGCCACCGATCAAGGAATGTGGATTCAAGCAATCACACTTGTCGATTCAAACAAGTTTGAAGAGGCAATGGGGCTTTTGGATTCCATTATAGAAAAGTTTCCAGAAACGGACATGCGCAAACAGATCGATAAAAAGAAGAAAGAAATCAAAGCCAACGAAGCCAAACGCTGGAAAACTTTGGAAAAGAGTTTTGCGACGCTGGATTTGAATGACAAAATCGCTTCTATTGCGGCCTATTTGTCGGAGTCTTTGCTTCCGGAACAACGAATATTGGCGGAAAAGAAAGATGTCGAATTTAAAATCGAATGGGAAAAGAATAAAGCCGAACGAGAGATTGAATCGGAAACAGGTGCCAAAGTACAGGTTATTGAAACGGGTTGGAAATGGGTACAGTGCGATGATGAATTTATGGGGCCATATATTAAATTAAAAGTTCAAAACACCACTGACAAGGCAATCGAAATCAATATATCTGCAGATTTTTATAAAGGAAATGAAAGCATTGGAAATGCAGATAAAGATATCGGCGGTCTTTTCGACCCATCGCTAAAGCCAGGAAAGTTCCAGACGATCACTTTATTCCCCTGCTGGGGAAGCCGAAATGATTTAATCGTTCTAAACATCCCGAGCATTACCGCTGAAATCAAGGTCAACAAAATGTCGCTGCGATCCGTGGCCGTGAAAAAGAAAGCGGTCGGATACCCATCGTTTTAATGCCTCTGCATTTTGTCCTTTTCACTTTTCAGGGTCTTTCGTCGGGACGACAGCCCCAAATCCGACAAACGCCCAAAACCGCTTAGGGAAGTCGGCACTGATAGCGGATGGCATTGGAGGCACGAAAAGGTCCCTATAAGTGAGGGGCACTGTGTTGCAGCACTTGAATGGGAAAATGATCGGCTCGCCGCAGGTGGCGCGGACGCTAGGGCACCGGGCAGGTCGGGGCCGCGCCAGCGTGGAAGAGGGGGTCCTGGTAGTCGATCGCGTTGGAGATCGGCGTCGCGCTGTGCAGCTCGACCACGGTGCTTTCGCCGCGGCGCAACCGAAAGACCGGCGTGCCCTCGCGCAGGGGCGCGCGAATCGATTGCATCCCGGCCCCGACATCGACGCGGGTGATCTCGCCGCCAACCTCTATCTCCAGCGTCCCGGATGCGCGGAGCAGCGCGACGAGTTCGATCTCGTCGATCGCGGTCGGGCCTTCCATCGGGGTGAAGAGCGTCTCTTGCTTCGCCGGGGTCGCCGACATCGCGTGAGGCCGGTGGAAATAGTAAAGCGCATCGCGCTCGATCAGCGGCGGCGCGCCGGTCTTGAACCAGGTCACGTAGTACGCGGTGAGATCGTAAAAACCAGTTTGCGTCCGGGTCGAGGGCGCCATCTGGCTGTTCTCGGAGTAGTCGTTCCAGGTGATCAACTGAACCCAATCGGCACCGCTCTCAATCGCCGCCTCCCAGAGCGCGCGGTAGGCCGATGAACCCTCGGTCTCGATGTAGCGAAAGTTACGTGGACGTTGGTCTTGCGGTGCGACCGGCGCCATCCAAACAAGCCCGCGGGCCTGCACTGCGGCGCCCGTGTTGCGCAATGTCGTTGGTGTCGGAGGCCGAACCGCCGAACGAACTCGCGGTCATGTCCGGCACCAACAGCACGCGAAACGATGTGTCGACGCGCTGGCTGGCCGCGAGCAGCTTATCGAGCCGAACCCGATGCGCCGCGCCCTCGTTCGGGTTCAACACGTCGTAGGCGAAGCCGTCGAGCCCGAGTTGAATCGCCCGGCGAACCTCGGTCTCCAGGTCGGCGAGCGCGTAGTCGACGCCCGTAGGAAGCGGATCCCGCGGCAACGGCCGCTCGCGCAAGAGCCCGCCGTAGTCCTCGTGGATGCCACTCTCCCCTGTGGGGTTCAGGTAATTGCGGGTGTAGTAGTCCTCGTCTGGTGCGCGGTTGTCGAGCGAGATCGGGTAGGCCGAGAAATAGTGCGCAAAGACCCGCCGCTCCGAGGACCGCAGCACCTCCGGCGCGGGCTGGTCGAAGGGCCAGCAGGGCGTGCGGCTCACCTCGTCCGTGTCCGTCCCTGGCGTGTCGGTCTCGGGCACATCCGTCCCTGGCACATCCGTCCCTGGCGTGTCCGTCCCTGGCACATCCGTCCCTGGCGCGTCCGTCCCCGGCACATCCGTCCCCGGCACATCCGTCCCCGGCACATCCGTCCCTGGCGCGTCGCTCCCATCATCTCGTCCATTGCTGTCCGTATTGAGCGGCACACCTGTCGTATCGGCATCGTCAGAATCGGACTGCGGATTTCCGCAAGCCCCCGCCAACACGCCAACCAACAAAACGACACCCAACAAAACCCATGGTACGCATATGCCCTCCTCGATATCGAAAATAGAAATGCCCAAGGCGCGAATGGCCAAACCGCTGCCACGCCACTGATGATGCAGATTTTATCCTGCCGCCACGCATCGCATACAGGCATTTTTTTACACGATTCAGTCGCGATTCACCCGCTTCATTTGCCATGCCGTTCACTGTGGCGGCAACCACCCCACAGCGGAGGCCAAAAAGGCGTGCTGGACGATAAAATGCGGAATGCGTATAAATACCCCTACAAGAGGTCTCGCATCCGGAGGGCCTTGCGTTAGATGAAATACGTAAGTGAACGATTCCTATCAAAACGAGGTTATCCCATGAAAAACCAATCCCATTTTCTGGCCGCGCTGCTGACACTGGCGCTTTGCTTTGCGATGGGCGGAAACGCCCTGGCCCAACGCGCCGTCAACTGGCAAATCAACCCCCGCGGTTTTCCCGCTGAGACGGCCATCTTTGTCGACGTCGAAGACGCGGGCACCTACAAGCGCGATCTACCGCCAGACGCCTTTGCCATCAGCCTCGACGAATTCGCCGACAACCAAGGCGGCATCGTACTCAACGCGGCCCTCACCGGCGACAAGAGCACCCAAGGGGGCTGGGCCGGCGCGCAGGTCATCGTCCTCATCGACGTGTCGCGCAGCTACACCAAGGAGTTCGCCCTGGCCAAGAAGATGGCCAAGCACCTGGTGGCCCAAATGGATCCCACCCGCGACGAGATCGCCATCGCCACCTTTCCCGCCGAGGGCGGCTACACCGAGGCGCGCCTGCACCAAACCTTTACCGGCTCCGTCGACACCCTCAACGAGGCCATCGACCGCGTGGCCCTGTTCTCCGACGACAAAACGGGGGGACGCCTGTGCAACGCGCTGAGCGAGGCCCTGGCCTTCTTTCCCGCGGCCAACACCGATCGCTACCGCACCGTCATGCTGCTCACCGGCGGCGCCGACAAGGGCGAGGGCAAGGGCTCGTGCGTCCAGGACGCCATGGCCGAGGGCGGCATCCCCTTTTGGTCCGTGGGCTTCAAGCTCGACAAAAAATACGACGACCCCCGCAACTCCCACAAAATCGAAAACGGCCTGTACGACCTGGCGCAAAACACCAGCGGCCGCTCGATGTTCCGCAAGACACAAGCCAACATGGAGGGATTTACCGGGGTGGTGTTCTGGAACCGCATCCGCAGCCAGTACCGCTTGATGACCAACTTCATGTGCTATGCGCCGTCCCCCGAGATCAACCATGTCTCGGTGCTCAAGGTCGAAGGCCAGCCCGCCAGCCCCATTAAGTTTCAGGCGGCGGCGGCCAGCACGCCCTCCCCCGTCATCACCGATTTCTTCCCCGGCGAGGCCACGCGCAAAGAGGTCGACGACGGCAAAATCGAGCTCACCGTGGACGGCACTGGCTTTTGCGGCGCCCCGGGCCAAATCCGCGTGACGGTCAACGACCGACAGGTCATGACGCGCTCGGCCACTCCCTACCGCTTGGTGGCCACGCTCAACTCCGCCATCGACGAAGGCACCATCAAGGTGACCAACAAATGGACATTGACCGGTGAGAGCACCGCCAAGTTCGTCATCGTCAAGCCGCCCAAGGGCGCCGAGGCCAGCAAGGCGATGGTCATCCTGGTGATCGCGCTGGTGGCCTTTGTCATTCTGGCCATCATCCTAATAGCCCTGCGTTCGCGCAAAGCCCGGGTGCCCCAGGGCGCGCCGCCCACCGCCACGCAACCCGCCGCCGGCAAACCCGCTGGCACCGCCGCCGCCACCATGGCCATATCGCAGATGCCCCTGGCGAAGGTGTGGGTCACCGGCCCCGGCGATGAGCGTCGGCAATTGCAAATCGGGCGCAACCTCATCGGCCGCGAAACCCACTGCAATGTGCTGCTGCAGGTAGACGGCGTCTCGCGCGAGCACGCGGCGATCTACGTCGATGAAACGTCCACAAAGGTCGAGCTCGAAGACCTCAAGTCCACCAATGGCACGTCGCGCAAAACCGCCCAGGGCGCCCTCGAAGGCGTCACAGGCCGCATGGCGCTGCAACCCGGCGACGAGATCCACATCAGCGGACACGTGCTCACCGTGCACTTCGAGACCGGGAGGGCCTGATCCATGGCGACAGAGTTATTGCGCGCCACCAGCGGCGTCATCACCATCGGACGGCTGCCCGACAACGACAAGGTCATCGATCACCCCATGGTGAGCGGGCACCACGCGCGGCTCACCCTCACGGCGGGCGTGTGGCACCTCGAAGATATCGGCAGCGCCAACGGCACCTTCTTAAACGGCCAGCGCATCGCCCAAGCCGTCACCGTGCGCGCGGACGACTGCGTGCAAATCGGCCCGGTGCGGATGCGGCTCGACAAAGACGGCAACATGGAGACCGACGACCTGCGCTTCTCGACGCGGGTAGAGGTGCAGGGCATTTGCTACGACACGCCGTCGGGCTACCGCCTGTTGCGCGACCTCTCGTTTACCATTGAGCCCGGCGAGTTCATCGCGCTCATGGGGCCAGCGGGGGCGGGCAAGACCACCCTCATGGAAAACATCAACGGCAACATGAGCCCCACGGTGGGCCGGGTGCTCGTCAACGGCATCGATCTACACCAGCAGTTCGACGCCATGCGCGGCCACATCGGCTACGTCCCCCAGGACGACATCGTCCACCGCAACCTCACGGTGTATGAGGCCTGCTACTACACGGCCAAACTCCGCATGAAGGGCTTGTCCGAGCAGGAGCTGCACGACCGCGTGGTGGCGGTGCTCAAAGACCTGGACATCGCCCACCGCGCCAACACCAAGATCGGCGGCCCCGAGGCCCGCGTCCTCTCGGGTGGACAGCGCAAGCGCGTCAACCTGGCCATGGAGCTCGTCACCGACCCGGCCATTCTCTTCCTCGACGAACCCACATCGGGGCTCTCCTCCTCCGACGCGAAGAGCGTCATGGACATCCTCAAGAAGCTCTCCCTCAAGGGGCGCACCATCATTTTAACGATTCACCAACCCGCCAAAGACATCTACGAACTCATGGACAACGCGCTGATCCTCGGCGTGGGCGGGCGCCTCATTTACTTCGGTCCCACCGTCGACTCCTACGAGCACTTCGGCTCCGATGCCAACCCCGACTCCCTGTTCGAAAAGCTCTCGCCCAAGGGCATGGTGGAGGCCGACTGGGATCGCATGCGCGACAATTTCCGCGCCACGCGTTGGTTTCAGCAATACGTCATCGACCGCTCGCTGGACACCTCGCCCATGCAGCCGCCCCAGGCACGCACCGCGCGAAAACCCGGGCTGCGGCAATTCGCCATCTTGTTCGAGCGCTTAACCAAGCTCTACACGCGCGACATCGGCTGGCTCATCGGGGCGGTCGTCGGGGCGCCGGTGCTCATGTTCTTCTTGGCGTCGCTGCTCGACAAAGGCGACCAGCGGCACGTGCTGTTGTTTGTCGGCAACTTGCTGGCCTTCTTCTTCGGCATCTTCCCGGCCATTGAGATGATGCACGCCGAGCGCGCCATCTACGAACGCGAGCGCATGGTGAACCTCAAAATCCCGAGCTACGTCCTGAGCAAGCTCATCTTTCTGGCGGCCTTTGGCGTCTTCCAGGCCTTCTCCATCGCCGCCGTAATGGTGTGGAGCGTGGGCGTGGACGGCCCCTTTGCCCCGATTTTTCTCGTGCTGTTCTCGGTGCAGCTCTCCGGTGTCACGGCGGGGCTCCTGTTCTCGACCTTGGCCAAGAGCAGCAAGCTCGCCCTGCTCCTGATGCTGGGCTGGCTGGTGATCATGCTAGCCTTCTCGGGCTTCGTCATCCGCCTGCCAGAGCTACAAGATCAGTCCCTCGAATGGTTGCTCATGCCCTCGGCCATGCGCTGGGGACTGGGCGCGCTCATGGAGCTGATCCAAGACGTACCGGCGGACAAACTCATCTTCTTCGGCTTCGAAGATGAAGTCTGGCGCCTCAACGTGGTGATCAACTTGCTGCTCGCCCTGCTGCCGGTCTCCATCGCCATGCTCTTGCTGCGCCTGCGCGACCGCGTATGACCACGCCCCCTGTCACGCCGCCGCCCAGCGACGACGACGATTCCCGGCAACCCCTGCATTTTTGGCACGGCCTGCTGGCCTTGCTGATGGCCCTGTTTCTCATGGTGCTCCTCTCGTGGGGCATCGACTTGGTGTGGGGGGTGAAGCGCGGTGTGGCCGCCACGGCGTGGTGTCCCTTGGCCATCAGCACCGCCCTGTTAAACGCCCTCTTTGTCGGTTGCGCGACCTGGGTGGTGCTTTGGCGCGGCTGGACGGTGCGCGAGGTCTTGCTCGGCGCCATGCGGCCCACCAAGCCCCTCGGGTTGGCCATCGGACTCGCGGCGCTGGGCGTGATACCCGCGGGCATCCTCGCCGACGAGGTCGTGTTTTTGCTGCACCGACAGTACCCGGTGATCTTCACCGACGACGTCCTGTTGTGGGCGGTCGACGTATTCGCCCAGGCGCCGTGGTACGGGGCGCTGCTCGTCGGTGTGGGCATCGCCGTGTTTCCGGCCATCGGCGAAGAGATCATGTTTCGCGGCGCGCTGCTCAACGCCTTTCGCAACGACATGTCAGCGGTCTGGGCCGTGGTCTATACGTCCATCTTGTTCGCGTTGGTGCACTTCGACTGGATGCAGGGAACCGCCGCGGGCCTCATGGGGCTCTACCTGGGCTTTGTCACCGTCAAGACGCGCACCATTTATCCGGCCATCGCCGCGCACGCGCTCAACAACGCCATCGCCGCCATCGCTGCGCGCCACGCGCTCCCCTGGGTGTCCACCGGCGCCCTCGCGGGATACCCCCTGCCCATCCTCATCGCCGCAGCCGTCCTCCTCATCGCTGTCATCGCCGTCTTTCTCATTACCTTCCGCCGCCCAACGACGAGCCAATAGTGCAATGCGTTGGTGAAAACGGAAAATCATTAAAGTCCCGGAACTTCAAAGTCCCCAGCACCCGACTACCGTCAAAAAAGTCGAAATTATGCGTCGTCTATGCAGGTGCCCCGCTCACATTCCACGACCAGGTGTCAGGACGCCAGTTCGCATCGAGACCGCCAGCGAGCACAGGGTTAAGGAAGGACTGCACCGCCCTCGTGACGTCGGCGAGCGTGGCCCAGACGAGTTGTTCTTCTCGCGCCATCGCAGCGTACGGGCTCGCCCACGCCGATGGGGGCGCAGGCACCAGCGACGGCAGAGGGTGGGTCTTGCGGAACGCAAAGGTTTGCTCGAGTGCTGCACGTAGGCGCTTGGCATCGATCTCTTTGACCATAGCGAGCAGCGCCAAATCGGGAAAATCTTTCACACGTGAGTTCGGGCGAGAGCGAGGCATCGTGTATGCATGCAGTTTTTCGGCGATGTGAGTTGCAACCGGGCAGAGACGCAACGTAGGCGGCGCGATGCCGGCGAACGCCAGCACATCGTCTGCCACCATGACCTCGGGTTCTCCGAAAATCGGATCGCCGAACGCGACATCGACTCCGAAGGGCTGGCCGTACACCTTTCCGGCGAGCCTGCACTCAGCTCGGAACCGGAGCCCCTCATACCGCATGCCGTCGCCCTGAATCGCGAGATGTTCGTTGTCGGGGACGACCTCGAAGGTCATGAAGTCGCCGAGATTGCGCCGTCCGGCATCCTGGAGATTGTCAAGGATGTCGTCGGGCGAGCCCATCAACCTCAAGTCGATATCCTTGGTAGTACGTGCCCGCCCGAGGCGAAGCTCCAGCACGAGGCCGCCTTTAAGCGTGGCAGCGTCACCAAGCACGGCCATGACGCGCGCGAGGAAACGATCGAACACCAGGAGCTGCCGCCTGCGAGCGAACTCACCGCCGGTCTTTGCCGCCGCACGTAGGCGCTGCTCAAGTGCTTGCTTGAAAGCTGCGGGGGAGGAATAGGTGCGAACCGTCATGCGCCAAGTCCTCCGAAGGGGCGCAGGGCCTCATCCACGTCGCTGAGTTCTGCTTTCGCAACGAGCCCCCGACGAATGGCCTGCTGTGCTGCCTGTTGCAGCAGATCCGGCGCCACGGCTTCACGAGCGCAGTCGTTTAGGGTGCGTTGAGGATTGGTGATCGGAGCCGCACCGAACCAGGCGCGTTCGTCCAGTGGCACGTCTGCGTGGTGGAGCACGATTCCTGCCGGCACCCTGAACCGACGACGACGCCAGGCTTGAGGCAGCGTCAGATGCACGTTCGCCGGGAGCACATCGGAGAGTCCATGCAGCGCCAGCGCGGTCTGGTGCGAAATCACACCGGCCTGCTCCGACCAGAGCCATGCGGTGATCAGCTCTTCGGACTCACCTGCGGGGAAATGGACGAGTCGGTAAATTCCCCGGCGCATCCGCATGACTCGCCCAGCGCGGATGTGCTTGAACAGCAGTTGGGTCGAGTAGCCAGCTTCTGCCGCCTGCCCGGTGGTGAAGTAACCCTCCTGGGCGCTCGCCGTCTCGAACAGCAGGTCCCAGTCCGGTCTCTGGGGTTGCGCATTCATACACAAATAGTAACCTAAAGTTACGTTTTGTGCAAGAAGGCCAAAAGCATGGCGCGTTTCGTAACCCAGGGTTACGTTTTGTGCACCCTCATGACCTGCTCCTATCTTGCAATTGGCGACGTCGGCGAGCGGAAAAACCACTTGACGACTTGGCCATATTGCCACAATCTCAAATTGTTTTCTTATAAGGAGAAACGCATGCTTGCCAAGGATAGCGACGAAATTTTTCGACAACAAGCGCGGGTGCTGAAGGCATTGGCGAACGAATCGCGCCTCAAAATCGTCGACCGCTTGTCCCGAGGCGAATGCTCGGTGGGAGAGCTGACAGCCCTGGTCGGCCTCGATCAATCCACCGTCTCCAAACACCTCGCCGTGCTGCGGGCGAACGGCATCGTCGACGATCGTCGAGATGGCAACGTCGTGTTCTACGCGTTGCTCACCCCATGCGTCATGAACTTCTTTTCGTGCACCGCGCAGGTGTTAAAGGGGCGTGCATGAAACCGAGAAAGGGCGCTTTTTTTTGCCGCCATATTGCCAATATGACCATATTGCCATATCGCCACGCGGCACGCGGAGTTTGACATGAAGGAGCGCACAAAACTGGCGTTGGTCCTGGCCGTGTTTGCGGCCTGCTGGTTCCTGCCGACGGAGAGCGAAAGCTTTTGGGGCGCCATCCAGGAGAGCCTCTCGCTGGTCAAGTGGTATGCGCAGGAGCACGTACTCCTGTGCCTCGTGCCCGCCTTTTTCATCGCCGGCGCCATCAGCGTCTTCGTAAGCCAAGGCGCGGTGATGAAGTACCTCGGCCCCAAGGCCAAAAAGCGCGTCGCCTATCCCGTCGCCGCCGCATCCGGGACCATTCTCGCGGTTTGCTCCTGCACGGTGCTGCCCATCTTCGCCAGCATCCACAAGCGCGGCGCTGGGCTCGGTCCCGCCACGGCCTTCCTCTACTCGGGACCGGCGATCAATGTGCTCGCCATCATCCTGACCGCCCGCGTCCTCGGCCCCGAGCTCGGTATCGCCCGGGCGGTGGGCGCGGTGTTCTTCGCCGTGGCAATTGGCTTGCTCATGCACCTCATCTTCCGCAAGGAGGAAGCCGCGCGCCAAACCGAAGGCCCCATCGCCATGCCCGACGCGTCGCAACCCCGCTCCCTGTGGCAAGACGGGCTCTATTTCGCCGCCTTGCTCGGCATCCTGGTGTTCGCCAACTGGGGTGCGCCAGCCGACGGCGAGACCGGCATCTGGGCGGCCGTTCACGCGGCGAAGTGGGTCGTGACCGGCGTGTTCGCCATCGGTCTCGTCGCGAGTCTGTTCGCGTGGTTTCAAAAGGACGAGCTGGCCATGTGGGTCGACGCGAGCTGGACCTTCGCCAAGCAAATCCTGCCGCTCCTCCTCGGCGGCGTGCTGGTCGCGGGCTTCCTGCTCGGCGGACCGGACAGCCCCGAACGCGGCCTCATCCCCAACGCCTGGATTCAACAAGCGGTCGGCGGCAACTCGCTGCAGGCGAATCTCTTCGCATCGATCGTCGGCGCCTTCATGTACTTCGCGACGCTCACCGAGGTGCCGATCCTCGCGGGCCTGCTCAACTCCGGGATGGGCCAAGGTCCGGCGCTCGCGCTGCTCCTCGCGGGACCGGCGCTCTCTTTGCCCAGCATGCTGGTCATCCGCAGCGTGATGGGCACCCAAAAAACCCTCGTCTTCATCGGCCTGGTGATCGCGCTCTCCACCGTCGCGGGCATGGTGTACGGGGCCTTCTTTTGAAACGGAACGACACAACCCACAACACGCGCGAGAAATCGGGCGACACCCACTAAGGGAGGTTCAACATGCAGATCAAAGTCCTGGGCACCGGTTGCCCCAAGTGCAAGAAGCTCTACGCCGAAGCCGAGAAGGCCATCGCCGCCTCGGACGTGGATGCCGCGCTCGAGAAGGTCGAGAAAATCGACGACATCATGGCCTACGGCGTGATGATCACACCCGCGCTCGTCATCGACGGAGCGGTAAAGTCGAGCGGCCGCATCGCGCTCGCCGCCGAAATTTCCGCCTGGATCACCGCAGCCGCCACCGCGCCCACCCCATGAGCGATGGCCAAGACTGTTGCCGCGCCACCGCGACGTGCTATCGCGGTCTGCGACAGGGCTTGTGCGCTCATCGATATACTTGTTTTCGGTGGCCGACTGTCACGACCCACACCGTTAGCGCGTTGTCCTGAATCGTGTACACAATCCGATAACTTCCCTGACGGATTCTGTACAACTCCTGGTCGGTGAGCTTCTCGCACCCCATGGGCCGCGGATCCGTTCCCAGTTGCTCAATGCGCGAAACGTTGTGGCGTCAGCAGTGGTTGCAAACAGCGCCCTGTTATGGCGCCGTGCACGCGCCGTTTACGCAGGTGTACATCGCGCCCACGGTCCAACAATCCACCACTTCAGCGCTGTCAACTGCGCCGCATTCGCGGTCGGTGTTGGCCAGGCAATAACGCTGATCCGCGCTTAAGTGATAGCCCTGGTCGCACTTGGTGACTTGGCATGTTCCCGATTCGAGGCATTGGGCGCCATTGGCGGCAGCGTGCTGGCTACAGTCTTGAATTTTGTCTCCGTAATCGACGATGCGGCCGCATGCAGTTGGTGAGTTCGCTACGCAGGCATTGCGGGCATCGTTAATGTGATAACCGCTTTCACATTGATGAACACGACACGCCCCACCCTCAAGGCATTCAACGGAAGCGGCATGCGCGATGCTGGTGCAATCCGTTTTTTGCGCGCCATCCGCTGTGGCGCAAACCGACGGGGAGTGGGCAAGGCAGATGGTGGCATCGTCATTGGGATAAAACCCAGGAACGCACGCATCGATGATGCATTGTCCCTCAGCACTGCAATGCGCCGATGCCGCATAGGGGAGCTTTGCGCAATCCACACAATGGCGGCCGCATCTGGTGTCGCTGCTGATGCATCCGTTTATGTGGCAGACATTGGCTTCCTCGCATAGATGCGGTTGGCACGTGGCTTGAGCGCTCTCAATGAAGCAAGCCGCGTCACAAGCAATGTTGCATCCGCCGCAATACTCCGCGGTGTCGTACACATCGGCGTAGCAAGCGATGCGAGGATATGTTTCGAGTGCGCTGCCCCTTGCACAAACAACTTCGCTGCAGAAAGCAGGGTCTTTGCATTTTTCGGGGTCGGGCTCACACCGGTACTGACATTCTCCCAATGAGCATTCATCTGCTTTGAGCGCCCCGTACACCCTGTCGGCACAAGCCCAACCGCACTGTCCGCAATGCGCCATATCGGTGTTCAAATCGACGCATCGGCGCACCCCATCCGGCCCCTCGCAGAGTGTTTCGTTGGCCTGGCAACGCAGTGGTCGGCATGTGCCGTCTTCACATACGGCGTCCTCACCGCAATCAACGCCTTTGTAATCATCGCTTTGGGGATCCGTCCCTGCGCATCGCCCCTTGGCGCCGCAGAATTTATGATGCCTGTGGGGATTGATGCACTGCGCATCGCACCAAAGCTGATTGCCGCGGCAAAGGCATCTCCCGTCTTTGCAATAGCGCCCGGCACCACAGGCTTCGCCGCGATAATGATCTGCATATGGATCGGTGCCATGGCAATTTCCCACGGCGCCACAAAAATACGGGTCTGTGCTTGGATCTACGCACATGTCATCGCAGGCAATGGCATGCGGCTCGCAACGGCATTGGCCCGCATCGCAAAAAGATAGGCCGAGGCACTGAACACCTGCGTAATCCTCTGACGTAGCATCGACGTTATCGCATGCGCCTTTGGCACCGCAATGCCGCGAGCTCGTCATGGGATCGCTGCAAACCCCATCGCACACGGCGTATTCGGGGGCGCAGCGACACGCGCCGTCATGACAAGTCTCTAATTTGCTGCAAACCGCGCCGCGATAATGCGCAGACTCGGGGTCATCATCCGTGCAAAAACCCTTGGCGCCGCAAAAATCATCGTCGCGTTTGGCATCGACGCAAAAGTCTCCGCACAGCACCTCGCGTTCACCGCATGGTTTTTCGATGCACCCGTACACGGTGTGCTCGCCATCCAAACCGCGCGCAACGCAGGTGTAGCCCACTTCGCACATACCTTCGTCGGCGATGTAGTGCGCCGCGTCTTTCGCCATCTTCCCGTGCTCATCCGCACTCGGTGGACAAGCGCGAAGCTGTTCTTTGGCGCTGTCGTCATTGGCGCTGTCTTTTTTAGAAGTGTCGCTGTCATCATTAGAAGTGGCGCTTGTAGAACTGTCGCCATTACACGCCGCGATGTGGAGCGTTGCCAACAATGCGAGCGACCATACCAACTGGAAATACTTGCGTGTTTTCATGTGACATCCTTTTTTTAGCGCCGAATGGTTAGAGAGCCGAAACGTGTTTTGATGGTTTTCGCGATGCGAAATGCCATGCCCGTACTATATCAATGTCTGCGATTTTCCACCAAGAAACTCAGCGCGGCTGTCCACTACTTTGGTGATACCGGCAGCGACACCTCAACCTTGTAGTTGGCGCACCAAACGCGCTGCAATGAAGGCTTGTGCGGAGCGACGTTCTATTCATCCTTCGCCGTCCTCCTTGGCCTCTGGTGCGGTGAGCGCGCGGGGCGTTGTCTCGACGGATGACAACGGCGGTATCTCGTCTCCTGCTGCCGCGCCCAAGTCCCTGAATTTGCGGGCAGCGGGCAGCACCCTGGCTTCCATCGAGCCGACGGCGTTGTTGTAGGAATCGTTGGCCCTACCAAGCCCCTTGCCGATGTCGCCAATGTGCCCGGCCAAAACCCTCATGCGGTCGTACAGTTGCTTCCCGAGCTCGCTGATCTCTTGCGCGTTTTGGGCCACCTGCTCTTGCCGCCAGCCGTAGGCCACGGCCCGCAGGAGCGCGATGAGCGTCGTAGGGGTCGCCAAAATCACGCGCTTTTCCAGGCCGTCCTCAATGAGGGTGTGGTCGGCATCCACCGCAGCGCCGAAGAAGGACTCGCCCGGGATGAACATCACGACGAACTCGGGGGTTTGGGAGAACTGGCTCCAGTAGGCCTTGGACGCAAGGTCGTTCATGTGCGTGCGTATCTGCGCCGCGTGCCGCGCCATGGCCGCCTTGCGCGCCTCCTCCGACTCACTGGCGACGGCGTCGAGGTAGGCTTCTAGCGAGACCTTCGCATCCACGATGATTTCGCGTTCGGCGGGCAGCCGCACGACGAGGTCGGGACGCAGTCGGCCTTCCCCGGTATCGACGGTGACCTGTTCGGCAAAGTCGCAATGCGCCGACATCCCCGCCAGCTCCACCACGCGGCGCAGGGTCATCTCGCCCCAGCGGCCGCGCACCTGTGGCTTGCGCAGGGCCGTGACCAAGTTCGCGGTCTCTCTCTGAAGCTGCTGGTGGTCGGTGGTCAGCAGTTTCAAATGCTCGGTCAGCCCCGAGTAGGCCTCCTGCCGATGCTTCTCTATCGTGCGGACGTGCTCCTCAAACTTGGTTAAGGACTCCGCCAGCGGTTTGACCATGCCCGAAATGGCTTCCTGGCGTTTGCCCAGATCACCCTTGGCGTCGGTCAGCGCTTTGTCGAGCGTTTCCTTCGCCAGCTTCAAGAAGGCGGTCGTGCTGGTGTTGAGCGTGTCCCCGGCCAGCGCCTTGAAGGTGTCCGTGAGCTGCGTCTTGGCCGTCTCCAAAAGCTTCTTCTCTTCCTGAAGCCGCTGGACGGTCTCCGCCAACTGGGTTTCGGCCCTCACCCGCGCGCTGTTCTCGTTGCCCAACTGGTCTCGCAGTTGCGCGACATCCTCGATGGCTTTCTGGTGCTGCCCGCGCAGTTCGGCAACGGTGGCCTCCAACTCTAAGGTGCGTCCCTCGGCCATGTTTGCCCGGCGCTCGGACGCCGCCATTTTGTCCGTGAAGATTTTCGCGATGCGCGCGGACGCGATCAGCCAGGCCACCAGGCCACCCACCACCAAACCCGCCAAAACGCAGAGAACATATGTCACGGCACACCCTCCTACCTGGAATTTGTCTTGATCATCCTGCCGGCCGAAGCTCCTTCCCGCACCACACCCGAGCTGACACATCGGCTGTCGTAGACCCACCCAGCATTTGCAACACTCGTCATCTCATTGTCCCTCATGTGAAAAATGGACCAGCAAATGGGAACGTGTCCGGTTTGCGTCCTGTTTCTTAGCACCCACAAATCAGCCTATTTGCAGCCTTTGTGGCCGTCCTTTCCATGAGCGCCTTGCCCTGATTTTGTGGAAGGTTTTCCTATGCTGCCACAGCAGATTGTCTTTCGAAACGCCTTTCACGTTCGTGTAAGGAGCACTGCAAATGTCCGGGTCATAAGCTGCTGGCTTTGTCCGTTTCATCGGCGACCGCATGGGGAATACGCCGATTATTCAATGACGACATTAACGGCCCATGAACGACGAAAATCTCCGAACCGATGAGGTTCCTTTGCACAACGCAAAACCATGACCAATTACCGATAACACGACACAATTCACGGCTCCCGATCTGGACACTTTGGTGTTCCTTTGGTGGGCACAAAAGCATTGACAGCCCATGCCCCTTACACTAGCATCAAATTTAAACCAGAGCACTGGAATTACAATCCAATTTAAACAAAATGGTGGGAGGTGCGACGATGTTCCGTTTCTCTTTACTTGTGGCGTTGTCTCTCATTGGGGGCGCATGTGGTGATAAAAAAGGCGCGGAGGCGACTGAACAGGACGCGCCGCCCCCGCAGGACACAAACCCAGTCGAAGAGCCTTTTCCAGAAGCGGTAGCAAAGGAAACGTGGTTTCCAGAACCATTCCAGGAGGCGAAAAAATGGGGTTTGGTCGCAGCCGACGGCACCATCGTGCTCTCACCGACCTACGACGCAATCGATGCTTTTTCTGACGGACTCGCAGCATTTCGACAAGGCAAAATGTGGGGTTTCATCGATGTGACCGGAGCGATCCAGATAGAGCCGACTTTCAACGCAGCAAAACAATTCTCCGACGGGCTCGCGGCGGTTCTGACCGGCGGAAAATGGGGCTACATCGACAACACTGGCAGCCTGATTGCGCAGCCACAGTTTGATCTGGCTGGTTCATTTCACGAGGGATTGGCGCTCGTGCTAATCAGCAGAGAAAAGGCATTCATCAACAAGACAGGCAACCTCGACTTCGCGGCGCCGTACGACAATATTGGCTCTTATTCCGGCGGGCTGGCGTCGGTTGTGATGAACAGACAAATTGGGTTCATCGACAAAAACGGCAAAATCGTTGTGAACCCACAGTTTGAGGACACCCGGGAATTTTCGGATGGACTGGCCGCGGTCAAATTCCAGGGGAAATGGGGTTTCATCGATGCGTCGGGCAAGTACGCAATAAACCCACAGTTCGACGCCGCCGACAACTTCGTCGATGGCCTCGCTCCGGTGCAGATAGGCGGACAAACCGGCAAATTTGGCTACATCGGAAAATCCGGAAAATTCTCCATCAATCCTCAGTTTACAAAGGCGTTGCCATTCGTAGACGGCGCCGCACTCGTGAGTTCCGAGGGCGTGTGGGGGATGATTGACATGGCCGGAAAATACATCATCAAGCCCGCTTTTCATTCCATCATCCAACCCCTGCGCAACGGAATCGCCCAGGTTGAGTTGCGTGGATCGCTCTATATCGACAAAACGGGAAAATACTTAATCGAGTTGCCGAAGCAGGATGTTGAAAAAAAGGTACTGAACCCCAAAATAGAATCGAACGGCAAGATGGGTTACGTCGATGCAGACGGAAAAACCGCGATCCTCGCCCAATACGACTTCGCCAAAAATTTCGTCGACGGTATCGCCTTCGTCAATGTGGGTGCACGGATGAAAATGAACTGCGACGAGTGGGGCTACTGCGACGAATCAACCGCTGAATACAAAGGCGGAAAATGGGGAATCATCGACGAAAAAGGCTCCTTACTCGTCCCGATGCAGTTCCAATACGTCGACGCGCTGAGCGAGGAGCGCGCCCGGGTCTACTTCGGCGGCCAATGCAATATGTTTGGCAAGTGCTCCGGCGGCGCCTGGGGCTTCGTCAACACAGAAGGCAAGTACGTCGTCAATCCACAGTTTGATCTGGCCTCCAACTTCTCCGATGGGCTCGCAATGGTAAAGCTCGGCAACAAATTCGGCTACGTCAACCGAGACGGTAAGTACGAAATCAACCCACAATTCGATGGTGCCAGCGACTTCCGCGACGGACTCGCCCGGGTGCGCTTTGGGAAGTTTTGGGGGTTCATCGACAAAAAAGGAAACTATGTCGTGCAACCGCAATACGAGGCTGCGCTCGACTTCTCCGAGGGCCTCGCAGCGGTGTTTAGCGCGAGACAGTGGGGCTATATCGGAACAGATGGGGAGAACGTCATACCGATGCAGTTCGCCGATGCACGGGAATTCCATGAGGGTGTGGCGCCGGTGCGTGTTGGTAAAACGTGGGGCTTCGTCGACAAAAAAGGAGTGGTCGTCATCAATCCGCGCTTCGATAAAGCGGAGCCGTTCCAGGAAGGAATCGCGCTGGCAAAGGAAGGCAATGTTTTCGTGTATGTCGATATGACGGGGAAGGACATCGCCCGCGTAAAGTGTCGCGCTGCGTCGGGCTTCGATGGCGGATACGCCCGCGTCGAATTCAATAAGCAGCAACTCATCACCAACTACAAAGGCGATCTCATTTATCTCATGAAGTAACCAACCACGTGTCGAGAAGGTAAGCGCATGCAGCACAAACGATCACACCCCATTCGCCTTGTGTCCCTCCTTCTCATGCTTGCATTGGGAAGTGCCGGATGCGCAGAAATCCTAACGGATAGGCAATTTATTGAGACCACTGCCGCGACTGAAGTCAAAACGATCGTCACGGAGGAGCCAACGCTTCACCTGAGCACGACAAGCGGCCCAGACGACGGATCGGCACTCGCCTTTCGCCTCACCAAGTACGGAGAATGCCAAGAGGTCGAGCTGCGCACAGTGCACCAAACTGAAGTCATAACACGCACGATGACGCAAAAGGATAAGGTTGCGACGGCGGTCTTCTATTCTCTCGGCATTGTTGGCGCTGGCCTGTTGGCGACTGGAATCGCGATAGACGGCGACTATACGCGCAAGAAAAGCGAGACGGAAATGCAGAAAGCGCAAGAGGACGCCTCTGACACCACTTTTACCGGAAAGGGATACCTCGTTCTCAGTGGTGCCGTGCTGACGCCATTTTTCATCGGCGGGATTGCCAACAGTGCACAAGCGAGAGACAGCAAGAAGAACCTCGGCACGCGGGTCGATCAAACAGTGCGCTCCGAAGGGCGATGCAATGAGTCCGTGCCATCCATCTCCGAGGTCATCTTCTTTGCGCCCGCAATCGAGAACGAACTGGAAATCGCGCTGCGCACCGTACCGGATGCTGACGGCAACTTGCTCCTTCCGCGCGCCGAGATGGCTGAGACACTCTGTGGCAACGACGAGCGTTCGTCCTTTCGCGCGCGTTACGCCGAGGGAACGTCACTGGCCAGAGAGATGGACGTCACAGACGCAATTCTCCCCGTCTGCAATGAAATACGCGCCGAACGCCAAGCAGCGTACGAGGCGGAAAAGGCACGACAAGCAGAAGAAGCACGGCGCAAAGCAGAAGCGGTTGCAGCCATAGTGGAAGCGAGGCGACGTCGCATCGAAGCAGAGGCCGCAGCGGCCGCAGCAGAAGCGGAACGAATCCGCATCGAAGAGGAGGCAGAAGCAGCCGCGCGGCAACAGGCGCGCTGGGACAGAGCGAACCCACACATTGATGCGGGCATGCGCGCTGTGGAGAACAGACGCGTGCAAGAGGCGAAACAGGCTTCCGCCAAGGCTACCTCAATCGCGCCAGACAATCCGCGGCTCTCATACCTGGACGACGCGATATACGCGCTAGAAAGGCAGATCGCACAAGAAAAAGCCGAACGACAGCGACAAGCCGAAGTGCGCAAAAAAAAGGCAAACGTGCAGAACTACATCCAGCAGTGCAAGGTTGCCGCAAAGCGCTACACCGCAGCGCGAGAGACCCAGGCGCGCGCCGCGGTCGCTGGCAATCCAGCGATGGTCGATAAGGCCGCTCGAGAGATGGAGATTGCATCGGACAAATTCTCCAACGCTGCGGCCAACATCCGAATGATTATCCAAATTTACAATGACGAGGGAAAGCGGGATGCCGCAAGCGCTGTGCGCGAAGCGGGAAGGCCCTGTCTTGGGCGTTGAGCGCTCAACGAAACCCCGGATCCGAGGCCCTCTGCACTGGTTTCCTGCCCGGTGCCGCCCCTGGTTTCTTACCCGGTGCCGCTCCAGGCCTTGCATTTGCTTTGACGCGCATTTTCCGACAACCAGCCACATTGGCGTTCTCGCTGCAAAACTTCTCCAAGATGGCGTCGGCTGTAATGGCGTTAAAAAGAATGTGATTGTTCAACATCCACGTCGGACTCCCGCTGACCCCTAGCGCTTGCGCGATCTTGATGTCCTCGGCGAGCAGCGACACCCCCTCCTCGCCATTCGCGCAGGTGGCGACAATGCCGGGATCAATTCCATTACGCCTCGTGCACTCCCGCCAATCAGTGTCGTTGCCGAGCTGATCGCGACACCAAATGTAGCTCAAATACTTCCGGGACTTGGCATAGTGCTTCATTACGCACAGTCGGCGGATGTTCTCTTCTACCTCCCGCTGGCCGTGCATCGACGAGAACCCGTCAGCGGTTTTGTCGGCAATAAAATGGATACCAAACTCGACATCTTTGCCCATCGTTTCGAGAACGGTTTTCATGGCGTCCAGTCCCCGCCTGGCGTGGGGGCATTCGCTCATGACAAAGACATCTAGCCGTCTTGGTTTCTTCGGACGGCAACCGAGTGTCTCTCGGCACGTTGGATCAGCGCAGTCGATGAGCCCATTGCCGGTGTCGTCTTTGTTGTTGTCACAAATTTCGGCGGTCGGATCGAACTCCGAGATAATGCGGAGCTGCTGGTACTTGCCCTTGTCATCAAGCCATTTCGCCATATATCGGCCGCCCGCGGACGCTGGTTCAAAGTTGTCCCCAAATAGAATGAGCGGCAATGTCTGGGCACCAACCTCATCCATGACGGCCTTGGCTTCCGGGTCTATGCCCCAATTGTAGAGGGTCACATTCAACTTCGGGAACTGTTTCCGCAGTTCCTTCAAGATATCCACGAGCTTACACTTCTCGCCGCAGCGCGGATCGGTGACGACAATCAGTTGCACCGCCCCCGATGTGTCTTCACCGCCCCTTTTGGCAGCGGTGAGCGGTTCCACGCGATCGCCCAAAAACAGAAATTGGCGAACCGTTGTGGTTGGATCTTCATCGTCAGCAACCACTTTCACCGTTTCCACGATGTCCCTGATGCCGTCGGCGTTCAGATCGCGGTACTCGAGAGTGACTTCGGTAGAGCGACACGGACCGAAGTCCTCGCCGCAATTGCCCAAATTGTCTGAAAATTCCTCGGAAGCATACAATTCGCGCATCTGGCTGTTTTCTATCTGGACCAATGACACCGAACCTGAAGTTTCGCCCCAGCTCGTGAATGAGTACTCCACCCGGATTTCGGAAACGCCATTGCTGTCGAGATCTAGGACAGAAAAACCGGAGACACCGGTAGCCAAAGGCGTAATTTTGCGCGTGCCGTGGCGATAAAGCAGCAATTGGTTCTGGTCGGCGTGGCAGAGGTCTTCTGAGCTCGCCAGTATCAGCAGTGCCACCCCTCCTCCCACCATCTTGATCTGCTCTTGCTGAAAAATATCAACCGATTCCCAATCCATCATGCGGCGCACTTGTGCTTCCGTGAGTTTCGTGTCGACAGCGCCAGCGCTCGCCGAAAAGAGCAGGATGACAAGCACACTCCAGATTATCGTTCTCATGGCGTTCCTTTCGCTCTTTCCCGCGTCGGGGTTGTGGCAAATCCCGAAAATCCGCTGCGGGAAGCGAGCTTTATTTCCCGTGTTCTACAAACCTATTGTCGAAGCATTCCAAACGTCAAGCTTCCGCAAATCGGACAAACGAAGGGAGCGCCTCAAACCCAACAGTGGCACAAACAAGTGCTCCTGGCGACAACGCAAACATCACCGCCTGTTATCTGACAACCTCACTCATCGCGGCAGTTCAAAGCCTTCGCAGAGGATGTCCTCCACTGGCCTACATGAACGAGTTTGCTTGCCTGTGCTATGCGCGCCACATCCCGTGGAAGATTCCGGTGTCCTCTCAACGACTCGTAGTCATTAGAATTGGCCAGTACGTTCCGAGAGCGCACCTTTCCACGCGTCGGGCTTGGACGTATTCGGGATCGTACTCACGGGCCATGGGTGGCTTCCCTCATTTTCTCCATCATCGCTTCGGCCTCCTGCGGCCCGCGTCCAGGGCTCGACAACAGATCGACGACGGCTTGCGAGACGGACACGGTGATGACGTTCACCGCAGCCTCTTCCACAACAAGGGCCCTCTTTCGCGTTCGATCGAACACGACGTCATCGTAGGGCCGCAGCAGCCACACGTTCGCCCCCGCCTCTGCGGGCACGAGATCGAGTTCGCGCGCGACAGCCTCCGGGTCGTCCACATAGAGCATCGCGATGCGCGTCGGCGCGATACCAGGCCCCGCTATCGAGCCCGTCGCTGCGTAGCGCGGGAGCTTGTCAAGCTTCGCCCAAAGCATCGGCAGTCCGCGAGGTTCGAGCAGCTTGTGCAGCTCGTTGTTCTTCGTAAGCTCGTAGTCTTTCGCCCAGCGAGAGAGCAGCGCCACGGCATCCACTGCGACGATGCGCTTTTTGTCATCGCGCGTAAGGAGCGCCTCGGACTCCAGGAAGCTTACGACGCGCGAGACGGTGCCAAGGGGTGTAGCCGCTTTAGCCGCCAGTCCGCGCACGCCTTGAGGGAGTTCGAATTCGACAAGCGCGCGCACGACGCGACCCGCGGCAGCACCGCGCAGGCTCTGCAGGGGGCGGGGCGTTCGCTCTGGGTCCCGCTTGGCGCCCACTCCTTCGAGGAAAATTGCGGGCCTGCTCACGACGATGCGCACATTGCCCGTGGCATCGGCGTAACTCGCGCCCCCCTGTGCGAGCAATTCGCGAGCGCGCTCGCCGAGGTAGGGCGAGACGACCATTACCGGCAAGTCGACTCGGGTGAGCAGCGCCGGGACGTCGCGCGGCACGAGCCCCTTACGGGCGATGATCGGCAAGTCGACGCTGCGCTGGTCCGGGGCGGATAAATTTAGGACCCCTGACCGCTCCTCAGCGGTCCAGCCGGGTGGCAGCCGCAGGCGTACCCTTTCGAGTGCCCGTCGAAGTTTCGTTCCGCCTGATGCTCCGTTCCGCATACAGTGGAACATAACTTATTTCGGAACACACGGCAACATTTTAGCGTTTTTCATGAATGGGCGTTGCCTGTCTTGTACCTATTGCCGCATGGCCATGTCATCTATGCGCCAAATCAGCTCACTCAATGAGAAGTCGTTTTCAGATGTGAGCAAATCATCGATCTGCGTCCGTGCGGCATCGGATATTTTTCGGGACAACCCGCCAACTCGCCGCCAAGCGCAGCAAAGTGACCCAAGTGCGGTTTGTGATCGGAAGCAGTCATGTCATCAGCGCCGTTCTTTCTTTGTTTTTCCAAGAGAAACCTTGTTGTGGAGCGATTCTAACTTGAACCCATCGGAAATCAACGCAACCATATCTTTTGCGACTCGTATTCGTGCCACAACGATTTGCCGAACACCTGTCGTGGTCGGGTGACAAAACAAAAGAGAGGCTCAGGCTATGGCTGTGGGGCTGTGGGAATTGCTATTCATTTACCTTGAAGAAAACCCTCCGTATTCCGGGGGGCCGCCTCGAAAACCGCCGCAGTCCACGCCGCCGCCACCGCCGCCGCCCAAACCACCAACGCCTACGGAAAGACCACCTTGGGAAGGGGGGCCAGGCCGCCCCATCAATGGACCCAAATTGTTTACCATCGATCCGGCAGAGGAATACCTGTGCTACCAATCCACCGGCGGGCCTTATCCAGGCGACACGGACGGTGACAAGGACACTGGCTCTGATGACCTCTTCTTCAATTTCTATTGTTGCGATGATGACCGCGACTTCGACTTCTATAGCGACTTCCGCGATAACGATTATTGCGCTGACGACTTCATCGACTTCAATGACGACCCTAGCGATGACAATTATTGCGATGACGATCTCATCGACCCCTATGGCGACCCCGTCGATTTCTATGGCGACCGCAAATTAAATGACGACCGCGACTACGATAACGACCTCGACGATTTCTATAGAGACCGCAAACGTTACTGACAGCCACCTTGCGCATCACATCCCGGTGCACTGCTCGACGCAGCTATTCCGCGCACGAACAACCAACAGTCCAACCCAAATCGTGCCCTCAAAAAACAACTAAGCTTTCACTGAAGTGGCCTCATCGATGTTGGCCTGCGCAACCCACTGCCGCAACGAGTTTTCACCGATGTCGAGGTTCCGGGCTACCGTCCCGATCGACTCTCCGCTCGTCCGTACCAGCCGCACCGCGTCAGCCTTCTGCTCTTTCGTAAATGTTCTTCTTTTTCGTTTGGACATCACTGCCTCCTCCGGGGGATTATCCCCATTAAGTCAGCTGTCCACAAATTCAGGGCAAGGTCACAGATGGACATAACCGCAAAAACTCTAAACGCTGAAAAGCTTCTCTGAAAAGATCACCGCAGTTCACAAATTCTAAAAAACTTCACCCACAGACGAAAAAAACCCCTGCCGTTTTGGGGCAAACATGCGTACGATGGAGTTCATGTTGACAGAAACAAAACAGCGGGATGAAAGAAACCGTACGTTCGGAAATCGGTGGAAAGCTGCATCATCCGGACTATGCCCTATGGACACAAAAGAAAAACAGAATGCCAACTCTGGGCCTCTTGGAGCATATATTTAGCAGGAGCTATACCCCATGGACACAAAAGAAAAACAGAACCGTATCTACGCCAAGTTCAAACACGAAATCGGCGACATTGAGAGCCGCACCGACCTGACCGACGACAAAAAAGCGGAACGCATCATCGTCATCTTTGCCAGCGTCTGTGCCGGTGTGGCCGTCCAGCCCATCCCCTTTGCCGATATTTTCATACTGACCCCAATTCAAGGCTATATGGCTACCCGGTTATCGGCCATCAGGGGAGAGCCCATCAAAGAGAAAGATGGCTTCACTATTTTCAAAGAAGTGATGGGCTTGGTTGGCCTTGGGTTATTGGCGCAACAGTTAATTATTGGTGCTTATAAGACCTTCATTCCTTTCCTGGGAGCTGTGACAACCATACCCCTTGTTTTTGCTGCAACCTACGGCATTGGAAAGGTGCTGGATGCCTATTTCCAAGCGCGCGTTAAAGGCAAGAAACTGGATAAGGCCACCGCTCGAGCCATATGGAAACAAGCCAAAGCTGAAGGGAAGAAAAAGGGAAAAGAACGCACAGAAGAAATCATTGAGGAGAACAAAGAATGAAGCCCGCGAAAGGCCTTCTATACGTTCAGCGCAATTTTGATGAAGCGGCGATACTGGCTGTTGCTGCCAAGGTTGCCTGGGATGCGAACCCTCATTTTGATGACTCGGAATTGGCGACTTTGGCCGCCATGCAACGTGCCCATCCCAGTGCCGGCAACACACCACAAGAGCTGGGCGAGTGGCTGCAAGAAATGGATGACAAGCAGATCATGGGCGTGGTCAGCAACACCAAGGGGGTGCTGCACGAAATGGAGTTTGTGCGTATTGAGAACACCGATGGTGACTCCATCTATGCCGCCATGTTTGAACAATCCAATTATCCCGGCTATGACGTCCGAATGGTGGATGAGTCCACCGGTGCTATCTGGGATGTCCAATTGAAGGCTACGGACAACACCAGCTACGTGCAGGACTGGATCGACAACCACCCCGATGGCGAGATCATTGTTACGCAAGAGCTTGCCGACAAAATGGATTTGTCCAGTTCCGGGATGACCAACGAGGCGCTGACAGTCCGTACTGAAGAGCTTGTCGACAAGCTGGTGGGTGCTGCGGATAACGATTCGATGTGGGACTACTTTCCGGGCCTGACCGTGGCTTCTATAGGTATCGTGATTGTGTCACTCTGGCGTCGCTATCGGAAAGGCGAGATTTCTCTCGAGAGATTCAAGCAACTCGCAGCTCGTACAACCGGCCTGAAAGCAGGAAAGATTGCTCTTCTATCTACTGCAATGATGATTCCCGGCTTGAACGTGGCGGTGGGCGCTTTGCTGGTGTCTAAACTGATACTTTCGGGTTTTGCCATCGGTAATAAATTCAACCTGAATACACCGCTGAAAGCTCTGCTTGGCAGCCCGACAGCCCAGCACTCAACCTGATCCAACAAATTCTGTTAAAACGGCACCGAGAAAACCACTGCAAAATGGTTGGCACACACGGGTGAGTCTGACTGAAGATTCCGGTGCTACTCCACCAGGGCACGATGAGTTCGGTCGAGAGAGCACGGGTGGCCCTACTGATCTACAGCGCAATGATCACACCAGCGTTCGCTATTAATTCGGAGCAGTTCAGCCTCCGATAGGGAAGTGAGGGAATCGCCGAGCCGGTCCAGCAGTGCGTCGAACGACGGACGGTGTGCAAACCGGCCGAGTGGATGGAAACGGGCCGTCACATTCCAACTCCCACACCGACGTGCGCTTCGCTTTCGGCGGATGGTAACCCGAAGCCCTCTCGAACGATGGTCTCAAGCCGCTGTGCGAGCGCAGCCCTGCCCTCGCTCGTCCCCAGGCAAGGACTAAGGTCGACGAAGCGAACTCCCACCGTGCCCACTCGCGTGCCCGCGTGCTGGGACAGCGCATCAAAATCGCGCAGCGATACGCCGTCGGTTTGCGGATAAAGCAGGAAGGTGCATTCGCAACCGTAGCGATGCAAGTAGGCGTAGAGCTGGTACAGGTCGTCGTTGCTTGGGCGCGAAGCATGCTTGTCCGAGAGTCGCTTCCACTTCGTGTCGATAATAAACGTGCGACGGTTACCCGGATCGCCGAGGGTGAAGAGCAGGTCCGGTGCAAGGCGAAGGACGTCCTCGCGACCGACTCCGTCACCGCTGCGATAGAGGCTGAAACGGTGGCCTTTGGCCTGCGGGAAGAGATTTACTCCGGCGATGCGTGGGATCACGTGTGTCGCAAGAAACGCAGCGATGTACCGCTCGAAGACCTGTTCCATGTCGAAGAGCAGTGAGAACGTCTCCACGTCTCCCGCCCTGGCGTCCGCCGCCTGGCCCTCGATGAGCATCATCGCGAAGGCGTAGATGTCTTCGAAGCGCTCGTTTTGTCGGTTGAAGACGGGAGCTGGCTCGTGGAGGCGCGCCGGTTGCTCGGGGACATCGTCGAGCAGCGCGAGCACCTGGTGGCACTTCACCTGCAATGCGACAGGCAAGGTGCGCCCAGCGAGCAATTGGCAGGCCTGCTTCAATCGACGAGAGATCGGCGTCGCTTCGGAGAAAACATCATGGCGGCAATAGAAGCGATGCTTTTGTGCGCTGTTGCGGGCGATGTGACGTGAGAGCAGGAGCTTGCCCCGCAGCGTGCCGAGATTCGACTCTTCGGCCAGATACTCCCGGTCCACCCCTCGCCGGAGTTCGTAAAGCGCGCGGTCGAGAAACGCATCGACGAGGCGGTCGTGGAGTGTGCCGCGCCTGAGCGATAGGTCTGCCAGTCCGCGTGCACGCACCGCCCCGAGCCCACCGCGGAGCAGCATCTCCATGAGGTTGCTCCGCAGGTCACTGACGAACTTCTCGTCTGCGGGTGCCTCGCGATCGTCGGTCTTCGGCAAGATCTCCATCTGGAGACCCGGGATCTGCATCACGCCCACCCACGGGCCGACCAGACAGTGGTTCCGGCGCCAGCTAAAGACTGCGGACTCTCCGCGATCTTCGCGTGCAGACTCCGCGCGCAACAAGCGGTCGTAGAGCTTGGCTGGCAAGCGCCGCCGTGTGGGTGTGCCCGTCTCGTTCGCACCGTCGCCTGCGGTGTCGTCGGCTCGAATCAAGCGGCCGCGCTCGAGGACGGTAACGCGCAGCATTAGGGTTCCTTTGCGTCCGATGGACTTGCCACCGGCGGGGCAGCCTCGGCGCTCCGGTTGGCGTTGCCCACCACCTCGGCAAAGGCCTCGTCGAGCCACTTGTCGCTCGTGGGCGCCGGGCCGCGGGGCCGAAACACCGGATGTACGTCCCAGGCAATCTGGTCGATGTACTCATCGTGGTCGAAGCCCAGCACATCCTTCTCCGCGAGGCGGCTGACGGTCAGTAGGGTCCCCCGTGGCGTGTCTTTATCTCGAAATTCCCTCGGTGCGCCTTCGGCATTGAGGGGGTAGCCCAGGGCGAGGGCCACCTTGTCCCACTGGCCGAAGAAGTACTCCTGGAGCAACGGCAAAATGCGGTCGGCGAAGACCTGGCGCAGATCGCCGCGGGTGCGCACGCCGAGGAAGTAGGCGTGTCCGATTTGGTGCTCGCGGTCGTAGAGGAAACGCAGTCGTTCGTTGAGCTTCGTGAACACAGCCACCACGAGGTCCCGTACTGCCTTATCGGTGCCTTCCTTTTTAAGCACCTTACGCAGCACATCGGCGTCCGGCATCATCTCTTCGAAGGTGAACCGGCGGCGCAGCGCCACGTCCATGAGCGCGATGGAGCGGTCGGCGGTGTTCATGGTGCCGAGCACGTGCAAATTTGGCGGCACGCCGAACCACTCCTTCGATGACGGAAGCTGTACGCGCAACTCGTTCGGGCTACCCAAACGCTTGTCGGGCTCGAGGAGTGTAATGAGTTCGCCAAAGACACGCGCGATATTGGCGCGATTGATCTCGTCGATGATGAGGACAAAATGGCGTGCAGAACCTGCAAAATGAAAAGAACACCCCTCTGCGAACGCGCGCTGAGTTTGAACCACAGGGTCTGAATTGCCGGTACTGCCGGTCTTTTGCATCGGCGTATTCTCCATCGCAAGTAGTTCGCGATAGACAATCCATCGCGCCGTTGCATTTGGATCGCCGTTGCCGCCAAGGGCAGTGGTAGTCGGATATTCTCCCAAGGTAGCGCGTTCGTTCCAATGCTCGAACATTTGGGCACGCGTAGCGTTGAGTGGTGTTTTCAACTTCCGGCTCTCCACGTCTTCAGCGGGGATGGCCGCAATATTTTCACCTGAGCGTTCAAGTCGATAGCGCTTCTCGCTCGCGCTCTTCATGACACGAGGTTTTGTGTCCAGCTCGTCGATAAGTGCTTGCCACAACCTGTCAAACTCGTTTTCTGTTTGGAGTCCTTCGACCGCGGCGTTCAAGGCCAAGCGCTTGAAGATGCCCGGCTCAACACTGTAGCGAACTTCTCCATCTTCTGTATGCGCACGTAGGCCTTCGACGAACTCCTCGTAGGCGAAGGCCTGGTGAAAGGTGCAGAAGACAACCTGTCCCGCCTGCCGCATCCGTTCCCACTCGGCCTGCACGTAGTCATCGGGCGCATCGACTGCGGATGCGTCGCCCAACAACTCGAGCGCACGTCGCCGCACCTGGTATGTCTTCCCAGTGCCTGGAGGCCCGTAGAGGATAATGTTGCGCGGATTTGTCAGCGGCGATGGCGGTGAGGAAGGCGATGATGATGGTGACACTGACTGTGGTGCCCGATCTGTTTTAACCTGATTGCGATTTCTTTTAGGCTCATGCCGTTCCAAAAGGAACTGCGCGATATGAATCACGTCGCCACGGTCTTTGTGTTGTTCCTGCAGCGCCTTATGCACCACGTAGTGTGGCGTTTTTTTGCCGCGCGCATTCGGATTGATCGAAAAGTATTGATCAAAAAGTACCTCCTCCACGAAGAGCGGTAAGACAGATTGGTTCGAGGATTCCTGATCCTGATAAAGAAAGGCGAGCTTCCACTTGTATTGAGGGGCAAGCTCAATGTTTTCGATTTGCGCCATATCGCCGCGTTCGCTGGCCTCAATAACCTCCACCACTCGCGAGCGTACCGTCGCAAATGCATCGTCGCGGGATAAACCATACTTTTCCAGCCACCCATACTCGCCATTGTCATCGTACATCTTCCCAGAATCCTTTTCCTTGGCCTTCTCGGGCGGGTAACGATAAATGCCAAATTTGGTCATGCCTAAAACGCCGCCAATGGCTCCGAGTTCCGCAAGCTCAAATTCGATTGCATGCACGAAGCTATCCTCCGTGAGATTCGTGTACTCCTCCAAACTCATCTGGCGGACACGCTTAAGGGGCCAAGCTTCAAGAAAATCGGACCAGAGTTGATGGAGATGGGAAGTGCTCATTGTTTGCCTCCTGCTGCTTGCGTAACAAAGGCCCCGGCAGTCGCCGCGGTTCGTGATGACAGTGATGTGCCGTCAAAGTATTACCAACGCGGATGCCTTACAAGGATCAATGGATCGCAGGTGAAGGCCGAGAGAGCACTTTGGCACAACGAGCGAGCGCTGTTTTTGCATCGTGGCCTGCCCTTTTAAAGGTGTTTGGTGCTGAAACTGTTCTCTGTATTTTTTTCGATTGCCTCGGCCACGCAGTGGCGATGGCACTGCTTAGGAAGGTGCTCGTAACAAGTAAACGCCACACCAAAACGGGTGGCACGCGCTGCTTTAATGCGCGCGAGCGCTGAAGCATCCGCCCTAAAACGAAACGGCGATGGATTGGATTGTCGGAAAAATTACCGACTTGCTGTTGTCTGAAATCAATGTGTTGCACGATTCGGACAACTGTCAGGAGAAAAGTGGGACCAGTAGGACCAGTCGGACCAGTGGGATAGGTGGCGCGGGGAAAAGTAGGACCAGTGGGACCGGTGGGACCGGTGGGATGGGGTTGCAAGCCGTATGCGGTGATTGTCTCTGTTTCAAATAGAAAGAGATGGCCCCTCAATTCGGCGCTTCGGCGGGTAATGCACTCTTCGCTCAACACCTCGGTTCGGTTGAGAATGGCTGCTATTTCCCGCTGCGCTTCTTCTCGACATCGCTCACGATCTTAATGAAGTGGTCGACGAGTTTACTGGAGATGTGCAAGGGGTTGCAGCGCTGGATCTTCTCGGCTGTTTGGATGGCATCCGCTGCACACATCGCGTTCGCCTTCACGAGAGCGATCATGAGTTGCAAGCCCCACAGGATGTCAATTCCCGCATCCGTGCAGGCGTTGCGTAGCGGCTTGTCGTTGGTGACGCAGACGAAACTCGCATCCGATGCCACGATCAGGCAGAGGTGGTCGTGGAAAGAAAGTTGGCCATGCTTGCTGGCCGCGCGTGTCAATTGCTGCAGCTCGGGCTCTATGGTTTTGAGGCCGAGGCGTTCGCAATCGACGATCTCCAACCCGTCGACTTCTTCGATGATGGTTGTCAGTACGTGAATCTCGGCGACGTGCTTGTTCACCAGGCCGAGAACAGAGAAGTCCGACTTCTGGTAGTCGATGAGCACATTGGCGTCCATGAGCAGGACTTTGGGCTTCTTTGGCATCGAGCCCCTCAACCGACCCAGGACGCGGTCAAGTCGCGCATATCTTTAAGGGAGATGCCCAGCACCTCAGCGCCACGGCCGAGGCTGATCTTCTCCTGCTCTATGGCCTTGCGCACGAGCCTGGACAGGCGGTCCTGGATGAAATCTACCGGAGACAAGCTGTCGGGTTCACCCGCGGAACGGCCCTCTGGGAAACTCGCGCGAAACGCATCCTGGGCGAGCGCGTTCGGCTCATCGTCGCGCAGCAAAGTCCGGCCGGTTCGATGCCGATACTCCATCTGAAAGCGAGCCCAGATATTATCGGGACCCGGATAGTCGGGCGCCAGGCGGTATAGCACAGTGCGGTAGCTCACCCTGAAAATGCGCTTGACCTTGAGCACGCGTTCGACAAAAGCGAGCCCGTAGGTATCATTCCACTCCTTGCGAAACGAAACGTCGGGCATCAAGAAGGCAGCAGCGAAGGCGTTTGCCTCTTGCTCGTGCGCCTGCTCCTCATCAATGTGGGCCACATCGTAGTCGCTCAGATGCAGAATCAAATGGCCGAGCTCGTGTGCGGCAGTGAAAATCCACCGCTCCACCGAGATGCGATCCCAGGTGTTGACCACAACGGCCGGGCCGCCTTCGGTAGCAGCGACCGAGAGGCCAAAGAAATCGTGGGACGCGACCTTCTGCTCGCCGACCTTGATGCCCCCCGACTCGAGCAGCCCGCAGATGTCGCGAATCGGCTCCTCCGCATTCAAACCGAACGCCTCGCGTGCCAGAGCGGCGGCGACTTCGCCTCGATTCTTGCGGACCTTCATTTGCTTGCAAATGCCGTCGAGATGGTAGCTCTCTCGGTCGTTGAGGATGTTTTCGAGATCGCTGAAGTCGGCGAGCCAGCGCCCCACATCCACGAGGACCTGCTCGCGACTGCGCATTTTTTTGTTCGAGCGAAATCGCACGGCCCGAAGCTCCTGCACCGGCTCGATGAGTCGCTGAATGGGCACCTCAAGCGCGGAAGCGATGGCCTGCAGGTTGCTGACCCGCGGTTCGGATTGGCCGGTTTCGATATTTCGATATGCTGCCCTGGAAAGCCCCGACTTCTCGGCCAAGCGCTCCTGAGAGAAGTCCTTCGCCTTGCGGAGTCGTCGGAGGTTCAGAGAGATGGTGTTTTCTGCCATGCTACGCCTCCTACCTTTGCAAAACAAATAAACAGTTTCTGTTAATATGAATAGTGCACAGTTCTAAAAGACACTATGTGAAATATTATCACGCTCAGCGAAAAATATCTTCAAAAAACCGTGTTCATGTCACGACCACCGCAAATGTCCGGGGCATAAGCGGTTAATTATGTCCGCTCAATTGGCGGCCGCAGGTCAGATGACCCAGGCGCAAGTCGGGGAAATTTTGAGGCTGTCCGCTAGGCACATGCGCCACCTGCGAGCGGAGCACTGGGGCTGTGGCATTGATGCCTGCTGCGAGGATCAGTGGGACCAGTGGGACCAGTGGGATGACGCGGTGAAACGTAGGGACGGTTCGCGAACTGTCCGCACACGGCAAACGGGATAGGGCCGGAAAATTGTCGCGAGGCCAAGAATGTGGCGCGGGGGATTGGATGTGTTATAATCGCATCTTCTATGCCGCGAGATGGGGTGGCGCGGCGGTCTTTGACAATGGGTGTTTTCTCTGGCCAGGAACGGGGAAGGGTACCCGCAAGGGGCACCCCTACACCGGGATGTTGCGCGGCATTGGGATGCATGAAAAACCCGCAAGGGGCACCCCTACACCGGGATGTTGCACGGCATTGGGATGCATGAAAAACCCGCAAGGGGCACCCCGGCAATGCGTGAATGGTGCACGGTATAAAAAAGCCCGTCTGGACGCAGTTCGATGCGAGGGAGAAAATAGGTGCGCACGACGTTGCGCAGGTTAACCCACTGAAATCATTACACATTATTTTAGGTTTTTGAAATTCGGCCAAAAACTGTCCCGTCTCGAGACAGATATTGTCCCGTTTTTGGTGGCGAAAAATAAAAAGAAAACGCCCCCAGAAACGACCACCCCAAAACGACGAAAGCCCGATCCGAAGACCAGGCTTTCTATATAAAATCCGCTGTTGCAGCGGTGGTCTTGGAAGGCGATTGGTTGGGCCTTCCAATGGCTCCCCGGGTTGGTCCCAGCAGAGCCTCTTGCCTCGCGTCTGCCTGGTCCAAGATGCCCCGTGCTGGACCTAAAAGCAATCCCGCCGTGGAAGCCGCGGACAACACGGAGCTTCCGCCGCCGTCCGGGGGCGCCTGCAGCTCGTCGGTGAGGTGTCGGACGCCGTTCTCGTCAAACGGGACCTTCACCTTGACGCGCACTACCTCGTGATCGACCACCCGGATCTCCTCGATGAAGTGCAGTATGACCCGGCGCTGGACGGCCATGGGCAGCTCCCGGAAGTCGTCCTTGAAGGCGGCGGCGAAGCGTGTGAGCTCGCCGAGATTCAGCTCGAGGGCCCGGCGGTAGTAGTCGTCCTGGCGCAGCAGCTCGGCCTCCTCCTCGACCTCGGTCTTGTCCGCCTCGAGGCGGGCGATGTGCTCCTTGCAGGTCTTGGCGTCGATGCCGTCGCCGATGGCCCGGTAGTAGTTCTGGATGCGGCGGTCGATGTCGGCCAGCTTGCGGTCGAGCTCTCGGGGGTCCTTGCCGTACCGGCTGCGGCGCGCCTCGATCTTCTTGTGCACCAGCTCCTGCAGGGCGGCGAGCCGCTCGGGCGAGCAGATCTCGCGACGAACGATGTCGACGACCTCACCCTCGATCCAGTCGCAGTGGATGCCGATCGAGGGGCAGACCTCCTTGCCCTTGGTGACGTAGGTGTTGCAGCGGTACCGAAAGAGGTCGTAGGGCTCGCCGTCCTTGCGGCTGCGCTTCTTCTGCCGCCGGCCGACGAAGAGCCCGCCACAATGGTCGCAGCGGATCAAACGAGCCAGGAGGTACTTCACCGCGCGGCGCGGGCTGCTGCGCAGGTTGAAGGTACGCTGGGCCGCCATCTCCTTGCGCCGCATGAAGAGCTCGCGGTCGATGATTGGCTCGTGGGTGTCCGCATTGACGATCCAGTCGTCCGCGCTCTTGACGTTGCCCGTCTTGGAGTTGCGCTTGTTCCAGACGCTGTCGCCCACGTAGACCCGGTTGTTGAGGACGTTGCCGACGCTCGACTGGCTCCAGTTCGGGCTACGGGGGCCTGGCACGCCGCGCTTGTTCAGGATGCGGCAGATGGTCTTCGCGCCTCGGTTCTCCTCGACCGCCAGGCGAAAGATCTCCCGCACCGTCGCGACCTCCTCGTCAGGGCCGAGCACGAGCCGGGTGTGCTCGCGGCCCGAGGCGTCGGCCAACCGCTCGCTGCGGTAGCCGTAGGGTGACTGGCCGCCGTTGTGGTAGCCGCGCTCGGCGTTCTCGCGCATGCCCTTCATCGTCTCGGTGGCGAGGTTCATCGAGTAGAACTGGTTGATGACCTCGATCATCCCCTCGTACAGGAAGCCCTGCGGCGTCTCGGGATCGTAGTTCTCGGTGATCGACTTCACCATCACGCCGTGCTTGCGCAGCAGCGACTTGAAGAGGATCGACTCCTCGCGGTTGCGCGAGAACCGGTCGAGCTTGTGGACGAGGATGAAGTCGACCGGGTGCTTGCGGCAGTAGGCGATCATCCGGCAGAACCCCGGGCGCTTGTCGGCCGGCGCGTAGGCGGACTCCCCCTCGTCGACGAACTGGTCGGCGAGATCGATTTCGTCTCGCTCATCGATCCATCGGCCCAGGGCCTTGCGCTGCGCCGGGATCGACAGATCCTTCTGGGCCTGCTCGTCCGAGGACACGCGGCAGTAGGTGACGACGTTGGGCATTGGCGACCTCCGATCCGTGGTGCTCGGGGCCTGTCCAACTCGGCCCCGTGCTGGGCCACACTGCAACACCCGTACCTTCCGCTTGGCGACCAGCTCAAGCTCATTCCGACCAGCGCGAAACCCAGCAGCAGCAAGGGGATGATGTACTTCGCGTGGGTGGTGCCGAGCGCGTGGGCCATCGTGGCGGTCGGTCTTCGACCGCTCCATCCTGCGGGCCATCTACGCTCCACCTGACCGCGCGACCGCTCCAACGAGCAAGGTCGCCGCTCCATTCGACGCGATGACTGCTTCCGCGAGCGTGCCTTCCGCGCCTCCTGACCAGCATCGGCGAAGCACCTGGCGCGAGGTCGATGGCGCTCGCGATCCGCAACGAGCGCACCGCCCGTAACCGCCCGTCCTGCCTTCGCTTTCGCGGCATCCGGCCGAGCTGGCACCGCTTCTGCTCATAGGCCCCTCGAGCCGCCGGCGTGGTGCTGGCGGCTGGTCGAACGAGGAAACGACGTGAAGCAGCGCCTGCAGCTCGAGGTCATCCGCCAACCGCATCGCGATGCGGAGCGCGAGGCCGCCGAGGCCCTCGACGCACTCGCCGAGGGGCTCGCGGATCGGCTCATCGCTCGGGCGCGGATGGAGGTGGCTCGTGAAAGAGGCGTCGCCGAAGAGGCCATCGATCGTGAGCACGAACGAGTGGCTGAGGCTGCCAGGGCTCTATCGCCGCTGGGAGCTTCAGCAGGTGATCGAGCCTGGTGAGGACTTCTACGTCGAGGACGCGGGCGTCTGCGAGGACGGCACCTCGCTGCTCGCCATCTACCACCGGCCACACGCCGGAGAGGAGGCACGTGATGAATAACGGTTGGGATCAAGCCAAAGGACTCGCGGACAAGCACACCAACTCGGGCAGCGGGCTGTTCGTGCGGCTCGCCAACGATCGCGACAAGGTCGTCGGCGCTTTCGCCGGTGACCCCTACGCCCGCGAGACACACTGGACGGGCGAGCGCTACGAGGTGTGCACCGGCGACGGCTGCAGCATCTGCTCCGAGGGCAAGCGGCCGAACCTGCGCGTGTCGATGAACTTCTACGTCCCGGCCGAGCGGGACCTGAAGGTCATCGAGGGTGGCGTCACCTGGTTCAAGGACCTGCTCAAGGCGAGGGACAAGTACGGCCTCGACAAGTGGCTCTTCGAGATCGAGCGCCATGGCGCCGCGGGTGATCCGAAGACCAGCTACACGATCTTGCCCGAGGAGAAGCTCACCCCCGAGCAGATCAAGGAGATCGACGCCCTGCGCCTGCACGACCTTCCCAAGGTCGTCTCGGGCGTCAGTGACAACTTCGACTCCTACGACAAGGGCGGCAGCGGCGGTGGCGGGGACACGATCGACGCGCGTTCGGCGAGCCAGCTCGTCGGCCGCCTCAAGGCGCTCCCCCGCGAGGCCGTCGACACCTTCCTCGAGAAGTTCAGCGTGCAGCGCGTGCGGGACCTGAAGGGCTCCGATGAGAAGGCCGCGGGCGCCTTCATCGCGAGCCTCGAGGCGAAGTACGCCCAGCCCCAGGCTGGGAGCAACGACGAGGTCGACCCCTTCGCGTGATCCGAAAGGCGCGGAGCACAGCCTCGCGCGCTCCACGTCGGGCTCGACAGACCGAGAGGCCCCAGAGGTCCGCGACAGCCGGGAACACCGGAGTCGCCGGTGGTCGAGCTCGGCGTCGAGCGCGTGAGGGACAGGCCTGCGAACCAGCGAGGTCGAGAGGAAACATGGACGACTACATCAACAGCGTGTTCGGCCCCGACGGTGTCCTCGCGCACCGCTTCGAGGGCTACGTCCCGCGGCAGGGCCAGATCGATCTCGCCCTGGCCGTGGACGGCGCCATCCGCGATGGCGAGCACGTCATGGCCGAGGCGCCAACCGGCACCGGCAAGAGCATCGGCTACAGCGTGCCGGCCACCTACCACGCGGCGCACGAGGGCAAGCGGGTCGTCATCGCCACGGCGAACATCGCCCTGCAGGAGCAGCTCGTTAACAAGGACCTGCCGCTACTCGCCGACATCCTCCCCTGGGACTTCTCGTTCGCGCTCATCAAGGGGCGCAGTAACTACCTCTGCCACGACCGGCTCTACCAGGAGGAGGCCCAGGGCACGCTCGAGCTGCTCGATGATCCGAGCGACGCCGGCATGCTCGAGGCGCTCGTGGCCTGGGCTCGGCGGACGGCGACGGGCGATGTCAGCGAGCTGTCCTTTGAACCGCCGTACCGGCTCTGGCGCCGCTTCTCCACCAGCTCGGAGGACTGCAAGGGTTCCGACTGCCGCTTTCGGGACGAGTGCTGCGCGCTCAAGGCGCGGGCCGCTGCCCAGGAAGCCGACGTCGTCGTCTGCAACTACCACCTGCTCTTCGCTCACCTGCAGGTCAGGGAGGCGACCGAGAAGGACATCGTCCTACCGCCCTTCGGCGTGGCCATCCTCGACGAGGCCCACAAGGCCGCCGACATCGCGCGGGACTTCTTCGGCTTCCGTGTCACCCAGGGCTCGGTTCGCTGGGCCGCGCGCCTGCTGAAGAAGATCGGTGAGGCCCGGTTCCACGAACACGTGGTGAAGGAGGCCGAGCGCTTCTTCACGCGGCTGGCGCAGCACCGACGCTCTCCGGCCTACAAGACGCGCCTGCGGACGCCCGACGTGGTTCCATGCTCGGAGCTCGTCCGACTCCTCGGCGAGGTGTGCGACGGCTACGTCGAGGCCATCTCCGAGACCAGCGACGTGGACCTGCGCGCGGATCTGAAGCGCGCAGCCGCCCGCTGCAACGACCTCGCCCACCAGATCGGTGCAGCGCTTTCGTTGACGGATTCGGAGGCGGTCTCGTTCATCGAGGAGGACTCCCGCGGGGGTGGCGTCCTCTGTTCCAAACCAATCCATGTCGGCGAGCGGTTGCGCCACAGCCTGTTCGGCGAAAACCGCACGGTGGTCCTCACCTCGGCGACGCTCACAACGGGAGGCTCCTTCGACCACCTGCGCGAGGAGATCGGCGTCCCGGACCCGCGCGAGCTCGTGGTCGACACTCCGTTCGACTTCCAGCGCCAAGCCCTGCTCGTGGTGCCCGACGGCATGCCCGAGCCCAACGACCCGGCATATCCGGCCGCGGTGGCCGCCTTGTTCGCCGAGGTCATGGACCTTGCCGACGGTCGCACCCTCGGCCTCTTCACCTCGTACCGCAACCTCAACGCCACCTACGAGCGGGTGTGCGGCAACGGCCACCGCGTCCTGAAGCAGGGCGACATGCCGCGGACCGCGCTGGTCGAGGAGTTTCGCCGTGATGTGGGTTCGGTGCTGCTCGGCACCGAGTCGTTCTGGGCCGGCGTCGATGTCCCGGGCGAGGCGCTGTCCTGCGTGGTCATCGACCGACTGCCGTTCCCCTCGCCCGATGACCCGGTGCTCGACGCCATCAGCGAGCGGGACCGCCGCTGGTTCACGAGCTACAGCCTGCCGAGGGCGGTCATCGCCTTCAAGCAGGGATTCGGCCGGCTGATCCGCACCGCTGCCGATCGCGGCGTGGTGGTCGTGCTCGACCGTCGACTGGTCAGCAAGCCCTACGGCCGGGTGTTCACCGCGAGCCTGCCGGACGTCCTCAAGAGCCGCCGCCTGGAGAACGTGCGGCACTTCCTCGAGGAGGCCGCCTGATGCGCGCGGTCGTCTCCGGCACCATCGCCTTCATCGCGCCGGAGTGTGCTCCGAAGGCCATCGAGCGGTTGCGGCGGGACCTGTCGTTCCCGAACCCGGAGTTCATCTCGCGCCGGAGGATGGGGCGCCAGATCGCCGGCATCCCCGAGCGCATCGACTGTCTGGTCGAGCATCGCGACGGCTGGATCGATATCCCCCGAGGCGCCGTCGACCTTCTGCGGAAGCGCCTGAGCGAAGTCGGCGTGGCGGTGGACTTCCAGGATCAACGAACTCTGCATCCGGCCGCCGGGTTCCAGGTGACCGTCGAGCTAAGACCCTACCAGGCCGAGGCCGTCGAGAAGATGCGGCGCGGAGTCCAGGGCACCGTGGTCATGCCCTGCGGTGGCGGTAAGACCGTCGCCGGCACGGCGGCCATCGGTGTTGTCGACCAACCAACCTTGGTCGTGGTCCACACCCACGATCTCCTCGACCAGTGGCGAGAGACCATCCGTCGCATCCTCGGCGTCGAGGCCGGGGTCGTGGCCGAAGGCGCCTGCGATCCATCGGCGGTCACGGTGGCCACGGTACAGACCCTGGTGCGCCTGCCTTTCGACCGGCTCGACGCTCTCGCCGCACGCTTCGGCTGCGTGATCGTCGACGAGGCGCACCACGCGCCGGCCAGCACCTTCCAGGCGGTGCTGAGCCGGATGCCGGCCCGCTACCGCTACGGCCTCACCGCCACGCCCCAACGCGAGGACGGGCTCACCTCACTGCTCGACTTCACTCTCGGGGAGCGGCTCTTCGAGATCTCCTACGCCGAGCTCGTTGCCCAGGGCTTCCTCGATTCACCAGAGGTGCGCCCCGTCTACTCGAGCTTCAGCTTCGACTACGCCGGCCCCGAGGACCACCAGGCCTGCATGTCAGCCCTGGTCGACGATGCCGAACGGAACGACCTCGTCGCCGAGCTGGCAGCTCGCGAGGCACGGGAAGGGCACTCGGTGCTGGTGCTCTCCGGCAGGGTCGAACACTGCCGCCGCCTGGCTCGGCTGATCGCCGGCCATGGAGTCCGCGCCGAGGTGCTGGTGGGCGCGGTGAAGAAACCCGAACGCCGCCGCATCCTCGAGGAACTGCGCGCCGGCGACTTGCCTGTGGTCGTGGCCTCGACCCTGGCTGACGAGGGACTCGACGTACCTCGCCTTGACCGGATCGTCCTGGCTTTCCCGGGGCGAACCAAGGGCCGCACCGCGCAACGCATCGGCCGCCTCATGCGGCCTCACCCCGACAAGCAGGGCGCGGTGCTCTTCGACATCGTCGACGCCGCCGTGCCGCCCCTGCTGCGGCAGTACCGCGAGCGGCGCCGCATCTACGAGCGCCTGGCCGCTTGATGGAGGGAACGATGGAGATGAAACCCAGACTCACCCCGGCGCTGGAGCTCGGCCTGATGAAGGCCACGGCGTCGCTACAGGATCCCGAGGTCACCTTGTCTCCTTGGGATGGGGACATGCCCACCCTCTGTATCGAGGAGGGGGGCGTTGTCGTCGAGCTCGAGTTTCCCGACGTGGAATCGCTTCGGCGCTTCCAGCAGCGGATTGCCGCTCTGCACAACGTGGCCGCCGAGGACGAGGAATGAGCCCCGCCGACCTCACCCTCGACGTCGAGGCGCGCGAGCGTCGACGCCTCGTGGAGCGAGCCGTTGCGGCCTTGCCCGTCGTGGATAGACGGGTCGTTCGACTGCGCTTCGGCCTCGATGGCATCCGCTTCTCCCTCGGTGAGGTCGGCTGGCTGCTGCGGGTAAGCGGGGAGCGCGTGCGGCAGATCGAGGCGCGCGCTCTGCGCCGGCTGCGAAGAGCTGCACGTTCGAACCGGATCGCTGCCTGCGCCGCGGTCGAGGAGGGCTGACCGCATGGCCTTTCGTGACTTCATCGAGGAGGTCCGCGGTGCATCGGACATCGTTTCGGTGGTCGGCACCGACGTTGAGCTTCGACCCGCCGGTCGCACGCTCAAGGGGCTCTCTCCCTTCCACCAGGAGAAGACGCCGTCTTTCGTGGTCTGGCCTCACAACCAGTCCTGGTACGACTTCTCCAACGGTGGCGGGCTCGGGGGCGACGTCTTCGCCTACGTTCAGCAGCGCGACCAGGTCTGCTTCAAGGAGGCGCTGTTCACCCTCGCCGAACGCCAGGGGATCCGGCGGCCCGATCAAGACGACGAGGCGTTCCGGCACGAGCTCGAGCTGCTGGTCGAGCGCCGGGACGTCGAGCGGCTCCTCACCCAGGCGGCCAGCTACTACCACCGGGTTCTACCGACGCGCATCCGCGAGGAGTGGTTTCGCGACCACTACGGCTTCAGCGACGAGACCATCGACGAGCTTCAGCTCGGTTGGGCCTGCGGCCATCTCTTCGATCACTTCACGGGCGAGCTGAAGGTCGAGCGCAGCCTGGCGCTCAAGACCGGGCTGTTCGTCTTGGTGGGCGGCGGGCGGGTGGAAGACTTCTTCCGCGACCGGCTGGTCTTCCCGTACTGGAAGGGCGGTCAGGTCGTCTACTTCATCGCGCGGTCGACGCAGTTCACCGGCGACGAGGAGTGGGAGCGGTCGAAGTACAAGAAGCTGCTCACCCATTCGGAGCGGCACGGCTACGTCTCCGAGACCGTTCGCAACGACACTTTCTACAACGAGGATTCGGCCCGCGGCGCCGAGGAGGTGCTGATCACAGAGGGGGTCACGGATTGCATCAGCGCGGCGCAGGCGGGCATCGCTTGCATCTCGCCGGTGACGACCCGCTTTCGCAAGCAGGACGTGCCCAAGCTCGTGCGGCTCACTCGCTGGGCCAAGCGGGTGGTCATCTGCAACGACGCCGAGGCGAGCGGCGCCGGCGCCGCCGGGGCCCAGGAGACAGCAGCCGCGCTGCACGCTGAGGGGCGAGACGTTCGCATCGCCGAGCTGCCTCGCCCCGATGGCGTGGAGAAGATCGACGTCAACGAGTTCCTCAAGGCCAACCCACCAGAGGCGTTCCGAGAGGTGCTCAACGGGGCGCGGCGCTACCTCGAGCACCTGATCGATTCCATCGCCGCCGACACGTCGAAGATCGATCTGGCCGCGCAGCTCAGGCCCGCCATGGAGCTGATCGCCCGGCGGCCCGCCATCGAGCAGGACGGCTACCTCGACATCATCACCAAGCGCTTCAAAGTCGGCCGGCGCGCGGCCAACGCCATGCTGCGCGAGGCCAGGCCCGAGCCGGCCTCGGGGGACGCCCGGGACGACGGCGACACGAGCCACGGTGGCGGCGAGGTGCTCAAGGGCGAGGTCTTCGAGGAGCGGGACCACTACTACGTCCAGGGCCGCGACGGCGAGGTGCTCATCATCTCGTCGTTCCATGTCGAGCCCAAGGAGCGCATCCGCCTCGGAGGCGGCGAGCTCATCGTCGGCGACGTGACCACCGACCGCGGACGCGTCTACGAAGGCGTCCGGTTTCCGCCGTCGGCCTGGCACTCCAAGCGCAACTTCATCCAGAGCTTCCCCAACGCCGACATGCAGTGGACCGGCTCGGACGACAACGTCCAGGGTGTACTGCGCATCCTCTCCGGCAGGCAGGTGCCGGTGCGGACCGGGCTCGAGGTGGTCGGGTACGTGGAGACCGCGGCCGGCCCGCGCTGGGTGACTCCGGCCCAGGTGCTCGGTCCCGATGGCCCCGTGGCGGGGAGCGACCTCGTGCTGGTCGAGCACGACACCGGCTTTGCCGAGGTCCTGCACTACCCGATCGAAGACGAGGCGGCCTGCCGCGATCTGGCTGCTCGCGCGCTGCCCGACCTGCTGTGCCTCAACGATCCCTCGGTGGTGCTGCCGGTCCTCGGCTGGTTTTTCGCCTCGCCGTTCAAGCCTCGGATCATGCAGCTCATCAAGCGCTTCCCGATCCTGTGGATCTGGGGCACGCGCGGCAGCGGCAAGACCTCGCTCATCAAGGAGGTCTTCTGGCGCTTGCTGGGGGTCCGGGCTGCCGAGCAGCTCGACTCCTTCAGCGTCACCCAGACCAAGTTCGCGTTGATCAAGCTCCTGTCGGCGACCAACAGCGTGCCCGTCTTCCTGGACGAGTACCGCCCGAACGACATGTCGCACCACGAGCTGAACACCATCCACCGGCTGCTGCGATCGATCTACGGAGGAGAGGTCGAACGGCGCGGGCGGGCCGACCTGAGCGTGGTGTCGTACCGCCTGTCCGCGCCGGTGTGCATCGGCGGCGAGGGGCGGGCCGATGACGCTGCCCTCGTGGATCGCCTGGTCTCGGTGACCCCGGACCCGAACACCCTGAAGGAGCGGCCGGAGTACGAGGAGGCCTTTCGCCGCATCGAGCGCCTCGACCTGACGCTGCTCGCGGTGCCCTACATCCGCTTCGCCTTGGCCCGCGACACCAAGGCCGACCTCGAGGCGGCCACCCGGATCGCCGACCAGGTACTGGGAGTCATCCCGGGTGGGGCCAACGTGTCGCAGCGCTGCCGCGACAACCTGCGGGTCGTGGTCCTCGGGCTGACCATGTTCGAGGCCTTCGCCCAGACCATGGGCGTCACCGGACTTCCTGAGCTGGACGTGGAGGCGGCGTTGGCCGCGTCCATCGCCGACCTGATGGATGGCGAGCAGGGCGCCAAGAGTCCCCTCGACCTGTTCCTCGAGACCTGCTCGGTGCTCGCCTACAACGGGGTGCTCGTCGAGAACCGCCACTGGGCGATGGTCGGCGGGCTGACCTGCCTCCACCTGCGCTCGTGCTGGGAGCTCTACCTCGAGCACCGGCGCCGGGTCGGCCAACCCGTGGATGGGGGTGCGCTGCGGCCCTTGCGGCGGATGCTCCGCGAGAACCACCAGCGCGGCGGCTACGTGAAGGACCTCGGCAAGGTCGCTTCCATCGGCGAACGCCGCGTCCGGACCGTCGCCATCGATCTGCAACAGGCCTCCGAGTTTCTCGACGTCGACGAGTTCCCGGTGGGCAGCGACCGGTCCTGGGGCGGTGCTCGCGACGCCATGCATGCCTGGCACGACCGCGATTGAGGAGGAGCAAGGTCACATGATCACGTTCAAGAGCACGGCTCCGTACAGGCAAGGTCACGCAGCGTTTGCCAACGATGTCGTGGACTTCGGACTCAAGATCACAAGATCACACTTCTGTATCAGGAGACACGCATGCACGGGGGCGACTTCATTTCGGCAGGGACCGGGGAGCGGCGAAAGAAATCTCCCGGGGAGTCTCAGTTGTAGCTCTCCCCGCAGGAACGCGTGCTCTTGTGACCTTGCCTCGCAACCGCCTGCTCCGACTGGCGAATCGCTCGACACGCGGCAGCGTGATCTTGGACGCAACCGAGCTCCGACGGGGGGCAAGATCACACGAGCGGTGGTCGGAGGTGCGGCATGAGCCTCGCCGACCGCTACCAGGGCCAGGCTCCGAAGGCGGCCTCCACGGCATCCTTCGCCTGCAAGCACTACGACGCGCTCCCGGACGGAAAGCGCTGCCGCCACTACGTGCAGGGCGGTGCCTGCGCCCGGTCCGACGAGTTCATGTGCGTGGAGTGGCTCAAGGCAAACGGCCACGCCGTTCCCTCACCTACCCCCGCACCTGCTGAAGCAGAGAAGCAGACCGAGACGAAAGTGCCCACTCCCAAGGTGGCCACCGATCTCTTCGGCAACCCGCTGCCCGATCCGCCTCGTCCGGCACCAGCGAAGCCTGCACCTTCACGTGCCCCCGCTCTGCACGTTGTCCGCGACACCGCGCCCCCCGAGGAGCGAGAGCCACTTCGTGGCTACACCACCGAGGACATCGAGAGCTTCAAGAAGCTCGGTGTCGAGGTGTGCCTGCGCTCCGAGTCGTTCGGCGAGGTCTGGCTCGTCCCCGAGTACACCGGGCACGACCGCAAGGAGCTGACGCCCGAGCACGCCGCCACCATCAGCCGCGTGCTCGAGGCGTTCCCCGGCTCCCGGGTCGTGTCCTTCGAGAAATCCCTCAAGCCCAAGAAGGAGGCCGACGCATGAACCCGCCGCAGTTCGTCAACAAACACCTGAGCTACAGCCGGCTGAGCCGCTTTGAGCAGTGCCCGCTGAGCTTCAAGATCCACTACATCGACAAGCAGGTGGCCGAGCCCGGCGATCCGCTCAAGTTCGGCAAGGCCGTCCACGCCGTGCTGGAGCGGCTCGTCCGCGAGCATGTCGACACCGAACGGGTGGCGCCGCTATCCGAGGACAGGGCACTGGAGCTGTTCCGGCAGGCCTGGACGGCCGAGGGCATGACCGGGGTCGAGCTGTTCCAGGAGGGCGTGGAGATCCTGCGGACCTTCGTTCTCGACCAGGGAGAGCTGGACCACCGGGACGTGCTGGCGATCGAGAAGGAGTTTCACCTTCCCCTCGGTCGCTTCACGGTCCTCGGCTTCATCGATCGCGTGGACTGCGTGGACGATGAGACCGTCGAGGTCATCGACTACAAGACCAATCGCCAGCTCTTCACGCGAGAGGAGGTGGAGCACAGCCTCCAGATGTCGCTCTACCACCTCGCCGCGCTCAAGCTGTGGCCGTGGGCCAAGAAGGTCCGGCTGACCTTCCACATGCTGCGGCACGGCCTGCGGATGCAGACCGAGCGCACCCTCGAGCAGCTCGACACCGCGCGCCTCTACGTCGAGACGCTCGGCGAGATGACCGAGAAGGCGACCGAGTTCCCGGCGCGCCTCAACGCCAACTGCATCTACTGCGACCACCGCCGGCAGTGCCCGGCCTACGCCGACGCCCTGAAGGGCAAGCGGGAGCTCATCTGCCAGGACACCTCCGACCTCGAGGCGGTGGCCCGTGAGCGCGAGGAGGTCGCCCGCCTGGCCAAGGTCCTCTACTCCCGCAAGGGCGAGCTGGAGGACGTGCTCAAGGCCCACCTCCAGGACCACGACGAGCTGATCCTCGGCGGGGTTCGCTACGCGATGTTCAAGACCACGCGTCTCGAATACCCGCTCGAGCCGACGCTGCACATCCTCGCGGGTGCGACCGGGCTGACCCGCGATGCGTTGGTCGAGCGTCTCGCCGCGATCGACAAGGACGCGCTGGAGAAGCTGCTGAAGGAGCTCGGGCGGACCACCAACCGTGCCCAGGTCCGCCTGCTCAAGACCGAGCTCGAGTCCGTGGCCCACAAATCCCACTCGCCGCGCTTCTGGGCGAAGGAGGTGTCCGCATGAACACCTCCCTCGACTATCTCCTCACCGAGCTCCAGCCCGACGAGCGCCTGATCGCCGAGGCCGCTCTCTGCCGGCTCGACCAGGGCCGCTCGAGCTACGGTCCGTGGCAGGTCGACGACGGACGCGACTACCCCAAGGAGGCGTTCGCCGAGGTCATCGACGCGCTCCACTACTGCGCGGCCGAGCTGGTGCGCCTTCGTCGAGCCCGGCCTCGCACCGATGGACGCCTGCTGCGGGTCTACGTCTGCCACCCCTTCGGCGGCGATCCGGAGGGGAACGCCCGCCAGGTGACGGCCATCTGTCGATCGCTCGTCGAGGGTGGGCACCTGCCGATCGCCCCGCACCTCTACCTGCCCACCTTCGTGGACGAGAAGAGCGAGCGCGGCCTGGCCATCACTCTGTGCCTCGAGCTGGTCTCGATCTGCGACGAGCTGCGGGTCTACGGCGGCACGGTCACCGGCGGCATGCGCCGGGAGATCGACCGGGCCGAGGCGCTCGGCATCCCGGTGCGGTTCATCACGGAGGTGGCGTGATGGGTGCGCTCAGCCGACGGAAAGGTCGCCGGTTCGAGCAGGAGCTGGTCCATCTGTTCCGCGAGGCCATGCCCGGCGCCGAGGTGCGACGGGGACTCCAGTCTCGCGGCGGCGAGGAGGTGGCGGACCTCGACTGCCCGGTCTTCTGGATCGAGGCCAAGCGAGGCCGCCAGCCCAACGTGCGCGCCGCGCTCCGGCAGGCCGAGACGAACACGCCGAAGGGGCGCATCCCGCTCGCGGTCGTCCGCGACGACCGGGCCGAGGCCTTCGTGTCCCTGTCGCTCGACGACTTCCTCGAGCTCGTGCGCGAGTGGTGGGAGGGCCGCACGCGATGAATAGCTTCCGCCGGCTCTTCAAGGATCTCCGCGCCGAGGTCCGGGCGTCGAAGCACACCGAGTGCTTCCAGGACGCGAGACGCCGGCACACGGCCCTGGCTCGCCACCACACCATCGCTTCGGTGCTGGGCATCCTCGCAGACGATGGCAAGAAGCCCTACGCCGAGAAGGAGGCGCTTACCCGCACGCTCATCGCCGAGCAGCAGGTCAGCCCGAGCTCGTTCTGGGCGTCGGTGCTGCTCGTGGCCTACTACCCGATGCTGAGCCGCCTCCGTCACCGCATCTGGGGCGACACCATCCCGGCCGAGGACCTCGATCAGCTCGTCGTCACCTGCTTTCTCGCCGTGGTCAGCGACTACCCCGCCGATGGCCGTCTCGACCGCACGGCGCTCCGGCTGCGGCAACGCACCGAGCGCCGGGTCCTCGGGGTCGTCCGTCGCGAGCAGGACGAGCGCCAGCAGGCGACGCCGGTCGAGCCGGAGACCTTCGAGGAGCTTGAGGTCGAGCGGTGGCCGGAGGTGCGGGACGAGAGTCCTCGCGGCCCTCGCAACGCCATGGAGGCCGCGGACGTGGTGTCGCTCCTGGTCGAGCGCACCGGGGACATGCTGGATGGTGAGACCTTCGATCTGGTGACCGCGACCATCGTCTGCGGCAAGCGTATCCCGGTCTTCCTCGAACGATTGCTCCCGGACCTGCCGTCAGACGAGAAGAACCGGGTCTACCAGCGCGTGAAGCGGCGCCACAGCCGGGCGCTGAAACGCATCCGCCCCGTGCTCGAGCACCTGCGCTGTCCCTGCAAAGACCAAGAGGGGCTTTGCGCCAACAGGTACCCCGAGCTGCAGGAGGACATCGAGCGATGACCACCCAGGAACCACGAAGCGTGATGGCCAGAGCCTTCCGCGAGACCGCGCTCAGCCTGATCGGCCTGTACCAAATTTACGAGGTCGACTCCGAGCTGGCGGACGCGACCGCCGATGCGCTTGGGCGCCTGTTCCGCCGACACCTGTGCCAGACCGCCGCCAGTGCGGACGGGGACCGCCGCTCGCCGCTCCACGCGCTCGTGGACGAGATGGATCGAGTTCTGGGCAGGACCCTGTGAGGCGGCCGCCGATGGACGACTCGGTCAACTCCGGACGCAAGACGGGCCGGCCCAAGAAGGGCGACGGGCCGCGCGTACCCTACGACGAGCTCGACCGGGTGCTCGTGTTCGGCGAGGTCGTGCAGACCGACGAAGGCGGCACGAGCATCGTCTACCCCTCGTACCGGGATCTGGCCCAGCGCTACGGCGTGGCCCACAGCCTCGTCGCCCAGTACGCCCGCAAGCACGACTGCCTGCGGCGGCGCAAGGAGGCCAAGGCTCGCGTGGCCGTCAAGGCCGAGCAGAAGATCGTGGAGATGCGCGCGACCGCCATCGCCCTGTCGAAGGACGACGCCCTGCGGATGATCGACACCTACCTCGTGGGCTTTGAGAAAGCTCTCTCCGAGGGGCGCGTGCGCTTCGACAACCCGACCGACTTCAACACCATGCTCCGGCTCAAGGAGTTCATCCTGGGCGGGGCCGACTCGCGCCAGGAGATCCACGCGGCGTTGTCGCTCGAAGACATCCAGTCACGCCACCAGCGGATGCTGCGAGCAGCGCAGCAGGCTTCGGCCGAGGAGCGCGGCGAGGTGCTCGACGTGCTGCCCTCGGAGGACTCCGAAACAATTGACCGCTATTTGCCCGGAAACTCCCCGGCGACCCCGAGCGAGGCTGCCGCCAGAGAAGTGCCCGGTCACTTCCGCGAGGCGGCGCCGGTGGTCGCCGCACGCCAGGGCGCCCCGTGTCGCGCCGAGAACCAGGCCGCGGACGACGAGGCCAGGGACGGCGGACGCGCGCCACACGCGGCGAACGTGGCGCCCACGGGGCCAAGCTCCGGGCCGGACGAGCCCGCGACCCCCGACAGAGACGAGGAAGGCGCGAAGACGAGGGGAACACGATGAGCGCGCACGAACCCTCGCGAGCCCGCGAGCTTCCTCGGCCACAGTCTCGAGCACAGCCCCAGCACAGGCTCGTGGAAGAACACGGCGACCACCTCGGACCACCCGCCCGGCGGGCGCCGGACCCAGGCCCGGCCAACCGCCGACAACGGACAAAAGCGGCCGTTGGCCCAGCTTTCGCGCTCGTGTTTACGCGGACTTACGCCAAGCCGGAAGCCAGCCCCGCGCCGAATCGAACCGCCGCTTTCCTCGACTTCGCCAGGGGGCGGGCAAGACCCGGCTCAGACGAGTCGGAGCTCGCGCCGGGCCGGGGGGGAGGGTCCGACTTTCGGGGCCGGACACCTACACCGCCAGGGTGCCTGGTGCCGATTTCGACTGCGCCAGTTTTGGGAAAGTGGGCGGGGGTCCCGATGAGAAGTGAACAGCGGCCGGATCGGGCTCGCGCAGGGCGAGTGTGCAATTTCGATCTGCAAGTAGGTGCGCGCACGATCGGAGCGCCCGGGCGACGCTCAACACGGCAGGTCGCGCACGGCTCGCAGGACGTCCTCGTCCGAGGGCCCGGCGTAGCGGATCGTGCTGGTGATGCTCTTGTGCCGGGCGACGCGCTGCGTGAGCCGGATGTCGCGGGTGCGGCGGTAGATGTTGGTCAGGGACGAGTGCCGTGTGGAGTGGAACGACAGCACGCGCTCGAACCCGGCCCGCTCCTGCCAGACGTGGAAGAGGTTGCGGAGCTGGCGGCTGGAGAGCCGCAGCCCGCGGCGGCTGACGAACAGCGGCGCATCAGGCTCAAGCCCCTCTCCCCGCTGCTTCTTCCAGCGCCAGAGCTTCTCCAGCTTGGCCCGGAGCGGGTCGGGCAGCACGACCTCCTGCATGGACTCGTCGTCGTTGCTTCGCTTGAACACGCGGAGCTGGACGCGGCGGCGAGCCTTGCCCTCGACGCCGAACACGTCGCCGACGTTCAGGGCGAGAAGCTCGGCCTCGCGCAGTGCGGTGCCCAGGGCGAAGCTCAGCAGCACGTGGTCCCTGAAGCCGCGGGCATGCTCGCCCGTGACCTTGAGGAGCCGCGCCTGCTCGGCGTCGGTCAGGGTTCGCGGGGTGCGGGTGGATTCGGCGTAGCTCATGACATCACCTCCTGTCGGTCGCTCGTCACGCTTCCATGCAGGCGTTCAACCGCCAGAAAGGCAAGGCGAAAGGCGGTTCGAGAGGGGGCGGCGCCGTGACGCTCGGCATCGTCAAACGGACCGAGGAGGAGTTCGCCGAGTGGCTGGCCCAGGAGTGGGGCTTCCTTTGCGGCCTCGGCTCCTTCGATGACGAGCCCCTGGTGCTGGAGCCCTACCAGATCGCGTTCCTGGAGAACCGCTCGCGCTTTCGCTGGGTCACCAAGAGCCGGCAGGTGGGCTTCTCGTTCCTCTTCGCGCTCGAGGCCCTGGCCCGCTGCCACCTGCGGGAGAAGCACACCGCGGTCTTCGTCAGCTACAACCTCGACGACGCCAAGGAGAAGATCCTGGCCGCCCGCCAGGTCCACGAGGAGCTGCCGCTCGCCTACCAGAAGCGGCTGGTGGTGGACTCGAAGACCGAGCTGGCGTTCGAGTCGAACGGCCCGGGCAAGCGGGTGTCGCGCATTCTGTCGAACCCGTCCAAGGCACCGCGTGGCAAGAAGGGCGACTGCTACCTCGACGAGCTGGCGCACTACGTCAACGATCGCGAGGTCTACCGCGGCTCGACCGCGCTCATCCTGCGCTCGTTCGGCCAGCTCTCGGGCTGCTCCACGCCGCTCGGCCGTCGCGGCATCTTCTGGGAGATCGCCACCGAGGAGCTACGCAAGTACCCGCACCACACCCGGCAGGATGTTCCGTGGTGGCTGTGCCGGTTCTTCTGCACCGACGTGCAGCGGGCCGTGACCGAGGCGGCGCACATGTCCACCGAGGAGCGGGTCGCCACGTTCGGCCGGCAGACCATCGTCGAGCAGCTCGACTCCCTGCCGCTCGAGGACTTCCAGCAGGAGTTCGAGTGCCGCTTTGTGGACGAGAGCTACAGCTTCTACCCCTACGACCTGATCCTTCCCTGCACGAGCGATGAGCTGGTGTTGTTCGATGACGCCACCGATCTGCCGCTCCCGGACGGGCGGATCGTGGCCGGCTTCGACGTGGGCCGCACTCGGGATCGCTCCGAGCTGGCGGTGTTCGAGGAGCGGGACGGACGCTTCGTGTGCCGGTTGCTCAGGCGCTACGAGCAGGTGCCCTTCTCCGAACAGGAAGCCGATCTGCGGCGACTGCTCGACACCGTGCCCGTGTCGCGGCTCTCCGTGGACAAGAGCGGCATCGGCATGAACCTCGCCGAGAATCTGACCCGCGACTACCCGCAGGTCGTGGCCGAGGCCTTCAGCAACGAGTCCAAGGAACGCTGGGCCACGGACTTCAAGATCCTGCTCCAGCGCAAGGACATCGTGCTGCCGCGCGACCGTGAGCTGGTCGGGCAGGTCCACTCGATCAAGCGCCGGGTGCTGCCGTCCGGCAAGGTGAGCTTCGACGCCGAACGCAGCGCCCGCGGCGGTCACGCCGACCGGTTCTGGGCCATCGCGCTCGCCTGCCAGAAGGAGCGCGGCTCGGCTCCGTCGCGCACCACCGAGATCGGGGTGCGGGTGCTGGGGTGAGATACAGGTAGCTCAACGCCATCACGGGATGGGATCGGACTCGGGGTGCTTGTTCTCACACCACGCGAGAAGCTCCTCGATGCGCCTCATCCCATACCGAAATGCACTGTGAGCGATTGTCTCAAAGACCATGACCACCCGACGCTGGAAACGCTCGAGAAGAGTCTCGTCGATTGGTGGGTTACGGCGCCCTTCGTGAACAGCCTTGTTGCGAAGGTGATACAGGGCGCCGAGTTCAAGAGCCGTCACCCATCGAGCCTCGCCATACGTTCGCCCCTTCATCACGGGGTCCGGAACCAACAGCAGCGCCGCCCGATGGGCAACCCGAGTTCCGATGGGTACCGCCCTCGTGTACTTCTCTTCGTCATCTATCGCGAGGTTGTTGAGCAGCGCTTCCAGGGCCATCCAAAGGAAGAGGTATCGCTCATAGAACATCGTCGCCGAGAACGCGGAGCGCAGGAAGCCCATGCCTTCCGACACACGGCGCCACATGTCCCGCTGGTGAGGATCACGCCATCGGGTTGCGAGCGTCGACGCAATGTTCGAAAGCGCTTGAACTTCGGTGGACCTTGCGTTTCTGCATCGGAACAGGTTCGTTTCAGCGATGCCGATTTGTGTGATGCGTCCATCGGTGACACGGCGTACGAAGGCGTTGGTGGAGAGCCGCGCAGAGTAGCGGCGATCATCGAGGAACCACAGCCCACAGAGATTAGCGTCCAGGTGCGCATGCGCCTCACGAACAGCCAGTTGGTCGGTCGGAGCGACGACCTCGTCGGCCACGAGGCAAAGTGAGGACTTGGTCAGCCTCGCGCGAGGCTGCCCCGGAACAGCCGCAGGAGCAAGTGCTCGTGGCGATTTCCAGCTGGCCTCGAGCGCGTCGATGGTCGTGAGCGAGCCGAGCGAACCTGCGGGCGTCGAAGACGGTAGCTGGTGTACGGCCCAGTTTTCGATCGGCAAAGCAACCGACCATGTCGGGGGCACGTCGAAGCACTTCGCGACCTCGGTGGCCGCTGCGGACGCGATTGCAGCTGCGTTCTCAGCGACACCCAACACAGCATCTGCAACCGTCTGTGGGAGCGAAGCTAGCGCTACGTTCATCATCTTGTCGCCGTCAACAGGCGACGGTTCCAGCTCCGCAACCCCCGCTGCGAAGTCGAGACTCTGTGGGGGCGAAGGCCGTTTCCGAAGATCGCTGACTATCGCGATGCACCACTTCTTGGTCAGCTCCTTCGAGGCGGCGTCGAACGCCGGCCCATCGGCAGCGCCGACCAGAGCGACGAAGTCGGCTCCCGTGAGGGCGACGTGTTTGTTTGCGGCCGTGGTGACCGCGCTCTGTAGAGCGGGCTCGAGCACAATCGAAGTCGTCCCAACGGCAAGTGCAGTCGAGATGTCCATCGCCGTGTCGTAGGAGCACGCGGATGTCACGGACGCCGCGACCGCTGAGAGGTCCTGGGACGGCAGGCCCTGGAGCTGGCTTGCGAGTTCGTGGCGCCGAGCCTCTCGAAGAATTGACCTAAGGAGTGGCTCGATCACGAACTCGAGTCGGTGCGTCCATACGGTGTGATCTGCGCGGAGCCGGAGGAGCATCGACAACGTGAGACCAAGGCGCGCCTCAAAAGGGATGCTCAGGAAGAATGGCGAGTGACTCGGCCAAGCGTTCCCCTGGATGTCGGCGCGTACCAGTGCTGGAAACCTTCTTGGCAGAGCCCCTTGGTGAGTGCTGAGGATCAGGGCTACCGCGTTGCGGAACTTGGCCAGCGGGTCATTCCTCTGGTGCTCCGCGAAAGCGGCGAGCGGCGGGCGACGGACCGCCTCGTATGAGCTCACCAACGTCATGATACTCTTGCGTGTCACGCGGGACCGGTTTCGCGACAGCTTGCGCGCTGCGACCTTCGGACTCGGAGGCATGTCCTCCGGAGCGACGCGGGTGGTCACGCACTCCCGCAATTGCCATGCCCCGAGGACTGCGAACGCTCCCCAACGGTCATCCGCTTGGAACCCTTTTCGAGCCAGCGGCTTCAGTGACATGGGCGCCGCCTGGGCCGCCTCGGTGGCCAGGCTGCCCAGCAATGCTTCGACGACGAACCAGTCAGCCGCCTGCCGCTTCAGTTCCTTGTCCGCGGTCGTGCGCACCTGCCGCAAGGCGCGGGCTACCTCCCGCTTCGCCAGGCCAGTCGCCTCCTTCGCCGCACTGGAGAACAGCGCCATGCCGAGGGCTGGAATGAGAGCGTGGTTCTGCTGTTCGAAAGCTTGGGAGAGCCCGATTCCGGTAGTGACGTGAGTTGTCAATCGTTCGTTCATTTGCAGCCCACTCTCCCAGCTTCGACTCGCAGCAAGGTCACCGTTGGCCCGTTCGGGTGATCATCCGATCCGGCATGTCTGGTCCTATTGCTCCTCGTTTCCAGTGCGCGCCTTCTTCTTACGAGCACCGACCGCTCCCAGGAACGCGCCCACGATGGTGCCGAGGCCGGGCATGAGCGTCGTTCCGATCGCCGCGCCCACGGCAGCGCCCACACCATCGAACCCCCGATCGGAAGCGATGTCCGACGACATGCGCGCAGCTCGCCGGCGATCGGCAGTGAGGTGACTTGCCGCGAGTTCGTCGAGAAGGGAAACGTCTTCTGCACTCGGAACTGCCGAGGTGAGGTCCTTCTTCTTCTCGGCGAGGGCCACGAGCTTGTCGATGTCCTGCTTCCCAAGCAGAAGCATGAAGAGCCCGACGTGGAGCGCATCGGCGATTGCGCCAACGGTCGAGAGGCGTGGGTCTCCAGCTCCGCTTTCGATCTGGGCTATGGTCGCCCGCGAAGTACCCGCTCTTTCTGCGAGGTCACTCTGTGTAAGCCCGGCTGCCTCTCGAGCGAGCGCGAGGTTTGCGCCCAGGGTCGATGACCTGCGTCGGATAGCTTCCTGTTTCTCTTTGTCCGTCATCGTTCAAAAACTACGTGAGGTACGCGACGCGACCGAAGGAGACAACGCCTCGTCGAAGCACTTTCATGTCGATGTTCTTCAGTGCAAGGTTTATGGGCTGCATCCGCTTAAGCTCGATGGCTTGCGGTCCGAGCTTGCGGATGTCGAGGACATTCCACCCGGATGCATCAAGAATCTCGCCGGGCACTGTGTAGTTCTGGTCGACCAGACCGAAGACAGTCCACCCGGTCTCCGCGGCGATCCCAAGGATGACTCCGTTGACCTGTTCGATCGCCAGCCGCGCCACGACGGCGCCTACGATGTTGCCCACTAGTGCGCCAAGCATCGGGATGGGGATGAGCGCCTGGCCGATTGCCGCACCGCCCATGGCAGATGCCAGAACGATGGCGTCCTCGGAGATGCACTTCGCAGCGACAGGCCACGTGATGTCCCCGCGAGCGGCCCGGATCGAGGTCTCGAACGCGCTGATGGCCAGCGTCACGCCGGCCGCGACGAACGTCGGGTCCACCTGTTGAAGCGCGCCCCCGAGAACACCTGCTCGGGCTGTTCCGACGATGGCGGCCGACAGGCCTCCCGCGACTCCGGACCGCAGTAGTGTTGCCGGGAGCGCCTGCGCAAGCGGCGCGAAGTCCTTCGCTGATATCTCCCCCGTCTCCCATGCCTTTCTGGCGATGGCAACGAGGTAGGGTGCCGACTGCAAGGCAGCACTGATGATCGCTGCCCGTGCTGCGGCGGTCGTCGCTTCTCGCAGGATGTCCTGCCACTGAATCACTTGCTGCGGAGTCAGACCGAACTGCTCGCGGTCTACATCCTGCTTCTCACGGAGTTCCTTCACCAGCTCGCGTGCTTCGCGTTCGCTCAGTGGTCTGGACTCAGCGCCATCCATCCGGACGCGATCGTCGGCTGTGTTGGCGGTGTGGGAGTATGAATCGGCTACCTCGGGACGGCTTTGGGCGTTCCTCGCCGCTAGTCGGGCGGCTGCCTCCCGGACACCGTCAAGCTGGTCAGATGGGACAACCTTCTGGTCCAGGTCGCCGTACTTCGGGTGGCTGATGGCCTTCGCCGTGTCTTCGGGCGACCGGAAGTACTTGAGCTGTGCGTGCTCTACACTAGAACCGCGCATCGACACGTCGATGGGTGATGCGTCGCGCGGAGCCGTCGCGGACGCATCGAGACCTCGACGAGCGGTATCGACGTTGAAGGTGCCGGCATGCCAGGCCTCTGCAACGTCCCCCTTGGCGTAGTGGATGTCCTTCTGGCTGCCGGCAAGATCGCCCATCCGCCGGACCACATCATCGAGGGCCTGCTCGACGCGCTCGCCGTAGGCATCGACTTGCTGGCCCGCCAGGCCACCGCCGAAGTTGTCGATGGCGTTGCGGTAGTCACGGCGAAAGGCTGTCATCCCCGACCCTCGACACCGCTGACGTACGCTTCGAACTCGTCCTTCAGGAATCGGGACAGCGCGTACTCGTACTGAAGCTTGCGATACTCCTGCTTGCGCTTCCGTGCGCTCATGAAGCGGTGAACGAGGTAGGCGACGACGCCAACAAGAACCGGCGCCCACAGGACAACGCCGATCGCGGATGCGACGGCCGACGCCCCCATGGCCCCGACAGCCCCCGTCGCCGAAGCGGCTGCAGCAGACGCAGCTCGGCGGCGAAGCTCCTCCTGGTTGCCTTCGACTGCACGCTTCAGGCTCGCGATGTCTTCGTGGCTGACGTCGTCGGGCTCGTCGGCGATCAAGACCGCCTTGGCCCCCTCGAACGAGCACTTGGTCCCGAAACCACGGAAGCGCTCCGGGAGAACGTCGACGTAGGACTTCGCAACCTCGTTGTCGCCCAGGAAGACGACGGGCTGCTTGCCGTCGAGCTGCGCCTCGTTGTCCTTGTAGTGCTTCACCGTCCAGAAGGCGCCAGAGTGCGTCTTCTGAACCGACAATGCGTGGGCGAGCTGGCGCCCAAGCGGGGCGAGGTCATCGCTTGCTACGATAATGAACTGCATTCTTGCACCTCCCTCTGATGGGCCAGCAAGGCCTACATTGTGTACAATACTAGACATTGTCGGCTTCGATGTCAATTACGCCGTGTCCCTGCTTCGACCGCCTGCGGCTTTGCCTCCCCGGAAACAACTCCGGGAGGTGCCCCATGAAGCCCTGGTACGAGAGCAAGACCATCTGGCTGGGCGTCGCGACGATCGCGACCGCGCTCGTCTCCGCGCTGGTCGGCGGCGGTGGCTGGCAGGAGGCGGTGATCGCCGCCATCGGCGCGGCCAACGTCTACCTGCGGACCCAGACGGAGAAGCCGCTCAACAAGTAGCTGTCCCCGCTGGCGACCCGAGGGCTTTGCCATTTCGGAGGCGAGGCGTGTGGCTCAGCCGATCGGTGCCGTAAAGGTCAATGCCTCCTCCGGCCAGGGCCACACGCCGAGCCTCCACCCTCTCTGCAGCCGAGGAGGAGGCCGTGCAGCACACCGTGAAAGTCTTCGTCATCCCGCCCGAACGAGCCCCCGGCGGACCACCCGAGCCCGCGCGGCAGATGGTCGTCGAGGCCAAGAGTATCGACGGTCTGCGTGAAGCGGCCCGCGCGCAACTCGCGGCCGAAGGCTACCGGGTCCGGTCACTCTCCTGCGGGCCCAAGGGGCTCGTCGTTTACGTGGAGGCCGGGCAGTGAGCGACACCGCCGCCGTGCACGAGGCCGAGGCCAGGTTGCAGACCATCCTCAAGGCGGTGGTCGTTGGCGCCAAGACGCAGGACCCGGCGAGCCGCCCGGGCGGCGAGGACCTGTCGGCCGCCTTCGCCTCGGCCGGCGCGCTCGAGCCTCCCTACGATCCCGAGGCCCTCTGTCTGCTCACCGAGCACTCGAACTCGCTCCGGCAGAACGTCGACGCCTACGCCACCAACATCGACGGCTTCGGCCATCGCTTTGATCCGGCCATCGACTTCGACGCCGACGACGCGGACGACCGGATCGCCGACGCGATTTACCTCGAGCGGCTGGCGGCGCGTGACCGGGGGGAGCTCCCCGCGGACGCGGCGCTCCAGGCCAGCACCGAGGAGGTGGCCGAGCGCAAGCGGGAGCTGGTGCAGCTCGCCCGCATCGAGCGGGCGCGGCTCGAGTCGTTCTTCGACTTCTGCTGCTTCGACCACTCCTTCGTGGACCTGCGGCGCCGCACGCGCCAGGACCTCGAGGTCACGGGCAACGCCTTCTGGGAGGTGCTGCGCGACGGCCGAGGCGAGGTCGCCCGGCTGGTCTACGTGCCTTCCTACTCGGTGCGGCTGCTACCTCTCGACGAGACCCCGGTGGAGGTCGACGACCGCGTACGCGTCTCGTCAGTGTCCTTCGACAAGGTCTCGACCAGGCGGCGGCTCCGGCGCTACGTCCAGATCCAGGGCATCGAGCGCGTCTACTTCAAGTCGCTCGGCGACCCGCGAGTCGTCTCGCGCAGGACCGGGCGCGTATTCGATGACGCCGAGTCCCTGGTGGACACGGACCCGACGGACGGCCCGGCCACCGAGCTCGTGCACTTCGCCGTGCACTCGCCGCGCTCGCCCTACGGGGTGCCCCGCTGGGTGGGGACGCTGCTCGCGGTGCTCGGCTCGCGGCAGATGGAGGAGGTGAACTACCTCTACTTCGAGAACAAGAGCGTGCCGCCGCTCGCACTCCTCGTTTCCGGCGGCCGGCTGTCGGAGGCCTCGGTCCCGCGCATCGAGCGGTTCATCGAGGAGAACCTCAAGGGCAAGGCCAACTTCCACAAGATCCTGATCCTCGAGGCCGAGGGCGGCTCGGGCTCCTCCGAGACGACCCGGGCCAAGATCGAGCTGCGACCGCTCACCGACGCCCAGCAGCAGGACGCGCTCTTCCAGCTCTACGACGAGCGGAACATCGACAAGGTCGGCAGCGCCTTCCGGTTGCCACGCCTGCTGCGGGGCGAGAGCAAGGACTTCAACCGGGCCACGGCAGAGAGCGCGCTGCGCTTCGCCGAGGACCAGGTCTTCCAGCCCGAGCGCGACGAGTTCGACTTCCTGATGAACCGCCGGCTGCTGGCGGACATGGGGATCCGCTTCTGGCGGTTCCGGTCACAGACGCCGGTGACCCGCGACCCGGAGCGGATGACGAACATGGTCGAGAAGCTCGTCCGGGTCGGCGTGCTCACCCCGGAGGAGGGACGGCTCCTCGCCGGCGACATCTTCAACAAGGAGTTCCGCAAGATCGGAGACGACTGGACCAAGCGGCCGATCACCCTCACCCTCGCCGGCATCCAAACTCAGCAGACCGACGTTGACGCGGGGTCCCGCAGGACCGCGCTGCTCGACGGTGCCCGGTCACTGCTGAACCTGCGCGAGGACCTCGCGGTCGAGGAGGAGCGGCTCGCCGAGAGCCGCCTGGACCTGGCCCGCCGCTATCTCGCGGGTGACGACGTGGTCCGCATCGAGGTGCCGCGCGACGAGCTCGCCTCGTGGTTCGAGGAGGAGGTAGCCCGTGGACAAAGCTGAGCTCCAGCGGGCTTGGGTGGGCCAGGCGCAGCTCGACGCCGAACGCGGGGTGATCGAGTGCCGCATGTGCCGCCAGCGTGTCGGGCTCGACGAGGCGGTCACGCTCTGGCGCAACGGGATCCTGGTCTTCGCCATCTGCGACCGCTGCGCAGCCCGCCACGACATCCTGCTCACGCCCACCGAGGCGGGCATCGAGGTCCGGGGGCGACGGCGGGAGCCCTTCCTCGTTGGGGAGGCCTCGCCATGATGCGGCCGACCAACAAGCCGCCCTGCAAGCTCGAGCGGGGCGAGCTGCGCCGGGTGTCCCAGGACCGACGCTTCGGCCTCGTCGGCTACCACGTCTGCTGTCCGCGCTGCGGGTTCGTGACCGTGGCCCTCAACGGCAACGACGGCCTGGTGATCACCGAGAGCGAGGACGGGGAGCGGGTGACCTTCTCCCGGCCGCTCCGTTGCCTCTATTGCGCCGTGCTGATCGGGCTGCGCAACGGCGAGGCCGACATCCAGGAGGACGAGAGTGTGCGTCGCGTGCAGTACCGCTGACCTCGAGCTGGTCCACGCCGCGCGGGAGGCGGCCGACGAGCTCCTGGAGCAGTATCTCAGGGTCCGGCTCCGCAAGGCCTTCGACCTCGGCAGCCCTCGAGGCTTCGACCGGGCGGTGGCCAGCCTCGCCACGCTGCTGGGCTCGAAGGCGGCTGTGTCCGATGACGCCGCGGTGCGGGCTGCCATCGCGGTGCTCGACGTGGACTGGGCATCGACCGCTCCGGGACAGCGGAGCACCTTGATTTCGCGCGCTCTTGAAGCCGCGGGCCGGCGGACGGCGGCCGTCCCGCAGACGCTGTCTGCACCGTTCGGCGACGCAGCGAACGAAGTCGTCGGCGCCACCCGCGAGGCGGCCCGCCGCAGCCAGGGGCTTGCCATCGCCGCGGACTTCAACGCCATCGACCGACGGATCATCCAGCACCTCGTCGGAAGCCAGGCCAACTACGTCCGCGACGAGTACGGCCGCCGTCATGAGGCTTTCGGAGAGCGGGCCAGGCGGATCGTGGCTGACGGTCTCGAGGCGGGGCTCGGCCGAGAGGACATCGCACGTGATCTCGAAGCCGCGGCCAAAGACATCATCGCGGGTCGCGGCAGCTTCTACTGGGAGACGGTCGCGGGGTCGTTCGTCTCCAACGGCCGCTCCTTCGCGCAGCTATCGGCCTACGCCGAGGCGGGCATCGACCGCTACATCATCGAGGCCGTGCTCGATGAGCGGACCACCGAGATCTGCCGCTTCCTAGACGGCAAGACCTTCTCGGTCGAGAGCGGCCTTGGAACCTTTGAGCAGGTGGAGGCCAACCCGGACTCGGTCAAGGAGCTCACCCCATGGGTCCGGGACGGCGTCGACTCCAGCGGGCGCCAGGTCATGTACGTGGACCGCGGCGGCGGTCGGACGCGCCGGGTGGCGATCGTCGATCGGCCGGGCCTTGGATCACGCGACGCGAAGGGAAGCTACTCGGCCGGTCTCTCCACCGCCCGGCTCCAGGAGATCGGCGTTTCGTTTCCGCCCTATCACGGCCTCTGCCGCAGCTCGACCGTGGCTGACGTCTCGGGCAGGGTTGTCACGCCGCGCGTTGCCGAGGCCGTTCCCGAGCCGGAGCGCCGCACGGACGGCCCGCTCGAGCTGCTCTCGGCGTCCAAGACCTTCGGCTCCTCGTCCGGACAGGCGCTGCCGCTCGACGCCGGCTTTGTCGAGAACTTCGACGTGCAGTTCCGGCTGGAGCAGATCGCCGGCAAGGACGTCACCAAGGTCCGGTTCAAGGTCACCGACCAGCACGCGGAGCAGGTGCGCAGCGCGATTCTGCGCGGCGAGCGCGTCAACCGCGACGACACCTTCCGCCACCTCAAGGGCGACCGGGATCCCAAGACCGGCCGCATCGTGAAGGGGAGCGAGCAAGGCAGCCTGCGGTTCAAGGCGGTGAGCTCGTCCTTCGGTAACGTGCGCGTGCGGATGGTCACCGAGCGCGGCGCGCTCACCAACTTCGTCGAGATGGACATCCCGACGGCCAAGGCCTCGGAGGCGTTCAAGGCCTACGGTGAAGCGGCCAAGCGGCTGGGAGTCGCCGACGCCACGAGCTTCCCCTCGGCAGAGGCGGTTGACGTTCTGCGCAAGGCGAGGCTCATCACCCAGTACGACCGTGCGGGCTGGGAGAAGCTGCGGCGCCTGAAGGACCTTACGCCCGAGAGCATCGAGCCCATCTTTCACGACGCCCAGAAACGGTTCCCGGAGATTGCGAAGGTCCTGGAGGACACGAAGCTGGTACAGACCACCCGAGGACACGTGGCCCTTCACTCGAAGGCCCAGGCCGCCAGACTCCGCAAGGATGGTGCGGTCGGGCTCTTCCACGACCTCTCGGACCCGGGCGCGTTGGTGAACATCCTGAGCGATCCCGATGGATCGGGCTTGCTGTCCTCCACCCAGCGCTACGGGCGGGGCCTGTTCGTGAACGGCATGAGCACGGGCACCGACTTCGGCACCGGGGGCGCGGACGGCGTGTTCACCCGAGTCGTGGCCAAGGGACAGCGGCACCTCGGGCTCGGCCGCCACGGCGCCCGCGTGCTGATCGACCCGGACCAGCTTGGGCGATCTGACTGGTACTTTTTCAACCACGACAACTTCGGTCGCGCCGGCCCGAACCAGTTCGGGGACCGCAAGCTCGTTCCGGAAATTCGGGGCGCCTTGCGTAGCCTCTCCACCAGCAACGAGATGATCTTCCAGCACGGCATTCCGGTGGATGCCCTGCGGGGGGTTGTGATCCCCGATGCGGCGGCCCGCACCAGGATCATCCGGCAGCTCAGGGGCGCGGGCATCACCCGTGTGAACGGCAAGCCCATCGAGGAGTTCGTGATGAGCAAGGAGGCCTACTGATGTTCGATTGGACGCGCCACCAGGTCTGCCTCGCCGAGAGCCCGGACGACGCGCATGTTCTGCTGGCGATCCGGCCCGAGCGAGTGCCGGATCAGGGTGGAACCGGGGAGACTGTCGTCTGGGACGACGGCGACCACCGGCGAGCCTTCCCGCTGAGCCGTGTGGTCGGGGACGAACCCGCTGCTTTCAGCTTCCAGGATGACCGTGGGCGGCGGTTCGCGCTGAAGCCCCTCACGGCCAAGCTCTACCGCGACCGGGTGCGGGAGCTGGTGGGCGGCCCGGAACTCAAGACCGACGAGGAGGTCCGCGACTTCTACCTGGCACCGCGGTCCTGGTAGTCGCTCTGTCCAGGAGGGTTGTCCCCGTTTTCAGGGGGGCTGGCTTTGCCCGTTCGGAGGTGAAGCCGTGGCCCAGGACTCTGCATCGACCAGCAACGCGACCCGGCAGCCCGCGGGTGACCCTGCGGCGCGGCTCAAGGAGATCCGCGCCCGGGTGGCCGAGCTGCACCGGCGCATCAAGACCGAGCGCGACCCGAAGGCCGTGGCCGAGCTGCGCGCCGAGGTCGGCAAGCTCACCGAGGTGCTGACCGAGCTCTGCGGCTCGGCCGGTTCCGGATCGTCTCCGGCTTCCAAGGTCGCCCCCGTGGTTTGGCCGCGCGACCTGAGCGCCGGCCCCTCGGGGACCGACGACTGGGGCTCGGACCCCGCGGAGGTCACTGGTGGGTGATCGGCTGGCAGCCGCGCTCGACCGCGCCCGGGAGGTGCTCGACCTCCTCGATCGCGGAGAGGTGCACAAGGCCATCTGGGGCTCGCCCGCGGGCAAGACCCACCTCGCCCGCCGCATCGTGGCCGAGCTGCCCGAGCACCGGGTCTACGTCGAACCCTTCGCGGGCGGCGCCCAGGTGCTGTTCACCAAGGAACCGTCCGAGGTGGAGGTCGTCTCCGACCTCGACCCCGAGATCGCCTTCGCCTTCAAGTTCGCCAAGGCCATCACGCCCGAGCAGCTCGAGCGGCTGCGCCGCAAGAAGTGGGTCGGGGACAAAGCTCACTTCCGCAAGCTCTACGAGACCGCGCCGCCCGAGGACGGCCTCGACCGGTTCTACCGCTTCGCCTACCTGGTGCGGTTCTCGTTCAACAAGCTCCGTCGCGGCACCATGCCGGACAAGAACGTGGGCGTCGAAGCTCGCTTCGTCGAGAAGCTCGAGCGCTGGGCGCCGCGCCTCAAGAACGTCCGGGTCCGCTGCGCCGACTACGAGAAGGTCATCGAGGAGTACGACGGCCCCGAGACCCTCTTCTTCCTCGACCCGCCCTACGCTGGCCACGACGCGGACTGCCGCGTGGGCGCCGGGCACAAGGACTGGGACGAGGAGCGCTTCGCCAAGGTGCTGCGCAAGATCCGGGGCCGGTTCCTCTGCACCTACGGGCTGCGCGGGGACGCCGAGCTGTTCAAGGGCTTCCATGTCCGGCGCTGGCGGCACACCTCGGGCGTCGGCACCTCGCAGGGCCAGGGGCTGCGCACGGGCGTCACGCTCGTCGCCACCAACTACGATCCGGACAAGGTGCGCCGCTTCCAGATCTCGGTCTCGAAGACCATCTGGGGCTCGCCTGCCGGCAAGAAGAAGCTCGCCGAGCGGCTGGTCGCGCTGCTGCCCGCCCACAAGACCTACGTCGAGCCCTTCGCCGGGAGCGGCGCGGTGCTCTTCGCCAAGGACCCAGCCGAGACCGAGGTCCTCAACGACGCCGACCCGGACATCTCCCAGGCCTACCGGATCATCAAGCGGCTCACCCGCAAGCAGCTCGAGCGGCTGCAGCGCATGTCCTGGACCGGCGACGAGGCCACGTTCAAGCGGCTCATCGACGCGAGTCCGACCGACGACGTCGCCTGGCTGCACCGCTTCCTCTACCTGACCCACTTCTCCTACGGGAAGATGCGGGGCAAGAGCTTCAGCCCCTCGACGCAGGGCATCGAGGCGCGCACCGGCGAGCGCATCGAGGCCTTCGCCCCGCGCCTGAAGAACGTCCGCATCTACGGCGGCGACTACGAGAAGGTCGTCCGCAAGTACGACGGGCCGGACACGGTCTTCTTCCTGGATCCTCCCTACGCCGGTTACAACGTGGACATCGGCGAGGGCGACTTCGACGAGGAGCGCTTCCTCGGCGTGCTCAAGTCGCTCGAGGGCAAGTTCCTGCTGACCTACGGGGTGCGGGGCAAGCTGCCCGCGCTGCTCTCGAAGGCTGGCTTCCACATCAAGCGCATCCGCACCCCGCGCAGCATCGGCTCGATGCGCGGGGTGGGCGGCCCTTCGCTCCTGACCCAGCTCGTGGTCGCCAACTACGCGCTGACCGAGAAGGCCGACACCGGAGGCGAGATGCCGCTCGAGGACTGGGACGGCCAGCTCGAGCTCGACGACCGCCCCGGCGAGCCTTCGGCCGCCGCCGAGGACGAGGTGGAGAAGGCCCAGGCCTTCGGCACCTTCGGCGGCTCGCACCACTACGCCAAGCGGATCGTGCCGCTCATCCCCGAGCACACGACCTACGCCGAGCCCTTTGCGGGCGCGGCCGCGGTACTCTACGTCAAGGAGCCCTCGGAGAAGGAGGTCATCGCCGACCTCGACGCCGACGTGGTGTTCCTGCACCGCTCCATCAAGGCCATGTCGCCCGAGCGGGTGGAGGAGCTGTCCCGGCGCTTCGAGTGGAAGTGCACCGAGCAGAGCTTCCGCAAAGCCCGGGACATGGAGCCCAAGGACGAGGTCGAGCGGTTCTACAAACTCGTCTTCGTCCGCACCCACGCCCGCGACTGCCGGCCCGACGGCACGCACCCAGCACGCAACCACCTGGGCAGCACGACCAACCCCGAGAAGTACCTGCGCGCGGCCGAGCGGCTCAAGGACGTGACGGTCCTGCACCAGGACTACCGCAAGACCATCGCCCAGCTCGACGGGCCGGACACCTTCTTCTTCCTCGACCCGCCCTATCCCGGCGAGTGGTACGACAAGGACGCCGCCGTCGACCTCGGCGAGTTCGTCGAGGCGCTCGGCAAGATCCAGGGCCGCTTCATCGCGGTCCTGAACGACAGCCCGGAGAACGTCGCCGCCTTCAAGAAGGTCGGCCGCGTGTTCCGGCTCAAGGTTCACGAGGCCTCGGGCACGGGCGGCGCCAAGACCGCCTCGCGACTGTTCTGCGCCAACTTCAAAGTCGCCAAGGCCGACGACCTCGAGGTGCTCGCCGAGCCTGTCGAGCTCCTCGATCCCGAGGAGACCGGCAAGGCCGCGTGGACCCGGGCCTTCGTCAACGACCTGCCCGACAGCGCGTTCCTGCACATCGAGCCGGGGGGCACGAAGGACGAGGACGGCAAGACCGTGCCTCGCAGCTTGCGCCACTTCCCGGTGCGCGGCGCCGAAGGCGAACTCGACTTGCCGCACCTGCGCAACGCCATCGCTCGCATCCCGCAGAGCCGCATCCCCGGCCTCACCGAGGAGGACCTCGTCACGCTGCAGGAGCGGGCGCGCGAGCTGCTCGCCGAGGCCCAGAAGAAGAGCGGCGTGTTCGCCAAGGCGATCCCGCTCATCAAGGGCGTTGACCCGGACGACGAGCGCTACGTCCTTGGCGTCGTGCTCGAACCCGAGGTGGTGGACGCGCAGGGCGACATCTACTCGGCCGAGGAGGTCCGCCAGGCAGCCCACCGCTTCATGGAGGAGTTTGGCGGGTTGGGGCTGATGCACCGCTTCCGGGTCAACGACCAGGTGAAGGTGCTGGAGAGCTATCTCGCGCCCGCCGACCTCGACATGGGGGAGACCAAGGTCCGCAAGGGCACCTGGCTGCTCGCCGTGCGGATCCTGGCCGACGAGCTGTGGGAGCAGGTCAAGGACGGCCAGCTCACCGGCTTCTCGATCGGGGGCTCCGCTCGAAGGGTCCCCGAGAGCGAGGCGCCTGCCACCCCTGAAGACGAGCAGCGGAGGGCCGCATGAGCACGAGCTCGAAGGCCGAGGAAGGCGTGAACCGGCTGCTCGACATCGTGGTCGAGGAGGTTTCCCTCGTCGACCGCGCGGCCAACAACCACCGCTTTCTCATCGTGAAGAGGAGTGACGACATGGACGAGAACACCAACGGAACCGCGGCCGCCACCGCGGACGAGACCGAGGACGTCCAGGACCTCGCGGCCGAAGTGGAGGCCGAGGGAACGGACGGCGGCGGCGACTCGAACGAGGCCGCGGGCGAGCCTGACGGAGGCTCCGCGCTCGCGGTTGCACTCGAGGCGCTCGAGGGGCTGACCGAGGCGGTCGAGCTTCTCGGCGCGGCCACCGAGGACAAGGCGCAGCCCAGGCTGGCCGAGCTGGCCGGTGAGCTGCGCACCGTCTCGGAGCGCCTGGCCGGGATGACCGGCATTCCGCCGGCCGACGCCGGCGAGGCGAACACTGGAGAAGGGGACCAGGGCAAGGACGCCGATCCGCTCTCCGAGACCATCGCCACCGTGCGCGCCACGCTCGGGCGGGTCTCCGCGCTGGTCGCCACCGGCGCGGCCAAGCCCGACCCGAGCCCCGGCGCCGACGAACGACCCGCTGGAGCCGAGGCAGCCGCTGGCGGCGGAAACGCCGAGCAGGCACCCGCCCAGCTCAGCGAGCTCACCACGACGCTGCGCGCGCTCACCGACTCGGTCCGCGAACAGCAGCAGCGACTGGCCAGGCTGGAGAAGCGCTTCGGTCTGCCCAACAGCGCGCCCTCGGGCGAGCGGCGGCGACCGACCGAAGGCGACGAGGACGTGAGCTGGCCGCTGGACCTCAACCACGGCCTCGACCGGGAGAACGTCGACAAGGCGGTCTCCTTCCACGACGTGTGACCCCCGGGCGGGGAAAAGGAGATCGACCGATGAGCTACATGACCAACCGCACCATCCTGGAGAAGGCGGACCTCGCCCTGGCGGACCTCACTGCCGGGGGCGGCATCCTCAAGCCGGCGCAGGCCCAGAAGTTCATGCGCCTGCTCATCAAGGAGTCCGTCCTGATGAAGCTGGCGACCGTGGTTCCCATGGCGTCGCCCAAGCAGCAGATCTCGAAGATCAAGTTCGGCAGCCGCATCTTGCGGCCCGGCGCTGAGGCCACCGCGCTCGTCGCGGGCGACCGCGTGAAGCCCGACCTGTCCATGGTCGAGCTCGACGCCAAGCTGTTCAAGGCCGAGGTGCGCCTGTCCGACGAGACGCTCGAGGACAGCATCGAGCGCGGCGAGCTGCGCCAGACCATCATGGAGATGATGGCCGAGGCCATCGCCCGCGACATCGAGGAGGTGGCCGTCTCCGGCGACACCGCCTCGGGCGACGCATTCCTCGCGGTGATGGACGGCGTGCTCAAGCAGGCCACCAGCAACGTGGTCGACGCCGCCGCCAGCCCGATCTCCAAGGACCTCATGCGCGACATGCTCAAGACGCTCCCGTCCGAGCATCTTCGCGACAAGAAGGCCATGCGGTTCCTGACGAGCGTCGACGCCGACCTCGACTACCGCAACACCCTGGCCGAGCGGGCGACCGCCGTGGGCGACAAGTTCCTCGAGGGGGACACGCCGGTCCTGTACTCGGGCGTGCCCGTGCAGCCCGTGCCGCTCTTCCCCGAGAACCTCGGGGCCGGCAGCGACCAGACGGTCATCCTGCTGTGCAACCCGAAGAACATCCACGTCGGCATCTGGCGGCAGATCCGCATCGAGTCGGCCCGCGACATCTCCGAGGGCACGCTCAAGATCGTCGCCACCCTGCGCTTCGACGTGAAGTACGCCGAGGAGCCCGGCGTGGCCAAGGCGATCAACGTCCAGCTCTGATCCGAGGAGGCATGACCGATGGAAACCTTGCTCGTTCGCCTGAAGCCCCACGACCCGCGGCGGGGGCACGTGCTCAGGCGCTACACGTACCGCGGGATCAAGTTCCACGAGGAGCGAGGCTGGTACCGCGTCGAGAAGCCGGTGGCCGACTATCTGCGCGCGGTGCGCCAGGTGGTGACCGACCAGCACTCGCCGCTCGCCTTCGACGTGTGCACGGACGACGAGGCCAAGAGCCTCGACGCCCGCGAGAAGGAGGCCGGCGCCACTCGCAAGGCCGCGACCGACGACATCAAGGTGTCGGCGGCACGAACCGAGAACGCGGTCACGACCGAGGACCTGCCGGAGGCGGCTGGCGCATCCGGCGGGAGCAAGGTGCCCGACCGCAAGGGACGCGGGAAGTGACGTGTACGCGACCGTCGACGATCTTCGCGCCGAGGGAGTGACCGCGGCCCAGGCCACGGACGACCGGCTCACGGCGCTCATCGAGGAGGCCGGAAGCACCATCGACCGGATCACGGGGTGGTTCTTTGAGCCGCGGACGCTCACCCTGCGCCTGGACGGCCGGGGCACCCCCAGCCTCGAGCCGCCTGTGCCGCCCATCGAGCTCGACCGCCTCGCGATCGACGCAGTGGAGCTCTCGATCGCTCCCGACGATCTCGTGGTCGTGGGCTCTCCGGTGGCGGCGGGTTTCGACGCCCCGCGCCTCTCGCTCACCCGCGGAAGGGTCTTCCCCAAGGGCACGGCCAACGTCACCGCCGAGGGGCTGTGGGGCTACACCGAGCCCGACGGCACTTCCGAGGGATGCACGCCGCTCGAGATCCGCAGGGCCTGCATGCTGCTCGCCCTGCGCTCGCTGCCGCTGCTGGCCGACGACGACTCGTCGGGCGAAGCCCGCAGCCGCTGGCGGATCATCGAGGAGCGCACCCGCGACCAGAGCTACAAGCTCGACCCCGACTCCCGCGAGGCACCGCTCTCCGGCGACCCGGAAGTCGACGCCATCCTCGCGCGCTACCGCCGGCCTCCCGGCTTGGGGGCTGCGTGATGCGAGGGAGGCTGATCTTCAAGTTCCTGGCCGAGCTGTGCCGACTCGATACCCAGGCTACGGCCACGGTGGATCCGGACGGTCCGGGGCCGCTCACGGGCGGCTACGACCCCGACTTCAAGGAGGTGGTGGTGGTCGACCAAGACGACGACGGCATCGGCGAGCGTGTGCGCCAGGAGCACGCGCCGGTGCGCGTGCCCTGCCAGGTCGACACCAAGTTCTTCGACGAGCTGCGGATGATGGCCTCCGGCAACGCTCCCCGCTCGAGGCTCGACCTCGTCTTCCACTTCAAGGACCTCGAGCGCATGGGCCTCGTGGACGCCGCGTCCGGCGACGCGCTGATCCGCCCCGGCGATCGGCTGGCAGCGATCCGCGACCTCTGCGGTGACCTCGTGCAGGAGGTCCGCACACCGCCAGGGCTCTACGTCACCGAGGCGCGGCCCATCGGCTTCGGCCTCAACATGAAGCGTCCGCGGCGCAACCTCCTGCTCGTCGCCTTCGAGGATCGCCAGCAGGCGGTGGGGAGGGTCGGATGAGCGTCACCAAGACTGGCGACTGGGCGCTCGCGCGGCGGCTCCTTACGGCCGCGCCGATCAAGCTCAAGGTGGCCGTGGGCACCGCACTCCGTCAGGAGGCGCAGCTCCTGCGCAAGGAGATCGTCCAGGGCATCACCAAGCAGGCGCCGGGCGGCGAGGCGTTCAAGCCGCTCTCGCCCCTCACCCTCGCGGCCCGCGAGATGAAGGGGCGAGGCGGCACCAAGGCGCTGATGGTCCGAGGCGACCTGCGCAACGCGGTCGCGGCGATCGTCCAGGGCGACGAGGCCTTCGTGGGCGTGCCCCGCAAGGCCCGCGGCAAGGACGGCAAGTCGGTCGTCGACGTGGCGCAGGTCCAGGAGTTCGGCGCCGGCCCGATCGTCATCCCCATGACGCCGGCCATGCGCCGCTTCTTGTTCGCCATGCTCCGCAAGGCGGGCAAGGAGCCGACCGGCGGCTCGGGCAAGGGCGTTGTGGTCGTGACCATCCCGGCGCGTCCGTTCCTGCGGCCGGCCTTCAGGGTGTTCGAGAAGGGAGTGCAGAAGCGCTTCCTCGGCCGAGTCGCGGCGATCATGGGTCTGGCGGCAGGACCAGCGCCCAAGAGCACGGAGGGGGTGTGAGATGGCCGTGCCCGCGCTGACCAGCATCAACCCTGCGTCCGGCCCGACCAGTGGCGGCGACCTCGTGCGCCTCGGCGGTACCGGCTTCGCCCCGAAGGTCGCGTTCCTGTTCGACGGCGCGCCCGCCGAGGTGCTCTCGGTTCGAGAGGAGGCGGGCATCTGGCTCGCCGACGTCCGGACCCCGGCTCACCTCGAAGGCACCGTCGATGTGCTCCTGCGCAACCTCGACACGGGCGGCCTGCCCGTGCCGGGCGAGGAGGCTCTTCTCGCCGGCGCGTACAGGTTCCTGCGGCCGCGCATCGTCACCGAGTCCGACCTCACCCGGCTCGTCCGGACGCTGCTGCGCGAGCTCAAGCGCCAGGTGCTCGCCAACGCCAGCATGACCGTCTCGGTGGACTACGACGACACGACCATCGACGGCCTGAACGTCGTGGCCCTGTCCAAGCTCCCGTCGCTCGTGCTCTCGGGGCCGCGGGTCGTCGAGAACCGCTTCTTCTCCACCAACGAGCCCCACGAGGACGTGGTCCCGGGTGCGGGCGGCCCCGAGCTTCTGCGCCGCCGGCCGCCCTACACGGTGGACCTGGCCTTCACGCTGACCGCGGCCTCGGACCGCACGGTCGAACTGTTGAACCTCATGGCCGCCGTGGCGACCTTCCTCAACCGCAACCGGTGGATCGTGCTGCCGCGGGACCCCGGCGACCCTGACTCCGAGTCGGTGCGCTGGGAGATGGATCCCGAGGGCGAGCTTCAGACCCGGCTCGACGGACCGGATGACGTCCGGGCCTTCACCTGCGGCTTCGTCGTCCGCGGCTTCGACATCGACGAGGGGCTGCCCGCCGATCTCGGCAGGGCGGTCGCCGAGGCCGTGCTCGAGACCGAGCCCATCGCTCCCGGAGGTGCTCCGTGACCATCACGCTCATCAACGCAACCCGTCGCATGAAGGTGATCAACCTTCCGCACGACATCTACTGCGCGGCGGCCGGCAGGTGTGCCTGCCTCCGGGCTCCCGGCCGCGACAAGCGCCGCATCACCTCGTCGCTGACGCTGCCGGCAGGCAGCATCACGTCCGGGCTCGACGAGGCCGTGCTGCTCGTCCCGGAGGTCGCCCGCGACGTGCGAGCCGGCGAGCTGCGCGTCCGGCGCGAGGCGCCGGTTCCCAAGAACAACACGAACCCCTCCCGGAAGGCCCCGCGGCGCTCCGGGCGCAAGAACGAGAGGTAGACCATGAGCGGACAGCTCCTTTCATCCAAGGTCATCGTCGTTGAGGAGGAGCCCGCGGTCCGGGGCATCCCCTCGGCGCCCACCTCGGTCGCCGGCGCGGTCGGCGTGACCGAGCGCGGCCCGATCGACCGCGCGGTGCTCTGCACCTCCTTCGAGGAGTTCCAGCAGCGCTTCGGCGGCTTCACCCCGGACTCGGACCTGGCGCTCGCAGCCATGGGTTTCTTCGAGAACGGCGGCAGCCAGCTCTGGGTAGTGCGCACGGTCCACCACACCGATGTCTCGAACCCCGCGACGGCCACCGCCATCCGCGCCTTCGGCTTCCTCACCACGCCTGGCACGCCCACGCCGGCCGTGGCGATCAGCGCTGCCGCCGCGCCCTTCGTGCTCGCGGACGGCGACCGGCTCGTGCTCTCGGTGAGCGGCGGCCTAGACGAGGAGGTCACCTTCAACGGCTCCGCGGCCAAGGTTGCGGCAGGCGGCCCGGGACCGTTTGCGCTCTCCAACGGTCAGACGCTGGCGCTGCGTTTCGACGGCGGCCCGGTCCAGACCGTGACCTTCGACGCCGTGGACTTCGCCGACATCGGCGCGGCCACGGCGGGCGAGCTGGCTGCCGCCATCAACGCCCAGATCGCCGGAGGCAAGGCCACGGTCGAGCTGGGCGTCCTGACCCTGGCGAGCGATACCGAGGGAACCGCGAGCCGGGTGGAGGTGACGGGCGGCACGGCCAATGCCGCGCTCGGCTTCCCGGCAGGGGCCGCCACGGGCCTCGGCAACGTCGCCGACCTCGGCGCCGTGACCGTGGCCGAGCTCGAGGCGCTCGCCGAGGCTGCCATCCCCGCCGTGAACGTCGAGGCCGGCGCGGGCGGCGTGCTCGAGCTGCGCACCGTGGCCACCGGCGCGGCGGTCACGCTCCAGGTGCAGCCTGCCACCGCCGTGGCCTTCGGCTTCGACAACGATCTCCACGCAGGCAGCGACTCGGGCGCGGCCAACGCGATCCGCGTCGAGGGCAAGGACCCCGGCGGCTACGCCGACCAGGTGGAGGTCGAGGTCCGCGCCGCCACCTCGGGCGAGGCCGACGCCTTCGACCTGGCCGTGATCGAGGACGGCACCTACCGCGAGTCCTTCCCGAACCTCACCATGGACCCCGACCATGCCCGCTACGTCGAGCGCATCGTTAACGACGAGCGCAGCGGCTCGGTCCTGATCCGGGTCATCGACCAGCTCCTGCCCGGCGCCGCCGTGCCCGACGTGCAGACCGTGCAGCTCGCCGGAGGCAACGACGGTCTTGTCGGCCTCGACGACACTGACTTCGTCGGCAGCGAGGCGGGCAAGACGGGTCTGCACGCCCTCGACCAGGTGCAGGACCTCTCGCTCCTGCTTGTCCCCGGACGCGCGACCGCGGCGGTCCACAACGCCATGGTCGCCTACTGCGAGGTGGACCGCGACGGCACGGTGTTCGCCATCCTGGACCCGCCCGCGAACCAGAGCGCGACCGACATCGTCACCTACGTAACGGGCACCGCCGCGCTCGGCGAGCTGACCGAGTTCGCCGCTATCTACTGGCCGCGCGTGCTGGTGCTGAACCCGGCCAAGAGCGTGTTCGGCCCGGGCGACAAGCTCGCGGTTCCGCCCTCGGGCATCATCGCCGGGGTCTACAGCCGCACCGACTCGGCCCGGCCCGGCGGTGTCTACGACCCGCCCGCGGGCATCGACAAGGGCCGGATGTTCGGCGTGCTCGGCTTCGAGACCGACGACGTGCTCGAGGAGGCCAAGCGCGATCTCGTCTACCCCAAGCGGATCAACCCGCTCACCACCGGCCCGGGCCTGCCGCGCTACATCGACGGCTCGCGCACGCTCAAGGCGAGCGGCAACTTCCCCTATGTCGGCGAGCGGCGCGGGGTCATCTTCATCGAGCGCAGCCTCAAGCAGGGGCTGCAGTTCGCCAGGCACAAGAACAACACCGAGGGGCTGCGCGCCCAGGTGCGCCGGACCATCACCGCGTTCCTGCTCACCCAGATGAACAACGGCGCCTTCCGCTCGCGTGAGCCCGCGAAGGCCTTCTTCGTGGACGTCTCGGAGACGCTGAACACGCCCTCGGTGATCTTCGCCGGCAAGCTCATCGCGCGCATCGGGCTCGCCACGAACAAGCCGGCCGAGTTCATCGTGCTGCGGATCAGTCAGGACACCCGTGCCCTCGAGGCCGAGCTCGCCGCGGCCGGCGCGTGAGATAGGAGGACGACACCATGGCGGTCATTGGCAACCCCAGGAGCTTCCACAAGAAGTTCAAGTTCATCGTGGAGATCGACGACGTCGGCCACGCCGGCTTCCAGAAGTGCTCCGAGCTCTCGGTCGAGGTGGCGAACGTCCAGTACTTCGAGGGCGGCTCGCTCATCCCCAACAAGAGCCCGGGTCGGCTGACCTTCGCCGACGTGACCCTCGAGCGCGGCGCCACCCAGGACCGGGACCTCTTCGACTGGTTCCAGGACGTTGCGATCACTTCGAGCGGCCTCGGCCTCACCGACGTCTACTACAAGCGCAACCTCGACATCGTGCAGCAGGACCGCGACGGCACCACCCTGCGCCGCTGGTCCCTCTCCCGCGCCTGGCCCGTGAAGTTCGTCGCCGGCGACTGGGACAACGAGGCCGACGAGAACGTCATCGAGTCGGTCACGCTCAGCTATGATTTCTTTGAGTTGGTGCAGTAACAAGTAACAGCAGGAAGAGGTGCCGAGGTTACTTGTCGTTCGCCTCAACGCCTTCTCGCTCGAGACGCGCGAGCCCCTCCTTCATTGCACGTACGGCTTCGGCGGGATGGCCTATCCACTCCTCAAGTTCGCCAGTAACGCGAAGTGGCGCCCGTGAGCGAAAGGACTTCGTCGGATTGCCCCTGAATTTCACATTCGTGAGGTTTGGGTCGTCCTCGATCTCTCCCGTCGCTTCCACGAGGTAGATGCGTCCTGGCTCCTCGCCGGCGGCGAGTTCGGCGCCCCAAATCGCGGCGTCCAGGGTTCGGGCGAAGTAGACGAAGTTCGCCGATCGGGGTGTAGCGCCGAAGTTCGCCGCGTGACCTGGCTCTATCAGGTCACCGGGTCGCAGGTCAGCGCGTGTACCGTGATAGTGGGTCCACTCTGTGACCTCATTGAGGACCGTAAGCGGTCCTCGGGAGCGCCACGACATCGCTGGATGCGGTGGCCGGTTGTAGTCGGGTTGTTGTTCAGCGTTCTCCGTCGAGCCCGTGACCGCAACCTGGTAAACATGGGGCTTGCCGTCGCCCACCGAAAGTTCCGCGGCCCAGATCGCTGCGTCCAGGTTTGGGGTGAAGTAGACAAAGCCGTCGCGGGGCGGAATCTCGGCCCCGCGATCGAGCTCTACGCGGGCACCATAGTAGAGCCTTGGAGTCGGCACGCTCATTTCGGTCGGGACTGCCTTGAGGTGTTCATGTCTTTCCTCTACCGCGTTTGCGAAGCCTGTTTCTAGGCAATTCGCGCGCAAGCCTACCGTGCGATTCTATCGGGCGCTTCTCCAAACGCAGGCACGTGTCCCCGCCAGGCGCACCTCGGGCTTTGCCCTCCTGGGAGACCCATCTCCCGAGGAGGTGCATGCGATGTCCGAGATCATCACCTGCCCGTCGGGGCTCAAAGGAAGTATCCGCGCCATGCTGGTGCGCGAGGAGCGGATCCTCGCCGACCGCAAGCTGGCCAAGGCCGGGGGCCAGGTCGACGAGCTGCTCACCGCCTGCTGGGAGGAGACGCTCGAGGCCGGGCCCTACGACTTCGGGGACAAGGTCATCGACTGGGGCAAGGTGCTCCAGGGTGACCGCTTCTTCGCGTTGCTCAAGATCCGGGCGCTGACCTACGGTGCCAAGTACGCCTTCTCGGTGCCGTGCCAGAACGACGCCTGCCGGGCGCGCATCGAGTGGGAGCTGGACCTGAACGAGCTGCCGTGCCGGCCCCTCGCCGACGAGAGCCGAGCGGCCTTCACTGCCGACAACCGCTTCGAGACCGTGCTGCCCGACTCGGGCAAGCGGGTCTGGTTCCGGCTGCTCACGGGGGCGGACGAGCGCCGGCTGCCCCAGCTCCGTCGCAGCGCCGGGGACAAACTGCTCTCGGCCATGCTCGCCTTCCGGGTCAGCGAGATCGATGGCGTGGATGCGCGCGAGCGGCGCAAGGTCATCGAGGAGCTGACCATGCGCGACGCCGACTTCCTGGTCGACGAGTTCGACCGGGTGGACTGCGGCGTGGACACGGCCATCGAGATCGAGTGCCCCGAGTGCTTCGCCTCGCAGGAGATCGACCTCCCTTTCGACCGGACCTTCTTCATGCCGGCGAAGGAGCGGACGGCGAGGCGCCGGGACCGGGGCAGCTCTTTCCTCGGGTAGACCTCGATGCGTGGCGCGAAGGCGTGTTCCAGGTCTGCTGGCGGCAGCACGGCGGCTCGGGGCTGGGGGCGAGCATGACCGAGGTGCTCGAGCTTCCGGTCTCGGACCGCGACTGGCTCATCGAGCGCATCGGCCAGCAGCGCAGCCGCGAGGCCAAGGAGATCGAGAAGGCGAGCAAGAGGAGATAGGCGGTGGCACTCAATAATCTCGGGCTCGGCTTCATCTTCACCGCGCGGGACCTCGCGTCCGCGAAGATGGCTCGGCTCGAGCACCGCTTCTCCAGCCTCGACGAGCGGGTCACCGGCGGCACCGACCGCATGACCAGTGCATTCCGCCAGCTCGGCATCGGGCTCGCGGTGTTCACCGCGGGCGCCGCCATGGTGGCCGGCGCCTTCGCGCTCGCCAACGCCGCGGGCAAGTTCGAACAGGGGCTCGCCGCCGTGGGTGCGGTCACCCGAGCCACGAGCCGCGACCTCGCCATGCTCCGGAATGCGGCCATCGAGGCCGGCATCCAAACGCAGTTCTCACCCGACGAGGCCGTGGCCGGGCTCCTGTCCCTGGCGACGGCGGGGCAGACCGCGGAGCAGTCCACCCGCACCCTGGTCCCGGTCCTCGACCTGGCCGCGGGCTCGCTCGGCCAGCTCGGCGTGGCCTCGGCCGCCGAGGCGGTGGTCGGCACGCTCAACGCCTACGGCCTCGCCGCGGACCAGGCGGCCAGCGTCACCGACCGGCTGCTGCGCATCACCCAGCTCACCAACTTCCAGACCCGCGACTTCGAGGCGGGCCTGGCCAAGGCTGCGGCCAGCGGCGCGGTGTTCAACCAGAGCCTCGACGACGTGCTGATCGGGATGGGTCTCCTGCGCAACCGCAACATCGACGCGTCGAGCTCGGCCACCGCGCTGCGCGAGGCGACCCGCCGAGTGGGCTCGGACCAGCGAGCCCAGCAAGCTGTCACCAGCGCTGGCATCCAGGTCTTCGATCAGAGCTCGGGCCGCATGCGCTCGATGATCGACATCATGAGCGAGTTCGCCGACCGGACCCGCGACATGAGCGAGGAGGAACGCAACCGGCGGGTGGTAACCGCGTTCGGCGCCCGCGGGCTCCTCGCCTTCAACGCGGTCATGAACGCGAGCTTCACCACCATGCGCGACGGCGCGGAGGTGACTCTGCGAGGAGCAGAGGCCATCGCGGGGCTGCGCCGGGAGATGACCGGCGCCGAGGGCACGGCCGCGAGCTTCCGCGAGCGGCTCCTCGACACCTTCGAAGGGCAGAAGACGCTGCTCAAGGGCACGCTCCAGACCTTCGCCGTGGTCCTCGGCGAGCCCTTCGCCGCCGTGTTCAAGCCCATCGTGCGGGTGATCGTCAACGTGCTCAATGCCATCTTGCGGGCGTTCCAGGCCATCCCGGCACCCATCAAGAAGATCTTCGCCGGCCTGGTGGTCGCGGTGGGCGGCTTCCTCATGCTCGTGGGCGGGGTCATCGCGGCCAAGGCTGCCATCGCCTTGCTGGCCATCGCCTTCAAGGCGCTCGGGATCACCATCGGCGGCATTCTCGCGACCCTGCTTCCGGCGATCCTGATCGTCGCCGTGCTCGGCGCGGTGGTCGCGGCCTTCGTGGTCGCGTTCCGGCGCAACGTCGGCGGCATCGCCGACTTCGCCAGGCGCGTGTGGGAGCGGGTGACGCTGTTCTTCAACGGCCTGAAGCAGCTCTTCGAGCAGGGCGGGTTCTCCGGGGCCGTACGCGAGGAACTGAACCGCGCCGAGAACCAGGGGCTCAAGCGCTTCCTGATCTCGCTCTACCAGATCGTCTATCGCATCCAGCAGATCTGGGAGGGGTTCAAGGCGGGCTTCACCCGCACCATCGAAGAAGCGCGGCCGGTCTTCGAGTACCTCGTCGCTGCCTTCTCGGAGCTGGGCCAGGAGATCGCCGGCATCTTCAGCGGCTTCACGGGCGGGGCGGCGTCGCTGCCGAGCGCCGAGTTTCGCAGCTTCGGCGAGGTCGCGGGCTCGGCCATCGCCACCGTGGTGAAGTGGCTGGCCAAGCTCGTCGCCATCTTCGCCCGCATCACCGGCGGCATCATCGCCGGGTTCCGCTCGATGATGGAGTACATCGGCCCGGCCTTCGAGGTGGTGGGCGAGGCGCTCGGCGACCTGAAGAACGCCTGGAACACGCTCACCGGCTCGACCAGCGACTCCACCTCGGCCACCGACGAGTCCACGAGCTCGTGGCGCTCGCTCGGCGAGTTCCTGGGGCAGGTGTTCGGCGGCATCGTCACGGTGATCACCCTGGCGCTCGGTGGGCTGATCAAGATCATCACCGCCGTCATCTGGGTGGTAAACGCGGTCAAGGACGCCTTCGTCATTGCCGGCACCTGGATCGGCGAGACGGCGGCCAAGATCTACCTCTGGTTCACGGAGACCCTGCCCAACGCCATCTCGTCGGCCATCGACACGGTGGTCGGCTTCTTCCGCGCCATCGGGCAGTTCTTCGTGGGCATCGGCCGCTGGTTCAAGAACCTCTTCCGCAGCATCGCCGATGGCATCATGAGCTTCCTCCAGCCCGTGGTGGACTTCTTCCGCGGCGTGGGCCGGGCCATCAAGGCGGTGTTCGACGGGATCCGCGACCTGGTGATCCGCATCCTGCGGCGCATCCCGGACGCGCTCCTGCCCGCGAGCCTCGAGCGGCTCAAGCGCACGCCGCTCTCGACCGAGGTGCGCACCGAGGACGAGTTCGCCGCCGTGGGCCGGACCGAGGCCACCGCGGCGCGCTCCGAGGCCGCGACGTCCTCGATGCCGTCGAGCGCCGAGGCCACGGGTCGCATGAACGAATTCGCCCAGCTCGAGGCCAACATGATGGCCTTCGCAAATTCCCAGGCGCGCGAGCGCGGGCAGCAGCCACCCTTCCAGATCAACGTCCAGGTGGACGGCGAGACCATCGCCCGGGCCACCCACAACGCGGGCTCCGACGCGGCGGGGAGGTCGTTCTCGCCGGTGCCGGCCTACTGAGGTGACGATGGGTATCGAGCTCGCCATGGTCGCTCCTCCCCGCTGCGTGCTCGTCAACGTGACCACGGGCGAGTCCATGGAGTGCCTGCTCAACCCGACGCAGCTCTCGGAGAAGCTCCAGGTCAACTGGAACCGCCTGGCCGTGCCCGGGCTGTCGCACCAGGTGCTGCAGTTCCAGTCCACGGGCAACCGCCAGCTCTCGGGCGTCGAGTTCTACCTCGACCGCTTCTTCGCCGTGGAGCAGCCGGGCGAGCCGGACATCATGGAGTTCCGGAGATTCCTGCGGGCGCTTACCGTGCCGCCCGAGGGAACCGAGGACGTCGCGAGCACGGCGCCGCCGCGGGTGCTCGTCATCTGGCCCGAGGTCATCACTGTCGAGGCGGTGGTCACCGACGTCGAGTTCCAGTACCGCCAGGTAGCCGTCGATGGCACGGTCCTCGTCTACGCGGCTACCGTGGGCTTCGAGGAGATCCTCGACGCGCGGGTGACCTCCGAAGCCCTGCGGGAGGAGGTGTAGCCGTGCCGCCGCGCGTGGGCTCCCGCCACAGCTTCACCTTCGGTGTCCACGACGCCGACGGCGTGCTGCACCTGACGGAGCGCGAGCCGTACCGGTTCAAGGCGCACACCGACAACCGCGTCCACGTCGTGGTCCAGGGCGACACGCTCTGGGACCTCGCGGGCCGCTACTTCGCGCCGTTGCCTCGGGCCTGCGGCTTCTGGTGGGCCATCGCCGACTACCAACCCGACCCCATCGTGGACCCGACGCTCGGGCTCGAAGCGGGTCGGCGCCTCTTCATCCCCTCGCTGCGCGTGCTCACCGACGTGATCCTCGGCGAGGCCGGACGGAGGTCGCGCGGATGAACCCGATCATCGACCGCAGCGCCCCCGGGGTCCGCATCACGCTGCTCGCCGACGAGCGCGCCGAGAGCGGCGAGCCGCTCGAGCTCGGTGGCCGCATCATCGGCTTCACCTTCGACGACGCCGAGAGCAAAGCCGACAAGCTCTCGCTCCAGCTCGACAACCAGGACCTGTCGATCTTCGACCGCGAGGACCTGATGGGCGGGGCCACGCTGGAGGTCTCCTGGGGCTACCAGGGCAACATGGCCGTGCCGCGCCGGGTGGTGGTCAAGAAGCTCAAGGGCTTCACCACGCTCGAGGTCGAGGGGCAGGCCCTCTCGACGTTGATGAACCGCGAGGCCAAGACCCGGAGCTGGGAGAACGTGACCCGCTCGGCGGTGGTCCGGCAGATCGCCGAGGAGCACGGCTACGAAGGGCAGTTCATCGACGTCGAGGACACCGGCGAGGTGCTCGACGTCATCAACCAGACCGCCGAGACCGACGCGCGCTTCCTGCGGCGGCTCGCTGCCCGGGAGGAGTTCGAGTTTTACGTGGACGACGGCGGGTTTCACTTCCACGAGCGGCGGCAGGAGGCCGCGCCCACTCACGTCTTCACCTGGTACTCGGACCCGGGCCGGGGGGACATCCTGTCGGTCAACGTCGAGTCGGATCTCATCAAGCGCGCCGGCCGCGTGACCGTGCGCGGCCGCGACCCGATGAGCCGCTCGACCATCGAGAGCTCGTCGAGCAACGACACCGCCGGCCGCGCGACTCTGGCCGAGGTGGTCGAGGTGGTGGACCCGGAGAGTGGCTCCACCTCGCTCGAGACGCGCAACGCCACGGCGAGCGTGCATCCGACCTCGGCGCCCACCGCGGGCCGGGCCGCGCGCGAGTCCGCGGCCAGGTTCCGCCGCGCCGAGCGGGCCACAGTGAAGCTCTCGATGCAGGTCGTGGGTGACCCGACCCTGCACGCCAAGAGCATCGTCGAGGTGCGCGGCATCTCCGGGCTGCTGTCGGGCAAGTACTACGTCACCGGGGTCAAGCACGTCGTCTCGTCCTCGGGCTACACCTGCGAGCTCAAGCTCACCCGTGATGGGCAGGGTCGCCGCGCCCGGCAGGTCGGCCGCGAGCAGCGGGGCGAGCGCAACACCAGCCGACCGCGCACCGACGGCGAAATGACCCAGGTCGAGGCCGTTGACCCGGAGACCGGCGCGACCCGCATCGAGTACCGCCGCGACGGCCGCCGCATCGGCTACGACGACCCCGAGGCCGGGATGAGCGTGATGGAGTAGCCATGTCCTACAGCCAATTCGACGACGACATCGGCGCGCACGACACCCGGCTCCCGGGCATGTACGTGGGCTATGTCACCCATCGCAACGACCCCGAGAAGCTCGGCCGGGTGCGCGTGTGCATTCCCGGCGTGCTCGAGCCGTTCAGCGCTTGGGCCTGGCCGCTCGGCACCGCGGGTGGCGGCTTCAAGGACCGCGGCTTCTTCGCAGTGCCCGAGGAGGGGGCCGAGGTCGCGGTCTTCTTCAACCAGGGCGACGTGGACGCGCCCTACTACCTGTCAGCGCACTGGGGCAAGCCGGACGGCGAGAGCGAGGTGCCCGAGGAGGCCCAGAAGGACCCGCCCGACAACCGGGTCATCGCTACGCCGACCTTCCGCATCGAGCTCGACGAGTCGGACAAGGGCAAGAAGCTCAAGCTCACCAACCGCAAGACCGGCGACCACCTGCTCTTCGACGCGGAGGAGAACACCATCACGCTCGAGGGAACCACGGCGATCACCATCCGCGCGGTCGGCGCGATCAGCCTCGAGGCGGCGCAGGTGACCATCGCCGGCCGGGCCGTGCGCCCGGTCGCGGATCCCATCTGAAGGAGGCGGCCGTGGCCTTGCCCATCTGCATCGAGATCCCAGAAATTCCCGACCCCTTCAACCTGACGCTGCCGGGCGGGATTCAGATCGAGCACATCAACCTGATGGAGGTGATCCAGCCCGCGCTCACCCCGCTCGTGCCGATCTTCGACATCATCGACACCGTGGTCGCGGTCTTCAACTGCATCAAGGCCATCCCGGACACGCTCGGTCCGCCGCCGGACCCGACCGCCATCGCGGCTTGCCTGCCGGACCTCGCCGAGAAGGTGGCCAAGCTCCTCAAGCTCATCCCGCAGCTCTCGATCCCGCTTACCATCATCGGGCTCATCGACCTGGTGATCGACACGCTGCTCCGGGCGCGCAGCGAGATCATGCACCTGCAGCAACAGATGCAGCAGATCCTCGGGGTCATCGACCGGGCCACGAACCTCGACGACGCGGGGCTGATGGCCATCGCCCAGTGCGCCCAGGCGAACGTGGCGCAGGAGGCGGCGAACGTGGGCAAGAGCCTGGCGGCGCTCGGCAAGCTCATCGGCCTCATCAACCTGTTCATGGGCATGGTGGGCGGGCCCGAGATCCCGGACCTGTCGAACCTCGCGGGCCGGCCGCTCGACGACGTGGTCCCTCCGCTCAACGCAATCGTCGACGCGCTCAAGACTGCCCGCGACGCGGTGCCGGTGCCATAGGAGGGACGCGATGAACGACCACGAGAGCCAGAGCCGGGGCCTGTTGGTCCCGTTCAGGAGGGACAAGAAGCGGGACTTCGCGTCCGACACCGGTGCGGACCTGCTCGGGTCGAAGGTGCTTCAGGCGCTCATGACCTGCGGGGCCACGCCGCGCTCGTCGGGCGAGCTGCCCTGGCGCACAGCCTTCGGCGCCGGCCTCGATCTCCTGCGCCACCAGCGCAACGACGCGGCTCTGGCCGAGCTCGCCCGGGTGCAGGTCCGGGACGCCCTCAAACGCTGGGTCCCCGAGGCCGAGCTGGTGGAGGTCTCGGTCAGCCGAGAAGACGCCTCACTGCTTCTGCGGGTGCGGTTCCGTCCAGCGAGACGGGCCGGTCGCGGCGACGAGCAACCCGGCGAGGTGACGCTGGCGATCGAGGCCTGAGCCTGTCCCCGCCAGGGCCCCTCCGGGCTTTGCCCCTTTGGAGGTGAGACCCGTGGCCGTGCTTCCGACCAGCCTCGACTACACGGACAAGGACTTCGACGCCCTACGGGCGCGGCTCATCGCGCTCGTGAAGAGCGTCTTTCCGGACTGGTCCGACTTCTCGGTCGCGAGCTTCGGCAACCTGCTCATCGAGATGTACGCGTTCGTCGGGGACGTGCTGACCTTCTACCTCGACAACCAGGCGCGCGAGTCGCGCCTCTCCACCGCGACCCAGCGCAAGAACGTCATCGCGCTCGCCCGCATGCTCGGCTACAAGCTCCACGGCGCTCAGGCCGCGACCGCCGAGGTGCTGCTGAAACTCGCGCGGCCACCGTCGGCGGACGTGGTCATCCCCGCAGGCACGGTCGTCCGTACCCAGGAGGTGACCGAGCCGGTCCGCTTCCAGCTCCTCGCCGACGTCACCATCCCGGCCGGCGCCGACCCGCCGGAGGTGCTGTGCGTGGTCGAGAGCTCGGAGACCCGCACCCAGCTCTTCGACGCCCGGGGGCTCGTAGATCTCGACATCCTGCTCGACCACGCGCCCTACCTCGACGGCTCGGCTGTGGTCTCTGCGGCCAACGGCGCCTACGTCGAGCAGGACAGCTTGCTCGGCTCCGAGCCCAACGACCGGCACTTCATGGTCTTGGTGGACCAGAACGACCGGGCCACCATTCGCTTCGGTAACGGCACGAGCGGCGCGCCGCCCACAGGCACGGTGCAGATCGCCTACAAGACCGGCGGCGGGGCGGGCGGCAACGTGGACGCCGGCAGGCTCGTGGTCATCGAGGGCGCCTTCGCCGATGTCCACGGTCACCCGGTGCAGATCTCGGTCACGAACCCGTCGCCGGCAACGGGTGGTGCCGACCGCCAGGGCGTGGCCTCGGCCAAGCTGCTCGCGCCCGAGAGCCTGCGCACCCTCACCCGCACGGTCACTCGTGAGGACTTCGAGGTCAACGCGCGCCGGGTGCCGGGCGTGGCCCGGGCCTTGATGCTCACCTCGAACGAGGACACCTCGATCGACGAGAACGCGGGCATCCTCTACGTCATCCCCGAGGGCGGCGGCCTGCCCACGGTCGCGCTCAGGAACCTCGTCCTGGCCCAGGTCACCGACGTCTACCCGCACACGCTGACCTTCCAGGTCGCGGTGCAGAGCCCCGTCTACCGCAACGTCGACGTCGAGGCGCGCATCTACCTGCGCCAGGGTCACGCCAAGGCCGCGGTGCGCGACCGGGTGAAGGCGAACCTCCAGGCCATGTTCCGGGTGAGCGAGCCGGACGGCACGCCAAACCCGCTCGTGGACTTCGGCTTCAACATCAAGGACGCGGACGGCAACCCGGTGGGTGAGATCGCCTGGTCCGACGTGTTCAACGTCATCCGCGACACCACGGGCGTGCGCAAGGTCGGCGACCGCCATGGCGATCTCAAGCTCAACAACCTGCCCGCGGACGTGCGGCTGGGGATCAAGGAGTTCCCGCTGCTCGGTAACGTGACGCTCATCGACGGCGACACGGGGAGCTACCTCTGATGGCCATCTCGAACCCGAGCTTCGAGGATGCGGGAGCCGCGCCGGGCCTGGCCGAGCACTGGACGCTGCGGACCGCGACCGCTCTGGAGCGGATCGCCGGCTTCGGTCCCGACCCGTACTGCGCCTGGGAGGACTTCGAGCGCTGGTTCGACCTCGTGCTCTCGCTTGGCCCCGGCGACGTGGCGATCGCCTTCTTCGACCCGCTCGCCGAGGGCTACGAGGACTTCGAGGAGGCCTGGGACAACGACTTCTTCATGACCGAGCTGCCGAGCGGCCAGGTCGTCACCGCGTCCTTCGGCGGCGACGCGGTCGAAGACCTGGAGGATGGCTGGGACAACGTGTCCTACGCCTGGGCCTGGGAAGAGGTCGCGGCCGTGACCGGAGTCTTCGACGGCGAGCCCCGCGAGGACTTCGAGGACCAGTGGCGCTCGAACCAGAGCTACGCCTGGTCGTGGGGCTCGGTCACTTCCCAGGCGGCGATGTTCGACGGCGGCACCCAGAACCGCGAGGACTTCGAGAACGACTGGAGCGCCGCCAGCACCATCTGAAGGAGACGAGCATGGCCGAAACCGATTGGACCTACCTCAACGACGGGCTCGACATCGCCACCGTGGACCGGGGCGTGACCGCGGGCATCGCCCGGCCGCCCGGCGGCGGGAGCTTCCTTTTCGCCTTCAACTCGCTCGCCGCCGTGCAGGGCGCGGTCGCACTCTTCGCCAACCTCGTGGACTTCGCGCCCATGGCCAAGGGCGGCTCGATCCGCGGCTGCGTGCAGCGAGGCCCGGGCGGCGGCCCCACGGGCTTCTCGCCCTTCCTGTACCTGTGCTGCCAGGGCAACTCGGTCAACGACACGGCCTACCTGCTCGGCCTCTCCGACGACGACCCGCACCGCATCGTGCTGCGCAAGGGCATGGTCGGCGCCGGCATCCCGGACTCGGAGGGGGCGAACGTGCTCCTCGCCTCGGGCGAGAGCTTCGCGCAGGCCACCTGGCTGCACCTCAGGCTCGACGCGATCGTGAACCTGAACGGCGACGTGGTCCTCAAGGTGTTCCGAAACGACCTCGTCGCCCATCCGCTCGGCACCGCCCCCGACTGGCAGCCGGTCTCGGGCATGGCCGATTTCATCGACGACCACCTGGGAATCAACAGCGGCAGCCAGCCGCTCACCTCGGGGCGCGGCGGCTTCGGGGTGACGGTCAAGGATGTCACGCGGCGCTGCTTCTTCGACCACCTCGAGCTGTTGAGGCAGGTCTGATGGAGCTCGACGCCTTCACGAGCCGCCTCGGTCTGGGCCAGGGACGGATTGCGCCGGTCAACGCTGCGCCGGCCTCGGGCGACCACCTGTTCGTGCTGGGCGAGGACGAGACCGGACGGTTCTTCGACCTCGCACCCGGTGACCAAGCGGAGGTCGTGCAGGACACGGACCTCACCGACGTGGCTCTCGTCCGCGCCCACCTGCGGCTGCGGGTTCCCGCGAGCCTGCCGACCACGCACTTCTGGGAGGCGTCGATCGTCGTGGACGGCGTGAAGGTAGCCCGAGCCAACTGTCGTGCCGGACGGGAGCGTCTGCTCACCGACCTCGCGGCCAACGTCTCGAAGCTCACGGGCCTGCACGAGATCGGTGTGCGGCTCGAGCTCGTGGAGGTGTAGATGCCGCTCTTCGAGCTGCCGGCACTCTACGCCGACAACATCGCGGCCATCGTCACGGTCGAGCGGCTCGTGCTCGTCAACCGCGACCCGGGTCCGGCAGAGATGGGCGTGCCGCTCGATTGGTCGATCGCCATCGAGGTGCTCGACACCGGATCGGACGGCGTAGATCGCTCGGCGACCCGTGTCTGGGTGGACGGCGTGCTCGCATTCGACGGTGGGGCGGCGCCCGAGCTACAGCCCGACTTCGACGGGCCGAGGGCCGAGGTCGTAGAGACCGCGGACACCCTGCGCATCGTGATCGTTCCGACCACTCCCTTTGCCAGCGAGGCCGAGGTCGAAGTGCGCGTGGTCTCCGCGACGGTCGGCGGCAGCCACGCGCTCGACGAGAGCTACGCGTTCTTCGCCGAGGACCGCACCGCGCCCAGGGTGCTGGCGGCGCAGGCGACCAGCCCGACCACCGTGCAGATCGGCTTCGACGAGGACGTGGTCGTGACCAACCCCGAGGGCTTCGTGTTCGCGCCGCGAGCCTTCCCGGCCGTCCCGGTGCTGGCGGTCGGCACCTCGGCTCAGGGCTCGGTGGTCACGGTCGAGCTCGACACCGAGATGACCCCCGACGTGCTTTACGAGGTCGTGGTGTCGGGCATCGCCGACCTTCGAGGCAACCCGGTCCTCGAGCCCTACCACCGCGCGGTCTTCGCCGGCTTCAGGCCCGCGCGCCCGCCGAGCCGGCGCTTCGACATCTGGTCCATGCTGCCCCGACACAACCGCCGCGGGGACGCGACCGGGGATCTGCGGCGCTTCGTCGCCTGCCTTCAGGAGGCGCTCGACCTGGTCCTCGCCGAGGCCGACCGCTTCGCCGACGTGTTCGACATCGAGCGGGCGCCCGAGGCGTTCCTCGACCTCATCCTCCAGGATCTCGGCAACCCGTTTCCGTTTGAGCTCGACGTGCTCGGCAAGCGGCGGCTCGCCTCGGTGCTCGTGGAGATGTACCGCCAGAAGGGGACCGAGGCCGGCATCGAGAACGCCATCCGCTTCTTCCTCGGCATCGACGTCACGGCGATCACCCCGTTCACGGGGACCACCCTGGTGCTCGGAGAGTCCGAGCTGGGCGTGGACTGGGAGCTCGGCCCCTCCGACCGCTTCGCCCGCTACGCCTTCGACGTCGAGGTGGACGTGCCGCTCACCGTCACCGAGCGCCGCCAGATCCGGGCCATCGTGGACTACCTCAAGCCCGCCCACACCCACTTCGTCGACCTGATCGAGCCCGGCGCGCCGATCGCCTACGACCACTGGGAGCTGGGCATCAGCGAGCTGGGGGAGACGACCGACCTGCACTGACGTCCCCCCTGTCCCCGTCCGGCGCCCCCGAGGCTTTGCCCCTCTGGAGGCAGACTGCCCAAGGAGCGCCGGATGGCTGGACGAACGGATTACTTTTTTCGCCAGAAGGTTACGGAGGCCGAGCTGGACCTGGCCTTCGAGCTGCTGGAGCTGGCCGACCGCAACCTGGCCGCGGACATCGGGGTCTACGGCATCATCAGCGGGGCCGAGCCCACACCCCACTCGCCGGTCCCGAATCTCACCGTCGACCTGACCGCGCCTGCCCGGGCCTACGACAACCTGGGCCAGCGCATCTTCTTCGGCACGGGCCAGGTGGTGGACTGCTCGGTGGACCTCACCGGCATCCCGACCGAGGTGCCCGTCGCCGGCCAGGAGCGCTGGCTCGGGCTGTTCCTGCGCTTCGACCGTCTCCTTTCGGACCCGCGCACCGACGGCAACTCCCAACAGGTGTTCTTCCGGCGCGACGAGTCCTTCGAGGTCGTGGTCCGCCAGGGGCCGCTGGGGCCGGTGGGCGGCGCCTCCAAGGTGCCGCTCATGCCCGACGAGCTGCTCGTCTGCGACGTGCTGCGCAAGAACGCCCAGACCCAGATCCTGGCTCCGGACATCGACGTCACCCGGCGCCAGGCCTTCATCTTCGCCCAGGGCGATGCGGTCGAGATCGTGAGCGGCGTGTGGAGCGTCCTCGCGCCCGCCGTGGACACGGTGCAGGCCGCGCTCGACGAGATCGACTCCGAGCTGGCCGGCCACTTCGGCGGCTCGGCACGACGCCATCCGGCGAGCGACATCGACTACACGCCCCACGGCTTCGTCGCCGCCGGCAACGTGCAGGCCGCCCTCGACGAGGTGGTGGACGACCTCTCGGCGACCACCGCCGGCAATCCGGGAGCCCAGCGGGTGGGCGCGGACGCGGTGAGCGGCACCCCGCACGCGCTCACGGCGAGCAACGTGGACAGCCACCTCTCGCAGATCCTCGGATGGCTCAACGCCCACCTCGCCGCCGCGTCCGGCGCGCACAACGCGAGCGCTATCGCCGCTGCCGTTCACAGCTATATCGCCGGCACGACCGTTCAGGCGCAGCTCCAGGAGATCGTGAGCGATCTGGCCCTGCAGACCGCGGGCTCGGCGGGCGCCTCGCGCATCGGCGCGGACGCGGTCTCGGGCAGCCCGAACGCCCTCGCCGCGGGGACGGTCGACAGTCAGCTCGCGGAGCTGCTCGCCGACGGCAACAACCACGTCGGCGCGACGAGCGGTGCGCATGCGGCCTCTGCCATCTCGGTCGCCGACTCGGGCGGCAACCTCACCGCCTCCAACGTCGAGAGCGCGCTCGCCGAGATCCTCGACGCCTTCGAGGACGACCACTACCGGGGGAACGAGAGCAACTCTGGCCAGCACCGAGCGATCCGTCAGCCCAACTTCGGATCGGGCAAGGTCCTGCTCTGGGACGCGGTCGGAGTCGGATCCAACGCCTCGCACTTCCGGGTTCACGCCGACAGCGACTCGATCTGGTTCACGGTCAACGCCTTCTGGAACGGCAGCGCCTGGCAGCGCGACCTCGCCGGCAACTACGCCGGCGGCTTTCGCTTCTCGCGGACCGCCTTCGAGATGTTCCACGACAACAGCTTCACGCTGACCTTCACCGACTGGACTCGGACCTGGCGCTTGCCCATGAGCGGCACGGTCAACTCGGCCTTCGAGATGACCGGCTCGACCACCGAGGTGGGGCGCCTCGGCTACGAGATGCACAACACCTACAACGCCACGCGGAACATGGCGGTCGGTGGCGCGAACACCTTCCGCTCGCGCTTCCCGTCCACCCCGTCGTCGATCACGTTCTCGGAGACCAGCAGCTTCAACTCCGGTGGTGCGCCGAGCCTGTGGGACGCCGACCGCGATGGCTTCGGCTTCTTCGACTACGTCAACGTGGCCGCCAACACGACCCTTTACTGGTTCGGCACCTACACCGCCGTCGCCTGAGGAGCAGCCATGCCCATTCGTGAAATCAGAGCCGACGACTTCGACCAGGAGTGCAGCAAGTGCGGCAGCATCGTCGCCGTACCGCTGACCGCCATCGCGGCGGGCATCTCCCGCAGCGGGCAGATGAACCCGAACGTCGTGGCCATGCCGGTCTGCGCGACCTGCGGCGCGGCCGAGTTCCTGCTGCGCTCCCCCGACGTGGAGGAGCACCCCTCCCAGGGCAGCTACGGCCACAAGCACAAGCTGCTCGTGGACAAGCTGCACGCCAAGCTCGTCCAGCAAGGGCGGGTCGCGGAGGGGCTGACGCCCGAGCAAGTGCCGACCAAGGAGCCGCCCGCCGCTGTCATGGACAAGTGGTTCAAGGACGGCCTCAAGCTCCCGCCGCCGCCGTTCCAGGACGAGTCCGGCCGCAGCGAGCCGAAGTAGGAGGAGGCCGGTGAACACTCGTACCTTCATCGTCGGCGGCAAGGAGATCGAGCCGCCGCCCGACCTCGACGTCGTCAACTTCAACGACGCGAGCGTCCATCGCTTCCGCGGCAGGGACCGCACGGGCAAGCCCGTCACCGAGTTCGTCATCCACGAGACGGTCACGCGCTCGGCCGCCGACACCGTGGTCGTGCTCAAGAAACGGCGGCTCGGCGTCCATCTCATCCTCGATGAGCACGGCCGCTTCACCCAGCACGGGGATCTTGCCGACGACCGGCTGGCGCACGCGAGCCAGCACAACGGCCCGTCGATCGGCATCGAGGTCGTCACCCCGTACTACCCTGCGTACCTCAAGCCCGGCATGGCCTGGTCGACCGTCATCGGCGCGCCCTGGGCCCACAAGAAGAAGTACGTGCTGCCGACGCCGGCGCAGGCCGAGGCGGTCGCGCGGTTCGTCGAGTGGGTGACCTCGCCCGCGTCGGGCCTCTCCATCCCACGAACTTGGATCGGTCTTCACGGCACCGCGCTCGCGATGGGCCAGATCGAGAGCGCCGCCAAGCTCAAGCCCGGCCTCTACGCCCATCACTACTTCGGACACGCCGATGGCGCCTGGCTCGTGCTCTATGCCTGGCTGCGCCTCGAGGCCGGCCTCACACCGGACGTTGCATTTGACGAAGCGGTGCAGCGCGCGACGGGCGAGCGCCGGCGAGTGGATCTCTCGGACCTCATCACGGCGGCCGCGCCGAAGGAGTAGCCCATGGACCCGAGCGCGTTCTCCAGCATCGCCGAGGTCTTGAAGGCCACTGGTCCGTACGGCTTGGTCGCCGTTCTGGGATGGGCCTTCTGGCGGGTAAACGAGAAGAAGGACCGCGAACTGAAGGACCTGCACGCGACCGTGGTGAAGATGGCCGAGGCGCAGACCGCCGCCATCACCAAGGTCGAGGCTGCGCTGGTCGCACTCAAGGAGGCGATCCGCGAGATGCGCGCGGGGTGAGGCGATCCGGGGACCGCTCCTGGTGCGATTTCTCGCGCCCCTCCCGCCGACGTCGAATGTCCCGCTGCCAGTTCCCGCGTGATTTCCGCGACCTGCGCGACCGATTCAACCCATCGAAAATGCTCGGGAAATCGACAGAAAGACCTTGAGGTTCTGCCCGCGCAACGCCTGTATGTCCATGAGGCGCCGGGATGGGCCCGGACCCGAAGGAGGACGCGAAGATGGACCCCACGACGACCAGGCGAGAGACGGAGATCGAGGACGAGGCCGTCGCCGGCGCGAGCGATGACGAGGCCGACGAGGAGCGCGAGGACCTCAGCGAGCAGGAGCTCGAGGAGCTGCTCACGCAAGCCATCGAGTGCTTCGCCGACGAGGGCGAGATGCCCTGCGCGCACATCCGGACCTTCGAGGACGCCGGGGTGCTGACCATGAACCGCGGGCTGGTGGTGCGGATCGGCGACGCCGAGTTCCAGCTCACCATCGTCCGCAGCCGGTAGGGAGGAACACCATGAAGAAGGCCACCGCCATCATCCTGGCCCCGAGCATCGAGCCCCACGACGACCCGCGCCGGGTCATCGGCCGCCGCACCCGCTACCACGGCGACGAGCATCGCTACTTGCGCGGCCACGAGGTCGCGATCGTGGCGGTGCTCAAGGACGCGCTGCGGGTCGAAGAGCACGCCTACCTCACCGACGACGACGCGATCGCCCGCGCGGGCGGCGTGACCGCCTTCGACCGGATCGAGGTGGCGCCCTGGATCGAGAAGGAGGGCCGCTTCAGCTTCGCCACCAGCGACCCGAAGGCGGTGGATCTGGAGGTCTTCGCGCACCTCGCGAAGAGGAACGACTGACCGAAACCCGCCCGGTGCTCCTCGCCGGGTGGTCCGGCGGGGACGCCGGCCCAGACCGAACGAGGAGGACGACATGAACAAGGAGATCAGGAAGCAGGTGAAGGCCCTGGAGAAGCTGCGGCTGCCCGAGCTGCGGGCCCGCTACGCCGAGGTCCTCGGCGAGGAGACGAGGGCGCCGAATCGCACCTACCTCATCCGGCGCATCACCGAGGCGCTGGAAGCATGCGCAGCCGAGGCGCCCGAGCAGAACCCGGCCGAGCCCCAGGAGGCGCCCGTCGAGACGGCGCAGCACACCGAGGAGACGGCGGCGGCGAGCGTGGATACCAGCGACGCCACCGAGCTCAGCAAGCTCCCCATCGCCGAGCTGCAGGCCCGCTACCTCGAGGTCGTCCAAAGGCCAACTTCGTCGGAGCATCGCCGTTACCTCATCTGGAAGATCCGAGAGGCGCAGAAGGGCCGCATCCCGGTCGGACCGCGGGGCAGCCGACGCGCCGACGGCGAGGCGCTCGACTTCAAGGTCCTGCCGCTGCGCATGGAGGCCGACCTGGTCGCGAAGCTGGACGAGGCCCGCGAGCGCCTGGGCCTCAAGAGCCGCATGGAGCTGCTGCGCCGGTCCATCCACCTCTTCCTGGCCCGCGAGGGCGAGGCCGAGGTCGCCGCGCTCTTCGCGCCGGAGGCGTAGATGGCCGGCGACTACGACAAGCGCCGCCTGGTCGAGTGGCTGCGGGCCGAGATCCAACGCCAGACCGGGCGGCGCTACGACCGCCTCGACCTCGACTCGCTCGACACCGTGAGCCTCCGCGAGCTCCAGCGCCTCCTGCGCGACCTCGACGCCGAGCAGCGGATGGCCGTCCAGCGTGCCCGGATCTGCCCCTGGCGCACGCCGTGAGCCCGCCCCCGGGCGGAAACGGCCGATCCCCTCCGGCCGTAACTCGGCGGAACCTTGTCACTACTCAAGTACTTGAAATAGTGTTCTTTTCCTCGATTTCGACCTGGACTTCCCCGCCGAAGGAAGCCTGTATGTCCTCAGGATGAGGACGATGCAACACATCGAAAACGAAGGAGAAAACGCGATGAGGACGCTCCGCTTCGGCATCGAGATCGAGACGGTCGGCCAGACCCGCGAGCGGGTGGCCCAGGCCATCCAGCGGGTGGTCGGCGGCACCACCAGCCACGTGGGCGCGCCCTTCAGCTACGACCCCTGGCACGTCACCGACGCCCGCGGCCGGACCTGGAAGGTGGTGGCCGACAGCAGCCTGAACGCCAGCCGCGACCGCCAGGCCGAGGTGGTCAGCCCGGTCCTGACCTACGAGGACCTGCCGGAGCTGCAGGAGATCGTCCGGGCCCTGCGCGCCGCCGGCGCCAAGGCCGACAGCAGCTGCGGGATCCACGTCCACGTCGAGGCTGCCCGATTCGGCGCCAAGGGCCTGCGCAACCTGGTCAAGATCGTCAACAAGCAGGAGCGGCTGATCGAGCACGCCCTCGGGATCAGCGAAGCCCGCCGCGCCCGCTGGTGTCGGGGCATCGACCAGGCCTTCCTGGACAAGATCGAGAAGCAGCGCCCGCGCGACCTCGAGGACATCAACCGCGCCTGGTACGGCTACCACAACACCGCGCCGATCCACTACGACGCCTCGCGCTACCACGGGGTCAACCTGCACAACGTCTGGTTCCGGGGCACGGTCGAGTACCGCTGGTTCGACGGCACGCTCCACGCGGGCAAGATCAAGGCCTACATCCAGTTCGTCCTCGCGCTCAGCGCCAAGGCCATGCGGGCGCGGGCGAGCAGCAGCAAGCGTCGCGAGTTCAACCCGGACACGGCCCGCTACGACTTCCGCGTGTTTTTGCTGCATCTGGACCTGATCGGCGACGAGTTCAAGACCGCCCGGTTGCACCTGATGGCGAACCTCAACGGCTCGGCAGCCTGGAAGCACGGGCGGCCCGAGCAGCAGCCGGCCGCGTGAAAGGAGGGGGCACGATGAAGCAGACCCTGTACTTCGCCTACGGCTCGAACCTGGATCCGGCCCGGATGCGCCGACGTTGCCCCACGGCCACGCCGGTCGGCCCGGCCACGCTGTGGGGCTGGCGGCTCGCCTTCGGCGGACACAGCCGCGCCTGGGGCGGCCCGGTGGCCACCGTGGTGCGCGCCACGGACGAGCGGGTGGACGGGCTCCTCTACGAGCTGGCCCTCGGGGAGCTGGCCGACCTCGATCGCGTCGAGGGACACCCGCTGAGCTACCGGCGCAAGCGCCTGCGCGTGGTCGATGGCCGGGGGGGGGAGCGCCGAGCTCACGTCTACATCCTGCCGGTGGCATGGGAAGCGCCTCCCGCGCCCGACTACCTCGGCGTGTTGTGGCACGCCTACCGGCGCCTGGGCTTCGACCGCGACTCCTTGCTCGAGGCGGCGGGAGGTGCGGGATGAGCGCCGGGACCAACGGCAAGACCCGGGTGTTCGTCTACGGCACGCTGCTCAGCGGCGAGCCCAACCACCGCCTCCTGGTCAACGCTGAGCTCGTGGGCGAGGCCAGAACTGAGCCCGCCTTCGACCTGGTGAGCCTCGGCGCGTTCCCGGCTATGGTGGCCGGCGGACGGACGGCGGTTGCCGGCGAGGTGTACGAGGTCGACGCCGCGACACTGGCCGACCTCGACCGGCTCGAGGGCCACCCGCGCTTCTACCAGCGGCGCCGGATCCGGCTCGAGGATGGCGGCGAGGTGCTCGCCTACGTCTTCACCTCCGAGCAGGCGCGGGGCCGGCCGGCGATCGAGAGCGGCAACTGGAGACACGAACGAAAGGAGAGATGGTCATGAGAATCCGAATGCTACGCGACGGGCGCGTCTTCCAGGGCACGCCCAAGCAGATCGTCGAGGCGATGCAGTACATCGCCTTCGGCCAGGAGAACCGAACCCTGGGCGAGTACATCGACTGGCTCGTGGACCAGGTTCAGCGGCTTGAGTCGATTGACCTCAATGTCGAGGGCGAGACCGACGAGGACAAGGCGGCCGCCCTGGTCCAGGCCATGATGGGCAGCGGGCTCGCGGAGAAGATGTAGGCGACCTACTTCGGAACCCGCAGAGAATGGGAGCGTGATCGTGTGAAGCAGTAACGCTTGACATCCATCCGGACCTCAGCTACAAAGCTGAATGGGAGCGTGATCGTGTGACACGCGAGGTTTGGATGGACGCTTCGAGTTACTTGCAGAGCCTTGGAATTGCGCAGCAGCCGGCTGCAACAGCAGCGATCGGCCGCCTTTCCCTCGCGGCTGAGTTCGAGTTCGACAAGCACCGTGGTGTCATCGTTCGCCCGAAGCGCGGCGGCGTGTCGGCCAGATACCTCGAGATGCTCGCCGCCCAGGGCGTGGACCTCGTGGTCGTCGATGGCGCCGTCCCTCTCACGATCTACGGGCGGTCACCAGATGGGACCCAACTCGAGCCGCTGCGGGCCTTGCCCGTGGCGTGCCCCTCGACGTTTCCATCGCCGGAGATGTTCCATGTCTTCGTCGACCTCATTCAGAAGGCGGCGCGCAAGCCCACCGATGCTCTCGACCTCGGCTCTCGGACCCTTGTTTCCAAGATCGAGGACGAGAAGAGAAGCGCGGGGCTGTTCACTCCCACCCTGGCGAAGGATCGCAATCGCGCTGCGCTACGAAAGGTTATCGACACTGCCGTTGGCGTGAAGCTGCCAGCCAGTGGTGCTGCAGCAGAAGCCATGGCCACGATGCTGGCCCTGCTCGCAGGGTACCGGCTGTCACCTCAGTCGGACGATGAGGTGGGGTCGCTGATCGAGTTCGCAGCTCGTCTCGCCGACCCCAAGGCATGGGGCCTGCCGCATCAGATCGCGTTCGCTGCGACCGGGGCGTGGGCCAAGGGCGATCGGACCGTGGTCGCCAGCGCGGTTCCGGGCATCCAGCTCTTGCCGCTTCGGGCAGCGAAGGTCGGCTTGGCCTTTCTCGCACTGCCATCGGCAGCCGAGAACCCGTTGCTCCACTACCTCTTCCCGGACGCGCGGTTTGACGACTCGGATTTCCTGGCCTGGTCGCCTGAGAAGAAGGGCGAGTCACCAGATCGTGTCTTCGTGGTGCCTCCCTTTGGACGATGGGTCACCGCGGCTGACGTGCTGGCCAAGTTCGAGCTGAGCCAGCGCCCCGGCGGCAAGTCGGCATCCCGCGCTTCAGCAGAAACGCTCTACGTCGAACACGCCATGAAGTTGGCGCGCCGAGGGGCCCTGATCGTGGCTGTTCTGCCCGAGGGGCTGCTCTCCAGCGTCGGCCACGCGGAGTTCAGAAGCTGGCTGCTCGAGCGTTCGCAGCTTCTTGCAGTCGTGAGCCTCCCGGCTCGGTCCTGCTTCGCGGGCACGGCCGTCCGTTGCTCGATCCTCTACCTCAAGAAGGTGGCCCCCGTACCGCCCGACTACCCCATCCTCATGCTCGAGGCCGATGAGGATGACCTGGACGATCCGGAAGCCAGATCGAGGCTCGGCGCGGCCATAGCCAACGCTGTGGCGACTGAGGCGCCGCAATGAGAGAGGCAACGGTCCAGCGCTGCCGTTTGGGGAGCCCACATATGCGGCTCGACCCCGCGTTCTACTTCCGCCGTACGGGGCTCCGGAAGCTGCTCGACGATGAGGGGACGAGACATGTGCCGCTTGCTGACATCGTCGCCGAGGTCCACGAGAGTGCCCGACTGCCAGCTGCCCTGGCTGGCACCCCGTTGGTCCGCTTGAGCAACCTGCGCGCATGCGAGTTCGATCTGTCTGGTCTTCAGTGTCTCGACCAGAGCGCGTCGCGTTCGTGGCCGCAGGCTCGCCCTGGTGATGTCCTCTTTGCGCGTTCGGCAGCTCCGTTTCGAGCGGCCGTGGTTCCCGATGATGTGCAGATGCCGATCACGGTATCGCCCGAGATCACGGTGATCCGACCGCGCGGGGCTGTCGTGCCCGAGTACCTCGCCGCACTCCTCTCCACCGAGGCTTACGGCAAGGTGCTGCAGGACCTGTCCTACCGCCGCAGCCCCACGGCGCTACGGCGCCTCCGTCTGCAGGACATCAAGCACCTTCCGGTCCCGCTCCCTGGGCGGAGTCTCCAAGAAGAGATCCGCGCCGCGTACAACTCGGCTGCTCACCTTTCACGGGAATCCCGCGAGGAGATTTCGAGCGTGGTTCGAGCCGTTCATTCGGAGATCGACATCAAGGTCCGATGGCCGCAACTGCCCCGTGACCGACTCGTTGTGCGACGAGCCGAGCTAACCGATCGGTGGGATGTCAGCTTCGCGCACGGCAGATTGATGCGCGCGGCACTGGCTGAAGCAAAGGTCATGGTCCCGCTCTTCACGCTCGCCCGGCCGGTGCCGTCGAGCCTCCGCGGGATCGACGAGGACGACCTGGTCGTCGTCGTAAAAGCGGAGGACATCAACGAATCCAGCTTCCTCGTCGAACGTCCTCGCGCGAGCCGGCTCGCGGAGCTGTCGTCGAGGATGAGGCAGCCGCTCGCGACCGGTGACGTGCTCCTCTGCACGACCGGACAGGGCGAACAGGTGGCGTACCTGGACGAATCGCTGTCGGGGTCGGGGCTGCCCTTGCTCGGGAGCGCAACCTTCACCGCCCTCCGATTTCACGAAACGCCGCGCTTTTACGCGGTGGCATTGGCGCACCCCATCGTCCGAAAGCAGCTCCAGCTCTTGTCTTCAGGGACGGTCCAGCGCTTCGTCAACAAGAGCGATCTCGACGAGCTACTCGTCCCGAGTCTCGGTTCCGTGTGGCGAGAGGATTTCGACGTCCGGCTCGACCGGGCGATCGAGCGCCGGCGTGAGGCCTTGGCCGCGCTCGACCGGCTGCTCGAAGCAGCCCAACGCTTCGTGCAGGAGGGATGGCATTCGTGATCGCGGCCCTCTCCCAGAGCCAGCAGTTTTGGCCCTTTCCGGCTCTCGGGAAGGCTTCCGCCGCGCGTGCGCACATGCCGCGGTGGACACCACGGATCGTGGACAGGGGGGCGATCATGCCGAACATGGACCAGGTCATCCCGCAGGCGACGCAGCTCCCCATCCTCAACCGGCTCGTCGAACTCGTGGTCCTGGGCGAACGGGATCTGCGCTGGCTTCAAGAGAAGATCGGTTTCAAGAGCGACCGCAACGTCTACTACTACATCGAGGCGGCCAGGTGGGCGCGCCTCCTCTCCGAGGGTAAGCAGATCGCTGCGACGGCTCTCGGCCGACGCTACGTCGCCACGCGCTTCGATCCACGGGTCATCCTCGAGGGGATCCGCGGCCGCCCACTCTTCGAGGATGTCATGCGCGCCTCGGGCGGGGAGCCGCCGACGCCAGCGATCGTGGAGACCGTCCTGCGCCGCTGGAGCTTCCGTTACAGCCAGGGCACGCTCGTCCGGCGAGCCAACGACTTCTGCAGGCTCTTCGGTCGCGTGGTCAAGGAGGCAGCGCAACCGCCGGCGAGGCAGCTCGTCACGACGACCTACTGGTGCAGCCCGAGCGAGATCCCCGCGATCGGCGGCACGGCATTGCTCTGGCCGGCGCTGGTCCTCTGTCCGGTGCAGGGTCGGCAGTGCCCCGACGGGGCTCAGCGAACCACCACCGTCGCGCACGGCACCGACAAGCGAGGTAAGGAATGAGGGCGCCGATCACCGAGCGGATTCGTGACCTCGTGCTCCGGCGCGGTCCCATCACGGCCGAGGCGGTGGCCGAAGCCCTGTCGGAGCTCGCCGAGTGCGGCGGCGAGCAGCGCGCGCGCTTGCTGATGCGGTTGGATCCGCAACTCGAACGAACCCCGACGAACCTCTGGGCGGCGCGCGGCACGATCCTCACCGACGAGCGGAAGGTCCACCGCGCGGCCGAGGACTACTTCCGGTCCCTCGACCGAAAGGGTGCGCCGCTTTCCAGCGCCGTGGCCGCAATCGCCGCGAGCAGCCGCGTCGACGGTCGCAAGGTCGATGAGATCCTGCGCAAACGGTACGTCGTCGCTGGGACCAATGTGTTCAACAGACTGCGCGAAAAGGGAGGAACATCAGCATGAGGAAGGTTGCGCGGTACGCGTTCGATCTGCGAGCTGCCGACATCGACGGTCCTGGTGTTTGGGACTCCTCCCAGCAACTGGCAGAGCAATGGCTGGACTCGAAGGGGACGCGCCACGAAGCAGACGGCGTTACAGAGCTGTCGTTGTCGGATGGTCGCACCGGAACACTGAGCGTCACCCATCTGGGAGGCGGCAACGTCGAGGCAATGGTCCGGGTTGTTGAGGAGCCGACCGACGGAGGAAGATTCAGAACGACCCTCGCGCTCGGACGCAACGCTGAGACGATCGCCGTCACGTGTGAGCTGGAGGCTGGATCACCCGTCTCAGTCCTTGCGCCGGTCTTCTTCGATGCGCGTTGCCCGCAAGTGCTCCGGGACCTCATCGACAAGGGCCATCCCTGGTCGGTTCGAGGAACGCGCGTCATGTCGAAGCCGTTGCGCTTCGATCATGATGACGGTGGGGACGCGCTGGGGGCGCTAATCAAGAGCAATGATCGGTCATTGCCATTGATCGTAGTTTCCGAGGACCAAGGGCTCGTTCTCCATCCTGGGATCGTCGACGCATTGGCTTGGGATCTCACGGCCATGGCCATCGTTGCGGTTGCAACGACTTCTGCTTCCTGGCGGTTGACGAACACGTTGGGAGTGGACTGGTCCTGCTACAACGGTGCGTTGCGCCTCTACTGGCCACTGTCAGCGACGGGGGACGACCCATTCAAGCACCCGCTGTGGACGCCACGTCGGCTGCTCGACGGTGTGCATGGAACTCCAGAAGCCGCAAAGCGCATTCGCACGCAACTCCGCCGAAAGATCCTGGGCCTGTCCACCCTGACGATGCATCGGCACACGGTGTTCGATGAGGCAGAGCGAGCGCAGCGAGTTCAGATGTTGGAGCTGCGCCGCAAGGAGGCGGCTAGCCAACAGGAGCTTCTAGACCTCTACGAGGATGACAACGAACGCCTGGACAGCGAGAACCGCGCCCTCACAGAGAAGGTTGTGCGCCTCGAAGCGGATCTAGCCAATGCCCAGGCGATGCTCGAGTGGGCCAAGAAGGAATCGCCTGAGGAGATACCGCCGGATGAAGAAGTCCCTCCGGCGACGGTCGACGCCGCGGTGGAGAAGGCGAAGCAAAAGCACAGCTCGGTTCTGGTGTTCGGCAACGATGTCAACGGAGGGGTCAACACCCTCGCGGACGATGCAGGCCCCCCCGACAAAATCCTCGACTATCTCCGTGGTCTCGCCGAACTCGCCATCGCCCTAAGGAAGAGCCCCCTCGGTGCCAGCAAGGTGAAGTGGCTCGAGGACCGTGGGTTTCACGTGAGCGGAGAGTCGGACACGATCCGAAGCAGCAAGGCCGAGATGAAGCTCCGGACCTGGCATGACGGACAGGTGCGTCGCGAGTTCGAGTTCCACATGAAGCCGTCTGACGCGACCAGCCCGGATCGCTGCGTGAGGATCTACTTCGATTGGGATCAGGACCTGCGGAAGGTCGTGATCGGTTGGGTCGGGCGTAAGCCGGGCCTCTAAGGAGATACGCCGCATGGCCAAGAAGAAGGAAAACGCAACCGATGCTCTTCGTGGGCAGGCGCAGGAGAAGCTGAAGCACCTCGGCTACAAGCGCATCGAGCCGGGCTTCAAGCTGTTCGACCCGCTGGGGGACGGGAGCATGGACGCGGTCGCGGAGCTCGCGGCCTTCGACGACGATGAGCCGGTAATCCTGTTCGCCTCGGCCGAGGCCGGAGATGCCTCGAAAGCCTCGGTGCAGGACGACGCCAAGTTCAAGGCAGGTCTCGGCGCCGCCAAAGGCAAGCCCTTCCGCTTCATCTGGTTGTGGGACGGCGAGAACGACTTCATCTTCGACCTGGAGAAGGACGCCCAGATCCCCGCGCTGCCAGCCCGCGAGGAGTGGAAGACCGTCGCCCGGCCGATCTCGGACACGCGGACCCGCCTGGTGCAGGAGGTCTCGGCCGAGTACCACCGCGGCGACTTCCGAGCGATCCAGCGCAAGTTCGATCAGCTTCACGAGGCGATCTACTCGCGCGGGGGCGTCAAGCCGACCAACGCCGCGATCGACGAGTTGGGCAAGCTCCTTTTCCTCAAGGTCCACCTGGAGAAGTCGCCGGCCTACGTGCTCAGCTCGGGCGCGGCCAAGGGCAAGCGCTTCGCAGACATCTACGCGCCCGACTACGTCAAGAAGCACCAGAAGACGGCGGTAGTTCAGCTCAAGGACGCCTTCCGAGAGATCAACAACCTGCCGCAGTACTCAGCCCGGGACGTCACTGGCGAGGAGCACACGATTTACTCCTACGATGAGCCGCTGCGTCTCGAGAATGCCGACGTGCTTGCGATGGCCATCGATGCCCTGGACCTCAAGGACAAGGAAGGTCAGCCGATCCGATTGTCAGTTCCGGATCGGGAGCTCGTCGGAAACGGCAAGCGAGCGCGTCAGATGCGTGCCCACCTTATCCACGAAGACCTCCTCGGTTGGGCCTTCGACGTATTCCTGCGTGGCAAGTACGCCAGTGACGAAGGCCTCGCCACGTATCTCACGCCGAGCCAGGTCGTCGAGTGCATGGCCCGGATCGCGTTTCATGACATCACCGAAGCGGAACTCTGGGCACGCCGCGGGGACCCCGATCAGCGAGAGCGATGGGCCCCGCAGACCGAGGATGAAGGCTCGCTGCCCGCGTTCCTGTGCGGTGACATCTGCTGTGGCACCGGCCGCTTCCTGGTCGGCAGTCTGCGCGAGGTGAAGCGGCGCATTCTCGACGACCGCCACGTCGGGCATTCGGATGACGACAAGCTGCGCTGGCTCGCAGCGATGAAGCGCCACAGCTTCTTCGGCGCCGACCAAGCCGCCGGCTGCATCCAGAAGGCCCGAATCAACATGCTCCTCTACGGGGAGGACCACAGTCAGCTTATCAAGGTTGAGGATTCGATTACCGACCCGCACCTCGATCGCCTGGCCGGGAAGTTCGACCTGATCATGACCAACCCGCCCTTCGGCTCGGGCAAATACGAGGACCCCCGCGGGCTCGCGCGCATGCGCAGCGACAACCTCGGCCTTGAGCTCGGCTGGTCCTGGACCCAGGGCAACCGCGACAAACGCAAGGAGCTGAAGAAGGCCGACCCAGCCGCGCTTTTCATCGACCGCAACCTGCAGCTCCTAAAGCCGGGTGGTCGCCTGCTCATCGTCACGCCCGACGGCATCCTGTGCAACTCCGGGGATGCCTACATCCGCGAGTACATCATGGGCACCAAGGACGAGGAGACTGGCGAGTTCCTTGGCGGCAAGGCGATAGTTCGTGCTGTGGTGAGCCTGCCCACGGAGACCTTCTCCATTGCGGGCACGGGCGCGAAGACGAGTTTCCTCTACCTCCAGAAGAAGCGCCATCCGGCCGACAAGCAGGGACCCGTGTTCATGGGTGTCGCCGAACATGTCGGGTACCTGAAGAAGGGCAAGGCCGAGGTGCCCGATCCCGCAGGCAACGACCTTGTGGAGATCTCAGGAGCCTACGCACATGGGTAGCTACAACTGGGTTCAGCCAGCGGATCTGGTGAGTGGTTGGCTTGGTGCCCAGCCACATCAGATGGAGTACGTAGAGAACCGAAGAAGTATCGCAGACTCTGGAGTTCCAACAAAGACCCTCGGCCAGATCTGCACCCGCCTAACTCAGGGGCCAAATCCGAAATACGAAGCCCATGACGTACCGTGCGTTGTCACTCGGACAGTATACGACGAACGTCCTTTGCTTCTTGATGACTGCAATTGGGTCTCGATGCAAGAGCACCTACAGCTCAAGCGATTTAAACTCAAGCCGTACGACGTGCTGGTCACCCTAAAAGGTGTCGGAGCCTGCAAGGTCAACATCTTTCTCCTCAGCGACACTGCGATACACAGCCGAGAGGTCGGGGTTCTTCGTCTTCAAGATGGGGCCGATGCTCCCTTTTTGTCCGCATACCTACGCGCGAAATACGGCAAGTTGCTTCTTCGCCAGGGGACTCTTGGGACGGCACAGGTAACCCTTGCGACATCCTATTTGAGGCAACTGCCAGTCCCATTTCCGGATCAACGTATTCGGAGCTTCATCGGCGCGAAGGTGGAGCTTGCAGGTCGTTTTCTTCTAGAGAGCAGGACGTTCCACGAAGAGGCAAGCAGTGCGCTTGCGAAGCATTGGGCATGGACCGCGGCGGAAGAGAGCATTGCCGCAGTTGGGGCAACGAAAGCACATATGGTCGACTGCGAGATCTTCGACGATCGGCTCGACTCGGAGTTCTACCAGCCGCGATTCCTTGCACTCAGTGATTGGCTAACGGAAAGAGAATGCTGGGATCTCGGTGAATTGGTAGAGCCTCCTGCCAAGGGCGTTCAACCGACGTACGACTTGGCTGGAACGATTCCAGCGTTGACCGTGACGCATGTGGATCCGTTTCTTCTTGAGCGCGCCAATGCCACCGGATTTGTCACTGAGACATGGCTGCGCGCCAATCCGAGGGCGCGCATTGAAGCTGGCGAACTGCTCTTCACCGTCACCGGACCGCCTCTCGGGGAGACTGTCGTTGTCGAGGACTTCCATCTTCCAGCGGCAGTGAACAGTCACATAGCGCGCGTAAGGACGAAGGACGCGTTTCCCTACCCGCACCTGCTGGCCGCAATGCTGAACTCTCCGCTTGGACGATTGATGACGACTCGATTCTGCAAGGGCATCCGGCAGAAGGAACTCTATCCGGAGGATTTCCTGAGGTTCAGGTTTCCAAGGATTCCAGAAACACAGGTGACGCCTCTCGACAGAAAGTTTCAGAACTCATGTCGACTTGCAGAACGCGCACGGGCACTGATTCAAGAGGCCAAGGCCGACGTCGAAGCCCTTATTGACGGCACGCTCGACACGAAGGCCATCCTGTCCGGCAAGCTCAAGCCGCCTACCGAGGAGGAGGTGCTCGGCGCATGACGACCGCCCTCCCAACGAGCCCGGCGCCGGCAGTCCCTCTCATAGAGCACCTCTCGACGTGGGGCGAGGTTTCCGCCTACGAGGTGCGCAAGCTCGGTGGTGGTGCGACGGCATGGCTCGAGGTCCTGGGAGAGGCAGGCGTCGTCGAGGAGGTTCACTCGGAGACGGGGGAGACCATCGCGTGGGCGTTGACGCGGTCGGGGGAGGCGCTGCTCGATGTGCAACCCGACGGTGCAGCGAGGCTGGCTCTGTTCCGGGTGCCCGCGTACCGGAGCTACCTCGTGGGCATCCTCGCCGAGGGCCTGGCCCTCGCGGCCAAGGCCGACATGCACGAGCAGCTCGAGGCCTGGACCGGCGGCGAGCTCGCCGCACTTCTCCCGGAGATCAACGCGGCTCTGGATGCCATTGAAGGGACTCGATGTCGCCTGGTCGATGTCGGGCGAGCCGATGTCGAGACCCGCTGTTCGGCCTTGCCGGGCCGGAACACCGACTTCGGCACGTGGGACCAGGTGCTCCTCGGGCGAGCGGGGCGCCCTCAGGATCTCTTCGACTTCGTGCTGCGCAAGTTCGCGCCCCTGGCGACGCTGCCGCCGGCGTCGAGGGGAGATGGTGCGGCCACGACGCTCCGGGCACTTCCACTGTCGTCGGAAGACGGGATGGCCCGTGGGCAGGCGCTTCGGCCATGCGCATGGAACATCCGCCGGCAGCGGGTGAAGAGCGGCGTGCCCCTCTTCGACGAACAGGGTCGCTACCTCCATGATCCCGACCTGCCCGCGAGCGATGTGTTGCGGCATGCCGTCCCGGACGCGTTGGTCGAGCACCCCTTCTACCGGGCTGTCGTGAACCTGGCGATCTGCGCCTGGCGATCACCGGCGACCACGATGCCTCTGGTAGCCCTGCGGCTGTTCCCCGGCAGCGACCTCGGCGACGTGAAGCTCGTCGTCGGCGCCCGCGACGCCGGGCTTCTGCGCGATAGCCTCCCTGGACTTGTGTGCCTACAGGGCGTGAGGCCTCGCGGCCTGTCTGACCACGCCGTGCCGCCGGAGTTGATGGCCAACGTGCTCCGTAACCTCCTCGAGTTCGAGCTGCTCGGGCAGATCGAAGACGAGCTGCGGCTGCACCCGGACTTTCAACGGTCGCTGGTGGCGCAACCTCGGCTCGGCACCATCTACCGGCCAGGCAAGGACATCCAGAAGCGAATGCTTGAGGCGTTGATCGCGTCGCGGCCAGAGGCCAACGGGGGCCAGCCATGAAGCTCCGCAACGTCGATCGCGCCTACAACTGGCTCCGGTCCCAGCCGCGCCGACCGCACCACTACCGCGACGATGTCTGGACAGCGCTCGTAGCGCTGCATCCCGAGGAGTTCGAGCAGACCGAGGAGCGCAAGACGCCCTGGTACTCGCTCCACCGCGACATGAGCAAGGACGACCGGTTCGTGCGTGGAGATCGCGGGATGTTCGAGCTCGCGCCGGACGGGCTCACCGAGAGGAAGAACACGGCCACTGGACGCAAACAGGCGCCCGAGGCTCGCGGGGACCACACCGCGGCGTCGACCAAGACCCGCATGGAGCAGATCCAGCAGTGGGTCCTCGAAGCACTCCGGGCCACCGGTGGGACAGCCAAGCTCTCCGACCTCATCGTCGAGCTCGAGACGACGAGGCCGTTGACCGTCGGCGACCGCGAGCCCCAGGCCGGACACGAGAAGGAGAGCACCTTTGCGTACCGGTGTCGCTGGGCAGTGACGCGCCTGCGCAAGCAGGGCCTCCTCAAGAACAAATCACCCCGGGGAGTAGTGGAGATCATCGATGCAACCGCGGCTGCCGAAGACATGACAGCGTCCAAGACAGAGACGAATGCCGAGCCAGAGGCTCGGTCGGCGCCCGCACGCGAACCGCAAGTCTGGCTGTTCCAGGCGAACCCGAAGTACTACCGGATCCTCGAAGCGCTGCAGGCGCTCGAGCGGCTCACCTTCCTCACCAACCGTTACAAGGACGCCATCGCCGTCGGTGACGTGGTCTTGCTCTGGATGTCCGGAAAGCATGCCGGCATCTATGCCCAAACGCGCGTTGCAGAGGGCGTCGACCTCCGGGGTTCGGATGGTCCGGACGCGAGCTTCTGGGCGGACCCGAGCGCAGCCGAGGACGTGAAGCCGCGTGTCGTTCTCGCCATCGAGCGGAGGTTCCTCGGCAATCCCGTGCTGAAGTCGCGCATCGCGAGCGTGCCCGGTCTTCGGGACCTCATGATCCTGCGGCAGCCCAACGGCACCAACTTCAGGGTGACTCCGGACGAATGGGCGGCACTGCAGCCGTTGCTGCCGGAACGAGACTCCCGCGAACCCGACCAGGTGGTGTTGAGCGCGGCGATCCGGACCGCTCGCGGCGGAAAACTCTACGAGCGAACCTGCGGCGAACTCCTCGAGCAGTACGTGGCCGAGCGATTCGCTCCCGGGCACGAGCATCCCCGCGACGCCATCGTCGCCTGGTTCAAGGAGAGCTACCCGCTGTTCAAGCCGATCACCGTCCAGTGTCACATCGAGAAGTACACGACCAACTTCCGCAGTCGCGTTCACTACAACGCCGGCCCAGAACACGATCTCCTGTATCGGGAGGGCGATGATTGGAGTCGGCTGCGTCTCTTCAGGCCGGGAGTGGATCCCGAACCGGTCCATCAGCGTGACGACGAGAGCAGTGGCAACGGCAGGAGCGAGGCGGCACGCAAGGCGTGGGAGACCCGACGTAAGCGGGGGGCGGGCGCAACCGGCACGCTGCTCGACCGGCATCGTCGCCTGCTGCACCACCTCGCGACTTTCGGTGAGCTGACCCCGATCGAAGAGGAGCAGCTCGGCGTCTCCGAGCAAGATGTCGAGGCGTGGCTCGACAGCCTGCTCGTCGTGCGGCCTGGCACCAGGGCTGTCTCGCCGCTCTTCTTGAGCTTGCTCGAGGAGGACCTGTCGCCCGTTCGCTTCACCACTCAGATCGCCGTGCGCCTCATGGGTCACCACGTCGAGCGCGTGGTCAAGCAGCCTCTCGATTCCATCGAGCAGTACGTGTGGGAGCGCTTCGCATCCTGGCGCCTGCCCCAGCCCCATCCAGGCGACGAGAAGTGGCACGGCTACCTGGCGCTACCTGCAGGGGAGCCCGCAGATAAGGCAGGCTCGGAACGTCTCGATCTGTTTTCGCGCCTGCCATCCACGATCATCGGCGAGCTCGTGCGTGAGCCCGGGTTCCTCACGGAGCAGCAGCAGTGGAGCGCTCAGGCTGCCGGCAAGACCAACCTCGGTGTGCTCAGCCGCCAGCTCAAGCTCGGTGTGCGTCGTCCGCTGTTCCTCTCGCACTTCCGGTTGCCCGAGCTGTCCTCGGAGCCGCTCCGGGTGCGTGAGATCCCGTTGTCGGAGGCCTTGGCGCGGAGCCACGTCGTTTCCGGCACTCCCGTGTGCACACCGGAGGAGTGGACCAGCGAAGCTGTGCTGGGCCGCGAGGGGCTCACAGGCCGCCTGCTCGAGCATCCGTTGCACGCCCTGATCGTTCAACTCGAAGCCCATCGCATGATGGCAGGCCTCTCCGGACAGATTGCGTCCACCCTTCGAGTAACGACCGACGGAGATTGCAGCGTCGAGGTTGGCGGGAACGACCGTGGTCCGCTCTGGAAGACGTGTCGCACAGTGCTCGTCGACCTGGGGTACTGGCCAGCAGGGGCGTCAACGGCTGACTCGTTCTGGTCCTCCGCTGTGCAGGTAGCGCTGGCCAACCTGATGACGGCTGGCGTGATCGAGATGGCGGGTGGCAGCTACCGCTTGACCGAAGCGTTCGGCTCGGACCTCAAGGCGCATCCTGGCCATCCGCAAAACCGGGGGGAGAAGCCGTTCCGGGCTCGCCTGCTGCAATACATCGAGGGGATCCAGGGAGGCGCGCGATGAGCGAGAAGGCCTTCCGGATTGCCCTGCCCAAGCTCTTCCTTTGGAGCGAGCCCGGCCGCTTCCAGGAGTACCCAGAGGCGCTGTCCAGGGCGCAGGCCGAGCGCAGCTACACGCGGGTCGAAGTCGAGCGCGAGTTGTTCGACATCGCGCCCACCTTGCACTTCCAACATGGTGCCCCACGAGGAAGCCGGACCGATGGCATCGTCAACCTCTACGGCATCGAGCGTTCGGGCGACCGCTGGCGTCTCAACGGCCTTGGTCTCTTCGAAAGACATGCGAGCCGGATCTCAGTGACTCAGGATGGACTTCGCCTGGGGGCGATGTACCGGGAGGATCCGCTGGGTGAAGGCTGGGCAAGAGAACTGGCCCGTCTTGTCATGCTCAGAGAGCCGCGGACTCGGCTCGTCCTCTGGTTGATGCTTCGAGGCGCCGAGTTGGTCGCCGGCTTCTCAGATTCGGAAGCTGGTTCGCCACTCGAGGTGCGACTCAAGGACGGAGGGGTTCTCGCGATCCGCTGGGCAGGAAGCGCCGACTTCAACGTCCTTCTTCAGAAGCATGCTGTTGAGCTGCTTGGTCCCTTCTGGGCACGTCACCTTGGGATTGAGGGTGGCGGTCTGGTTGCTTGGGAAGGCGTCGTCCACGGGAAGGAGCCGTCCACCAACAGCCTGTCAACTGCACTGCGACGATCCCTCGGACTGTTCCATCACCTCGGTCTATTCGACGGTGATCAACAGGGATGGGCTCTCGATGTCGAGACACTTGCCCGCACGCTCGGCGACGAAGTCCTCTCGTCCCTCGGCATCGATGCGCCGCGCGTGCTCCCCGGTGACGACGATGCGTTCGCTCGTGCCCTCGCCGAGACGACGGACAACGATGGCTTCGTAGTCGTCAGCCGGCTTGCCGATCGCTTCGGTGAGCTGCTCGCGGTGCCTGGACCTGAGCGCGCGCTCGTCCTCGATAGCTTCGTCCGTGGCGCGATGTACCACGAGCGTCTTCGCGTCCTGGAGAGGCATTCGGGACAACCCCGGATGGGCCGCGGGCTGTTCGGCGAGAGCGAGAGCCGGCGGGTACGGATCGAGTTTCACAAGGGCACGTCACCCGGAGGGAGCACGCCTGCTGCGCCTCCCTCGGTTGGTCATGGCAGAGAGAACTCCGGAGGAGAGCAATGACGATTTCTAAGAAACCATGGGCGGCCAAGGGTGTCGCGCTCTACCCGCCGACCTTCTGCATGGTCGGCCAGAACCAGGTGTTCAATGCCCTGCATCAGTTCCGGCGGTCCTTCTGGGACGGCTCGACGAACGACATGGCGGGGTTCTTCGTGACCTTCGGAGATTGGGGCTTGGGCAAGACGCGCCTCGGCTACGAGGTGATCGCCGAGGCCACGGGCCGGGTCGATGAGTGGCTGCTCAACCGGAACGAGCACGTCATCGCTCCGTTCCATCGAGACGAGGTGAAGGCGCGGGTGCTCGAGCCCGCGCTCAAGGACGGCGTCCTCCCGCTGTACGTGCGCTACAGCGCCGTCTGCGATGAGGCGCTGGATGCCTCCAGCTGGGTGCCCCGCCTCACGATCGTGGCGCTGCAACACATGCTCGATGCGTCACCCGTCGCGGGTGGGCCTTCCGAACTCTACGGCGATCTGCAGAACGCCCTTCACGCCAAGGGCGTGGAGCTGGGCGCTCTGGCCGTCGTCCGCGACGAGTCGAAGAACTACGACGACCGCGTCAAGGCCGTCATGGAGGTCCTGCGACCGGTCGGAATCAGACACCTCTGGGTGGTGGTCGACGAGGTCGAGACGCCGGCGGACCTGAAGAAGGGGCTGCGCGAGGAGACTCAGACGCCGATCGACGACGAGTACCTCCTCATGGTGTCGGAGGTCATCAAGCATGAGAACTGGCGGGCCCAGCATCCCTACGTGAACTTCCTGCTTCTCTGTTCGATGGGCATGCGGGACCAGATCCACATCGGTCCCAACTTGCGCCGCGCCACCAGCGTGACGCTCGAGCCAAACCAGGTCACCGACGTCCAGGGCTACGTGAACCACATCCGGACCAGCCTCGCGGAGCCGACCTCTGTGGACTATCCCGCGGGCACGCTCGAGGGCGCCTTCCTGGCAGCCAATCGCAACTTCGGCTGGCTCAACGTGGTGATGGCCGCGATCCACGAGGCACACCTACGTCACGTTGAAGACCGCGAGTCACCCCGCGCATGGGAGCTGCTGCGTGAGTTTGCCAGGACGCACGGCAGCGCCAAGCACATCTTCAACGATACCGCCGTCCTGCCCCTCGTCGGGAATGTGGAAGGCGTTCCGAAGAAGGACGTGGAACGGCTCATCTACGGGCAGCTTCCTGTGCCCGTCGGCGGCATGTCTCCCGCAGCGGTTACTCCGGGCATGGCGGACGCGCTGCTCAAGCACGAGGTCGCGGGCCGCGGGAACACCTTCGCCCGGTTGGTTCAAGTACACATCGACGAGCGGGGGCTGGCGAACGAGCTGACCAAGCCCGACGTCGGGTTCAAGCCGCGAGAAGGCCAGACCGACACCTACTACACCCCGACCTGCGAGATTTCAGTTGTCGGCCTGCTCGAGGCTCTTCGCGCGTTCTCTGTGACCATCGCCGACGGGAGTGGAGCCGAGACCCGCGACTTCGTCATCTACTCCAATCTCGAGCAATGGGGTGAGCAGCTCGCGGCGCTTTATCCCCGCGAGGGGATCGAGTTCGCGGCCGAGGCTCTGCACCGGATCTTCACAAAGGCCGAGTACCAGGTCGACGGGCCGGGCTTCGTCGGCATGTCTTTCCGCCTGTGGCGGGAGTTCAACAAGCTTCTCGTCAAGGAGGCCGAGACCGTCCGGTTCTTCAGGGATGCGCAGCACGAACAGAAGCTTGAGCAGTACGTTCAGGAGACCTCGAAGTCGAAGCAGAAGCGCGCTGCTGCCATCTGCCAGGGACTGGCGAAGCTGCTGGATGAACAGGCCACCGAGACTCGGCAAGCGCCGGGGCTCAGCGAGCTACCTCACCAGATCCTTACCTCCGAGTTCGTCTCGCCGTCCCTCGATGGCCTGCGCGTGACGCCAGACGGTCGGGTCACGATCGTCTACTGCCAGGAAGAACAGCGCACGGTCGAGCGGCTCAAGGCCTTCATCGGACTCGAGTCCGTCCATCCGATCCTGGTTCTGTTCCCGGCGACGGCCGACGTGACCACCTTCAATGAGCTCGTCGACGCGGCGCCGGCACTCAAGCGCTGCATCGTCACGCGCCGGCTGGTGAGCCAGGAGGAGGAATTCTACCTCAAGTACTCATCGCTCGGGGCTGCAGTGGAACGCGGCGCGACGCTGAGCAAGTACGCGTACGGGCTCAAGGGCTCCTATCTCCATGCATGGGACGAGCTGACGCGGGCATGGGCCAACGAGGTTCGGCGCAGCGGCTATCTGGTCACTCCGCTCTGGAGCCGAGCCCGCGGGAACAACTTCGCAGCCGACTTCGCCAAGGGCTACCGCTTCATGGTCGCCAACGCCTACTCGCTCGACAGAACGCACAAGGACGTGGGCGGTCCGCTCGACGACGTCGAGTTTGAGAATTGTAAGCAAGGGGCGAAGAGGAACGTCGACGCTCCCGCAGGATGGAAGCACGGCGACCTCCTGGGGGTCCTCACCACCGACGGCACGAACATGCCCAAGGTGCCGAGGTGCTTCCTTGCGCTCCTCCAGGAGCTGCGCACCCAGTCCTCGCTCGCGAAGCTCGCCAAGCGCTTCTACTTCGCGGTGCCCGATAAGGAGATGAAGTCGGTGCAGCAGCTCGAGCAGCTCCTCGAGCTCCTGGTCGGGGTCGGGGTTGTCCAGAAGACCGGGGATCTCTACCGGGCCGTCGACCTGAACATCATCCAGGCCCGGCGGCAGTCGGCGTCGACCTGGCTGAAGAACGAGTGCAAGGCCGTCATCAAGGACCTGGAGGACCTGTTCCCGACGCAGGCCAACATCCTGATGAATGCCACTTACCCTGCAGCCGGGGGCAAGCTGAGCGATGCCGATGCACGGATCGGGAAGATCGACTTCGGTCACCTGACCGCGGTCGACGTGTCGAGCCTACCCGACGACGCATTCCAGAAGCTCGTGAAGGCCATCGCCGAGGTGGAGGCATTGATCCAGAGCGTCTGCCCTCTAGACATCGGGGAGCCCTCCCACCAAGCGTTCGACTGCTCCCCCGCGCGCATTGTCGCCTTCGAAACGCGGTTCAACGACCTCTCGCTCTGGGAGAAGGTCTCCTTCCTGTCCTGGCTCAAGAAGACCTTCCTTGGAGCGCGCGACGAAATGATCCAGGAGATCGACGAAGTTCTCCAGGACGCGCTAGGGCTGGAGACGGCCGAGGGGGAGCCCTTCCCGATCGCCCCGGCAACCTTGCCTCTGAAGGCGATCAAGAGCGAGCTCGAGAACACGGTCAAGGGACCGGTGGCGGGCACGCAGACGCGGATGGCGACGATCAAGGTCGCCGGCTACACGCTTCTCATTGATCAATATCTGGTCGAATCGAAGTTTGACTCCGCCTGGAAGCGGCTCGACGCGCTCCGCAACCTCATCAGCAAGGACCGTCCACAGAGCTTCTTCGCGCGCTTCAAGAAGCTCCACGATCAGTGGTCAAAGGGCGTGAAGGACTTCAAGCAAGCCGAGGCGGCCTGGAAGGAACTGGCTGTCTTTGTGGCGGATGCGCCAGCAACTGTGGTCGACAAGCTGGGAACCCTCAAGAACGCGGTCAGCAAGTTCGGCGGGCTCATCCGGGGTGGGCTGAAGCAGCAGATACAGAACCAGATCGACGAGACCGACGAGGCTGAGTTGATCGATGCCTTGGCCACGGAGGTCGATGCCGCAGTCGGCAAGCTCCAGGGGCTCGAAGCCCAGGTTCGTGAACAAGAACAGGCGCTGCTCATTCAGCTCCTCAAGGTGATCCGCGGTGATGACCTTCGAGCGCTGAATCGAGTGCGGAAGGCCCGGAACCAGGCGGCCAAGACGGAGCCTTCCCCGGCTGCGACCTACGGCAAGACCAAGGCGGCCTACGAGGCCTTCAACGGTGAGGTCCGCGCCGAGGGACAGGGGCATTTCGAGAACGCCGGCAAGAAGACGCACTGGTCCCTCTGGGTGGAGATATGCGCCGCGCTGGAGGCCGTCAACTACGTTGAAGATCAGCACCCCGACCATTCCGAGGCGATCCGCGAGCTGAAGGAGATGAAGCTCGTGCAGTCGAAGCTGGAGCTGCGATGAAGGTACGAATCTGGCAGGAGCAGGCCGACCTGTTCGAAATCAGCGTGCTCGAGCAGACCGTGGAGGTTTCGCCAGCGCCGATGCGGGAGTTGCAGAGTGACGTGGCCATCCCGGTGGTCCTGATCGGGAAGGCCCTGGTCTCGGAGCGTCTGGCTGAGATCCGCTCCCTGTTCGAGGCGATCTTCAAGTCTGGCCGCACCATCCTCGTCGTGCCCCCCTTTGGAGACCTGGACGTCGGTAGGTATCTCGACACGCCCGTGGGGGTGCGACTCCTCCGTCGAACGCCCGACGCGACCGTACGTCTCGTCGACGCCGCTCTGGGACTACCTCCAGGAAAAGCGCTGTCCGTGCGGTCCGACCACGTGATCGAGACGGCCCTCGGTGCCGGCCTCATTGCCACTGACGGTTCCGGCAAGCCCGTGGCCCTGCGTTACCAACCGCGCAACACCTCCGGAGCCGCGATCCTCTGCACCACGCAGTTACTGTCCTACACGGCGCTTTCGAACGAGGAAGACCGCCAGGCCCTGCTTGCTGTGCTCGTCGGCCATCGTGGTGGCGACGTGGTGGAGGCGGCAACAACCTCCGTCGGTGACGTCGTCCCGGTAGATGCGGGGCATGTCGCCACGATGCTCGTCGCGCTGGCGGCGGAACGCAACGTCGATCCGACCCGCTTGCGCATGGTCGCGAAGACGTTCCTGCAGCTCTCGCTGGACGCCGAGACAGTAGAACGAGTCCTCGAACACCTGGAGGCCGAGGGCATCCTGACGAGGGGGAGCGAAGGAGAGCGGCGCGTTCAGGAGGAGATGCTCGAGGGCGCACTCGATGACCTCGGTCTTCATGCCTGCGCGAGGGAGCTCCAGGAGATCGTCGAAGACCAGCCGGAGGTGCGCACATGAAGAGCATCGAGTTGTCCCGAGCCCTGGCGGCCGCCATGAGCCTGCGACTGCCGGGCACCGTCGGGAAGATCGCGAACAAGATGCGCTACATCGACGGGAAGGCGCCCCTCTTCGTCAAGGGCGGCATCATCCGCAACGTCGAGACCAGGCGCTTCGATCGGGTCTACGCGGTGGGCGTATCGTCGAAAAGTCGCAGCGTCCCCGCGCTCGGCGGCGTGCTCTACGGTGCAGCGGCGCTGCGGCATGACGTCGTGCTGACGGGCAATGAGGTCACCGAGGGTCATCAGGACAGTCGGGTCGACATCAACGACATGAACTTCCTCGACGCGTCGGAACGACTGGCCTGGAAGGAGTACATTCTCGTCTACCGATTGTTGGCCGACGTAATGGAAGGGGATGCGCGCCCGGACATCATCTTCGTAGACATTCCGCTGCTGGTACCACGAGCAGAGCAGAGCCTGAGCCTCGGAGAGCCCGATGTCGAGGAGGAGTGGCGGGAACTGCTCGAGGTGATGGAGGGCTTCTGGCAGCGCCATCTGTCTGCGGTCTATCCCAACAACCCCCAAGGCCCGTTCATCGTCTCGCTGCAATCGAAGAAGGATCTGAACGCTGCCGTCCTGAACGCCCTGCGAGAGAAGGGTGCTGAAGGATCTCCCGAGGCTATCGAACACGACGCCATCGACCTCGTGCAGCGCGAGTGGGTGGAACTCAAGCGCGTAGGCATCCTTCGCTTCTTGCGGGGCACGTTGCGCGCTGGCCACCGGACCGCGGGCTACTACTACGAGGCGCTCGGCCGACAGATGAAGCGCTTCGAACCGCGCACGGTGGCCAACCACGGCCTCATCGGCTTTCACCTTCAAGTTGGCCTGCGCACGCCGGTCTGGAAGCTGGAGACGATCGGTGCACCTGGTCAGTGGACCACCGAGAAGCTCGATGAGCTTGCCAGCCTGACGGCATTCCTCACGTTGCACGACAACCCCAAGATGAAGCCGTTGCCGCTCTGGTACGCAGAGCAGCTCGTGCGGATGCCGCGCGAGGTCCTGTTGAACTATCTCCGTTCGACCCTCGGGATGCTCCGAGAGCGCGCGGTGGATCGAGCGTGGCTCGAAGGGCTCGAGGCCATGGACGACGAGGAGTAGCCAATGATCAAGAGCGACGACAACTACATCGGAAAACTCGTAGGCAACACGGGTCAAGCAAACAAGCTCACGGTGGCTCTCCGCACCAGCTTCTCCGCGCGGAGGGGAGAGTTCGTGCGGATCGCTCACCAGGAGAGGGAGTCCGATCCTCGTCTCGACGTCTTGGGACGGATCGTGTCGCTCTCACGGTCGAACATCCTCTTCAGCCCGGCGCTCGGTGAGGGCATCAGCGAGGTCGAGGTCCTGCCGCAGTCCCGCGTCTCCGGAGAGACTGTCTACGGCACGATCGAGCTGGTCGGATTCAAGGATCCACACACTAGCGAGATCCGGATCCCGCGGCGCCCTCTCAATCCCGGGACCAAGGTCTATGGCGTCGACTACGCCTTCCTGACCAGCTTCTACGAGTTCTCCGAGGACACCAGCATCCATCTCGGGAACCTGGTCGGCTACGAGAAGGGCGACAACGTCGTCCCGGTCTACCTCGATGCGAACACCCTCGTGACCGAGCACCTCGCCGTGCTGGCCATGACGGGCTCCGGCAAGAGCTACACGGTCGGTCGGATCATCGAGCGACTCGTGGCACAGCTCAACGCGTCCGTCGTCGTCTTCGACCCCCACGGCGAGTACGGCAAGGCATTCCGCGGTGGCCAGGTGAACTTCAACGATCGCCTTGACCGGGTGGAGGACCTGCGCGATCGGGAGAAGCTCGGTGAGATCCAGCGGCGCCTCCTCGCTCTCCAGGAACGGGGCGGCGGGATCACGGTCTACACGCCGCAGATCAGGAGCTTCGCCGAGAAGTACGCCGGCAAGAACCGGCAGCTTGCTCTGCAACTGGACCACTTCGACGTGGATGAGTTCTCGGGTGTTCTGCCAGGCCTCACTGAACCTCAGCAACGAGTCCTCGACGTGGCCCTGCGCTACTGGAAGGAGAACTTCGAGGAGCCGCGGGACATTCAGGAGCTGTTTGCAGTCCTAGATGATCTCGAGCGCCTCAAGACCTGGGTTTCCGAATCGGGGAGCACCGGTGAGGCCAGCGCCTTGAAGGGCGGAAGCGCCAACATCGCTGCCATTCGCCTCCGGAGAATGATCAACGAGGCGCAGAGCTTCTACAGCCAGGCTGTGGGCGAACCGTTCGACGTGTACTCCATGGTTGGCGACGACAGCGAGCAGTCTGGCCGGCTGTGCATCGTCGATCTTCAGGGGCTGTCGACGACCGCTCGCCAGGTGATCGTTGCGCTCATCTCCAGCGAACTCATGAAGGCTGCTGGAGACAAGCAGCGGCCGTCGCGACCGGTGTTTGTCGTCTACGAGGAGGGCCATAACTTCGCGCCCAATGGTGAGGCGTCCATCTCGAAGAACATCATCAAGCGTATCGCGGCCGAAGGCCGCAAGTTCGGTGTCGGCTTCGCCATAGTGAGCCAGCGCCCGAGCAAGCTCGACTCCGACGTCACGAGCCAGTGCAACACCATCGTGGCCATGCGGATCAAGAACCCGGACGATCAGCGCTTCATCCAGAAGACGTCGGACTACTTCTCGGCCGCCGACCTCGACGAGCTTCCGACGCTGTCTACCGGCGAAGCGCTCGTCTGCGGGAGGGCCATCATCGCACCGCTGGTCGTGAAGGTAGGGACCAAAGCGCTTATCCACGGCGGCGAGTCGCCTCGCGTGTGCGAGCGTTGGGGAAGGGGCCCGCTGGAATGACCAATGTTCCACAGCTCCCCCCCCGGGTGATGGGCGCGCTCCATGACAGCGAGGTTATGAAGCGTCACTTCCCGATGCTGCTCCGCGGCGGCATCCCGGACGTGGGTGTCACGGTTCATTCGCATTTCCTGACGTATCTCGCCACCGTCGGGCAGCATCTCGGGTTCGCGGCGGTTGCCGAGTGCCCCGTCGCCTTGGCCCCTGAGAAGACGGGACTCGGAGATGTTCGAGCCGATTCGGTGTGGTTCGAGCAGGAGAGCTTGCGACCTGTGGCGACCTTTGAGTTCGAGCGTTTCGAGCGAGGAGACGAGCCCAAGCTGCGGCAGAAGGTCGAGAACCTCGCCGTCGCGTCACTCGCCACACCAAGCCTCGATGTGGCGGCACTCGTGTACTGGGTTCTGTCGGGCTCCACCCCGCACAGTATGGAGAGCGTAGTGGCTCCCTACCGCGATGGCTTCCGCAGGCGGGGTCATCAGGTGCCCGGAGGCAAGGCGCCGCTGATGGTCATCAAGTGCGTGATGAGACAAGCAGAAGGCGGTCGTCTCGTCTTCGCCGAGTTTCTTCGGGACGAGCGCAACGAGCGTTTGGCGCTGGGAGGGCTGTAGCGATGGCTCTGGTCATCTTCCGAGCAAGCGAGGGCCAACTCCTTGGAGACCGTTTCCGACTCCTCAACGAAGTCGGGAAGGGCAGCTTCGGTGAGGTGTGGCGAGCGCGGCGAACGGAGGATGGCGCGGTCGTGGCGCTGAAGATTCCGAAGGACCAGGAGAAGGGCGAGGAAATCCTGCGGCGCGAGTCAGACATCGTTCGCGACATCAACCACCCGAACATCGTCCACATTCACGGGTACCACAACATCAGCGAGATCTTCGTCATCGAGATGGAGTTCGTCGACGGCTACAGTCTGGCGCGCATCCTCGACGGAGTGAATGCGAACGCGCCCCTCACCTTCGACCGGATGCTCGAGTGGACGCTGCAGATTCTCGATGGCCTAGCCGCTGTTCACGCCGCGGACATCTCCCACAACGACCTCAAGCCTGACAATGTGCTCATCGAGAACACGAGCGGCATCGCCAAACTCACCGATTTTGGTCTGAGCAGACGTCTTGAGGATGTCTGGGTATGGACCAAGCGGCACGGCACCGAGGCGTACATGGCACCCGAGGTCGCCCTCGATGGGCTGCGGGGGCGGAACGTCAGCGACATCTATTCTCTCGGGGTCCTGCTCTATGAGATGGCGACCGGGCGACTGCCCTACAACACGCCGCACCAGCTTCTCACCGGCGTGACGGTGTCGAAACCCAGGGAGATCAACCGAGACATCCCTCTCGATCTCGAGGCCATTATCCTCCGAGCGATGGAACGGAGACCTGAGAAACGCTACCCAGATTGCGCGGCGATGAGGGCGGACGTCGCATCCTGCCTTACGGCTTTCAGGAAGGTCGAAACTGGCCCGGACCTCCCCGCACGTGTGGCGCCTTCGCAGCTTGGATTCCGGCCACCATCCTCAAGCCCGCTGTTCTATCTCGAGCTCGCCAAGCAGAAGCTCGCCGAGAACGATGCCCAGGGAGCACTCGAGGCAGCGGAAGCGGCTGTCGATCGGAGCGACGGGCATCCGCAGTACCTGCGCATGCTGGGCGGCATCTGCCTGCGACTTGGCTATCACCGGAAGGCCACGGATGCCTATGAGCGCCTCCTCGCCACCTACGACCGGGGGTATCCGGTCGAGCCGCACCAGCGGCGTGAGGTTCTGGAGCGTCTGGGACAGCTCCACATCCAGCTCCAGGAATACGGCAAGGCTGTCTCGACCTATGAGGCGCTCGTTGCCCTCGTCGATCGACCCCACAGCCGCTTTCGCCTGGCCATCGCAGCCGGTCTCGACGGGAACTACAAGCGGGCGATCGAGCTGCTCGAGCACGTGCGACGCGAACGCCCCGATGCTGTGGTCGTCTACAGCAAGCTCGGCTGGGCCCAGGCCCTGGCTGGAAACGATCGGCTGGCGCTCAGCTTCTATAACCAGGCGCTCGCCATCGACGCCTTCGATCTCTTCAGCCTCTACCAGCTCGGCCAGTACTACCACCTGGCGGGCGATCGCCGGAGGTCGACAGAGTATTTCAAGCGCGTGGTCGAAGCCGACCGCGAAGGCACGTACACAGCGAAGGTCCGCGAGCTGGTGGGAGACGTGCTGTGAGCGCAGAAGCCGCGAGCACGGGAGGGAGCATGACCATGAAAGCCACAACGCCACCGGACCTTTCCACTGTGCCCGATCGCGACTTCTGGGAGCGTGATCTGCTGCGGCCGTCCTACCGCAAGCGCATCGAGTTGGAGAACGACCCCGATGGGCTCCTCGAGGCGATCAAGGTGAGCTTCCGCAGTCGCCCGGCGCTCGAGTTGATCGCCGAATGCGTGGGCGCTGACACCTCAGGCAAGATCGCCGACATCCAGGAGGAGCTCGTCGATCACCCGATCACGGCGATCCACTTCCTCCTCGTCGACGACTTCGCCCAGTACAAGATGTCGGCTGCGGTTGCCGACATTGCGGAGGCCTACCTCAGCTCATCCGAGCTGACCGAGTGCCGGCGGCGCAACGACGAGTACGACCGTCAGCTCCTCCTCATGAGGCTCTACCGGCGGAAGCCCGAGGCCCTGCGCTACGTTCAGGGCCTCAACGACTGGCACCGCAAGGGCGGCGCCCCGATGGTGCTCAAGGAGAAGGTCCGCGAGCCCTCTGCGAAGATCGAGTCGTTCCTCGTGGCCAAGAACATCAACGCCGCCCTCGAGGACTTCCGCCGCAAGCACCCCGCACACCCGCACCTCCACTACGTGATGACCGTGCCCCGCCGCGACGACGGGCACCTCGTCTTCCTGCGGCGCAACCTGCGACCCGACCACGTCTGGAACGAGGCCGGGACGGACGTGCACCACGGCCAGAAGTCGGAGTGGATCATCCTGCACTTCCAGGACGGGGGCCGCGCGCTCAAGGTCTCGTCGGTGACCTCCGAGGTGCCGCGGCACGTGGCGGATCGCATCGCGACCGCCTACTTCGGTGCCAACGTGCACTACATCGACGACCTCCAGGCCGCCTCGGATGCTGTCCTGGAGAACTTCATCGCGGCGATCACCGATCCCGAAGATGACCGGCTGCCCATCCTCGAGCTGGTGGTGAAGAACTCGCCGCTGCGAGGCGGGCACACGGTGAAGATCACCAACGAGAGCGACCGCAACATCATCGACGGCATCGACCACTTCGAAGAAGCCATCGGCGACCTGTTCGACGAGCTGGAGAACGTGTCGCGGGTCAAGGTCGCCTTCACCTGCAACAAGAAGAAGAACCGGCTCTCGCTCTTCTTCCCCAAGAAGAACGGGGTGCGGGTGGTGCAGTACGACGACGGCCGCGTCGACAAGAACCGCTGCGCCGCCTTCGAGAAGTTCATGAAGGACGAGTTCGGCATCACCATCCGATCGACCGAGTGCAAGGGAGGCAAGCGGTAGTGGAGGGATGCAACCAGAGCTCGCACCGTCGGCGGCGCCGGCTGAAGAGTCCGACAGAGCGGCTGCTTCAAGATGGGCGCATCGTCGATGACCCCACCGCCGAGGAGCGCGCAGAGCTCCACCGCCTCGAGAACGACCTCGGCCTCATCGAGCTCTCCTGGCGGAAGTACTTCCTGTGCGTGGACCACTGCGACGACGAAGACCTCGTCCACGCATGGAACCGCACCTGCGACCACAGGATCGAGCTCGCCACCGCCGACGAAGACGGCGATCCGATCCAGCTCGAGGACGACCTTAGGTACGTCTGCCCTGGCTGCGGCCGCACCCATTGGCCGAGCCGCAGGCAGCGAACGCTTTACGACCGAGCCGTCGTCACCATTCCCGACCGCTTGCTCGACGCGTTCCTCGACCGGTGCGTCCGTGAGATCGCCCCGGACGCCGATCGCCTCGATGGCCTCCCGGTGTTCCGGCTGCGACTGGACGGGCGTGAGGGCCACGTCTGCCTCGTCGACCTCTGCACCGAGTCCCGCTACGCCACGAGAAACTACGCTTCCACGAACGCCATGGTCTACGTCACAGCAGCTCCGCGCGTGCTGAGCGACCGCTGGCCTGACGGCGACGACTGGTTGAGCCCGCTGCCGTTGCACGAGCTCGCGAGCGAGGGCACCGCCGCGCTCCGTCGGCGCCTGGAGGCCCGGATCACGGCGCCGCTGCCGGCGACGCTGCGAGACGCACCAGCCCGGCCATACCTGCCCTTGCGCAACCCTGCACCCCGTGTCGTGCGCGAGCGCATCGGGATCCACGACCTCGTGATCGGCACCGCGACGATCAGTATAGACGGCGTCGAGGTGCTCTCGTCTCGGGCACGGATGCAGATGGCCGTCATCAAACAACTCGCAGCTCGCCGAGTTGAGGATCTGCGGGACGGGCGCAGCGCCGATGACTGCAGGTGGATTCACAACAAGACGTTGCTCGACAAGCTCGGCGACGCCACCAAGACCGACGAAGCCGAGACGATCGGCAAGCATTTGAGCCGAGCCCGCTCCGACATGGCGTCGAGGTACGAAGAGCAGACCGGCATCCCCCTCGAAGCCAACGAGATCATCGAATCCTCCTCCAAGGGCCACCGCCTCAACCCCACCCGCGTGGCCATCCGGTACGCCTGATCTTCTGAACTGTCCGACGAAGTTGCGAACTGTCCGGGGGTGCTGCTGAGCCCCCCGGAAACAGGGGGCTCCCGAGGGCGAACTGTCCGGCTCAGAGCCCGTGGTGTCCTGGTTGTTTCCGCCTATCCCCATGAAAATCAAGGGGAAAGATGGCGTGAAGCCCAGGAGACCCGGTGGCGAAATCGACGGACATCAGGCAGCAGATCAAGGGCAGGTCGAGGAACCTGCACGATGCGATCTGCCGCCTCGAGCGCGTCGCCCCCACCAAGCTGCCGGTGCTCATCCGGGGCGAGACCGGGTCCGGCAAGGAGCTGGCCGCGCGCCTGGTCCATGAACGCAGCGGCCGCCGCTCCGGACCGTACAAGCCCATCAACTGTGCCGCCATCCCCGAGACCCTGCTCGAGTCGATGCTCTTCGGGCACAAGCGCGGCGCCTTCACCGGGGCGCTGGACAACCGGCGGGGCGTGTTCGAGGCGGCGAACGGCGGCACGGTGTTCCTCGACGAGATCGGGGAGATGTCCCTGCTGCTCCAGGCGAAGGTCCTGCGCGTGCTCGAGGAGGGCACGGTGCAGCCGCTTGGCAGCGACGAGACACGTCCGGTCGATGTCCGAGTTGTCGCTGCGAGCCACCGCAGCCTCAAGGACATGGTGGAGGAGAACGCCCTCCGCCTGGACCTCTATCATCGCCTGAAGGTCTACGCGGTGGACCTGCCACCGCTGCGGGAACGCGGCCGCGACATCATCGACCTCGCCCGCTACTTCCTTCGGCGGCTCTATCCATCGAAGAGGCTGGGACGAGAAGCCGAGACGCTCCTGCTCTCCCATTCCTGGCCGGGGAACATCCGGGAGCTGCGCAACGTCGTCGAGGCGGCGGCGGTCGACGCGGGGCGAACGCTGCAGCCGCTGCACATCCTCCACCACCTCGATTGCGAGATCGATTCTGGTGACGCCGAAGAGCGCTCCCGCACCGACCTCATCCTCGATGTGATCGACCGGCTCGGCGCCGCCGCACCCGCCGACATCCGCGTCGAGACATCGCTCACCCGGACCACGCTGCTGCGAGCGCTCAACGACCTGGTCGCGGCGGGCGTGATCAAGCGGACCGGCGAGGGGCGGGAAACCCGCTACACCCGGGTCGAGGCTCCGCAGACCGAGGACGCGCTCACTGCCCGCCAGCGGCTCATCCTGCGCTGCGCCGAAGACGCCGGCCGCATCACCCGCCAGCAGGCTGCCGAGGCCAGCGGCGCCGCGATTCGCACTGCGAGCCGTGACCTCGCCCGGCTCGTCGAGCTCGGCCGCCTGGTGCCCGACGGCAAGACCGGCAACGCCGCCGGCTACGTCCTCGCCACCAGCCCAAGAAGCCAAGTCACCGGGCCAACCGGCCCATCACCAATACCTGCTTGAGGAGGCAGACCATGAACAGCGAACTGATGTGCATCACCAACGACTTCGAGGGCAGCGCCCTCACAACCCTGACCTACCGGGGGCGACCGGCATGGATCGCCCGGGAGGTGGGCGCGGCCATCGGCTACAGCCACGGGGGCAAGCGCCTGGCCAACAAGATCACCGGCGACTGGGCGGACGAGTTCATCGAGGGCCACGACTTCGCCGTCCTGGCGGGCGACGAGCTGGCCGCCTTCAAGGCCCTGCTGGAACCGGGAACCGATTCGGTTCCCGGTCGCACCGCGGCCATGCTGATCCTCTACGAGTCGGGCCTTCACCTCGTGCTCGCCAAGACCAACAAGCCGATCGGCCACCGCCTCAGGCGGTTCATCGTGGACGAGGTGCTCCCCCAGGTCGTCCGGGACGGTGCCTACCTCCCGGAGCGTCGGGTCGTTGGCGGGCAGATCGTCAGCGCCGACTGCGCCATCGTGGATGCGCGGGTGGCGCGCGAGCAGCGCCTGGTGCGGCGGCTGGAGCTGGACGACCGCAAGTTCAAGGTCCACACGCTCCACAGCACCATCGAGCACATCCAGGACAGGGTGTCGCCCGAGGCGATCACCAGCCTTCGGGTCGTGGCCGCCGAGATCGCCCTCGAGCGCGACCTCTCCGACCTCAAGCCTGCCGTTGGCTCGGGCTGGCTGCAGCCGTCCGAGATCGCCAAGAGGCTCGGCATCTCGGCCAACCGCGTCGGCCGGGCGGTCAGCGCCCTGGGCCTCCGGGGCGACATCCCCGGTCTCGCGATGGCGATCATGAACAAGGCCCAGCACAGCGACCGCAACGTCGTCTCCTACCTCTACAGCCCCAAGGCCGCGCAGCAGATCGAGGACCATCTCCGGAGCGAGGGGCACCTTGAGCCAGCGGCCACCGTCGCCGCCTGATCGCGCCCTACGCGCCCGCTTCAGCAGCCTGGCCAGCCTGCCTCGACCGCGTGGCTCTCGGCGCGACACGGGGCGACGTGGGCGCCCTGGGCGGGATCGTGACCCCGACCAGCTCCCCGAAGGCGGCGCGCTGGGCGTCGTGGTTCTCGAGCAGGGCGATGGCCCGGACCTTCCGCTCGGTGAGATGCAGGCACCCCTCGCTGCCGTCGAGGTCGTCGATGTACTCGACGATCTCCGGGGCGAGGCGCAGGAGCGTCATCACCTGCGAGACTCTGGCCCGGGTCACGTCGTGGTCGCGGGCGATCTGGGCCGCATTCTTCACCTCGCCGGCGTCGATCATCCTCTGCCAGTCGCGGGCGCGGTTCAGCGCCTCGATGATGCGGGGGCGGCTGCGGCGGGCGGCACGGGCGCGTGGCCCGCAGGCCTGGCCCGCAGTCTCGGACGATGGCACGCAGCGCAGTTCTTCAGGCTTGGCGCGGGGTTCAGGATGGCCCGCAGCGTCGCTCTCGGGCAGTGGCCCGCAGGAGCGCGCGCCGTCGTCGGGGCTCAAAAGCGAAGGCCCTCGCCGCTTGTTAGAACGACGAGGGCCTCCGAATCTGCAACGAACAGGGCGTGCGGGCTGGTTCAGGTTTCCGGGGAGTGGAATGTCAACCACCCACCCAGTCAGAACGCCCGCGCGTTCTGTTCGGTCCAATTTGGCTCCTGTTGACGGACTTGAACCGCCGACCTAGTGGTTAACAGCCACCCGCTCTACCGACTGAGCTAAACAGGAACGCCGTAAAGCGGCAGGAATATCGGCGAAAGGCCGCGCCCTGTCAAGCATTTTTCGGGACAAAAAAGCTACCCGCGGAAACGCGCTTCGATGTCGTCTGGCGACTTGAGAATGGGCACCGGGCCGAGCACCCGGGCGCCGTCTGGCTCGATGAGAATGTCGTCCTCGATGCGGATGCCGCCGAGGCCCAAGAAGGGCGCCACCGCTGCGTAGTCGATGAACTCGGCCAAGCGCTGCGACGCCTGCCACTGCGCCACCAGGTCGGGGATGAAGTAAATGCCGGGCTCTACCGTGACGACATTTCCCGCTGCCAACGGGCGGGTGAGGCGCAGCAGGTTGAGGCCGTAATCACTCTGAGTCCTAACCGAATCACTCTGCGTGCTGCGGGGCGTGAGGTGCGAGAGGTCGCCCAAGTCGCTCAAGTCGTGGACGTCCAGCCCCAGCATGTGTCCGATGCCGTGGGGAAAGAACAGCGTGTGGGCCCCGCGCCGGGCCGCTTCCTCCTCGTTGCCGCGCAGCAATCCCAGCGACTTGAGCCCCGCGACAATTGTCCGCACCGCCGCCAGGTGCACCTCGGTGTTGGGCACCCCCGGACCCGCCTGGGCAATGGCCGCCGCCTGGGCCGCCAGCACGATTTCGTAGACCGCGCGCGCCTGGGCGCTGAACCGCCCGCTCACCGGAAAGGTGCGCGTGATGTCGGAGCAGTAGTGCGAGGGCGCCGCCTCCACGCCGATGTCGATGAGCAGCAGGTCGTCGGGGCGCATCTGGGCTGCGCAGCCGGGGTTGTGCAGAAACTCGCCGCGCACCGTAATGATGGGCGCGAAGGAGAAGGGCATGCCGGCGCGCACCGCCACCTGGGTCACCGCCGCCAGCACGTCGCGCTCGGATTTCCCCGGCGCCAGCTCGGAGAGCGCCGCGTCGTACAGTTGGGCCGTCACCCCCAAGGCCCGCTCGATTTCGGCGACCTCGTCAGCGGACTTCACCGACCGCATGGCGGCCACCGCTGCGGCCAACGGCGCGCTCGCCCCGTCGTTAACGCGGTCAACGGGCACCGCGAGCAAGCGCGACAAGGTGTACCGGGCGTCGGCGCGGTAGGGCGGCAGGTAGTGAATGGGCACCCCGCGCGCGCGCAGCTTCGCCACGTCATCCGCGAGTTGGGCCAAGGGCGCCACCTGGGCGATGCCGGCCTGGGCCGCGTAATCGGCGGGGCTGGGGGACGGGCCGTTCCACACGATGTCTTTCACGTCGCGCGCAGTGGCGTACAGGGTGTCGCCGCCGTCGGGAGCGCGCAGCCAGGCCAGCGCAGGCGCCGCGAGGCCCGTGAAGTACAGGAAGTGTGAGTCCTGGCGAAAGGGGTGGGTGTTGGTGGGGGCATTGCGCGGGGCCGGGTCACTGCCCAGCAGCAGAATGGCGCCGTCGATGTTGGCGGCCAGTTGGTCTCGTTTGCGGGTGCGTTGGGCGGCGTTCAATGGGGGTGCTCCTTGTCTGGGGCCGGGCCTGAAAAGAACGACCCGTGGCCTTGGGTTCACTATTCGATTTATCACGGGGATTCAGTTATAAAAACCTTCATGCACCGCCGCCTGTCCACATCCGTTGCCGCGCCCGCCCGCCTGGGGCTTTGCGCCCTGCTCTGCCTGACGGCCAGCGCGTGCCTGACCCGCGGTCCCCAGGATGGCGCCTCCCCAGCGACAGGCTCTGCGACGCCCCAATGCACCGCCCCCGACCTGTGGCAGCCCGGCGTTGCCGACGACGACGCCGACGCTGCCGACGCCGACGCTTCCGCCGCCCCCGCGCGCCGCAGCGGCAGCGCCACCATTGCCCTGACCAACGAGCCCGACACGCTGCTGCCCCTCTACACCCAGCACCGCGCCACCGCCAGCATCATCGCCCACGAGGTCGTGGAGCCGCTCGTCGTGGCCGACGCCTTTACCGGCGCCCTCTCGCCGGGGCTGGCCAGCGCCTGGCACACCGAAGACGACGGCCTCAACTGGACCCTCACCCTCGTGCCCAACGCCCTGTGGCACGACCAAACGCCCTTCACCGCCCGGGACGTCGCCTTCACCTTCGCGCAAATCCTCGACCCCCAGGGCGGCACCGTTGTGGCGCGCAGCTTCGCCGACGTGGCCGAGGTCAGCGCCGCCGACGACACCACCGTGCACATCGCCCTGGACGCCCCCAGCGACACCCTGCCCGCCCGCTTGAGCCGCGTCTTTCCCGTGCCCGAACACGTCTTCGCCGGCAGCACCATCCCCGCCCATCCCGCGGCCCGCGCACCGCTGGGTACCGGGCCCTTTCGCTTTCACCACTGGTCGCGCGGCAAGCACTTAGAGCTGCGCCGCTCGTCGACCTGGCGCGAGACACCGGCGGGGTTGCAGCGGCTGGAGTACCGCTTTGTGGCCGACACGGCGCGCGCCCTGCGCCTGCTGTCGCGCGGTGAAGTCGACATTGTCTCCGGGGCAGGG
>Ga0265293_10000065_pt1 | contig 233082 bp, 176 predicted proteins | sample Munlanlewell138R_FD_192505 | JGI IMG/M metagenome (GOLD analysis project Ga0265293, IMG submission 192505) | Leachate microbial communities from a municipal landfill in Southern Ontario, Canada - Leachate well 138R | ecosystem: Engineered > Solid waste > Landfill > Unclassified | place... | reverse complement strand
AGCCATATTTTGCGTTAGCCTTACTGTACGAATATCGTAACGATAAAGATATGGCCTGTTATTTTTACCTGAAAGCTGAAGAATTAGGTATGCTGAATATAACTGATTATACCCGATGGTGTAAATAACGTTCAATCAACAGATACGAATAAAATAGCAGGGATAAATTTGTGCGACAGTGAAAAAGCTGAACCACAAACAACATATTTAGTTTTTTTCGGCACAAAAGCCAACACATAAAAAACTAAATGAATCAATACGAAACTGCCTTTTAAGGAGTTACAGCTTTTTCAAAGAAGCAGAACATAATGTCGCACTCGGGTCTGCTAATTATTACGGTATTTTATGAGATTGTCGAAGACTGGGCAGCTCCATCAAACAAATACTTCTCACATGAGCCAAAAGACTTAGCTGATAAATCGGTTTTTGAAAAGAAAATTACTTCTGTTTATGGCTCCAAAATTGACTTGTCTTTATGTGTTTTAAATGGAAAGGGATGGTGTTTTTACAGTGAGAATCAATTCATCAAAGCTGATATTTCTTTAAGCCTGATATAATTCATTAGAAAATTAATTTTGAATATGAACATAATTGAACCGAAACTGTTTGTCAGTATCATAAACAGCCTTTTAAGCAGCTATTATTTTAAATCTCAACATAATGAAAAAATTAATTGTTCTAATTTTGGCAGTTTTGCCTTTTTTAAGTTTTGCCCAATCCGATTCTGGTTTTGACTCCAAGGGGAAAATAGAAATTTATGCCGGCTACGGTTTATTGACAGCTCCGGATATAATAACCGGATTTTCAGATATCTTCACCTCAGCTTTATTACCCGGCATGATTGAAAAGGTTGAATCAAGAGGTTTTGGTGCAGCATTTGGCGGATTAGATTATTATATAAGTAATCATTTTACGGCCGGATTACAGTATAGCTATGCTTCTTATGAACATACGTACGACATGCAAAATCAAAGTGTTGCCAAAATGAATACCAAATATCACACACTTTTGGCACATGGAAAAGGTATCTGGCTTAATACGTTATTAATTCAACTATATTCTGTTGTTGCTGTAGGTCCTTCTTTCACAAAGGCTGACAATGACTTAGGCGACACTAAAACCAACACTGCTTTTGCCTTTCACGCTAGTCTTATCGGAATACGTGTAGGAAACCAAATTGCATTTTTTACCGAAGGTGGCTTTGGGTACCAAGGATTGATTTCTGCCGGTGTTTCCGTCCGCTTCTAAGATCTAAAAAACACCCAAATAAAGTGAAACACCCTCCCAATCTGTGCTCAGTTCATCAAATGTATGTGCTTTATGCTCACACCACACACTAAGCTTCCAAAACAGACCGTTTAGGTTTTGCATAATGCCTGAGTGAAAAAAATACCAACTTTACTCGGATAGGATTATTGCTTTCACCCAATGTTTTATTTTATTGTGTACCACAATATTGGGGCGAATTTGAATAAGTTACTATTTTGATGGGGACCCATGAGTGCATTTTTATTTATTAATAACTAACTGATCGCCAACTATCAATACACGAAAATTCAAGACCTTCTGTAAATAATCCAAGAATTATTTGACTGATATTCAGAAACTCATATTGTTAAATAATTTTTGATATGAATTAATCCTCAATTTCGAATTACTCTCATTTTATCAAGCAACACATAAAAAGCTAAGAGTGACCGAAAATTAATTTTGATTGCATGCTTTTACAATACTTTTATAATTTATTTTCGCAATGAAAACAAATTAAATAGTGTTCTATGCAATAATCGTTGCAGTTAGTTAACTGGTTAAGCTCTCGTATTATGGATATAAATGGCATTTTCAAGCATAACGAGGAATGGGTTTCAAAACAATTGCAAGAGGATTCCAATTATTTTGAAAAGCTTTCACAAGGTCAAAACCCAAAATATCTTTTTATAGGTTGTTCCGATAGTCGCGTCTCGGCAGATATTATTATGGCAGCAAAGCCCGGTGATGTCTTCATACACAGAAACATTGCGAATTTAGTACCAAATAACGACTTAAATGTGTTATCTGTGATAAATTATTCCGTAAACCACCTCCGTGTTTCTGATGTTGTTGTGTGTGGACATTATAATTGTGGGGGTGTTAAAGTGGCTATGAAAGCAAGCGATGAAGGGCTGCTAAATCCTTGGTTAAGACATATTCGGGATGTATACCGCCTTTATAAGAATGAACTTAGTGCTATTGAAGATATAGATGACAGATATGATCGGCTTGTAGAGCTAAATGTGAAAGAGCAATGTATTAACCTTATTAAAACCAGGGATATACAAAAAGCTTTACAAGAGGAGCGAATTCAAGTTCATGGTTGGGTTTTTGACCTGAAAACAGGAAAATTAATCGATCTTAAAATCGATTTTGAAAAAATCAAAAGAGAAATCATGGATGTGTATAACCTTTTTGACTAGATAGTAAGTGATTATATAAGATCTCATTACATAATGACCAAGAAATCTGCTAGTATAGAGTTTTTGGTTTTTATAAGCCTAATTTTTCGTACAAGCTGTAATTTTATGTTTTTATGGGCATAAGGCTTTAAATATGTAAGCGATATAAATAAAGCCTATTTCAAAAGAAAAGGCTGCTTTTATTCGGACAGTATTTTGGGTTTTATTCTTCAGGAATCAAAAAACGATCGATTGTATCATCAATGATAGTTTTTTCAAATGAGTCGGGATAATCCAACCACTTTGGTGAAAGCGGGTAGCCTTATGGGTTATGCAAGAATTCATTTTTTTCTTCCTGCTTTTCATTTCCGTCAAGATATTTCCTCACCCAACTCCTTCTAACGGTCAATGGGATAGTTCGCCATTGAAGAAGAAAAGTTAGTGAGCAGTTCTTTGGTTAAACTATTATGCGAAAAATCCGCCACTACTCCAAACCACAAATTGATAGCTTGATCTGTTTTGTTTACGATCAAATTTATATGCCTGATCAAGTTTTTTCATGTAAGTTTGAAGTCTGAAACTAATTTTTTTATGGATAATTTTATTGTATCGGCCCGTAAATATCGTCCTGCCACTTTTGATATGGTTGTAGGTCAATCAGCTATTACCTCAACTCTGAAAAATGCCATACGGAATAATATGCTTGCGCAGGCGTTTTTGTTTACCGGTCCGCGTGGGGTAGGTAAAACTACCTGTGCCCGTATCTTAGCTAAAACGATCAACTGTCTGAATCCTACTCCCGAGATGGAAGCTTGTGATCAGTGCGAGTCATGTGTGTCGTTTCGTCAATCAGCTTCGTTCAATATACATGAGTTAGACGCTGCTTCGAATAATTCGGTGGACGACATACGGAACCTTGTGGATCAGGTGCGTATCCCGCCTCAGGTGGGGAAATATAAAATATATATCATCGATGAGGTGCATATGCTCTCGGCTGCTGCCTTCAACGCCTTCCTTAAAACCTTGGAGGAACCTCCGTCTTATGCGAAATTTATTTTAGCCACTACAGAGAAACATAAAATTATTCCAACCATACTGTCGCGTTGTCAGATTTATGACTTTAAACGGATCACCGTAGAGGATATAAAAAAATACCTGCTGTATGTAGCCGGTCAGGAAGGGGTAAACGCCGAGCCGGAAGCATTGGATATCATCGCACAAAAGGCCGACGGCGCTTTACGCGATGCACTCTCGTTGTTTGATCAGATGGTCAGCTTCTCGGGCGATAGCATCACCTATAAAAACGTGATCAAGAATCTGAATGTATTAGATTATGAATATTATTTTCGGGTTACCGACCATCTTTTACATGGGATGAGCAGTGAGACATTATTGCTTCTCAACGAGATCATTGACAAAGGGTTTGATGGTCAACATTTTTTAAATGGATTAGGTAGCCATTTCCGGAATTTGTTGTTAAGCTCGGATATAGCTACTGTTCAGTTGCTCGACTTGAGCCCGCAGCTTATAAGCCAGTATGAAGCTCAGGCATCGGCTTGCCCGCCTGATTTTTTATTGAATGCTTTACAACTGATCACACAATGTGATCTGAACTATGCACGCAGCAGCAACAAACGCTTGCTTCTGGAGGTTACATTGCTTCAGATATGCAGTCAAAGCAACTCTGATGATTTACCTGTCAAAGCAACCGAAGCTTCGTTGGCGCCACTAACTAAACCCGGACAACAAGCCAAAACAAGTCCGACAAATAGCGCTACTACACACCCAACTCCAACTTCCAAAGCAGGACAACCGACTACACCAATCAGCCGGACTGCTACAAAACCGGATATGGGACAAATAGCAGAAGAACCAGAAGCAGATTATCAGAAGGCAGGACCTAAAAAGACTGTTAGGCCTGCTCCAAGTCCTTCAGGTAAAAGTTCAGCCCGGACTATCTCTATCTCAGCTTCAGAAAAACCTGAAGCACATAAGGAAGATGAGCCGGTAGAGGAAACGGAATTCACACAGGAATCACTGCAGAAGGTCTGGACGCAGTTTGCTGAACAGTATGAGAATACTTCGCCCAGTTTTGCATCGGTAGTGAGTAAGTGTGAGCCTCAGCTCAAAGAAAATTATGAAATCCATTTTGATGTACCGAATCATATCGTTTTTAATGATAAGATCAACGTGAATGCTCTGATAGATTTTTTGAGAAAACACTTGGCCAACAGCCATATCAGCCTGCATCCACATATAGTAGATACAGTCATACAAAACACACCTTATCTGGATAGTGAGAAGTTTCAGCTAATGGTCGAACGCCAGCCTTCTTTGCGTTTGCTTGTTGATGAGCTTGGATTAGAGCCTGATTTATAAATAATTAAAAGTTTTAGTCTGCCAGCTTGACCATATTTCGAGCGAAAGTAATGGCTTATCGCTGTGCTGCCGGCATCACAAAAATCTCAGCTACATTCACATGATCAGGTTGGGTGATGGCGTAAAATATGGCGTTAGCGATATCGTCGGCTTGTAGAGGAGTGAACGGCCTTTTACTCATATCTTGCAACAGCTCCTGATCGGTAATAGTATTTCTGAGCTCGGTAGCTACTGCACCGGGTTCAACCACACTCACCTTGATGTTTAGAGAAGGAGTAAGCTCCATACGCATTGCTTCAGACAGGGCTGTTACCCCAAATTTAGTAGCATTATATACTGCAAAACCAGGCCATACTTTTTTCCCGGCTGCAGATGAGATATTGACAATATGACCACTTTTACGGGCTTTCATACCGGGTAACACACCGGCAATACAATAAAGCAGACCCTTGAGGTTGACGTCTATCATACGTTCCCATTCGACTATCTTAAGTTTGTCTAAGTAGGATACAGGCATCAAGCCGGCATTATTGATCAGGATATCTACCTGACCCCATGTTGTATGAATGTGTTCGAATGCGTCTAATACTGCTTTTCGATTGGTTATATCCAATGGCATAACTAATGCTTCTGAACCTTTGGAGCGTACTTCATTTGCAAGTGTGTTCAGTCTGGATTCCCTGCGTGCCATAAGAACTAAACGTAACTGATGTGTGGCCAACAAACGGGCAGTAGCTTCTCCAATCCCGCTGGAAGCCCCTGTGATAACGATTACTTTATTTTTTAACATAGTGATAAGTGTTTTGTATAATATATCTTTTTAGTAATTTATTTTCGGCAAATCTCGGGTTTTCTTGCTTTCAATGGAAATTTTTAGGCTTATGACTGAATCGGCTATATCCAGATGTTGTGGTTTTTTTTCTTCCGCAGATCACCCTGATTTACGCAGATATCTGTTTACCTGTAAATTCTATTGATATTCTGTCTCCCGATCCTTCCTTCACTCTATCTTGTATAGGATAAAAATGTATTTGAAAATAGCGCTTTATATATTCATATAATAACCGTATTTTTGTCATTAAACTTAAAACTATTCGTCATGAAAAGGTTGATCATACTCATTTCTTTTGCATTCATTCCATTTTACTTCCTTTTTGCCCAGCTTGATCCGTCTGGAGTATTACCACTTGATCCTTCGGTAAGGGTAGGGCGTCTGGAAAATGGGTTAGTCTATTACCTACGGCATAACACCATGCCTCCCAACAGGATGGAAATGCGCTTAGTTGTCAATGCAGGCTCTATATTGGAAGACGAAGAGCAGCAAGGGTTAGCACATTTTGTTGAACATATGGCTTTTAACGGTACCCGCGATTTCAGCAAAGGTGCTTTAGTTGATTTCCTGGAAAAAGTGGGTGTTCGTTTTGGCGCCGATCTGAACGCGTATACCAGCTTTGATGAGACAGTGTATATGCTTCAGCTTCCAACCGACAGACAAGGATTGATTGATACAGCATTTATGGTGTTGGAAAACTGGGCTCATCTGCTAAGTTTCGATGGAGAAGAGATAGAGAAAGAGCGGGGTGTGATACGTGAAGAGTGGCGCTTAGGATTAGGAGCTGATGATAGGATGAGAAAAGAATATTTCCCGGTTATCCTTAAAGGATCTCGCTACGCCGAACGACTGCCTATAGGAACCTTAGGCGTGATTGATACAGCAGCTCATCAAAGCTTGAGAAATTTTTACAAGAATTGGTACCGCCCTGATCTACAAGCTGTTATTGTTGTAGGAGATATGGATATGAACTTAGCCGAACAAAAGATAAAAGAACATTTTGCCCATATTCAAAATCCGGCCGACAAACGAAAGAGAGAGCAATTCGGGGTACCCGATAATAATGAACCACTCATTGCTATTGCTACCGATAAAGAAGCTACCTCTACATCGCTTTCATTAATGTATAAACATCCGAAAGAAGAAACAAAAACCTATGCGGATTATAGACGTAACATCACTCATGGACTTTATAGCGGAATGATCATTAATCGTTTGCAAGAGTTCAACAAAAAACCTGAATCACCTTTTATATATGCGTATACCTATTATGGAGGATTTATGGGTAGGGCGGTAAATGCGTATTCCTCTTCAGCGGGAGTGAAAGAAAACCGTGTTCAGGATGCGATAGCTGCCTTGATACAAGAAAACGAACGCGTGAAGCAGCACGGATTCACTCTGCCTGAACTAGAACGTCAAAAACTGCAACTGATCACCCGATTAGAGAAGCAGCAGAAAGAACAGGATAAAACCAACTCATCAAGTTTCGTCAGGCACTATATCAATCATTTCCTGCAAGAAGCCCCGTTCTTAGCTATAGATCAAGAGTTAGAGATTACCAAAGAAATGCTGAAGGATATTCAGTTGGAAGAAATCAACGCATTGGCTCATAAATGGATCACTGATAAGAATATGTTAGTAGTGATTACTGCTCCTGAACGTGAAGAAGTTGTGCTGCCCGACGCAGATGAGGTGATGCGCATCATAACTGTCGCCAAATCAGAAAATCTTGAGCCATGGATAGATACCTTTGTTGACCATCCATTGTTCGATAAGAAATTGAGAGAAGCTGATATTATTCATCAGTCCACTGATACAGAGATAGGAATAGAAGAGTTTCAGCTTGATAACGGAATACGTGTAGTGATCAAACCAACTGATTTTAAAAATGATGAAATACTTCTCACTGCCTTTGGGTCGGGTGGTACCTCGGTTTTTGATGACAACCAGGTCGTGGCGGCTGCTTTTATGACAAGAGCTGTGGATGCCAGTGGAATAGGTGACTTTTCTTCAACCGATCTGAAAAAGAAACTGACCGGGAAAGTAGTTAATGTACAGCCTTTTGCAGAAGAGCTCAGACAAGGATTCAGAGGGAACTCAAGCCCAGATGATTTTGAGACTATGCTTCAGTTGATCAGCTTATATTTTGAAGGAGCCCGTAAAGATCAGGAAGCATTTGATGCGTTTCATTCGCAGCTGATGAATCAGTATAAATTTCTCCGTAGCAATCCCAGAGCTATATTTGGAGATACCTTGGTAAAGCTTTCGACTCAGAATAGCAAACGTGCTATTTTAATCCCTACTGATGAGCAGTTGGCAAGTCTGAATGCCAATGAAATCTATGAGATGTTCAATATTTTGTTTGCATCCGCCGGTGGCTACACTTTTATTTTTACTGGGAATATAGATGTGGATAAGATGCTGCCGTTGATCCGTAATTATTTAGGCTCGCTGCCTGTTGAAAAACCAGTGCTTCGATGGGTCAACCATGATACGAAATTGCCTGATGGCATTACTGACGTAAGTATTCATGTAGGTATGGAACCTCAAAGTCAGGTAGCTGTCCTTTTTCAGCATCCGTTTGAGTGGACGGAGAACGAGCGACTGCATCTATCAATGCTGATGAAAGCGTATAATATAAAGCTTCGGGAGAATATGAGAGAAGAATTGGGAGGAGTGTATGGGGTAGGTGCACGAGCTATCACCCAGCAATATCCTGAGCCACAGTTGGATATCTCTATAAGCTGGAGTACTAATCCACCAATGGTGGATACCTTATCTGCCATAGTGTTTCAACAGATGCGACAGCTCATTGAGAATGGCCCAACTGCCGAAGACCTAACAAAAGTGAAGGAGACAAGTGTACGGGAAAGAGAAACCAATGACCGACAGAACTATTTCTGGAGTTCATATCTTGATCAACAGATATACAACAATAATATCCTACAGAACTACGAGAGTTATCGGAAAGCTGTAGAAGCTGTTACTATTGAAGACCTGAAAAAGATAGCGCAAAAATATTTTCATCCGGATCATTATCTTCGTTTAGTTTCTTACCCGGAGGATATTGAATAAAGATCATCATAATAAATAGTGAAAAAAGCTACTTCAATCGAGTAGCTTTTTTCTAAAATCCTAATGGATACAAATACTTTTCGGCTTGGATTAGTTCAATGCCTGTAACGCTTTTTCGTAGTTAGGTTCTTCAGCTATTTCCGATACTTGTTCGGTATAAATTATTTTTCCGTTCTCATCCAACACTACTACCGATCTGGAATGTAATCCTTCCAAAGGTCCATTGCTAATTGTAAGGCCATAATCTGTTCCGAAGTTTCCATTGCGAAAGTCGCTTGCTGTGATGACGTTTTCTATGCCTTCTGCAGCGCAAAATCTACTGTGAGCAAAAGGTAGGTCTTTAGAAATACAGACTACAACAGCATTATCCAATGCAGCAGCTTCGGCATTGAACCGGCGGACTGAGGCAGCGCAAACGCCAGTATCAAGGCTTGGGAAAATGTTTAAGACAGCTTTTTTGCCTTTAAGATCAGCAAGAGTGAAGGTGCTTAAATCGGATTTGACGAGTTTGAAGTCAGGTGCCTGTTGGCCAGACTTGGGCAAGATGCCGACAGTCTCAACAGGCTTACCATGAAAGGTGATTGTTGCCATAATATTAAAAAATTAAATTCTATAATTATATTGTGCACTTTAAACAGCCCTGCTAAAGAAAAGTTCAGCAGGCAGCCAACGAAAATCAAAATTTTATTCTTGTTTCCTACCGATTTACGACATGTATCAGATGAAGTCATATCATTTATGTACCCATCAGATGCAGGTATCGTTTTTTGATGGCTTCCAACTGCATGCGGTCAAGGTGTTCTTTATAGATTCGTATCAGATTAGTAAAGCCTGATCCGCTGTAGAAACGTGCCAAACCGGCATCAAAAAAGAGCAGATTGGTATCATACTTAGCTTCTCGGGTGAGTTCTACACATTCAGACCAGCTTATCACTTTGGTTATCTCGAAATAGCCGTGATGAGGTACCTTATGATCAAAGTACATCCCATCGCCCCAGTCTTCGACAAAGAAGAACTTCTCTAACCGTATCAAGGCTGGAAAATTTTCTATAGCTCTGGTTTTTTTCCTGAATCGGATACCTTCATTAATTAATAGTTTCTGCAGCTCTGCAATTTGGTTGTATCGCTCAAGGCTGCGCACACGTATGGCGTTTACCTGCGTGAGTCCACCAATATCTATACATGCTTTAACAGCGTCGAACGGGAATCCGGCCTTTTTTTCAACATTGAAGATCGCTATATGCACCTCATCTAAGCTGTGAGTATCGTCAAGCATCAGATAGAGATACAATGGCTTGGAACCGGTAGTTACACTGTCGTAATAGCCATAAAAAGGCGAGATGGCTTCTAAGACGCAAGTGTCTGGCATTAATAATTCGTTTTCAACACAAGTGAGGGATTCTTGTTTTATGAGTGTTCCGAAACGCTCTGTAATTAGTTCTTTCATGGCTCTAATAGGATTAGGTTTGTTGTAAAATTAATTAGTTTTCTTCAAAAAATCAAACTTTTTTTGACTTTTTCTGCTAAATAATTAGCTCAGAAGTAAAATACAGATTAAATTGAGAATATTACACTTAGAAATTATATTTAATATGTTGATATTAAGATGTATAGTTTAGAAATATAAAAATCATAGCATCCATTGTATGTTCGTTTCGTTTGCACCCAATCAACACTCCATTGGAAAAAATACTTATAGCAGAAAAGAGCATAAGAATAACAAACCAATTTTCTTATCTTTGCAGATTAAAAATCTGATTAAGCGTTTGTTATTCAATAAGATGAAGCTTATTCCCTTAACTTAATTTATGTCAGAGAAAACCATTAAGGCACAAGTCAATAGCGAAATTGGTGAGTTAGAATATGTTATTACGCACAGTCCAGGCCCCGAGATACAAGGCATGTCGCCAGAGCATGCATCGCATGAGCTGTACAACGATTTGCTTAACCTAAGTGTTGCCCGGCCCGAGCACGATGAATTCAATAGCGTGCTTAAAGAAGTAGCTCAGGTGTTAGAAGTACGTGAATTATTGATCGATGTTTTATCGTTACAAGAGACTAAACGTCGTCTGATTGAACGTGTCTGTGGGCATGAAACCAGCAACGGACTTTTTCATCAGCTCATGGATGCTGAACCGGAAGCGTTAGCTAACCAACTGATAGAAGGAGTGAATGTGAAAAGGAACACCTTTACCAAATATTTAGATAAGAATCGGTTTGCCTTACCACCTATACCAAATCTCTTTTTTACTCGCGACCCATCTTTTAGTATTAACAATCATGTCCTGATTGGTGGGATGGCGACACATGTGCGTCAGCGTGAAGCATATATTATGGAAGCGATATTTGAGTCGCATCCGGTGTTTGCTTCTTCTGCAATTAATTTGTCGTCGTTCAGTGAACATCCGACTCAGGTACATATTGAAGGGGGGGATGTGCTGATTGCCAGAGAAGATATTTTGCTGTGCGGTCTCAGTTCACGAACCAATAGCTATGGGATTGATAGCTTGATCGAATGGATGAAGACCATGCCGCAAACCCGTCACCTGATCATACAGGAATTACCAGCCAGCCCTAAATCATTCATCCATTTGGATATGGTATTTACTTTTCTTGATACTCACCAGTGTATGATCTATGAGCCTGTGATACAGCGGACCAATCGATATAACACCTATCACTTAATAGTTGATAACGGAAATCTCGTCCAGATCAAAAAAACTGATGGTCTGCTGAATACCCTTCGATCCTTAGGCATGGAATTAGAACCTTTGTATTGTGGTGGCTCAACAGATAGCATCGCAATGGAACAGGAACAATGGCAAAGTGGAGCAAACTTTTTTGCTGTAGGTCCTGGTAAGGTGATAGGATATGCACGCAATCGGCATAGCATTGAGTCATTAAGCGATAATGGATATGCCGTGATTCCGGCACACGAACTACTTAGCCGTCGCATCAAGCTCAGTGACTATCAGAAATATGTCATTACAATAAGGGGAGACGAGCTGTCAAGGGGTGGAGGTGGTGCACGTTGTATGACTATGCCACTCAGCAGAAAAGATCCAGATCGGAATACAATAATAAATCAACATTGATTGAAGGATAAGTCTGCCGAAGCTTACAGTTGATATTTCTTTCCTGCAGATCATGGTTTATGTCCTCCGCAGATTACGCCTATTAACGCTGAATTTTTCTTATCCGCAATCCTATTAAAATCTAATCATTCCATCGTTCTCTCTCAAACATCTCCCTACAGTGTAAGCCCTACGGGCTATCAATTTCATCTTCTAAACTCTATGTTCTATTGATATGCAAGCCCTACGGGCTATTGACGAACGCACGAATTCAGTCAACCCATTGCCCGTTAGGGCATACATATCAACAGATAGCATTGAACGGTAGATCAACATTGCTCGTCAGGACATACATACCAACAGATAGCATTGAACGGTAGATCAACATTGCCCGTCAGGGCATACACTTCCGCAAATCACGGTTTATGTCCTCTGCAGATTACGTCAATAAAAGCTGAATTTTTCTTATCCGTAATCCGATTAAAATTTAATCATTCCATCGTTCTCTCTCAAACATCTCCCTACAGTGTAAGCCCTACGGGCTATCAATTTCATCTTCTAAACTCTATGTTCTATTGATATGCAAGCCCTACGGGCTATTGACGAACGCACGAATTCAGTCAACCCATTGCCTGTCAGGGCATACATATCAATAAAAAAACATAAGAAACAAAAAACCATTGCCCGTTAGGGCATACACTTTCCCGGATCATGGTTTATGCCTCCCGCAGATTACGCTAATAAAAGTTTATTTTCGTTTTTAGTTATAAACAGGTATTTTTGTCAACTGTAAATCAATAGTAGTATGATCCACAGTCTCATACGCTTTAAAAATAAGCATCCATTTTTGTCGGTAATGGCTATAGGGATGATATTGAGGTTTATATCAGTTGTCTTTTCAGGTGGATATACTAGCTTTGATGATCATTTTGCTGTAGTAGAGCTTGCGCAGTATTGGGTATGGGACATACATAATTTATCCTCATTCCCACCTAATATAGTTTCTGAAGCAGTTCAGGCTAATGGATTCTTTTACTCAGGATTTCACTTTGTGTTTTTTCATCTGTTTCAGTTTGTAGGTATTTACGATCCGCTTTGGAAGTTGGTATTGGTACGCTTGTTTCATGCCGGTATCTCTTTGTTTGTCATCTCGTTTGGCTATAGGATCGGGAGTTTGATCACTACAAAAGAAACGGCTTACAGGATCGCATTGTTATTAGCTGTGTATTGGTTCATGCCGTTTCTAAGTGTCAGGGTTATGGCCGAGATGGCTGGGTTGCCGTTTCTTCTATATGGAACGCTGATCATAGTAAGGCAGGAACAAATACGTCTGGGACAACAGCCAGGCTATCATAAAACATCTTTTGTGGTAGCAGGCTTTCTATTGGGATTAGCCTTTTCTGTACATTATCCCATACTTATTTTTATACTCGGACTGGCATTAGCTTTGCTCATAGCCGGGAATACTCGTGGACTAGCCTCAGCAGGTCTAGGATTCTTAGCTCCATTTTTGTTGGTAGAAGGATTTGCTGACTGGTTGATATGGAGACGTCCGTTTTATCATCAAACTCACTTTTTTTCCTATATTATAGACCATGCCCATAGCTATACAGGTGATTCCTGGTATTATTTTGCTTCCGATCTACTCATCCTGTTACTCCCACCGTTGAGTCTGATGCTACTCTGGGGATTGCTCCGAAACTGGAAGAAGAATTTCTTACTTTTTTTGCCGGTCTTTTTGTTTATGACAGTATATCTGATCCTGCCTTATAACTCACATCGCCCGCTGATTGCTATGCTCCCATTTATTATTGTGCTTGGAATGGCCGGATGGCAGGAATATGCCGAAACCTTGAATTTTTGGAACAAGCATCCCTTCATACGAAAAGTTGTTTGGGGCTTTATTTGGGGAATGAACATGCTGTTGCTACTGACGGTTACACCTTTGTATCCTAATAAAGCATCGGTTGAGGCAATGAAATATTTGAAAAATTTCCCGGAGAACAAGCTACTAATCGTTGAAGCTAATCAGCCTGAGAACGATATAGTTGTACCTGTATTTTTTTCCGGTAAACAAATTGAATACATTGCCATCAATACTCAAAACGGAATGAATCAGGTACCAGCTCACACATTCAAGATGCAAGAGGATATATTTGTGTTGTTTAAAGGAGCTTCCTCATTAGATATGCGGGTTGATTCCATGAAGACTGTATTTCCTGATTTGCAGTTGGAAGCCAAATTTACGCCAGGTTTAATTGAAAGATTTTTCCATAGAGCGATAGGCTCTCATCATCGAGTCGAAATATTTTTATATAGAAATATTTCATCACAACCTTAACCAACACTATATGTCATCCTTTGAACATGCTGCTAAAAGAATAGAGGAACTTGTAAAGGTCATCAATTATCATAACCGTTTATACTACGATGAGGCTACTCCTGAAATATCAGATTATGACTACGATATGCTGATGGAGGAACTCATAGCTCTGGAAACGGAATTCCCTTCACTGCGCCGCAACGATTCTCCTACGCAACGGGTGGGTGGAACGGTAACCAAAGTGTTTGAAGTAGTGTCACATCAGTATCCTATGTTGTCGTTGTCAAACTCATACAACGAAATGGAAGTGGCTGAGTTTGTGAATCGTACTGAACGAAGCTTAGGCTTGAAACCTGAATATGTTTGTGAATTAAAGTTTGACGGGGTGGCGATCAGCCTCCATTATGAAAAAGGGTTGTTGGTCAGAGCCGTCACACGTGGTGATGGTACAAGAGGGGATGATGTAACTGCCAATGTGCGTACTATACGAAGTATCCCTTTACGACTGAAAGGTGATTTTCCTGACTATTTCGAGATAAGAGGTGAGATATACCTTTCGCATCAGAATTTCTCAGCGCTTAACTTGCAACGGGAAGAAAAGGGAATGTCTTTGTTTGCCAATCCGCGTAATGCAGCAGCCGGTACACTGAAGCTACAGGATTCGGCTGAAGTTGCTCATCGAAGGCTCGACTGCTGGTTGTATCATCTGATTGGCGATACATTAAATTTTGAATCGCATTACGAAAGTTTGCAGACAGCCCGTACATGGGGCTTTCGTATCCCTCACCAAATGGCTTTATGTCATAATGAAGATGAGATACTTGAATTTATACATGATTGGAAAAAAGAACGTACTTCATTACCCTATGATATTGATGGGATAGTGATCAAAGTCAATAGCTTTGCATATCAGCAACAATTAGGATATACTGCTAAGTCACCACGATGGGCAATTGCTTATAAATATAAAGCCGAAGAAGCTCGGACTAAACTATTGTCGGTTGATTATCAAGTGGGTAGGACGGGTGCGGTAACACCGGTAGCCAATTTAGAACCTGTGCTTCTGGCTGGTACCATAGTGAAAAGAGCCAGCCTGCATAATGCCGATATCATGGAGCAGCTTGATCTGCATCTCAACGATACTGTTGTCGTTGAAAAAGGAGGCGAGATCATTCCAAAGATCACTAAGACTGTAGTTGAATTACGTTCGGTTGATGCGCCCAGGATTCTATTTATCAAACGTTGCCCCGAATGTGATACCTTGCTGTTCAGGCAAGAAGGAGAAGCAGCTCACTACTGCCCGAACAGCTACCACTGTCCACCACAGATAAAAGGAAAGCTCGAACATTTTATCAGTCGTAAAGCAATGAATATTGAAGGCCTTGGTGAAGGACGTATTGAATTGTTGTTCGATAAAGGCTTAGTTCGTAAGCCGTCAGACTTCTACCATCTTAAATATGAAAACCTTTTTGGGTTGGAAAAAGAATTTATTTCGGAGGATGGCAAGAGACGTGTGGTAGGCTTCAGAGAGAAAACTACTGAAAATATTTTAAACAATATCAAACTGTCTTTATCAGTTCCCTTTGAGCGTGTGTTGTTTGCACTTGGAATCCGTTTTGTTGGAGAAACGGTAGCCAAAAAGGTGGCCGAAGCAATACCTTCTATGGATAGGTTGATGGATGCCACTTATGATGAACTGCTTATGATTGATGAGGTAGGTGAAAAAATAGCAGCTTCACTAGGCGCTTATTTTGATGATACGGATAATATCAAAATGATTGAAGAGCTGAGGGTTGCTGGCCTACAGATGGAGCAAAATCAAATAAAGAAATCCGCTGACGGACCTCTGCAAGGCATGAATATCGTGATCAGCGGAACTTTTGAAAAATATACTCGAGAAGAGTTGAAGCAGTTGATCGAACAGCATGGAGGGAAAAATACAAGCTCTGTCTCGGCTAAAACAAATTATCTTTTAGCTGGAGCTAATATAGGGCCTGCTAAACGACAACGAGCTAACGAGCTTGGTATTACCCTACTGACCGAAACAGAGTTTTTAGATATGCTGGATATCTGAGTGCCAAAGAGCCGACTAATTAGACCAAATAGTAGTTGGATAAACTAAAAGTCATCTCCATCAAAGTCGTCAAAGCCGCTGTCAAAGTCATCGAAATCATCATCAATTTCTATATCCTCATCCTCCCAGTTGAAATCCTCATCTTCGGCATATGCATCACCCAACTCATCCAACTCGCCAATTTCCTCTAGATATGAATCCAAAACATCATCATCCATTTCTTGCAAACTGGGACCAGTATATCTGGGATTGATCTGACGCAACTCTTTCATCACTTCCGGTGAAACATAAAACTCATCAATATTATTGAAACAAAACTCAATATAGTTCGGGTCTTTTTCAAATACTTCCCGTATCGTCTTTCCTTCATATTTCCCAAAAGTAAATTCGGAATCAATGTCATAAAACTTCATAGTGCTTGAATAATATTATGGGTTAAAAATTTTTCAAATGTAGTGCATAACTAAAGTAGTGCACGAAAAACTGTAAAATTATTTTTTAAAAATAAAATAGACGGCTAAAATCAAAAAAATAAAACCTATTACATGATTCATGGTGAAACTTTCATCACGAAAAATCAACAGCGAAAAAATCACAAACACACTCAAAGTGATCACCTCCTGCAATACCTTGAGCTCAACCAAACTAAATGGCCCTCCATAAGCCTGATAGCCAATGCGGTTGGCTGGTACCTGAAACACATATTCAAATAGCGCTACAGACCAGCTTATCAAGATGATCCAGAATAAAGTAAGCTGATCGAAACCTGCCATATCCTTGAACTTCAGATGGCCATACCAGGCTAATGTCATAAATACATTGGACACTATCAGTAGGCCGATAGTAACAACTGTTTTCATCGCACAAATTTTGGCAAAAATATTCGTTTTATATGCGTATGAGCCTATTCTGAATAAAAAAAATACTTTTTACAATCAACTGAATAACAGTATAGTATAGTATGCCTTTTGATACGTTATCTGCAATGGGCTAGTATTATCTGTGAAAAGAGCTCAAAAAGGGACAGTATCATGAGTGTAAATCGTATCTGTCAGGTCGGAATATCTATGCTGCAATTTTGATCGCAATTCACTACTTTTGCTGCAAAAACTCGTCTGATGAAGCAGAGTATTTTGGAGTCTATACAGGTAAAAAACCTGATACTAAGGGATGCGCCACTATTAAACCGTATTGAAGCAGCGGCGGAGAGTTGTATCCAGACTTTTCAGGATGGAGGAAAGGTGCTTTTGTGTGGGAATGGTGGCAGTGCAGCCGATGCACAACATATTGCGGCTGAGCTGAGCGGCAGATTCGCATACGACAGACCTCCTTTATTTGCCGAAGCACTACATGTGAACAGCTCTTACCTTACTGCCGTAGCTAATGATTATGGATTTGAGACAGTGTTTAGCCGCTTAGTCGAGGCAATGGGAAAACAAGGCGATATACTGATAGGACTGAGTACTTCCGGCAATTCACCCAATATAGTAGCCGCTTTGAAAACAGCCAAAGAGTTGGGATTGTTTACCATTGCAATGACAGGTCAAGGTGGCGGACTACTCAAACAGTGGGCTGATCTGCTTATCAATATCCCCTCCACACATACGGCACGCATACAAGAAGCCCATATACTTATTGGCCATTTATTGAGTGAACGTATAGAGCAAACACTCTTCCCGCTTTGATAAAGAAAAAGATACTAACAACAGTTAAGGACAGGAAAACCCTTTTCTTAGACCGCGACGGTGTGATTAATATACGCTTACTCAACGATTATGTGTGTTCTCCAAACGAATTTGTCTTTTGTCCGAATGCCCGTGAAGCACTTAGGATGCTCGCACCTTTATTTGATTATATTTTTGTGGTGACCAACCAGCAGGGAGTTGGACTAAGCAGGATGAGCGAGCATGACCTTGAAGAGGTTCATCAATATATGATGCAGGAGATAGGCAAAGCTGGTGGCCGGATTGACCAAATTTATAGTTGTACTGATCTTCAAAATAAACCTGATAATTGTCGCAAACCAGGTACCAAAATGGCTGAACAAGCCCTGAATGATTTTCCGGATATAAAATTCTCACATGCGATCATGGTGGGTGATACTGAATCGGATATGCTGTTTGGAAGAACTATGGGAATGTGCTGTGTGTATATTGGTAGTGAGCCCATAGAAACAACAACCGATTATAGGTTCGATTCATTGTATGATTTTGCACTATACCTTAGCACCTAAATAAGATTCAATAGTATGACTATACTGATATTCAGCATTTTCCTATTATATACGCTTAGCTTGTTCGGGATTTCGTATCTCACTTCAAAAAAATCTTCCAATATTAATTATTTCATAGGTAACCGTCAATCGCCCTGGATAGTAGTGTCGTACGGAATGATAGGAGCTTCTCTTTCTGGTGTGACTTTTATCAGTGTGCCCGGATATGTGGGTGATTCGGGCTTTAGCTATATGATGGTGGTGTTTGGATATATACTGGGATATTTGGTCATTACCCGTATTTTACTACCTATATATTATAAATATAACCTAATATCAATCTATAGCTATCTCAACCAGCGGTTTGGTACCTATTCCTATAAGACAGGAGCTTCATTTTTTATCCTTTCGCGTATCATAGGTGCTTCTTTTCGAATGTTTCTGGTTGTCAATGTGCTACAGATATTTATCTTCGATCATTGGGGTATCCCATTCTGGCTCAACGCCCTTATGTTTGCTTTGCTGATTACTTTATACACCTTCAGAGGTGGAATTAAAACTATTGTATGGACTGATACTCTTCAGACTACCTTTATGTTGTCAGCCTTAGTGATCATACTTTTTATCATCACCAGGCATTTAGGTTTGGATTTTGGTCAGCTGATAGGTCGTATCAGAGATGCAGGATATACCAAAATGGTGGTAACAGATTGGAGAGATAACACCTTTTTTCTAAAACAGTTCTTTAGCGGTATCTTTATCACTATAGTGATGACAGGCTTAGATCAGGATATGATGCAGAAAAACCTCAGCTGCCGCACTCTGGCCGATGCTCAAAAAAATATGATGAGTTTAGGTTTACTGCTTGTACCAGTCAATTTGCTGTTTATGTTCTTGGGAGGAGCCTTGTATGTGTATGCCACCGAATTTGGTATCGCCATTCCTGCACAAACTGATGATCTGTTTCCTATACTGGCTGTCAATCATTTTGGTGCTACCGCTGCTATTGTATTCTTTATCGGACTGATAGCGGCTGCCTATTCCAGTGCCGATGGTGCTATAACTGCTCTTACCACCTCTTTTATGATTGACATATTAGGCAAAGGTAAAAGCGAAGATAAAGCTTCAAAGCGACTTCGGATGAGGGTACATTTTATGATGTCAACAGTGATCGTTTTGATGATCGTAGTGTTTAAAGAGATCAACAATCAGGCGGTGATTGCACAACTATTTACTATAGCAGGATACACCTATGGGCCACTTCTGGGATTGTATGCTTTCGGATTATTTACAAAAAGACAATCGAAAGATAAATGGGTCCCGTGGATAGCGATACTCTCACCCTTGATCAGCTATTTGATAAGCAGTCGCTCGGAAATATGGTTCAACGGATATAAATTTGGATTTGAGATACTTATTGTCAATGGATTGATTATGTTTACAAGTCTGATACTGATCAGTACAAAAGGTAGGCAATCAAAGGATGTATCAGCAGATTATTAGATGTTGTACACAGATCAATAGCTATACAAATCCCTGCATATGTTGAAGGTATGAACCAGAAAGCAACGAAAACACATGAGTTTATTCTAACCTTTATCGCTTTTCTGATAAGCTGTGAAACTTTGGCGCAGCGTGCTGAATAGAAGAACGAACGCATTTACTAGATCAATACTCTGGCGGACTATGCTTCCTACCTGCCAAATGCCAGCTTGCAACAGGCCTTTTCGGAGGACATTGCCTATTCTCCATACTATATCAACCTGAATGCATTCTGGAAATTTAATTAGGTCAAACATTCCGATCTTCGCTTTGTTGACTTTTACAGTACCCGTTACGATTGAGCTATTAGGATGAGATTCAGGTGCGTTTAAGCTGGCAGATGAAAGGATATGGCATCCTTATCTATACCACTATTACCTGTCTGCCTACTGCCCATTATGGCTTGGGAGGAGTAAGCTTTAGCCCGGAGCTTATAGAAAAATATAAGCTCTACAGTAAGCCACCTCAACTGAAATTCAGAATAGAACTTTTAGTCCCTTGATGAGTTGCTGAACAATACACCGCAACTGGCAAAAGCTGATTTGAAAAGAGGATGAAAGAAGTCTATTGTTGAGATCAGTTGGACTATACTAGTAAGGGTTATCAATTGAGTGATCAGGATTTCTGTATCCATGCGCTACGAATAGCTTTTTCAAGGCTTGCACCTGACGGAACCTGAAACACTTGCAGATCAAACATAGGGATCACGGCTAATAAATGGTCGAAGATATCGCTTTGCAAATCCTCGTATTCTGTCCAGGCCTGACGGTTACTGAAAAAATACAACTCAATAGGAATACCTTTATCAGTAGGTTGCAGATGTCGGGCCATGATAGTCATATCCTGATGGATACGCGAGTGTGACCGCAGATAAGCTGTAACATAAGCCCTGAAAATACCCAGATTAGTCTGACGCCTTCCGTTTACTAACGTAGAAGTATCAATCCCATGCAATTGATTATATTCGGTGATCTCTTTTTCCCTGTCCGATATATACTGACTGACTAATTGGAACTTGCCATATCTTTCCAACATCTCGGGCGTACAAAAGCGGACGCTGTCCATATCAATTGAGAGCGAGCGCTTGATGCGTCTTCCACCCGATTGTACCATGCCTCGCCAATTAGTAAATGAATCGGATACTAAGGTATAAGTAGGTATGGTAGTGATGGTCTTATCCCAGTTTTGTACTTTTACCGATGTCAGGCTGATTTCCAACACATCTCCATCTGCGTTGTGTTTTGGCATACTGATCCAATCGCCAACGGTTACCATATTGTTCAGAGAAAGTTGTATGCCACCAACAAAACCTAAAATAGGATCCTTAAATATCAACATCAAAACAGCTGATAATGTTCCTAATCCAAGAAAAAGATTTGAGATATCTCTGTTGAATAACTGTGCAATTATCAATAAGCCACCTAAGAAATATACCACAATTTTCAACACTTGTTCTAACCCTTTGGCTGGCCTTTTTTTGGATATTTCCTTCGTATTATAGTAAGCGTATAAAGAGGAGATGATTGAATTGATAAAAATTATCCATACGAAAGTGATATATATCTCGGTTAGTTGCTGAATAAGAGCTGCTATTTCGGGATGTCCGGGCAGAGTATGTGCTACATGCCTGAGAATGATGTGCGCTGGTACAAAATAGGTCGCACGTGCGATTACCTTGTTTTGAACAAGTATATCATCAAAATCGGTCTTGGTGCGATGGATGAACACTATGAGCGTCCGACTGATGATAAACCAGACGACATAATACACCACCACCGAAAGCGCTAAAAGACTGATAAATGCAATAGCCTCTGATCCTAGAGAAGCAATATGTTCAGAAGCTCCAGCTTTTGTTAAAATGGATTCAAACAGATTGATAAGATTTTCAAACATCACTTTATAATAAAATTAAAACAATAACACAGAGCACATATTTATATTTCAGTAAATCAGATGTTATTCAATCAAACCTGATCTCAAACTGTTGAACACTATAAAAAGTAGCAGTAGTTTGATGAAAACGCATAGAATAGCTGTATGATAACTGATCTCTGATCCTTATTAAACCGGCAAAAGTAGAAAATTTAGTTTAATTAAGTGGGATAAGATTGGGCGGGTAAGCTGAATCACACTGTAATTCAATAACTTTCACAGACTTCAAGTGTGTACGCATTTTAAAGTATAATAGGCTTTACAATGCCGAAGTAACTAATGCAACAACCATTGATTGCACTGTTGAACAAAAGGGAACAAGTCAAATGGTTACGCCTGTTATATGAAATAGACTCCCATAGCTGCTACCTGATTTTTTTGTGATTGAAGTATGACTTTTCTATTTTTGTCGGGCGACTATAAGAAGGTCTGCTTTTTTTTAACCTGTTTAAACTCTTTTTATGAAGAAAACTTTTTTTAGCTCACTGATTCTGTTCACTTTGTTGTGGATACATTATCCTTTGATTTCCTGTACCAACTATTTAGTCAGTAAAGGTGCTTCTGTTGATGGTTCTACTATGATCAGCTATGCTGCTGATTCGCATATACGGTATGGCGAGTTATATTTTCGTCCTGCCCGCGACTGGCCTGCCGGCAGTATGGTAACTATTTATGATCGTGGTACAGCCCGGCCAATAGGACAAATTCCACAGGTGTCGCATACGTATCAAACCATTGGATTCATGAACGAACATCAGCTTTCAATAGGCGAATCTACTTTTGGAGGCAGAAGTGAATTGGTTGATACCACCGGTATAATGGATTACGGAGCGTTGATGTTCCTTGTATTGGAAAGGACTAAAACGGCCCGTGAAGCTATACAGCTCATCGCTCAATTAGTAGAAGAATATGGGTATGCCAGCTCGGGTGAGTCGTTCTCTATAGGCGATCCTAACGAGGTATGGATCATGGAGATCATTGGAAAAGGAACTAATCTGCAGGTAGATAAAAAATCAAGGCAACATAAAAATGTGGATAAAGGCGCCGTTTGGGTTGCTGTTCGCATACCCGACGGTTATATCTCGGCTCATGCCAACCATGCCCGCATTACTACATTCCCAAAGTCCGATGGAAAAACATCTATCACCGACAGGCAGTGGGAAAAGCTAAATGGAGAAGATGTAAGAGTGATCTATTCGCATGACGTGGTTGACTTTGCCCGGGCGAAAGGCTATTTCAAAGGTGATGAAGCCGATTTTTCATTTAGCGATATCTATGCACCTATTGATTTTGAGGCAGCCCGCTTTTGTGAGCTAAGGGTTTGGAGTATGTTTAATCATGTATCAGACCATATGGAGCCCTATTGGGATTATGCCTGCGGATATGATCTGGACAACCGCATGCCTTTGTTTATCAAACCAGATCGTAAACTAAGCCCTCACGACCTGATTGAGTTCAAGAGAGATTATCTGCAAGGTACTGAGTTGGATATGTCGAAAGATGCAGGTGCAGGCCCATTTGGACTGCCTTATCGTTGGAGACCTCTGACATGGAAATATGAAGACAGGGAATATCTGAATGAACGGGTTACAGTGACCCAGCAAACCGGGTTTTCGTATGTGAGCCAGATGCGTTCATGGCTACCCGATCCTATTGGAGGGATCATATGGTTTGGTGTGGACGATGCCGGGCCATCAGTGCATGTGCCCTTTTATTGCGGAATAAACAATGTGCCACAGTCATGGAAAGAAGGATATGGTGATATACTGACCTATACAGATGATGCTGCTTTTTGGGTGTTTAATAGGGTAGCACATTTTACATATCTGTTTTACGACCGGGTGATGCCCGACCTGAAAAAAGTTCAAAATGAATTGGAACAAAAATTTATCGTGCAATCTAATGCAATTGATCTGGCAGCAGACCAGCTATATGCCCACGATCCTGAACTCGCTATCAACCTGATTACTCAATTCTCCTCATCTATGGCTAATCTTACAATCCAACGATGGAAAGAGTTGGGCGAGTTCCTGTTGGTTAAATATTTAGATGGTAATATCAAATATGAACATGATGGTGAGTTTGTCCGAAATCCATGGGGCTATCCGAAATCGCCTAAATGGGTGGACTATCCCGATCAGTTTAAGAAAATAATTATTGATGATACTGGCGATCGCTTTCTGATCCCCGAATAGCATATTACTGATTCCTTATACTTAAGTAGGAGGGAAGCGTCCAAAACTTGAATTGCATGTCTTAATACTTACTCATCATAATCGTATCCGTCTTCCAATATTCGTTTTCGACTTGGATCAAAAGCTGGATTCAATATGCTGGCAGCTGGATTCAATAAAGGCGTTTCTATCTTTCCCAGGTCAATCAAGGTATGTATCAGGTTATCCGTAACATAAGCTGCCTCACGTCGGCTTTTGATTGCAGCTGTATCCATTGTACTTCGGTAGGTATCAGATAACCAGATAAAAAATGGAATCTCTACATTTGCTTTTGGAAGCCTTCCGGCAAAGGTGTGACCTAATTCACCTTGTTCATCGTACACGTTTTCGCCATGATCAGAGGCATATACAACGACTGAATTAGTATGATGTTCGACTATCTTTAATAATGAATCTAAAAAATAATCATGATATAAGATGCTGTTGTGATATTCGGAAATGATTTGAGATTTTTTATCGGCACCCGAAAACCGGTTAAATATTGGAGGATACCTTTTTCGATACGCAGTATGATTGCCCATAGTGTGTACGATTAAAAGTTGCAATGAATCATTGGCTTGCAATATTTTTTGTACCGGTTTGAATAATAGCTCGTCGTACGATCGTGTAAGCGTAGACTCCATCGAACTGCTGGCAGCCAGATTGACAAATATCTCATGATCGGCTTTGTGTGCGAACACTGTGATCATATTTTCCCAAACCCCTAACGGAGCCTGGTTTGATACCCAATATGTAGTGTAGCCAGCAGATTTGAATATGTCAAAAATATCTTTCTGTTCACCGATGGGCAATTGATGATCTACCGTGTTTTCCGATAGACTGGTTAGTATAGAAGAAATGGTGTTGGAATAAGCTGAAACTACATTATCGAATAGATATAAGTCAGCACGCTTAGATAAAAGTGGGGTAGTTTCAAGTGGATGACCAAAAAGATGCCAGTGGCTTCTGTTTGACGATTCTCCAAACACCATGACAACTGTCAATGGTTTCATCTTGGCTTGGGCTTTGGTTAGCTGAATCAAGCTTCTCTCCTGAGCTTGCTGAAATAATTGACGTTCTTGCAGATAGCTGCTAACAACCTTAGCAAAATGTGGGATGCCTTTACGTACTAACCGACCGCCTGCCGCATTCTCAATGATGAAAATGATAAAGACACCTATGAAAATACTCTGGAACAGACCAGAAAAAGGAAATGACCTGAAGTAGGGCTTGTGTTTCCAACCTAAATACATGAGAATTAATAAAGGAACAAGCAATAATATATTCAATCCAATCTTTAAGCTCAAAAAATCTGAGCTTTCCTGTAGATTGGTTGCCGCTACTATAAAAATACTTGACTGCGATAAAGGGCTTTTTATGATAATCCAATGCAGGCTTTCAATGAATGAGATAACCCCGTAAACTCCAAATCCAATTTGATATAACAGCTTGCTCCTGAATAACCTGACTATGATCATAAAGACTGACTGATAGAGCAGATTAATGACAATTAGTCTGGTATCAACCAATGGATGGTTCACGATCAATCCCAATATCAGAGGATAATTAATAAGTAAGGTAAGTTGCCATGGAAATAAGGATAGTATCCCGGTTTTGATCTCCGACAGTTTGTGATTGATAGCCATTAGTAGCTTCTTAAATTGTCAGACAAATATACGGCATATCACCTATGACTTGATTTTGATCAAATAGAAAATCGTTTTCATAAAAGAATTTGGATAGTGTCAATTTTTGAAAGAAGATGACCTGGATTCGTTTCGTGATATGTGCCAACCTGTTGTGTTTGAAAAAGTTGGAACCCGGATTGCTTGCATGTGTTTTAAATGTCCTGTAAGGCAAAGCTACACTGTGCAAGGGGTATCATTGTAGAAAAAACCTTTGACAGGGGTTTAACAGATGATCTTAGTATAGCTCATAGGATTATGTTAGAAGAATTCAGTTTCGTTCTCTCGTAAGTTATAGGATCAAAGCGATATTTTTATGGAAGCGATTGGAATATATGTGGATTTTGTATCTTTATTCTTTTAAAATCATTCTTTGGGTATAATTCTCACATATGGGAACCAATCTGTTTACCGGATTTGCATTGGCGTTAAGTGGTGGTGGAGCCAGGGGTATAGTTCATGCCGGGTTTTTGCAAGCTTTGGATGAGGATAATCTCAAGCCGGAGTTGATCTCAGGTGCCAGTATGGGCGCTATTGTAGGTGCTTTATATTGTGCCGGAGTGAAACCACATGATATGTTAGGGGCAATTAAATTCCCCGGTTTCTTTTCTCTTGCTTCATGGATAGGTCTGCACGGCGGTCTGGGTTCTCTGACAGTACTACGCCAACAATTGGAACACTATATTCCTGAAGATAGCTTTGAATCGCTTCAAATTCCGCTGATAGTATCTGTTACTAATTTGAATACCGCTCGTAATGAACTGATTAGTAGTGGCCCCTTGTATGATGTGGTAGTAGCTTCTTCGTCTATTCCGGTAGTTTTTGTGCCTGTCAAGATAGGAGATCAATATTATGTGGATGGTGGCCTGACCATGAACCTGCCACTCAGTTGCCTGAAGAAACCTGGACGCATGGTCGTTGGAAGCAACTCCAATCACATACAGGAAATGGAACGTGCATTTGATTCAATGAAACAAGTTGGAGAACGTTCTATGTTTATTGCCGTACAAAATACTGTACAACCACAACTCAAAGACTGTCATTTGTTGTTCGATCCACCTCAGGCCCGTTCATTTGGTACGTTTGATTTTGAACATGCTGCGGATATTTTTGAAATAGGATATCAAGAAGGAAAAAAACTTATACCCAAAATCAAAAGGCAAATTAAACCCGAATGATTTAATGCGAAAAAATAGTATAAATTCCAGAAAATGGAAACGAGTCTAATAATGGAACTGCTTCTAATAATGTAAACTATAGATAACATATTGATAGTAAGGAATAAATGTTTTTTGGCCGTATATTTGCCAACATATGGATAGAAAATAAGTAAGGAAAATAATATTAGATAAATAATTTATGAGAAAGCAAGTTTTTTTTATCGGAATGGTCTTTTTAATCGCATTTGTATCATGTAAACGCGACCATGAAATTAATCCGGAGATAACTAAGACCTCCGACTTAAAAGTGCCGCAGCACTTTGACTGGTCAACAACTACCGATATATCCCTTCAGGTATCTTTACCTCAAGATGGGGTCTTCCCATTTATGTCGAAGTTATCGGTGTTTCAGGGAAACCCTTTTGATGGAGGCCGCATGATTGCAAGTGGGAGTATTTCTCCTCAACAGCCTTACAAACAAGTGATCAGAGTACCAAGTTATTTAGAAAAATTGTTTTTGCTGTTAGAAACCAGCCGAGGGAGTCAGATACTTTCAGAAGTAGCTATCACTGCACAAGTTATTGATTTTACCTTTTCTTCTGGTTCCAAACAAACGGTTTTCAAATCTGTTGCCATGGATCCAGAGGATGGACCTGCTTGCGACGATTGCGATTTTGTCATTTCCGGGAATGACAATATCACTATTACAGGAGGTAAGACGTACTGTGTTACCGATAACTTCACTGGAACCGTTAGTTTTGAGAATTGGAATAATGGTGGTACTTTAAAAGTTTGTGGAACCGCCTCAATAGCTAATCTGACTATTACAGAGAATGCAAATGTTATCGTCACACAAGGAGGAAGCCTGACCCTGGGTTCGGTCAGCATGTGGGGTGGGGCTAATAATAGTGTAGTGGTCTATGCCAATTCTACCTTGAAGATCAACGGTGGATTTATGACCCAGGCTCATCATGTGCAAAATCATGGTACTATGGAAATAGGTGGGGCCTTTACCATTCAAAATATGTTAGAGGACTTTGTGAATACCGGTAAGATAATCGTTTCCGGAGATATTGAATCAAATGGTATGAATGTCAAGAATTACGGCGAACTTATATCAGGTGGCCATTATAAATTAAATTCTTCAAGCAGTCTCACTAACTTTGACGGTGCTGTGTTAGATGTAACATCGTACCTTCAGTTTAATGGAGGAACTATAGTAAATGAAGGCAGCATATTAGTTCGTACCTCCTTTTTCGACGTGAATACCAACGGTTTTTTCACTAATAACGGACATTTAGAATTGTTGATAGGCGATTTTAATGTGAATTCCGGTAGGGCTCCTTATTCTGTCATTAATAATGGGCAAATATTTGCCGGAGGAGAAATCACCTTCAACAGTGGCTCAAAATTATTAAACTCCTGTATGATGGTAAGTAAAGATATAACTACTTTCAATTCAGGTAATTTTAAATTTGTAGGTGGTTATTTAAAAAGTGAGGAAGCGATCATTATCAATAGTGGTGTACAAATACACTTAGAAGATGCCTCCATGCTTTCTTCCAAAGATTATGTATTTAATTCCGGTACTATTAAGGGTGTTGGCTTACCAAATTCTGTTAAAGCTACCGGACAAATTTCAATGTATAGCGAAGCTAAGATGGATGGTGCAGTAGAATTGGCAACCGACGATCTAAGCTTTCCAAGCGGAGGTCCTTTAACCAATTATTTCGTTAATGGCGCTACTGTAGTAGGACTTGATGAGGTAACTAACTTTATCGCTGTAGGTCCGTGTAATCCAGAAGGATCAGGTACCGATGAAGGTGGCGAACCTATTTCTGATTCGGATGGCGACGGTGTGCCCGACGATCAGGATGCATTCCCTGATGATCCCGAAAGAGCATTTATATCATGGTATCCGAATGAAACTGATTTCTCAACTGTGGCTTTTGAAGATTTGTGGCCGGGCATGGGCGATTTCGACTTCAATGATGTGGTGATCATGCAGCAGTATCAAATCATTACAAATGCACAAAACGAACTCAAAGAGATCAATGCAAAGTATCAGCTCAGAGCTTCAGGTGCCAGCCTCAATAATGGATTTGCAGTGGCATTGGATATCCGCCCCGAATATATTGAATCTGTAACAGGTATTGATCTGGCCGGCAATGCCGTACAACTTGATCCTATTGGTTTTGAAGCCGGCCATCAGGAACAGACTGTCTTAGTGATCATAGATGCCATTCATAATATGTATCCTTCCGAGACCTTTATCAATACCTTACCGGACGTACCCTATATGGAAACGGATATCATTGAAGTGAAACTGATAGTAGCCGACCCTCAAGCCGACTATGGCATCGCACCTTTCGACCCATTTATATTTGTCAATCAGGAGCGTGGAAAAGAAGTACATCTGCACGGACATGCACCTACAGCATTAGTTAATCCCGAATATTTTGGCCAATGGGAAGATGATTCAGACCCCGGAACCGGAAAATTCTATCAGACAGAAAGTAACTTGCCCTGGGCTTTGGAGATTCCAGTACGCTTCTATTATCCTTATGAAAAGATAGATATATTAGAGGTGTATCATAAATTTGCTAGCTGGGCCAGCTCCGGTGGAATCGAGTTCCCCGACTGGTATCTTGATAAACCCGGATACAGAGATAACTCAAAGATTTATCAACAGCCATAGAAACTATATTAAAAAAATAGTAAAGAACACAAAATCAGGGACTAATTCCCCTGATTTTGTGTTTGAAACAGTTCATGCAAATCCGCATTGATTCCAGAATCGGGAATATAGTTCAATAACAAGAAAGTGAATTTCTTGAAGTGATATTGTAGAGTGTTGATCCTGATAGTGTTATTATCTTTGGCAGTAACTTTGCCTATCAAAAGTAAAGACTTTGAATTAGCAATCAACTGAAAATAATTGAGCCATGAAAAAGAACATTTTATTAGTCTTGTCTGCCTTACTTCTGGTAGTTGCGTCCTGCAAGCGTGATCAGGATTTATTTCCAGATGCAAAAAAGACTTCGGAGCTTACTGTACCTAAGGATTTTAAATGGTCAACAACCAAAGACCTTTTGCTTCAGATAAAACTTCCACAACACGAATTGTTTCCACTTATTTCAAAACTCACGGTATATGATGGAAATCCACAGGAGCAAGGCAATTTGTTGGTCAGTGGAAGTATTTCAGCTGAACATCCATTTGAGCAGCACATTCGAGTACCTTCGTATTTGAACTCCCTGTATTTACTTGTAGAATCTGGGTTGGGAGTTCAATGGCCCGCTGAAATCGAGGTTCAGTCGGCTCTTGTACAATATAGTTTCTTGACCGAAGAAAAGTACACTTCTTTTAAAGCAGCCGCCATGGAACCGGATGAAGGTCCCGATTGCTCCGACTGCGATGTGATTGCCTCAGGTAGTAATGCTATAACCATTTCGGGTGGTAAGACTTTTTGCGTATTAGATACCTTCACCGGAAAGGTGAACTTTAGTACCGGAGGCGGCACCCTGAAAATATGTGGAATAGCCGAACTCACTGACGAACTTGACGTAAAAGCCAACTCTAAAGTGGTGGTAACCCGGGGAGGAAAACTCATAGCCCATAAGCTGAAAATGACCGGTAAAACCAATAACAGCATAATAGTTTATAAAGATTCATATCTGGAAGCAGGTGAGAGTTTTACAGCTAAAGGTGAGTTTATCAATCATGGTGAGATGGTAATTAAAGGTGAGCTTACTTTACAGGATTTACGTGAAAAATTTATTAATACCGGTAGTTTGCGGGTGTTAGACAAACTCAAGCTATCAAAAGTGGAGGCTATAAACAATGGTATAATAAAGACAGACGATTACCTGCACATTAATTCCAGTAATTTTACAAATTATGACAATGGATATATTGAATGCAATGTTCATTTCGAGTTGAACACCAGTAATATGACTAATGGAGGTAAGCTGATAGTGAATGATGGCTATTTAGGTATCAGTAATAAAAGTACGCTTGCCAATAAAAATTTTATCCATGTAGTTGATGGTGATCTGAACGTGAATTCGAATCCAGATGCTATCACACTTACTAATCACGGGCAGATATATGTTGGAAAAGAACTCAACTGTCGCTTCGGTAGTCATCTTCAAAATACCTGCCTGATTACTATTAAAGGGAAAGTTTCTTTCGAAAGCAGTAAAGTGGAACTGAAGGGTGGTTATCTGCATAGTGACGACCAAATCACTATCAAGAAGATCCAGAATCAGGATGGAGCAATAGTAGTGCTACAGGATGCCTCAATGCTGTCAGCGCCTGCCTTCTCGTTTACCTCCGGTATTATTGAAGGAAAAGGATTTACTAACGCGTTGAAAGCTACTACTAAATTTCAGATAAAAGAAGATGCTAAGGTTGCCGGACATATTGAGCTGGCTACAGATAACTTAGTGTTACCCCCGGGTGATGATCCAATAAATTATTTCGATTTTTCAGGTGGTACAACTATAGTTGGATTAGGAGAGGAAAAGAGCTTTATCCCAACTAGTCCGTGTAATCCAGAGGGATTTGGTAGTGAGCTGATTGTCGATTCGGATGGCGACGGAGTGCCTGACGAGTTGGATGCATTCCCGCATGATCCCGAAAGAGCATATATCTCATGGTATCCAAACGAAAATGATGTGTCAACAGTTGCGTTTGAAGACCTGTGGCCAGGTACGGGCGACTTCGATTTCAATGATGTGGTAGTAGTTCAAAAATATCAGATCATTACAAATGCTCAAAATAAACTTAAAGAAATCAATGCAGATTATCAGCTGATTGCTTCAGGTGCCAGTCTTAATAACGGATTTGCTGTAGCATTGGATATTCGTCCTGATCAGATTGAATCAGTGAAAGGAATTGGCCTTGCAGGTCATGCTGTTCAGTTGGATGCAAAAGGATTGGAAGCTGGCCATACAGAGCAGTCCGTGCTGATGATCATGGATGCCATCCACAATCTCTATCCTAATGAATCATTCCTCAATACAATGCCTGATAAGCCTTATGTGGAAACTGAGAAACTGAAGATTCAGCTCATCCTATCCGATCCTCAGGTATATTATGGTGCAGCACCATTTAATCCGTTCATTTTTGTGGATCAGGAAAGAGGAAAAGAAATTCATCTTAGAAATCAGAAACCTACTAAATTAGTTGATCCCGAATATTTTGGTCAGTGGGAAGATGATTCTGATCCGACTATGGGAAAATATTATCAGACTGATCAGAATTTACCTTGGGCTATAGAGATTCCGGCTCGTTTTGAATATCCTGTTGAACAGGCAGATATATTAACCGTATATCATAAGTTTGCCTATTGGGCACGTTCAGGAGGAAGGGAGTTTCAGGATTGGTATTTAGATAAGCCAGGCTATAGAGACGATTCCAAGATTTATAAGAAACCGAAATGATCATTCAGTCAGACAAAGTCAAAGCGAAAGGTCTTTGGCTTTGTCTAATATTGATTGGGTTTGAGTTTCCATGAAGGTGTTCATTTTTTGCATAAGTTTCTCATCAGCCAAACCCAATATACGCGCTGCCAATAGCCCTGCATTGGCAGCGTTGTTTATAGCTACGGTAGCTACAGGTATGCCTTTGGGCATCTGAACGATAGAAAGCAACGAATCCACTCCCCCTATAGAATTAGATGACTTAACCGGTACACCTATCACCGGTAATGGGGTCAGACTGGCTACCATGCCCGGAAGATGAGCTGCCCCACCAGCACCAGCAATAATAATTTGAATGCCTCGTCCTGAAGCTTGACGGGCATAGTCAAACATATACTCAGGTGTACGATGTGCTGAAATGATTTTGACCTCATGGGATATCTGAAACTGATTCAAAATATCAGATGCAGCTTGCATAACGCTTAAATCAGAATCTGAACCCATAATGATACTTACTAATGCTGAGGTCTCCATACTGAATTTGTATTAGGTGATCACTTTCAGAATATTTTGTAGTGCTTTTGCTTTGATCAACGCTTGCTCTACGTCAGTATCAACAATTGTAGCATGCCCCATTTTCCGATAAGGGCGCGTATGCTTCTTGCCATATATATGCAAAGAAGCACCCGGTATGTCCAACGCTTTATCCAATCCATCATACTTGACAGGACCACTATATCCCTCTGTACCAAGTAGGTTGACCATCACAGCTGGTATTTTAGAAGCAGTGGAGCCTAAAGGAAATCCTAAGATAGCACGCAAATGTTGTTCGTATTGTGAGGTGATGGCACTTTCTATGGTATGGTGACCACTGTTATGGGGCCGAGGTGCAATTTCGTTGATCAGAAGCTGATCTGTCTTGTCAATGAATAACTCAACTGCTAATAGTCCGGTATGATTGAGACGTTTCATTATGTCAAGCGCAAGATTTTGTGCATGCGCTGCGGTTTTTGAAGGGATACGAGCAGGAGAAAGCAGGTATTCAACCAAATTAGCCTTGGTATTGAATACCATTTCAACTACCTGATAGACTAACATAACACCTTTTTGATTGCGCGAGGCTATCACAGCTATCTCTTTGGCATCTTCCACATAATCTTCAACTACTGAAGGAGCATCAAATAATTGATTTAACTCCGATAGTTTGGTGACCAATAATACGCCTTTACCATCATAACCTGTTTTACGCAGTTTTTGTACAAAAGGCAGTTTCAATTCTTGTTTTTGTATGGCTGCCCGAATTTCTTCTGCATTTTCATATAGCTTGAAATTAGCTGTAGGTAACTGATTTTCTTGATAAAAGAGTTTTTGTTTTCCTTTATCAGTTACCAGTTTCAGGCAGTCCGGCTCAGGAAATACTGGAATACCACTAGCTGCTAATTCTTCCACAGCCTGTAGATTTACATCCTCTATCTCAATTGTGAGCATATCAACCTTTTGCCCAAATTCTATAACGGTCTGATAATCGCGGAATGAACCGCTAATAAAATGAGTAGCTACTGTTGAGGCAGGAGCTTTAGGATCAGGGTCTAATACATGTGTCGTTATATCCCAGCGGGCAGCGGCTTGACAAAGCATTTTCCCAAGCTGGCCGCCACCCAAAATACCAAGACTAAAAGATGAACTGAGCGGTTGATGCATGATTGCATGTATTCAATGTATGCCACAAATATAGAACTTTCTTTAAAACGAAAAACAGCAGTATATCTGCTGTTTTTCGTTTCCTGTCAGAAATCTTTGCTTAATCAACTTTTAGCTCAAGCAGGCGAGCATCAACTGATTTTATCAGATTCAGCTTATGTACGAACTCATTAAGCTTATCCTCTTCTCCATCTAATTCCAAGAAAAGCAATCCTCTGTGCGAACATTTATCATCTACATCCCCATGAAGACCAAGCCGGGTTCGGATGTAACACCCCCAGGCAGTTAAAACTTTTTGAACTTTTTCTACAGCTTCCTCTCTAGATCCTATGAGGATAAGCATTACATGTTTTGTCATAACGGTTTGGTTTAAGTTATACATTATCGTCTCAAAAATACGATTTTTCTTTGATGGCATGCTCGTTTCATGGGTAATAATTCAATGCATGACTTCTGATGCAGCCTGCCGAAATCATGCATTATCCAATAAACGAACAAATGCTTATTTTTTATGAATCATTTTGTCAACGGAATAGCGCCCGGGACCTAATGCTAATATCCATGAAAACCCCAACAAATAGAGTAACGCTAGCTCACGGGTTGCGAAAGGATCGTTGGAATGAACTACAAAAGCTGCGGTGATCATGGTGAAAATAACCGGAATCGATGCCAGGCGAGCTCCAAGCCCAAAAAGAATAAAGATAGGTGCAACAAATTCCGATACAACAGCCAATGTCAATGAGACGCCTACACCTAAACTCAACGGATCAGAGAAACGATAAGGACTGCCTTCCAATAGTTTCAAAAATTTGGGTGTTCCATGTGTGAGCATGAAAGCTGATAATAACGTACGGTTTATCAAAAGCCATATATCAACTATGTTTGAATGGTGCTGCCAGGAAAAGAATACTTTCTTCATCTGTTTAAAATTTTGTAATTTCTTGTATCTAAAGCAATTCCGAAATTTTAAACATATGGAACCGCTTCGCTTTTTAATAAGCTTTTTTACACACTCTTTGCATGAACAGTGAGTGTGAAAGCTATTTCTTGGTTTGGTAGCAAAAATACAGGTTTATTGGTGGATAAGCAGCATATTTGGTCATTCTTCATCAGATAAGGCAAAAAAAAATGATCCCGGCGACACCCGGGATCTTAATCAGAAATATAACAGAGAGGAATTATCGAAGAAAGAATCCGGCACGAAATTCTATCCGGTTATAGTTTAAAATGACTTTTCGGTCTATCTCGGAAAGATTTGATACATTTAGTTTATCGCCTTTATTTTTATATGAAAGCTCTTGATAATGATAACCTAAACTAATGCTCATCGATTTTCTTTTGCCTAATGGAAACAACGTACCTACCGAGACAGCTAACATGGCTCCTCCGTATGTATGTTGTTCCACTTTGATATGCTGGTCTTGATAACAACGCTGCAACGGTATGCTCCCCCCAAAACGCAGTGATGTAAAAGGAATGATCGCTTCCCTGTCCAACATATAATTTAACTCGGCAAATACAGGCATGATACTGAATGCGTAGTGCTCGTAGCCAATACCTAAGCCTGAAGAAAAATTTGTATTGAATTGATATCCATGAACCATTGTCAGCGATGGGAAGAGAAGTCCTGCTTCCCTTCCACCGCTTAACAATAGGGCTAGTGAGCTATGGTTGAAATAACCTTTGTTTCTTTTGATCGAAGAATCTGCTATGGTTGTGTTTTGTGCAACCAAATTTGATGTAACAGCAAGTAAGAAACTTTGGTTATATGTTTGATCTCCTTTTATATAAGGGAGATGCTGTCCGATTTTCCATGAAGGAGTCACTTTTGTTAGGATTGTCTGTGTCCCGGCTAAAGCTGGAGAATAGATCACAGCAATCAACAAAATTAAAAGGCTAATACGTTTTTGGAAAATCGTACAGCTAATTTGATCCTTCACTATGAAAATCAGTTTCATCTTAAGTTAAAAGTCTGATTACCACAGTGAACGTAAATTGAGCGACCACAGCTTGCTAAACTGTTTCGCCCATGAGTTTTGCTTACCAAAACGGTTGTTCCAGGCTTTAGGCTGATTTCCGCCTACTGACTTAAAAGAAGCCAGGGGCCATACCGCACGTTCGGCCACAGAACGATGTCTCCGTTTAGTAAATAGTTTGTCTAGTAAATACATTTTGTCTTAGTTTATTGAGTTATTAGTATCAGTTAATAGGTAGTGCCTGATAAGGCGATCCGGCTAAGAAGCTGAATATCAGAAGGTGTTGAAAAATCATACTGATATATCCCATCCATTCCAACAACCAATAAGATGTCATCAAACCGCATAGCCCGTAAAGCAGCTATATCTTTGAGCTCCGCTATCAAATATTTTTCTAGTTCTATAGGTGAAGTACGATTAAATACTTTCAGACCTTCTTTGCCTACACAAATGAACAAGTTCTCATCATCTGTTTCCAAGGCAGATATTCCTTCCATTGAAAAGGAAGCTAATAATGAAATATTCTGGATGTTTGTAATATCAAAAATGTCAAGGCGGTTTCCGGTAGTATGACAGATATCGCTTGTACCAGCACCCGCATAAATAAGAGTTTCCTTAAAGGTAAGTGGACTACATGAATTGATTTGATTAGTTCTATTCATGAAAACCGGTGAATTAGTTTCATTTATATTGTAAATTGACATTCCGCTCCTGGAGCCTAAAAAAAGCTTGTTGTCATTTATATATAGGGTGTACAACATTTCGTTAGTTACAACTTCATTTTTGCCTTTCAGATTGTAGTGATTATCAACGGAATACACTCCGAGAGCGTTGTTACAAATTACGTAAATCTGATTGGCATGCATGCCAAAGTGTGGTCTAAAACCTGTTTGAGTGCTATTGTCCATCAGAGTCACCACTTGATCCCCGATATTTGGTATCCCATTCTGATTTTCGCTGCTGAACTGACCTCTGCTTTCAGTACTGTGTGTAATTACTTCTGTGATCAACATGGTTTCCCATCCTACAACTACTCCTTTGTCAAAATCTAATCCGTAAACGGGCAGGCTTTGGTTAAAAGGAGGCAGGCGGTTAGGAAATATATCTTTCAACCGATTGGTAACCTTTGGTATAGCCGGGTTGGAAATATCAATAGCCACCATATCAATATAACTGTCAGCAATAATAGTGTTATTGTGGATCAGCATATCGGTATTACCTGGAATAGAAATAAAATCAACTAAGGCTGGTGCTGTAGGTGTACTGTTGTAAATAATATGTATGCCTTCAAATTTCTCGTTTATGAATAGAAAATTTCCTTTGCTGATGATCTTTCCGGGATTTGCCAGCAATCGTGGACCAGTAGTTTTTATAGCTTCCCTGAAGGCTTCAAGTTCCATATAAACAGGTATATTAGCTTCGTAATACAACTCATCGTATGCCTTATCTTTACAGCTTGATAAATGGATTAGCATCCATCCAAGGAGAAAAAACAATATGGTATGTGTGTAATTTGCTTTCACGAAAAACAGATTCTTGTACCCAAGATGAAATTCAGGTGCAAAACGTTGCATGAAAGCATTGAAAAACTTAGATTTTTATACGTATTCCACCATGAATTGATGGCCAAAGTTTTTTAGCTGAACGTATATTGAAAGGTTGAGTAGAATTCAGATAGAATATTTGAATGCCTCCTTCACCAAAAAAGCTGATCCTGCGATAGATAGGGACGTTAATCCCTAAGGAGCTTATATTTGACATTTGTATCCCGGAGATAGGAGCAAATTCACGCCCGGCATCAATCAATTTCTTTTTTTCAAAATACAACGACCGATTGATGGCCCTCATACCTTTTTCTAACACTATTGAATGGTTTAGATATACTTGCATGGAGTTGGTTTGTATCAGATCGAAACGTACTCCAAGAGGTACGCCAACATAAATCAATACTTGTTCAAAACGGCTGTAATTCTGATCAAATTCACGTGTTTTGCTTGAAGTGAGTATTTCGGTATATAAGATACCAGCTTCTATCGACCATCTTTTTGATAGTTGGTGGCTAAGTTTAAATCCAATCGACACAGGTGGATATAGTGTGGTTGATTCAATTTCTTCAAAGTAGGAGGTTCTATAACCTATATCCGATTGAAATGGATCAGGTCCATATTCTACTGTCCGTGAGCCTACCAACATATCGGGATGCTTCCCGATGGAAGTGGGAATACTGTTCACTACCAATGCAATATTTGTTGATCTGTCTGCTTTTGATCTGATTTCTTCCGACGTTGAAGGCTCTTTCAGACTTTCTAAATGTTGTTCAAGTAGTTGATAGGCAAGGCTAGTTTCATCCTGCTTATCAGTCTCAATGATAAGGGATGAAGGTAATTCTGTATGCGAATCAGTTATTTCTTCAATAGCGATCAGGTCAATTTCTTCAGTTATTAACGCTTGATTGTCAATAACATCAGACTGTTGATCTGTTGTGATGTGACGTTGGGTAGGTTTGGTGGTTTGAGCTTGCGTAATATAGGGTTTGCTTAAAGATGTCGCTAAAGTATCTTCTTTTGTGGATAAGATGCTATGAGAAGGTGTTGCTTCTGCAGTTACTTGTTTCTCGGAAGATTGGGTTTCGGAGCTGGTAACCAATTGGTTTATTTCTTTTTCCTGTTTTTGTGTAGTAGGTGTCAACAGAAACACTAATCCTATAAGTAGGAGCAGGCTGGCTGCTATTGAAATGTTGCGGTAAAATACTATTCGTTTTTTTCGGTTCAGCCTGGTATGAATGCCTTCCCATACTTCCGGGGGTGGTGTTATTTCCATATGTTCCAGGTTTTCCCTGAACCATTGGTCTATGTTATGTCTTTCTTTATTTTCCATCTTATCTCATTTTTTGCAAACGTTGTATCAGCCATTGTCTGGCTCTTGCATATTGTGACTTAGATGTTCCTTCACTGATATTTAATAACTGACCTATTTCCTGATGTGTGTATCCTTCTATTGCGAACAGGTTGAAAACGGTTCTGAATCCCGTTGGCATTGACTGAATAAGTTGCATCAGCTCGGCCACATCAATCTGTTCTTGCAGTTCGTGGGTTTCATATTCTGTTTGGCTTACCATATCCAAATGGAGTATATGTTTAAACACATCTGGTCTTCTCAAATTTTCTAAAGCAACGTTTACCACTATTCTTCTTATCCATCCTTCTAATGCGCCTTCAAATCTAAAATCTTTCAGATGGGCAAATATTCTGATGAACGATTCTTGTAGAAAGTCTTTAGCCAGGCTTTCATCTTTGGCATATCGCAGGCAAACAGCATACATTTTGGGTGCAAAACGCTCATAAAAAGCTTTTTGCGCTCTTTTACGCCCTTTAATGCAATCCCTTACCAGCTGCTGTTCGTCCATCAATCATCCGAAATACTGCCTTTCAGGTGCGTACTATATGACGCACAAAAAAGGACAATAGTTGCACAAAATTATAATTAGTTGTTTTATAAGTTGCTTTTTCGCATCTCCAATCATACCAGATAACCGTCTTTCCTATAGGAGGAGCGAAACAGCTAAGTAACAAAAAAAAAGGGGAAATACTCCCCTTATTATTAAATTAATGAGTTTTAGCATATAAAGTCAGATAAATGGTTGATTTAATGAGTGTTATCTGTTTATGAGTTGTATATATGTGTGTATCAATAGATTTCATTATTTTTTAATCTATGGGTAAACTGTTGTTTTCCTGCAAAATATTTCAATCCCGATTTTTGCAGCCAACTATGTATTCCAAGTTGTATGATGTTGGATTATATCTGTGGTCCTGCAGCCACTAATCGCTTCCCTTCTTCTGTATCGGTATATTTAGCAAAGTTATCAATAAAGCGTTTGGCTAAGTCATGTGCTCTTTTATCGAACTCGGCAGGGTCAGCATAGGTGTTCCTTGTAAAAAGTATGGTTGAATCGACTCCGGGTAGCTCAGTCGGTATCTCTAATTTGAAATGAGGCGATAGCTGTGTTGGCGCTTGTTCGATGCTGCCATCTAAAATTGAATCAATGATGGCACGTGTATCTTTAATTGAAATACGTTTTCCTGTACCGTTCCATCCCGTATTGACTAAATATGCTTTTGCTCCTGCTGCTTCCATTCTTTTTACTAATTCAACGGCATATTTTGTAGGATGCAGTGCTAAAAAAGCATTTCCAAAGCAAGCAGAGAATGTAGGCTGTGGGCTGGTGATCCCTCTTTCTGTACCAGCTAATTTTGAGGTGTAACCTGAAAGGAAATGATATTTGGTTTGATCGCTTGAGAGTTTAGCTACTGGTGGTAATACTCCAAAAGCATCGGCAGTAAGGAAGATCACTTTGGTTGCATGGCCACCTTTTGAAACAGGCTTTACGATATTATCAATATGATAGATTGGATAGCTTACTCTTGTGTTTTCAGTTTTGGATTTGTCGCTGAAGTCGATACTGCCATCAGCCCTTACTACCACATTTTCCAACAATGCATCTCGGCGGATAGCCCTAAAGATATCTGGTTCATTCTCTTCACTCAGATTGATCACCTTGGCATAACATCCTCCTTCAAAATTAAACACTCCATCGTCATCCCATCCATGTTCGTCATCGCCTATAAGCATCCGTTTGGGATCAGTTGAGAGGGTTGTTTTGCCAGTGCCTGAAAGTCCGAAAAATATTGCCACATCGCCATTTTTACCCATATTGGCTGAGCAGTGCATGGCTGCAATACCTTTTAGTGGCAGATAATAATTCATCATGGTGAATATACCTTTCTTCATTTCACCACCGTACCAGCTCCCACCAATAAGTGCCATTCTTTCGGTTAGATTGAATACCACAAAATTCTCAGAGTTCATATTCATTTCCTGCCAGTTAGGGTTAAAGGTCTTTGAGGCAGTAAGTACGACAAAGTCTGGTTTAAAATTTTGTAGTTCTTCTTCTGTTGGTCTGATAAACATATTAACCACAAAATGAGCCTGCCATGCTACTTCCATTACAAAACGTACGTTGAGGCGAGTATCTGGATTGGCTCCTGCAAATGCATCAACCACATATAGTTTCTTTTGGCTGAGTTGTTTGGTTGCTATGTTTTTTAAGTCGTCCCAATATTTGGGATCAAGTGGGCGGTTATCGTTCATCCCTTGGGTTGACCACCATACAGTGTCTTTGGATACATCATCATAGACTAGGTATTTATCTTTTGGCGAGCGGCCTGTAAACACACCGGTGTCAACAGCTACTGCACCGGTATTGGTTACAACTCCTTTAGCAAAGCCTTCCAATGTGGGGTCAGTTTCATGCTCAAAGAGTAGGTCGTATGAAGGATTATAGAAAATTTCAACGGCATCATGAATGCCGTAACCGGCCAGATCGGTCATGAGTTTGGATTTACTGTTAGCCATGATACGTTTGGTTAAATGAGATATTATTGTTTGAGAAAAGACAAAATTAACAAAATGATTAGTGTAGAAACCCTTGTTCGATAAAAATCATTCAAAGTCTTAGTTTTTTACCGGTTTTCAGTTTTTTCCAGTGATTTATTTTTAGGTAAAGCAAAAGCGCAATTCAATACATTGAATTGCGCTTTTTATAGCTATGGTTGAACCTTTTTTTATAGAATGCTCATTTATCCTGCATTTTTTTCTGCTACCGCTGCTTGAGCTGCTGATAGTCGGGCAATAGGTACTCTATATGGTGAGCAGCTTACATAGTCAAGACCTATTTGATGACAGAATTCAACCGAGCTGGGCTCACCTCCATGTTCTCCACAGATACCCAATTTGATATCAGGACGTGTTTTGCGCCCTTTTTCAACAGCCATTTCCATCAGCGGGCCTACGCCTTCTCTGTCAAGTTTTTCAAATGGATCATGTTTTAGCAATCCTTTGCTTTTGTAGATGTCTAAAAATTTTGAAGCATCGTCACGTGAATAGCCAAAGGTCATCTGGGTGAGGTCGTTAGTACCAAAACTAAAGAACTCGGCTGAGGTAGCCATATCATCGGCTATGATAGTTGCTCTGGGAACTTCTATCATAGTGCCTACTAAATAGTCGATGCGGTCATTCTTTTCTTCAAAAATTTTCTCAGCTGTATCGCGTATAATTTTTTCTTGCAGTTGCATCTCACCAAGGGTACCTGTTAGTGGTACCATGATCTCGGGAAATGTTTTTATTCCTTTTGCTTTTAGGTTTAATGCTGCTTCAATGATAGCGCGTACCTGAGTCTCGGTTATTTCAGGATAGGTATTTCCTAATCGGCAGCCTCTATGGCCTAACATAGGATTAAACTCATGTAGTTCATCAACTTTGTTTTGAACTTCTTTGAGGCTAATTCCCATCAATTCAGCCATTTCTATCTGATCTTTCTCGTTATGTGGTACGAATTCGTGCAGAGGCGGGTCTAACAGCCGTACGGTGACCGGCAGGTCTTGCATGGCATCAAAGATATTCTCGAAGTCTTCGCGCTGAATAGGCAGCAGCTTATCCAATGCTTTGCGGCGGCCTTTTTCGTCTTTAGCTAAGATCATCTCACGCATTGCTTGGATTTTATTTTCGCCGAAGAACATATGTTCAGTGCGGCACAAGCCTATACCTGTAGCTCCAAAATTACGGGCTACTGTTGCATCATGTGGGGTATCGGCATTGGTTCTGACGGTCATACGCGAATGTTTGTCGGCTAACTCCATTAGTTTACCAAATAGTCCGCTCAGTTCGGGTTCTATGGTGTCAATCTTGCCTTCGTATACTTCACCGGTAGAGCCGTTCAATGATATAAAGTCACCTTCTTTATATTGTTGACCATTCATAGTTACGTTGCGTTCTTTATAGTCGATTTGGATTGATCCGGCACCTGATACGCAGCATTTTCCCATGCCACGTGCTACTACAGCGGCATGTGAGGTCATTCCTCCGCGCGCTGTCAGGATACCTTCGGCTACATTCATTCCTTTAAGGTCTTCAGGCGAGGTTTCAACTCTAACTAAGATCACTTTTTTGCCATTTTCCGCCCAGTCTTCAGCATCATCGGCATGAAATACTATCTGACCGGTAGCTGCTCCTGGGGATGCGGGAAGCCCTTTAGCCAATACTTTGGCATTGGATACTGCGGTAGCATCAAAGACAGGATGTAGTAACTCATCTAATTTATTAGGCTCTTGCCTCATCAACGCTTCTTCTTCGGTGATCATCCCTTGATCCAACATTTCCATAGCAATGCGTACCATTGCAGCTCCGGTACGCTTGCCGTTACGAGTCTGTAATATCCAGAGCTTTCCCTCTTGTATGGTAAACTCAAGGTCCTGCATATCATGGTAATGATTTTCCAGTAAAGTTTGTAAGGCATCCAATTCTTTATATACTTCCGGCATTACTTCTTCAAGTGATGGGAAATTGGCTGCTCTATCTTCTTCGCTGATGTTTTGCAACTTAGCCCATCGGTATGAACCTTCCAAGGTGATTTCCTGCGGGGTACGGATACCAGCTACTACGTCTTCGCCTTGCGCATTGAGGAGGTATTCGCCGTTGAATACATTCTCGCCTGTTCCGGCGTCTCGGGTAAAGGCTACACCAGTACCGGAATTGTTACCCATATTTCCGTAAACCATTGCTTGGACATTTACCGCTGTACCCCATTCTTCGGGTATATCGTTTAGTTTTCTATAATAGACTGCCCTGTCATTCATCCAGCTATCAAACACAGCAGTGATAGAGCCCCATAGCTGTTCCCATGGATCGGAGGGGAAATCTTTTCCTGTTGTGTCTTTTACAGCTTGTTTAAATCTACGTACCAACTCCTTCAGATCATCAGTAGTGAGTTCGGTATCTAATTTTACGCCTTTTTCTTCTTTCATCTGATCGATGATCTCCTCAAAGGGGTCGTGAGCTTCTTTTGATTTTGGCTTCATATCCAACACCACATCGCCAAACATTTGAACGAAGCGTCTATATGAATCCCATGCAAATCTGTCGTTACCAGTCTTTTTTGCAATACCTTCAACGGCATCATCATTTAGTCCGAGGTTTAAAACGGTATCCATCATACCGGGCATAGAAGCCCTTGAACCAGAACGAACGGAAAGCAGGCATGGGTTTTCGCGGTCTCCAAATTTAGTACCCATCACTTGTTCAACTTGCCGAACGGCTTCTTCTACCTCCGACCGTATCAGATTCACTACAAAATCAGAACCTTGCTGATTGTATAAGGTACATACTTCAGTAGTGATAGTAAATCCTGGAGGTACCGGTATGCCTATAAGATTCATCTCGGCCAGATTGGCACCTTTTCCACCTAATAAATCTTTCATGGAAGCATTCCCGTCGGCCTTGCGATCGCCGAACAAATAAACGTGTTTGGTCTTTGTCATATAACTAAATATTAAATATTATATATTGCAAATCAATGGGTTACAAATGTTACTTCTATTTTTTAAGAATACACGCAAAGATACTAAAAATGATTGACCTTCAAAGATTTCTATCAAATCAATTCTGAAGACTTATGCAAACGTTTGAAGGTTTATGGCATACTATTAAAAAACCATAAAAAATAGAGATAATCGGGTCTTTTATGCCTTTTATCAAAAAAAAGATGGATTTTCGTAGCCTGGATTACAAAAACAACGAGAATGACACAGATTATTGGTATTCGGAATGAAGATAAGTATTTGATGGAGCGTCGCGTAGCCATTATTCCAGAACAGGTTTCAGAGTTAGTATCCAAAGGTATTGATGTGCATGTGGAACGCTCTCCTAAGCGTGTTTTTACTCATGCCGAATATGAGGCTGCCGGGGCATTGGTTACTGATTCATTGGAAGATGCCAGGTTAATATTTGGCGTGAAAGAAATACCTCTAAGTAGTTTCGAGCCATCGAAAACTTATGTATTTTTTTCGCATGTGATCAAGGGGCAATCATATAATATGCCAATGCTAAAGCAGATGATGTCATTGGGTTGCAATCTGATAGATTACGAAAAGATTGAAAATGAGCATGGTCGTCGGTTGATATTTTTTGGTCGTTTTGCGGGCCTTGCAGGAGCTATCAACTCATTTTGGGCTTTGGGTCAGCGACTCAAGGTACAAGGTATTGACAATCCATTTCAAGGTTTACGTCAATCCTATAACTATGGTTCGTTAGATGAGGCTGTTACGGATATCGCTAAGGTAGGAGAACAAATCAGCCGCTATGGGCTACCATCTACCATCAGTCCTTTAATCATTGGCATAACAGGATATGGGAATGTGTCCTTAGGTGCTCAGGAAATAGTAGATGAACTGCCTTATATTGAGATAGATGCTGATGAGCTGCTGAAAATGGATATGACAAAGGCCTCCTCACATCATGTGTATAAGATTGTGTTTAAAAAACAAGATTTGTCAAGGCATAAAGATCCCTCTCAGAGCTTTGACCCTCATATGTATTCAAAACATCCGGAGGATTATGTGAATAATTTTGAACGTTTTGTGCCTCGTTTGTCAGTATTGCTGAATTGTATGTATTGGGACTCGCGTTTTCCTCGTCTGATCACCAAAGATTATTTAGAGGTATTATATTCACAAGCTGAGCCTAAACTGAAAGTGATAGGTGATATTACTTGTGATCCAGATGGATCAATAGAGGCTACACATAAAGGTATGGGCATTGATGAGCCGGTTTTTGTGTATGATCCATTCACTCGTAAACCCCAGTTGGGATTTGATGGTAAAGGAATATTGATAATGGCTGTTGACATCCTTCCCAGCGAACTTCCAAAAGAAGCGTCTCAATCGTTCAGCCAGGCATTGTTTCCGTATGTGGAGCGTATAGCTCGGGCTGATTTTGACCTCCCGTATGAGCAATTGGCATTGCCTGATCCCATTAAAAAAGCTCTTATACTGCATAAGGGAAAGCTAACACCCCCTTATACATATTTGGACAGGTATCTGTAACACATAGTATCAAATCAATAAACAAAAAATAATAGTTTTTTAAGTGTATGAAGAAAGTACTCATTTTAGGGGCTGGGATGGTAGTAAAACCCATAGTGAGGTATTTACTCGACAGGGATATTGCTGTCAGCGTTGCCACACGTACTAAATCAAAGGCTGAGGCTATGATTGATAATCATCCGCATGGGCGGGCAATCTCTTGGACTGTAGAAGATACGGATGCCTTATATCAAATGGTAGCTGATCATGATCTGACGGTCAGTCTTTTGCCTTGGGCTTATCATATCATAGTGGCTGAAGCCTGTTTGCACCACAAAAAAAATATGGTTACAACTTCTTACGTCAAGGCGGAGATGAAGGCGTTGGATGCAGAAGCAAGGGCCAAAGGTATTATCATTTTAAATGAGTTAGGCCTTGATCCGGGTATTGATCATATGTCGGCTATGCGTATTATCGACAGGGTTCATTCGCTCAATGGTAAGATAGAAGAGTTTTACTCGTTTTGTGGGGCACTGCCTTCGGTCGAAGCAGCTTCTAATCCTTTTGGATATAAGTTCAGTTGGAGTCCGAAAGGAGTGGTGATGGCAGGTAATAACGACGGGAGATATCTGCGTCATGGAAAAATACATGAAATTCCTACTCAGGATTTGTTTAAGAATCCCTTACAAATTACTTTTCCCGGGGTCGGCCCCCTTGAGGTGTATCCCAACCGCGATTCCTTGCCTTATATAGAGCTTTATGGAATATCGGAAGCTAGTACTATGATGCGAGGTACCTTTCGACATCCGGGCTGGTGCCGGGCAATGGATGCCATGAAAGCATTGCAGTTGATCACTACTCATGAACAGGACTTTAAGGATATGACTTATGCCGAAATGGTAGCAAATCTCAATGGATTAGAAGTGAGCCAGTTGCCCGGGCAGGTTGCCAGACTGTTAGGATTAGAAGAAACGGATATCGCAATGAAAGCTATGAGTTGGTTAGGTTTGTTTGATGATAAACCTATGGGGCGTAACCTTACTAGTCCGTTTGAAATAACCAGCGACCTGATGTTAGAAAAGATGGAGTTAGGTCGTGATGAACAAGATATGGTAGTGCTGCAGCATGTGTTCAGAGCATCGTATCCTGATCAGTCGCAGGAGATCATCAAATCGACCATGCTTGACTATGGCACTTTAGCTACTGATACAGCTATTGCCCGTACAGTTGCCCTGCCAGCTGCCATAGGAGCCGAGATGATCTTAAAAGGAGAAATTACCGAGACAGGAGTTCATATTCCTGTGTTACCTGGAATTTATAATCCTATTTTAAATAGGTTAGAAGATATGAATATCAGAATGGTAGAACAGTTTGGATTAGATTTAAGCGAGAATCTGTAAAGAAATAGCGCATCCTGAGATTATCTTAAAAAGAATAGTGAGCGAAGCAAAAGTCCTGAGCTATCAATCAGCTTTTATTGGGACTACCTTTTTCAACTCTAGTTCGGTGAAGTCGAAATCAGGATTATCAATATATATTTCCATTGCGTTGACTTTTCCCGTTCTGTCAAGTTGAAAACTTACCAATCCTTTAGGTAATGATGGAAACAAAGGAAATTCTATTTCAAATGTATCGTAATGCCAATGACTAAGTATTCCTTTAAATTTTGGGCTTCTCATCATTTGCAGATTAAGTTGTTTGTTTTCTATCTCAATTTTTACCGAATCATAAATTGGACTACCGAAAATACCGGTGTATTCTGATAATGGGAGTGAAGGGTTAGTCTTGGTCTGTCGTACTTGTTGCTGTTCAGTCATCCATTGATTCTGGTTTTCTTCGGCTTTTTTGTTCCTTTCTAAAAATTGAGAACTCCAATCGGTTTCCACGAGATTATTCAGTAGCACATCCAATGTTTTGTACATAAGCGGATAATACATATTGCTCAGGGCATTTGTAAGTATTACAAAACCAATATTCTCTTCCGGTATCAGCAAGGTTTGTGAGATCATTCCATCATAGCCTCCGTTATGCATCACTATTTTACGTCCTTGATAGTCCATCAGCGACCATCCTAATCCATAGCTTCTGAAGTGTGTGCCTGGAAATCGGTTGATAAAGGCTTTGGTTACGGGCAGAGGTGTAACAGCTGTTTGCATCTCAAAAATTCGTGATGGTATAAGTAGTTGTAAGCCATTGAAATTACCTTCGTTCAGGTTCATTCTCAGCCAATTTGCCATTTCGGATGCACTTGAGATGAGTGAGCCAGCTGGTCCCATATTATCCCAATCGAGCCAGGGGATAGCCCTTAGCTGGCCATTGACATAAGTGTGAGGTTGTGCTACATTATCCCGTAAAACCAGATCAGACACATGCAGAGTGGAGCGTTTCATCCCAAGTGGATCAAGAATACGTGTCTGGATGAATTCATCCCAGCTCATCCCGCTGACTGAGGCTACTACTTCACCCGCTGCAATGTACATGATATTTGAATAACCGAATTGTTCGCGAAAACCGTATTGTGGCTTTAAAAATCTGGCTTTGCGTACGATTTCTTCACGGCTGTAGGTGCTTCCGTACCAGATCAGATCACCGGAAAAGGTTTTTAGGCCAGAACGATGAGTAAGCAGATCGCGTATAGTCATTGCTTGACTTACATAGGGATCATAGAGTGCAAAATAGGGGAGATGTGAAACCACTTTATCATCTAATTGCAGCTTATTTTCTTCGGCAAGCATTAAGATAGCCGCTGCTGTAAAAGCTTTGGTATTACTGGCTACAGCAAATAAGGTGTGTTCGTCAACCGGCTGTCGTGTGATGATATCAGTAACTCCGTATCCTTTTGCAAATAAGACTGTATCCTTATGTACTATTGCAAACGACATACCCGGCATATCCCAGTCTATCAGTGCTTGTTGGAAATAAGCATCTAATTGCCTGATTTGATCTGCTGCTGGTTGTGCTGTTAAGTTTATCCAGGCAATAGTCAGATAAAATACTGCTGTAAGTTTGATGGTAAGACGCATTGTATTTAAGTTTAGTTGGTTAGCAACAAATCTATTTCAGGGAGTATAGTACCGGCTTCGCCTTGAAGAAATAGTGTAGTCGTCCGATGGGTATAATGGGATATATCTCTGTTGATCTCTATCACTTGAGCTCCTTTGTGTCGGGCTATTTCAGGGATTTGATTGGCAGGGCTTACCTCTCCCGAGGTACCTATGATCAGAAAGACATCGCTATTTTGTGCTGCCTCGAAAGAATCGCGGTAGGCTTTAGGCGGTATGCCTTCACCGAAAAAGATAAAATCGGGCTTCAGCAGTCCATTGCATCTGGGGCATAGCGGAGGAATAGTTTCTAAAATGGAGGGTTTGAATTTCAATCTGTTGTCACAATTCATGCAGATCAGATATTGAGAACTACCATGAAAACAAATAGCCTGCTCATTTCCTGCCTGTTGATGCAGCATGTCAATATTTTGTGTGATCAGGCTTTTGAGCAGATCACCTTTTGTCCATTTAGCCAATACATGATGTGCAGGATTAGGTTTTGCCTCAGAAAAGACACCATAAAACAGTTCCCGTATTGCTTTCCATGATTCTTCAGGTTGCCGCATAAAAAAGTTAAGCTCAAGAACTTGTGGGTTGTATTGGTTCCATATGCCGTCATCGCCTCTGAAGGGAGGTATTCCGCTTTCAGCTGAGATACCCGCCCCTGTGAAGGCAGTCATATAGGAAGCTTTATTGATGATTTCTGCTGCCTTAGATAATTTTTGTTGAAGTGTGTCCATATTATTTCATCCTTAGTATTCGGGTTTAGTTTCCAATTCGATCCATTGCTGAAATACTTTGGCAGCTTCTTCACTCATAAACTGAATTGTAGGCAGATCGCGTTGTTCTATGCTCAACGGAAGCTGTTGATAGATATACGAGTCATCAAATCCGGCTCGTGCTGCATCATGTTTGCTGGCAGCAAAATAAAGTTTTTCGGGACGGGCCCAATAAATTGCACCCAGACACATCGGACATGGTTCGCAGCTTGAGTAGATGATACATCCATCCAATTGAAAGCTATCAAGATTTTTACATGCATCACGTATTGCCATTATCTCGGCATGGGCTGTAGGATCGTTTGATGATGGGACGCTGTTTGATCCCCGACCTATGATCACTCCATCCTTTACAACCACAGCACCAAAAGGGCCGCCATTAAGGCTGCGTAGATTGTCGGCTGCAAGCTTGATAGCTTCTTGCATAAATTTTTTATCTGATTCTTCCATCATGTATTTATTTAAATGGGTTATAAAAGTCGAATGTACAAAATTTTGCGCTACCGTCTCCCCAATTACCTATCAGGCTGTTTTGATCTTTCTGCTGCTCTAATATCTGTAGGAAATCGGCTCGGTCCATGGTGCGGGCACCCAGACTACGTAGATGAGGCGTATCCTGCTGGGCATCAATTAATATAAACTCATGTTGATGCAAGAACCGGCATAGGTGGAACAAAGCAAATTTGGAGGCGTCACGAAGGTGATAAAACATGGACTCACCAAAAAATATTTTGCCTAAGGCTAAGCCATATAGTCCGCCAACTAATTTTCCTTCATACCATACCTCAACAGAATGTGCCAACCCCATCAAATGCAGTTGAATGAACGCCTGTATCAGCTCTTCACTGATCCATGTACCTGCCTCATCAGGGCGGACTACAGTGGCGCATGAACGCATGACTCTTTCAAACTCCTGATCGAAAGTGACAGAATAGATGTTTTTGCGTATCAACTGGTTGAGGCTTTTGGATGTGGTAAACTCTTCAGGCTTCATCACCATTCTTGGATCGGGCGACCACCATAGAATTGGACTATCATCCGAGTACCATGGAAATATTCCTTGCGAATAGGCTACTATCAGTCGGTATGGGTCTAAGTCGCCTCCAAAGGCCAATAAGCCTTCGGCAGGAGCCTTACCCGGATGAGGAAACTCAAAAGTGGAACCAAGCTGATAAATCTTCATTTAGGTATAAAAGTGTATAACAGATTCATTGTAAGATAATCGCATCAGGTTGATTTTACAAGCTGTTCTTAGTGAAGCTTTTTGTCATTTGTATTTGATTTCATCAAATCAATACGTTTATCAACGCAAAAATAAGAGTTCCGTTGATTCTTTTCACAATTCTGATTGAGTAAAGTATGATATTGGGTAGTAGGCCGGAAAAGTATTTACCTTTGCGCCCGGTTGATTTTATTTTCATCGGTGTTTTTATCTGTTCTACAAGATGCTTACTCATGTTTTATTGTTAATTTTCGGTCTTTTCCTACTAGCTTTCGGAGCCGATCTTTTGGTGAAAGGTGCATCGGGTATTGCCCGTCACTTTCATATCTCCGATTTAGCTATTGGGTTGACTATAGTAGCTTTTGGTACTTCAGCTCCAGAGCTGATAGTAAATATCATTGCCGCATGGAAAGGTAGTCCGGATATAGTGTTTGGAAATGTGATAGGCAGTAATAATTTTAATCTGTTTATTATTCTGGGTATCACAGGCTTGATCGTTCCATTAACGGTACAATCTTCTACCAAACGTTTCGAGATTCCTTTTTCATTAGTAGCCGTGTTAGTATTGTTTATACTCAGCAACGACTGGCTGTTTGGTAAGGAGGTGAATATATTGAGCCGATATGATAGCCTGCTGCTGCTTGTTTTGTTTCTTGCATTTTTATGGTACGTATTCAGGCAATCGGCCGGCAATCAGGCAGATGCCGACCGCTCCTCACAATCTAGCGGAAAATCTCTCTGGCTGTTGACAGGATTGGTAGTTTTGGGTTTGGGAGGACTGGTCTGGGGCGGTGAACTGGTAGTGAGTAATGCAGTGAGTATGGCACAGATATTAGGTATTAGCGAAAAAATAATTGGGTTGACTATAGTCGCTGCCGGCACCTCTTTGCCTGAATTAGCAACAAGTGTAGTGGCTGCCATCAGAAAAAACCACGATATTGCGATAGGAAATATTATAGGGTCAAATATTTTCAATATATTTTTGATACTGGGTGTCAGCTCTATGGTTCGTCCGACCTTATTTACTTTGTCCTTTAATCAGGACCTACTCATTTTGGCATCGGGCACTGTGTTCTTGTTTCTGGCTATAGCCGTATCTCGAAAAAATCATATTGGCCGATGGGGGGCATCAGTTTTATTAATATCGTATCTTTCATACACTGTTTGGATGATAACTCATTCCTAAAGGTTTTTCAACAGTTGTAATCCTCAATATTTAGATGTTTTAGTAATGGTTCGTCAAAGTCTTATAAATGAAGCAGCTGATTTCATCAGACAAGGTGGGTTGGTGGCATTTCCTACTGAAACGGTATATGGCTTGGGTGCTGATGCGTTGAATGCCCGTGCAGTAGCAGCAGTTTATGCACTAAAAGAGCGTCCGGCTTTTGATCCTTTGATAGTGCATATATCTGATCCAGCAATGATGCAGCTGTATTCAACGGAAAAGGATGAGCGGTTAGAATTATTAGCCAGACACTTCTGGCCAGGCCCATTGACATTGGTTGTAAAGCGAAACAAGGTCATACCCGATATAGTGAGCTCAGGATTAGATAGTGTGGGCATGCGAATGCCTGCCAACGACATCGCACTCAGGCTTATTGATGCAGCCAACACACCTCTTGCGGCACCTAGCGCTAATAAGTTTGGCAAGCTAAGTCCTACACGTGCCGAACATGTACGCAAGCAGTTTCCCGAACTACGATATATTCTTGATGGTGGCGGTACACGCATAGGAATAGAATCAACAGTTGTTACCCTTGATGAGGAAGGGTTTATTATTATCAGACCCGGAGCTATCACTACAGCACAATTAGAAAAAATTCTTCCTCCATCATCAAATAAAATAATAGATAAAATTGGATCTGTGTCTCCAGGCATGATGAAATCGCATTATAGCCCCGACAAACACTTATATATATTAGGTGAAAGTCAGATCCCAGCCGATACAACTAAGGCAGCTCTACTATCTATGACAAATCAGAATCCGACAAATTATAAAATAGTAGAGGTGTTATCGGCAACGGCCGACCCTGACGAAATAGCTGTCAACCTTTTTGGCGCACTACACCGTTTGGAAGAAGCTGAAGTGGATTTTATTGTAGCCGAAAAGATAGAAGAATCAGGTTTAGGTATAGCAATCATGGACAGGATCAGGAAAGCTGCCTGGCGACATCAATACACATAATATGGCTAGTAAATTAATTTTACCGATAAACAATGAGTTGCATCTGCGTGAAATAGAAGTGTCGGACGCTCCTGCTATATTCCATATCATCAATACACAAAGAGAATATTTGGGAAAATGGCTTCCTTTTGTGGCTGCTACTGAAAGTTGGGAAGATACTTACGCTTTTATTCAGTCGGTAAAGGATCAAAAAGTACCAGTTGTTCAGATAGTATTTTCTATCTATCGGGATAAGAACTTAGTTGGATTGATCAGTGTGTTGAATATTGATCAGGGAAACCGTAAAGCGGAGATAGGGTATTGGATATCGCAAAATGAACAGCATCAGGGGATAGTAACCAAATCGGTATTGGCTGTCATCAATTATTGTTTTACTGATCTTATGCTTAACCGCGTTCAGATACGCTGTGGAACAGAAAATTTATCAAGCAGAAAAATACCCGAACGATTAGGATTTACTCTGGAAGGCGTTGAAAGGGATAGCGAACTGATGAGTGACGGGCATTTTGTTGATCATGCAGTTTATAGCTTGCTTTGGATTGAATGGATGGAACGCAAAGACCGGCTATTGAATAGTTCTGGTCTTTATAAAACTCTGTAAGATAGCCTCTAAAACTCCGGTGGCTGTGAATCAATTGTTTGTAAATAGTATCTCACAAAAAAGTTAGTATCCTGCCGAGTATGTAAAAGCTGATCATCAGGGATGAACTGAGCTTTTGTTCTGTCAACAAATAACCCAATTAGTTTTCCTTCTTTATCTTTTTGATAGACTGGATCATCTGTAATATATGTATGCTGTATCCATTCTGCTATTTTCCATGGGCTAAACATGAGGAGATGCGCATAGTCTATTCCTTCGATACCTATTCCTGTATGCCATTTTCGGGTTTTATAGATTTTTGTCAGTTTTACTTTTTTATTATTATTCATCTCACCTCCAATTAGTTCCATAGGGATATTTACATCTACAGTCCATTCGGATAAGGCTCCTTCTGGTAATAGGTGGGCAATTTCCAAGAGAGCGATCCCAAAAGCAGTACACCCAGCACCTTCATAAGCATACAGTGGATATAATGCGCCGTTGTAAATGTGGCAAGGCGAGAAACCCGCTTTATCAATGGATTGAAAATAGGCAATGAACTCTAATATCTTCTGGAATGATTCGTCATTCATACGGAATTTGATATATACAACCTCATTGCGCTGCATATAATGGGTTAGGTTTTGTTTTGCAACCTGTGAAGGTTCTAAGCTGCCGGCAAAGTTTGTACCCAATACACCAAGGCCGATCTTTTTTCTGAATATCTGTTCTTTCTTCTCCGAATGTAAAATACTTGCCATCGAAAAATATAAGGCTGAATCGAAAATAGGAGAGTTGATCTTTACAGTGATATGTCCGATCCTATAAGCTTCTTTTTGTAATGAGGCTTTGATATTGCATAAGATAGCACTGCTCATGAGTTTGGAGGGGTTGTCCCAATGGATCTGTCTGACTTCAGGCATGATATACATGGTAAGTTCATGAAACTGATCAGGAAAGGAAGTAGTGGTTTGACTAAAAGCTGTTAAAGTAAACCAAACTAATATTGGGAGAATGGAACGAATTTTAAACACTTGCTTCATCCGTTTAGATATTAGTATGGCTTGTGTCCAAGACAGCATTTATCTGTATCAGCCCTCACGATCGTAGTATTTAACTGATCAATACACATAGTTCAATTATGGTAAAAATAATTTTTTTTTCTTATATCTTGACTTTTTGTGATTAATTTTGGGCAGTCAGCATTTGAATTTTCATTTCTGTATTTCAATTTTACTTAACCAAAACACTTCTTCATGAAAAAGTTTACTCTTCTAATTTTGGTGTTCTTCGGTCTTTTCTTTCAGTCGAACGCACAATTATCGGGTACTCGTCAGGTTCCATCTGAGTTTTACCCTGATTTTTCTACCATAGCCGACTCTTTGAATTTGTATGGAGTAGGGCAGGGTGGTATTAGTTTTTATGTATCCGGGGGCAGTGTATTTACTATGTCTCCAGTATTTTTTAGTGCTACAGGCAGTATTGATTCACCTGTTTATATAGGCTGGGACGGTATCGGACAAAAGCCTGAACTATATTTTACCGGTAGTTCATCCGATTCAGAGGCTGGTATTATGCTCCTTGGAGTAAGCCATTACACCATAGACGGCTTCTCTATTCACAGTCCTGGATCAGATATAGAGTACGGTATTTTTGTCACCAATTCTGATGCTTCAACAGGTTCACATTTTAATACGATCCGTAATATGGATATAGAATTAGACAAGTATAATACACATCAGACCGAGGGCATACGTGTAGCTGCCCAGTTTGTTGCCGAAGTCTTTGAAGGCAATAATCACTACAATAAGTTTTACAACAATAGCATCAGCGATGTTACTATCGGTTATGTGTTTAACGGTAATACGAGCAACACTTCTTTGATGTGTGTAGGCAATGAGGTCAATACCTATGAAGGAGGTCAATCCAAGGTGAGTGATATAGTTATGGCTGGTGTGTTGATACAGGATCAGAACGGTTTTGTTTTATCCAACACCCTCATCAGCGATCTGACCCGTATAGGCAGTGGTACCACCGCACCAGCTGGAGTATCTACATCAAGTGGTAATCCAAGCGATCCCTTAGATCATCCCTTTATCCTCTCCCATAATCAGATAGAAGACCTCAGCAGCGATTTCACGAGTGTATATGGTTTTTATCTGAGTGCTCGCAAGGCCGATTATTATGTTCATTCCAACAAGGTGCATAATGTCACGGCCACCGGTGGTGGAGGCAATACGGCAGACGGTATCATGGTGTTAGGCACCGCTATAGAAGCGTATATTTATAACAATATGATCTCCGGCATAGCCGCACCAGCTTCAGCCTTGAACGGCAATGCAGTCAGTCGTGGTATCAGTGTACGCACCTACAGCCATGCGTATGTGTATTATAACAGTGTGTTGTTAGATTATCAGGCCACTAATCCCCAGCATCATTCAGCTGCGTTTACTATATACAACAACAGCGATCCAGTGGAGATGCGCAATAATATTTTTATCAACAAGACCGTTTTCGATGAAGGCAGTCAGGGTATAGCAGCTGCATTTTATAAGCGTACAGCAAGCTTGACTAATGTGCTACCTGGTACTAATAATAATATTTATTATAGTGGTACACCCGATTCTCAGCATGTCATCTTTTATGGTCATCATTCCAGTTCACCCGGTATTGATCAGACTTTAGAGTCCTATCAGGAGCGGGCCCTTGTTTTTGATCAGCAGTCCTATACAGAAGATGTTCCTTTTGTTAGTAATGACGATCTTCACATAGAAGCATCTTCCTCCACTATAGCCCGTTCGCATGCCGTTGCTGTCGAAGAGCCTATCAGCATCACTGTTGACTATGACGGCATGCAGCGTGATCCCGATACGCCCGATATAGGAGCTGACGAGATCAGCTACAGTTATCCGTATTATGCACATACACCCCAACCGGCAGATGGTCAGACATCGGTATTGGTAAGCTTGCCGGCATTGAGCTGGGAATACGAATCAGTATCCGGTTATCCTGATCCTGAAGTTTTCCTTGTGTACCTGCATGAGAGTCCTGATTTTGGTGGTCTTGATCCTATAGCCATAGTTGAATGGGAGTCCGGTGTTAATAGCTATACAGCCACACTTCTTGAGCCACTTGACTACTTAACAACTTATTATTGGCAGGTAGTACCTTCAGCAGAGCCTTCTGGCAACTTAATTCCTCCCGATATTCCGATATGGAGCTTTACTACTGAAGAAGGAGTTGAACTACCTCCTCTTACCGGTACTCGTCAGGTTCCATCTGAGTTTTACCCTGATTTTTCTACCATAGCCGATTCTTTGAATATGTATGGAGTAGGGCAGGGTGGTATTAGTTTTTATGTATCCGGAGGCAGTGTCTTCACTATGTCTCCAGTATTTTTTAGTGCTACAGGCAGTATTGATTCACCTGTTTATATAGGCTGGGATGGTATCGGACAAAAGCCTGAACTATATTTTACCGGTAGTTCATCCGATTCAGAGGCTGGTATTATGCTCCTTGGAGTAAGCCATTACACCATAGACGGCTTCTCTATTCACAGCCCTGGATCAGATATAGAGTACGGTATTTTTGTCACCAATTCTGATGCTTCAACAGGTTCACATTCTAATACGATCCGTAATATGGATATAGAATTAGACAAGTATAATACACATCAGACCGAGGGCATACGTGTAGCTGCCCAGTTTGTTGCCGAAGTCTTTGAAGGCAATAATCACTACAATAAGTTTTACAACAATAGCATCAGCGATGTTACTATCGGTTATGTGTTTAACGGTAATACGAGCAACACTTCTTTGATGTGTGTAGGCAATGAGGTCAATACCTATGAAGGAGGTCAATCCAAGGTGAGTGATATAGTTATGGCTGGTGTGTTGATACAGGATCAGAACGGTTTTGTTTTATCCAACACCCTCATCAGCGATCTGACCCGTATAGGCAGTGGTACCACCGCACCAGCTGGAGTATCTACATCAAGTGGTAATCCAAGCGATCCCTTAGATCATCCCTTTATCCTCTCCCATAATCAGATAGAAGACCTCAGCAGCGATTTCACGAGTGTATATGGTTTTTATCTGAGTGCTCGCAAGGCCGATTATTATGTTCATTCCAACAAGGTGCATAATGTCACGGCCACCGGTGGTGGAGGCAATACGGCAGACGGTATCATGGTGTTAGGCACCGCTATAGAAGCGTATATTTATAACAATATGATCTCCGGCATAGCCGCACCAGCTTCAGCCTTGAACGGCAATGCAGTCAGTCGTGGTATCAGTGTACGCACCTACAGCCATGCGTATGTGTATTATAACAGTGTGTTGTTAGATTATCAGGCCACTAATCCCCAGCATCATTCAGCTGCGTTTACTATATACAACAACAGCGATCCAGTGGAGATGCGCAATAATATTTTTATCAACAAGACCGTTTTCGATGAAGGCAGTCAGGGTATAGCAGCTGCATTTTATAAGCGTACAGCAAGCTTGACTAATGTGCTACCTGGTACTAATAATAATATTTATTATAGTGGTACACCCGATTCTCAGCATGTCATCTTTTATGGTCATCATTCCAGTTCACCCGGTATTGATCAGACTTTAGAGTCCTATCAGGAGCGGGCCCTTGTTTTTGATCAGCAGTCCTATACAGAAGATGTTCCTTTTGTTAGTAATGACGATCTTCACATAGAAGCATCTTCCTCCACTATAGCCCGTTCGCATGCCGTTGCTGTCGAAGAGCCTATCAGCATCACTGTTGACTATGACGGCATGCAGCGTGATCCCGATACGCCCGATATAGGAGCTGACGAGATCAGCTACAGTTATCCGTATTATGCACATACACCCCAACCGGCAGATGGTCAGACATCGGTATTGGTAAGCTTGCCGGCATTGAGCTGGGAATACGAATCAGTATCCGGTTATCCTGATCCTGAAGTTTTCCTTGTGTACCTGCATGAGAGTCCTGATTTTGGTGGTCTTGATCCTATAGCCATAGTTGAATGGGAGTCCGGTGTTAATAGCTATACAGCCACACTTCTTGAGCCACTTGACTACTTAACAACTTATTATTGGCAGGTAGTACCTTCAGCAGAGCCTTCTGGCAACTTAATTCCTCCCGATATTCCGATATGGAGCTTTACTACTGAAGCCTTTGTGTATCCTTATCCAAACACCGCATCTGATCCTGATCCTGACGGAAGTGATCCGGTGAGTGTTGAGTTGCCGCAACTTGGATGGTCTTTCACTCCGGAACTAAACTACAGCTTGCCATCAGGATTCAAAGTGTATATAGGATTGAGTTCTGCCCTTGGTGAAACCGATTATTTAGGTTGGGTCAGCTTTGTTGGTGGTCAAACCTCATATAACGCTTCTCTTAGTGGTTTTGCGTTAGACTATTCAACTGTCTATTTTTGGAAAGTAGTACCTACTGTTGATGCTCAAAGCGGTCCAGATGCGCAGGGAGTGGAGGTCTGGAGCTTTACTACTGAAACTTTTGTGTTTCCTTATCCAAACACAGCGTCTGATCCTGATCCTGACGGAAGTGATCCGGTGAGTGTTGAGTTGCCGCAACTTGGATGGTCTTTCACTCCGGAACTAAACTACAGCTTGCCATCAGGATTCAAAGTGTATATAGGATTGAGTTCTGCCCTTGGTGAAACCGATTATTTAGGTTGGGTCAGCTTTGTTGGTGGTCAAACCTCATATAACGCTTCTCTTAGTGGTTTTGCGTTAGACTATTCAACTGTCTATTTTTGGAAAGTAGTACCTACTGTTGATGCTCAAAGCGGTCCAGATGCGCAGGGAGTGGAGGTCTGGAGCTTTACTACTGAAGCCTTTGTGTTTCCTTATCCAAACACAGCTTCTGATCCTGATCCTGACGGAAGTGATCCGGTAAGTGTTGAGTTGCCGCAACTTGGATGGTCTTTCACTCCGGAACTAAACTACAGCTTGCCATCAGGATTCAAAGTGTATATAGGATTGAGTTCTGCCCTTGGTGAAACCGATTATTTGGGCTGGGTCAGCTTTGTTAGTGGTCAAACCTCATATAACGCTTCTCTTAGTGATTTTGCGTTAGACTATTCAACTGTCTATTTTTGGAAAGTAGTACCTACTGTTGATGCTCAGAGTGGTCCAGATGCGCAGGGAGTGGAGGTCTGGAGTTTTACGACAGAGCTGATCCCATGGCCTAATAACGCAGAAAATCCTAACCCGGAGGATGGCGGAAAACTTCTGATAGGGGCTGAACATAAGGTCGACCTGAGCTGGGATTTTATTCCTGACCTATCTTATAGTCTGCCAGCTTATTTTAGACTATATGCCGCATCCGACACCAATACAGTCGATTGGCAAAATGCCGTCATAGAGATAAATTATGTGTCCGGTCAAACAAATTATGCGGTTGAGTTGATTGATCATCCGAACTTTGACTATACCTATTGGATAGATAACTACTGGAAAGTTGTACCTGTAGCTCATGGTGAGCAAGGCGTTGCCCCGGATGTACCTGTCTGGAGCTTCGTTTTTGATGATTACGATGGTGTGGAAGAAACAAACGGATTGAATCTGACTATTTTCCCAAATCCAGCTAATGACTATGTGTTTGTTGTACCGATATTTACAGGCAGTTATGAGATAGTGTTGTACGATCTGAAAGGTCAACTTCTCCAAAGGAAGTATGTCAATGAAGGTGATGTAAACCTTAGTTTAGATGGATTGGCGCAAGGTGTTTATCAAGTGCTGATCATACATCAGGGAAGATACATATCTCGTAAGATTCAAAAGCAATAAATAAAGGCATTAAAAAAGGCCATCCGGTTGAGGGTGGCCTTTTTTAATGCCTTTTGCTTAAAGTATTCCGGTCTGTACCATACATCGTTGTATCCTTTGCCATGTATTTTCGATATCGTGGTCAAGGCCAACACTGAATCGTACTAATCCCTCGCTGAGTCCCATCTGGCGTTGTATATCATCCGGTACTTCGGATGAGGTACTTTTCCCACTATTGCTGAATAAAGTTTTGAAGTATCCCAAGCTGACAGCCAGATAGCCAACGTCAGCCATTTCCATGCATTCCATTAGCGCATTAGCTTTCTCTACGGTCTGCGTATCTATTGCGATCATTCCTCCAAAACCGAAATCAGTATTCATCATTTTCTTCATCAGACTATGTCCCGGATGCTCGGTTAAGCCCGGATAAATAAACTTTATTCCGGCTTCTTTAAATTTTTTGGCAAGATACATGGCATTATAGCTGTGCTGTTTCATACGTATATGCAGAGTATGCAGGTTTTTCAGCACGCTTGAGCTACGAAAAGGATCTAATACCGGTCCTAACAGCATAGCCGTTCCGTCATTTACATCTATGATTTCATTAATAAACTGTTGAGAAGCACATATAGCTCCGGCAACACAATCGTTCTTGCCGTTGACAAATTTAGTAAGGCTATAAAGTACTATATCGGCACCGTGTAGGGCGGGCGCCACTATGAGTGGGGTGAAGGTGTTGTCAACTACTAATTTGGCTCCCATCTCATGAGCTATTTCCGAAAGGGATGGAATATCGCTTATCTGCAACAAAGGATTAGTCATCGTTTCAGTATAGATCACTTTGGTATTAGGCCGTATAGCAGCCTTTACTGCTTCAAGATCGGTGATATCCACAAAACTCACCTCAATATTGTACTTTGGCAACCAGTTCAGCATGAATGCAAAGGTACCGCCATAGGTGGTCATGCTACTCACTATATGATCGCCACTTTTACATAGGTGCATCAAGACCGTTGTGATAGCACTCATTCCGCTGGCTGTTACCCATCCGGCTTCGGTGCCTTCCATAGCAGCCATGGCATCGGCTAGATATTTATTCGATGGGTTCCAATGGCGTGAATACAAAAAGCAACCTTCGGCCTCACCTTTAAACGTTTCAGTCATCGTTTTGGCTTGCATAAAAGTAAAGGTAGCAGAATCGGTAACTGAGGGATTGACATCACCAAATTCACCAAATTGCTTCAGATCAAAAAGATTTTTTACTGGATCGTGTTTCATAATAATAAATTAGGTTTTGGTTTGACTAACAAAGATAGTAGAATAACATAAATAATTGAGTTATACTAACAATATGTTATATAATCGGGTAAGAAAAATGAAATATGTAATTAAATAGCCTTATTTTTGGAAAAAATATAAATTTAGAATTTTATGCCAGAACCGTTCAAGATGGATGCATTAGATCGTCGAATTCTTTCATTTTTAATATCCGATGCCCGCACTCCTTTTGTAGAGATAGCGCGCAGGTGCAAGGTATCGGGAGCTGCTGTACATCAGCGTGTAGCTCGGCTGAAACAGGCTGGGGTTATATCAGAAGCAATATTTAAGCTTAATCCCAGAGCAATGGGGTATATGACAAGTGCTTATATTGGGTTACAGGTCAATCTGATCTCAACACGAACGCATACCGAAGTGTTTGAAAAAATTATGCAGATACCCGAAATAGTGGAATGTCATCACATTAGTGGGAAACATTCTTTATTGATTAAGATTCATACTCAAAACAACGAACGTCTTAAAGAGATCATTGTAAGTAAGATACAGTCTATCCCGGAAATTACTTTTACCGAAACCTTTATCTCGCTGGAAAAGGGATTTGAAAGAGAATTGGCTGTAGAGCGATAAATAAACTTTCGGCTTTTAAAAGATGGTGCTCTGAACGCATTAGTTAGTAGCTGTAAGTCATTTTTGAAGTACATTTGCCCCTGAAGTACAATCAAGCTGGATAAGCAATGAGGACATTTTCTGTTGGTGGAATAATTGTTTTATTTATTTTGATACAGTTTCTGCGCTCGGGTGAGGCAATGCGTACTATTGACGGGGATGGAAGCGGTTATTATGCCTATCTCCCCGCTGTATTTATTTATGGTACTACTGACTTTTCCGATGTGTATGCCTTTGAACAGTCAAGGCGAAACCTTGATTATATGGCACATTATTTTCATCAGGAAGGCGATCGCTTGATCAACAAATATTATATGGGAACAGCTTTACTACTGCTCCCATTTTTTCTGCTTGCCTGGCTTTACTCGGCTATCATCGGACTTCCGTTGGATGGATATAATTTTCTGTTTCAATACAGTGTTTCTTTCGCTGCAGCTCTTTATGCTGCAAGCGGACTGATTGCAGGCAGTAAACTATTGGAATCCTTCGGAATCGACAAGAAAAGCAGCACCTTGACGATGATAATCTTGCTTTTAGCTACCAATCTTTTTCATTACACCTTCATTGCCTCTTCGCATTCACATGTGTATAGCTTTGCTGCTATATCCTGGTTTTTGTTAAATGCACGCCGCTTTTTCACCTTAGGGAAAAAATCCAACTTTAGGTTGATGATGCTGCTGTTGGGGCTATCCATACTGATACGTCCGGTAAATGCATTAGTTATATTGGCATTACCATTTTTAGCCGGCTCGTGGAATACTTTTGTTCAGAAGATGAGAAGCTTATTCAATCAGCCACGACTGCTTGCATCAGCTGTGATGAGTTGCCTTTTTATAGTAGGATTACAGATATTTTATAACTTCCTTCAATCGGGGCGATTTATTATTTACGCATATCGTGAAGAAGGTTTCAATTGGTTGAATCCGGCTTTTGCTTCATTGTTGTTTAGCTACCGCAAAGGTTTGTTTGTATATACTCCGGTACTGCTGTTGATCTTTCCGGGCATGATTCTCTTATACCGAAAATCAACTTATTGGTTTTACACCTCATCCGGCTTTTTACTGATATTGATTTATGTGTTTTCCTCATGGTGGAATTGGTTTTATGGCTCTGGCTTTGGCATGCGTGTCATGGTCGATTATTATAGCTTGTTAGCTGTTCCTTTAGGAATGATAATTATGTGGGGGCATACAAAACTAAAAGGATATAAATGGGTGATACTGTTTTTGATGCCATTTGTGTTCCTGAACCTGTTTCAAACGTATCAGTATTATCATGGTATTATTCATACAGATGCTATGAACAAGGAAAAATATTGGTATGTGTTTCTCAAAACAGATGCATCTTATCGCAAGGTGCTTGGTGGATTTCCCGAACCTGTGTATAATAGGGTGGGGCCGGCACCTATGATGAGTTTTTTTACCGATATGGAAAGCCTTTCAGCTCTTTGGACATCCAATGGTATTCAAATGTCGGATGATGCATATTCGGGACAATATCTTGCAGAGCTTAGCCAGTCGAATATTTATAGCCCGACTTTGGTGCTTCAAAACAGCCGGATCAGGGAAACATATAAGGAGTTGTATGTAAAAGCTAATCTCATGTTCAGAGAGTTAGAGCCTGATGGAGCTTCAGAAGCATTATTGGTGTATGCAGCTACGGATACTGCCAAAACCATGCTGTTTTATAAGACATTCCGGCTAAAACAACTACCCGATCAGCGTATTCATGAGTGGCGAAGTGCCGACTTCGGATTTAAAGTGCCTGCATGGACGCAAAACCTTGATCAAGTGAAAATTTATGTGTGGAACCGACAAAAAGGACTGTTTCAAATGGATGACTTTGAGATAGAGATATATAGACTGAATTAGATAACAACCATTCTAAACATGACTTCTGAATCCTGAAGTGTTTTAGAAAGACAATATTTCATACTGCGTCAACAGGTGCTGAAAACTGTAATTTATATTATTATTATTTTTGGCATGTTCTTTAAAGTTAGAAAAATGGGTTAACTGGAATTCATTGTACATGCAAATACTTGTTTTACTACAGGAGATAAAGACTAAAATCCCATAAATTTCATATCCGGTATCTAAGATAAGTTTAATAATTACTTGAGTAAGAGATAAATAATATACAATACCTTTGTTGTCCTTATAGCGATTTACTTTGCGTATCCGGTTAAAACACTTTATATTTGTCAACTATCGAAAACGAACAAATCATGAGAATATCAAATTCATTGACCGACAATATGGATGAGGCATTCTATGGTCTCATCAGCTACTTGCATCCGATTGTTGCAAAAATATCACTACTGATCTCAGGTAAGAACTTGGCATTAGTAATCAAGGATGATGCTGCGAACCACGCACGCATGCTACTTCTTTCCATATCATTCGATGCAATGGATAGTATTGCCGATACTACTACAACTAATTCTGCTTCGCAAATACCTGTTTCCTGGATAGGGGCAACGACACCAGATCAGATATCACCCGATAAAGCCTTGAAAATAACCAATCTGCATGGGCTTACGTATTATTTTCAAATCTTAGATGAAAAATGTAATCCACTTGTACTCCATCAAACCGAGCAAGCTGCTCTGATGAGTAGACTAACAGAAGTGAAAGACCTGATCCATGACTGGATTAGTATAAGTGAGAAGCTGTTTGGATTATTTTTTACCGATAGCCCTGATGTGTTGATTGTTGCTGACACAACAAGCCGGATTATAAGCTGTAACAAGGCGGCAACGGCATTCTTTGAAAAAGATTTTAAACAGCTTATTGGCTCCTCATTCATGGAATTGATGAAAGATTTTCAATGCAATGATCAAGCGGTACAATCTCTGTTAGAAAAGATAGATGCGCAAACGACCCCTAAGCAACATATCGAAGTACAATGCAAGGATAAGGAAGCTATGATAAAAGAATTTGAGCTGACTATCTGGCCGATTACAAATAAATCAGTTCTATACAAACTTAAGGATATTACACATCAAAAAGGCTATATTTATGATCTTCAGCAGGCTAAAGCGAAAGCAGAAGAGAATGATAGAATGAAATCAGCTTTTTTAGCCAATATGTCACACGAAATACGAACTCCATTAAATGCAATATTAGGTTTTACCGATCTTTTGTTAGAAGCTGAAACCGAAGATGAAGAACGCAATCAATACTATGAGTTGATACGTACTTCGGGAAACAGTTTGTTGGCTTTGATTGAAGATATAATTGATATTGCAAAAATAGAGGCTGGTTATATCAAGATCAATTACTCGGAGACGGATATAAATAAAATGTTGGATGAGCTGTTGCAATTATATACCAACAAAAAGATACAATATGGAAAAGAGCATATTGATTTTCAGCTTAAGAAGAGTATTCCTACAGGTTCGGTACAGCTACTCACTGATCCGCATCGTCTCAAGCAGATATTGAATAACTTGCTTTCTAATGCATTGAAGTTCACTGAACAAGGTTCTATTTCGTTTGGCTACTATTTTGTTGATGGCAATCATTTACAGCTTTATGTCCGTGATACAGGATTTGGCATACCATATGAGAAAACTCATCTTGTTTTTCAGCGGTTTGGTCAGATCGATCCTGTTGCCAGCAGCAATAAAGAGGGTACCGGCTTAGGCTTATCCATCACCAAACAGTTGGTTGAGTTGTTGGGTGGGACAATTTGGTTCGACAGCATGCCAGGCAAAGGCTCAACCTTTTATTTTACTATAAAAACAAAACATGCGGCAACCGGATTTCAAGGCACATACAGACCGGGGAGCTTTTTGAATGTGGATTGGTCGGCAATAAATATATTAGTTGTAGATGATGTAGAAGCCAATTTTACCTTTTATAAATCCTTGTTCAAGCATACAGGAGCTTTACTGTTTTGGGCCCGTGACGGGCATGAAGCGATCCGGCATTGTCAACACCATCCGTCAATTGATATAGTGTTGATGGACCTTCAGATGCCTTATATGACCGGCTATGACACGGCACGCCAGATAAAAAAGTTTGCACCAAAACTTCCTATCATTGCACAAACAGCCTTCGCAGATACTGAAGGCAAAGAAAAAGCATTAGCTTCGGGCTGTGATGATTTCATAGTGAAGCCATTCAGCAGGCAGGAATTGGTAAGCCTTATAAAGAGTAAGATACAGCATAAAATATAGATTGATTTTATGAGTAGGCAGGCAAGTGAAATATTGATGAAATACTGGGGCTATCCCTCTTTTCGACCTATGCAGGAAGAGATCATCGAATCGGTACACGCCGGAAACGACACACTTGCATTGTTACCCACAGGAGGTGGCAAGTCGATCTGTTTTCAAGTGCCGGCAATGATGAAAGATGGATTGTGCTTAGTCATCACTCCACTGATCGCCTTGATGAAAGATCAGGTACACAATTTAAAGCAAAAAAACATCCCTGCAGCGGCTGTCTTCTCCGGCATGCACCCAAACGAGGTGGAAATAGTATATAATCAAGCTGTTTTCGGAAGGCTGAAGTTTTTGTATGTGTCTCCAGAGCGGCTTACTACCGAACGTTTTCTGACTGTATTTCGACGCATGAATATCAATCTTATCGCTGTGGACGAATCACATTGTATTTCGCAATGGGGATACGACTTCCGACCGCCTTATCTGTTGATTCACGAGATACGTCCGTATTTTCCCAAGGTACCCATATTAGCTCTTACGGCTACTGCTACAAAAAAAGTAGTACTTGATATCATGGAGAAGCTTCATTTTCGGAGCTCAAATGTCTTCCAATCCAGTTATGAACGAAAGAATCTGACGTATAATGTAATTCTTGATGCTGATAAGTTTGGCCATTTAGTTCGTATTTTTCAACGGATGTCTTCCGGTTCGGGTATAGTATATGTCAGGAACCGGCGGCGAACTCGTGAGCTGGCCGACTATCTGACTGCCAGACAAGTGCCTGCCACTTTTTATCATGCAGGGCTGGATGGTTCGCAGCGCGATGCAAGACAAAAAGCATGGATGCAGGGAAGAGTGAAAGTGATGGTAGCCACAAACGCATTTGGAATGGGAATTGATAAGCCCGATGTACGTATAGTGGTCCATATGGATCTACCCGATAGTTTAGAAGCTTATTTTCAAGAAGCCGGACGAGCTGGAAGAGATGGCAACCAAGCACAAGCCTACCTGTTGGTATCTGATCAGGATGCCGAACAGCTGCAAAATAATTTAAACACATCTTATCCGCCTATAGAACAGGTCAGAACAGTCTATCAGGCATTGGGTAATTATCTTCAACTACCTATTGGAAGCGGAAAAGACCTATCATTTGATTTTCAATTAGCCGAATTTGTCCAACTTTATAACTTTTCGGTATTAGAAACTTTTAATAGCTTACAACTTCTTGAGAAAGAAGGACTTATAATGTTTGGTCAACAGTTGAAAACAGTCTCTAAAATATTTATACAAGCTAGCCGAGAAGACTTATATCGGTTTCAGATTGAACAGCCGAATTATAACGAGTTTGTGAAGACTATACTTCGGACGTATCCTGGGATATTTACTGATTTTGTGAATTTATATGAAACTGAGTTAGCCCGCAAATCAGAACTGACGGTTCAAAGAGTACAGGTAATGTTGAATTATATGAATAAATTAGGACTGATAACCTATGTTCCGTTGACCGATATACCTCAGTTGCTTTTTCTCAGCGAAAGAATTGACCCACAGGATATACAGCTCTCACGTGAAAATTATGCGGATCGCAAGGCATCAGCAGCCGAAAAAGTACAATCAGTCATTGACTTTGTGTATAACGACTTGAAATGTCGTAGCCTGCAGCTTTTAGCCTATTTTGGCGAAGAGCATAACAAACGATGTGGGAAATGTGATGTGTGTGTTCAACGTAATAGATTGGAGCTGACAGATATAGAATATAATTCTATCAAAGAAAGCATGAAAATATTGTTGAGTAACAAAGCTGCTTCAATGGAAGAAATAGTCAGTTTCGTAACGGCTTATCCCGAAACTAAGGTGTTGGAAGCAGTACGATGGATGATAGATCACCATATACTTCAACAAATTGATGGGGAGAGATATATTTTCAGACAATTATTAACTCGAAAACTATAAATATGCTGCCAAGCTCATTTTTTGAACATGAAGATGTGGTGGCTATAGCCAAAAGACTGATAGGGTGTAGCTTACATAGTGTTGTAGATGGGGTTTATTGTTCGGGTCTTATCATCGAAGCTGAGGCTTATGCAGGTGCTGTCGACAAGGCCTCGCATGCGTTTGGAGGTCGTTATACCGGGCGTACTAAAACCTTATATTTGTCAGCAGGCCATATGTATGTCTATCTGTGCTATGGCATGCATCATTTGTTTAATATAGTAACAGCTCCGCAGGGTATCCCGCATGCTGTACTCATTCGGGCTCTTTTGCCTCTCACAGGAATAGAAGCTATGCAAGAACGTCGGGGAAACAAGATTCCCTTTAATCGGCTTTGTCATGGGCCTGGTAATTTAACCAAAGCAATGGGGATCAGCACTATTCATAATGGACTGATGCTTGCTGAAGGCTATATATGGATTGAATCAGGCAGGCAGATACCGGAAGCCGCTATTGAGGCCTCAGCTCGTATAGGTGTACAGTATGCACAGGAAGACGCTCTGTTGCCTTACCGTTTTACGCTGGCAGAAAACTGGCTGCAAACTATATGAGCTTATTCATTTTGTTTAGACTCATAAATCCATACTGCATCCATGTGGAGCATCTCGTCAACGGGTATATTTTGCTTGGCAGCTTTGGCAGCTACAGTAGCATACCAGTCGGGAGTGTTGCGGATAGTCATCATCAACATTGGGATCATATCTTCCTTATCGGAATATAGCTCGGGATGTAGCAAATAATCCTGATACATCAGATAGTACGCTTCTTTTTCAATGCGTTCGCTCAGACTGATCTTTTGCTGCTTTGCCTCATCTACCATTCTCAGAAACTCGGTATTTGCCGTTCTGATCTGATTAGAAAAGTATGATAAATGGTTTCGTTTTCCTGGAAACAACAAATCGTATAGCTGTTCATCAAACTTCCATGCAAAATTCTGATGGAAACGTTCGGTGATCATGATGATAAAAAGATCGTGTTCGTTTGTTGCGGTAGCTATCATATTTGCTTGTACTCTGCCTGTTTCTTTTCCCTGATGATCCCAGATATGCTTGTTGTAGTACCAAAAGCTACCCTTATCGAAGGCTTGCTCCATGATTCCGTCATTCAGCCAATAAAAGAAAAAGCTGTCGCCTATGGTCAGAGTTTTAAGCTTAGCTTTTTTTGCCGGTAGAAAGCTCAGTACCGGATAAATCAGGTTATCAGCCGGTACTTTTCCAAGCATATTCATCGCCAACCATATATCATCATCAGGATGACGGGGCTTGACTCTTTTTTCCAGGCGCTCAATTTTCAGTTGTGGGATATGATCGGGTATCATATGGTTTAAAAGCTTCAATAAGGTATCGGCAGCTAATGCAGCTCCATAATACGACCAATGTGTGCCGCTTTGCGGAAAAAGAGCATACGAAGCAGTGTCCTTCCATTCCATGAAACAAGCGTTCAGGTCTAAAAGAGGTACCTTATAATTTTCTAAACTGGATTTAAAAGCCTGGTAGTTTGAGACACTTCTTTTGTCAGGCTTATATTTTGTCGGATACCGTTCGGGATACAAGCTCCCTTTTCCGGGTTCTAAAATGATCAGTAATTTCTTTCCGATCTGTTGCAAGCTATCTGACACAGCCTTTAGTTTGAGAGCCTTATCCTCCCAAACTTGTTTGCCTACATAAAACTCACCCAAAGCCGATCGGATATAGTCTTCCTCAAACAGCTCGCCTTGTTTTCCTACTATAACACCATCCGCATTGGCTTTTCTGAATACCATATATTGCCATTGATTATGAATACGAACCAAGGTATTTCTGAATCCAATATCGGCTTCCAACTGGTCGGTGAAGTCTTTTTGGAAACTGCCATCAAGCCAGCTAAACCAGCTTAAGTTGTCAAAGGTGGGCTTTTTCTGATTAAAAAAAGCCCCTTCAAGCGGCCGCTCCTTTATGAAAGTAAATTGCCGTTGAAAAGCAGGTGCAAACAAAACTAAGACAGGGAACATCAACAACAGCTTACGTGCTGTAGAAGAGGTGCTGCCCGGAGTTGACTTCATTGCTTAAGGCGCTGGTTTTATAATGGTTTTCGTAATCCACCCATCAGGAGTCTGAAGCATTACAACGCAAGAACCTGATGAAATACTATGCAGGTCTTTTTGAATGAGTTGTGTCACATCTTTTGACAAAAGTATCTCTTCAGTATGTAGGATGCGTCCCCACTGATCCGCTATTAAAAGACGGCTTTTCATGTCCCGGTCTGCCCGGATACGAATGAATAGCTCTGTCTGGACAGGATTTGGGAACAAATCAAACTCCCAATGTAATTCAGTCTGTTGTTTATTTATGGAAGTATAAATCTTCTTAGCCGGCAACACCACATAATCTATCCACGCACAATCGGTACCGGTAGATACGCTATAGTCTTTTTCATATTTCCATGTGAACAATGTAGGCCCAAGATTTACAGGATATGAGGCCTTAGTCCAGGCTTTGTTACCCGACCAGGAATCCTGTATCTGTCCATTGATATAAAATCTCAGGAAGTCGTAATTGTTTTCAGAAGATACCTTGTAATAAAATGAAATGGTATCCATGGCTGAGACCTCCCATTCCAATTCCAAAACTGATGATTCGCTATGTCCTATAGGACCTGAACGGGCTGCAAAATTTCCTTCATACGGCTCTTGTATGGTGACAAACCATGGATGGGACCCGGAGGAAGTCCATGGGAATAGGCTGAAGTCGGCAGTCTCAAAGTTTTCAACTATGACAGAAGTAAGGATACGGATGGTTTGTTGGTAGTGGAAGCCATGATCAGCCGTGATATCTAACTCAAAATCCACTATCTGGATTGGAGTTGCATTTGCGTTGAAATACAACGGAAAGATCGCATTCCAGCTTTTATCCGGTTCAATTTTCAATACGTCAAGTTGATCGGTAAACAAAGTGATATCGGGATTCGTAGTGCTTATAGCAGCTTCGATATTTTCTAATCTGGCACCTCCGCTATTTAGTACTTCCAACACTAATTTAGCGCTTTCACCTGGTTCTAATATCCCATTTTCTTCATCGTTGATACTTATGTGAGGCAGTTCAATAACAGGTGCCAACGCTTCAACCTGTATAGTACGGTTATATGATTGAGTGCCATTGTTGAAAAGAAGTTCAAATTCGGCTGCATGCCTGTTAGGTATGTCGTTGTGAACTGATATCAGAAAAGTTGAAAATTGGATTGAGTCGCCGGCAGGTAAAGGCAGCAGATTCACCTGTCCCTGTTGAATGGTAACATATGGATCGTTGCTTGTTAAACTGAAAGTCCCTGCATCTAACTCGGTGTCATTCAGGTTTGTCAATTGAATAAGCAATGAAAACTCCTGTCCATACACTACTTGATTTTCATGTTCTGATTGTATCTGATAATCCATAGCAAGCCCGTGAACCGGCAGGCTTAGCTGTCGCTGGTCGCTGATGCCGTTCTGATCCGTAACTAACACTTGAACAGTTGTAGGGGGCTTGTGTTGGCTGATACAAGCTGAAAGCAGGCCGTCTTTACGCAGTTGTATCCCATCCTGATTTTGTGCTGGGGTAAACTTCACATATTGCTGAGGGTAAGGCGTGAAATATTCATGGTCATTCAGTATCACATGGTTAACTCCATCTCCGGCCGAGATACCTGCAAAACGAGCTATATAATATGCGGCATTATGCTGGCCATAATGAAATTCGATACGCCCGTCTTCATGGAGGATAGCAGCCATCAGTACCGTGCTGTTGCCGCCCTGACCATTTACCGATACCTTCCATCGGATAGCTACTGAATGCCCGGTGATCTCAACCCATATTCCTTCCCCATTGTTTGGATTGATCTGAAATGGCTTAGATAAAGTGGGGGCAATAATTTTGTTTTGAATGAGATATGACTTGCCGGCTATATAAAATGGCCAGGTAACCAATGAAGGTTCAAACAAAATGAATCCATCGACAGCTGCGTAAATAGTCGAATACTTTTCTCCGTAAAACGGAAACTCAAAAGGTAGCTCAATAGCTGCTATTCCATCATTGTTGTTGGTTGGACTGAGCTGATAATCACCAACTAATGGGAAATTAGAAGTGCTTTGAAGCGTATCGTAATGATGTTGCAGATACCAGTAATAAGGCTCGGTGCCATTGTGGGCTTCAAGCTGTACCTGGTCTTCGACATACAGTTCAAAAGAGGGTATCTCATCAGTGACTATCTCAATAGCTTTATAATTTACTGAAGTAGTAAGAGACAAATAGGTGATCGTATTATTTTGCAGCGGCACATTGGATTCGGGTGAGGTAATTATTATAGGTTCCGAGCTGCTATAATCAATTAATGCAAAGCTGTTTATCATCCCTGTGTAGGTGTTGCTGGCGTCATCTTCGGCTACTATCAGAAAATATTTTGCTTGCTGGTTGGGTGCTACATATGTTAAGAGTGGATTCAGGTCAAGTCCTATCTCGATGAATTCATTTCCGTTGTTGCCTTGCATTGGCTTGCATCCACCCTGAAAGTCGAACATTGGAAATTGAAGCACATATTCCGGTTCATTAGCATTCAGATTGGTTGATACACCCATCATAATCTTGATCTTGTTGCGGCATGGATAGGTGATGCCAATTTTAGCTGTCAGCTGGGGCTGATAGGTTTGTTTAACCTCGGCTATCACTACCTGATTATTCCAGATACCGCCTGCATTGGTATTGTCGGCCAAGGTTTTATACATCATATACGAGTATCCCTGATCGCCCCAATAGCTAGTGTTCCCGTAGGTGTTAACCATTTTAAATCCGCCTATCTCCCAGTCGCGTACGTCAACTACTCCATCGCCGTTTATGTCGATATGGTTGGTATATTGTCCATCACCGTTATAATCCCATCGTATGGAATCATTATATCCAACTATTGCCATGGCGTGGTTAGGGCTGCTTCCCCAATGGGTTATCACATGCTTCCCCGCTTCGGGTGTGCCTGAGGGCAGGGTTGCGTTCGGGCTGGTGAACTGGGAATAAAAGCTGCCCATACCGCCGGCTATACTAGCTGTTCCATGATCGTATATCCAGTTTTTAAGCTTTTGAATGCCTTCTTCGGTATTTGTCTTGATAGAGTAGATATTTTCTACCCGATTTTTCATCGCATTATAGTAAAGGTCGTAGCCGCTCATCCAGCGGGAGGGGCCTCCGCTCGCCATGCCACCATAGTCTAATGCATTAGGGTTGCCTGCCCGTTTGATGATCTCAAAAGTTTCGTAATAGCTGATACCGGCATCGCTACCAGCATTCAGAAAGTTGTATGTAAAATGAGTGGCGTATTGGTTCTCCAAAAGATTACCCGGGACAAATCGTTTGGCATTTAGCTCGTAGGCAAACTGTATGCCTATACTGGCCGATTGCCCACATTCTAACCCTGACTGCGACACTAAAGCAGGCATATAGGGCAGAAGCGAATTATCCACTACAGCAGGCAGGCTTCTTCTCATAGTAGTAGTCTCCATAGGTAGTTCAGGGATGCGGCTGAGCATTAGTCTGTCATGAGCTGAGAGTGGCTCTAAGGGAAGCTGTTCGGTTTGTGAGTATGCCGTCAGAAACGATATAAGAAGGCCGATCAATGGAAAGAGTATCAGTTTATTCATGAGATTATAAGCTTACTAAAACACGAAGGTAAAATGTTTTTTATAAAAGTAGGACGAAAAGGCAAAGAAAATACTTGATTTGATACCATTATATAATGCAACAAGCCCTTAAAAAGGGCTTGAGCAATAATTGGATCATAAATATTTTTCTTACATTTCCATCATCTGTTCGTCATCATCCATCAATTGCTGGCGTCTATCGTTGCTACGTTTCTTTTGTTGGTTGATGCGATAGTTGAAATTCAGGGTGATGGTAGTAGTGCTCCATTTAAAGTCGGTCTTAGAATAAAAGTTCTCACCAAAGGTTTCAAAGCCATGTCGTCGTGTATTAAACACATCACGTACATTCAGGGTGAGTGTGCCTTTGTCTTGAAGTATATCTTTGCTCAAGCCCAAATCAATGCTATAGGCCGGAAGTCGGTTACCCTGTGGCATCTTCATTTTTCCGCGATAGTTTCCTGCAAGCTGCAAGTCAAAACTTTTGGCAATAGTAAACTTACTCTGTATCCTTCCCCACCACGAGTAGTTGTCGGTATCGTAATTGATCCCATATGCTTCACCTTTTGTCATGGAGCGGAAAAAGTTGAGGCTACCGTTTATATTGATCGTTTTAGCCAATGAGTACATTCCAATGATCTCGAGGCCATATGAATCATTAGTGGCAAAATTTTCCGGACGGGAATAGCTGACACCGCTACTGTCAACCCTTTCAATGCGTTGAAACATATCTTCGCTATGTCGGTAGTACAGATTGGCATTCAGGCTGGCACTTTTCCAGAACCTTAGGTATCCTGTTTCAAAGGCATTGGTATACACCGGTTTGAGTGTTGGGTTTCCCGACCAAATGTTGCGGTTGTCGGTGAATGAGCGGAATGGGTTTAACTGCCAATAGCCAGGCCGGCGGATACGACGGCTGTAGCTAAGCTGTACATTATCCTTTTCGGTGAGTTTGTATGTGAAGTGAGCCGAAGGGAAGAAATCAAGATAGGTGTTGGAGTTATCTTCTGAAGTCTCGTATAGCATGGTTCTGATATCAGAATATTCGGTGCGTAGTCCAAGCTGATAGGTATAGCGTCCTACATCATTTCCAAACAATGCATAAGCGGCATAGATATTTTCATCATACACAAAATGATTGGTAAATTCGGGTACTAGCTCAAAATCACCTTGGTCGTTTTGTTCACTTACCTGATAGTCGTTGTCTATTTCCCGCCTTTGCACTTTTATCCCTGTTTCTAACTTGGCTTTGCCGGCAAAAGGATGGAAATAATCAGCCTGAAACTGTAGGTTACAATCTCTTTCATCATTATCTGTCTGCTGATACAAAGGGGTAAACGGTTGATTGATAGGGTTGAACACCAGGGTTTCGCTTATGTCCGAATGTCCTTGGTTTTTGCTGTCGTAGTATTGCAGATTGGCGGTAAACAATTGGTCTTTGCGCTTGAACTGCTTACGGTAGTCGATGGCATACTGCAGATTGGGTAGGTCGGTTTTCTGGTCGTCTATACGTTGAGATTGTCCGATGAGATGGTCAATCGGACGAAAGTCGTTATACTCTACTACCGAACGATTATTCATTTCCGCCACACGATACATCATGCTCAGTGTAAGCGAATTACTGGGATTGATCAGGTATTCAGCTCCAAAGCGAAGCGTGTTTCCAAAGTTTTTACGTGTGCTTTCAGATTTCTGGTCTGTAGCAAAAGGGGTCTCAAAATAATATTGTCGGTACGCATTGCCGCCCCCAATATTTTCTCTGTAGTTGATGTTGTAATTTGCAAACAGGTTTAATTTTTCAAGTCTGTAATTGGTGTTGATTCCCAATCCACCTTGTAGCTGGTATCCTGTACTAAGGTCTATTGAGCCGTTAAATCCTCTGCGTTTATCTTTTTTGAGTACAATATTGATGATCCCGGAAGTGCCTTCAGCATCATAGCGTACGGAAGGGTTGGTTACTACTTCTATGCGTTCTATCATATCCGATGAGATGCTTCTCAAGGCGTTTTTATCGCTTAGTCCGGCCAGGCCCGATACTTTTCCATCAATCAGTATACGTACTCCATCATCACCTCTAAGGCTTACATTGCCTTCTATGTCAACTGTTACCGAAGGAATATTTTCTAACACTTCAATGGCATTTCCTGCCTTTGCGCTGATATCGCTTCCGATATTAAACACCCTTTTGTCTAAGGTCATCTCTACTGTAGAGCGTTCAGCTACCACTTCCACCTCTTCCAATAAAGCACTGTCGGGAGTGATCAGCAGCTCACCCAGATCCCGAAATACTTTGCCACGACCAACAGTAACATCATCAATATTGACAGTGGCATAGGCCAGAAACTGTATGGAAACTCTATATTTACCAGGCTTTAACTGTATGTTGAATTCACCATTAGGACCGGTGATAGAGCCTGTAACGAAACTGTCATCCGACAGGTTATATACCATAATGGTGGCATACTCTAATCCTTGATGACTGGATCTGTCAATGACTTTTCCTTTGATACCGCTGTCGCTATCAGACGGATTGCCTGTGGGTTCGGCGAAGGTGACAAGGGTGCCAAGCAAAATAAGTGCTGTAATTAAAAAATTGTACGTACGCATATCAGAATATTAGATTTAAAATCTTATCGATCAGTTTTTCTTTTTGGATTCGTTGGTTTTGCATCAATCAAGGAAAATATATTTCTCTTAACAATTAATATGCCTTCTTTACATAGTAGTTGGTCGTATTCATCATTTTTAGATATTTTTCACTTTTTTTTGTCTTTTACTTTCAAAAGCGATGACAGCAGTAGCAACCGATACATTTAATGAATCAGCTATACCTTCCATTTCAATCCGTATGTGTTTATCTGCATTTTTTATCCAAAAGTCAGTTAATCCGGTAGCTTCCGATCCCATGACAAGTGCTGTAGGGCCTGTGAAATCCATATCGAGATAATCGGTTGAGCTTTCGGGCGTAGTGGCATAGATGCGGCATTGTTTGCTCCTGAGCCATCGCAAGGCTTCCTCTGAACTGCATGAAGTAAATGGAACAGAAAATATACATCCGAGGCTGGCTCGTATAGTATTGGGATTATAAAGATCAGTACCTGGTTCGCACACTATGACAGCATCAGCAGAAACGGCATCGGCCGTACGGAGGATAGCACCCATATTTCCAGGCTTCTCAACTGATTCCAATACTATGATCAATGGATTCAATCCGGTTTGTATCTCATCCAACGATAATTGGATCGGTTCACAAACAGCCAATATCCCGTCCGAGCCTTCACGATAGGCAATATGCTCAAACACTTCACGGCTTAGAAACACGGTCTCACATTCGTCGGGAAGCAAGCGAATCAGCTGTTCCATTCTTGTTCCGGCTATCTCGGCACTGACAAAAAGTGTTTCCGGTTTCCATCCGCTGATCAAAGCCCGTTCAATCTCCCTGTAGCCCTCAATAAGAGTTCTTTGTTGCTTCCTCCGCTCATTTGATTTCTGTAGGCGAATAAGATTTTTTATTCTGAGATTTGACTTGCTTGTGATCATGATTCCTTTGATTTTAAAGCGTTGTTTCCGTTAAGGTATATACAACACTTCTTTTTTGAAGTTCGTTCAATATGAACTCGGTATTGGTTTTATCTTCACCTATTTGTTCGGGCAGGTATAGTCCTGGTTTTGAAAAGGTGCCAGACGTCAGCAGTCGAAGAGCAGCGGTAGCTGCATAGCCGGTAGTACGTGCCATAGAATGTATCTCACCAACGGGATCATAGCGGTCAAAAAGATCCCAGCAGAACTCTTTTTTATTTCCATCGGCTGTAAGGCCATCAACCAGGATGCGCATCACTGTCAAATCGTGTTCGCCTTTTCCTAACTTCCACTGTGGAAAGAGTATCTTCTGAGTAAATTCTATCGGGCTTATAGAGGTATTGTTGAATGGTATAGGTGTTTCTGCAAAGAATCCGCTTTGTTTCAATGCGTGTATCAGGGCGATATGTCCCGGATAGCGCAACGTCTTTTCGACCATATATTCGGCTTGAATAGTTTGAGTGAGCGAGCGCAACCCATCACTATTGAAAGCTTCTAACGTACCTATACCGGGAAAATCAAGCAACTCACTTTCCGACAAAGCTGGTTTGACGGTTAGTTGTCCGTTTTCTATCAGCCGTGCCGGTCGTATATATTCTTCAATCACATCTGTAGGAGAGAACACGGCTTTATATTCCCAGGGGAGGCTGCGTATCACCGGTAATCCGCCGACATAAATAATGATTTTGTGAATATGCTCCAATTGGGCAGCCGAATAGCCGGCGAGTAGATGACTCATACCCGGCGCTACACCCATATCACATATCACTGTTACCTGATTATCAATAGCTAATTGACTCAATTGAAAAGGGTCTTGAGCATAAAAGCTGATGTCAATGGCATGTTTTCCGGCTTCAATCACCGTTTTTAATGTCTTATACCCCATAAAACCGGGTACCGCATTGATCACATAATCAAAATCTGATACAATTTGTCGCACACGCCCGGTATCCTGTAAATCGGCTTGTATTTTTTCAATATCATATGCCTGGAAATGATTCAGTGCATTGGATGAGATATCAGCTATACCTATCTGAAACTCAGGATCAGCAATCAGGTCTAAAGCCATTGGTTTTCCTATCAAACCGGCTCCAAGGATCAAAACTTTTGTCATAGGGTCTTATTTAAGGTTTGCATTGATTTTTGTGGTAGCTGAGAAAGCATCACACCAGTGATGACAACTCCAATACCTGCTATTTTGATTAAAGCGAGATGTTCGCCCAACAATAAAAAACTGAAAAATGCAGTGAAAACAGAGATCAGATTCGTATAGATGTTGGACCGTGAGACACCGATCTTTCCTATGGCATAGGTAAACAGTACAAATGCCAACGAGCTGGCTAAGGTTCCCAATAGCAAAAGAGGAGGTAAAATAGCAGTGGAAAAGTGAACCGCCGTCGCAGCTTTAGTCTCAATCAAAAAAAGAGGTAAAAAGTAAAGAATACCGATAGTATTTTGTATCCAGACTATATTCAATGCCGAATAATAGGTAGTTGTCTTTTTTACTATCAGGCTGTAAATCACCGAAGAGGCTACAGCACCAAACAAAAGCAGTATCCCGGTTGGTGAGGCCGATAGGCTGAAATCTTTTTCAACCAGCATTATCAGTATCCCGATAAACGATACAAATATACCGGCTAAATTAAGCCAACTCAACCGCTCATTGGTAAAGAGCCAGGTTGCGACAGGTGTGAAAACAGGTATAGTAGCTATTATGACTGCGCTTATTGTTGGTGATACTAAATTCAGCCCATAACTTTCACCTACAAAATATAAAAACGGATTAAAAAGGGCTGTCAGTAGAAACAGTTTGTAATGGGTTCGACGTATCTTTTGAAAAGAACCGCTTAGATAAAGCAACAACACTAGAAATGGAGAAGAGATTATAAGCCTGAAAAAAATGGTCGTTCCCGGTCCCAGCTCTGTAAACACTTGCTTAGACCAGATAAACGACATGCCCCAGAAGATCATAGCCAGAAGGGCACTAATATGCACTTTAATCGTTGTGTTCAAGATGATTAGCGTTGAAGCTGCGAAAATATGTAAAATCTGACTAGTGTATTCTGGCCGATCAGTAAACGGTCAGAATAAATCAATCAGAATGATAAGGTTTGTTATTTGGAATGATTTTTAATTAACCACTGCCAGTAAATCGATTTGGATTTATATTATTTTTACTTGCTAAAAAGTTTTCTGAAATTATCGTTCCGGCACCCGGATCCCTATCGGACTTGTTTTGGGTAATACCGGAAGTAGGAGCTATCGGATGGGGGCGTTAGTTTCGGGAGAATTAGTTGTATATGTTTTAAAACCTTGAAAATATGGTTAATCTTCAGACTGATTTTATGGGGTTGTCTTTAAAGAATCCCATCATTATAGGTAGCTCAGGACTGACAAATTCAGTGGAAAACATCAAAGAGGCTGCGTCAAACGGTGCTGCTGCTGTAGTATTGAAATCGCTGTTTGAGGAGCAGATACTGCATGGGACACATCATGCCATCATGCAAAACGAGCTGGCTAATTTCTATCCGGAAGCTGATGACTATATCCGACATTACACCCGGTCGAATGAGGTAGATAACTATCTATCGCTGATTCGGAAAAGCAAGGAAGCAGTTGATATCCCTATTATAGCCAGTATCAATTGTGTTACCGGTCAGGAATGGATTGACTTTGCCCGTAAGACACAGGAAGCTGGGGCTGATGCCTTGGAACTGAATGTGTTTGTGCTTCCGTCTAATCCGTTTAAAACGAGTGAGCAAAACGAATCACTCTATTTTGAGGTGTTGGATGCCGTATTAAAGACTGTTACTATTCCGGTAGCATTGAAGATCAGTCATTATTTTTCGAGCCTGGCTCAAATGGCTTTAAAACTTTCGTGGACCGGCATCAAAGGATTAGTGATGTTTAACCGTTTCTTTTCACCTGATATTGATATTGAGCGCTTTGAGGTACGGGCTTCCCATGTGTTGAGCACACCGGCTGAGATAGCTCTGCCGTTGAGATGGGTGGCTATGCTTTCTTCTCAGCTGCACTGCGATGTAGCTGCTTCAACGGGGATATACGACGGTAAGGCTGTTGTCAAACAACTGCTTGCAGGAGCAAAAGCTGTGCAAATTGCTTCGGTATTGTATAAAAAAGGATTTCGTGAGATACCGGTGATCCTCAATGATATCAGCGAGTGGATGGAACGGCATGCCTATAAAAACCTTGAGCAGTTCATCGGGAGGATGAGCGTTAAAAAGTCAGAAAATCCGGCTGCGTATGAAAGGGTGCAGTTTATGAAACATTTTAGTGGAATTGAGTGAGGGATAGGGACGGTTAAGAAAAATCAGCGTTAATAGGCGTAATCTGTGGAAGTGTATGCCCTAACGGGCAATGGTTTTTTGTTTCATTATGCTTTTTTTATTGGTATGTATGCCCTGACGGGCAATGGTTTTTTCGTTTCTTATGTTTTTTTATTGATATGTATGCCCTGACGGGTAATGTTGATCTACCGTTCAATGCTATCTGTTGATATGTATGCCCTAACGGGCAATGGTTTGACTGAATTCGTGCGTTCGTCAATAGCCCGTAGGGCTTGCATACCCATAGAATATGGGTTTTAGAAGATTAAATTGATAGCCCGTAGGGCTTACACTGTGGGGAGATGTTTGAGAGAGAACGATGGAATGATTAGATTTTAATAGGATTGCGGATAAGAAAAATCAGCGTTAATAGGCGTAATCTGTGGAAGTGTATGCCCTAACGGGCAATTGTTTCTTGTTTCTTATGTTTTTTTATTGATATGTATGCCCTGACGGGCAATGGTTTTTTGCTTCATTATGTTTTTTTATTGATATGTATGCCCTAACGGGCAATGGTTTTTTTGTTTCTTATGTTTTTTTTATTGATATGTATGCCCTGACGGGCAATGGTTTGACTGAATTCGTGCGTTCGTCAATAGCCCGTAGGGCTTTGCATACCCATAGAATATAGGTTTTAGGAGATTAAATTGATAGCCCGTAGGGCTTACATTGTAGGGATCGCGTTTAAAAAAAAACCATTGCGTTTAAAAAAAAACCATTGCGTTTAAAAAAATTCAGCGTTTATCAGCCTAATCTGCGGAGGACATAAACAGTGATCTGCGGGAAAGGGACAGACACTAATCCGTAGGTCGTACAGATGTATTCAGGTAGTGCACTATGTGTTGTTCGATACGGCTGTGCAGATCCGTGCTTACTGTTTTTACAAATTCTTGTCCGGTGATTTTCTCAAACAGTTCAATATACCGTTCTGAGACCTGCATGACAAATTCATCACTCATATCAGGTACTTGTTGCCCTTTTGCCCCATGAAACCCGTTTGCCATCAGCCATTCACGTACAAACTCTTTGGAAAGCTGGCGTTGTCTTTCTCCTTTCTCAAAATCTTGTTGATAGGTTTCTGCTACGAAATAGCGTGACGAATCGGGTGTATGCACTTCATCAATCAGCAGTATTTGTCCGTTTTCATCTTTTCCAAACTCATATTTGGTATCAACTAATATCAGTCCTCTTTCTTTTGCCCATGCTGTACCAAAGTCGAACAGCTTACGGGTATATTCTTCAATCTGCTGATATTCTTCTTTTGTCATTAACCCCTTTGTTATGATTTTCTGAGGTGCAATATCTAAATCGTGTCCTTGTGTGGCTTTGGTAGTTGGTGTGATGACAGGCGTTTTAAATTGCTGATGTTCGCGCATTCCGTCGGCAAGTTTCACACCACATATATTTCGGTTTCCGTTTTTGTAGCTCCGCCATGCGCTTCCGCTGAGGTATCCTCTTATGACCATTTCTACCTCAAATGGGCGACATCGTCTGCCAAGTGTAGCCATAGGATCGGGTTCGGCTATTTTCCAGTTAGGTACTAAAGATGCCGTTGCATCTAAAAACAGCGAGGCAATCTGATTGAGTACCTGTCCTTTATATGGGATGGCACGCGGAAGTACCACATCAAAGGCTGAGATCCGGTCGGTAGCTATCATCACTAGGATATCATTGTCAATGTGGTATATATCACGTACTTTACCCCGTATCATGGAAGTCTGTCCCGGGAAGTTGTACCGGGTCGAAGCAAGCGTAGGAGGTATCATGGATTATTATTCGTTTGAGTCAGTGTTTGTTGTCGTATCAGATGATGTGGTATCTACAGCTTTTGTTTCAGGACTACCTTCTTGTGGATGTCTTTTTTGTGTGCTGTAGGCCCTTATGATACGGGTTACTAACTTATGTCGTACCACATCTTTTTCGTCTAACATCACCCAAGCTATTCCTTTTACCTGATGCAGTATCTGCAAGGCATGTATGAGACCGGACGGCTGCTTGGCCGGCAAGTCGATTTGGGTGATATCGCCGTTGATAATGAACTTGGATTCTCGTCCCATGCGGGTCAGAAACATTTTGAGTTGGTTTGGTGTGGCATTTTGTGCTTCATCCAAGATGACAAAAGAGTAGTCCAGTGTACGGCCTCTCATAAATGCCAGCGGTGCCACTTCTATGGTTCCATCCTCCAGATAGCTGAGCAGTTTTTGAGTTGGCAACATATCGCGCAGCGCATCGTACAACGGCTGCATATATGGGTCTAACTTATTTTTCATGTCTCCAGGCAGAAATCCCAGATTCTCACCGGCTTCTACGGCAGGGCGGGTAAGTATGATACGTCTGACTTCTTTGTTTTTCAATGCCCTGACAGCCAATGCAACGGCTGTATAAGTCTTGCCCGTTCCGGCAGGACCTATGGCAAACACCATATCATCCGAAGCAATAGCACTTACGATGTGTTTCTGGTTGGGTGTGATAGCTTTTACCTGCATGCCCGAACGGCCATACACTAACACCTCCTTATCCATTAGCACGCGAAGCTCATGGGATTCAGGCTCCCCGCCCATGATCTGGTCAATGACCTTATTGCTTATGGAACCAAAATGTTCCCAATGCACTAACAACAGCTCGAATCGGCTTTCAAACAAGTCTAACCCGTCGGCCTCACCGATGATCTTCATATAGTTTCCTCGAGCGATGATCTTTATCTTAGGAAATAGTTGCTGTATTCGGGTCAGATACATATCCTCAACACCGAATAATTCTATAGGATTGATGTGTTCAAGCTGTATGATCCTCTCATTCATAGGCTAAGCTGATTTTGTCAGAATATTTTCTTTTGTCTATGCAAAAGTATTCATTTACCACTCACTAATTTCCCGCTATGGCGTATCTTTGCATAAAATTATGTGTTTGCGTTCAGTGCAGGGATGCTGTTTCCGGTCTAATATACCTGATTTTCTATGTCTATCATCACATTAACCAGCGATTGGGGATCATCCGATTTTTATATAGCAGCGGTGAAAGGTGCTATCTTATCCAAACTGCCCGATACCGTTATTGTAGATATCTCACATCAGATCAAGCCCTTCGATATCGAAGGGGCAGCTTTCACGGTGCGTAACAGCTATCAGTCGTTTCCAAAAGGTACGGTACATATAGTTGCGGTCAACACGGTAGAAACAACCGATCATCCGCATATTGCCATACAGCATGACGGACATTATTTTATTGGTACCGATAATGGTGTTTTTTCGATGATAGTGGGCGATACTCCCGAAGCTGCCGTACAGATAGAAGTGTATCAGGATAGTGATCTGTTTACCTTCAGCACTCGCGACCGGTTTGTGAAGGTAGCCGTACAGCTTCTTACCGGAACGCCTTTGGATCAGTTGGGAATACTCAGACCACAGCTCACTTCACGGCTGCTGTTTGAGCCTGCCATCAGTCAGGATAGTATTAAAGGAATGGTGATCCATATTGATGGATACGATAATGCAATCACGAATATTTCTGCCGAGCTTTTCCAACAGCTAAGACGTAAACGGCCTTTTGAGATTTATTTTGCAGGCTATAGGCTCAACAGCCTGATGAGTAGTTATTTAGATGTAGAGGTTGCTGAGCTTCTGGCGCTTTTTGGAACGCATGGGATGCTCGAAATAGCCATGAATCAAGGCAATGCCGCTTCATTATGCGGATTGGAAAAATATACCCCAGTCAATGTACGTTTCATAAATGCCGATGAAACCTTCGTATGACAACTAATGAAAGAGTGTGGTAAAAAAGATGAACTAGCTCTTTCATGGTAAAAATTTGAAATTCTTTGCAAACAGAAGTGATACCATTTTAAACAGGTGAAAAAACGTATTTTTGCCCGTTGATAAAAGATGATAATGATGGTTGCACTCTTTCTTAAAGAGATACATAGTTTTTTAAGCAGCTTGACGGGCTATTTAGTCATTGCTGTTTTTCTACTTATCAACGGGTTGTTTTTGTGGGTTTTTCCTACCGAATTCAATATATTGGACTATGGGTATGCCAGTTTGGAAGGCCTTTTTCTGATAGCACCATTTGTGTTTATGTTTTTGGTGCCTGCCGTAACTATGCGTTCTTTTGCCGAAGAGAAAAAATCAGGTACTATCGAATGGTTGTTAACCAAACCACTCACTGATATTCAGATCATAGTAGCCAAGTATTTAGCTAATCTTGTGTTAGTACTTGTATCACTGCTGCCTACTTTGATTTATTATTTCTCGGTTTATCGGTTAGGGCAACCGCCCGGTAATCTGGATTCGGGAGGCATATGGGGAGCTTATATCGGCTTGTTTTTTCTTGGGGCAGTTTTTGTCGCCATCGGTATCTTTAGTAGCAGTCTGACAGACAATCAGATATTAGCTTTTATTCTGGCAGTAGTGCTGAGTGGCTTTGTATATATAGGTTTTGACCTTATTTATTCGTTCAGTTGGTTTGGGAGCGCCGACCTGTTCATACGGCAGTTAGGCATTGAAGCACATTATGGGTCTATCAGTCGGGGAGTGGTGGATACGCGCGACCTCTTGTATTTTTTAAGTGTCATCGTATTGTTTTTGAGTAGCACACATCTGTCGTTAGCAAGCAGAAAATGGTAAAGAAAGGAAAAGAAATAGCAGTCAGGAGTAAGGAGCTGAGAGGACAGCAATGGCTTGGTTTCGTGTTGATTATAGTTAGTATTTTTGCTGTAAATATCATCGGAGGATATGTGTTTACACGCTTTGATCTGACGGCCGAGAAACGCTATACTCTTGCACCCGAAACGAAGAGGCTGCTCCGCTCTTTAGACGATATTGTCTTCTTCCGGGTTTATTTGGAAGGGGAATTTCCTGCAGGATTTAAAAGGCTACGTCGTGAAGCCAAAGAAATGTTAGACGAGTTCAGAGCTTATAGCAAATATGTGGAATATGAGTTTATTGATCCGATGGAGGGTGCTACACCACAGGAAGTTAAAGAGACAGTCAACCAACTTATAGAACAAGGCTTGCAACCAACCGATCTACAGATACAAACCACAGCAGGGAGGGAACAAAAGGTGATATTTCCCGGCGCTATGGTGATGTATCGTGATCAGGAGCTGCCTCTTGATTTGCTTGAAGAGCAGTTGAATACGCCACCTGAGATAGTACTTAACAACTCCATACAGAACTTAGAGTTTAAAATGGCCGATATGATCCGAAAGATCACTTTGAAACAAAAGCCATCTATTGCTTTTATCACCGGTCATGGCGAGCTGAGCGAGACAGGAGTTCACGATATCACCCAGACCTTATCGCAAAACTACAGGGTGGAACGCATAGAGATAGGAGGGAAGGTATATGCCCTGATTCATCGTTCTGAACCCGATGAAGACGGTAACATACGTATTATACCCGAATATGAGGCTATCATCATTGCCAAACCGCAGTCGGCCTTTGACGAAAAGGATAAATTCATTATCGATCAATATATCATGCACGGTGGTAAGGTGTTGTGGCTGATAGACCCTGTGATTGCAAGTATGGATAGCTTGCAGGACAACGAAAGCACTGTGGCTATTGATTTGGATCTCAAGCTTGATGATATGTTTTTTAAATACGGGCTGAGGTTGAACAAAAACTTGGTGTTAGACCTTAACTCGGCTCAGATACCTTTGCGTACAGGACAGCTTGGAACGCAAGCACAGATCGAGTTTTTCCGCTGGTATTATTTTCCACTGCTCAATCAGGCTTCAAATCATCCTATGGTACGTAATATCAATGCTATCAAAGCTGATTTTGTGAGTTCTATTGACACTACTTTTGCGGATGGCATTAAGAAGATACCCTTGCTTCGCAGCTCACCTTATTCACGGGTATCGGCCACACCAGCCCTGATCTCGCTTGCCATGCTGCGCGACCAGCCAGATGAGCGCATGTACAATCGGGGGCCTCAAATTACCGCATATTTGTTGGAAGGAGAGTTTGAATCGCTCTATAAAAATCGTATGCCACCCGAGATTGCCGACAGCAAGGAGATGGGATTCAGAGAACAAAGCTTTCCTACTTCTATGATAGTTGTAGCCGACGGAGATATGATACTCAACCAGTTTCATGTGCCAAAGGGCTACCCATTACCACTTGGATTTGACCAGTACACCAGACGAACTTATGGCAACAAAGATTTCCTGCTCAACGCCATCAGCTATTTAGCCGATGAATCAGGGCTTATAAGCATACGTTCACGTGAACTCAAACTGCGACTGTTAGACGAATCAAAAGTCAGAAAAGAACGCCTTACCTGGCAGCTGATCAATATAGTAATACCGGTATTATTAGTGTTTCTCATCGGATTGTTATTGACTGTGAGGCGAAAACGGAAATTTGCTGTACATAAAAAAATTAACCGAAACACATAGTTGTGAACAAAGAAATGATACTATATGCTTAAAAAAAATAAAACGGTCCTTATACTAACCTTGATCTTATTTTTGCTTGCAGTGGTCTTGGCAGGCAACAAAAGATATTTATCAACTCTTCAGCATAAAGATGCCGATTTTGCAGTGATGGATACGGCCAGTGTGACCAAAATATTTATAGCCGACTTAGATACAAATCAGGTGTTATTAGAACGCCATCCGGAAGGCTGGACGGTGAACACGTATTACAGGGCTAATCAGCAAAAAGTTGATATCATGCTGAACACCATGATGAAGCTACGTGTTCGGGGGCCTGTGTCACGTTCCAGCCACGATAATGTAGTGAAACGCATGGCAGGAATAGCTGTCAAGGTAGAAGTGTATCAGATACAGCCTCGTATCAATTTGTTTGGTCGCATCAAACTGTTTCCGCACGAAAAGCGTACGAAGGTGTATTATGTGGGCGATAACCCAAGAGATAATATCGGCACTTTCATGTATAAAGAAGGTGCTCAACATGCGTATATCATGCATCTTACAGGGTTTGTCGGATTTGTAATGACACGCTATTCACCTTTAGAAGATGAATGGCGCGATTATACTATCTTCAGAAAGAAGATGAATGAAATACAATCGGTTACTATTGAGTTTGGCGAAGAACCTGAGCAAAGCTACCGAATTGATCGCCTCGACCGGCATCAGTTTCAGATCACCCGTCTGAATGATCAAACCATCATGCCGGAGTTTGACACATTAAAGCTGCTTAATTATCTTACTGCCTTCAGCGACATACGATTTGAAGCCCTGATGAACTACCTGCCGGTTAGACATCGCGATTCAATTACTCATATGCCATTTCTGCATCGAATCGCTCTCAATGACATACATGGTGAATCAGTCGGGATCACAACTTTCAAGAAGCACCACAGCACCGACCATTTAGAGATAGAAGAACAGCTTATTCCGGTTGATCACGACCGTATGTATGCGCTAGTCAATGAAGACAGAGATTTTGTGTTGGTACAATATTTTGTGTTCGATAAGATAGTCAGGCCGCTTTCCTATTTTGAGCCGGGCATAGATGGTGAGCTGTCATTATGGTAATACCTGTATCGTTGTATTCAGGTATTGGTTCAATCCGGGATTTTTTACCTCAATAAAAAACTCCCCTATACTGTCTGCTTTTAAGTGAATATACTTCCCGTCCAAAATAGGTAGTATATCAGGACATATTCCATTCCTTCCTACTTGATACTTACCAATCACTTGTACTGATGCTGTATTGGACTGCTTTTCCACTTCAAACCGGTCGAAAAGGTAACAGCCATTATTGCCTATAGTACCAAAGAGCTGAAGCTTAAAGGTTTGTGATACCCTTACAGTGTCAGGTACTTGTATGCTATCCACATTGATTACATAATATTCGACGCTCTGATGTGTATCTGTATTACACGACCAGAATATAAGGGCAGCAAAGCTCGAAAAAATTAGTATTCGTGAAAAATGATTCATGGATTCAGGTCTTTTTAAGCGTATTGTTATAAAACTCAACCTATGGCAAAGATAGCGTAAACTTTAAGGTTGTATTAAGTATAGTTCGCAGGTTTGGATGGTGATTGGTACTCTATATACTTAGGTTTCTTACGTATTATCAGTTTTTACCGTATGGCGTCAAAATTTACACCAAAGAGAAATTCAGGTATTATACTTGCTTTGTCGAAGGCATACGATATCCGTGCTCCTAAGGTCAATGGGGCTGAGAAGTTGAAAAAATGCCAGTCGGAGAATATTTCAACACCGGCTGAGCTAAAGTTAGTCCAGTCGTTATGCGGTTGTTTTGCCTGCAAATAGTCATAAAAGCCGCCTGCCCTAATCCGTTTCAGATAACATATTGTTGGCCAGTTCCACTCTGGATAGGCCAAAGGAAACATATAATCTGCTTTAAAGCTGATTGCTTGTGGATAAAAAATACTGTTGTACCCTCTTGGTATAGGCGTCAGGCTTGAGAAATAGGCGTCTTCAGGAGTTTTTTTCTGCCAGGCACCAAAGAGACGTATGCCATGATTTGTGCTGAAACCGGGTAAAAATAAATTAGTACTGGCGTATAACTGTTGTCCTGCTTGTCCGTCAAATAGCGAATGCCTGAATAGTGCATACACGCTTACGCCTGTTTTGGGAATCAAATCCCTTTCCGACATACGCATATACTGGTATGCCTGAACTTCGTATCTCAACACTCTGATCAGCGGATGCTTCATCTTTAAATTTATGTCTTTGTCCATAGCACGATAAGTTTGTTGAAAGCCAACCAATGGCCTGACACCGCGTAACCATTTGTTACGTGTCAGGTTGAGCGGCAGGCTAACAGAACCAATCCATTGGGTCTCATGCCATTTCAACCGGATGAGTTCATCATCTAAAATGGTCTCATCGCGTCTAAGGCCGTATTCAAAAGAAGCAGTGATCACAGGATACCAGCCATAGTAACTGATACTTGCTTTGGTAGTACCCGTTTGCTGGTTTGGATCATATATATAGCCTAACTCCGTTATCATAGTGCTGAGTGAGTTTTGTGAAAACAGGCTCAGCCCGGGCTGAAAAGTTGCGTTGTCAGCTTCAATATACAGAGGAGCCCAGCTGTGAAAACGAAACAGATGCGTTAGTTTATTGTATGGTTTCACTGAGTAGAGGGTATCGGGTATTTCTAAGGTGTCTATGTTAAACGACGTGCTCTCCGATAGCAGCTCGGCAAGCTGAAAAGGAGCTCGTTCAACAGCTTCCAAAGGCAGATCCAAGGATTCGGAAAGCCTGGCCGAAACAAGCTGCCATCCTGTTGAATGATAATCCGAATAAAGGATCAACCCGCGTTCTTCATCACCATACGCCCATGCAGCCCCAAAGCGGGAAGAAGTAAGTTGACGAACTGAAGATGTAGCCGTCTCAAACAGAAAAATATTACTGATACCTGTCCAACTCCCATGAAGAAGTAAATTGTTACCCAAAATACCACTCAAGGAAAAATCATCATAAGTGAATGGAAGCAATACCGTCAATTCGCCGCTTATAGAATGTATTTTGACCAATGCTTTTCCATGCCGGCCTACAGCTGTCGCAGCAATATGTATATTGTCTTTCATCCATATAGGCGTTTGAAAAAACAGGCTATCGTTTTGCGATAAGCTGATTTTCTGTCCATCATTAACCTTTACTATCGCTATGCCATAGCTCCCGTTTTCCAATATTTCGGATGCGACAATTTTTTTATTGTCGTAGCTGATGTCGGGAGCAAACAATCGACTGTGATAGCTCAGTTGACTGATCTTTCCGCTATTGATTTCTCCGATTTTTATGACACTGTAGTTTTGGTTCGACCAGCGGATATCAGCCTGATATTCATTCCATACGACCAGACTGTCGCTACACGATAAGCTCTCGTTGAATAAGCTTCCCGGTGTGAATAGTATTTGTTCAGTACCATTTTTAATATGTACAATACGAGCTATATCGTCTTTTGAGGTGCGTATTGCGATGACACTCCCATCGGGGAGCTGTGTTGGGAAACGATAATTGGTGTATATTTTTTTCTGTGGGCTGAGGCGCTGTAGTGACGTAAGGTTCACGATGCTGTCCTGCTGTAGCCATATGTGTTTCAACTCAGTCAAAGTCTGTTTGTAAAGTTGGTTTTTATTATTTCCGCTTGTCTTTTTCAGTGCTCTGCCAACAGGATTCAGTAGAAATGGGTTACGGGCTATCTGGTCAAGCATGCCTGCCCACAGTTCTGATCCTTGTTTGTACCGTTGATAGCCCACTAAAAAATAGCCTAACTCATAAATATTTGGAACATGATGCCGGTAGGAGCCGAAATAGGCTTTGTCGTACGAATACATTTTATCTTCCAACAGTTGAGCTCTCAATCCGGCCTCAAACAGCGATTGCCTCCCCCTTCCACTATGGCTCATAGCTGTTTCTATGACTACTGCATCGCCTTCTAAAAACCAGTTTGGGACAAACATTCCTAAAATACCGGCTAATCCCTGCTGACCTAAAATCAAGCTGCTTGCCTTAGTGAATCCTTTGTTCAAGCTACTCATTTGCGAAAGATGGCGTAACTCATGTAGGCTAAGTTGGCGAAACCATTCCTGACTATATCCATCCTGTGGCGGGGTATAGTGATAGTCAAGTCGATGAGGTGCCCAGGCAACAGACGCATTGGAAATAGCAGTCTGAGTATGCAGGATAAGATCGGTAGCTGGTAAAGAAGCTTGATAATCGGCATTGACAGCTTGAGAGGTCTGTTCGGTTAAAAAGGCCAATCGGGCAGCCTGAGGATACATTCCAGCAGGAAAGATGATACGAAAGGAACCGGTTTGAATTTGTTTCCACCGGATAGAGGCAGGGTCCTGACCACCAAGATAATATTGTGGATACACAACTTGGGTACTTATCAGGCAGAGCATAAACAACAGTCTGCCGATCAGGTGATGACGCATGATTTTTTTTTGCGAACATAGTGTTTTTTTGATCTTATTTGCCGACGGATCTCACTTAGCTTGAAAAATATATCCTTTACCAGCATTGGATTGCATCCTGCCGCATATTTGATTTGTTGTACTTTTGTTTTTAAATATAATTTGGTGTGGTTTATCCTTCAAATTTTGAAGATAAAATAGATTTTGGGACCATTCGTCAACTGCTTCAGCAATACTGTATCAGTCCGATGGGAGAAGAATTGGCCGATCAATTGAGCTTTATGGCTGATCTGCCATCCATTACAGTAGCGTTGGATCAGACGGAAGATATGCTTCGACTCTTAGATGAGGGGCTTGCTTTTCCGGTGCATAGTTATTTTGACCTGCGGCAAGTGTTTCATCACATCCGTATAGATGGTACAGCTATTGAACAAGAGCATCTGTTCGACTTAAAGTTAAGCTTGGAAGTGTTGAAATCGATATTGGCTTTCTTTAGATCCGAACAGGCAGTTGCATATCCTTTTCTCAAGGCTTTATCCGACGGGATCATCTTAGATGACTCTTTGGTGAGGGAAGCAAATCGTATCATGGATGATAAGGGACAGATTGCTGATCATGCTTCGCCCGATTTAAAGGAGATACGATTGGATATTCATCGGAAGCAGGGAGCTATTGAGCGAAAAATCAGACAAATGCTTGTAGCAGCTAAGGAGGCTGGCTGGACTGAAAGCAGTGCTGAGATCACTATACGAAGCGGTAGGATGGTCATTCCTGTCAAAGCTGCCGACAAGCGTAAGTTGAAAGGGTTTATACACGATGAGTCGGCTACCGGGCAAACGGTATTTATAGAGCCGGCTGAAATATTTGAAACAAATAACGAGATCCGGGAGTTGGAATATGCTGAGAAACGTGAGATACTTCGGGTGCTAACTGCTTTTACCAATAAGCTAAGGCCTTTAGTTCCCGAGCTGGTCAAAGCATGGAAATTATTAGGGATGCTTGATTTCTGTCATGCCAAAGCGCTGTTGGCGCACGCGTTGGAAGCACGCAAGCCGCAAGTTGTCAACACACCACTGATCAAATGGAGACAAGCAGTACACCCATTATTGGAGCGCAATCTGCAAGAGCATCAAAAACATGCCGTCCCACTTGACTTGTATCTTGATGAGAATGAACGTGTCTTAGTCATTTCCGGCCCGAATGCCGGTGGTAAGTCGGTATGCCTGAAGACTGCCGGACTTTTACAGTATATGCTGCAATGCGGATTGCATGTGCCGGTTGATGAAGCCTCAGTTTTCGGGATATTTGATAAGTTGTTTATCGACATAGGTGATGAGCAGTCGTTAGAAAATGACTTGAGTACCTATAGCTCACATCTGCTTCATATGCGATATTTCATTGAGCATACTGATAGCCGCAGCTTGTTTCTGATTGATGAATTTGGTACAGGAACCGAGCCCCAGTTAGGAGGTGCTATTGCAGAAGTTGTGCTTGAAGAGCTGAATAAGCGTAAAGCTTATGGCATAGTCACTACCCATTATGCCAATCTGAAGCTGTTGGCAGAACGAATACCGGGTATGATCAATGGAGCTATGTTGTACGACAACAAACGCATGCAGCCGCTTTTTGTGCTTCGTATTGGTAAGCCAGGCAGCTCCTTTGCATTTGAAATAGCCAGAAAAACAGGGTTACCGGAAGAACTTCTGCAAAAGGCCGCTTCGATAACTGGACATTCACAATTGAATTTCGAACAACAGCTACAGCAGTTAGAATTAGAAAAAGTTGAGTTAGCTAAGAAACAGGCGCAGGTTAATCTGGCGGATGCAATGCTGAACGAAGTGATAGAAAAATACGAGCAGCTCTATAAGCAACTTGAAGATCGTAAACGAAGCCTGATGCGTGAAGCAGGAAAAGAAGCGCAGGCACTTATCGATAAAGCCAACCGAAGTATAGAACTGACTATTAAAGAAATCAAAGAAGCTAAGGCCGAAAAAGAAAAGACAAAACAACTGCGGAAGCAGTTACAAGCCATGAAACCGAAGTTAGCCAAAGAAGCTGTTGATAAGGCTCAACTGTCGGATATCCATGAAGAAATAGAAGATCTCCCGGCATTGAAAGCCGGCGACAAAGTGAGTATTGAAGGTATGGATGTAGTGGGCGAAATATTGATGATAGACGATCATGATGCAGTGATAGCGTTTAACAATGTAAAGCTTAGGACATCCCCAAAAAAGCTGAATCGTCTGAACAAAAAGAAAGCTAAAGAACTAAGTGATCCTGTACAACGAACTTCTAAAATGTTCTCCGAAGACCTGAATGAAAAGGCCCAGCAGTTTAAACTGACAATTGATATACGCGGAAAACGGGCTGAAGAAGCTGTCGAACTGACTTCAAGGCATATTGATGAAGCTATTTTATTAAGTATAAAAGAGCTGAGTATCCTTCATGGCAAAGGGAATGGAATTCTTCGACGGGTCATACGCGATCAGCTGAGCAGGATCAGTGAGGTAGCTTCTTTTGATGATGCCCCTATTGAGGCAGGAGGTAGCGGAATAACCCGAATCAAACTGAGATAATCTCCATAGCTATGGGTGACACATTATCAACAACTAATTTTAAACGCAGTATGCAGTTTTTTATTTTTTTCGCTATAGTGATCGGTATATATGTGCTAGTCAATATGTATATATTCCGTAAAGGACTTAGAAGTTTTGACCCTGGCTCAAAGCTGCGGCTAATATATGGTATTTCATTCTGGTTGCTGGCAGCTTCTTTTATCTTGGGACGTATATTAGAAAAGCTGTATATGTCTTATCTGAGCGACCTTTTTGTATGGGCAGGCTCCTTCTGGTTGGCTGCTATGCTGTATTTTTTTCTCATCGTATTGTTTTTCGATCTGCTCCGGCTGATAGACCATTTTATCCCGTTTCTAAAGTATTTACAATATGTTGGGCTTTTTGCAAAACCGCTTTTTTTACCAATACTAGTGTCGGTCTTAGTGTTTCTATTGGTGCTTGCAGGTCATATCAATGCTATTTATCCTGTGGTGCAGACGTTGGATATCGCAAGCGAAAAGATCCCATCAAGTCAACCTCCTTTAAGGATAGTCCTGGCATCCGATATTCATCTTGGAACTATAGTAGGAAAGAAACGGGTCAGTCGAATAGTTCGGCTGATCAATCAGCAACAGCCTGATGTTATCCTGTTAGCCGGCGACATAGTGGATGAAGACCTGGAACCTGTTATCAAACAAAATTTAGGAGAGATCTTATCCACGCTTCATGCTCCTTTAGGTGTGATAGGGATAAGCGGCAATCATGAATATATTGGAGGTGCTGAAGCGGCATTGACTTATCTGCGCTCTCATGGTGTAGTGATGTTGGAAGACCAGCTATATCCTCTTACCGATCATATTACTTTGGTTGGCCGAACTGATTTATCTGCAAGGCAGTACGATGGGAAAGCACGTAAGTCGTTAGCCGAGTTGCTCGACAAGCTAAGTCAGGATCAGTTTGTTTTAGTGATGGATCACCAGCCGGCTGCCATACCAGAAGCAGTAAAATCGGGAGTCAATCTGATTGTTTCAGGTCACACACATCATGGACAGCTATGGCCGTTAAATCTGATAACCAACGCAGTATATCCTATCAGTTGGGGATACGCCATGCTTGATCAGACTCAAGCCTATGTATCATGTGGGGTAGGAAGTTGGGGGCCACCTGTTCGCATTGGCAACCGACCGGAGATAGTACTGATTAATCTATGGCCTGAAACAGATACATACGATACGAATGAGGCTCAAAGCAGGCATAGTAAACCGTTGTCTAATCCCTGACAATATACTTTACTGTATATCATTTCGTTGGATAAAGTCAGCTTATCGAATCCTAATCCTGATCAGAGGTTAAATTTTGTTAAGCTCTATTGTTAGCCCTCACAATCAGCTACATAAAAAATATGGATTAAGGACTATTTTTAATACTTTTGTGCCACAAATCTAATATCAGCATGATGTTAATGGATCCAGAAAAATTTGTAGGCGAGGGATTGACTTATGACGATGTCCTTCTTGTTCCGGCTCACAGTAGTGTACTGCCTCGTGATGTTGATCTTCAGAGCTATTTCACCCGCAACATACAATTAAAAATTCCGATAGTTACAGCGGCTATGGATACTATTACCGATGCTACTATGGCCATTGCTATTGCTCAGGAAGGAGGGATAGGGGTGATCCATAAAAATATGACCCTTGAAAAACAAGCCGCTGAAGTAAAGAAGGTGAAACGTGCCGAAAATGGGATGATCATTGATCCGATCACAGTAAGAGTTGATGCAACGGTAAAGGATGTGATTGATATCATGCATGAATATCATATAGGCGGAATACCTGTCATTGACAATGGGAATAAGTTAGTTGGCATAGTAACCAATCGTGATCTGCGCTTTGAGCGCCGTATAAACCGGCCGGTACAAGAGGTGATGACAAGGGAAAACCTGATCACCACTACCGAGTTTACTGATTTTGAGCAAGCTGCAGATATATTACAAGAGCATCGTATTGAAAAACTGCCTGTGGTTGATAAAGATTTCCGGTTAGTCGGGCTGATCACATATAAGGATATTATCAAGATAAAAGCCCGTCCTAATGCCTGTAAGGATGAGTTTGGCCGTTTGCGTGTAGCAGCAGCTGTAGGTATAGCCTCAAATACCTTAGAGCGCGTAGCCGCACTGATTGAAGCAGGGGTAGATGCCATAGTAGTGGATACAGCACATGGCCATTCGCAAGGAGTATTGGATATGATCCGTAGAATAAAAGTGATGTATCCTGAAGTAGAGCTTGTTGCAGGAAATATTGCCACTGTTGAGGCAGCACGTGATCTGGCCGAAGCCGGCGTTGATGGCATCAAGGTAGGTATAGGTCCCGGTTCTATCTGTACAACCCGTGTGATAGCAGGAGTAGGAGTGCCACAGTTGACAGCTGTATATGATGTGGCTAAGGTGTTGAAAGATACCGGAATACCTGTCATAGCCGATGGTGGTATTCGCTTTTCGGGTGATATAGTTAAAGCATTGGCAGCAGGTGCCTCTTCTATCATGGCCGGATCGCTTTTTGCCGGAGTAGACGAAGCGCCTGGCGAAACGATTATATACGAAGGAAGAAAATATAAAACCTATCGCGGAATGGGATCGTTGGAAGCGATGCAGCAAGGATCAAAAGACCGTTATTTTCAAGATGTGGAAGACGATATCAAAAAATTAGTACCCGAAGGTATAGTAGGACGGGTACCTTATAAAGGAAATCTGTCAGAAGTCATACACCAACTCATTGGAGGCCTGAGAGCCGGAATGGGATACACTGGATCAGCTACTATAGACGAGCTTCAAAAAGCAAAATTTATAAAAATTACTGCAGCAGGAGTGTATGAAAGCCATCCACACGATATAACCATAACACGTGAAGCACCTAATTATAGCAGAGTATAACGAGATAAAAATCAATATAATAGTTTAAGTAATGAGTAAGAAAATAACAAAACTTTTAAGCTTTTTATTACTGTTCAGCATGGCTGTATCAACCCAGATAACAGCCCAAAACAAATTGGATAAAAAAACCTTGATACGGATTGATGGCGAAAAGGTATCTGTGAAGGACTTCATGGATGTGTTTACAAAAAACAACACCCAGCCCGAGTTGATTGATAAAAAGTCAATTGATGAATACCTTGATTTATACATTAATTTTCGGTTGAAAGTTTTGGAGGCTAAGACACTTCGCATGGATACTATTTCCTCTTTTGTAAACGAGTTGGATGGGTATCGCAAGCAATTGGCCAAGCCTTATTTTACGGATGAAACGGTTAGTGAGGCTTTGCTTCAGGAAGCTTACCAGCACAAGCTTCAGGATATACGTGCCAGTCATATCCTGCTTATGCTTGATAAAAATGCGATGCCGGAAGATACACTGAAGGTGTGGAACCGCATGATGGCAATACGTGAAAGGGCTATTGCAGGCGAAGACTTTTCTGCCTTAGCTGTAGAGTTTTCTGAAGATCCCTCGGCTCAGGATAGAGAAGCTATACCCGGCCAACGTAATTTCAGACCGGGCAATAAAGGTGACTTAGGCTATTTCAGTGTGTTCGATATGGTATATCCTTTTGAGAAAGCTGCATACACCACAGAGGTAGGTGGGATATCGATGCCTGTTCGCTCCGATTTTGGATACCATCTTATCAAAGTTGACGAACGAAGCCAGGCCAGCGGAACTATTGAAGCAGCACATGTGTACGTCAGCCTGACACCCGATGCAACCGAAGAAGCAATAGCCGAAAAAGAAGAGAAGATACAGTTTATCTATCAGAAAATATTAGACGGGATGCGATTTGAAGAAGCAGTAGAAGAATACTCGGAAGACAGAGGCTCGGCACAACGCGAAGGTAGATTAAGCAAGTTCACAGTGAATAGAATAGTCCCGGAGTTTGTGTCAGTAGTGAAAAAAATGCAAGCTGGAGAAGTGTCCGCACCCGTCAGAACGATGTACGGATTTCATATCATCAAACTGATAGGTATGGAAAGACCTGGCACTCTCGAAGAAGAAACGCCTAAGCTGAAAGAGCGACTCGCAAAGGATATGCGTGCACAAAAAAGCGAACAAGCAGTGATCGAACAGATCAAGAAAGAAAATAAATTCCATAGCTTTGACGAAAATCTGCAAACATTTATTACACAATTAGATACATCCCTCATCAACGCAGAATTCGATCCAACCCCATTTGAAAACAATAAAAAATCCTTGTTTAGTCTGGCAAAACAAAACTATACCGTAGCTGACTTTGCGCAATTCATTGCAGAGAAACAAATCGTGCAGGAAGACATAAGTCCGACAGCTTATGCCAATAAACTGTTCAATGATTTTTTAGAGCAAAGCTGCATAGAGTATGAAGACGCACGCCTCGAACAAAAACATCCTGATTTTGCAGCCCTGATGAACGAATATCGGGATGGGATACTGCTTTTTGATCTGATGGATAAGCAGGTATGGACGAAAGCAGTCAAAGACACCCTTGGACTACAAGAATTTCACAAGACCCATAGTGAGAATTATCTATGGGGCGAAAGAGCAGTAGCCAGCATTTATACGATCACTAAGCCCGATCGTAAAGAACAGATCATTGAGATGCTGCGCACTATTTCTGATGACGATGAGCTGCGGATAGCTATGGAAAAAGACAGCCTGAAAAATCTTAGGATACAACAAGGGAAATTTGAAAGAGGTACCAATAAATATGTGGATGCTGTAAACTGGGAGTTAGGTCTGTCAGACGAAATTAAGGCAGAGGCCGACAAACAAAGTATATATGTCCGCATACACGAACTGCTTCCTCCTCAAGCTAAACTATTGGAAGAAGCAAGGGGAATCATCACTTCCGATTATCAAAATGAGTTGGAAAGGCAATGGGTAGCACAACTGAGAGAGAAATATCCGGTGAAAGTGAATCGAAAAGTTTTGGATGAGTTGCAATCAAGATATCAGTAGATTAATCCATTACGTGAAGCGGTCTGGCCTGTTGCTGTTATTGCCATTTTTGCTGATAACCTGTGTGCCAGGCCCCGATCCGGAAAGAGGCGAAGTGGTAGCTAAGGTATATGGATACTACCTCTTTGAGAAAGATTTAGAAGGTGTAGTATTGCCCGGAACACCCAGAAAAGACAGCATGTTTTTAGTGAATAACTATATCGATAGTTGGATCCGCAAACATCTGCTGCTGAGGCAGGCCGAACGAAACCTGACACCAAAACAACAAGACTTCTCCAAACAGCTTGAGGATTATAAATTCTCACTCTTAACCTATGCCTACGAAAACGAACTGATCCGACAAAAATTAGATACTATAGTGAGTGCCACCGAAATAGAAGCGTATTACGAGCAAAATAAAGAAAGCTTTGAGCTTCGATATAATATAGTAAAGGTCGTATATGTAGTGATGCCTAACGGATCGACTGAGATAAAAAATCTTAGAAAACTTCTTAAAGAACCCGATTCTATTCATATTAATGAGATCGAAAAAATGGCACTTGATCATGCGGTGTCTTATTACTTAGGTGACGAAACCTGGATACGATTCGACGACCTGATGGAACAAATACCTATAGAGACATTCAACCAGGAATTGTTTCTTCGTAACAATACGTATATTGAAATAGATGATAATCCGTTCTATTATATGATACGTTTCAAAGATTATCGCATCAGCGAGAGTATTTCTCCTTTAGAACTTGAGTCGGACAGGATACGTTCAATTATCTTGAACAGAAGAAAACAAGAGCTGTTGCGCAATATGAACAATGAACTGTACGAACAAGCGTTGATTGATGGAGTGTTTGAGATATATTAAAACAATGCAGCTTCAATAAAACCTGACTATCTGTTTCCGAAAAATAAAATCGTATGAATACGCTAAAAAAAATTCTATTCTTCCTGAGCATGCTCCTCACAACTTTCAGGCTGATTGCACAACAGCCTGCTGTAATTGACGAAGTGGTTGCTGTAGTAGGGAAAAATGTCATCCTTCAATCAGATATTGAGAATCACTTTATCCAGCAGCGTCTTCAGCATGGCATTAGTGGAAGTGCCTCCAGCATGCGTTGCCTGATATTGGAAGAGCTTCTTTTTCAAAAACTATTGCTCAATCAGGCTGAGGTGGACAGCGTTGAGGTGACCGACATACAGGTAGAGCAGGAGATGGAGAGACGGCTACGCTATTTCATCAGTGAGTTGGGTTCGCAGGAAAAGTTAGAGAGCTTTTATAATAAAACTGTGGTAGAGATCAAAGATGAGCTTCGTAGATTAGTGAAAGACCAGATGTTGGTAGATCAGGTGCAAAGTGAGATCATGCGCAATGTTGAGATCACTCCACAAGAGGTAAGGAACTTTTTTCGCAATATACCTAAAGACAGTATTCCGAATGTGCCTACTGAATATGAGGTAGTACAACTTGTTAAAAAGCCACCTATTAGTTTAGACGACAAGATGGAGGTTCGGGAGCGATTGAATGAGATGCGTGAACGGATCCTGGCAGGCGAACGCTTTTCAACCTTAGCCGTTTTATATTCCGAAGACCCGGGCTCAGCCCGAAAAGGTGGTGAACTTGGATTTTATGGACGTGGCGAACTGTATCCCGAGTTCGAGGCAGTAGCATTTAAACTGCGCGATGGCGAAGTGTCGGAAATAGTAGAAACTCAGGCCGGATTTCATATCATACAACTCATAGCACGACGAGGAGAATATGTGAATGTCAGACACATACTGCTGATGACAAAAGTATCACCTTATGCCCTTGAAAAAGCTAAGACAGAGTTAGACTCAATAGCTCAGCTTATCCGAGATGAAAAAATCAGCTTTGAAGAAGCTGTAGAACAGTTCTCACAAGATGAAGGAAAGGTCAACGGTGGATATTTAGTCAACCCTTACACAGGTGGAATACGTTTCGATACTGAAACACTCGATCCACAGGTGGCTTTTGTAATCGATAAATTAGAAGTAAATGATATTAGCGAGCCGGTACCCATGAAAACAGAAGATGGAAAAGATGCCTACCGGCTGCTGAAGCTAAAGGTTAAGACCAATCCACATCAAGCCAATCTGAAAGACGACTACAACCGGATTCAGCAATGGGCTTTACAAGACAAACAGCAACAGGCAGTTGATAAATGGACGATAAAAAAATCAAAGAATGCGTTTATAAGCATAAGCGAAAACTATAAAGACTGCCCGTTTAGCTTCGACTGGAAAGGACAGGAATAAAAAATCATGAAACGCATTGATGTATCGGACAGGTAATAAGTTTATTTCTTTTTGGTCGGTTTGAAATATTTCTATGTTTTTTAGTGTTAATAACATATCAAACGAATCGGTTTGACAACAAAATTTTAAGATATATATGATGCAATTTACCTCTGATGTAAAGGCTGCTGAAACTTTAGTAGAAAAATATGAATCACTGCGTGCAGAAATCTCTAAAGTTATCATTGGACAAGATGAAATAGTACACCAAACTTTGTTGGCAATTTTCAGCAAAGGACATGTGCTGTTGGTTGGGGTCCCCGGTTTAGCCAAGACATTGTTGGTCAATACTATTGGTAAGGTTTTAGGGTTGACATACAACAGGATACAATTCACCCCCGATCTGATGCCTTCCGATATAGTAGGTACTGAAATACTTGATGAAAATCGGAAGTTTAAATTTATCCGTGGTCCTTTGTTTGCCAATCTCATTTTAGCCGATGAGATCAATAGGACACCGCCAAAGACACAAGCAGCTCTTTTAGAAGCTATGCAAGAAAAAAATATTACTGTAGCAGGGCTTACGCACAAATTAGGTGAACCCTTTTTTGTGTTGGCAACTCAAAATCCTATCGAACAGGAAGGGACATATCCATTGCCCGAAGCTCAGTTAGACCGCTTCATGTTTAATCTATGGTTGGATTACCCTTCTATTGCTGAAGAGATACAAGTGGTTAAGTCCACAACAGCAGATATAGAGACTGATTTGAAGGTGGTGATGAATGCTGATGAGATTCTTTATTTTCAGCAATTGGTACGACGCGTTCCTGTTGCCGATAATGTGTATGATTATGCAGTGAACTTAGTCATTAAAACCCGACCTCAAACACCATCGGCTCACGATTGGGCAAATAAATATATCAGTTGGGGTGCTGGTCCAAGGGCTTCTCAATTCCTGATTATAGGTGCTAAATGCAATGCGCTGTTGCGCGGTAAATTCTCACCCGACATAGAAGATATAAAAGCTGTGGCACTGCCTATACTCCGGCATCGAATAGTACGCAACTATACAGCCGAAGCAGAAGGCATCAGCATGGAAGATATTATTCAACAGTTGTTGTAACTTTACAGTCTGACTGAACAAAAAAATATTCCAGAAAATGAAAAATCGTAAATATATTGTCAGTTTGATCATCTTGTTGATCATAGTAGCTGGTGTATGGTATTTTGCTAAGCCTACTGCTTCATCGGCTGTAGTGATTGAAGTGCCTGCCCGTAAAGGTCTTTTTGTGATCAGCGTAACCACAACGGGTGAGTTAGAGGCCAAAAGCTCAGAACAGATCTCCGGCCCTTCACCCACCGCACTGCGCGATGCCCGACTGTGGCAGCTCAAGATAGACGACATCATACCCGATGGCAGCATAGTGGATTCAGGCGATTATGTAGCACAGTTGGACAGAACCGAGTTAACCAACAAACTCAAAGATCAGCAAATCGAAATAGAGCAGTACGAAACAAACTTCATCAAGATACAGCTAGATACTACTATGGATTTGCGGGCTGCACGAAACGAATTAGTCAACTTGAAATATGCGATGGAGGAAGCCCAGATAGCGGTGGATCAATCAATATACGAGCCGCCGGCAACACAGAGGCAAGCACAAATAGAATTAGACAGGGCACAGCGGGCTTATGATCAGGCCGAGAGAAACTACTCGCTGAGGTATGAGAAAGCTGTAGCAAATATGTCAGAGGTAGCCACAGCATTACGTAAAAAACAAACCGAATATGAAAAATTTTTGTCCCTTAGTCAAGAATTCCTGATACGGGCACCTAAAGCAGGGATGGTCATTTATCAACGCGAATGGGACGGTAAAAAAAGAGGGGTAGGTGCTACTATAAGTACTTGGGAAAATGTAGTGGCCACTTTACCTAATCTGAAAGAAATGATCACCAAAACCTTTGTGAACGAAGTAGATATTTCCAAAGTGAAGATAGGACAAAAAGTAAAAATCAGTGTGGATGCTTTCCCGGATAAGAAATTTACTGGAGAAGTTATCGAAGTAGCCAATATTGGAGAGCAGTTACGCAACTCCAATGCAAAAGTGTTTGAAGTGAAAATTCAGGTGAACGAATTTGATTCTATTGTACGACCTGCTATGACAACTAAAAATATCATTATTACCGACGAGATAGAAGATATGATCTTTGTCCCGTTGGAAGCTATGCATAGCGATGAAGGTATTCAGTATGTGTTTACAGGTAACAGACGTCAGCAAGTGATGGCAGGTAAGTCAAACGAGAATGAGATCATCATACGTGCCGGCCTTGTAGAAGGAGAAAAGGTACGACTGATAGCACCTGATAATCCCGAGAGCTTCCGTTGGAGCATGCTATCTGCCGAAGCTATGGAGCAGATACAAGAAGAAGACAGGCTGTCGGCCGAAAAGACACGTCAGGCAGCCGAGCTAAAAGAAATGGAAAGACAGCAGGCCATAAAAAAGCGTGAAGCAGCCGTTAATACCAAGCCAAGCTCAGCTAATAGCTCATCAGGCCGGCAACAGCCAAGGCAGTCTAATCGCAATCAAAGACGTTAACCTATGGAGCGTTACTTGGAAATCATACAGGTAGCCATGGAGGCTGTGTTTGCCAACCGCTCCCGATCTATACTCACCGCACTTGGGATTATCTTCGGAGTAGCTGCGGTGATAGCAATGATGGCAATAGGTAATGGAGCACAACAAGAGATATTGGAACAGATGAAAATGGTAGGTGTGAACAATATCGTCATATCGGCCAAACAAGAGTTGGGTAAGAAATCAGATGAGGATGAATCGGAAGGAAAAAGCGAGCGTAAACAATATTCGCCAGGACTTAATATATTGGATGCCAGAAGTATACAAGAAATAATTCCTACAGTAGTAAAAGTAAGCCCTGAGGTAACTTATGAAACCACTATCATAAGTGACGGCATACGCCAACAAGCACGATTAAATGGAGTAACACCTGATTTTTTTCAGGTATTCAACCTGCAAATCGAACAAGGTACTATGTTTAACGCCTATCAACAGGAAACAGGGAGCCCGGTATGTATCATCGGCCCTGGGATCAAATCTCGCTTCTTTGCCTTAGAAAATCCCATAGGAAAACAAATAAAATGTGGAAATATTTGGTTAGAAGTGATAGGCGTACTTGAAAAACGATTATCGGTAATGTCCGATGGTAAAGATATTGGAACCAGTGATTATTCAAACGAAATATATGCGCCTATACAAACTGTGTTGATACGATATAAAGACAGAGGTTTAGTGGGATCAGCCAACATTTCCGGTTCCGGAATTACAACTATAGTTACAGGAAGTGTTTCGTATTCCTTTTCTAACGACGAATTAGCATCCGAAAGCGAAAGTTATCATCAGTTAGATAAAATAGTAGTTCAGGTTGATGAAAGTGCACATCTGACGGCTACCACCAAAATCCTCAGTCAGATGTTAAAACGCCGGCATATGGGTGTTGAAGATTTTGAGATCAGCGTACCGGAACTGCTGCTCAAACAGGAACAACGAACCAAGGATATATTTAATATAGTGTTGGGAGCTATTGCAGGTATATCACTACTAGTAGGTGGAATAGGTATTATGAATATTATGTTGGCCAGTGTGATGGAACGCATCAGGGAAATAGGTGTCAGACGCTCAATAGGAGCACGAAAAAGTGATATTATCTTTCAATTTTTGTCGGAAGCCACTTTGATCAGCATTAGTGGCGGGTTCTTCGGTATATTGCTTGGAGTAGTCATGGCACGTATTATCTCAGAAACGACCGACATACTTACGATAGTCTCTGCAACTTCCATATTGATCTCATTTGGTGTTTCAGCTACGGTAGGAATAGTTTTTGGCTATCTGCCTGCTCGCAAAGCTGCTGAGCAAGACCCGGTTGAATCGCTTCGGCATGACTAAGCATCAGTCAGTAAAACTATGTCGTTGACGCAGGATGCTATAAATGATATTGTTTCAAACCTAAAAGGGATACCTCGTCAAACCGGATATACTTCATGTATAACAAAACACCTTTTTATATGAAGGATACACCAACCGGAGTGAATTTGTATCCCAAGCTAAATCTCTGGATCAACCATCTTTTTCTTGTTGGACTTTTTTGTGTTTTCCTGACTTCTAACCTTTACGCACAAACTCTGGTTAGCAGAAAGGAAATTCAGGCACTATGGACTGATCTCACACCTCATATAGATGGGCAGCTGGATGAATCTATATGGCAACAGGCTCAGTGGCTGAGTGGATTTGTACAGTTAGAACCATATAACGGCCGACCGGCTACAGAAGATACGCGTATCGCCATTGCTTACGATGACAGAGCTATATATATAGCTGCGTATATGGAAGTTGAGCAGCCCGACTTGATCTCACTTGAGATGAGCAGCCGCGACCAAATAGGTATGGCAGATTATTTTGAAGTGCAATTTGACCCTTTCGATGACGGCTTAAATGCATTTGTGTTTTGTGTAACAGCCAAAGGTGTGCAAATAGACTATAAGATCAACAGCTGGGATGTGGAAGATTATAGTTGGGATGCAGTTTGGAGATCGGCAGTAGCAATACATGATGAAGGATGGACAGCCGAGCTGATGATACCTTATTCGGCTATACGATTTCCCGAAGCAGAAGTACAGCAGTGGGGAATCAATTTCGTTAGAAGCATTCAAAGCAAACGTGAATACTCATCATGGAATTTTGTGGATTCCAACAGGAAAGGAAAACTTAAACAAGCCGGTCAGCTCATACTTCAAAAGAAAATCAAGCCACCTATACGTATCAGCGCAACACCATACCTCTCTGCTTCGGCAAGCCATCATTCACTATCAAACTCATGGTCTAACGCATACAATGCGGGACTTGATCTGAAATTAGGCCTATCGAAAAGCTTTACCTTAGACATGACCCTCATACCCGATTTTGGACAGGTAGCCTCCGATGATCGGGTGTTCTCACTCTCACCATATGAGGTGTTTTATGAAGAAAGACGCCCATTCTTTACCGAAGGTACCGAGCTGTTCAGCAAAGGAAATCTGTTTTATACACGAAGGATAGGAGGGAAACCTGCCGGATACGATCAGATACAACAAAGCTATACAGAAGAAGAAATTATAGCAAATCCTGAAAGCATTCAACTTATCAATGCAGTAAAGCTGACGGGTAAGACACAGAAAGGCCTGGCTGTTGGCTTGTTTAACGCTATTACCGATCATAGCCATGCAACGCTTAAAACTAAAGAGGGAAACCTTCGACACATACTCACAGCTCCGGCTACAAACTATAATATGTTAGTAGTAGAGCAATCTTTGCCCAATAACTCACTTATAAGCTTGTATAACACTAATGTATGGCAAAACCAAAGTGGAGGTATGGCAAATGTGAGCGGTGTTGAAACCCTGATACGCGATCCGGTTCAACAAATGGAATATCACGGTACTTTTCATCTTAGCCAACACTATCAATCGGATGCAGATGCTTTGTATGGTACTGAAACAGTCTTGAATGTTGAAAAGATCAGCAGTAAAATACGGCCATCAACCTGGCTGAATATTTTATCAGATACCTACGACCCGAATGCAATGGGGTATCAACAGAAAAACAATGAGATCAGTCATGGGGTACGGCTTAAGATGTTAGAGTTTGAGCCTAAGAATAAGATACTCAAATGGAACACTTCAATAACTGTTAGTCAGATTTATTTGTATAACCCTAAAAAATTTGTCTCCCTGATCGTAGATGCTGATGGGGTACTTACAACTGCTGATCACCTATCACTTGGTGCCGGCCTGAATTGGCATCCAATTGGTACGCGAGATTATTTTGAGCCCAGAGTGAAAGGCCGCTTTGTACAACAGCCTTGGAAAATTTCAGGATTTTTCTGGGGCTCTCCCGATTATCGCAAAAAACTTATGGCTGATTATCAGCTTAATCTTGGATATACTGCTCAATACAAGCAGCTTAGCTGGATGGCGTCTGTAAGTCCGAGATGGAAAGTGCGCGATAATTTCCTGATTACATCACAATTCGCATTTGATTATACAACCAATGATCACGGCTATGTCAGAGATACCTTAAACCCTGCTTCGAAAGCCGGTCGTGTCATACTGTTCGGACGAAGAGAGGTTAAAAATATTACCAACTCCCTGACTGCCGACTATGCGTTCAAACCCGATATATCTCTTTCGTTTCGACTCAGACACTACTGGCTGATCGTTGACTATCACGATTTTTATGACTTATTGGAAGACGGTGGTTTGTATCCATCAGCATATCAAAACGATGAAGATTTTAGCGTGAATGCGTTTAATATAGATATGGTGCTGAAGTGGAACTTCGTGCCCGGCAGCGAGCTGTTGCTGATATGGAAAAATGCCATATACGAACAACAAAATGGAAACGGTATTCCTCCAAATTATTTTCAACGATTGGATCATTAATTGATATGCCAATAGCTAATAGCTTTAATGTTAAGCTGTTGTATTATATCGACTGGCAACAGATACAAAACTTGACACGATCGAATAGAAGAGGTTAAAAAGATAAAAATTAAAAAGAGAAGATCTTAAATATCAATATCTATACTATTGTTAATCTGTTGATACTGTTAGCCTAACTTTAGAAAAAGGCTGTTTGGTCTAAATCCTACTTTTGAAATTTAAGAAGAAAATCTTAAAACTTTTAACCCAACGAAATATTTTTTATCGTCTAAAGGTCTAATTATATAGACAGATAACAGAGCTATTGTTGGTTTGTTTTTTGTAAATTTGTTGATTATTTTAAGTTAACCCAATGTAGTTCAGTTCAATATACTGGACTATTGGTGTTTTTCATTATTACCGTTCTGTTGTGAAATGTTAGTAATACATTGATACAAAGAGCGTATCATTTTTTTTAACTAATGGATATAGTAGATGGATTAAGATGAATAGATTACTTAAGAGAACTTTTTTCGTTTTGGGGATTGCGGTAATTTTGATTCTTTTAGTTCATTATGTACGTATCCCGTATTATATTCACTCAAGGGGTATAGTGATGCCTGTTCAGGAGTGGATATTGAAAAAAGATACCAAGGGTGCTTTGGTCTCGGTTTTCAAGAATAACCTGATCAATTCAACTACCCAATTTACTATCACTGAATTTGAAAGAGGTGATCTGGCTCAGTTTCAACTCAAAGATAAGCTGTTCGATTCAGATAAGATTGGATTGGGTGATACCGTAGGATTGATCCGTTCAACAGAAGAAGAAAAAAGATATGTTGAATTGATGGCTGAATTGGAGGTACAGCAAAGTTTGCTGAAAGTTTATACCTCCGGTGAAAAGCCTGAAAGTGTTCGCATGGCTTATGAGAGTTTGCTTAGAGCCGAACAGGAATACAGTACGCAAAAACTGCTTACCCAAAGGCATGAAGGTCTGTATCAAAAAGGATATATCCCGGCTGAGGAATATGAGCTATCTTATACTGAGATGATCGTAAAACAACAAAATGTTAATGTAGCCAAGGCGAATTATGAGTCGCTTATCACTGGTGCCAAACAGGAAGAAGTTGATTATATCCGTGCTTCTATACATGCGCTTGAGCTTCAAGTAGAGCAGGCCGACAGACGACTGTCATTTTTTCATATCACCTCACCACTTACAGGTCAGATAGTTGGCAAACGAAATATTATGGACGAAGAAGATATAGTGTTGAATGTAGCGGATCGGTCGCAGCTGCTGTTTGTCATGCCGATAGCTATTGATAAATTACCTTATATAAGCAATGGCCATGATCTGATTGTCAAGTCGAATATTTTTGGAACAAGTTATACAGCCCGTATCGTATTTATTGATAATTCCGTTCAGATAGTTGGTCAGCGGCAAAATGTGTTTGTTACAGCGGCGCTGACCGAAAATCAAGAAGAAGTGCTGACAGGTATGATGTTGGATGCCACCATCAGCACAGGCTGGATCACTATACCCGAGTATTTCAGAAGATTGTTTAGAATAGTAGTGGCGAATTGAGAAAGCAGATGCTCAGATATGAACGAAAGTACCTGGTACCAAATGAGTTAATGAATCAGCTTAGAACCAGGATCAAGCCTTTTGTAGTGTATGACAAGCATATACGTCCATCTGAGAGCGGCCTGATGCAATATACCGTACGAAGTATTTATTTTGATAACCACAGCCTTGATTTTTATGATGAAAAAAGGGCAGGATTGCTCTTGCGTAGAAAATTCAGGATAAGAGGGTACAATACTTTTGAGCCGGATAAAAAAGTAGTTTTCGAGATAAAACGAAAAATAGAAGACCGCATTAAAAAGCATCGAAGCTATTTTCGGTACGATCATGTGGAAGATGTGCTGAATTCGGGTAGCGTAGATAAGTATATCATCAATACCGATCAGTGTGAGATACAGTACGATGATGCCAACCGGTTTTTGTATCATGTGAAAAAAGACAGCCTCCATCCAAGCGTGTTGATAGTTTATGAAAGAGAGGCATGGCATGGTAAGTTTGATCATGGAGTTCGCATCACTTTTGATAAAAATATCCGAAGCATCCAATATCCTACTATGGATATGCTCTTTGAAGATGGTAACTTCAGTTATGTGTTTGACAGGCATTTTGTGTTGGAAATAAAATATTTCACTCCTCATATGCCTGTTTGGGCTCGCTCCTTAGTTGGTGAATTTGGCCTCAGACACGAGGCGATATCGAAATACACGCAAGGATATGATGCCAGTTCGCAACGTAAAATGATTACTTTTTAAAACTCATTGAAAGAATAGTATGGTCACTGATTTTCAAAATATATTTGTATTTAGCATTTCAACAGTCGAAGTTATAGCCAATGTGCTGGTTGCTTTGTTGTGTGGTATTATCATTGCATTGATCTATAAATACACCTACAGAGGGCTTAATTATTCTGCCTCCTTTACTGCCTCGCTAATATTGCTGACAATGATCACTACTATTGTCATCATGGTTATTGGCAATAACCTCGCCCGTGCGTTTGGTATGGTAGGTGCTATGTCGATCATCCGTTTCCGAACGGCGGTTAAAGACGCATCGGATATAATGTTTATTTTCTTCTCTCTTTCAATAGGTTTAGCGGCAGGAGTGAAGCTGTACTCGATTGCATTTTTTGGCACTTTGATAGTCGGAGGCGTGCATCTGGTATTGAATAAATACAACTTTATCCTGCCTCAAAGCAGAGAGTTTTTGTTACAGATCACTGCACTAAATTCCCAACTGCCTGATAGTCCGTTTATTGATGAGTTTAAGAAATATTGCCGCAGGTATAAATTGGTTAATGTGAAAACTTTGGGCGAAATGGAAAATGAGGTGATGGAGTTTTCATATTATATCAATCTCAAACACGAATCGCGGGGAAAAGACCTTGTCATGCAAATTAAAAAAATGTCAGGTGTAAAATCGGTTAATCTGTTTTTTGATGAGGATTAATTTAGCTTGAGTCGTAATAATTGTATATGCATATTGATTGCCTGTAAATAAAAACAGCCGTTTCAAATCAGAAACGGCTGTTTTAGTGTATAGAATTATTTGTTATGGTTTATTCCATATTCTTGGAGTTGGTACTGGCTTGATAGGTTCTCTGTTTTCCAACTCTTTCATTACTTCTTCTATAGCTTTATTTAGCTGCTGGTCTTCTCCATCCCATTCTTTGATTGGATCGTTGTCGACGAATATATCCGGGTCAACTCCATGATTTTCTATGATCCATTCACCTGTTTTGGCATCATAGCTTGTGAAGAATGGTACCCTGATATCTGTTCCATCAATAAATGGCAGTGATCCCGATATGCCTACTATTCCACCCCAGGTACGTGTTCCAATAAGTTTTCCAAGTCCGAGAGCTTTAAATCCCCATGGGAATAAGTCTCCGTCGGAGGCAGAATATTTATTGATCAGGCATACTTTCGGACCTACTTGCACGGCATCGGGTACCGTACCTATTCTGGTAGATCCTCTTCGCATTGTCAAGCGATAAGGCTCACGGGCTAAGCGTTCTAATATCATTGGTGACACATTACCACCTCCGTTGGCTCGGTCGTCAATGATCAGTCCTTCTTTATCCAACTGCGGATAGAAGTAACGTGCGAACTCGTTCAGCCCGTCCACTCCCATATCGGGTATATAGATATAGCCTATTCTTCCGTTTGAAGCCTCTTCAACCTTTTTTAAATTATTCTGCACCCATTCATAATGATAAAGGGCACTTTCATTGGCCAACGGACTGATCACCACTTTGCGTGCACCTTTTAACTCGGGCTTACTGTTCAGCATAAGCTCGGTAGGTATCTCTGCTTTACCCACTAAGAGTGAATACATATCGTTTACCGTATTGGTGGCTATGCCATCTATTGCAACTATGAAATCCCCTTGTCTGGCATCTATACCCGGTTCACGTAGTGGCGAACGAAGGTTCTTATCCCAGCTTTCACCCTGTAATATTTTTTCAAGGCGGAAAAATCCGCTCTTATCTCTTGAAATCTCAGCACCTAATAAACCGGTACTGATACGTTCTATCTTGACTAATTCACCTGGTGTGATATACGCATGTCCGCAATTTAGTTCGCTTATCATTTCGCCTATGACATAATTCAGATCAAGGCGATTTTTGACATAAGGAAGCAGTACGGCATATTTTTCTTTTATCTGCTGCCAGTTGACCCCATGCATATTGTCCACATAAAATCCATCCCGAAATACACGCCATGCCTCGTTGTATATCTGAGCCCATTCCTGAGGATAATCGGTAGTGATCTTCATATTCGACAGATTCACAGCCTCTTTAAGTTCAATCTTACCGGTAGGAATAGAAGTAACGTACAACTGCTTGTTCTTTCTGAACAAGGCTTTTTTGCTATGAAAGTCAACCGACATAAAAGCGCCTTCAACTATAGTCTCTTCCTTTTGATTGTTGAGGTCGTACATAGCTACAGTAGAGCCTTTGGAATAATAGATTTTATCACCGTCCATAAAAAAGTTTCTATAATATCCCGGCTCAACGGGTATTTTAACGATGCGGTCGGTAATGCCGTCGAAGTCGATCTTAACATTTACTTCATCATCTTTTTTCTCTGATTTTTTCTCTTCGGTTTTATTTACTTCTGCGTCGGTTTCTAAGAAAGGTGATGGAGTATCTTTAGATAGCAGACTGATATACACACCATTATTATAGGTATAAACATGGTTCCATTCCTTGCTGCCATATATTGGATTAAAATCACGGGAGGATGAGAACACTATATATTTTCCGTCTTTGCTGAATATGGGATTATAGGACTCGTACCATTTATCGGTAATTGGATATTCTTTTTTGTCAGCCAGATTATACACATAGATCAGGTTGAAGTTGTTTGATTCCATGCGTGTATAAGTCAGCCATTTGCTGTCGGGCGAGAAGCTCACACCCGAAGGTTCTCCTAACGGGTCTTGTAGCAGTGTGGTCACCTGCTTTGAAGCTATGTCGATTATATTCAGTCGGTTTTGTCTGTCGGTGTACACAATTGATTTAGAATCGGGGCTCCATGTGAAGCTTCGTATGTAAGTGTCGTTGTTGGAGGTAATACTGACAGGTTCAGTGCCTTCCACATCTTGTATATAAAGTTCTGTCTCACCGGTGCTGTCTGAGATATATGCTATATATTTCCCGTCGGGCGACCATTGTCCGTTGCGCTCGTGAGCACCAGGGCTACGGGTGATATTTCTTGTCACTCCTTTTTTTGTTGGAATATTAAATACCTCACCACGAGCCGTAACAGCTATACGCTCACCATCAGGCGATAGACTTGCCTGAGTGATATATTTACTGCCTTCTTTTATTTCACTTCGGGCATAAATATTATCGGAGGTAAGGTTGATAGTGACTTTTTCTGTGTTTCCGGTTTGTGTGTCAAAGGTGTATATATATCCTCCGTTTTCAAATACGATAGTAGTACCGTGTGCACTTGGGAACTTGATGTCGAAATCGGTGAAATCAGTTAGTTTGATAGTTTCTTTTGTGACGGTATGATACGAGAACAGGTTCATTGTCCAGTCGCGATCGGATATGAAATAAATCTTATCACCTATCCACATCGGCATTATATCTTGTGCATCGTTGTTTGTAATATTTTCAACTGTTTTGGCCTCCGGATCGTATATCCATATATCATCTGCCATTCCACCTTTATAATATTTCCATGTACGAAACTCACGCATGACACGGTTATATGCTAACTTTTTTCCATCGGGTGAGTAGCTGCAAAAGCCACCTTCGGGTAGTGGGATAGCTTGCGATAGTCCTCCCTCTTTATCTACCTGAAACAGCTTTCCTACAAAGCCGTCGGCAATACGGTTGCGATAAATAATTTGATCTCCGTCAGGTGTCCATCCCATAACTATGTTGTTAGGCCCCATACGATCACCCAGATCGTCGCGTGGGTTGTTGGAAGTGTATGTCAAACGAAGAGGCTCACCTCCGGTAACCGGTATGGTATAAATCTCGGTATTGCCATCATATTGGCCGGTAAAAGCAATAGTAGTACCATCAGGTGAGAACTTAGGAAACATCTCATAACCCAAATGAGAGGTGAGACGCTCGGCTTGACCTCCTTCTACGGAAACTTTATACAAATCGCCGGCATAGGAAAATACTATATCGTTTCCATTGGTAGTGGGAAAACGTAAAAGTCTCGCTTCCTGTGCTTGAAGACCTATTAGAAACAATGAGAACAAGAAAATAAAAATGCCTTTTTTCATCGAAAATTTATTTAGAAATTAATAACATACAAAGGTAAAATAATATGCCAAAACCTACTGAAGCTTGTAGAGTTTATTTGGAATGAAAAAGGCGAAATACTTATTACCGTATGTTTGGGTATTGGCTGATTCGGAAGCCTTGATTAGCTTGAAGCTTGGATCGTATTACTAATGAAATATGCCCTATTCCAAATAAGTATATCCATACAAACCGCTTCGGTATATTGAAAGGAATTCCTTGCCTTCTTCTGCAGTGATCTTAGCTTGTTTTACGGATAGCGTAACCCATGTTTCTACTGTCCTGACTAATTTTTTAGCGTTATATTGAACATAATCCAATACTTCGGCTACTGTTTCACCATCAATGATCTGATCAATTTTATAGCCTTTTGAATCAATGGATATATGTACGGCATTTGTATCGCCAAACAGATTATGCAGATCGCCTAATATTTCTTGATAGGCTCCTGTCAGGAATACTCCCATATAGTACGATTCTCTGCTTTTCAGGCTATGAACCGGAAGGTGGTGGGAATAGTTACGTGTAGAGATGAAGTTGTCGATCTTTCCATCCGAATCGCAGGTGATATCTTGCAATGTGGCATAGCGGTCGGGTTTTTCATCAAGGCGATGAAGCGGGATAATTGGAAATACCTGGTCGATAGCCCATGAATCGGGTAGTGATTGAAACAAAGAGAAATTACAGAAATATTTATCCGATAAGAGTTTCGGCATGTTGATCAGTTCTTCTGGTGGGCGTTTCATCTCACTCGACATCTGATATACTTCACGGGCTATGCTCCAGAAAAGTCGTTCTATCTTGGCTCGTGTCACTAAATCTAAAAGTCCTAAGCTGAACCGATCCAAAGCTTCCTCGCGTATCTGCTGGGCATCGTGCCATGTCTCTAACATATTAGGCTGGTTAAGGTCTTCCCATGATTGGTACAGCTCATGTACTAACTCATGATCATCCTCTTCCACCTCTTCGTCGTCATTCCACTTAGGTAAGCTGGTACACTCCAACACTTCAAAAACCAATACCGAATGATGTGCTGTCAGCGAGCGCCCCGATTCGGTGATGATATTCGGATGAGGTATGTCGTTCTTGTCGCTGGCATCCACCATAGCTGAAGTGGCATCGTTCACATATTCTTGTATGCTGTAATTGACGCTGCTGCTGCTGTTAGCCGAGCGTGTGCCGTCGTAGTCCACACCTAAGCCACCACCTACATCCACAAATTCGATATGAAAGCCTAACTTATAAAGCTGAACGTAAAACTGGGCTGCTTCCCGGAGTGCTAACTTGATTCGACGTATTTTGGTTACCTGACTGCCAATGTGAAAATGGATCAGCCGAAGACAAGATTTCATATTGTTCTTTTCTAAGAAATCTAAGGCCTCTAACAGCTCACTTGATGTAAGACCAAATTTGCTCACATCGCCTCCAGAGTCCTCCCATTTGCCACTGCCCGAGCTGGCTAATTTGATGCGCACACCAATATTCGGACGAACCTTTAATCGCTTGGCAATACGAGAGATCAAACGAAGCTCGTTCAGCTTTTCAACTACTATGAAAATTGCACGACCCATTTTTTGGGCTAATAATGCCAGCTCAATATAACTCTCGTCTTTATACCCATTACAAATGATAAGCGATTCATTGTTAGTATTGATGCCAATAATAGCGTGTAGCTCGGGTTTAGAACCGGCCTCCAGACCTATATTGAACTTCTTGCCATGATCCACTATTTCCTCGACAACAGGGCGCATCTGGTTCACCTTGATAGGATACACTATAAAGTTCTTGCCTTTGAATTCATACTCTTCGGCAGCCACTTTGAAGCTGTGATCCATCTGCTCGATACGCTGATCCAATATATCTGGAAACCGGATCAATACAGGTGTTGAAACATCGCGTAACGACAGGTCATCCAACAGCTCCCGCATATCAATAGAAATATCATTACCACGGGGTGTAACCGATACATTTCCTTTTTCGTTGATAGAAAAATAGTTGATACCCCACCCATTGATGTTGTACAACTCAGCCGAATCTTCTATACGCCATTTTCTCATGGGAAACTGATGTTAAGGTTTGAGTGATAGTTATTTAGCCTCTCCAACATTAACCGAATGATACGGTGTTGGGAACGCAAAGCTATGAAATATAGCATTCAATTGCTATATCATCAGCCCGACAGTTTTGCTTTTTTACTTTTTTTGTTTTTCGGTATCTCAGTACAGACGGCTACGCTTTATCATATATTCCATCAATACCTGATGGTAGCCTTTGTTGATATTGGCTTCCACATAATCGATGGAGTATTGTCCACATTTTAGCTTCAGCTCATTTTTCTGTCTGACCATAGCATCACGATAAGCTTCTCTGATTTGCATAGGGTTGAGCCGGAGCTTTTCTCCACTCTCAAGGTCCACAAATTTGGTAGGCCGATCGTCCACCATCAGCTCTAATTCCATTTGGTGATCCGTCACATGAAAAAGTACTACCTCGTGTTTGTTGTAGCGTAGGTGCTGAAGCGCAGCAAATAGCTCTGGCATAGTATCGGTATTGTCAAACATATCGCTGAAGATAATGATCAACGAGCGTTGATGGCTTAGCTCGGCTACCTGATGCAACGCATGGGCTGTTGCAGTACCTTTGCCTCTATGCTCACGTTGATGACCAATAAGCCGTTCTAACTCCGACAACAAATACTGATGATGAGCCCGATTAGAACGAGCTTTGGTATGTAGTTGCAAACTGTCGTCAAACAGACTTAACCCTACCGCATCGCGTTGACGACGCATCAGCTCCATCAAACTGGCAGCCGAATAGACCGAAAACAAAAACTTATCCGGTACATTAGGGTCAGGCTTAGGACGTAGTGGAAAATACATTGAAGATGAGCGGTCTATAACGATCTGACAACGCAGATTTGTTTCTTCTTCAAACCGTTTTACAAACAGCTTCTCAGTACGGGCAAATAGCTTCCAATCAATATGTTGAGTTGATTCTCCTGTGTTGTAAAGCCGATGCTCCGAAAATTCAACCGAAAAACCATGAAAAGGACTCTTATGCAATCCGGTAATAAACCCTTCTACTACCTGACGGGCCAGAAATTCAAGACTTCCAAACCTGCTCAGACTTTCATGTGCTATCTGATACGTCATAATACTGCTGACATGATATATGATGCCCGATTGCTGCCAAAGCTGATGGACGAGATTATAACAGTGCCTCTAATTTCTTGACTAAAACCTGTTTGGGAACAGCACCTACTTGCTTGTCAACGACTTCTCCACCTTTGAAAAACAACAGAGTAGGAATATTGCGGATACCATACTTAGCTGCTACAGCCGGATTATTATCTACATCAAGCTTTACTGCTTTTGCTCTGCCATTGTATTCGTTGCCAATGTCTTCAACTATAGGTCCTACCATACGACATGGCCCACACCAAACAGCCCAAAAATCAACAATAACCGGAACCTCCGATTGTAAAACGACTTCGTTGAAGTCGGCATCTGTTACATGAATTGCCATAATAAAAATGATTTGATAATAAAAAAATATTAGACGGCAAAGATACGGATTAAAGAAAATAATAAGGCGTTGCTATGAAATAATCGTCAGTATGGAGAAAGGAACTATAACACAGAAAAATAGATTTGACATATAGTCAATATTCAATCGTATGATCACTTTTGCCTGCTTGATGACGTATAGAAAAAATTTGATATGTCTTCTGTTTTCCACTTATCTTTGTCCGAAATTTTTTTTATGCTTTTTCATGACGAGATAACACGTCGCCGAACTTTTGCTATCATCAGCCATCCTGATGCCGGAAAGACAACCCTTACCGAAAAATTATTACTTTTTGGAGGAGCTATACAGGAAGCTGGCGCCGTGAAATCCAATAAAATAGTTAAGACCGCTACATCCGACTGGATGGAGATAGAACGACAGCGGGGTATATCTGTGGCTACTTCTGTTATGGGTTTTGAATATAAAGGATTCAAAATAAACATATTGGATACACCCGGGCATCAGGATTTTGCCGAAGATACCTATAGAACCCTCACTGCTGTTGATAGCGTGATAGTGGTGATTGATGCAGCCAAAGGAGTTGAGCCTCAAACAGAAAAGTTGGTAAAGGTTTGCAGGATGCGTCAAATACCTATTATTGTGTTTGTCAATAAATTAGACCGACCCGGAAAAGACCCGTTTGATCTAATGGATGAAATAGAAGATAAGCTAGATCTTATGCTAACACCCTTGAGCTGGCCTATTGGTATGGGAACCGACTTTAAAGGTGTGTATAATATTTTTGATCGTAATCTGTATTTGTTTGAACCCAATAAACAAAAAGCTGAGAAAGGAATTGCATTTAATGATGTGCAAAATCCGTTTTTAGTCCAGTATATAGGTAGCGATGCCGGTATTTTACGTGACGATCTCCAACTGATAGAAGGAGTATATCCGGAATTTGAAGTAGATGAATACCTGAACGGTACATTATGCCCGCTGTTTTTTGGAAGTGCATTGAATAATTTCGGTGTGCGCGAGCTTTTAGACTGCTTCCTTCGTATCTCACCTTCTCCGGTTGGACGACAAGCACTAGAACGATTTGTACAGCCCAACGAACCATCGTTCACAGGATTCGTTTTTAAGATACACGCCAATATGGACCCTAACCATCGCGACAGAATTGCTTTTGTGAGAATAGTTTCGGGTAGGTTTGAACGCAACACTCCGTATCATCATATCCGTCTGAACCGTAAGCTGAAATTTTCAAACCCTACTGGATTTATGGCACAACGCAAAACTATAGTTGAAGAAATGTTTCCAGGTGATATAGTAGGCTTGTATGATTCAGGTAATTTTAAAATAGGCGACACCTTATCGGCAGGAGAGATACTGCACTACAAAGGCATACCTCATTTCTCACCCGAGCTGTTCAGATATGTGGAAAATGCCGATCCAATGAAATCAAAGCAGCTGGCAAAAGGCTTGGATCAGCTGATGGATGAAGGTGTGGCACAGCTTTTTACAGGAAAAATATCCGGGAGAAAAATTATTGGAACAGTAGGAGCATTGCAGTTTGAAGTGATCCAATACCGATTGCTGCACGAATACGGCGCAAGTTGCAGATACGAACCTATCAACCTGTATAAAACAGCATGGATAATAAGCGATAATAAAGCTGCATTAGACGATTTTAAAACCCGTAAATCAGCTCAATTGGCTGTAGATAAAGAAGGACGAGATGTGTTTCTGGCTGATTCACCATACACATTGCAAACAGCTATGGATAAATATCCCGATATCAATTTTCATTTTACATCCGAGTTTTAAACTTTACTTCGATGACATATCGTTGATCAAATCAAAAGTAAGATGTAATTATGCGCTTCCTTTTTACCGGCAGCTCCAGCAATCCAGGTTTATCCTGTAACATTCACAAGCTAGTTTTATGTATTTTCGCAAATCTATGAAGAAAGTTGTCCAACTGTTTTTAATTATTTTTTTGTTGCATATAGGTGTTTCCCAGGCGGCCTATCTGCTTATTCCTATGGATCAGACCCAGCGAAATCATTTAAAAGCGTATGGGATAGCCTATTGGGTGTTGCAGCACGATTTAGAAATAAGCTGGTTGTTGAATTACAGAGGCGGTAGTTATCTTATCCCGTATCACGAAAGTTTTGAAAAAGAATGTAAGCTTCGAAATGTTTCGTATCAGGTCATTGCCGATGCGCAGGCAACTTCTATATTAGCCGAAATAGCCGATATGGGAAGTAATATGGACGAGATGAAGCTGCAAAAAGTACCGCGTATAGCCGTCTATTCTCCGAAAAATAAACTACCCTGGGATGATGCAGTAACTTTGGTTTTAACCTATGCCGAAATACCGTACGACGTGGTTTACGATGACGAAGTGTTGGAAGGAGTATTGCCAATGTACGACTGGTTGCATCTGCATCATGAAGATTTTACAGGACAATACGGCAAGTTTTGGGCTAGATACAGGCACTTTCCCTGGTATCAGGAAGATGTCAAGCTGCAGGAAGCTACGGCACAACGGCATGGTTTTACAAAAGTTTCGCAGCTTAAATTAGCGGTAGTCCATAAGATACGTGAGTTTGTTGCAGGTGGCGGCTATATGTTTGCCATGTGCTCAGCTACCGACAGCTATGATATTGCATTGGCCGCCGACGGATTGGATATATGTGATGTGATGTTTGACGGTGACCCTATACGACCCGGCGACCCGGAAAGACTAAACTATGATAACTGCTTTGCATTCACAGATTTCAGTGTGGTAGTCAATCCAACTGAATATGCCATCTCAAATATTGATGTAAGCCACTATCGTTCAAGGGCTATCAATCAGAGTAACGACTATTTCTCACTTTTTGAGTTTTCGGCTAAATGGGACCCTGTCCCAACAATGCTGACCCAAAACCATAACAAAGTCATCAAAGGGTTTATGGGACAAACCACTGCTTTTAATAAAGATTTTGTGAAATCGGAAGTCATTGTCTTAGGAGATAATCAGGCTTTTCATGAAGACCGATACATACACGGTACTTTTGGAAATGGATTCTGGACCTTCTACGGTGGGCACGATCCTGAAGATTATCAGCATTTCATAGGCGACCCACCTACCGAATTGGATTTATATCCTAACTCACCCGGATACCGGCTTATATTGAATAATATATTGTTTCCGGCAGCAAAAAAGAAAAAACAAAAAACCTGATATCCCTATCCAATCAGCTTTGAGTACGAACCCAGGTCTCGTAGCGATACACAAAATCATTTTGTGGATCATCCGAGATGGTCTCCTGCGACAGCCGCTTCCAATTGCTGAAATCTACTTCCGGAAAAAAAGTATCGGCTTCTATATCTTTTTCGATGATAGTAAGGAAAAGCTTATCGGCTAAGGGTAAAAATTGTTCAAATACTGAGGCTCCACCAATGATGAAAACCTCATCTTCTCCTTTGACTTTTTCGAACACCTGATCTATAGTATTTGCTACTTCAAAAGCTGTCCCATCGCTCTGATTCAGGCTACGGCTCAACACTATGTTTCTTCTCTTTGGCAGTGGGCCTGCCGGTAAAGATAAAAAAGTGCTTCGTCCCATAATAACTGTATGGTTTAAGGTGATTTTTTTAAACCGTTTTAAATCGTTGCTGATATGCCAGGGTAATTGATTGTCTTTACCTATAGCTCTGTTTAAGGAATAGGCGACTATGAAAGTAATTAGAGGTTTTTTTTGTTCCATGCTATACAAATGGTTAAACGGCTATTTCACCTTTTATATGAGGATGTGGGTCGTAGCCTTCAAGGTGGAAGTCGTCGTATTGAAAATCGAATATTGAAGTCCGCTTTTGATTGATGATCATGCGGGCTAGTTTGCGTGGTTCTCTGCTTATCTGCTCTCTCACCTGATTCAGATGATTCAGATAAATATGTGCATCACCCAATGTCAGGATAAAGCTACCGGGCTTTAGGTCAGTCACCTGAGCCATCATCATGGTTAGCAGTGCGTATGAGGCAATATTAAATGGCACTCCAAGGAAAACATCAGCACTTCGTTGATACATCTGACAAGAGAGAGTTTGATTGGCTACATAAAACTGAAACCATGCATGACAGGGTGGGAGGGCCGCATTGCCTACGGCAACGTTTTCTGCAAAACTTTTACCTGAGACAGGTAGTACCGATGGATTCCATGCGGCTACTATATGTCGGCGGCTATCCGGATTGTGTCGGATACTTTCCACTACCTGACTGATCTGGTCAATGCCTTCGTTGTTCCAGTTGCGCCATTGAGCACCGTATATAGGTCCCAGATCTCCATGTTCATCAGCCCACTCATCCCATATGGTAACGCGATTTTGGTTTAGATACCTGATATTGGTATTTCCCTGAAGAAACCACAACAACTCGTGTATGATAGAACGCAGATGCAGCTTCTTAGTGGTTAGCAGCGGAAAACCATCTGTCAGGTCAAAGCGCATCTGGTGTCCAAAGATACTAAGGGTTCCCGTTCCGGTGCGATCATTTTTTTCGATACCCTGATCTAATACAAGTCGAATAAGGTCTATATACTGTTGCATCTGTTTAAAGTTTATACATATTTGCAGGTAAAGCAATTTCATGCGATGGTGCTATAGAAATCGCAGGGCTTACCCTATCAGCATTCCTATAATGGTTGCCGATAAAAGGGAAGCTATAGAGCCGCCAAGTAGGGCTCGCATCCCATATTTTGATAAAAGTACTCGTTGATTGGGTGCCAAAGACCCTATCCCGCCTATTTGAATACCTATGGAAGCAAAGTTAGCAAAGCCACAAAGCATATAAGTAGCTATGATGATAGACTTTGGATCGGTGAATGCCTGTGCGGCTTTCAGCTCGGAGAGACTCAGATAACCGATAAACTCGGTCATGATGACCTTTTCACCTAATAAGCGACCTAATAATGTGATATCGTGTATATTAACTCCAATAAGCCACATCACCGGCGAAAATATATAGCCTAACATGAATTGTAGCGATAACTCATTATATCTTCCGTCGCTCAGGTTGCTGATATGCTCGTTCAATCCGAACAAGTCACCTATATATACAGTGATATAATTGAACATCGCAATAAACGCAATGAAAACTAACAGCATAGCTGCCACGTTCACGGCTAATTTCAACCCTTCGGTAGTGCCATTCGAGATGGCATCCAATACATTACTCCCAATCTGTTCTTTAGTAACTTCAAGAGTTTTATCGATAGGCTCGGTTTGTGGAACTAATATCTTGGAGATCACTACTGCTCCTGGCGCTGCCATAACAGAAGCAGTAAGCAGATGCTTGGCAAAAAGTAGTCGTTGAACCGGATCGTTACCACCTAAGAAGCTGATATATACAGCTAATACACCTCCGGCCAATGTAGCCATACCACCAAGCATCACTAATAATATCTCCGATTTGTTCATACGCGACAAATAGGCTTTGATCATTAATGGGGCTTCTGTTTGCCCTAAAAAGATGTTGCCCGTTACCGATAGACTTTCAGCTCCACTTAGGTTCAACAGTTTGATCATTACCCAGGCCATTGCTTTCACCACCTTTTGAATGATACCTAAATAAAATAACAGACTGGTCAATGCCGAAAAGAAGATGATAGTCGGTAGTATCTGTACCGCAAAATTTTGTAAGGCAGTCTCTATCTCGTTACTGCCAAAACTTTTGAACAAAAACTCAGTACCTGCCTTAGTGAAATCCAATACTAAGACAAACAACTTTCCGACAAACTCGAAAAAGGCTTGTATGAACGGCACATACAATACTCCAACTGCTAAGGCTATTTGTATCCCTAACCCTATAAAAACTACACGCCAGCTGACTGCTTTTCTGTTAGTGCTGAAGATAAATGCAATCAGTATAAGCGACAGCATCCCTAATAATCCACGAAGTATTGTCATTGGTTTAAAGCCACTACTTCGATTCAAATCCAACAGATTGCTTTTGTCTATGGTTTCCGATGTGCTATCAGGTGTTTGATCTATCGCAACACTCACTATGGTTTCATTTCCAAGGGCTGTATCTGCTTCTGAGGAGTTAGTAGGCTCCTGTGCCCATATGGTTGATGATAAGAAGGTTATAAACAATAAAAGGAAGCATGCACTGAGTCTTTTTGGCATCATATTTAAATTAAGGTTTATGAATTAGTCCTTAGCTTTTCTTTTCTTGATTTCATCTCTAAGCACAGATGCCCGTTCAAAGTCTTCCTTATCAATGGCTTCTTGCAGCATCTTTTCCAATTCTTTAGTGAGATATTGGGAGAACTTATCGTCCTCATCAGTTTCGGCTGTCTCAGTGGGATCAGCAATTGTTATTTCATCTTCCATGACGATACCGGCTTCCTGTAAAATGCTGTCGTATGTGTATATAGGGCAGTTGAAACGGATAGCCAGGGCCACCGCATCGGAGGTACGTGAATCAATTTCACTGAGTTTATTATCCTGCTTACAGATCAGCAATGCATAGAAAATACCGTCTTTGAATTTGTTTATGATCACTTCGACTATATCGATCCCAAAAAATATGGCAAAGTTTTTCATCAGGTCGTGAGTCATTGGTCGGGAAGATTGCAGCCTTTCAATGCCAAGTGCAATACTTTGAGCTTCAAATCCGCCTATCACTATTGGCAATCTCCTTCTTCCTTCTGCCTCCTGCAGTATGAGGGTATAGGCGCCACTCTGCGATTGGCTGTAGCTCATACTGTGGATGTTGAGTAGTTTTTTCTCCATCTGGTTCAAAATAATTCAGTTTGAGTCCATAAAAGTACAAAGATTTTACCCGATCAGCAGCTTTTTTGTGATACAGGGACTATAAAAATTATCGTTCAAAATTGAACTGACAAAAATATTGTTTTGTTTCAATTCAATTAGTAGTTACTTTTGCCCCTTCACAATTTTATGATAGTTTTTATTTTGAATCCAATTCAAAATAGGCTGATGCAACTTCATTGAGCAGTTGGGAATTAAACACTTATCCCGGGCTATGTATAAAAATAACAATTTTACAGGTTGAGAAATGTTTCTTCATAAAATACTTATTTTCAAATCAATACCAATTATTACCAAAATCAACACATTATGATGGATTCAATTTTTTGGCTGATACCTGTCTCATCAGTATTAGCCTTGTTTTTTGCTTACTATTTCTTTAAAAGCATGATGAAGAATAGTGAGGGCACCGATGAAATGAAACGTATAGCTCAATACGTCAGGGATGGTGCCATGGCTTATCTTAAGCGTCAATATGCCGTTGTAACTTTAGTTTTCCTTATCCTTGTTGTATTGCTTACCTTATTGGCATATCTGAAGATTCAGAATCCTTTTGTTCCGGTAGCCTTTTTAACCGGTGGATTCTTTTCTGGTCTTTGTGGTTTTTTAGGCATGAAGACAGCTACTTATGCCTCTGCGCGTACAGCTCATGGAGCTACACAATCGCTTAACAAAGGGCTACAGATAGCTTTTCGAAGCGGAGCTGTGATGGGGTTGGTAGTAGTTGGATTTGCGCTTTTAGATATAGCTGCCTGGTATCTGATACTTACCAAATGGGTATATACACCCGAAAATATGCAGCACGGACTTTCCTGGTTAGGCTTGACCTTTGTACATCCTGGTACTACCGAAAAGCTCAAAATGGTTGAGATCACTACCACCATGCTTACCTTTGGCATGGGAGCTTCTACCCAAGCACTATTTGCACGTGTAGGAGGTGGTATCTATACTAAAGCAGCTGATGTTGGAGCTGACCTGGTTGGAAAAGTTGAAGCCGGCATACCCGAAGATGACCCGCGTAACCCAGCTACTATAGCCGATAATGTAGGCGACAATGTAGGGGATGTGGCAGGTATGGGTGCCGACCTGTACGAATCATTCGCCGGCTCTATATTAGCTACAGCAGCCTTAGGAGCTGCACTGACCAACATAAGCGGTGCAGAACAGGAAAAGTTTGTAATAGCACCTATGATAGTAGCAGCAGTAGGAATACTAATCTCTATAATGGGAATATTCTTTGTCAGAACTAAAGAAACTGCTACACAGAAAAATTTGCTCAACGCTCTACTTTTAGGAACAGGAGGCAGTTCGTTGCTTATATTGGTCGTGGTAGCCGTGATGACATACCTTGGCTGGATTTCATGGGGTATTTTTGGGTCTGTCGTAGCAGGTTTGATAGCAGGGGTGATCATTGGGCAAGGTACCGAGTATTTCACTTCAGACGAATATAAACCTACTAAAGGTATTGCAAGACAAGCAATGCATGGCCCTGCTACTACTATCATAGACGGGATAGCAGTAGGTATGTTCTCTACCTGGATACCTGTCACTACAGTAGTATTGGGTATCATTGCTGCGTTTGGCTTTGCCGGCGGTTTTCACGACTTTGCAATGGGTGTGTATGGGATAGGTTTTGCTGCAGTAGGTATGCTGTCAACACTTGGTATTACACTTGCAACCGATGCATTTGGTCCTATTGCTGATAATGCAGGAGGCAATGCCGAGATGGCACATCTGCCTAAAGAAGTAAGAGAGCGTACGGATGCACTGGATATGTTAGGAAACACTACAGCTGCTACGGGTAAAGGTTTTGCCATAGGCTCGGCTGCACTGACAGCTATGGCTCTGCTGGCTGCTTATATGGAAGAGATCCGGCTGTGGATAGGTAAGTTGGCCGAAAACACCGAAGGAATAAGGCAGATAGGTAATGTGGTGTTTTACACAGCTAAAACTGCTATAGTACCTGTGGCCGCTGAAGGACAACGAGTGGTGATGCTTACCTCAGCAAGCATACGCGACTTTGCAGAAGCATATGACCTGACTATATTCAACCCACTGCTGCTGAGCGGCATCTTCATTGGAGCTATGATGGCTTTTGTGTTCTCGGCTATGACGATGAAAGCCGTCGGAAGAGCAGCAGGTGCAATGGTTAATGAGGTACGACGGCAGTTTCGTGAAATACCCGGTATCATGGAAGGAAAAGCTGTTCCCGAATATGCCAAATGCGTAGAGATATCTACACGAGGTGCTCAAAAAGAAATGCTCATACCCTCTTTGTTAGCTATAGTGATACCTGTACTGACAGGTGTGGTACTTGGAGTAGCAGGAGTTGTAGGGCTATTAGTAGGTGGACTGACAGCAGGTTTTACTTTAGCCTCTATGCTCAACAATGCTGGTGGCGCATGGGATAATGCAAAGAAATTTATCGAGAAAGGAAATTTTGGCGGAAAAGGAAGCGAAGCTCATAAAGCCGGTGTCGTTGGTGATACAGTAGGTGACCCTTTCAAAGATACGAGCGGCCCCTCACTCAACATACTAATAAAACTGATGGCAATGGTATCAGTAGTCATGGCCGGGCTTACCGTGTCAATGAGTCTTTTCTAAACAAATCTTACTCTTTACCACTAAAAGCCGCCTTTTAAGGCGGCTTTTAGTGGTTTATGAAACGAAGCTATACTATCTAACTATCTGTTTGATAATATAATGAGCTTTATGATACGAATAGTAGTTAAGCTTTGTTATGACACTTTTCCCTGCTATATCCCCTTTTACCATGCTGCTTTTTATTGTACTTTTGCCTTCAAATTATTTGCGTTTTTATGGAAAAAGAACATGTGCTTCAACTGAGTGATAAGGTATATTGGGTAGGGGTTTTGGATCATGGACTACGTACTTTTGATGTGGTGATGGAAACCCAATTCGGGACAACCTACAACAGCTATCTGATATTAGCAGAGAAAAAAGCAGTAGTGGAGACGGTGAAAGAAAATTTCTGGCCCGAATTTGAAAATAAACTGCGTTCGTTGATTGACCCTGCTGAGTTGGAATATATTATTTTGAATCATACCGAACCCGATCATTCGGGTTGCGTAGGCAAGCTGTTGGAAATTGCACCACAAGCTAAGATAGTAGGTACTGGTAACGCAATACGTTATCTGAAAGACCTGATGCCTATAGCTTTTGAGAGCATACAGGTGAAAGATGGTGATGAGTTGGATTTAGGCAATATGAAGCTGCAATTTCTTGGTGCTGCCAATCTGCACTGGCCCGATACCATGTACACCTATTTAGAGAAAGAGCGAATACTGTTCAGCTGTGATTCATTTTCTGCACACTATGCCGATGAAAGGATGTTTGACGACTTGGTGGACAACTGGGACGATTCATTTACCTATTATTTCGACGTTATTCTGAAGCCATTCAGCAAATTCATGCTCAAAGCCATCGAACGCATACGACCATTGCAAATTGATACTATCGCTACCGGTCATGGACCGATTTTACGTTCCAACTGGAAGAAATATGTGGACCTCTCCGAACGTTATGCCACTGCTGCTATGCAACTACCTAAAAAGTTACGTGTGTATATCCCATATGTGTCTGCCTATCATAAAACCGGTGCATTAGCCGAAGCCATCGCCCAAGGATTGCAGTCGGAACCATCAATTGAGGTAGTCGTACAAGATATTGAACATGTCTCTCTTGGTGATATTGAAATGGAATTAGCGTTGGCTGCCGCCATTATAGTTGGAAGTCCTACTATCAATCAAAATATTTTACTCCCGATCTATCGCTTGTTTGCTGCTATTAACCCACTGCGCGACAGAGGTAAGCCGGCAGGAGGCTTCGGGTCATATGGCTGGAGCGGTGAAGCAGCACGTATGATACGAACTAATTTAGAAAACCTCAAGCTGAAATATACAGAAAATGATGTGTTTGTGAAATTCTCACCCCATGAGGAAGACCTGTTAGAAGCTGAGAAATATGGGCGGGATTTTGCCAGACTGATGATAGAAAGTCAATAATGAGTAACAAGCCAGGCTATTGCATCAAAGTCATGCACCTGATGGTGCTGCTGGTTGGCTTGTCTCTGTCAGGATGCTCGGTGCAACGGCAGTTAGCAAAAAAGTTTGTCCAAAAGGCCGACAATATAGCCATCATGGTGCTTATGCCCGAGCATGTATATATGGTCAACCAAAAGACTGAAGATGAAATACCTGCCTTTTTCCTGTCGGATACCTCTGACAATCCGGAGCTGCTGAATGAAACTTTACTATTTTCCCAATTAGACGAACAACAGCTGATCACAGCTTTTGAACAGTCGTTTAAAACCGAACTGTCAAACTATGGCTGCAAGGTGTTTGGCCAAAACCAGATGGAAGAATTTATGGGTATCGACAGTGTGTTGTATATAGTGCATTTGGCGCAGATGGAGCTGATGGAGTTTACCACCGTAGTGGAAGACCAGATCAGCGTTGGCGGCGAGCATTACTCTACCGATATCTGGCTAAATGGATTGAATATGGCGGTGTGGGTAGAACTGAATATGACTAATGATACAGTTGCCAAACCTCATATACTGTATGCCGATAATAATCTGTACGACAGCTTTACCGGTTATTACACCCAAAAGTTTTTCAGCGGTGAGATAGAATATCGTCTATCTGTTGATACCATCACAACAGAAGGTACTATGGATTTTGTGCATTATTTAGGACGACTCTATGCAGCTTATACCTTCGACTATATCCTGAATACATACCTACAGCGGTACTTGCCGGATGATATTCCAATAGAAAAATATTTTCGATATGACCCGTATCGTAAATTATTTTTCAGCACTCAGAACGATAGGTTTATTGAGCTTGAGTAGTCGAAAATAGCACTATTGAGATGTGTTAACGTTATAATTCGACAGCTAATAATTCTGCTAAAGCCAACTGAAAATCGCGTTCGGCTTCCATTACCAAATCGTTTAATTCGTAAAATGCACTTAGCTCAGTAAGATAGGTCAATACAGATATTTCACCTGCCTGTAAAGCTTTATCCAATAGTTCAATATTGTGCGTGGCTTTCATTGCTTCAGCATATGAGTTGGCAATAGATTGAAGTCCAGCTACCTTAGTAAACAGGCTTACCATCATACTTTGATATTGCTGTTGCAGATCAATCTGATTAGCCTGAGCTGCAAGCGCGATTGTTTTTGCTTTGGTAATCTGGTTTTTATTTTCCCACAATGGAATATGTATCCCGGCTACAGCCCCTTGGAAGTGTTCTGCCCCCACTTTTTCGCTTGCATAACCTACTGAAAAAACTGGCCATCTGTTGGCTTTTTGGAGATGTATGTTTTCTTTGCTGATCTCAACCTCTTGTGTGCTATAGACTAATCGTGGGTCTTTATGGAAGTTTTCTGCCATCCATTCATCAGGTATATCAGGCAGATATTGCATGGGATAATCGGTTTCATGCCAATCGATCTCATGGCCACCGTTGAGGCGGATTAGTTGAGCCTGAACAAATTGTCGTTCTAAAAGGATTTTGGATAGCTCATTTTGGACTTTAGCTAAGTTCAGGTAAGCTTTGTTATGATCCAATCGGTTGGCATAGCCACTTTCGAACTGCTTAGTCAGGGCTTGCGCCAACAGTTGCGCATGTAACAGCCGGACTTCCATTTCATTTTTTCGCTGATTCAGATAGCTAAGCTCAATCACAATTTGTTTGGCTTGTAGCAAAATTTCCATACGACTGATCCGATATTGCCAGTCAACAGAATTATTCTGACGATCAGAAAGGCGCCCTTTCATTCCACTTAAGGTAGGAATATCAAATGTCTGGCTAATATGAATATCAATGCGATTTGAATTATCAACTGTATTACCCCACAAATAGCCAAATTCTCCTTCTGGTGCTTGCAGGTATATGTTGGTTTTGTTGTCAAGCTTTTGGGATTCGGCTTGTAATCGGAGAGCTTTGAGACGAGTATTGTTCCCCTCTATGGCAATCAGTAAAGGATCAGCAAAACTTTGGGCGTTAAGTGAAATACTGATACAGATATACATCAGTGGAAGAAAAAAGGTTTTCATCGGTTTAGTTTTTATTATTTTCTGATTGTAAAGCAGTTTTAAAAAATTCGATAAATGAGCGCAACTTTTATGTTCACATACTCCTACCATATGTTTCTTTTCAGTAATTGATTAAAAACTTGGTTTGATGGATTGGATTTTGTCAGATGATTTGTTTCTGATCTGATTTATGCTCTTGGTCTATCCTCTTATGTGTCAGCAGATAAACTATTGGTATAATGAATCCGTTCAGCAGTGTAGAGCTGAATAACCCGCCTAAGATCACTTTTGCCATGGGACTTTGTATCTCGTTTCCGGGCAAATTACCTCCTATAGCAAGAGGTATCAGAGCCAAGGCGGTGGTGAGTGCAGTCATTAGAATAGGGTTGAGCCGATCGGCCGAGCCATGTAATACACTCTCTTTGGCTGGCATCCCTTCCTGATGCAGATCATTGTAGCGAGTCAGAAGCAACATCCCGTTGCGGGTGGCTATCCCAAAAAGAGAGATAAAACCTATGATAGCTGGTATGCTGATATTCCCATTAGTGAAATAGAGTGCAAACACACCGCCTATCAAGGCTAACGGTAGATTGAGCAGGATAACCAACGACTGTGTAGCGCTACGAAACTGATTGAACAGCAACAGAAATATAATGAGTACCGAAAAGATTGAAGTGATAAACAGCACACGCGATGCTGCCTGCTCGCTTTCAAATTGACCACCGTATTCTATATGGTAATTTTCCGGTAACACGATCTTTTCCGTTATTCGTTTTTGTATCTCATTGACTATACCTCTTAGGTCGCCACCCGATACATTAGCTGATACCACTATTTTACGCGAAACATTTTCCCGGTTGATCACGTTTGGCCCTACAGCCGAACGTACGGTAGCAATATTCGACAAAGGTATTTTACGGCCATCAGCATCAACGATCAGGTTTTTTATCTGCTCGGCGGTAGATCGGTTCTCATCACCGACCTTGAGCGTCAGATCGAAGCTACGACTGCCTTCGTAAACCTGCGACACAGTTTCACCGGCTAAAAGCACATTGACCATCTCGCTAAACTCTGGAACGGTAATTCCATATTTGGATAACAGCTCACGTTTGGGCTCAATGATCAATTGCGGACGATCAATCTGTTGTTCTACATTCAAGTCCTCTAATCCTTCTATATCGTGTATGGCTGATCGAATCTCACCGCCTAAAGTGAATAGTTTATTCAAATCCGTACCAAACACCTTAATAGCAATATTTGCTTGAGTACCCGACAGCATGGCGTCGATACGATGCGATATAGGCTGACCTATCTCAATATTTACCCCTGGCAGTAGTTGTAATTTTTGACGTATCTCTTCTATCAAACTCTCCTTTGAGCGCTTGCCAGGTATAATCGGAGCTTCTATCTCCGAAGCATTCACACCCATTGAGTGTTCATCCAATTCGGCACGCCCGGTCTTCCGACCGACTGTTTGTACTTCAGGAATGGCGAGCAACATCTGTTCAGCCATACGCCCCATCCGATCCGATTCTTCCAACGATATACCGGGTAAACTGCTTATATTAATAGTAAACGAGCCTTCGTTGAAAGGAGGTAAAAAGCTCCGACCCAATGAAAAGAAAAAGAATATTGAAACTATAAAAGCAAGGCTGACTACCGACAAAGCCCATTTCTTCTGATCTAATATCCAACTTAGTGCTTTTTGGTAAAGCTCTCTTAACTTACGTGCCACAAAAGGCTCTTTGTCAGATTTATTAGCTGGCCTTTCTTGACCTAACAAATAGCTGCATAGCACCGGTGTAAGGGTGAGTGCAACCAAAGTAGAGGCAAATAGTGCTACTATAAATGCAATTCCAAGAGGTACCAGCATACGCCCTTCCATGCCCGAAAGAAAGAAAAGAGGAATAAAACTGGTTACTATGATCAGGGTGGAGTTTAAAATGGGCATACGTACTTCTCTTGACGCCTGAAACACTACTTGTAGCACTGTTTGACGTTTGATAGAAGGCAGTAATCTGTTTTCCCGCAAACGTTTGAATACATTCTCTACATCCACTATAGCGTCGTCAACCAATGACCCAATTGCAATGGCCATGCCTCCTAAACTCATGGTATTAATAGTAAAACCCATCAGCTTTAAAGCTAGTATAGAAGAAGATAAAGATAAGGGAATAGTTATCAGAGAGATAATAGTCGTCCTGCCATTCATCAGAAAAATTGCCAACACTATCACAACGAAAATACCACCTTCAATAATAGCTTTTTTGACGTTTCCTATTGCGTTTTCAATAAAACGTGACTGTCTGAAAATATCAGTTGAGATTTGAATATCGTCTGACAATGTCTGTCGGAGCTCTTCTACTGATTGATCTAATTTCTGGGTTAACTCTATGGTGTTAGTTCCCGGCTGTTTGGTGACGGTGATCAACACAGCCGGTTTACCTCTTTCTGAAGCTAATCCTAACTGTGGGCTTTTAGAGCCTATAGTGATGTCAGCTATGTTTTCAAGCAGAACAGTGCGATTATCATTAGTTTTTACAACCGATTTTCCTAACAAAGCAATATCGTTGGTAGATACTACCCCACGGATAATATATTCGTTGCCGTATTCATACAGTACTCCACCAGCTGCATTGCGGTTCATGTCTTTTACAGTGCGAATAACCTCGTTCAAGGTGGCTCCATAATGTTTCATTTTATGGGGCTGAAGCAGTATTTGGTATTCTTTTATATCACCTCCAAGCACTGCCACCTGTGCCACACCACCTATTGAAAGCAGTCTTGGTCGTATCGTCCAGTCGGCTATCGTTCGAAGTTCTTGCATAGAGCTTGTATCAGCTGTGAGTCCAATAATCATGATCTCACCTAATATGGACGATTGCGGGCCTAAAGTGGGATTCCCTACATTGGAAGGAAGCACATCCTTCACTTCAACTAATTTTTCTGATACAATCTGCCGTGCCCGGTAGATATCCGTACCCCAGTCAAACTCTATCCACACTATTGAAAAACCGGTAGTGGAAGAGGAGCGCACCCGCCTGACATCGGTAGCACCATTCAATGATGTTTCAATAGGGAAGCTGACCAAACGCTCTACTTCTTCCGATGCCATTCCTTTAGCTTCGGTCATCACCACAACTGTTGGCGCATTCAAATCAGGAAATACATCTACTTCCATACCTGTTGCAAGGTAAATCCCGGCAATCATCAGCAAAAGGGCGGTAATTAGCACCAACAAACGATGGGTAAGCGAGAATTTGATGATTTTATCCAGCATGATCTGCAAGGTTTAGTTTAGTTAATTTGATTAATGTGTATGCCCTTCGGGAATGACAGTAGCTGTAGCAGCTAACTTAATCTGATAAGTGCCTTGGATGACCACTCTGTCGCCAGAGCTCAGACCCTGAACTATATGTACCCTTTCACCATTGCTTTGTCCAGGCTGAACCTCCTGCTTTTTGTATTCTTCATTATCTATTTGCAGATACACGAAATACAAGCCTTGCTCTTCAGTAATAGCCGAAAGTGGTACAGAGATAATCTGGTTTTCTTGTTCACCTAACAGAAATATCTCTGCAAAAGCTCCCGGAAGTATCCCGGCGCTGTAATCAAACTCAAAAGTAACCGGCAGGAAAAATGATTGATCAGTAGTTGCTTTGCCTATAGCCAATAGCTTGCCGTTCAAATCGGAAAGTTTATGAACAGCTTGGCTGTACGATAAGATAAAATGGGCATCGTTGATCTGGTCAAGCTGTCCGAAATAGGTTTCAGGCACCTCAGCCCTGAGTTGCAAATGCCTGTTTCGGACAATCTGCGCCATAGGCTGACCTACAGATACATAATCACCTTGTTTTACAAAAATATCTTTGATATGCCCGCTGATAGGCGAGTTGAGTACTATACCTTGCTCACTATATTGTTCTGACTGAGATAAGTACATGTTTTTTGCCGTCAGATAGCGTAGTTGTATCTCTTCAAACTCTTTCATGGAGATGATCTTCTCTTTTACAAGAAGCTCAGCACGCTCTGATTCTTTTTGAGCAGCCTCATACCTCAATCGTGCTTGTAATGCCGGATCACCTTCCGGTAGCTGCTGAGCAGAGATCACTACTAAAGGCTCGCCACTATTGACTTGCATACCTAAGGACAAAGAATGCCGTTTAAAATGGACTATACCATTGGCAGTAGCCGATAAGATGACTTCATCAGCCTGTGCTGTCTGTATGAATCCGCTGGTTTTGATGACCTTCTGAAAAGCTGCCGGTTGTATGGTCTCAACCTGCAATCCAAGAGCGTCGGCTTGTTCACGACTGAAATGGATCACGTCCTCATGATCATGATCGTGATCGTGTTCCACATCAGATAAGCTGTGGTTTCGACCGATACAACCAAATAACAGAGAACACAGCCCAATAAAAAGATAAAAATTGATTCGTTTCATCGATGTAAAATTTTTTGTGTCTGATATAAACTTCCAACAGATCAATCTGATGGAACTTATCCATTTTCCCAAACGTCTTGTATGTTTACAAACTCATTAAGCTTTGATTGATTACCAGCGATGTGTATCATCAAAAGAAAGCAGAGACATACATGAAAATTCAGGAAAGTATCTGATAAACAGATATGTGTGACCTATTTAATAGAAATAGATCAGGAGTGATGAAAGGGGGGAGCCCGAAGCCCATTGCTGTTGGAGTATACCAGCGACTGATAGGTAAGGTGAATATCGGGATAAGGAGAGTGAAGTCCTGAAAGGGGCAGATTATCTTTTAAAACAGAACCTAATACAGCAGTATAGGTGAGCAGATAGCCCGGAATTTTTATCTCAATAGTCTTAAAACGGCTAGCCGGTTCGTTGGTTTGTATAGTATAAACCCTATCAATTAAACAATTGCTGTGTTCATGATGGCCGTTCTCTTTGGGGATGATCGGAAGTTCGCACGAACTTTTAACAGGGCTATCCGGAAAAAAGTGAAACAAACCGTCTGCATGGTGATGATGGGGCAATATAGCCAACACAAGCATAAAAAAGCTTGTAAGCGTCAACATATGTATAGATAATTGTTTCTTCAAAACTTTATCGGATCATGCATTTGAGCGCAAAATTAAAAAAATATTTTTGGTGTAAACTTCTTATTAACAAAAACCTTTAATCCATATTCAGTCCTAACCCATCAAAAAATTCTAATAATTGCTCTTCCGATTGTACGGGTTCTATAGTTCCGTCGTGTGCTATGCTTACTTTGCTGCTTTCTTCCGATACGATGATTGCAATGGCATCACTCACTTCTGTGATACCTATACCTGCTCTGTGCCGTAGGCCGGGCCTTCCCTGAAGGTCTAATTTTTTTGTTACCGGTAAAATACATCCTGCAGCTTTGATAGTATTCTGACTGACTATCATAGCCCCATCGTGCAAAGGACTGTTTTTAAAGAAAATATTTTCTATCAACGCTTGTGAAAGTATGGCATCAATCCGGATACCGCTTTGCAAATATTCGAAAAGATTGTGTTGACGGGTGACCACTAAAAGAGCACCCATCTTTTTTTCACTCAGGCTGAAAACAGATTTTGCGATGATATGCTGCCATTCTTTCGATTGGGATTCAAAGAATTTTGTACCAAGGAAAGAAAACCGTTTGCGATATTTGATCATAAACTTAGGCGTACCTAAGGCAAGTAAAAACTGACGTATCTCGGGCTGAAAAATAATGATCAATGCAATAAAACCTACGCTGACAAATGCACCTAAGATTTCACTAAGAAGGGCCATTTGCAGGACAGATACTAATTTCCATATCAGAAATATGGTTACTATCCCCAGAAAGATATTGATGGCAGCAGTGCCACGCAAAAGATAATAAAGCAAGTATAACAGGCTGGCTAACAGTAGTATGTCGATTATATCAACTAACTTCAGACTTATAAATAGCAGTTCTACCATCATCATATCTTAGGTTTTGGGCGTAGGTTTATATATAGGAGATTCGTATAAGTTAGTTGCAAAGTTATGGCACAACCGGAGCACTTCTGCTGCTTCTCTCACATCGTGCACCCGAAGTATATCGGCTCCCCCCATGACAGCTAAGGTATGTAACACAGTTGAGCCATTCAGTGCTTCTGTGGTAGTCGTTTTAAGAGTTTTATATATCATTGACTTACGTGAGACACCTACTAACAGAGGATAATCGCCAGAACGAAGTCTGTGTAAAGAAGATAATAAAGTATAATTTGCATCAACAGTTTTTCCAAATCCAAAGCCAGGATCAAAGATCAGTTGTTGTGCTCCTTTTTGTTCAAACAATTTTTGTTGAAATTCGAAAAAAGAGCGTACGGAATCTACTACCTGATCTTTTTGTAATGGGTTTTTCTGCATAGTTTGTGGCCTGCCATGAATATGCATCAGTATAAATGGGACGTTTAAGCTACCTATCAGTTGGGGCATATGTGGGTCGAAGCTGCCACCAGAAATATCGTTGATCATATTAGCTCCGGCTTGTATCGCTTGCTGTGCTACTGCCGAACGGTAAGTGTCAACCGAAAGAAATGCATCAGGAAAGTAAGAGAGGATCATCCTCAGCTTGGGTATAATCCGCTTAAGTTCATCGGCTTCACTAACTTCGGCTGCTCCGGGCCGGGTCGAAAAAGCACCTATGTCAATAATATCAGCACCCTCGTTGAGCATCTTCTCCACTTGTGCCAATATGCTATGTGCCTCCTGAAATCTGCTGCCCGGATAAAATGAATCAGGTGTGATATTGATGATACCCATAAGTAAAGGACCGGACTTATGAATACGTTTTCCGTTAAATTCTATTGATAAAGTACGAGAAAAGGCAGTATTTTTAGCCGTCCAATGCATAGGGTCTGTGGATTCATGCATAAAATGTAATTTTGCACAAAAATAGGAAGGATTTTTATCAATATGACAGCAAGCGATACCTCGATACAGGTTCTACAGATTTTCGACCATTGTAAATCAATCTTTACAGCTAAAATGGATGACTACGGAGCAGCATGGCGTGTTTTGAGGATCGCATCGCTTACCGACCAAATTTATATCAAAGCAAGGCGCATCAGAAGCTTGCAACAAAAACAAACCCAGATGGTAGCCGATAATCAGGAAGCAGAATTTACAGCTATCATCAACTATGCAGCTATGGCTGTCATACAACTGAAATTGGGCGAAACCGAAAAACCTGATTTAGACCCACAACAAGCGGTAAATTATTTTGAACAAACCCTACACGAAGCCTATGAGTTGATGCAAAGAAAAAATCACGATTATGACGAAGCATGGCGCAATATGCGAATTAGTTCGTTGACAGATATAATATTGATGAAGTTGTTACGCATCAAACAGATAGAAGATAACCAAGGCGAAACAAGAGTATCGGAAGGGATTGATGCGAATTTTTTCGATATCATCAATTATGCTGTCTTTGCGCTGATCCTTTTATCCAAGCCATAAAAATCTGTGAATGGAATGAAGCTACTCCTGAATAATTTAAGCCGGTTACTAACCGGAGCGGTATTTGTTTTCTCAGGCTTTGTGAAAGGTGTTGACCCTTGGGGGACAGCGTATAAACTTGAAGATTATTTCATGGTTTATGGCATGGAATGGGCTAATGGATATGCGTTGTTCTTATCCATACTGCTTTGTGCGGTTGAGTTTGCTATAGGAGCAGCTCTGTTGTTCAACCTTCGTATGCAACTGACAGCATGGCTGTTGCTGTTGATGATGTCGTTTTTTACCCTGCTCACCTTTTATGATGCACTTTACGATCCTGTACCGGATTGCGGCTGCTTTGGCGATGCCATTAAATTGTCGAATTGGGCTACATTTTATAAGAACCTGATACTGATGGCACCAACAGTATGGATATTTTGTAACCGGAATAAATTTAGCCCTTTTCTAAATCCTAAACGACAAACTATAACAACATTGGCATTTCTTATTGGGTTTTCAGCTTTTTCTTATTACTACTCTATGCATCTTCCGTTGATAGATTTCAGAGAATGGAAGCTTGGTAACAAAATGACAGCTAATGAAACAGCTGATGACAGGGTATATGTGATATATCAAAATAAAGTTAGCGGAGACCGACAAGAATACCTTTCTCCCGATTTTCCATGGAACGATTCTATATGGATGAGCCAATGGGAGTTTGTAGATCAACGGATAGAAAAAGACCAGGATGAGTTAATTCATAACCTGATGGCAGAAGATGCCAATGGAAACGACTTCACTGATCTGATACTGCAGAGCCCTGGCATTTTGGTTGTCGTGGCACCTGATCTCACCACTGCATCGGATAGAGGCATGAAACGCATAGCTGCTGTAGAAAAATCAAGTATAGAGCTTGCAATACCTTTAGTCGTACTTACTTCTAACCTGCCCGAAGAAGCGGAACAACTAATCAATCAGTATGGCATGCATACCGATACCTTCTTCGCTGACGACATAGTGCTGAAAACTATGATACGTTCAAACCCTGGATTGATGCTGTTTTACAACGGATATGTTGCTGGGAAATGGCATTATAACGATTTCCCTGATGAAAATAAATTGCAACGAATTATTGAAAATATGCCTGAACGGTATCCTGATTGACAAGCTCAGCCTTTTGGATTCTTCTGTTCAAGCTTATGAAAATATCTTTCTCTGCATCAATGGTTAGGGCATTTGGCTGTGAACTATGTCAAGCAAAGTATATCCATTGAAATATGCTTGAAATTCGTTGCTTTAGATCGTCTGAGCTGTATTCATCCACTCCCATCTTGGATTCCTTGTGCGTGCCATTATAATTATTAATAATTTTGTACATATTCTTGACAAGGAGTTTATTCTCCTCAGCAAAAGGTCAGCTTACTAATCATTATCATTTAAAATCTTAGCGTATGCGTAAAAAAATTGTAGCCGCAAACTGGAAGATGAATTTATCATTTCAGGAGGCTGAAGAGCTCATAGAAGAGTTCATCGACTTGCTCTCAGAAGAGGAAGAGCTTCAGACTGATATCATCGTTTGTCCTCCCTTTCCGTATTTAGAGATGGCGGGCGACTATGCTGCCGAGAGCAGCTTTAAAGTTGGAGCTCAAAATATCAGCTCTTTTCAGGCCGGTGCCTATACCGGCGAGGTTTCAGCAGGAATGCTTAAATCTATGGGAGTAAGTCATTGTATTATAGGCCATAGCGAACGCAGAAAATATTTTCATGAAGAAGAGAAAATACTCACCGCTAAGGTCAACCAGGCTTTGGCAAACGAGTTGATACCTATCTTTTGTGTAGGTGAGTTATTACCCGAAAGGGAGGCAGGCAAACATCATCAGGTAGTTCGCAAACAAGTACGTCATGGCTTGTTTCATTTAGATACCAATGAGTTTGAGAAAGTGATCATTGCTTATGAGCCGGTTTGGGCTATAGGGACAGGCATGACAGCCTTACCCGAGCAAGCTGCCGAGATGCATGCGTATATCAGAAGTCTGATAGCAGAACGGTATCATCAGGACGTGGCTGATAGGACGAAAATTTTATATGGCGGCAGTTGTAACGCACAAAATGCGAATCAGATATTTTCGCAGCCCGGAGTTGATGGTGGTCTGATAGGTGGTGCCTCACTTAATGCTACCGAGTTTTTTACCATCTGTAAGAATGCACAATAAGCTATGAGCTGGATGGAGCTTACCTTGAAAATCAATGCAGATACTTCAGTGTCAGACTTGATGATCAGCGAGCTGCTGAAGTTAGGATACGAAAGCTTTATGGAGGAAGAGCCTGATATACTGAAAGCCTATATTTCAACCGAACAATTTCAGATAGATCATATTTACCGGCTCCTTAGCAATGACTTATATCGCATGGTAAGCTTCGTTCAGGCTGAACCACTGCCAGACCAAAACTGGAACGCAAGTTGGGAAGCATCTTACGAAGCGGTTGTCATAAATGATCGCTGTCGCATACGAGCTCCATTTCATGCCAAAGACCCGTCTTTTGAATTCGACCTGCTGATAGAACCTAAGATGTCGTTTGGAACAGCTCATCACGAAACAACAGCTCAGATGCTTCAACTTTTGTTCGATATCCCTTTAGCTGGTAAAAAGGTATTAGATATGGGATGTGGCACAGCTGTTTTAGCCATATTAGCTAGAAAATTAGGTGCTTCGGAAGTAGTGGCTATAGATAATGATCCATGGGCCTACCGCAATGCAAGCGAAAATATATTGCTGAATGAAGAGCCCGATATCATCGTGGAAGAAGGGGATGCAGCACTGCTCATAGGACGTGTGTTTGATGTGATAATAGCCAATATCAATCGTCAGATATTGCTTCATGATATGGGAAGCTATGCGACTTCTCTAACTGAGAAAGGATATCTGCTGCTAAGCGGGTTTTATACCGAAGACCTTGAAATGATCCAACAGGAAGCAACCCATTATAACCTGAAATATGTACGCCATGAATCTAAAAACAACTGGGTGGCTGCTATGTTTGTAAAATAATTTACGATAATAAGCTGTCATGAGGCCTGTCCGATTTTTTCCTTTCATGCTGGTTTGGTGGTTACTGCTCATGTTGACAGGTACACAGCTTATAGCACAAAGGCGCGATGCAGTTATCAGTCATTTTCCCGACAAGATTCGGGAGCGGCTGTTAGATGTCAGTCAAAAAGCCATGCTGCAACGAGCCAATGAGTTGGTAGCAGATTTCACTACCGAATGGGAGCGTTCGTCAGCATTGCGTACTACTCTTCCATTTTGGGATAGTCTGCCTGAGGTGTTAGATGCGAATGGTTTCAAGACTTTCCCTCATTTATATAACATTGTTCAATCAGCTTTAGCTTTTGCAAGAGCCGGACAGTCGCAAGCAAGTTTATCGGCATGGATGGAAGAGGTATTGGTTCTTGCCGACAGCAAAAAGATAAAATTTTTTGAGAACTTCTTGAACAGAAGCATCGAACTGGCATTACATAGCAAATTAGGTGGTAAAGGTTCAACAGCCTGGTATATGCGTGAAGGTAGTTTTTATTTTTCGCGTGACACAGCTTTGTTTGCAGAACTTGATCAGCTGCAATTAGTTTCACCAAGCCGTCGCGATAGCATACTTATACGCAACACTAAGGGACGTCTGCATTTTCATTCTATGTACTTCAATGGCAAAGGTGGGCAGGCTTCCTGGCAGCGCTTTCAGATAAAAGAAGAAGAACAATATGTGCTGCTACAGTCTTTTACCATTGATCTGACACTCCCCTCAATTCAGGCTGACTCAGCTTTACTTTTTTTTCCGAAATATTTTGAAAGACCTATGTTAGGGCAGTTTCAGGATAAGGTATTCAGTGGGCCACCAACCTCAAAAACCCAATACCCTAAATTTCAAGTTTATCTATCTGACCTTGAGATCCGAAATGTTTTTCCTGAAATAGACTTCAACGGAAGCATACGGATAGAAGGATTACAGATTTATGGAACAGCTAACAATAATGAGGCTTGCTCGGTGCTGATCAAGCGTGGAAAGAAAAAACAAGTTGTATTGCGATCGGAACTTTTTGTGCTGACAAATAATCGTATTCAATCGGAAAATGCATCTTTAACTATTTATCTTGGACAAGATTCCTTGTATCATGCCGGGCTTTGGATGCGTTACGACCACAATACCCATTTTCTTACCTTAAACAGATCTGTAAAAGGTATAGGCGATGCTCCTTTTATAGATACGTATCATCAGGTGAATCTATATACCGAAGCCATGTATTGGGATATTCGTAGCGATAGCATCGATTTTAGGCAGATGGAAGGCTTGTCATCTGTGAGCGTGGCACGTATCGAATCTCTTAAGCTCTTTTCCGATGAGTATTTTAATAATTTGTTAGGTATAGACGATCGGCATCCGGTTTATTTGTTAGACGATTACATGCGTGAATACAACACTAAAGGTGTTTTGAAAGCTGCATGGGTGGCCGAATATATGCGCAAGCCTCCAGAGCAGATCATCGCATTGTTTTTGAGGCTGGCTGCTAAAGGATATCTTTCGTACGACGCCAACACACAAACTGCCTTTGCTGGTGAACGATTTCAACATATCATCCAAGCAAAAGCCGGACGAAGCGATTACGACCTCATCGCAATACAATCACATACTACCGGTCGAAATCCTAATCTGAGGCTCGACCTGAATTCAAATGATATGACTATCAATGGGGTAGAAGAAATAGTACTCAGTGAGGCACATGGAGTACAACTTTTCCCTGAGCAGCATACCATACAAATGAAACAAAACCGCGATTTTGTTTTCAGCGGATTAGTCAGTGCCGGCTTGTTTGATTTTTATGCAAGAGAAGCTTCTTTTGAATACGACCCTTTTAAACTCAATTTCACATTTGTCGATTCAATGAGTTTTGTAGTCAAAGAACGAAATCAAGATACTGACAAACCATTTCCCGAGTATGTGAAAGTGAAGAACGTACTTTCTAATTTAACTGGGACTTTATACATAGACGAGCCTGACAATAAATCAGGCCGGATGCAATTGGCACGCTATCCCGGCTTTACCAGTACTGGTGAGAGCTATGTGTATTTTGACCATCCGGCAACACAGCAAGGCAGCCTGAAACGTGAAGATTTTTATTATGTGGTCGATCCTTTTGAAATAGACAGCTTAGATAATTTTTCAACTGATAACCTACATTTTGATGGCTATCTAAACTCGGCAGGTATTTTTCCGGTATTCCGGCAGCCACTTATAGTGATGGAAGACTATTCGCTGGGTTTTGAGCATATAACGCCTGAGGAAGGCTATCCAATCTATGGTGGGACCGGAAAGTATATGCAGTCAATAAGCCTTTCAAACCAAGGATTACACGGATGGGGTGCATTGCACTATCTCACTTCTGAAACCTATTCAAAAGACTTTATATTTTATCCCGACTCGGTAGCTGCCATAGCTGATGAGGTACATATCAGCATGCAAAGGCAAGTACCTGAATTTCCGGATGGGATTGGAACAGAGCTACAGATGCGATGGGACATAAAACAAGAGTTGATGAGCTTTCACACTATCGAACACGACTTCCAACTTTATGATCGAAATAAGTTTTATGGTACCCTTAGTTTGAGACCTGGAGGACTTACAGGAGATGGGGATATCCGCTTCGGACAAGCACAGCTGCAATCGAATTATTTTCAATTTCTATCCATGTCCTTCGGAGCTGATACAGCAGATTTCCGCCTTTTCCCACCCCAGGGTAAAAAGGAAGCCTTTATGGCAACCGCATATAAAACTTTTGTGGACTATGAACAACGTCAGGCCATTTTTGAACATTTAGATGATAACAGCAAGCTCTCATTTCCGTTTAACCGGTATTACTGCACTTTGGACGAGGCAGTCTGGATGATGGACGAACAACGGATCAGGCTGAACAATAATAAGGTTGAAGGCCGTTATAACTTTGAAGCCTTGTCGTTGCGCGATATCATGGACCTTGATCTGCAAGGATCGGTATTTGTGTCGGAACATCCACAGCAGGATTCGCTCGCCTTCTTTTGCCTGCAAGCCGATTATGATCTGAATGAATATGCCATAGTAGCCCGTGATGTGAAGATTATACAGGTGGCCGATGCGGCAGTGTTCCCTACAGATGGAATAGTCACCATTTTAGAAGATGCTGCTATGAAACCTTTGGAAAGTGCTACTATAATTACCGATATGACTAGCAAGATGCATCAGATCAATCAGGCTAAAGTAGCTATTCATAGCAGCAAGCGATACACCGCTTCGGGACTTTATACGTATTCTAATCTGAACGATGAAAAATTTGTGTTGAACATGCCTGAAATCACCGTTTCCGATCAGGGACATACACAGGGAAAGGCTGTCATACAAGCTCAGGATGGGTTTTACCTGAGTCCTTGGTTTGCGTTTAGCGGTGAAGCTCTGTTAGATGCCGCCACTCCTTATCTGCGCTTCAACGGAGGTGTACAACTGATGCATTCATGTATGCCCCAAGAGTTGCCTTGGATACGTTTCGACACTATTATTGATCCAATGAACGTGAGCATCCCCATCCATAACGGCTTGGTTGATATACACGGAAAGCCGATCAACAACGGACTTTATTATGCCACTGTCAACGACAGCTATTATGCCGCCTTCCTTCAGGAACCTAAGGGAGCAGATAAAGCAGCAGCCTTTATAGGAGGTACATTAGTCTATGACCGGTCTCAATCAGCTTACCATATCATGCAAACAGAAGCAGGAATCGATAAAGCTGTTCTGTCGATGCATACAAATCGATGTGTCATTGAAGGTAAGTCGGCTATTGACCTGGACTTGAAGACCGGGCATCTCGATTTAGATATTTATGGTGATTTCATCTATAAGATCATACCTGATTCTCTTTATCTGAACGTGTTTGCAAGGCTTTCTTTTCCTTTTGACGATAAGTTGCTTGCTTCTATGGCGGATAGTCTGAATGCTGCCAATCTGCCGGGGGCTGTATTGAATCAAGGGAACTATCTGCCGGCTCTACGAAATCTGATCAATGGAAACGAAGCCGATCGCATATCGAATGAGGTAGCTTTATATGGTGCTCCCCGTAAAATTCCTGAAGCATTGCAGCCGTACATAGTATTTTCCGAGCTGAAACTGAAATGGGTACCCGACAGCCGGGCATTTGTCTCGGTAGGAGCCAATGCATTAGCTAATATACTCAAGACGGGCAGCAATAAGATAATAGATGGATTCTTAGAGATAGAGAAGAGCAGGGCAGGGGATGGGATTTCATTTTACCTGATGGTCAATGCTCGACAATGGTACTTTTTCAGCTATAAGACAGGAGTGATGCAAGCGTTGTCATCATCCGATCTGTTTAATACTGATTTAATGAAAATCAAGCAGGATAAAAGGGTAGTGAACGATCCGGCTAAAGGCGGCAGGTATGAATATATCATTGCCACACGACGTAAAATGGTTGACTTCCTGCGCAAGATGCAATCCATGGAGTTGTAATATCTCCATTCATTAGATACACTGATTTATAAATCGGTCTGCATTTATACCAAGCTGCAAATAGCTGTGCTGATCCTTCTGCCATCATAAACTCTACTGGTGTTGAAGCGAATTTTTTATGACCTTTGTCGGCTAAAGAAATGATGATGTTCGAGATTATTCTTTCACTTATCTTAGCCTATCTGTTGGGTTCAATTCCCACTGCTGTATGGGTAGGAAAGCATTTTTATCATATTGATATTCGTGAGCATGGATCGGGTAATGCTGGTGCTACCAACACTTTTCGTGTGTTGGGTGTCAAAGCTGGCATACCGGTTATACTTACTGATGTGTTGAAAGGTTTTTTGGCTGTCTGGGCAGCTAAATATCTTAGTCATTTAGCCGGATTTGCCGGGCCTTCGGCATATCACCTTGTAGCTGCTGCTGCGTTTGCTGTGATAGGGCATACACTACCTGTTTTTGCCGGCTTCAAGGGAGGTAAAGGAGTAGCTACATTGTTGGGAGTGGGGATTGGGTTGTTTCCGGCTGCAGCATGGACGGCCTTAGGTGTCTTTGCAGTGATGTTGCTGCTGTTTCGTTATGTTTCATTAGCAAGCATGGCAGCCGGTTTGGCATTTCCTTTTTTAGTGTTTTTTGTCTTCCGGCCAGTCCCGCCCCATTGGCTGTACGACAGTCTGGCTATAGCAGTAGCATTATTTATACCCTATACACATAGGAAGAATATTGTCAGATTGGTTCAAGGCACCGAATCAAGAGTAAATTGGTTTGCAAAGAAGAAAATGAAAAACTGATATTGTTCTTTATTGTTTGTAATTGGTGTATTTTTTCTAATTTTACCTGTTCAATGTAATATTCTTAGCGACATGAAATTTATCATCAGCAGTTTACAGCTTTTACGAAGTCTTCAGGCTCTAAGCGGGGTACTCAATCCCAACAATACACTTCCTATATTAGACGATTTTCTGTTTCGCCTAAGCGGAAATGAACTGTCTATTACTGCATCCGATCTCGAAACAACCATGATAGTCTCGCTTCAGCCCGATCTGGTTGATGGAAGCGGTGAGGTAACTGTTCCGGCTCGTATGCTCCTGGAAACAATGAAAACCTTTCCGGATATACCTGTGACTTTTGATATACACAAGGATACACTTGCCGTTGAGATCACAGCAGCTGAGGGAAAATTTAAAATGGCCGGCCATCCAAGCGATGAGTTCCCGCGCTTCCCCGTATTGACCGATACAACTAGTATTGAGGTGCCAGCCGAACTAATGGTCAGAGCATTTGAAAAGACAATCTTTGCTACCGGCAACGACGAACTGCGGCCCGCTATGTCAGGAGTACTTTGCGAATTATCAGAAGATTATGTGACATTCGTGGCTACCGATGCACATAAATTAGTTCGATACAGACGAACAGACGTTCGATCAGAAAATCCGGCAGCATTCATATTGCCTAAGAAACCTGTGAATCAACTAAAAAATATTTTATCAAGTAAACAAGAAGAACAGGTTTCTATAGACTACAACCCAAAGAATGTGTCTTTTGTCTTTAGCAATTATAAAATGGTTTGCCGCCTCATTGAAGGTAAATATCCTAACTATCAGGCTGTCATCCCTTCAGAAAACCCAAACAAGCTAACTATTGAACGAGCCTCATTGATGAGTTCGCTACGCAGGGTAGCCATTTTTGCCAATCAGAGTACGTTTCAGGTACGTTTTAAAATTACCGGGCAGGAGATGACCCTATCAGCCGAAGACCTTGACTATGCTAATGAAGCCAAAGAACGCCTAAGCTGTAGCTTCGAAGGAGATGATGTAGAGATAGGATTCAATTCGCGGTTTTTCCAGGAGATGCTGAACAATCTTGATAGCGATGAGATACGTCTTGAGTTGTCGGCACCAAACAGAGCAGGTATATTGTTTCCTGTGAACCATCTCAATGAAAATGAAGACATCCTCATGCTTATCATGCCGGTAATGCTGAACATCTGATGCAACAATGGCCTAAGGCTTTTTTACCCACTTCTGTTGCTAAGGCAACGCCTCTTTCAATTCTAAATCAATATATATGGGCAGATGATCGCTGAAGCCACCGATATAGGTTGGACCGCTATAAGTTCGATACAATTTCTGACCAAGATGTCGTGCATCATCTTCTAAAAGGAATGGAGCCACAAAAATACGGGCACTAGCTGTTCGGTAGGTCAGCCCTTGAGTAGCGTGGTATAGTGGTTTGGAAAGTATTATATGATCGAATATCTGCCAGGAATGCTGATATTTTAACGTGCCTTCATAACCTAATTGCTGTGAATCGGTAAATAGATGGACTAAGCTATGATCGACCTGCCGATCGGGAGCTAATGCGTGTAGCCATTTCGTTACGCTCTCGTCCTGAGGTGTATCGTTCAAATCACCCATGATGACTATTTTTGCCATTGGCCTAACCAAGAGTAATGAATCAATATGATGTCTGAGAGTTAAAGCTGCCAGCTTTCGTTTGGGAATCGTTTCAACTTGTCCGCCATATCGTGATGGCCAGTGGTTAACGTATGTAAACAAAGTATCGCCACCAATGATAAAACCGCTAAAAAGTATATCGCGGGTTAAAAAACCTGGATCTATCGTATCGAACAAACGTATAGCTTGCGAAACAAACAATTTCATTCTGTCAGACCTATAGATAAGACCAACATCTATCCCCCGACGGTCAGGCGATTCATAATGAACGATCTTATAGCCGGCAGTACGAAGCGGTGTCTTATGTATCAACTCACTTAGCACAAACTCATTTTCTATCTCACAAAACCCAATCAAAGCAGGAAGCTCTCCCTCACCTAAGGCTACTATAGTCTTGAACAAATTATTTCGTTTTTGCATAAAACGGTATGAAGTCCAATGTTGCTCGCCATCAGGAGTAAAGGCATTATAAGCCCGGGTGCTGTCTTCATAAATATCAAAAAAGTTTTCAACATTATAAAATGCAAGCCTCAGTATGTTAGTTGACTGTCCGAGAGCATAGTTAGATATACTATACACTAAAAATATCCCAAAAAGAAATAATTTAGCCATCAGCCAATGAAGTATGACAAATCGATGAGATTGCATAAGCCAGTATATTTACTTGCTAAAATAAGAAAACAACTCGTATTATCGTGTTTTTTGTATGTTTGTCAAAGAATAGTCAAAAAAAATGTTCAAAAAAGTGTATTTATATGAAAAATTAATAGATTGATAAACAGTGTGTTACAAGATTTTTTAAAAAATGTTGAAAAAAAGTTGATTTTTAGTAGTGCGTTTTCACCATGCTTTGGTATAAATGAGTAGAGAGAAAAAAAAATATCAAGCTTCAGATTTTCTGAAAGGTATAAAAAAACACGATAGAAAGGTGTTAAATTATATTTATCAAAATCAATTTGAGAGTATTAAAAATTATGTCGTACTCCGTCAAGGAAGCCGGGATGATGCCTGGGATGTGTTTCAGGAAGCCATGGGTGTTGTCTATGATATTGTTACTCAGGAAGACCAACAGTTCGAGCTTTGGTCATCATTTGAAACCTTTTTCTATAGCGTGGCAAAAAATATCTGGCTTAAACAGCTTCGGGAAAGAAGAATTTTTCATTTTGGATCAACTATTAATATAGAAGAAGTTAGTGTTGATGTCGAAGAGATGGAGAGGATGATGCTTTCGAATAAGTTGTTTCAGATTTATTTACGACAATGGAAACTGCTTGACAAAACCTGTCAGAAAATGCTTGAACTAACCTTTGCTAAAGCTAATGGTTTGGAGCTTGCCGATAAGATGAAAATGGTTTCAGCCCAATCGGCATATAACAAGAGAAGAAGCTGTATCAATAAATTAATACAACTGATTATCAATGATTATGAATATAAAAATCTTAACGAACATGAAAAAATCTAAAAAAAACAGTCCAAAAGTGCAGCAGATGAAAAAAGATACCGATTTTTGGAAACTCGAATCGGATGCACAACAACAAGTACCAGATTTTATGTTTTCTGATTCGACACGATCTTTATTGCATTTTTTATCGAACAGAAAAAAACGTAAGTTTATGGAAACTCTTAATAAGGTACATAGGCTCAACCAGTCGCCCGAGTACCGCCTGGCCGTCCGGCGAAGACAATATTTTGCCTATTCAGCTGTTTTTATTGTAATGCTGATCATAGGAGCTTCTTTCCTGTTTTTTGAGAAGAAAACAACCTTGACAGATATCTTCAATACCTATTACGATATTGAAAGTGCCTCGTTGATAATGCGTTCCGAATCCATGTTTCCTGATGCTATCTTAGCAAGTGGTATGGAAAATTTTGAATCTGGCCGCTATACCGAAGCATTAGAAGCTTTTAACCAACTGCCGGATAACCTGATGGCTACCTTCTACAGCGGATTGGCAAATATTGAAACTCACGATTATTCACAGGCTATTGATAATTTCGAGCAGGTGATACATCATCAAAACAATTTATTCATCGATCAGGCTGAGTGGTATCTCGCTTTGGTGTACCTTAGAACAAACAAAAAGTCCAAAGCAGTTGAGTTATTAGAACATATTTCATCCGACAGAGGATTCTATCGTACAAAAGCACAGAAAATTCTGAAAGACCTGCGTATCAAAACTAACTGACAAAGGTCAACTACATTTACTAATTCAAAATAATACTTCAACTAAATGACACAAATTTGTCCTACATGCAATATCAATCCCACTTTAGAACGTCTGGGAATTAAAGCTGTCAATTACGGAGCTACTACAGGTACGCAATGGCTTGAAACAAATGGTGAGCTGATAGAGAGTTACGCTTCCTGTGATGGACAGCTTATTGCCAAAGTCAGCCAGGCTACTTGGGATGATTATGAACAAATCATGGAAAAGGCTCAACAAGCTTTTAAGATATGGAGGATGATACCTGCTCCCCGTCGTGGTGATATCGTTCGACAAATAGGCAATGAGCTTCGCCGGTATAAAGATGAGCTTGCCCGATTAGTCAGTTACGAGATGGGTAAGATCTATCAGGAAGGCTTAGGAGAAGTACAAGAGATGATCGACATATCCGATTTTGCATTAGGTATTAGCAGACAGCTCTACGGATTTACCATGCATAGCGAACGATCGCGACATCGCATGTACGATCAGTACCATCCGCTTGGTGTGGTTGGAGTGATAACTGCTTTTAATTTCCCGGTAGCAGTATGGGCATGGAACACTATGTTGGCATTGGTAACAGGAAACGTAGTGATATGGAAGCCCAGCTCAAAGGTGCCCTTATGTGCGATAGCAGTACACAATATTATCAAAGATGTGCTTCGAAGCAATGAGGTGCCGGAAGGAGTGGTAAATCTGATCATAGGAAGCTCTAAGCAGATAGGCGATAACTTACTTGCCGACAAACGCCTGCCTCTGATCTCCTGTACAGGAAGTACCGCTGTGGGTCGTCGTGTAGGGAGGATAGTGGGCGAACGATTAGGACGCACACTTTTGGAATTGGGCGGCAACAATGCCATCATCATATCGGAGAAAGCCAATCAAGAGATGGCTTTGATGGCTACGCTGTTTGGAGCAGTTGGTACAGCAGGCCAGAGATGCACGACTACACGAAGACTTATCATCCATGAATCAATATACAACGAATTTACTAAAAAACTAAAGCAAGCTTATCAGCAACTACGCATAGGATGTCCGTTAGACCCAAACACTTTGGTAGGCCCACTGATCGATAAGACTGCTGTGCAAAGCTATTTATATGCCCTTGACCAAATCGTTAAAGAAGGTGGAAAGATCATACAGGGAGGAAAAGTATTAGAAGGGAAAGGATACGAATCAGGCTGTTATGTTGAACCGGTATTGGCAGAAGCAGAAAACCATTATCAGATCGTACAGGAAGAAACATTCGCACCAATATTGTATTTAATGAAATATAAAACCATAGACGAAGCTATTGAGATGCATAATGCAGTGCCTCAAGGGCTTTCTTCGTCTATATTCAGTACTGACCTGTTAGAAACCGAGCGGTTTTTATCGCATGAGGGTTCTGACTGCGGCATAGCCAACGTTAATATAGGTACTTCAGGTGCTGAGATTGGCGGAGCTTTTGGAGGTGAGAAAGATACAGGAGGAGGGCGCGAATCAGGTAGTGATGCGTGGAAGGTTTATATGCGACGTCAAACAAATACCATAAATTTCAGTACAGAACTGCCACTGGCGCAAGGCATTAAATTTGATGTTTGAAAAATTATTTTTGTCTATATCAAAGGTTTCCAGATCGGAAGCCTTTTTTTATGCCTTTTGCTTACAAAGCATGCCCCTTTTCTTGTTGACATAGGTAGTTCAATTTATTTCACAATAGTTTTGAACTGTAATTTCAACATTTTATGATTCAGGCTTATTCCGGTGAGTTGGCTGCTCTGTTAGTAGCAGTCTTCTGGACTATTACTGCGCTTGCGTTTGAGACAGCTACCCGCAAGATCGGGTCTATGGCTGTAAATATGATACGCCTTTTGTTTGCGTTTGTGTTTCTTTCATTATTCAGCCTTTTTTTCCGCCATATGTTTTTGCCTTTTGATGCTACCGCAAAAGCATGGCTGTGGTTGAGCCTTTCGGGCTTAGTAGGATTTGTGTTTGGCGACTACTTTTTGTTTGCCAGCTACAGACTGATCAGCTCTCGTATATCTATGCTTATCATGACCTTAGTACCTATAGTAACTGCATTTCTTGGATGGCTGATATTAGATGAGCTGATGACAGTTCAACATATGATAGGGATGATCCTGATTGTGTTTGGAATAAGTTTAGCCATTTTCAATCGGAGCGAAAGCAAAAAAATAGAATTCAAATATCCGGTTAAAGGGCTGTTATTTGCTTTCTTTGGAGTCTTAGGTCAGTCGGGAGGCTTGATACTAAGCAAGATAGGTATGGGAGATTATAGTCCTTTTGCCAGTACACAAATTCGTATTATAGCAGCTGTGATAGGGTTTGGCCTACTTATCCTTTTAACCGGCCGGGCAAAAGTAGTTTTTGGCGCTTTCCGTCAACGTAATGCCATGTTTGCGGTAACAACAGGCTCAATTTTTGGACCTTTTTTGGGTGTTTCCTTTTCTCTGATAGCTATTCAACGTACTACAACCGGCATAGCCTCTACCTTGATGGCTATAGTTCCAATCCTGATTTTACCACCCGCTGCCATCATTTATCGCCAAAAGATTGGTTGGTACGACATAATAGGTGCTTCTATCAGCGTTGGAGGTGTGGTACTTTTCTTTTTATAAACACAAAGAAATAAATAAGCTTGCAAGCTTTAACAATTCATTTTCAAATATTTTCTATTTTTGCACTTCCAAAAACGAATGAACCCTGTATCGGCCAATGAAGGTGTTCCTTCTGGTTGATAATTGCTAATTTTATATGAATCAATGTAATGGAAAATCAAGTTGTAACCAATCCTATGCCTGACAATAAAGAAAAGGCTGAGGAAATGCACACTACTGTTGCTGCTGTTGGAAACCACAGCTCTCAAGCGAGTACAGAGTCTATCAATCAAATCAATGAAAAAGAGACCGAGCTCATTCGAAATCTCATTCGCTCCGATCAGTTGCCTGTCGAACAGACTGACACACCTGATACCGAAGAAATACCTCAACCTTCAGAAGCAGCCGAAGTAACGGAGCAAAAGCCAGTGATATCCAAAGAGGAACAACTGGAGATCAGAGAGTTGATAGCTCCCGATCAGGAGCCTGACGAAGAGACACAAGAAGAGGAAGAAGGGGTGAGCGAGCATGACTTTGCCATGCTGAACAAATTACAATTGGTTGAATTGTTGGAAGAGACCGTACAAGAGCCCGACATCACATTGATCAAAAATAAAGTTGCAGCCGTCAAGGTCTATTTCCTGAAGCTTAACAAAGAAGATATTGAACAGCGATTGGAGAAATTCCTGGCCGAAGGTGGTGAACGCGATTCGTTTGAACATACCGAAGACCCGTTGGAAACCCGTTTCAAAGCAGCCTTTAATCTTTATAAAGAAAATAAAGCGCGATATAACGAGCTGTTAGAACGACAGAAAGCAGAGAACTTAGTAGCAAAACAGGCCATTTTGGAAGAGCTAAAACAGCTTATTGCCAGCGAGGAAACTCTGAAAAAAACTTATGACGAATTCAAAGCCCTGCAAGAACGCTGGAAAGAAATAGGTCAGGTACCTGCCGGTGAGATTAGTAACCTTTGGAACAATTATCACTTTTTAGTAGAAAAGTTTTTCGACAAAGTAAAGATCAACAGGGAGCTGCGCGACCTGGATATGAAGAAAAACCTCGAACTGAAAATTGAGCTATGTGAGAAAACAGAAGAGCTGCTGTTAGAACAGTCAATCATCAAAGCGTTTAAAACACTGCAAAAGTATCACGATGAATGGAAAGAGATAGGACCTGTACCTCAGGATAAAAAAGAAGAGGTGTGGGAACGATTCAAAACAGCTTCCGATAAAATTAATGCCATACGTCGCGAACACTACGAAAAAATACAACAGGAACAGCAAGCAAATTACGAGACTAAACAAGCATTATGCGAAAAAGCCGAAGAATTGCTGAATGAACTGCCCGAGAGCATTAACCAATGGATGAAACGCTCCGACGAGATGAGTGAGCTGTTTAAAGTATGGAGAACTGTCGGACAAACCTCACGGAAGCAAAACGATGAGATTTGGGCACGTTTCAAAACAGCAATGGATGCCTTCTTTGAAAGCAAAAAAGAATTCTTCAACAAACTCAAAGAACAACAGATTGAAAATTATAATCGGAAATTAGATCTTTGTGTACAGGTAGAAGCTCTTAAAGATAGTTCTGAATGGCGTAAGACAACCGATCAGTTGATTGCAATTCAAAAGGAATGGAAGAAGATAGGACCGGTACCACGAAAACATTCCGACAGGATATGGAAACGGTTCAGGGCTGCATGCGATGAGTTCTTCAACCGCAAATCAGAGTATTTCTCCAGCATACGCGAAAGGGAAGACGAAAACTTACAGAAAAAACGACAGTTGATAGAAGAGATCAGTGCCTTTGAAATAAAAGACGACCGGTCTGCTAATCTTGATGCAGTGAAACTGATTCAAAGACAATGGCTCGAAATAGGACATGTGCCTATTAAAGTGAAAGACCAGCTCTATGCAGAATACAGAGCAGCAGTCGATAAGCTTTTTGAACGAATGAAACTTACCGTTCAGGAACGCGTGACAGCAAGCTATAAAAATGTAGTGGACCAACTGCGCGAAGAACCAGATGCCAATGATAGAATTAGACGCGAACGAAATAACCTCAATAACAAGATTGGCAAACTGAAAGAAGAAATTCTACTGCTCGAAAACAATATAGGATTCTTTGCAACGAGCAAACAAGCCGATCTGATGAAAGCCGAATACGAGAAAAAGATTGTCAAAGCTAAAAAAGAAGTGGTTATCCTGGAGGCCAAACTGAAAATGCTCAGAGGCTGATACTCACAAAGGATTATCTAAAAAAATAATTCTTTATATAAGCTCCAATATCGTATAAACCATAGCGGACAGTAAATCGCTGATATTTTCAAGCTTATTGTCCCGCCTTGCTTGCCCTTTCAAATGACTACGACCAATACGTTTCGGTCTATTGTTTGAATTCTGTAGATAGTAATCTCTCTGACGGACAAAATCTAATTCCCTCAATGCTTGTTAGCGATGATGTTAGCCATACAGAGTTTTGTATGTGTTTTCCTGAGTCCTTAACACACATCATCAGCCTGTGCAATTTGCATTCGGTATTGGATAACGAGAAATTTTTTTCACCCTTTTCAAGGAGTTTTGATACTCTGCACGACTTTGTCTCGTATTACTAATGAAACTTATTATATATCAGTGTTATAACGTCTTTAAAAGCCGGTGCAGTTAAGAACGGTATTTAAAAATAATCTAAATAAGAATAAAAATATGCCTATTTTTGCACCCTTGTTGAACAAAACAGCTCAACAATTCCTTATGATAGTGATTGTTTAAAAAAATAGATACAGATTGTATGGCGACTTTCGAAATTATCATGCCCAAGCTTGGCGAAAGCATTATTGAAGCAACTATAATACGATGGCTGAAACAAGCCGGCGACCTAATACAAGAAGATGATTCCTTGGTTGAGATAGCCACAGACAAGGTGGATTCGGACATTCCTTCACCTGTTGAGGGAAAACTTGTCAAGCTGTTGTTTAATGAAGGTGATGTGGTAGCTGTTGGCACCCCCATCGCTGTCATAGAGCTTCACGCAGAAGAAGGTGAACAGCCTGCTCCTGCTGATGAAACGGTTACTGCGGCTGCTCCTGTAAGCGACATTAAGCCTGATGTACCTGAGCCTGTAGCAGCTGATGTGCCAAAATCTGATAGGTTTTATTCGCCTTTAGTAAAAAATATTGCCAAAGAAGAAGGGATCAGCTTATCCGAATTAGACCGCATCTCGGGAAGCGGCAAAGAAGGCAGAGTAACCAAGCGGGATGTATTAGCTTATTTGGAATCCCGTCAGGAAACTCCTGTACAAGCTACTGCTAAAGCAGCTGAAACGGTTGTTACTGCCAAAAGAACCACTGTCGAGCCTCCTAAAGTAGTCAGCGAAACCGGCGATCAGATCATCGAGATGGATCGTATGCGACGCCTGATAGCCGATCATATGGTGATGTCAAAACAGGTATCACCTCATGTAACCTCTTTCATTGATGTGGATGTTACTAATATAGTGAATTGGCGTAACAAGGTGAAAGACGTCTTTCTGAAGAGAGAAGGAGAAAAGATCACGTTTACACCTATCTTTTTTGAAGCCACCGCACAAGCATTGAAAGAATATCCGCAGATCAATGCTTCGGTTGACGGATACAATATCATCCTCCGGAAGAACATCAATATAGGTATGGCCACAGCTCTGCCTTCAGGTAACCTGATCGTACCTGTCATCAGAAATGCAGACCAAAAAAATCTTTTAGGTATCACCAAAGCTGTGAACGATCTGGCAACCCGTGCCCGTTCTAATAAGCTGCTACCTGATGAGATACAAGGTGGCACATTTACCATCACTAATTTTGGAAGCTTCGACAGCATTACCGGTACGCCTATAATCAATCAGCCGCAGGTGGCCATACTTGCAGTAGGTGCTATACGTAAACAGCCGGCAGTATTGGAAACCGAATTAGGCGATGTGATTGCTATACGCAATATAATGATCTTAGCTTTAGCATATGACCACCGCGTTGTGGACGGAGCTTTGGCAGGCATGTTTCTGAAACGGATGAAACAAATGCTCGAAAACTTCGACCCGAATACGAAAATCTAATCCTGGCCCGTCGAATGTATCGGGCAATACCTGAAAAATACTATAGATTTATTCCATAAAATGGATTGGTATGCACGAAATACCAATCCATTACATGTTTTTATTAAACCTTTTAATTCATTCGTGTATGCAACTCAACCTCAGTAAACCTATCGCTTTTTTTGATTTAGAGACTACCGGACTTCATTTTACCAACGACCGTTTGATTGAGATCAGTATTTTAAAAGTCCTACCTGATGGCACCGAAGAACAGCGAAGCTGGAGGGTCAATCCGGGTATTCCAATACCTGCTGAATCTACTCGTATTCATGGTATTACCAATCAGGATGTACAAAATAAGCCGCTTTTTAAAGAAGTAGGCCATGAGGTCAGCCGATATTTAACAGGCTGTGATCTGGCAGGATATAATGCCCTTAAGTTTGATATACCTGTGCTGATGGAAGAGTTTCTTAGAAACGACATCCCTTTTGATTTGAGCAACCGTAATCTGATTGACGTTCAGAATATATTCATGAAGATGGAGCCACGCACCCTCAAAGGTGCATATAGATTCTATTGCGGAAAAGAATTGGAAGACGCCCACTCAGCTGCTGCCGACACACGAGCTACCTACGAGATACTCAAAGCACAGTTGGCTCACTACCAAGACGCCGAATATGAAGATACAACAGGTAACAAGTCTAAGCCGGTACAAAACAATATGCACGCATTGCATCAGTTTTCATCCCATCACCGCAATGCCGATCTGAATGGGCAGATCATTTATAACGAGCACGATCAGGAAGTGTTTCATTTTGGCAAGCATAAAGGCAAGATAGTTGAAGAGGTGTTTGCCGTAGAACCTGCATACTACGATTGGATGATGAAAGCCGAGTTTCCGCTTTTCACCAAGAAGCTGATCACTTCCATACGGCTTCGTATGCAAGGCAAGCAGGTACGCATAAGCAATAAACGCTGAGCCTACTCTCGAAAATAAAATCAAAACTCGTTGAATCAAGCCCACATAGCAGGTACCCCATTAATTTAAACTATAAATTTAGTTCAACTGCTTTTTTTATAACCTAGTATATTCCTTACTCGTTTCTATAGGTGCGAACTTCATAAAAACGAAGTTCTGTCATAAGAGCTAATCGATTGTGAAAAACTCGTACATTTCTCTTATTATAAGCGTTTTGTAAGTGTTCAAGCCTTGTCTGATTTTTATTCAATAATAAGAATGTGAAAGATTTGTTTAATTGAGAAAATTATTCTAAATTTGGAACGTAAACTCAAACCGGATTAAACGAATAGTTCAAAACAAGTCTTTTACCAAACAAAACATCTATGAAACCAATTACTTTTATTAAAACATGCCTGCTCGCCATACTATTGATAGGGGTGGGGAGCGGAGAAGCGTGGGGTCAAGTTAATATATCTGTAGGGAATACTATAACAGAAGATTTTAATAGCTTGGGAACAACACAAATAGCTACTCTTCCAAACGGATGGAAAGTAGAAATGAATGAAAGTGTTAGAACTGTTGGAGATTATCAAAATGCAGCAGCACAAACAACTCAATATGCTGGCAACGATATGCCAAGCAATGCTACTTTTGGGATATATAATTTTGGTGCTGGAATTAAAGACTACGCCGTAGATCGTGCTATAGGAGGTATTTCAACATCTAATGCAGCTCTTAAAAGTTGTAATATCTTTTTATGGCTCAAAAATAATGATAGTCAAGAAATCTCAAGTTTAACGATTAGTTATAATATTGAAAAATATAGACAAGGTTCTAATAATGCAGGCTTTACAATTCAGATGTATTATTCTAATGATGGAGAAAACTGGACTTCAGCTGGTGATGATTTCAAAACGAGTTTTACTAATGATGGAGATAATAGCGGATATAATTTAGCTCCAGGAGTCACTGTGACAGTGTCCAGTAAAACTTTATACCAGACGATTAGCTCAAATAGTAGTTTATATCTAGCTTGGAATTATTCAGTATCTACTGGTTCAACAACTGCTAATGCTCAGGCATTAGGAATAGATGATGTCGTAATAATAGCTAATGGAGAAGAGGGGCCACCATGCATTCCTCCCAACCTTAGCTTTAGTCAAGAACAAGTTACCAAATCCATTTTAGATGTTCCATTTATCGAAATAGCTACTTCTGATAATAAAACCACTCCCATTACATATAGTAGCTCAAATGAGGATGTAGCTGAAGTAGATGCAAGTGGAAAAGTAACCCTCAAAGCTGTGGGTACTAGTATTATCACCGTTTCACAAGAGGCCGGCACCCATGAGGGAATAGAATATTGCGCAGACGAGGCTCAATATACGCTGACAGTAGAACCTTTGGCTGCACCAGTAGCAATTGAAGCTAGTGATATTTCTACTTCCGGATTTACAGCTAATTGGGAAACGGTAGATGGCGCAGATGAGTATGAGTTGAGTGTAACGACAGGATATGAGGCTTTGAATGAGGATTTTAATGAAATTGTTGGAACAGGAGGTAACGATGGGAAATGGTCGGGTCAGGGTGTGGCTGGTACTCTTTTAGACGGATTTGGAGATTGGACAAGGGATAGAGTGTATAAAGGATATCAATGTCTTAAGATAGGTACTGCAAATGATCAAGGTTATATAACTACTCCTAAATTAGGATTGAATGGAGATGCTATCACTCTCACATTTCGTGCGGGTGCATGGGATGGCTCAAACGAGCAAACCGAATTGCTTTTAGAAATCACGGGTGGTGGTAGTTTAAGTGAAAGTTCCGTAACTATGGTCAAAGGAGCGTTCACTAAGTACACAGTTGAAATCAATAATGGTACAGCTGATACAAAAATTACTTTTAAAGGAAAACAAGCAACAAGCTCCCGGTTTTTTCTGGATGATGTGAAAATTGCCGATGTAGCTGATATTACCGGCTCTCCTTTTGACAATATTCATACGACTTCTAAAGCTTTATCTGGCCTATCCTCAGGTACAACCTATTATTATACAGTGAAAGCCAAAGCAAATGGCTATGAATCAGCAGTCTCTAACGAAATAAAGCTTGTCACTGAAAGGCGTAATATTGTTTCAACTGCTACCGGAAACTGGAATGATGCTTCTACATGGGTCAATCAAGAAATTCCAGGCCTGTATGATAATATCACCATAGCCAATGGACATACAGTAAGCATCAACCAAAACGGGGCAAGCTGCTATGACTTGACTATAAACAACGGAGCTACCTTAGACATACATGCTGATGCAGACCTGATAGTCGAGAATGATCTTGTGAATGGTGGTGATCTGAACCTGAAAAGCAGCGCTATTGGAACAGCTTCTCTACTGCATAATACCAATGATGTATCAGCTACTATGGATCGTTACATAAGCGGTTCATGGGCATGGCATTTATTAGGCTCGCCTGTGGCAGCTCAAAGTATTGACAACGATTGGACGCCTGATGAGCAGGATAATGACTATGACTTTTATGCGTATGATGAGGCGACAGCTACCTGGTTAAACCAAAAGGTTGGCGCAAATGGGTTGAATAGCTTTATCCCGGGACAAGGCTATCTGATTGCTTATGAAGCAAATAATCCAACGAAACCTTTTGTCGGAGAACTTAACAACCAAGAGGTGGAGATCGCTATCTATAAGAACGGCAGTGGCGAGTTTGCCGGTTATAACTTGGTTGCCAATCCTTATCCTTCAGGAATAAATTGGAATTTAGCCGATCGCAGCCTGTTCGAGGACGACTTCGTGTATGTATATAATGCTGTTAAAGATGGGGGAGAAGGGTATGAAACAATAGATGGGGGAGAAGCCAATGCGTTTATTGCTCCTCATCAGGGTTTCTTTGTCCTGGCTAAACAAACTGCTACTTTCACCTTTACCAATTATCTGCGCCAGCATGGAGGCAGTTATTTCAAAAGTTCTTCAGCCAGTCTGTTAGCCTTGCGACTGAGCAACGATAGCTATTACGATCTCACCCGCATACGGATCAGGGAAGGGAGCTGGCCGGAGCGCGACCGTAGCGATGCACTGAAGTTTTACAGCTTAGATTATAGGGTACCACAGCTCTATAGCATGAGCGAGGATCAGATTCCCCTTATGCTGAATAGTTACCCATTCATTGAAGATGAGATGGCAGTGGAGTTAGGCTTGCTGATACCTTCCGAAGGCACTTATACTCTTGCTGTAGCAGAAGCTGAGGGTGTCTTTGACGGAGTTAGCCTGTACGTGTACGACAAGTTGTTGGATAAACGTCATGATCTGAGCGATGAAGGAGCATACAGCTTCAGCGCTGACCCACAGGACGATCCAATGCGCTTCACTTTGTATTTCGGAACAGTAGGAATAGAAGTACAGCCTGTCAGAGACAAGCTGCATGCTTTTGTGGGTAACGGATATCTGAACCTGTACACCGATCAGGCTTCACAGCTTGATATTCTGGATATACAAGGGCGATTGATCCAGCGTGTTCAATTATCCGGGCAAGGGTTAGAGCGTATTCCGATCAATCTGTTGAAGGGAGTGTATCTCTTGCAACTCACAGATAATTATAAAGTACGTGCTGCAAAGGTTTTGGTACCATAAAGAAATCAAAAAAATATTGAGCCATGAAAAAATTTATTTCTATTTTATTGATCCTGATGGGGTTTGTCTTATATAACCCTGATGTTGTCGCACAGGGTCCTCCACCACCACCACCCAATCATGGGCAATCGGGTAATCAGCCTGCAGGAGGAGGAGCACCTATTGGTAGCGGACTTGGCATACTTATGATCTTAGGAGCAGCATATGGAGGAGCTAAGATATATCAGGCTGTGAAAAACAGAGAAAAGTTGGAAGAATAGATTTACCTATGTGAAGACCACAACAAAAGTGGCCTGATCATCCGATTGCAGGCCTCTCTTGACTACCCAATTGATGCTTGACACATGATGTTGGCTTAAAACAAAACCTAAATCAAGAGTGCAACTTACACACTGATCGCCTGCCTGCATTAAGATTGAATTCAATACACATCCTTTAAAAAAATAGTATAGAAGTGTGTGAGATTTAGGAAAACCAATATCTTCGGGCATTTCTTTTTTCTGAACGGTATTGATCAGGAAAGGTTAATTTACTAAGTTTGCGACTTCATCTGTTTGACCGGGCTTGGCTACTATAGGGTTATCAAAATTATACATGAACCTTTTTAGATGATTAAATCAAATATAGAGGTTGACTTCGGACTTGATCAGATAGAAATTTTTATAGGGTTAGAATAATTACCAAATATTTGTATGCATATGGAACTGAAAAGCATGGAATGGACTAAAGATTTTTCTATTGACTTTTTTGTGGATAAGGATCATAGACACCTTATTGATATTATTAATGATTTAGTTGAGTTGATCAATACGAATGGTTCACGGAGCGATTTTGCAAGAATCTTGTCAGCCATGACAGATTATTCGCTGTTTCATTTCAAAAAAGAAGAAGCATATATGCAAGCGTTCAATTATCCTAAATTAGAAGAGCATAAGAAATATCATAAAGAATATGTGTTGGAAACGGTAAAATATAATTTTGCTTTGTTAAATTACGATACTACCGAGCCAATGGAGGTGATCAATTTTCTGAAAAGTTGGTGGACAAAACATATTATGGTTATTGATGCCGACTACCAGAAGTATAAAAACGAGGTACATTCCGATGCAGTTTATGGCCGGCCTCAACAATAAGCTATTCATATTGAAGTTGCGTAAGCTATTGTCAGACATATGATCATATATTTATATTTTGATCCGTTTTGGTAGGATGATTTTCAATTCAGATATTCTTTTATAGTCTTTATTCGTTTTTATCTTAGATCAGCGAAAGTGCCAAATATATTCAATTAAAAAAACCGTCCGATTAAGGGACGGTTTTTTTTTAGTTTCAGCGTAAGCTATAACCCTAATTTTTTCCGTATATGCTTTGGGATTGCGTCTTTATGAACGGCAATATTCATGGTTTTGTATTGCACAAAAGGGACGGATGCATATAAGTATCCTGCATATTTATGGTCGTCGGTGCCCCATGAGTTTTTCACTTTATAGTATGTATTTCCTTGTTGATCAGTAGCTGTACCAACTATAAGCATTCCATGATCATCGGTAGTTTCGTAGTTGTCGTAAGCTTTTTGTCGCATTTCGATAGTGATCTTCTTCTCTGGCACTATTTCCTCAAAGCTATACATTGATTTGCTTCTTTCTGCCGGTGTGAGAGCTTCCCATCGTTCTTTTTCTGTTCCACTCAGATCGCTTATGTTTTCTTCGGGTACGATGGCGATACCATTTTTCCATGAGAATCCTCTTTCGCTTACATCGGCAGCCCAAGCAACGGTATATCCCTTGTCCAACGCATTATCAAGGGTTTCCATCATTTCTTCCAAAGTAAGGTTGTAGGTAGAAGCCCATAGCCAATTATCAGGTATCTCTTGTATATAAGGTTGATACAGTGGTACATGACTATAGGCAGTCAGCTGGACATAATCCTCACCTTTGAGACCTAACTCATTGCTGAAGCTTTTTGGGGTATATTTTTTACCTTCGTATTCAAACTCAGTAGGATATTCTCCTAAATACGTATCTAAAACCGATTCTAACCCTTTGTGCCAGACAGGTGTCAGCTTACGATTAGGATTCTTTATCACCGCATCTACATAGGCTTTCAATACCTGATCCATTTCGCCATGAGTATGCTTGTCTTCGCCTATAGCTAACCCATCATAGGCTATTTCAGGCACTATGCCGTACTTGTCCATCACATAAGTTACATCATAAAAGCCACCACCGGGTGAAAAATTGATCTGCCCATGCAAACGGACGTATCTTTCGGCTTTTTCCGAATAGGTATGCCACACGATGAACATCTCGGAGAGATCAAGGCTACGACCGGTTTTGCGCATAACCTCAGCTTCTAACAAACCAATACCCGCAAAACTCCAGCAGGTTCCCGAACGATATTGATTGGGCACAGGAGTATGTGGCACCTCTTTCACATCAGTAAACTCGTAACCTTTTACCTTTTCAACAGCCTCTTCCTGAGCAGTAAGAAGTATAGGAAGCATGGCTAAACCAACAAAAAGACTGGCAATAAAATAGATTTTTTTCATAGGTTAAATTTAAAGGATTAATACTTACAAAGATACACTCAATGCACTAAAAAGCAAAAACCGGTCAGTAAAAGGAGCAGGAAAACAAGCCTTAGGAGGTGTACCTTGTAAATAGAAGCATGTACAGGATCATCTTTTTGGATGATAAAGGCCAAAAATAGACTTGTTTTATTGGCTACAAAATATCGTGCATAAGCTTGGGTCAGCCATTGATAAATAGAGGTCACAGTTAAAATATTAACAGTTATTCACATTAGAGATATAAAAAAAAGGTAATTTTGTAGGCATATAAAACCTAATCGTTAACCTAAATGCAAATTGTCATGAAAAAATATGCATTACTTCTTATTCTAAGCGTTACAGCATTTATGGTTTCGGCCCAGGTTGCTGAACAGCAAGCTACAACCAACGGACCAGAGATCACTTTTGAAAAAACCACCCATGAATACGGTCCTATTTTTTATAGAGGCGATGGGGCTTATGAGTTTGTTTTTACCAATACAGGTACTGAGCCTCTGATCCTCAACCAGCCTCGCTCTTCATGTGGTTGTACAGTGCCTTCCTGGCCACGGAAACCTATCTTACCCGGTGAACAGGAAAAGATCAAGGTAACATACAACACCGCTATACGCGGGCGCTTCCAGAAAACTATAACCGTGATGAGCAACGCAGTGAAGAATAAGCATGTAGTACTGACTATTAAAGGTGAAGTAGTTGATAAGCCCGTTGAAACACTACCTGAAAAAGAAACCGCCATACCTACTAAACCTAATCTGAAAGAAAACTAATAGCCTTTTTTGTAAAATGTAAGTGCTTGTAAATATTATAAATAAGAAACTGAATTATTATCAAAACCAAATTTTCCTATGCCTAGTATCTCTAAGAAAGGGCGTTTGATGCCCGCCTCACCCATCCGTAAACTTGTACCTTATGCCGATCAGGCTAAAGCGAAAGGAGTGAAAGTATTTCATTTGAATATCGGCCAGCCCGATATCAACACGCCTGAAGTAGCTTTGAATGCCATTCGTAACTTCGATGCCAAAGTTGTAGAATATAGCCATTCAGCCGGGATGCTGTCTTACCGCAAAAAGTTAGTAGAATATTATAAGAAACACAATATTCATATCACAGCAGATGAGATCATCGTGGGAGCCGGAGCCTCCGAAGCTATTTTGTTTGCTTTTCAAAGCATCATGGACCCAGATGATGAGGTGATCATCCCGGAACCGTTTTATGCCAATTACAATGGCTTTGCTGTTAATGCTGGTGTAAAAGTTGTTCCAATTTATTCAAGCATAGAAACAGGATTCGGATTGCCACCTATAGCCGATTTTGAAAAATCAATTACATCTAAAACCAAAGCTATATTGGTGTGTAATCCTAATAATCCTACCGGTTATCTCTATTCTGAAGAAGAGCTTGAAACCCTTCGTGAATTGGTGTTGAAGCACGATTTATACCTGATAGCCGATGAGGTGTATCGGGAGTTTTGCTACGATGGTTCTACCCACCATTCATGTATGCAATTGCGCGGTGTCGAAAACAATGTGATACTGATTGATTCGGTATCTAAACGATATAGCGCTTGTGGGATGCGTATAGGCTGGATGATCTCAAAGAATAAGGAGCTGATGAACACGGCTATGAAGTTTGCGCAGGCACGTCTGTCGCCACCAAGCTTCGGACAGATAGCTGCTGAAGCAGCTGTAGATACTCCCGATAGCTACTTTACAGAAGTGCTGGATGAATATCATCAACGAAGAAATGAAGTGGTAGAGGCTATTAACAAAATGGAAGGTGCGTTCTGCCCAGAACCCAAAGGAGCATTTTATGTGGTAGCCCGATTGCCAATAGACGATTCGGACATCTTCTGCCAATGGCTGTTAGAAGACTTTGAGTTTGAAAACCAAACCGTGATGCTTGCTCCTGCCAGTGGATTCTATTCCTCACCAGGAAGAGGGAAAAATGAAGTACGTATTAGCTATGTACTCAATGTGGATGATCTGCAGAGAGCTATGCAAATATTGGAAAATGCCTTGAAGGTATATCCCGGCAGAACGGTATAAAAAAATAATACGGCAGAACTTCATCTAAAGTATTAGATAAATTGACGGTTCATAGGTATGATCTAAATCATTGCTATGAACCGTTTTTTTGTGTTCAAGCTGAATCCTTAGCACTCGGTAGGCTAAATAGTATATTCATATCGAATGAGTTTCTTACTCACCGAAAATGGAGTTTGGTATGGATTTCTTCGACGGATTCAGCATAAAATCGAGTAAGTCGATAAGCCTTATCAAAGATATTAGTAAGATAAGTTGAATTAATGAATACTTTCCGGCTTGGTTTCAGAGTTGTTTTCTTGTTTTTCTACTGTTCAAACCAGCCTGGAGGATCGGGATAGAGAAGATATTTTTTTCGGATTGTTTGATACTGTCGAATATCCTTTTTCCAGCTTTCACGGATAGTGCTTTCATCGACTCCGGCCTCAATTTGCTGCCTGAGTTTGTCAGTACCGGCTAAGGTATTAAAATAGTTGTTAAAAAAAGCAGTTTGATCTTTAAGTGCATGATACGCTTCTATCAACCAGTGAAGATGCAGTTTCTTTTCATTTGAAACAAAATTATACGCAACAAGCTTCAAATTATATCCTTTGCATTCGACTCCTTCATATAAAGGATGCATACTTGCACCGAGAATTGCTTTGGGGGTAAATCGGATATCACCCTTATGTAATTTCGGATGTCCAAACACCTGAAATGGCATATCAGTCCCGCGCCCAACGCTTACAGCGGTTCCTTCAAAGAAACAGAGTGAGGGATATAAATAAACTGCCTCCCAGCCTGGAAGATTTGGCGAAGGGGCAGCAGGCAGTTCGACTAACATATTCCGCTTGTATCCTTTCACAGGGATAACCGTCAGCTGTAAGTCATCGGCTTGTGCTATCCATTGTTCTCCTTTTACCATCATTGCGTATTCGCCTATAGTTAACCCATAAGCGACAGGTACAGGATGTAGTCCGACAAAAGAGCTATACTTTGATTCTAATACCGGGCCGTCAATAAAATATCCATTTGGATTAGGGCGATCCAACACTACTAATGGGGTCCGGTGTTCGGCACAAGCTTCCATTACGTAACTCAGCGTAGATATATAGGTGTAAAAACGTGTTCCTACATCCTGTAGGTCGAACACCACTAATTGTACCCCTTTCAGATCAATAGCATCAGGCTTTTTCTTGTTGCCGTATAATGATACTATCGGGAGACTTGTTTGTGGGTCTGTATGGTCGGTGATCTGTTGTCCTGCATCCTGATCTCCTCTGAAACCATGCTCCGGAGTGAAGACTTTAATGAGGTTTAATCCGCTATTTAATAGACTGTCAGCCAGATGAGTGTCTCCGATACGGCTGGTCTGGTTAGCAACCAAAGCAATGGTTTTATCAGCTAACAATGGGAAATAAGATTCAGTTTGATTTACGCCGGGAACTAAGCGAGAATAGGCAACCCGTTCAAGCTCCTGAGCGAAACAACCAATATTGCATACAGATAGAACAATTAGAAAGAACGGGAGAATGCTTTTTTTCAAGATAGATGACATACAATCTGTATTTTTGTGAACTCAATCAGCGATATGCGTATAGAAAGATTTATTGCTTCCCGAATTTTTTCGTCTGACAAAGATAATATTTCAGCAACAGTAATACGTATTGCGCTTCTTAGTGTTGCTCTTGGGATAGCTGTCATGCTGATATCAATTGCTGTGTTGGTAGGGTTCAAGCAACAGATACGTGACAAAGTCATCGGTTTTGCGGCTCATATACAAATTGAGAAACTCACTGTTCACCAAACCGTTGAGAATCCTCCTTTTGTACCCGATTCTGCATTATGGACTAGCCTTGAATCCATGACAGGTGTAGTATCTGTTCAGAAGGTAGCTAACAAAGGAGGTATCATTCGTACGGACGAAGCCATACAAGGTGTAGTATTGAAAGGGATAGACACTCATTATGACTGGTCCTACCTACAGGATTGGATCATCGATGGACGGGCTCCACAGTTTAATGATACAACAAGCAGCGATGAAGTATTAATTTCAAAGCATATAGCCGATAAGCTGATGTTGCAAATAGGCGACCCTATGCGCATGTGGTTTGTTGGAAGCAACGGACATCAGGCAAGAGGAAGACGATTTAGTATTACAGGAATTTATCAGACCGGATTAGTTGAGTTTGATGAGCTATACGTTTTTGGAGATATAAAGCATGTGCAGCGCCTCAACGGATGGCAAGATAACGAAATAAGCTCTATTGAAGTGAAGATAGATGATATCAGCCGGACTCAAGAAATAGCTGATAGAATCTATTTTAGCTTGCCGGTCGATCTGGCAGCATACAGCGCATATGAAAGTTATCCTCAGATATTCGACTGGTTGAACCTGCAGGATGTGAATGTGATAGTGATCCTTATCCTGATGGTTTGTGTGTCAGGGATCACCATGATAAGTACATTACTCATACTGATCATTGAGAAAACCCCTTTGATAGGTTTACTCAAGGCAATGGGTGCCAGAAATCGTACGATACGGTCAATATTTTTCCGTCATTCGTTACGGCTCTTAGGTAAAGGCTTGATAACCGGTAATATTATAGCTCTTTTGCTAATATGGCTTCAACACAGCTTCGGAATATTAAAACTTCCGGCCGAATCATATTATCTCTCAGAAGTACCGGTAGCTATAGCCTGGCTTGATTTTCTGCTTGTCAATGCAGGAGCCGTACTGCTATGGATGGCCTCCTTTACCATACCGGTAGCTGTCGTTAATAAAATTAGCCCCACGCGCTCAATAAAATTTAATTGACAGCATTTTTAGTTGCACAACAACAAACTACTTGTATCTTTACTCCCGATAATTATACAAATTTAATCGTATTATGTCAGCATTATCACACATTATTAAGCCTTTAGAAGGCTGTGGTGATTTACATTTTGGACAAAGCATAGAAGATATCACTGCTCTGTTGGGCGAAGCTGAAGAGATCGATCATCTGGATACAGATGATGATATGACTACCGTTGTACTTCATTTTTGGGAGCAATATATCTCTATTTTTTTCGAGGGTGTTGAACGCACCGTTTTAGCATGCTTTGAAACCGATCACCCTGATACCTTGCTCTTTGGGAAAAAAGTTTTTGAATTGAGCCGGGAAGAAACTATCGCACTGATGCAGTCGAATGGATACCATGAGTTAGAAACTGAAGAGGAGGAAGGAGAGATACGGATCAGCTTTGAAGACGGACTAATAGACTTTTTTTATGACGGGGATATCTTATTGGCCGTTAATTGGGGGGTGTATGTGGATGAAGCTGGAAATATTATTCAGTACTGAAAGCCTGCTTTGAGCGGGGGTGATAGCTTAAGATAGCTTCACGCAGATAGCTTCGGTCAATATGAGTATATATCTCAGTGGTTGTAATACTTATATGTCCTAACATCTGTTGCACAGCTCTTAGATCGGCCCCGCCCTCTAATAAATGAGTAGCAAATGAATGCCTGAATGTGTGCGGACTGATACTTTTTCTGATTCCTGCTGCTTCTGCCAACTGCTTCACAATCAGAAACACCATTTGCCTGCTCAAGCCACTGCCTCGCGAGCTGAGAAATAATACATCAGTAGCTTTGGGTTGTACGGTTTGCTGCCTCCGATAATCATTCATATACCGATGAATAATATTCAAAGTGGGATCACCCACCGGAACTAAACGTTCCTTATTGCCCTTACCGATAATGCGTATAAAACCATCCTTAGGAAAAATATGACTGATCTTCAAGGTGATAAGTTCAGAAACACGTAGTCCGCAAGCATACATAATCTCTATAATAGCTTTGTTCCTATAGCCAAAAGACTGGCTCAAATCTATCCTGTCTATCATTTTTTCTATTTCTTCCACTGATAACACATCCGGTAGCTGACGTGCTGTCTTGGGAGTTCTGATACGCGAAGCCGGATTGAAATGGATGACAGCCTCTTCTAACAAAAAAGTAAAAAATGCTTTAATACCTGATAATATCCTTGCCTGTGAACTGCTGCTGATACCAGTCTCTTGAAGGGCTTTCAAAAAAGCCCTCAGCTCAATAACTCCAATATCATGTATAGAAATATCAGGCCGCTCTGCTGATAAATAGTCGAGTAGCAAACGCACATCATGCAGATAAGCTTCCACACTATTATGCGCTAATGCTTTTTCGAGTAAAAGATAGTTTCTAAACGATGCTACTAGTTCGGTATGGGTCATCTCAATAAGAGATTCATTGCAATGATTTAGATGCAAAGATATTTGTATTTGAATAATTACCGGAGATTATCGGATCTAAGCTGTATATCATCTGCTATTGATTGAGATCAATAAAAACGTGACTGTAAAGACCTGTGTAGATTAAGATCAAGACAAAATTCAGGTATGTGTGTATCACTTGTAAAAAATATACTTTGATACTTTCTCAAAAAGTGAATTACAAGCACGTCCAATCTTTCATTTTAAGAAAGAACCAATCAAGTTGCATGTACTATTTTGTTTTATTGCTTTAGTCGTATCAAGAAATATTGAACTAAGTACCGGAGCTTCACTGAAAAGCTTTATTCAAGAGTGTGAAAAAAATTACAGATGCCCGATTAACCAACCTTATTACTAAAGAAATAAGAATTAGATTTCCTTTAACTCCTAAAATAATTGAATTTTAATCAAGTTGAATCTGCTGACTTAAAATGGACAAGTCAGTAAAGAATTAGGGCTGGCAATGAACAATTGCGCGGTTATGGGTAATGATATGAAAGTACTGGAAGCATAGGATATTGTGGGGTTGGCACAGAAAATATCTGTATGACCACTCCACCATGTCGATTGATTTAGCGGGCTTATACCGATTGGAAAAATATATTAGACCAATCATCACTCTGCTCGATTGTTCTAGGTATTTAAGCCATCAGCAAAAACAGCTTAGACTATTTTGTACATACAATTCGCATTATTTTACTCCTTCACAAACTTCCCTACCATCACCCCATCATCCGAAATCAGCTTCACAAAATATGTCCCCGAAGCTAATCCCGAAACATCCACGATCGTTTGCGGCTCCGTGGCAATCCGCTTTAAGAGTTGCTGGCCGTTGAGATTAAAGATGATTAGATAGGTGTTTTTTGGTGGCGTGCTGTTATTGGCAGATTCGATAGTGATTGTATTGGAAGCAGGATTGGGAAAGAACGAAAGCGAAGACCGGATATTTAATTCACCGGCAGATAAATTAGCACAAGCACTTTCCACTTCTTCCTGGCTGTTGCAGCCTTCCGCATTGTTGTGGATTTCGACAGTTCCATTTGGTGCTGCGAGGTAATCACAGATGCTCCGGGTTGCACAGTCTGATAAAGAAGAATTCTCATATATCTGTAATGCGGTGATTGTGCCTGCATTGATATTCTCTAACCCCTTCAGGTTAGTCAGGGCATTGTTCAACCTAATATAAATATTTCCATCGATTGAAGTCAAATTACTCAGTCCCTTCAGACTGGTCAAAGTACCATTATGATAAATAGCAAGAAATTTACTGACGGAAGTAAGGCCTTCTAATCCAGTCAGACTGGTAAGAGCATTATTGTGTGTGATCGTAAACCAACCTCCGATGGAAGTCAGATTCTCTAATCCCGTCAGGTTAGTCAGATTATAGTTGTCGTCAATATCTAAATTAGCCCCAATAGATGTCAGATTCTCTAACCCCGTCAGGTTAGTCAGGGCAGAGTTCTGAAAAATAAGAAAATCACCCCCGATGGAAGTCAGATTATTAAGCCCCGTCAAGCTGGTCAGCGCATCATTATGCCCAATATAAAGACGATCCCCGATGGAAGTCAGATTCTCTAATCCCGTCAGGCTCTGCAGATGATGATCATGATAAAAAATAAGAGTACCTCCAATGGAAGTTAAATTATCCAATCCTGTCAGGTTAGTCAGGGCAGAGTAACTACCTATATCTAAATTACCCCCGATGGAATTCAGATTCTCTAATCCCGTCAGGTTAGTCAGAGCATCGTTACCCCACATTTTTAAATCACCTCCGATAGAAGTCAGATTATCCAATCCAATCAGGCTGGGCAGATTATAGTTCAATTCAATAATAAGACTACCCCCGACAGAAGTAAGATTCTCTAATCCCGTCAGGTTAGTCAGATAATAGTTGCCACCAATATCTAAATTACCCCCGATGGAAGTTAAATTATCCAGGCCCGTCAACTTGGTCAGGGGAAGGTTGTAATGATAATAAAGGTCACCCCCGATGGAAGTAAGATTCTGTAATCCAGTCAGACTGGTCAGGGCATGGTTCCCGTCAATATAAAGACCATCCCCTATGGAAGTCAGATTCTCTAATCCCGTCAGGTTAGGTAGGGCATCATTGTATTTAAATTCAAGATATCCTTTGATGGTGGTTAATACACTCAATCCATGTAGGTTTGTAATATCATAATTCCCTTTGATTGCTACATCTCCCTCAATCTCCGTGCAATCCGGGTAATTGGTTTGGAAATTATCAATCTGTGTTTGGGTTGTGAATGTGATGCCCTCTGGCAGGCAGCTTGAACAGGGCTGGGCGGTCTGCGCCATTGCGCCGCTTCCAAGAAGCAGTGCAATTAAAATGATGTAAATGTTTTTCATTGAATTTGGTTTTTTTGTAAGATCACATAATGATTTTGAATAAGGTGTTATAATATCTTTGAAAAATTACTTCCTGTTAAGTTCAAAATATTGACAGCAGTAAGGACTTATTGAATGTTTTGACCATCAAATACATTAATCCTTTCTGAATGCTCAAATGTAAGGAATTTTTTCCTGACTTCCGCACATCTTTTTTAATAAATTATACACTTTTGACAAACCGCTGTATATCTATTCAATTTTATCGATTTTGGATGTTAATTGCTAAAATGTAGCTTTGTTTTATGTTGGTGAGTACATTGAAGTATAAGAACGGTAAAACGTATATTCAGCTTATCGATAAGTCATCGGGTTGTTATTGAGTTTTAAAAAGTTTTGGTTCTACCCTATACAGGGAGGATATTGCACGTTTCTATAAGGAGTCAAAAATCTGGATTGAAGAGAAACAAAACTTACTTGAATTTGATGTTGTGGATGGGGTTACATTGTATAACAGAGGATATGATAAGTATCTGAAGTTAGATGGAGAAGTTTCAATATCTATTGTTAGAGAATAATTTGAAGTGGACTCAGCCTGAGATGGATTGAAAGCTTATATTACCACTGCAAATCCTTCAATAGCACCTGTATGGTCTATTTTCCACAGCATCCTATTGAAAAATCAAAAAAAGCTGTTAGTGATATACGCGCTTTTCTTGTTGCGCTCGTCTAACAGCTTTTATTTTAGTAGTATATAATCGTATCAGGTAGCCTGATAGAAGCATCGTTTAGGCGAATAGATCAGCTCTTCATTTTTAAGAGCTTTAATAATCTTATCGGCTTCTTTTTTGTCTATACCGGCAGCTTCGGCTATCTCGCCGGGCCGCATAGCTTTGTCAGCTTCTTTCATTAGCTGAAGCACTTTTTCTTTGGTATCCATTGTATGAGTATTTATTAGTTATTAAGTAGTTAATCAAGGGTATGCACAACAAGCCCTGATCTTAGCTTAGGTTCAAACCAGGTTGTTTTTGGGGGCATGATATTGTCTGTGTCGGCTATATGCATCAGTTGATTCATGGAGACAGGATACAAGGCAAATGCCACAGCCATTTCACCGCTGTCAACACGTCGTTTAAGCTCACCTAAACCTCTTATACCACCTACGAAATCAATACGGTTCGACCTTCTGAGGTCTTTAATATTCAGTATAGGCTCCAATACTTGTTGGGTCAGTACTGTTACGTCTAACATACCTATAGGATCATTATCGTCATAAGTTTCGGGTTTTGCTTCTAAGGCGTACCAAACACCTTCCAAATACATGGAAAACTCGTGTAAACGATTAGGTTTGTATATTTCGCTTCCTTTTTCAGTAACTACAAATCCGGTTTTCAGAAGTTCTATAAATTGTTCCGGTGTGTTTCCGTTCAAATCGGTGATTACTCGGTTATAGTCGATTATTGTAAGCTGATTATCAGGGAAATGTACTGCAAGGAAGAAGTTATATTCTTCCTGTCCGGTATGTGCTGAGTTGGCTTTTCGTTTTTCGTTACCAACCAATGCAGCAGCAGCGGTTCTGTGATGTCCGTCGGCCACATAAGTTGCAGGTATCCCGGCAAACAAGCGAATAATTTCCCCTATTAACTTTTGATCTTTTATGACCCAGAAGTGATGGCCAAATCCATCGGCTGCAGTAAAGTCATAGACGGGTTGATTTGTATTGACATAATCAGATACGATCTTATCTATGCTGTTGTTGGCAGGATAGGTGAAAAATACCGGCTCCATATTGGCATTGGTAATGCGTACATGCTTCATGCGGTCTTCTTCTTTATCGGCCCGGGTTAGCTCGTGTTTCTTGATGCGATTATTCATATAATCGTCCACACCGGCACAGCCTACTATGCCGTACTGGGTTTTACCATCCATAGTCTGTGCATAAATATACAGATAGTCCTGCTCATCTTGTACCAACCATCCCTTTTCTTTGAATAAGGCAAAATTTTCTTTGGCCTTGTCATAAACTTCCTGACTGTACAGATTGGTATCTTCAGGCAAGTCTATCTCGGGTTTGATGATATGCAGCAGGCTGTATGGATTTCCTTCTGCTTCCACACGTGCCTCGGCTGAGTCTAACACATCGTACGGGCGGGAAGCTAATTGAGCAGCGATATGCTGCGGGGGACGCCATCCCCTGAAAGCTTTGAGTATAGCCATAGTAAATAATAGATTGAAATAGAATTAATTAATTCAATAAGTAAGTGAATAATAAAAACAATTAATTACCAGCTTTGAGTAGGAAGATAATCTTCATCGTATTGCTCTTGTACTGGTGTTGGATTCTTCAATAACGAAGTAATCAAAGCTCCCAACATTTTGGTCATTTCCATCAGTTGGATACGCGATTCGCTCTCCTGCTCATCAGTGATCATCTCCAAACGGTGAGCCAGTGTAGTGAAAACAAGGCAGACCCGTATGGCACTTTTCGACTCTTTCAGATGTTGAATAAACAAAGGCTTCTCACGAGCCGACCCCTCAGCTATATGGGTTGATATTCGCTGGGAGGTCTGACAAAAATTGTCCGCAAATTGACAATCCTGAGACCTCAACAAGCTCGTGTTTTCTTTTACCCATAACGCATATTCCAACGCCTTATGGTAAATACGTAAATTCTCAAATCGAAAGAAGACCTGTTGTCTATTAGTTTGATCGCTCATGACAAGCAGTATAAAAAGGTGATAATTAAAAAAATAAAAGATGCAGGCACCTTACTGATGAGATGCCTGCACATAAATTCGGACTTAGTTTACTTTAAATCGAATATCGTTATCCTTGAAGAATGCGATGATCTGACGGGCAGCCGCTAAACCGGCATTGATATTTGCTTCTGCTGTTTGAGCTCCCATTTTCTTGGGTGGGAAGAACATACGATTGGCATATTCTGCCAACTCAGCAGCATTACCGGGAGCTAAGTCAGATACGTATGAAAAATCTTTACGCTCTGCAAAGATTTGTTTTAAACTGTCTTCGCATATTACTTCCTTACGGGCTGTATTAACTAACATCGCATTTTCCGGCATAAGACCAAGCAAGTCCTTGTTGATGATCTTTTTGTTTTGCTCTCTGGCAGGTATGTTCAGTGAAATATACTGGCATTTCTTGTACAATTCTTCAGGTGAATTGACCGGACTGATACCATCTTGTTCAATCTCAGCGTTTCGTGCCGGGTTGTGGTGATAGGCATAAACTGTCATGCCAAATCCTTTGGCGATGCGCCCTACATGCTTGCCTATATTTCCGTATCCATGAATACCGAGTGTTTTTCCCATCAATTCAGTTCCCGATCCGCCTGAGAATCGATTGCGGATTTGATAAAGCATCATTCCGAAAGCTAATTCAGCTACTGCATTGCTGTTTTGTCCGGGAGTGTTCATCACAACTACATCACGAGCTGTAGCAGCTTTAAGGTCAACATTATCATAACCTGCTCCGGCTCGTACAACGATTTTTAAATTAGGAGCAGCTGCCATCAATTCATCATCAACAATATCACTGCGGATAATTATTGCTTCGGCATCGGCAACAGCTTGAACGAAATTCTGCTGATCTCCATATTTCTCTAAAAAGTTGCATTGGTATCCTGCCTGATCGAAGATTTCCCGTATCTGATCGGAGGCTGTCTTAGCAAACGGCTTGTCTGTAGCTACTAATACTTTTCTCATATTTTTACTATGTTATAGACCAAAGGTCGGATTATTTATTCATTTTTTCAAATTCCTGCATCACAGCTACTAAAGCTTCAACGCTTGCGTAGGGAAGTGCGTTATAAAGTGAAGCTCTGAAACCACCTACCGAGCGATGACCTTTTATACCTACCATGCCTTTTTCGGTAGCAAAATCGTTAAACGGCTTTTCAAGATGTTCAAAGCCTTCATTCATCACAAAGCAAACATTCATTCTCGATCGGTCTTCTTTGGCTGGAATAGTAGGCTTGAACAAACTGTTGCGCTCAATCTCATCATACAACAGATTGGATTTCTTGATATTGATTTTTTCTATCTCAGCCACACCTCCCTGATCCTTGAGCCATTGCAGAGTCTGAAGAGCAGAAAAGATAGGCAATACAGGTGGTGTATTGAACATAGATTCTTTACTGATATGAGTCTCATATTTAAGCATGGTTGGGATCATACGATCTACCTTACCGAGTATATCGTTTTTAATGATTACAAAAGCTACACCCGAAGGAGCTAAGTTTTTCTGTGCGCCACCATAAATAATTGCATACTTGGATACATCAATAGGACGACTGAAAATATCCGATGACATATCTGCGATTAATGGAACAGGTGATACAGGGTCTTCATGTATCTGTGTGCCGAAAATAGTGTTGTTGCTTGTAATATGAAAGTAATCGGCATCGGTTGGAATGGTATATCCACGCGGGATATAGTTGAAATTCTTGTCTTCAGAAGATGCCACTATATCTACCTCGCCAAATAGTTTGGCTTCTTTGATGGCTTTCTTCGACCATTCACCTGTATTCAGATAAGTTGCTTTAGTTGCCAATAGGTTGTAGGGTACCATGCAAAACTGCATGCTGGCACCTCCACCCAGGAAAAGTACCGAATATCCTTCTGGAATAGAAAGTAACTCCTTGAATAAAGCAACCGCTTGGTCAACTACTGCCACAAATTGTTTGCTGCGGTGGGAGATTTCAAGTACGGACAGACCCATGCCCGCAAAATCTTTGATACCCTCAATAGTCTTTTCAATAGTGTAGGCCGGAAGTATAGATGGGCCTGCATAAAAGTTATGCTTCTTCATGTTAAATAAGGTATTTAATTGTTAGTAACAAAAAATAAGTTTTATGCGACAAAGATAGAGACAATATTTTAATTGTGAAAAGTTTAACGCAACTTATTCATTAATTTTGCAAACCATTTCCATAACTCATGAACTTAAGTTTAAAACAGCGACAGCAAGCATTTATACGTTTAAGGGAATTTCTAAGCCAATTTATTGAAAGCTACCCTATTAGTAAAGAAACGTTTTTCAATGAACAAGAAAACCATCTGGCTCATGCCATTCAAAAAGCTATGCAAAACAATGCATGGTTTACTGAAGAAAATATTTTATTAGCTTTTGATGGTATAGTACGGCTTTTAAATGAACAAGACTTGACAAACTGGCTGCAAAAATATTCGGTTGGGAAGAGTGATAAACCGCTGAACATTGGAGTAGTCATGGCCGGAAATATTCCAGTTGTTGGATTTCACGATTTTATGTGTGTACTCATAAGCGGTAACCGGTTTATTGGAAAACTTTCTTCTGACGACCCTTATTTACTACCTGCCTTATTCAACATCTTAGTATCTTTTGAACCCCTTGTGGAAGGACTGGCTGAATTTACAGCCGATCCATTTAAAAAGGTAGATGCCATCATAGCTACAGGAAGCAATAATACATCCCGCTATTTTGAATACTATTTTTCGCGTTACCCTCATATTATAAGGCGAAACAGAAATGGATTGGCAGTCTTTAATGGTGATGAAACTATAAACGATCTGCAACAACTGTCTGTAGATGTGTTCAGCTTTTTTGGATTAGGATGCCGGAATGTGTCCATGCTGTATTTGCCGATAGGGTATGATCCCAAAGAAATGTTTCCAGGATTTGAACGCTACGAAAATATCATAAGCCACTCTAAATATTTCAACAACTATTTGTATAACAAATCCTTATTATTAGTCAATAAAGAAGCTCACTACGACAATGGGTTCGTGCTTTTGCGCCCGCATCAGTCGTTAAGCAGTCCGGTTGGCGTTTTGCATTATGATTTTTATCATGATACTGATCAGCTTATTGCTCGACTTAGCTCGCAGCAGTCGGAGGTACAATGTATTGTTTCTAAAAACGGGTGGTTTAAAGGCTCAGACCATTTTGGCCAGGCACAAAAACCTTCAATAGATGTATATGCTGATCAGATTGATACCATGCAATTTCTTATAGAATTAAGTGAATACTCTCACTGATTAACGATCGATTTCATGGATTTTTGTGTGATCGCCTGAAATATTTTTGAAAACTGTTCGAGCAGCGAAAATCTACACTTTAAAAGCAGCTTGATAATCAATCAGATGAAGAAGATAAAATAGAATCCTGGATTTTTTACATAAAAAAGCCAGAATAATTTGGTTATTCCATTGAAAGATAATAATTTTGCAGCCCTAAAAATATATAGCTGAATACGCAATGAAAAAAGACATTCATCCGAAAGATTACAGACTTGTTGTATTTAAAGACATGTCGAACGATTATAGTTTTTTGTCTCGTTCAACCGCTCGTAGTAAAGAAACTATTGTATGGGAAGATGGTAACGAGTATCCGTTGATCAAGTTAGAGATTTCGCATACATCGCATCCATTTTATACTGGTAAGATGAAATTGGTTGATACTGCTGGTCGTGTGGATAAGTTCAAAAACAGATATAAGAAACATCTTGAGGCAAGGGAAAAATAATCCGGTTTGTCGTACGATATATGAACCCTTGTCTACCTTATGGATGAGGGTTTTTTTGTACTCAATACATACTTCTTAACAATTCTGTTATTTTATCAACAAAATACGCCAGTGTAAGCCAATATATCCTAATTTTACTCGTTGTAACCGTTAGAGAAACAGTACTTTTTTTATGAATTATATTCTTTTTGACAGCGCTACCCGACAAAGCCTGCTCCCGTTAACATTTACCCGGCCTGTAGCTGATATTCGTTTTGGAATTCTAACCATACGTGAAAAATGGGAGAAGTATCTGAATGCCACCACTTCAAGCCTTACTGAAGCTTATCTGAGCGAGAAATTCCCATTGATCGAAGCACAAGAAAATATTTTGATCAATGGTTCTATTTGCCCTAATCCTGAATTGGTTCAGGAAATTGGAAAACTGAAAAAAGATCAGGTTTTGGTACGACGAGATACAGTAATTGCAATGTTTCTTAGTCACGACAGCTTAAAAAGTTTGGGTGAAGAAGGTGCCGAAGATACTATTGAAAATATTGAATCAGTTTGCGACTTTGTGAAGTTGGAAAATACCTGGGATATTTTTCATCACAATGGCGATGCGTTGCGCTCCGATTTTGAGCTGCTGACTAAAGGACGAAAATCTCAAGCTATTTCTAAGACTAATGGTGTAGTTCAGGCTGAAAATATCTTTATTGAAGAAGGTGCTCGTGTCGAATTTTGTTTCTTGAATGCCTCAGCAGGCCCGATTTATATAGGCCGTGATGCGGAAGTGATGGAAGGTGCAAAGCTAAGAGGCCCTATTGCCATATGCGATCATGCTGTTGTTAAGATGGATGCAAAAATTTATGGCGGCACAACCATAGGTCCTTTCTCAAAAGTTGGTGGCGAGATATCCGAAACTATGATCTTTGGATATTCCAATAAATCACATGACGGATTCTTAGGTAATAGCGTTTTAGGTGAATGGTGTAACCTGGGTGCAGACACTAATACTTCCAATCTGAAAAACACTTATGAGGAAGTGAAACTCTGGTCGTATGCCGAAGACTGCTTCGTGCAGACAGGTTTGCAGTTTTGTGGTACTATCATGGGCGACCATAGCAAATGCGGTATCAATACCATGTTGAACACTGGTACAGTCGTTGGGGTCAATGCCAATATTTTTGGTTCAGGATTTCAACGCAATTTTATCCCATCTTTTTCTTGGGGTGGTACTCATGGGTTTGTTGATTACCAACTGCGTAAAGCTCTTAAAACGGCTGAAGTAGTCTATGCACGCAGAGGAAAAAAATTTGATAATATCGAGCGAAAGATCTTTTCGGAGATATTTAATATGACTTATAAAAACAGACGAGCCTGAGAACGACTGGCATAGCATTTGCCATACTTACTGCCCATGATAAAATACGGCTATCATGGGCTTTTTGCCATCTGAGGGTGGCCAAATTGTCAATAGAGTAATAATTATGTCAACTTGTCTTAATACATGTCAAAAATACAAGGCGGATTTATGTTGGATTTTTTGGATATAATTGAATCAGAGGGCGAATCGATCCCATTATTGTCTATAGAAGACGAAAAAGTTATCAACGCAGAATCAATACCGGAAGAAGTGCCTATCTTGCCATTACGCAATGCAGTATTATTCCCTGGCGTCGTTATTCCTATCACGGTAGGACGAAATAAGTCGATACAATTGGTTCGGGAAGCCTACAGAGGAAATAAAACTATAGGTGTGGTATCTCAAAAGGATGCGTCGGTGGAAGACCCTGTTGCCGATGATCTATTCACTATAGGTACGGTGGCTACTATCTTAAAAACCCTTCATATGCCCGACGGTAATACAACTGTCATCATTCAGGGTAAAAAACGATTTCAACTTGAAGCTATCACTCAGGAAGACCCGTATTTTAAAGCTCGTGTCAGTGCATATGAGCCAGAAGAACCGGTGAATAACGAACCTGATTTTCTGGCTTTGATTCAATCTATCAAAGATATTGCCCTGCAAATCATTCAAAACTCGCCAAATATCCCTCCCGAAGCTGCTATTGCACTGAACAATATTGAAAGCACTGTGTTTTTAGTACACTTCGTGTCAAGCAATCTGAATATAAATAATACCGAAAAACAAGCTTTGCTTGAAATGCCTTCGTTGATCGAACGGGCTAATAAAGTTCTGGCAGCACTGACCAAAGAGTTGCAAATGCTTGAGCTTAAAACCCAGATACAAAATAAGGTAAAGATAGATATCGATAAACAGCAACGCGACTATTTCCTGAATCAACAGCTTAAAACCATACAGGAAGAGTTGGGTGGATCGCCTAATGAGCTTGAAATAGAAGAGTTGAAAAATAAAGCCTCCAAAAAGAAATGGAGTAAAGAAGTAAAGCAGGTCTTTGATAGAGAGCTTATTAAGCTAAGACGCATGCACCCACAGGCAGCTGAATACGGAATACAGTTCAATTATTTAGATTATTTGGTGGAGTTGCCATGGAATGAACTCACTAAAGACAATTTTGATCTGAAACGGGCACAACGAATATTGGATGAAGACCATTATGGCCTTGAAAAAGTTAAAGAACGTATTATTGAACACCTTGCAGTGTACAAACTTAAGCAAGACTTAAAAGCTCCAATTCTTTGTTTAGTAGGTCCTCCAGGTGTAGGTAAAACTTCTCTCGGTAAATCTGTCGCACGCGCTGTAGGCCGAAAATATATTCGGATGTCGCTCGGTGGGTTACGCGATGAATCGGAGCTTCGCGGACACCGAAAAACATATATTGGAGCTATGCCGGGAAGAATCATACAAAACCTGAAAAAGGTAAAAAGTGCCAATCCGGTTTTTGTACTTGACGAAATTGATAAAGTGATTGGCCATAATATAAGCGGCGACCCTCAGGCAGCATTGCTTGAAATATTAGACCCTGAGCAGAATAACAGGTTTTATGACAACTTCATAGAAATAGATTTCGATTTGTCGAAAGTGATGTTCATTGCTACTGCAAACACACTATCAACCGTTCATCCGGCTTTGCGTGACCGTATGGAGGTAATAGATTTGAGCGGTTATTTAGTAGAAGAAAAATTAGAAATAGCCAAAAAGCATTTGATCCCAAAACAAATTACAGAGCACGGTATGAAAGCTTCACAGATACGCTTCCCTAAAAGAGTTTTGGGAACAATTATTGAAGATTATACCCGTGAAGCAGGTGTACGTTCCTTGGAACGGCAGATCGCACGCATCATACGCAACAAGGCTAAGCATTTGGCTATGGAACAGCCATATGAAGCCAAGGTAACTAAAGACGATTTGGAGAAAGTGCTTGGCATCCCACTATATCATAGAGAAGAAGCTGCGATACACGAAACTCCCGGAGTAGTTACAGGACTTGCATGGACTCCGGTAGGAGGAGAGCTGTTGTTTATAGAAGTAAGCCTGAGTAAAGGTAAAGGGGATCTGAAACTTACCGGTAATCTAGGTGATGTGATGAAAGAATCGGCTACTATAGCCTATGAATTTTTAAAAGCAAATGCAACGGATTTTGAGTTAGAACCTGATCTCTTCTCACAATGGAATGTACATATACACGTACCTGAAGGAGCTACACCAAAAGACGGACCCTCAGCAGGAATTACTATATTCACTGCATTAGTGTCGGCATTTACCAAACGAAAAGTTAAACCCCGATTGGCAATGACAGGAGAAATCACGCTTCGAGGTAAACTGTTGCCGGTAGGAGGTATCAAAGAAAAAATATTGGCAGCAAAAAGAGGGAAAATAAAAGATATCATCCTCTCACAAGAAAATAAACGCGACTTTATTGAAATAAAAGAAGAATATGTTACAGGTGTTCAGTTCCATTTTGTAGATAAAATGATGGAAGTGATCGAACTTTCGCTTTTACCTTCCAAAAATGAACAAAAAAAATAAAGAACTCATACCTGAATTGGAAATACACTTTTGAATCATGATTTTACAACAAGGTATGATTAAAGACTCACAAAAGCCCGGCAGTTCTATTTGTCTCAAACTATAGAACTGCTTGCTACACAGAAAATAAAAAATTCTAAACTGATGAAAAAAATACTCATCATCCATGCGCATCCTGTTATGGATTCATTTGCCGATCAACTGTCGGATGCTTATGCAAACGCTGCTCAAGGAGCAGGCTCTCAGGTGCAATTATTGATACTCAGAGACTTAAACTTTGAACTGAATTTTAGCCAAGGCTATAGAGGGAGACAAGAATTGGAACCTGACCTGCAACATGCACAACAACTTATTGACTGGGCTGATCATCTTGTGTTTATTTACCCAAACTGGTGGACCACCTTTCCTGCGCTGTTAAAAGGATTTATGGATAGGACTCTCTTGCCCGGTTTTGCATTCAAATATAAAAACGGCCGAAAATATCACGAAAAACTGTTAATCGGAAAGACAGCCCGATTGGTAGTGACTATGGATAAACCAAGCTGGTATTACCGATGGGTAGAAGGGGCACCAGGACATAAGGCGATGCGTAAAGGAATATTAGGATTCTGTGGTATCAAACCCGTTTATATAAGCTCAGTAGGGCCAATGCGAGAATTAGATGAAGCCAAACGAGTACGATGGCTGAAGAAAATGGAAACATACGGTGCTAAAGGAATCTGAGTACGAGAGTTTGTAAAGAATATGAAAGGCGATAACATAGTACAATGAATACAATCTACTTCTCAACTTCCTCATATTCTTAGAATTAATAATTCGATTTGAGTAAGTAAAAGAACATTGATTTACATAGATACTAATCCTGCTGCCCGAAATGAACCGTTGCCTTCGTCAATGCTATGTAATATAGTTTATGCCCACGATCAGAAACTATTTATAAGCTGGGGGATTGTGTAATGAGTCTTTAAACACCTTGTATATCAGTATATTAAAATTACAACGTTTATATTCTGAATGATTAAATTCAGCTTACAAACAAGCTAAGTCATATTGAATGTGTACCTCAAACGAAATGATACCAACGTTCGGCAGTTGGCATTTGTTTGGTAGTAATTTTCTAATGATTCGATTTTTTTCCTCATACTATTGAAATACTGCCTCTTTCCTATGTTTTTATTAACATAGATTTTGTATTTTTGCAGCCGTTTTTATAAAAATTCAATTGAATGATCACAATTACACTGCCGGATAATAGTACCAGGCAGTATCCATCTGGGGTTACAGCTTATGAGATCGCTAGAAGCATCAGCGAAGGTTTGGCTCGACAAGTTGTATCGGCCAAAGTGAACGATCAGGTGTGGGATCTTAGCCGTAAGATAAATCAGGATGCTCATGTTCAGCTTCTTACATGGAATGATCCGGAAGGTAAAGCTACCTTCTGGCATTCATCCGCACATCTGATGGCTGAAGCCATAGAACAGCTTTACCCAGGTACTAAATTTGGAATAGGACCCGATATAGAAAATGGTTTTTATTATGATATAGACACTGGTGATACCGTACTTACCGAAGCAGACTTAGTTGAAATAGAGAAGCGAATGCTTCAATTGGCAAGAGAAAAACAGGTATTTGTTCGTCAGGAAGTGAGCAAAGAAGAAGCAATACGTTATTTCACCGAAAAAGATGATGAGTATAAATTAGAGTTGATCAGCGAGTTGGAAGACGGTCAGATAAGTTTATACAAGAGCGGTACTTTTACTGATTTGTGTAGGGGGCCGCATTTGCCCGACACGGGTTTTATCAAAGCTATCAAGTTGACCAGTATTGCAGGTGCCTACTGGAGAGGTGATGAGAAGCGCAAGCAGTTGACAAGGGTGTATGGTATCAGCTTTCCAAAAGCTAAAGAGCTTGAGGAATATTTAGTATTATTGGAAGAAGCCAAAAAACGCGATCATCGCAAATTAGGTAAAGAGTTAGAGTTGTTTACTTTCTCACAGCGTGTTGGTTCAGGATTGCCGCTTTGGTTACCTAAAGGTGCTGAGTTACGCGAACGCTTGGAAAACTTTCTGCGGAAAGTACAGCGTGAAGCAGGATATCAACCGGTTATAACACCTCATATTGCAAATGTGAACCTGTACAAAACTTCCGGTCATTACGAAAAATATGGAGTAGATTCCTTCAGACCTATTACCACACCTGTCGAAGGGGAGGCATTCTTCCTGAAGCCCATGAACTGCCCGCATCATTGCGAAATTTACAGTTCAAAGCCCCGTTCATATAAAGACTTGCCAATACGCCTGGCCGAGTTTGGTACGGTGTATAGGTATGAACAAAGTGGTGAGTTGCATGGGCTGACACGTGTCAGAGGTTTTACACAAGACGATGCCCATATCTTCTGCACTCCTGATCAGATAAAATCAGAATTTAAAGCGGTGATAAAAATTATTATGCGTATCTTTAAGGCATTGGATTTCAAAGATTTTATCACACAGATTTCTATACGTGATCCGCTTGATCCATCAAAATACATTGGCTCGGATGAAAACTGGGAGAAAGCTGAAGCGGCTATTATGGAAGTAGCCGAAGAAGAGCAGTTAGATTTTGTGGTAGTAGAGGGAGAAGCAGCATTCTACGGCCCTAAGATGGATTTCATGGTACGCGATGCATTAGGAAGAAAATGGCAGTTGGGTACTATTCAAGTTGATTATAATTTACCCGAGCGATTTGATTTGAGCTATATCGGAAGTGATAACGAGAAACATCGTCCGGTGATGATCCATCGTGCGCCATTTGGCTCAATGGAACGTTTTGTAGCTGTATTGATAGAGCACTTAGCCGGAAATTTTCCTTTATGGCTTGCACCCGAACAGGTTATCATACTGCCTATAAGTGAAAAATACCTGAATTATGCACAAAAAGTGTATCATTTTCTGCAAAATTCCGATATTCGCAGCTTCATTGATGAAAGAAATGAGAAGACAGGACGTAAAATACGAGATGCCGAATTGAAAAAAATACCTTATATGCTGATAGTAGGTGAAAAAGAAGAATCAGAAAATATCCTATCAGTACGTAAACATCAACAAGGCGATATAGGTACTATGACCATAGAGGAATTTGCGACACGCATTCAAACAGAAGTAACACAGATAGAAAAATAAGTTTATATAATCACAATATAGTATTTACTAATTTAGTAAGGAGGACAAAACTATAGCACAAAGTAGAGGTAGAGGACGAAGCCCAAGGCGAGGATTCCAAAAAAAAGAAGACCCACATTCTATCAATGAAAGAATTAATTCACCCATAGTTCGCATAGTAGGTGAAGGAATTGAGACACAAATTGTCCCAATTCGTGAAGCACTGGCAATAGCTGAATCTATGGGACTTGATCTGGTTGAAATTTCACCTAACGCAAATCCTCCGGTTTGCCGTGTGCTGGATTATAAAAAGTTTCTGTTTGAACAAAAGAAGAAACAAAAAGAAATTAAAGCCAAGTCGGCTAAAATAGTAGTGAAAGAAATCAGGTTAGGACCTAATACCGATGACCATGATTTTGAGTTTAAACTCAAGCATGCCATCAAATTTTTAGAAGAAGGAGCTAAAGTAAAAGTAGAAGTGTTCTTCAGAGGTCGCTCAATAGTGTATAAAGATCAGGGAGAATTGATCATGCTGAAATTTGCACAAGAACTTGAAGAATATGGAAAAGTAGAAAACCTTCCTAAATTAGAAGGAAAAAGAATGATCATGATTATCGCACCGAAAAAGTAACTTACATAAACATTTAATAAATAGTTGTAATGCCTAAAATGAAAACAAAATCCGGAGCTAAAAAACGATTCAAGTTTACAGGAACCGGTAAAATTAAAAGAAAGCATGCGTACAAAAGTCATATACTGACTAAGAAATCAACAAAACGCAAACGAAATCTTACCTATAGCGGTCTGGTTTCAAAAGCAGATGAGAAAAATATACGCGAAATGCTTTAGTCTAATTTAATTATTGTCAAATTTTGTCATAGCTTCCAAGTTCCCATAGATGGGGCGCTATGATGAACAATTCAAAAAAAAATGTCAAGATCAGTAAATTCAGTAGCCTCAAAAGCCAGAAGGAAAAAAATCCTTAAGCAAACAAAAGGACAGTTTGGACGAAGGAAAAATGTCTGGACAGTAGCTAAAAACGCCTATGAGAAAGGACAGTTATACGCCTACCGCGACCGGAAAACCAAAAAACGCTATTTCCGCTCATTATGGATCATGCGTATCAACGCCGCCGCAAGACAATATGGTATGTCGTACAGCGTGTTAATAGGAAAATTGAATAAAAGCAATATTCAAATCAACCGTAAAGTACTGGCCGACTTAGCACTGAACAATCCGGAAGCTTTTAAAGCAATCGTACAACAGCTTCAATAAGCTATAAATACCACAAAAAAACAGCTGCTTACTATACAAAGAAAGCAGCTGTTTTTTTTGAGAGCGATGGCTTAGTCAACCCAATCGGCTATGAAAATATTAGTGTCGTGTGTGCCTCCGTTGTTACGGTTGCTTGAAAATGCCAGTTTTTTCCCGTCATACGAAAACATTGGAAAGGAGTCGAAGGTGTTGTCAAAGGTGATCTGCTTTAAGCCAGTACCATCTAAGTTGATCATGAAGATATTGAATTGAAATCCTCTCTCGCTGTGGTGGTTTGAACTGAAGAGTATCTTTTCACCTGAAGGGTGAAAGAAAGGTGCCCAGTTAGCTTTTCCAAGGTGGGTAACTTGTGTCAGGTTAGAGCCATCCACATCGCATACAAAAATTTCCATATTGGTAGGCATCACTAATCCTTCTCCAAGTAATTGCTTGTATTCTTCCTGCTCTTCAACGGTCTCTAAGCGTGAGGCTCTGAAAACGAGCTTACTTCCATCGGGTGAGAAAAAAGCACCACCGTCGTAGCCTAAGTCATGTGTGATCTGCTTGACGTTACTACCGTCGATATCCATAGTATAAAGCTCTAAATCACCACTACGATCGGAGGTAAATACTATCTTGTCGCCTCTGGGAGACACGGTAGCTTCAGCATCATAGCCTTCGCGATTGGTCAAGGTATCAATGATATTTCCTTGAAGATCGGCTACAAAAATGTCATAGTCTTTATAAATTGGCCATACATATTTTCCATCGGCACGTGGCTCGGGGACAGGAGGGCAATCGTCACCACCTAAATGAGTCGAAGCGTATAAGATAGTCGTATCACCTGGCATAAAAAAGGAACAAGTGGTACGGCCAAGACCTGTACTGATCATTTGTGGCATGGTATTACCCATATCGGCTCCATCTAATGGGGTATAAAATATCTGATCGCATTCCAACGACCATGCAGGATTGTTAGATTGAAAAACGATCATTTCACTGTTGAAACTAAAGTAAGCTTCTGCATTATCGCCGCCGAAGGTGAGCTGCTTGAGAGTGGCAAAATGAGTTTCCTGCTCAAAATGAATAGGACTAATTTCTTCCTGATTTGCCTGCTCCTGTTCATCGCCGCCCTGACGACTTTGATTGACGCATGAAGTCCATGCAAAAGCGATAATAATTAATGGTATGAAAAAGCGCATAGTTGAATAGTTTAGTTATTAATGAATGGATTGAAAATAGATGTTTTTATGCAGCGAATATACTGAAAAAGCGGACGTAATTTCCTAAAATATCCCTGTAATCTATCTAATTAATAACTTTTAACTATTATTCTTTCCCATAGCTACTAATTTGCCTGCTAAAGCTTTAGCAGTATATGATCCGGTAGAATTTACCAGATTTTTAGGTGTTCCTTCAAAAACAATATAACCGCCCGCATCACCTCCTTCAGGGCCTAAGTCAATAATCCAGTCGGCTGATTTGATGATTTCAGGATTATGTTCAATAACTACTATGCTGTGTCCGTTTTCGAGTAAGGCAGTAAAAGCTTCTAACAGCTTGCTGATGTCGTGAAAATGTAGCCCTGTAGTAGGTTCATCAAAAATAAACAAGGCAGGATGATCCGATTGTCCTTTGCTTAAGAAGAAAGCCAACTTTATCCGCTGCGCTTCACCACCGCTCAAGGTCGTTGACGACTGCCCCATCCGCAGATACCCCAGGCCGACTTGCTGCAATGGTAGCAGCTTTTGTACTATTCGCTGACAATGAGCTGAATAGCTTTTGTGTGTTGTGAAAAACTCTATAGCTTCGTCTATAGTCATCTCCAATATATCCGCTATGGTTTTTTGATTGAATTTAACGTCTAAAACCTCCTCTTTGAACCGTTTTCCATGACATACATCACATTCTAAGTACACATCAGCCATAAATTGCATTTCGATCTTTATCACACCTTCTCCCTCGCATGCATCACATCGGCCACCAGCAATGTTAAACGAAAAATAGCCAGGCTTATACCTTCTTGCTTTAGATAGCTTAAGCTCAGAAAACAGGGTACGTATCTCGTCGAATGCTTTAATATAAGTTACCGGATTAGACCGTGAAGACCGGCCAATAGGGTTTTGATCGATCATCTCTACTTGTTTAATACGGTGCAGATCACCTTTGATCTCTCCGTAGCTGCCGCTATGTCCTGCATGATTACCCAATAGTTTGCTCAAGGCCGGATAAACTATGTTCCGAACTAAAGAAGATTTGCCTGAACCACTTACACCGGTGATCACCGTCAACACTTCCAATGGTATTTTTACATCTAAATTTTTTAAGTTGTTTTCTGTAGCACCTACGATCTCAATAAAGTTACGCCAGCGACGTGGCTTTTCAGGTAGTGGAATATTCAGTTCACCGGTCAGGTATTTAGCCGTTAGAGATTGTTGGTTTAATACTAACTCATTCAGCTTCCCCTGAAATACTAATTCACCACCCTGACTGCCAGCTAAGGGGCCTATGTCGATGATCTGGTCGGCAGCTCGGATGATCTCTTCATCATGCTCTACTATGATCACTGTGTTACCAATATCGCGCAGCTTTTTCAGTGCCTTAATAAGTCTTTGGGTGTCTCGTGCATGAAGCCCTATGCTGGGTTCGTCTAAAATATAAGTAGCACCTACAAGGCTGCTTCCTAATGAAGTAGCCAGATTGATCCGCTGCGATTCACCACCCGACAGGCTGTTGGCATTGCGGTTGAGGGTGAGATAGCCTAAACCGACATCAAGTAAAAACGACAACCTATTGGTGATCTCGATGAGCAGACGTTTTGCAATGATGCGGTCATGCTCGCTAAGCGAAATTTGTTGAAAAAACTCGTACAACTCCTGCAATGGCATCTGCACCAAATCAACTATGGTTTTACCGGTTAGCTGTACATATGAAGCATCCTTTCTTAGCTTGGTACCTTTGCATTCAGGGCATAAGGTCTTGCCTCTGTAGCGCGACAACATAACTCTATACTGAATCTTATAGCTTTGCTCCTGAAGATGTTCGAAAAACAGATCTAATCCATGAAAATACTCATTACCAGTCCATAACAATTGTTTTTGCTCTTTAGTCAGTGCATAATAGGGCTTATGTATAGGGAAGTCGAACCGATGTGCGTTGGCTACTAATTTTCGTAGCCATTCGCCCATTTTCTCACCTTTCCAGCATGCAATAGCTTCGTCATACACCGACAGTGCTTTGTTGGGAATTACCAGGTCTTCGTCTATGCCTATCACTGAGCCGAATCCTTCGCAGGTCTTGCAGGCACCATAAGGGTTGTTGAAGGTGAACATATTCACCGATGGTTCCTCGAAGTGAATGCCATCTGCTTCGAATTTGTCGGAAAAATGATGCTGTGCCACACTGCTTTCATGTTCGATTTGTATGATACAGCTTCCTTTACCTTCATAAAAAGCCGTCTGAACCGAATCGGCTGCCCGGCTTGAAAGGTCTGATTCGCCGTTTTCAATTCTCAACCGATCAATGAGGATCATACAGTTGTTGATCGTTTTGAGTTTTCCATTTTCTAGCAGTTCATCAATGCGATGGATATGCCCATTTTTAAGTACTCGTACAAACCCTTGCTGCCTAAGCAGGCTAAGCTGTTCGGCAGCACTTCGCCCATTTGTTTGTTCTATAGGTGCAAGCACTAATACAGTGGTTGATGGCATTTGTTCTAGAATAAAATGCACTACATCCTGTACCTGATGTCGTTGCACAAGCTTTCCGCTGATGGGTGAGTATGTATGGCCTATGCGTGCATACAACAACTTGAGGTATTCGTATATTTCGCTGCTGGTACCTACCGTAGAACGTGGATTACGCGAGTGAACCTTTTGTTCGATAGCTATAGCAGGAGAAAGACCGGTAATAGAATCTACATCGGGCTTGTTCAGCCTGCCCAGAAACTGACGTGCATAGGCACTCAAGCTTTCAACGTACCGGCGTTGACCTTCGGCAAACAAGGTATCGAAGGCTAATGATGATTTTCCCGAGCCCGATAAGCCGGTGATGACAATCAGTTTGTTACGCTCAAGGGAAATACTCAGGTTTTTAAGATTGTTAACCCGTGCATTTCGGATGTGAATATATGCCTGTTCGGAAGTGTGACCCATTAAAAAACGATTCTTTTTAAGAAAATTTGCGCAAAATTATCAATATTTCTTGCTTTGTTTTGAAAACTGTTTATTTTTGCATTATAAAACACGTCAGAAGGCGTGATTGTTCAACACTAAAATCTTATAGGAGGACCATTATCGAGATAACTTTTACCCTTTAATCGTAAACCAAAAAATACAAAGGGAGGCTCTATGCAAGTTACAGATCGTAGCGATAAAGAGCTGGTTGAGAGTTATCTTAATGGTAATCAATCCAGTTTTGAATTTCTTCTTCAGCGACACCAGTCAAGGGTGTTTGCATATATCATGATGCTTGTGAAAGACAGACAGTTAGCTGATGATATATTTCAGGACACATTTATTAAAGTGATACGTACACTGAAAAGTGGGGCATATCAGGAAGAAGGAAAGTTTATACAATGGGTCATGCGAATTGCCCATAACCTGATCATAGACCATTTCAGAAAATCAAAACGCTTACCCGTCTCTGATAATGGAACTGATGACTATCAGCTAGTTGATAGATTGGAATATACTGATATATCTATAGAGCAGAAACTCATCACCGAACAAATCCATGATGATCTTCGGAAAATGATAGAGTTTTTGCCACCAGAGCAAAAAGAAGTATTACACCTTCGACTATATGCCGAAATGAGCTTTAAAGACATAGCCGAAGCAACTGATGTAAGCATCAATACTGCTTTAGGGCGTATGCGTTATGCCTTGATCAATATGCGAAAAATGATACGGGAGAAAAATGTTTCCCTGACATACTGATCACAACTCAACAACAGTTTATTACTACACACAAACGACCTGAACTAATTCACCTTGCGTTAGTATCATTTCGATATCTGACTGATGGATATAATAGTGCATGGTATCTAAAGTGTTGCCCCTTCAAGGTGTTGTTTACTCTGAAAATATAATCACCCAATCGGCTGATGAATACCGATCAGCCGGCTGATGGCATATACTTTTCTATTGTTAGCCGTTTGATGAGTGGGTAGGGTGGGGTTCATCTAAATTGAATTTCTGCAAACAAAACTTTTATTCTTTTGTTTTGCTCCCTTTGATCAATAAAATATTTATGTATTATTGTACTTCGTTCCTGAACCAGATTGGTTGATTATTTAGCAGATTTTTAAACAACAACACCTTGAGAACTATGAAAAAGATACTTTTTGGGATTCTTATCTCTTTACTGCTTCTATTAGGTCTGGCCTTTTTTACCATACATTATTTTACTTCGCGTGCCTTACCCAACTATAATCAAAGTCTTGTTTTTGAAGGGCTTATAGACGATGTTCAAGTGATACGTGATCTACGTGCTGTACCCCATATCTATGCAAAAAATCAGCATGACCTGTATATGGTCACTGGTTATGTCATGGCACAAGACAGGCTTTGGCAGATGGATTTGTTACGTCGGGTTACTATGGGTCGCCTTTCTGAGATATTCGGTGCTGATATGGCGGATACAGATCAATTGCTACGTGCCTTGCGTATGTCGCAAAAATCAAAGATGGTTCTCGAGAGTTCAGAACCTGAAATAATCATGGCCCTTGAAGCTTTTTCAAAAGGAGTAAACCAGTATATCGAACAACAAAAGAGCAAATTGCCTCCTGAGTTTCTTATTTTAGGTTATAAACCTGAGCCATGGCAGCCATTTCACACCTTAAACCTGATAGGTTATATGGCATGGGACCTTGTTGACAGTTGGAAGAGCGAAATTATAGTGCATAAACTTGCTCAGAAACTGCCATATGAGCTTTTACAGGAATTGTTGCCTCAAGCTGACCTTCAACCTTTTTATGTACATACCACCGCCTCACAAGATAGCTTATTTACTTTGCTTGAAAGCTCTGAGAAACTAAATAGGTTTTCTATTGAAATATTTAATGCCAGCAATAACTGGGCGATATCGGGTGCACATACTGCAAGCGGAAAACCTCTGTTAGCCAACGATATGCATTTGAGCTTTGGCTTGCCAGGTATATGGTACCAAGTTCACCAATCAGTTGAGGATACCTTACAGGTTTCGGGAGTAGCAGTACCTGGTGCACCATTTATCATAGCAGGACATAACGATCATATTGCATGGGGTATGACCAATCTTTATATCGACGAGATAGACTTTTACAAAGAAACTCTGCATCCAGATAACCCTGACTTGTACCTGTTTAATGACCAATGGCTCCCATTGGAAATTGTACCGGAAGCGATAATAACCAATAAGGGCGATACGATCATGCGTGAAAATCGTTTTACCCACAGAGGCCCTGTCATCTCCGGTTTTAAAAAACTAAAAGACGAAGTTGTTTCTATGCGTTGGATAGGTAATGAATTCAGCAATGAGGTACGCTCTGTTTATAAGGCTAACCGTGCATCTGATTGGTATGAATTTAGGGATGCTTTCTCAAGCTTTGGTGCAGTGAGCCAGAACATAGTATATGCCGATATAGATGGAAATATCGGAATGCAGTCAACAGGTTTGGTTGCTATCCGTAAGGCAGGCGACGCCATTTCAGTCTATCCGGGTGACACAGATACCTATGACTGGGATGGGTTCCTGGCATTCGAAGAGCTGCCTTTTACCTTTAATCCACCGGAGGGAATGGTATCATCGGCTAATAACAGAACCGTCGGACCGGATTATCCACATTATTTAGGATATTGGTTTGAGATACCTGCTCGTATCAAGCGAATCAGAGAGCTGTTGAATTCTACTACTAAATTTACAGCGGATGATTTCAAAGCCATACAATTAGATCAGCAGTCTTCTTTTGCAGCCGATTACAGAGATGAAATAGTGGGCATATTGGAACAAAGTCACGACAAGCCGGAAATTGTCCAAAAAGCTACTGAGATACTGAGGCAGTGGGATTTGCACTACACAGCTGATGGTACTACTCCGCTACTGTTCGACTTATTTTATATCCACTTCATTAAAAATGTGATGTCCGATGAATTAGGTGATGAATTATATAATGAAGTCATATCGAGACTGATGCGGCATAACTTCATATATTTCTTTGCTAATCAACAGTCAATTTGGATAGATGATGTAACTACTCCGCAAAGAGAGACATTTGAAGATATAGTAAATAAGTCATTTGCTGATGCGGTTGCAGATGCAGCTGCCAGATTAGGGGAAAATCCTGCCGAATGGCGTTGGGGTAAAGTTCATCAGCTCACATTGCGGCACCCATTAGCTAAAGTAAAACTGCTTGAGCGTCTGTTAGGTTTAAACAAGGGACCATTTCCGGTAGGAGGTAGCTTCCATACTGTGAATCCGATGTCATATAGCTTGAGTGATCTGTTCGACGTTACCAGCGGTGCTTCACAACGACATATATACGACCTGTCAGATTGGGGTGCTTCGCAGGTAGTGATACCAACAGGAACATCGGGCATACCTGCCAGCAAATACTATGGTAGCCAGATTGATGATTTTCTCAACGGTGAATATATTATTGATTTATGGGAAAAGGATGACATCATCGAATCAGCAGTATATGAATCGCATTTTAGCCCAAAGAACTAAGGAGCGCTATTTTATTCAACCTGATTACTCAACATTTGAGCTGCAATAAATCTGGCAGCTTGTCCATCTCCAAACAAAGGTGGAAAATTGGTAGGTGGCTGTTCGTTGAAGTGTTTCCATGCGTTGATGATCTGCAGGGTATCGGCATCAGCTATCAGGGCGGTACCTGCATCAACTATTTCTGTCCATTCGGTTTCCGATCGTAATATGATGCAGGCTTTCTGAAAAAAGTAGGCCTCTTTTTGTACTCCACCCGAATCGGTAATGATCAATGAGGCATTTTTTTCAAGCAATATCATTTCTAAGAAAGAAGCCGGTTGCTCTAAACGTATGAGGGGCTCCTGTATAATAAGCTTATACAGTCGTTCACCAAGATTTTGTTCAAGTAGTTTTGAAGTACGCGGGTGCATGGGTAAGTAGATGGGCTGCTTGCTTTCTTGTGCGATATGTAGTAATGCAGTGAAAATATTTCTCAGTCGCTCGGGCTGGTCGGTATTATGATCTCTATGAATGGTGCTAAGAATATAATGATTCGGTTTAAGTTTTTTAGATGTTAAAAAGCCAGCTTTGATCTCCATAGCTTTTTGTGTGAAATACAGACTATTGTCGTACATCACATCGCCGCAATGAAACACACCCGGGTTGTCGGATGTAAACGGCGTTTTTGTGTGGGCCTTGAATCCTTCGTTAAGCAGGTTGGCATATCCGGCAGTGGTAGGAGTAAAAAGCAGGGTAGAGCAGTGGTCGCATACTATGCGGTTGATCTCTTCTGGCATGCTTTTATTAAATGAACGTAAGCCTGCTTCAATATGCACTATGGGCAGGTGTATTTTTGATGCTGCTATAGCCCCGGCTAAGGTAGAGTTGGTGTCGCCGTATAATACGATATAGTTGGGTTGTTCAGCTATCAGAATTTTTTCGATACCTTCTATCATTTTTGCTGTCTGTTGACCATGTGATGCTGATCCGACACCTAAATTATAGTCGGGCATTGGGATACCTAATTCGTGAAAAAAGATATTCGACATATTGGTATCGTAATGTTGTCCGGTATGTACAATCACTTCTTTAATCTGGTCGGGATAATGAGTTTTTATTGCCCGGCTCAATGCAGCAGCTTTGATGATCTGGGGCCGGGCTCCAATAACAGTAAGTATTTTCATGAATTATTTTTATGTTAACAAGCGTTACATCAGTCCTTCATCGCTAAAGCTGTAGTATGCATCGTGACCTATAATCAAATGGTCTAACACCTTGATATCAAGCATATCGCCTGACTGAACTATTTTTTTTGTGATCTTCATATCGGCTTCGCTAGGTTTGAGTTGTCCTGATGGGTGATTATGGCAAAGAATAATATTGGAAGCGTGATGTTCTAGTGCGATACGAAAAATCTTTTTTGGATCGGCAACTGTACCTGATACACCTCCTTCGGAGATTTCTGTGAGGCGCAAGACTTTATTTGCCTGATCGAGCAGTATAACCCAAAATTTTTCATAATGCAGGTCTGTTGCTTCCTGGTATATACACTCGAAAGCATCGCGGCTCGAACGTATGGTCTTGCGTTCGAGGGCCTCGGCACTTCTACGCCTTTTACCCAATTCCAGAGCTGCCAAAATACTTACAGCTTTGGCCTCACCAATTCCTTTAAATTTTTTCAGATCGCTTATGCTTAGCCTTGATAGTTCTACTAAGTTATTCTTCACACTTTTAAGAATTTTGCGCGACAGCTCTAATGCCGATTCGTCCTGGTTACCTGATCCTATCAGTATTGCGATCAGTTCGGCGTCGCTAAGGCTTGCTCTGCCTTTGAGCAACATCTTTTCTCTGGGTCTGTCGTCAATCGCCCACTCTTTTATGGTAAACTTTTTTTGTTCCCTTTCCATCATTTTGAATGGTTGTTTTCGCAAAAGTACTCATAAGCTATCAATTGACAAGGGGAGAGATAGTTTTCGTGTCATTTGCTTTACGGCGAAACAGGATATGATATTTAGAAAAGTTTTTATCGTTCCAAGCGTTTTATTTTACTTAAAATTTGGATAAGCGCATTACTTTGTACTGGTTTATACAATACTTCATCCACGCCATGTGAGAGATATTCGGAGCGGCTTTGTTGCAGTGCATCAGCTGTAAGAGCAATGATATACGGCTGCCGCTTTTGAGGTATATGCCTACGTATTTGCCGGGTTGCCTCTAACCCATCCATAACTGGCATTTGAATATCAGTCAGTACTACATCATATTTCCGACGTTCTAAGGATTCTAATGCTTCTTTACCGTTTTCCACTATCTTGGCCTGATACCCAAAGCGGTTTAATATGCTTAGGATGATACGCTGGTTAATGGCATTATCCTCTGCTATCAATATATCCAATGGATGATACTCGCCTAAATGCTCATCGTATTGCTTATGCTTTGAAGCAAGGAAAAGGCTGTCGGCTTTGCCGGTAAGCACTGCTTCAGCAGCTTCCCAAAACTCGAACATATCAACAGGCTTCAACAAAATGATGACATTGTTACGAATGATAATGAGTTTTTCGTCTATCTTATCTCGTTCTTTAAGCAAAATCAGAGGGATGGCTTCATGCTCTCTCAGGGTGTCAATAAGTTGCAGATCAATTTTTATATCAGGGCGTAGATGAGTTATTATCAAATCGATATTGCGAAATGTAACTCCGGCTTCGGGATAATTTTCATGAACAGTCTTTAACTGGAAATCCATAGAAGCTTTTTCGCAATAAAATCTGATAGTCTCGTCTAACAGGCTAGTGTTAGTCAGATACAATACTTTCTTATGGTGTAATACATCTATTTTTGGACCTGCTATTTCGGATGATACTGGTCGCAGTGGGATTCTTACAGTGAATGTTGTTCCTTCCTTAAGCTTAGATACAAGTTCAATGCTGCCGTCCATTTTTTCGGTTAAATACCTACATAAGACCAATCCAAGTCCTATCCCTTTTGTATGTTGTTTCGCAGTAGATAGTTTTGGTTTTATCAGGTTGAATACATGCGGAATGACTTCTTCTGCTATCCCCATACCAGTATCTGTTACTTTGATCATTAGAGTGGGTCCGGCTTTTTGAATTTCAGTAAAAAGTTGCAGCTTCACCAATCCTGTCTGGGTGTATTTGATTGCATTATCCAGTAAATTCATCAATATCTGCCGCAATCTCAGGTCGTCGCCCATGATCATTAACGGGATTTCAGGTTCGATCTCCGTTACTATTTCAAGTTTTTTTTCAAGGGCGGTTTTCAGTACGCTATACAGGCTTTCGCGTATGCTGTCAAGCAAATTAAACGGCTTGTCGTGCAGTTGTATCAGCCCGGCTTCTATTCTTGAAAAATCAAGCAAGTCATTAAAGGTCGTCAGCAGCATATTCCCACTTTCCTGTATAGTTTCTGCATAATATCTTTGCTTGCTGTTCAGCTCGGTATCACACAACATTTCTGTCATTCCAATTACTGCATTAAGCGAAGTGCGTATCTGATGGCTAAGATTTCCAAGCAGATAGCTGTTAAACTGTTTAGCTTCATTAAGTTGAATACTGAGCTTAGCAATAGTCTGTTGGTTGTGAAGGCGTGAAAAATAAAGACGCAAGCTTTGATGCATGCTATCTTTATTTTTTGGATGCAGCAAAAAAAAGTCCCACTGAAACTGGGCCGAAGACTGTATAGCCTCTTTCTCAAAGCTCGTATCACTTATGATTAAAATAGGATGGGCCGGATACTGAAATTTAATCGTCGTCAAAAGATGATATTGCCATTTCCCGTCTATAACCGGAAATAATGCGATCCCTTTAGGATGTTCGGTGTTCATATGTCTCATCCATTGGTTCAGTGGCTCAATAGGCAGATACTCCACTTGCAAACCCTTTATCGGACTGATGAAGACAGAATCAATCCGTTCTTTATGTTCCGAGACAATGATCAGTTGCATTTTTTTGATCGATTTTTCAGGCTGCAAGATACTAAAACCAATATGAAATTATGAATAGTATAATTTTTTTCATCCCTTTATTAGAAAGGATTCATTATTTTCGCTTATAAACCTTCTCTATGCCTGAAATTGTTAATGGGAATAAGATTTTTAGCCTGAAAGAAGTTACTATGAGCATTCGGCGCACGCTTTCTCAACGGTATAGAAGTTCTTTCTGGGTTCGAGCTGATATCAACAAGTTGAATTATTATCCGTATTCAGGTCATTGCTATCCGGATTTATTACAAAAAGAGGAGGGAAAAGTAGTAGCACAAATGAGGTCGATGATTTGGAGCCGTGATTATCAACGAATTAATAAGGTGTTTAAAGAACTCACCGGCTCAGACATAGGCGATCATATTTCGGTGCTGTTTTTAGCTACTGTACAGTATGATTCAAATCATGGCCTCAGTCTTCGAATACTTGATATTGATCCCACCTTTAGCTTAGGTCAGTTAGAGCGTGAGAAACTTGATACTATTTCAAAGCTTAAATCGGAAGGTGTTTTCACAGCTAATCAATTATTGCGTCTGCCGCTTTTACCTTCGCGTATCGCAGTGATCTCGGTAGAGAGCAGTAAAGGTTATGCAGACTTTAAACAACTGATTCAAACAGGTTCAAAGGGCTTTAATATAGTACACCGTTTGTTTCCTTCCTTGCTTCAGGGGGAGAAAGCTGCGGATCAGATGATAGAACGCTTAGAAGAAATAAAGGCCAAGAAAGATGTATTTGATGCAGTAGCTATTATTCGTGGTGGCGGAGGTGAGATAGGCCTGGCAGCTTTCAACGATTTTCATCTAAGCAAAAAAATCGCTCTGTTTCCCCTACCGGTAATTACCGGAATAGGGCATGCAACCAATCTGACCGTAGTGGAAATGGTAGCACATACCAACGCAATCACACCCAGTGCATTAGCTGAAATGCTGATTGAAAAATTTGAATACTTCAAACAAGGTCTGAATCATGCCATAGAAGTGATCAAACGGGTCTCAGAGTCAGTGCCACCTGTATATGATCAACTCAATAATCTGACAAAACGGTTTATTTCGGGTATGCAAAACAGACTTATCCTACAAGCACGCCAACAGGATGAACTTTTTTCTGATCTTCAGTATGCCGGTAAGCAAATTCTGCAGAAACACATCTTATTGCTGATGAATGCGGAAAGAAAATGGTCGGAAGGGGCAGGAAAGCTCACTACTGTCGCAACTAATCGCTTGTCCCAAAGCCAGTGGAGATTGACGACAGCTGTTAGAGAAACAGTTAGAGATCAGCAAAACCGTTTAGCACAACTCAACGCTTCTGTTGATCTGTTGAATCCGGAGAATGTGCTCAAGCGGGGCTATTCCATCAGTTTGATTAACGACAAAGTTTTAAAAGAGAGTGATCAGGCAGAGGAAGGCAGCCTATTGACTACTCAACTTTTTAAGGGTAGTGTAATAAGTAAAGTAACACACATAAAATGAACTAATAGTCATGGACGATCAGATAAGTTATAGTGAAGCTTTTGCTGAGTTAGGCCGTATAGTAGAGGCTATGGAGAGGGGAGAGGTTGAGATAGACGAGCTATCGGAGCAAGTAAAACGGGCTTCTTTGTTGATACGCATATGCAGAGATAAACTGCATGCAACGGAGACAGATATTCAACTGATCATTTCAGATTTGGAAAATGAGACTAAGTAAGTGGTTTATTCGGGAGCTTTCAATTCGTTCTTGATCAACCGCATAGCCTGAGTAATCATAGCGGAAGGCTCGGCAAAAAGGAGTTTTTGGGCCAACTCGTGAGCTCCGGCCGATTCCTCCATACCTGCTAATGCCAAATGAATTTGTTGGATAACTTCTTCTTTGGAGGCTACCACCAATTGCCATACGGTTTCGCTCACAAAAAGTTGTTGCGTGAGGTTGTGTTCAAACTCATCCCTGATATTGGTAATCATCAGTTGTGCTAAGTTTTGCGCTGTTAGCGATCCACTCAAATGCCGGTTGATCAACAAACGAACTTGCATACGTTCCAACAGCAACAACAACCGTTCAGTAGCCTGTATCCTGAAGGGTAACATTAAACGATAGTGCTCAAGCCGGATTTGCTGCCCCAATGAATCCGACTCTTTATTAGTGTCAGACTGTTGATTGCTTATGGATTTATTGCTGATAAGTTCATCTTTACGTAGAAACGCAAACAACAAGCCTAACATCACTACGAAAACGATCAGAGTAGGAAGCCATTGAATAAAAGTCATCTAAGGGGATTTGTTTTATAAAAAGGAAATAGTCATCACATATTACTGATCTTGCAGATCGGTTTTTTCCATTGGTATATCCTCTTCAAGGCGGAGGTTGTTGATGATGAATTGCTGTCGTTCAGGGGTGTTTTTACCCATATAAAAAGCCAACACTTCGTTGATAGTCATATCTCTTTTGAGGATTACCGGTTCGAGGCGCATATTAGGTCCTATGAAATAGCGAAACTCTTCAGGTGATATCTCGCCTAATCCTTTAAAACGGGTTATCTCTGCATTGGAGCCTAATTTTTTGAGGGCCTGCTTCCGCTCTTCTTCCGAATAGCAGTACAAGGTTTCTTTTTTATTGCGTACCCTGAATAAAGGCGTTTGAAGAATATATACATGTCCGCTACGAATAAGCTCAGGATAGAATTGCAGGAAAAATGTCAATAACAGGAGTCGTATATGCATGCCATCCACATCGGCATCGGTAGCAATGACGATATTGTTATACCTAAGATTTTCAATAGAATCGTCTATATTTATGGCAGCTTGCAGCAAATTGAATTCTTCGTTCTCATATACTATCTTTTTCGATAGTCCGTAAGAGTTCAATGGCTTTCCTTTGAGTGAGAACACAGCCTGTGTTTGCACGTCTCTGCTTTTAGTGATACTTCCTGAGGCGCTGTCGCCCTCGGTGATAAAGAGGGTAGTCTCAAGTCGTTTTTCGTGATTGGAGTTAAACTGTATCCTGCAATCTCTAAGCTTTTTATTATGCAGGCTAACTTTTTTAAAGCTCTCGCGTGCCAGTTTTTTTATGTTGGCCATATCTTTGCGCTCCTTCTCACTCTGCAATATTTTCCGATGCAAGGCTTCGGCTGTTTCGGGATTCATATGCAGATAGTTATCCAGATGCTTTTTGACGATATCCCCAATGAAGTTGCGTACCGTTCTGCCGTCGGGCTCCATATGTGTTGAACCTAACTTGGTCTTGGTCTGTGATTCAAAAACCGGTTCCTGAACTTTGATACTGATAGCTGCTACTAAAGAGTTTCGTATGTCGGCAGTATCATAATCTTTATTGTAAAATTCACGTATCGTTTTTACTATTGCTTCTCTAAAAGCATTTTGATGTGTGCCGCCTTGAGTAGTATGTTGTCCATTGACAAAGCTGTAATACTCATCGTTATAGCTATAGTTACTATGTGTAAAGGCACATTCAAAGTCGTCTTCTCTGAAATGTATGATAGGATATAATGGTGATTGGTGCCCTGCCATATTCCGTTCAAGCAGGTCGTACAATCCATTTTTGGCAAAAAACCGTTGTCCGTTGAATAGGATAGTGAGTCCGTTGTTCAGGAAGACATAATTCCAGAGCATTTCTTCTACGTACTCATGCAGGTATCTGAAATTGCCAAAAATATCTTCATCGGGTGCAAAGGAGATAATTGTCCCTTGCCTTTGATCAGAATCTTGAATTGGATAATCGGTTATGAGTTCCCCTTGTCTGTAATCCACTATTTTCGTTTGCCCTTCACGTATCGACTGTGCTCTGAGGCTGTTCGACAAGGCATTGACAGCTTTTGCACCAACACCATTGAGGCCTACTGATTTTTTAAACGCACTTGAATCGTATTTGGCTCCGGTATTGATTTTGCTCATGCAGTCCACTACTTTTCCTAAGGGGATCCCTCTGCCATAGTCTCTAACAGTTACCTGATTAGCTTCAATAGTTATTTCGATGGTTTTGCCGTTTCCCATCACAAACTCATCTATGCTGTTATCAATGATCTCTTTGAGAAGTACATATATACCATCGTCGTGTGAGGTGCCGTCACCAAGCTTCCCTATGTACATACCAGGTCTCATACGGATATGCTCTTTCCAGTCTAAGGTACGTACGCTTTCGTCGGTATAATTATTTGGCATGAGGTATATTTTTTGCAAAATTACGGTTTATTTATCAAACCATAAGATGGCAGTTACTGCATTTACAATTGATTGAACGTTAGAATCGGTCAGGCTTCCGGCTTTTCAGCACTATCTATCTGATGCTTTTTTATCTTTCGGTCTAATGTCTGCCAGGTGATGCCTAGCATATTTGCTGCTTTTGATTTGTTAAACCCCGATTCTTTGAGTGCATTTTCTATAGTAGTTTTTTCCATGGCTTCCAAATTAAACCTTTTGGGGTCTGTTACAGGGGCATGAAAATTAAGTACGGGTTCAAAGCCCGGGAAGTGTTCGATTTCCAATGTCCTTCCATCGGAGAGGATAACAGCTCTTTCAATCAGGTTGCGTAGCTCACGTATATTACCCGGGAAGGCATACCGGCCTAATATATCTAACACCTCCTTTGATATATTATAGATAGGTTTACTCATTCGTTTGGCAAAGAGATGCAGGAAGTGGTCAACTAATATATATAGGTCTTCAAGGCGTTCGCGCAGGGGTGGAATATGAATAGTAAAGGTACTCAGCCTATGAAAGAGGTCGCCTCTGAATGTTTTTTCATTGACCATTTTTTCAAGGTTATGATTAGAAGCGGCTATGACCCGTACGTCCACTTCAACATTTTGTACCCCACCTACTTTACGTATTGTACGGTCTTCTAAGGTTCGCAATAGTTTAGCCTGTTGCGATAGCGGCATATCACCTATCTCGTCTAAAAAAAGCGTGCCACCCGAAGCGGCTTCAAACCATCCGGCACGGTCTTCCAATGCGCCTGTGAAAGAACCTTTGCGATGGCCAAAAAACTCACTCTCAAACAAACTGTCTGTAATGGCCGAGCAGTTTACCGAATGAAACAACCGATTGCTTCGTTTGCTGAGCAGATGAATACCATGCGCCACTAACTCTTTACCCGTCCCGCTTTCACCGGTTATCAACACATTGGTTGTATCAGCTTCGGCTACACGTTGCATCAGTTCACCAATCCTGAGGATAGCGTTGCTGCTTCCTAACATGGGTGTACCTATATTAGTATATAGCTTCTCGGAGAGGGTGCTTACACTGTTACGTGCATACTCAAGCTCACGGCTGAGCTCGATGAACCGCTGTGTCCGTTGGATAGCCTGATGAACCTCAGAGAGTTTAAAAGGTTTCTGAAAATAATCAAAAGCCCCTTGTCGCATAGCTTCTATCACACTTTGCATATCACCATGACCGGAGATCATCAACACTTCCATGCGGGGATACGTTTTCTTGATTTGTTGTAACACTTCCAGACCATTCATCTCAGGCAGGCGAATATCTACTATGGCAATGTCTATCTCGTGCTCATTAAGCAAATTAAATGCCTCTGATGGAACAGCGGCTTTGAGAATAGTATGGGAACGCTTTTCGAGATATTCAGCTATCTCTTCACGCAATCGCGCTTCGTCATCCAATACTAAAATGGTTAGTCCTTTCATGTATTATACCTTAGTTTTTTATGAGTTGAAGGGATACAATATTTTTTTGTTACAAAGACCATCGCAGCGAATATAATAAATTTTCAATTCATCTGTTTAAAATTTTCTTGCGCAAGCAAGGAGGTGTGAAAATCCCAAAATTTATTAGTATGACAGGTATACTTCATCATAGAATTATTTGATCAGGTGGCAAGCTACCGAGTTTTTAGCTCATCAGTCAATGTGATATTGAAATCGTGGTATTTTGATTTTCACTTCGGTAAATTGATCTTGTATGCTTTGTATTTCAATAGTTCCTCCCATCTCTGTCAGAATGCCATATGATATAGACAGACCAAGTCCGGTACCTTCTTCTGCACTTTTAGTAGTAAAAAACGGGTCTAACACTTTGTCTATATCCGATTCAGGTATTCCGCATCCGTTATCGGTAATGGTAATCAGTATTTTGTTATTGGTATTAGTGCAATTCAGCTCAATTGATTTCTGGAATGAGGTATCTTCTTTTGCCATGCAGCTGACTGCATGACGGGCGTTGTTGAGTATGTTCAGTAGCACTTGTTCAAACTGTGTTGCATTGCCTACTGCAAGCAGCTCGGTATCGGGGAGTTGCAGTGTAAGGCTGATCTGATGGTTATCGAAAAGGCGGTTGACTAATAGAAGGCTGTTGTTGATGGCTTCTGTAACATTAAATACTGTTTTCTCATTCGATTCCTGTTCGCGTGCAAACATTCGTACCTGAGTTATTATCTCGTGCATCCGTTCTATGTCTTTGAACATCAGCTCTATTTTGCTTTGCAGGTATTCATCGGTTAGTTTATTTGCCTGAAGCTCATCCAATACATTTTCTATGCTCATTGACAAGCCTCCAAGCGGCTGGTTGATCTCGTGTGCCAATCCGGCTGCCATTTCACCCAATGACTCCAAGCGTGATTTCTGAAGCATGAACTGTTGCTGCTTCTGGCGATGTTGAAGTTCTTCTTTAACACGTTCCTCTAAGGTAGTATTCAAAAACTGAAGAGTTTTCTCAAAATGCTTGCGCTCATCTATATCCGTAATAAATCCTAACAAAGCCGTTCTCCCTTCCCAGGATACAACACTTAATTTAATTTCTACCCAAACCTCAAGTCCTGAGCTGTTTATGATTTGTATGTCTAAAGGGATCAGGTGCTCTCCAGGCTTGTGATTTTGGTAATTGTCATGTATAAGAGGTTTAGAATCTTTATGCACTATCTCTAAAAAGGAATGCCCTATCAGTTGAGCTGCATTATAACCAGTTAGCTTGAGAAAGCGCGGGTTTATAAAGAGGATGGTATTCTCTCGGGTGATGAAAATACCGTCATTGGCGTTTTCAAATATAAGCCGGTATTTTTCTTCACTCTCGCGCAGCATAGTTTCGATGTTCTTCCGTTCAGCTATTTCTCTTTCAAGATTTTTTGTACGGTGAACCACCCTTTGCTCAAGTTCATTATTCAGGCTGATAAGTTCCGATTCAATAAAAGTGCGTTGCATGGCACCACCTAATATATTAGCAGCCATTATCATGGTATTTGTAGCAGCCATATTCCAGTTATACTGTCCCTGACAGCTGTCGAAACGCATAAAACCAACCCACTTACCCCGTACAAAAAAGGGAACTGCTAACACAGAGTCAATATGTTGTGCTTCGAACCTTTGTTTCTCCGGTTTGGGGAAATCCTGTATTTGCCCACGTATCACTTCTCCTTTGCTGAGCAGCTCAGTCCATCTCGTACAAGGGAAAGGCTCAAGATTTTCAATCTTTTCAAACTCCAAACGGATGTGCTGAGGCAATTGATCGGATACCCAGTCAAACTTCTTCACACATTGTAATGGCTTTTTTTTGTCTTGACTGTTCTCATATATGCTGATCCGGCTGATTTGAGTAACTAATCCAAGGCGTGAGAGCATGAATTGTACTGAATCCGGATTATATCCCGAATGCAACAATACCTCAGCCGATTCGCTAACAGCTTGCAGGGTCTGCTCATTATGCAAGAGATTTTTTTCAGCAAGATGACGGAGCATTTCTTCTTCAGCTATCTTTTTCTCAAGTAATATCTCATATGCCTGATCCTTGATAGACTGAATAAGTTTATCCCAGTCAATAGGTTTAACTAAGAACAGCTTGACACCCATATCGATAGCTCTGATCAGAAAGTTCGACTCGCTATAAGCCGATAACACTATTGCTCGGGCTTTAGGGTCTTCTTTTTTGATGCGTGAGACCATGTCCAATCCATTCATTAGTGGCATTTTAATATCAGTGACCACTAAATCAGGTTGATGTTCTTTATACATTTTCAGGCCCTCCACACCATTTTCGGCTAAGAAAACCTGTTGAACTAAATCTCGTATCTGATGATGGTACAGTTCTAAAAGCACCGAATCATCATCTACCAATAAAACCGATATTTCATATTTTTCCATATCAGGGTGTTTTATACATCATTTCGCCTGCTTCTACCCTAAGCTTTAAATAGTTCTCAAAAGGAGGAAGCGGACACGACCATTTGTCGTCGTAAGCGCAATAAGGGTTATATGCCAAATTGAAGTCGAGGATAACGCTATCGTTATCAGGTATTTCGATATCTATATAACGCCCGCCACCATAAGTTTCATGCGTATTGGTGAGGTCTTTGAATGGGATGAACAAACTTTTATACGTAGGGTCTTTAGCCAGAAAATCCATGTTTTGGTATGCACTCAATGTATAGGTGCTGTCGTTTATGTTGAATTTCAGCAAGCCATATTTGCGATACAGGGGTAGCCGGGCAGTAGTAGTAGGCATTTCAAAAGGAGCTTCAGTAGTATCAATTTCAATCTCACATCTGAATTTCCATATAGGATCGGTGTCGAAATAGCTGAGTCCTTCAAAATATGGCAGTTCATCAGGATTGAGAGGTGAGTTAGTGCTGTCGGCAAAAAATCTATCTTTATCAAGTCGTTCCTGAGTGGTTCGATCAATATATTTCCCTGTAATAATCGTTTGAACCGTAGTTTGTTCATCAGGCCAAAAAAATATTCTACTGTATACATAGCTTATCAGTTCTCCGAAAACTGTACGAAATCCTCTGCTTGTCTGATACCATTTAGCCGGATCGAAGGAGGGATCGGTATCTACTATCAAACCTATATAAGAGCTTGGAAAGGCTTTGGTAAACATCAGATGCGAACGGCGGGAGTGGGCCCCCATCGAATACAAATCGAATGCACTCAAATCAATTCCATGCTTTTCAGATTCTAACTTCAATGAAATAGCAGTGGCATACGTACGGTTTATGACTATGTTAGTGGGTATAGAAGCTAAATAAATAGTGTCTTTAAAGAAATTACGTCGCATGGTTTCGGCAGTAGCTTCCGCCATATTGGCAAAAGGGGAGGAATAAGTCCATTGGGTTATAGGTACACCAGTTACAAACAAGCTTGAGTAGCCGTTTGCCTGATAATATTTCAGTGCATTTTTAATTCCCTGATCAGGTATCCACCCTTCCACTACTAATACTTTTCCAAATGATTTTTTAGGATGTGATAAAAACGGATAGGTTATTTTCAATGCTATCCATCCTAAGAGTATTACCAGTATGACACACAAAATCCAGCCATAAATGGTTGGTATTGCTATTGTTTTCTTTTTAAACAGTACGGACATCTTCGGTGAAGAATTTGCGGCAATTTACTTAATTTTGTCGGTTGTAAATATATTGTTTATCAAAAAATGAAGTTAGACCGTTTCAGGCATCAATATAATAAAGGTGTTTTGTCGGATGATCAGTTACCCGAATCTCCAATAGAATTTTTCGAGCAGTGGTTTAATTATGCTGTAGAACAGAAAGTAAACGAGGTGAATGCGATGGTCCTTTCTACTTCGGCGCATGATAAACCGTCGGCCAGAGTTGTCTTGCTCAAGGAAGTTACTCAGGAAGGATTTGTTTTTTTTACTAATTATGCCAGTCGCAAAGGGGAGGAGATTGCAATGAATCCATTTGGCTGTCTCACTTTTTTCTGGCCTGAGTTAGAGCGTCAGATACGTATAGAGGGGAAATTGCATCGTATTTCGGATGCTGATTCGGATGCTTACTTCAATCAACGGCCTGAAGAGAGTCGTATCAGTGCGATCGTATCACCTCAAAGTAAAGTCATAGTATCGCGAAACCAATTGGAAGAAGAGATAGCCCAATTCACCCGCAATAAGGCCCCTGTCGTTCGACCCGATTATTGGGGTGGTTATTGTTTAGTACCGGACGCAATAGAATTTTGGCAGGGACGGCCTGATCGGCTAAACGACAGAATCCGATATAGGATCAGACAGGAAACCTGGATACGTGAGCGCTTAGCCCCTTGATATACGTTAATCAAAGGTCCAACCGGGTAGGGGATATTTTAGCTTTTGTTTGATTGTTTGCCGAATCGCCCGACTGTGCAATGTGATTCATTTCATCTACAAAGCTTTGTATAGCTGTACCATCAAAGCCTTTCTCTAATGCAGCTTCTTCAAGGGTTCCCCATATTGGCTCACCACATGCAATACATTTAATACCTTTTTCCATCAGGTATCTGACAGAAAACGGATAGTCGCGTACCAAATCTTCGATTTCAATGGTTTTAGTGATCATGATACATTTTACCTTATAATTTCGTTTTCTGCAAAGTTCGATTATTTTTTTTACTTCCGGCTCAAAGAGGTTGTTGCTTTTGATGTTGTGGCCGAAGCAGATCGTTCACTGTTTTTACCGGGTTAAAAGTAATCAAGGGTGTTTCAACAAAGATAGTGATCCAATCGGCCATAGCTCCATTCCACAAGCCTGGCAATTCCAATGCTTTTAACTTACGCCCTCCTTGCGACTTAATACTGATGAAAGCTGTTTCCGGATCAATAAAATGTTTCAGATCGAATTTCTGTCCTTGAAAATTGTATATACCGCATACCAGATCTACCGGGTTGAAATGGGTAGCTTTACGCACTATCTCAGCCTGATCGGGTTTGTTTAGATCCATTTGCGATGCTTCGACAATTTGTAGTGATATGGTTTGATGGCTGTCGCGTGTCCAGTAAGGACCTCCGCCCGGCTCGCCTTCATTTTTCACCATTCCACAAACCCGTATAGGACGGTTTAGGCGGGTAAACAAAAAATCAATCTTTTCTATTTCGGAATATCCTTCAAATGCATCAGGGATCATAATATGTAGTGTGTGTTCGGCAAACTCCCTGATCTGCTCAAGTTCACCGTCTTCTAAATTGCCGCCATCCAATATATCCATATATTCAAAAATGGTGTTCTGGAGCTGCATCAACAAGCCTCCTAAGGCTTTTTTATAACTATATGTCTCGTGCCTCAGTTCGTCGGGAACGATATTATCAATATTTTTAATGAAAATAATGTCTTCATTCAGGTCTTGTACGTTTTCGATCAAGGCTCCATGTCCGCCCGGCCTGAACAGCAGACTGCCATCCTGGTTGCGGAAAGGGTTGTCGTTTATATCAACGGCAATAGTATCGGTAGAAGTTTTCTGCTCTGATAGGCCAATCACATATCTGATCCCAAACCGTTCCTCATATATCGGTACTAACTGTCTGAGCGCAGCTTCAAAACGGGTACGATGTTCAGGCGAGATAGTAAAATGAATATGTGCTTCTTTTTCCTGACTGGCACAATAATGGGCTGCTTCAACCAAATGTTCTTCCAATGCCAGACGGTTAGTACCATCTGCATACGCATGAAACTTAAGCAACGCCTTTGGCAGACTCCCATAGCCTAAACCTTCATCCGATACGATCAGTTCGACTATCTTCTTATAGTTTTTAGCTTGTATCAGCTTGCTAAGTTCTGTGGCCGATTCTTGCGCCTTGTAACTCAGGTCATCATAGAATGCAAGCTTGTCAAGATGTTTTAACAGATATTCGATACTATGAATATCTTTGGCGTTTTCAATATCTACCTGCTTAGAATCTGTTTCCTGAATAAACTCAAACAGATGTTTGAACATACGGCTTGCCGCTCCCGAAGCTGGCACAAATTTGATGAGATCGTACGCATCCGAATGTTGATCAAAATAACCTGTCAGTTCATCTAACTGTTTTTCATCCAACCGGATTATACCATTTCCAACTGTGGCAGCATCAATCAGTTCAACTGCTTTAAATCCTTTTCTAAACTGGTTTAATTGGTACGTTATCTGGTCGGTGTTTATCCCCATTCGTTGTATCTGGGCAAGGTCTTTTGAAGTAAATTGTTCCATAAATCTTGTAGTTTGAACAAAGGTGCCAAAAATAAGGATTGATTGTTCATGCGTCAAGGGGCAAATTTCGATTCTGGTATAATAAATATTTTTTATTCCCTTTGTTAACCAAATTTTTGTAGTATTTTTGCCCCACTTTTTTGCCCAGATGGTGGAATTGGTAGACACACCAGCTTGAGGGGCTGGCGCCGGTTACGGTGTGCAAGTTCGAATCTTGTTCTGGGCACTGTTTTTTTTGTAAAGGTGTTTAGCCCAAGTGGCGGAATTGGTAGACGCGCTACATTCAGGGTGTAGTGAGCGAACGCTCGTGAAGGTTCGAGTCCTTTCTTGGGCACTTCTCAAAAACAATGATCCTGCAAGGTGTTCAATTGCAGGATTTTTTATACACACAATCAATTAAGCTTGGCATCCCAACCCTACTACGCATCATCTTTTACGAAATAAGCAATCTTTTCAAGCTTGGTGATCATATCGTAGTTCTCAACATACACTGTAGGTGGAAGTTGCAAAAAGGCCGAGCTAAAATTTAATATTCCACGTATTCCGGCATGAATAAGTATAGTGCTAATGTCGTGTGCAAACTCGTTAGGAACAGCTAACACACATATAGTAATATTTTCTTGACTGACAATTTCTGATATACGGCTTAATGGATAAGATGGCACATCGCTCCTTATCACAGCTTTATGACCATCAAAATAAAAATTTGCTGCAATGATCAGCTTGCTTTCCATCGCATGGAAATATTCTGCAACTGTTTTCCCGAATTCACCTATACCTACAAAACATACTTTTTTAGCTTCCCTACTGTCAATAGCCTTTCCGATCTCTTGTATCAAATAGCCGATGTCATAGCCTTTATGCAGATCGCCTTCAACTCCAATCAGCATCAGATCACGCCTTACAGTAGCTGAGTTGATCTTCAGGATACGTGCTAATACATGCGAAAAAATATAACTGTTCTGTACATATTGATAATTCAGCAAAACACGTCGGTATTGACTAAGACGTTCAACTGTTTTCTCAGGTAATGGTTCCAGCATGAGTAAAGTAAGTGTTTAAAAACTTGTCAGACAGCAAAGCAAGTAAATCTTTTAGTATGAAATCAATTGTGTGTTAAACTTCGCCTATATGAACATGAATATCCAATAGATCCCAACTATCAGAGCAGCTAATGCTCCGGCTATCTGTATGGATTTAAAAATGATCGGCTTAAAGCGTTCATCGGAATGATGTGCCACAATACCTAATAAATACGAAAATGCGATCATAGCAGAAATAGTTCCCAATCCAAATCCTGTCAGATACATGACTGAATCAAAACGGGTAGGGAAAGCCAAAGTAGGGAGTACCCCAAGCAGATGTGAGACACCGGCAAATCCATGAATAGTACCTATGATAACGGCCGAAATGAAAGATTGTTTGACAGGCATCAGATGTTCATGTCCTGCTGCTGTGTTGTGGGCATGATGGCCCTGTGCTTTGAAAAATACTCGCCATAAGGCCCATAGTCCAATTGCTATCAATATAACGCCTACAGCTATCTCACCATAGGCCGAAATAGTCTCAACGGGTATCAAATGCTTGAAAAGTAAGAATACCACACCTATTAACAACATACCGAGCGTATGACCAATACCCCATCCAAGCCCTATGAACCATGCTTTGAGTTTGTTGTCAATAGCAAGAGGAGTAACAGCTGCCAGATGATCCGGACCAGAAACGACATGCATCACACTGGCTAATATGCCTATTAGAAAAGGTGCTGTAACCGTGAAATGATGATGATCGCCATGTAATAAAATAAAAAGTGAATTACTTACCATACCTATTGTGTTTTATTATGCAAACATCCAATAATTCAGGCTGTTTTACAAATAAAGTCTTTTTTTAATAGGTATGAGCTTAAAATAAAAACATATAGTCGAACAGTCAAATCATTCAAAATAATTCTCTGTCTCAACGTTTTCATATTTTCTTGTTGTTCAAATAAATTTTTGTACTTTCGGTTTCAGTAACCTTATACCTGAACACTATGACTAATACTTTACAGATCATGCTGTTGGCGGTAGTAATATTTTTTACATCCTGTGCCGTCAATGAAAAGAAAGAACCTCAACCTCATGTGATAGGCCCTAAAACGATCAGCCTTCCTGATGGTCGTCTCACAGCCGAAGCGCTATGGACTATGGGAAGAATAGGTGAGGTGGCTGTGTCGCCCGATGGCAAACAACTGCTTTTCACTATAACCTATTACGGAATAGAAGAAAACAAAGGCAATTCGGAGCTATACCTGATGAATATTGACGGAACTGATCTGAAACAGCTGACCCATACTAATGTCAGTGAGTTTAATCCGCGTTGGAGACCTGATGGTAAAGCAATTGCGTTCATCAGTTCCGAGAGTGGCAGTCCTCAGATGTGGGAGATGAACACCCGCGGCAGCGGACGGGTGATGATCACCGATGTCGAAGGCGGTATAAGTGGTTTTGATTATTCGCCAGACCAAAAAAAGTTGCTGTACCTAACCGATGTAAAACTTAAAGAAACAGTAGCGGATATCTATCCTGATCTGCCTAAAGCTACCGGACGTATTAATAATGATCTGATGTACAGACACTGGGATCATTGGGTTGATGGGTTTACACATATCTTTATTGCAGACTATGATGGTAAGAGCCTGAAAAACAATATAGATATTATGGAAGGCGAAGCCTGGGAATCGCCTTTACGGCCTTTTGGAGGAATGGAGCAGATAAGCTGGAGCCCCGATAGCAAATCAATCGTATATACCGCACGTAAGAAAACCGGGATGCAATACGCCACCTCAACCAATAGCGATCTATATCAGTATGATTTGGAGAGTCAGACGACAATCAACCTGACTTCCGGAATGATGGGATACGACATGAACCCTGTCTTCTCACCCGATGGAAAATTTCTGGCATGGGAAAGTATGGAAAGAGACGGCTATGAAGCTGATAAGCTGCGCCTTTTTCTAATGGACTTGCATAGCAATGAAAAAACCTATTTGACCGAAAATTTCGATCAGGATGCACAAGGGCTGAGTTTCGATGCTGATGGAAGGTATATTTATTTTATCAGCAACCATCATGCACTTGATCAGATATATCGCATTGATATCCAGAACGGTGAAATAAAAAAGATCACCGAAGGGGTACATAGTTATACTAATGTTTATCCGGCTGCGGGAAGGTTGATAGGAAGCCGTATGTCGATGTCATCACCTATAGAGCTTTTTAATATACAGGAAATGACAGGCGAAGAACAGCAGATCACTTTTGTGAACCAACCTATATTGGATCAGATCGAGATGGGTAGGGTAGAGGAAAGGTGGATCCCTACTACCGATGGCAAACAAATGCTTACATGGGTTATCTATCCGCCACAGTTTGACCCCGACAAAAAATATCCTGCGTTACTCTATTGTCAAGGCGGGCCACAAAGTACTGTCAGTCAGTTTTGGTCGTATCGCTGGAATTTTCAGATGATGGCAGCCAACGATTATATTATAGTAGCTCCTAACCGTCGTGGGTTACCCGGTTTTGGGAAAGAATGGAATGAGCAGATCAGTGGCGATTATGGTGGGCAAAATATGCGCGATTATCTGTCGGCTATTGATGCTGTCAAGCAAGAGCCGTTTATAGATGAAAACCGATTAGGTGCCGTAGGAGCTAGCTATGGAGGATACTCGGTGTTTTGGCTGGCAGGTAATCATAATAAACGGTTTAAAGCATTCATCGCACATGATGGGATGTTCAATTTTGAACAGCAATATCTTGAGACCGAAGAGATGTGGTTTGTGAACTGGGATTTAGGAGGCCCTTTCTGGGACAAGACCAACAAAACAGCACAATGGTCGTACGCCAACTCGCCTCATAAGTTTGTACAAAACTGGGATACACCCATATTAGTCATTCATAGTGAAAAAGATTATCGCATTGTAGCTTCGCAGGGTATGGCAGCGTTTAATGCAGCAATACTCAGAGGAATACCAGCCGAGTATCTCTACTTCCCCGATGAAAACCATTGGGTACTCAAACCCCAGAACGGCATACTATGGCAACGTACATTTTTCAACTGGTTAGACCGATGGCTGAAATAAGTCAGGCGAAATATGTTTCTTAGCCTGTATTTCAGATGATTCGAATGTAAAGCTAATTGCTATTAAAATTGCTTGAGTCTGAAAAAGTTGTATTGGATCAAACCGAAAATCCAACCTCAACACATACCAATATACGGATTATGCCGTTATTATTAGCATTAGCAGCAATAAAACGATTTCAACAGCTTTGCTGATTCGATCGTCCGTAAACAAAATACGATTTATGATTTGTCTGAGTCATTCTAACAAGAGCAGGAACTTCTCACGTATTGCTTTACTAGTTATGATTTTCTGGCCTTTTTGCGTAGCCGCAAATGGCCCGTTACAAGATGCAACTTCAAAGCAGGATACTCTAAGCTATTGGAAAACGAATGCAGCTTTTGGATTACAATTCAATCAGCTTAGCTTGTCGAACTGGTCGGCTGGGGGAGAAAGTTCGGTATCAGGTAAGGCAACGGTTGATTATAAGCTAGTTTATATGAAGGATAAGCAAAGCTTTGATTTTCAGCATAAGTCAATGTTTGGAGTAGTAGGATACGGTGAAAGGCGGATCGAGAAGACCGAAGATCGTTTAGATTTTGCGACTTCTTATTCATTACAGGCTTCCCGACAATGGAAATATTCGGCTTTGATAACCTTTAAAAGCCAGTTTGCAAATGGGTATAAATATCCTAACGACAGCACCCTGATCTCCGCATTTATGGCACCGGGATATCTTACTGCTTCACTTGGCTTTCGATATGTTAAAACAGAACATTTCAGCTTGTTTTTAAGCCCGGCATCGGGCAAGTTTACCTTTGTTTGCAACCAGGAATTAGCCGACAAAGGTGCGTTTGGTGTTACAAAAGCTATGATAGATAGCATAGGTAATATCATTGAACCAGGACATAATTTACTACCCGAATTTGGGATCAATGTGTATGCAAACTACAACCAAAGCCTGTCTGAAAATATTGATCTGGCTACTAACCTTACTTTATACAATAATTATTTAGACCCAAACAAAAGCAATCGCTGGAATATTGACGTGGACTGGGAAACCACATTAAACTTTTCTATCAATAAAAGCATACAAACGGTTTTATACCTGATCCTGAAATATGACCATAATATTGATATACCTATCTATGAAGTGATTGACGGTGTCAAACAACAAACCGGACTAGGCCCCCGATTACAATTCAAAGAATCCTTAGGTATAGGCTTAACGTATAAATTAGGCTGATAAAAACATGAAATCGCCTATGTATCAATCATTAACCTATTAATAGCAACAGGTTTAATTGTGTTTTTTTATACGATCTATCTGCTCTGAACCTCATACCATTGTAAAATGGTATAGTTAAAGGCAAAAGTCTGAAAAACCAACCTTAAGAGGGCAATCTATGAGGTTTGACACTCGCTTTAATGCCGCTCATAGACATATCAAACATATGTTTATTTTTTTGTGTTACCACTTATCTGTGACTACTATTGGTGATTACTGAAAGTCATGATAGCCTTCATTACCGGCAATAAAAAAAATAATTACCCTCAGAAATAAAAAATTATCCTAAATTTGATGCGATCTTATGTTCTGAATATGAACTTAGGGAGGGACTGCCAAGTGAAGAAATGATCACTTTATCCTTTGTGCAGTATCCAGAATAGAAGAAAATAATGCAAATTTCTTATCCATAGCCTATCTACTGGCTATGAATAAAAAGTATATGGAAAAAAGTCAATCTCAATAATAAAAAATATTGGAATTAAATTGTAAAACAAGTGAATTAAATATTTATTCCATTAAAACGAACTATATCAATATCATAAAAATCAATTCAAAATAACAAGCAAAAGATGAATATTATGAAAGATGAAGCAACAAAAAGAAAATTTATTGCTCAATTGAGTTTTGAAGAGATCCGTTTACCTCCTTTTGAAGATATTTTAATCCTTGGGAAGAAAAGTCCGCAAGGTAAAATAGGTGTCTATAAATCTTTTGAGCTATTGGTTCCAAATGAATTCGAAGCATTTGAAATAGAAGATGAAGTAGTTGAGGCAGTCTTCGTAAATAAAAGGATCCTAAAAAAGCTTGATCAGGACAAGATAATGGGTATTTTACGCGAAAAAGTCTTTCCTTACATTTCAGATTCCGAAATCTTAAAGGTTGATCTTAAATTGAGAATTTTTTACGATTCAATTGAAGGAGAATTCTAATGGAGTTGAAAAATTATATTTCCAATATATATACTACTGTTGATCCATTTGCTGGAATCAACTCAGTCGAAAATTTATTATTAGAAAATCAATATCTGGTTATAATTGATAGTGAAACTAAATATCACGGTATTTTAACTATATCAGATATTATCAAACGGCCTCATAAGCTTGTTATTGATTGCGTTACAAAAAAAACTTACCTGGATATAGATGATACTATTGCTTCAGCTCTCGAGAAGTTCTATACCGGTCAAACATTTGTATTACCCGTAATGGAAGGCTCTGAATTCATAGGTGTGATTGAAAAAAATCATATCCTACGTGAGCTGGAAGCTAAGGTTAATATGCTGTATAATAAATCATTGATATCTGAGAAGGCAAAAATTAATTTTCTGAAGAATCTATCTCATGAAATCAGGTCACCACTTAATATCATTCTTGGATTTGTGGATATCATCGCTCAATTAGATTCGAATGAGTATGCAATTGAGTATGAAGCCTATTCTAAAACTGTACGCCAAACGGCAAGTCATTTCTTAATGATAATGAACGACTTAGTTGAATTATCCTTGCTTTATACAGGACATGAATTAACTTTTACCTATGAAAGAGTGGATATAGTCGAAATCCTTACTGAACTTGAACAATATTTCAGTGAGTTTTCAATATCTTATAATAGAAAAACATATGTGAAGTATTTGAATACCGAATCATCTTTACATATACATACCGACGGCAAGAAATTAAAACATATTTTATACCACTTAATCATTAATGCGATTAAGTTTACTGAAGATAACAAAGTGTTAGTTGGTTTTGAGCAATATCCTAATGACAGAATCATTCGGTTTTTTGTTAAAAACAAGTCACATAACCTGGCTCAAAAAGACCTTCAAGAAATGTTTAATATATTTGAGAAACAAGGGTTTATCGGGGAAGAGATAAATTTTGGATTAGGTATAGGACTGCCATTGGTTAAAAAACTGACCGAGCTTTTAGGTGGTCAGATTAAGGTTGAAACTCAAGCAGCAGACATCTGTTTTTGGGTTAGTATTCCTTTTGAGATCGAAGATATCAATCATTTAAAATGAATGAGAAATTAAAGAATATTACCTTGTCAAACCATCAAGCTCTGATGGAACGGGCTTTTAGTTTTGACGATAAAGGCTTTATATCCTTACTGCTATTGAAATTCCCCTGATACCGAATAAACGTTTACCTCAATTAAAGCTGTCCGTTTGTCAGCTATCTTCTATGATTGATATTATTTTTCGGAAAATTTTTACCAGATATGTGCTCTATTTTCGGGAGCTAAATACATATAGTGGTCTGGCCCTATCTGAAACGCATCGTACCAGGCCTGTATATGTGGAAGGGCGCCGTTAACACGCCATTTCCCAAGAGAATGTTCATCAGTTCTGGTACGTTTTAGTACCTCTTCAGGACGGATATTCCCAGCCCATACATTGGCATATGCGATAAAAAATCGTTGTTCGGGACTGAATCCTTCCCAATCGGGCAGCCCTTGTTCGGTCAATATCTTTTTAAAGGCATGAAACGAGATCTGTAGTCCCCCATGGTCGGCAATATTTTCTCCAAGTGTAAACCTTCCGTTAGCCTGAACTTCGGGTGCCACCTCTATGGCATCAAAGAAGTCGACCAATACCTGAGCACGTTCGTTGAACTGCTCGGCATCGGAGGTAGTCCACCAATCTTTCAGGTTTCCGTCTTTATCGTACTGCCTTCCCCTATCATCGAAGCCATGTGTCATCTCATGGCCTATGACTACTCCGATAGCGCCGTAGTTAAACGCATCATCGGCATCCATATCGAAGAAGGGGTATTGCAATATGCCTGCAGGGAAACAAATCTCATTAGTTGTGGGATTATAATACGCATTAACCGTTTGTGGAGTCATCAGCCATTCGTCTTTATCTACCGGTTTGCCTATCTTGGCGAACATATAATCGGTAGCGAAAGCTCTCGACCTCTTAATATTAGCCCAATAGCTGTCTTTTTCGATAAGCAGATCGCTATAATCACGCCAGGTATCCGGATAGCCTATTTTCACATGAAAGCTATGAAGCTTTTCAATGGCATTAGCTTTGGTGGTCTCGCTCATCCATTCCAAATCGTTGATCCGTTCGCCTAAGGACGTCTGTAAGTTTTTCACTAAACTAAGCATGCGTTCTTTTGCCTCCGGAGGAAAATATTTCTGCACATACATCTGTCCGACTGCTTGTCCTAATGCAGTTTCCACTGAGCTCACAGCTCTTTTCCAACGTGGCTGCTGCTCTTCTTTACCTGAGAGAATCTTCCCATAAAAGTCAAAGTGCATCTGATTGGCTTCGTCATCTAGATAGGGTACAGCTGCATTCAGTACATTCCATGAAAGGTAAGCTTTCAATGCGTGTAGTGGCTCAGTAGCAATGATATGTCCAACTTCGATAAGATGTTCCTTTTGTGATACAGAAAGATATTCCAACTCATGTATCCCTAGTTGGCTGAAAAATGATTCCCAGTTGATCTCTGGAACCATTGTTTGCAACTCGGTGATACTCATCTTGTTATAGTTTGCGTGAGGATCGCGTAGCTTGATCTTGTCGTAGGCAGCCTCAGCCAGACGTTTCTCAATCCGCATTACGTCCAGGCTGTTTTGATTAGCTTCGTCCTTAGTAAGTCCGGCCTTCTCAAACAGCTTTTCTATGAGCAGGGTATATTCACGCCGGATCATCTGCGTATGTTCATCCTGTTCGAGATAGTAGTCGCGTTCGCCCAAGCATAGACCACCTTGAAAGCTCTGGAGGATATTCATTTCACTGTCTTTTGGATCGGCTCCCACATAAAGCCTGAAAAAAGGACGAACCCCTTGTTTCATCAATGAGGGCACAAGACCTAATAACTGATCTAACTCATCCTGATCTGCAATTTGCGCTAACTCGTCTTGTATAGGGTTCATCCCATCCTGATTCAGCCTGACGCTATCCATAGCCATGTTGAACAGATCGGCTATCTTTTGTTCGATACTACCTTCTTCGGTTGGATTAGTAGCTATTTGCTGTATCAGACCTTTTAATTGTTCCCTATTATCTTCAGCTAATTTGTCGAAACTGCCATATCGGGCATATTCAGCTCCAAGCGGATGCAGATTCTGCCATCCACCAGTGGCATACTGATAAAAATCATCGCCGGCCACTGCCGACAAATCCATGTTTTCTATACGGATACCTGCATCGGTACTATCATCAGAACAGGCTGTCAGAACAAAGATCATAGTCATAAGAATACTAACAAGTACAACATTTTTTTTTGATTTCCACATGCTGAAAGAGATTAAACTTACAAAGAGCAAATTTTACAAACTTTGCAAAAGTAGAGATTTTATAGGCTTATCCAACAAATTCTACTAACAGGTCTTTTTCTGAAAGCTGAATCAATATTGTGTTTGATAAATAACCAAATAGCTAATCAACCTGACAAACTAGCTTATTTTAGAAACTAAAGCTGTTACATATGCTTTATGATGAGTAACCTGCCGATCATATGTATCGGACGGCTTCTTCAACAGTAAGTACCTTATTCGTCACTGATTTCTTCCCTTTTTACATCATCTTCTTTCAATTGAAAAGAATAATGGAGTTTTATCTGTTTAAAATGCATGTTCCATCATAAACTTTGCATGCGACGGCTAAAGGCAATGGATATTTTTATAAATTGGCGGCCTGTTTCAATAATTAGAATCTCGTATTAAAAAAACATTTTTATGAAAATTGCCATAGTTGGTACCGGTTACGTTGGATTAGTCACGGGTACTTGTTTTGCCGAAGTAGGTATCGAAGTTCATTGTGTGGATATAGACAGAGAAAAGATTGATAAGCTTAACCAAGGTATCATCCCTATATATGAGCCTGGGTTAGAGGAGATGGTGCTACGTAATGTTGAGAAAAAGCGGTTGTTTTTTTCAACCGACTTAGCCTCGGTACTCAAAGGTAGCGAAGTGGTATTCAGTGCAGTAGGTACTCCGCCCGATGAAGATGGTAGTGCCGACCTGAAGTATGTGTTGGACGTAGCTGATGAAGTAGGACGGCATATGACTAACTATTTGTTGATGGTTACCAAAAGTACTGTTCCAGTAGGTACTGCCGAAAAAGTCAGGGATACTATACAGCAGGCATTGAATAAGCGAGGTGTTGACATCCCATTCGATGTGGCATCCAATCCGGAGTTCTTAAAAGAAGGAGCAGCTATAGACGATTTTATGAAGCCCGATCGCATCATAGTCGGATTAAATTCCGATCGGGCTGAAAGGTTGATGAAACGCTTGTATAAGCCATTTACAATGAACGGACATCCGATCATTTTTATGGATATAGCATCTGCCGAGATGACAAAGTATGCAGCTAATGCAATGTTAGCAACAAAGATCAGCTTTATGAACGATATCGCCAATTTGTGTGAGATAGTAGGTGCCGATGTGAATATGGTCAGACGAGGGATAGGCTCCGACAAACGCATCGGAAAATATTTCATCTATCCAGGAACAGGCTATGGCGGGTCATGCTTCCCTAAGGATGTGAAAGCCCTGATCAAGACCGCCAGATCTTATAGCTATGACCTACGGGTACTCAGAGCCGTAGAAGAAGTGAACGAAGATCAGAAGTCTATACTGTTCCGTAAACTGAATAAGTATTACAATAACGATCTGAAAGGAAAAACAATTGCACTATGGGGGCTTTCGTTCAAGCCTAATACAGACGATATGCGTGAGGCGCCTTCGAGAGTGGTGATAGCTAAGCTGATAGAAGCCGGAGCTACCGTTCGAACCTACGATCCGGTGGCGATGGAAGAGGGAAAACGAATTTTCAATGATAAAATTGAGTTTGCTATCGACCAATATGATGCCTTGGTAGATGCCGATGCATTAGTGATAGTAACCGAATGGTCGGAGTTTAAATTTCCCAACTTCCGAGTGATCAGGAAATTATTAAAAAAGCCAGCCATATTCGATGGAAGAAATATATACGATCCAAAAGAAATGAAAAATGAAGGATTCGACTATTTTGGCATAGGTATCACCAATTCTAAATAAAAAGTCGTATAAACATAAAAAGGCAAGCTGAACGGTTTTATTGGCATTAAAATATTGGAATAGATTTATCCACAGATAATTACAAAATAATAAATATATGAATAGAATTTTAGTTACCGGAGGTGCTGGGTTCATCGGGTCGCATTTGTGTGAACGACTGCTCAACGAAGGCAATGAAGTGATCTGTTTAGACAATTATTTCACCGGACGCAAACAAAATGTAGCTCATTTGTTGTCGCATCCATATTTTGAGTTAGTCAGGCACGATGTAACTACTCCCTATTATGTTGAGGTGGATGAGATCTACAATCTGGCATGTCCGGCATCACCGGTACACTATCAGTACAACCCGATAAAGACGATCAAAACCTCAGTGATGGGTGCTATCAATATGCTTGGACTGGCTAAGCGTATCCGGGCTAAAGTGTTACAAGCCTCTACCAGTGAGGTGTATGGCAATCCTGAAGAGCATCCACAAAAAGAAAGCTATTGGGGACATGTCAATCCAATAGGGCCGCGTGCATGCTACGACGAAGGGAAACGATGTGCCGAAACTTTGTTTGTGGATTATCATACCCAAAACAAAGTTCGTATCAAGATCATCCGGATATTCAACACCTATGGCCCAAACATGCATCCCAACGATGGCAGGGTAGTATCAAACTTTATAGTACAAGCCTTGAAAGGTGAAGATATAACTATATACGGAACAGGAATGCAGACCCGTAGTTTTCAATATATTGATGATCTGTTGGAAGCAATGATACGCATGATGGCCACCGCTGATGATTTTACCGGCCCGGTAAATATTGGTAACCCTGACGAGTTCACTATGATAGAGTTAGCCGAAAAAGTGATAGAGCTTACAAAAAGTAAATCAAAGATAGTGTTTCAACCTCTGCCTCAGGACGATCCCATGCAAAGACGACCCGACATCAGTTTAGCAAAAGAAAAACTTAACTGGGAACCAACGGTTAAGCTGAATGAAGGACTGATCAAAACTATTGACTATTTTAAAACTGTGATCTGATCATTTAAAAAGATGAGAGAGTGAATATATTAGTAACAGGTGCAAACGGACAGTTAGGGATGGAGCTTCGCAAGTTGGCTGCTTCAGACCGGAAATACCAATGGTATTTTACCGGCTCATCTGAATTGGATATCACTAAAAAGGATCAGGTTGAAGGATTCTTTACCGCACACGGTATTGATGTCTGTATCAATGCAGCCAGTTATACTCAGGTTGACAAGGCGGAAGAAGAAGCTGATAAGGCTTACCTGGTTAATTCGACAGCCGTTGGATTTCTGGCCGATGCCTGCTTGTCAAACAAGTCTTTATTAATCCACATCTCTACTGATTACGTGTTTAACGGACAACATTATAAGCCATATCAGGAAGATGATCTCATACAAGCTATTTCGGTTTATGGAAAAAGCAAGGCTGAAGGCGAACGCTTGCTTTTGCATCATACATGTAACAGCATTATTTTTCGCACCTCATGGCTGTATGCCGCTACCGGACATAATTTTGTGAAAACTATGATACGGCTTGGATCAGAAAGATCACAGATACAAGTTGTCTCCGATCAGGTTGGAAGCCCTACTTGGGCAGCCGATCTTGCATGGGCAATACTATTAGCCATAGATAAATGGAAAGGTGAAGCAACTCAAGAAATATTTCATTTCAGCAATGAAGGTGCCATCAGTTGGTACGATTTTGCTAAAACTATTATGGAATTAAAACAATTCGATTGTAAAGTGTACCCTATCCCATCTTCTGCCTACCCTGCAAAGACGCAACGCCCTTTCTACAGCGTGTTGAGTAAAGAGAAATTTAAACGCAGCTTTCAGGTTGAAATTCCTTACTGGAAAGACAGCCTCAAAAAATGTCTGAATGAACTTGATACAAAAACAAAGACGTAGCCATCTCGCTGTAAAGATATATGGTTGTTGTGATAAAGTCTTGTCGTATTACGGAATGAAAGTGCCACCGCAGATTTTTTCACAAGCATTAGCTATAGAAATGATCCAACAAGGTATGCAGGTCAGAGAGAAAATAAGGATAGCAACACATTATAAAGGTGTGGAATTAGATGAAACCATCAGTATTCATTTTTTGATTGAAGATGAAATAGCATTGGAAGTGTGTGAAGGACTGTATCCAACCCAATGGCACGAGGCCCGACTGAATACTATATTATTTTTCTCTAAGCTACCAATGGGTATTCTCATTGACCCGACTAAGGATAGAATAGCCGATGGATTTAAGAAGATCGTACAACAAAAAAAATAATTGACATATGAATTCAAAGATTGATCCCGATATTTTGCAATCTGCATCAACCTGGTTGCACCCACCTTATGATACAGAGACTATCCAACAGGTTCAATGGCTTATTGACAATGATCCTAAGGAGCTTACGGAAAGTTTTTATCGTCATCTTGAGTTTGGTACGGGAGGTTTACGAGGTATAATGGGCGTAGGTACCAACCGGATGAACAAATATACGGTTGCTATGGCAACACAAGGTTTAGCTAATTATATTCGGAAGATGTTTCCGCATATCGCACAACCGTCTGTTGCTATTGCTCATGATTGCCGTAACAACAGCGACGGCTTTGCACAGATAACGGCAGAAGTGATGACGGCAAACGGTATAGCAGTGTATATGTTCGACAGTTTACGGCCTACACCAGTATTGTCGTTTGCTGTGCGTCATTTCGGATGCCAAAGCGGGATAGTGATCACCGCATCACATAATCCTAAAGAATACAATGGATACAAAGCGTATTGGAATGACGGTGGTCAACTGATTGCACCACATGATAAAAATGTAATTGCCGAAGTAAAGCGGATCAAAGGCCCGGCAGATGTACGCTTTGACACTAAGCCTGAGCTTATCACAGTATTGGATGAGGAGTTTGACAAGATTTATGTGACAAAGGTTAAGGGACTGTCATTATCGCCTGAGGCTATCTCGCGTCAGAAAGATTTCAAATTAGTTTTCACTCCTATACATGGCTCTACAGTACGTATCGCACCTATGACATTGAAAGCGGTGGGATTCAGTCAGATATATGGGGTAGAAGCCCAGAATATAGTCGACGGGAATTTTCCCACCGTCCATTCACCTAATCCCGAAGAGCCGGCAGCGCTGAGTATGGCGATAAAAAAAGCCAAAGAGGTGAATGCCGATTTAGTGATGGCAACCGACCCTGATGGGGATAGAGTTGGTATAGCAGTAAAAGATGGCAAAGGCGATTATTTGCTGCTCAACGGAAACCAGGCTGCCAGCCTGCTGATCTATTACTTGCTTCACAAATGGAAAGAAAACAACTTGCTGACAGGGAATGAGTTCATTGCCAAAACAATTGTTACCTCAGAGCTACTTGTTGATATAGCTGCTAAATATGGGGTAGAATCGTATGATGTGCTCACTGGCTTTAAATACATAGCCGACCTGATCAAACGCTACGAAGGCAAGAAAACATTCATTGGTGGCGGAGAGGAAAGCTATGGGTATTTAGTAGGTGATTTTGTACGGGATAAAGATGCGGTAATTTCCTGCGTGATGTTAGCCGAAACGGCTGCATGGGCAAAAGATATTGGCAAATCTATGTTGGAACTGCTACAAGACTTGTATATTGAATTTGGGTTTTATAAAGAACATCTGTTGTCGGTAACAAAAAAAGGAATGGAGGGAGTAGCCGAGATCAAAGCATTGATGGAGCGATACAGAAACCATCCTCCTCAGGAGTTGGATAGTAACAAAGTAGTGATTATCAAGGATTACCTGCTGTCAGTCACCAAAGATTTGCAAACAGGCAGCGAGAATACAATTGATCTACCCAAATCGGATGTGCTGCAATTTATATTAGAGGATGGCAGCAAGATAAGCATACGGCCATCGGGTACCGAACCTAAGATAAAATTTTATTTCGGAGTGAAAGGCACACTTTCTTCAAGAGAGCAGTATGAGGCCGAAGATAAAAACTTAGGCCGGAAAATTGATCGGATCATCAGTGCACTTAACATCTGACTTGCCTAATAGAATTTATTCAGAGATAGCTTTTCTTACTTTACCTCGTTTCATCGAGAAGTAAACTCCTACAGTACATAGGATTGCAAAAACAAAGAAAGACAGTTTAATACTTTGCAGCAGTCCGGTAGTGTCGTGTATCCCAGCTCCGGTTTTACCCATCATCAGTGCGATGATCATCAGGCTGATACCCATGCTTACTGTCTGTCCGGTAAGTCGCATAGTGCCTAAGGTAGCAGAGGCAAATCCATAATGCTGAGGCTGAACGGAGCTCATCACTGCATTGGTGTTGGGCGAAGAAAACAACGCAAAACCTAATCCTAGTATCATTTGAAACAGCACTATATACCATACTGGTGTTGCCGGGGTCAGGAATATAAATGCGATCAGCCCGACTACGGCCAGTCCCATGCCAATGCTAGCGACATACTGAGGCTCCACCTTATCGCTCAGTCGGCCGGCTAAAGGCGAGAATACTGTCATCATAACCGGCTGTGCCATCAGAATAATACCAGCCTGACGGGCATCCATCCCCTTGACGTTCTGAAGAAAAAAACTCATCAAAAAGACCAACGCAAAAGTAGCGCTGTAATTGATGAAAGCCGCCAGATTAGAGTAAACAAAAACCTGATTGCCTTTGAAAATATTCACATTCAGCAAAGGTTGTCTGACTTTGTTCTCAATCCGAACAAACCATACCATTAACGCTATTCCTGTCAGCAGATAGATGACTCCTTCCAAAGCTGCTATCTTAGGGAATCCGTATATGATCAATGCCAATCCAGCAGCATAAAGGATAGATCCTCTTAAATCGAATTCTGCCGTATAAGAACTGTGATGGTCACGCTGAAGTCTCTTCATCGCAAAAGGGATCATGCTGATACCTAATACCGTTGATACAATAAATATACTCTGCCAACCCCAGTAGTCAGTCAACATACCTCCTATAGTAGGGCCAATGCTTAGTCCTAAATAAGTAGAAGCCACATTGATACCCAGCACTTTACCACGTTCTTCCTTAGGAAAAGCATTGGTGAGTATGGCTAAAGCGGTAGAAAAAATCAATGCGCCACCTATGCCATTCACTACACGCGAGGTGATAAGCAACAACTGACCTTTCGACATAGCTGATAACAATGATCCTATTGCAAAGACGGCTATCCCACTTAAAAAGAAGCGCTTACGACCGTAGGTATCGGCCAAACGTCCAAAAGGAAGTAGAAAAATAGCAGCTGCCAACAAATAAGATGTGGAGACCCAGCCTAATGCAATAGTGTTTAATTGCAGGTCACTACCTATACTTGGCAAAGCGATATTAATAGCCGAGCCCATAAAAGTTGTCAGAAACGAACTAAGGGTAGTAACAAAAAGAATGGACTTATTTCCACGCATAGGTTGAAAATTTGAGCACAAAAGTAAGCCAATTGTACGAGATCACTAATTGATCAACTTTCCATCCATTTGCCGGTTATCTGATGCATGACATCGGCTATAAAAGAAATATCTGATCGAATATATTAATTTTGTGCGATTAAATCCATTGATTTGCAGCGATATTTTTTACATCTGTCGTATCATGGTAGTGCGTATCACGGATGGCAGCGACAGGATAACGCACACAGTGTGCAGCAGGAACTCGAAACTTGTCTGAGTCTGAAACTCAGGCAAAAGATAAGCCTAACAGGCTGTGGCCGAACAGATACCGGAGTTCATGCCTGGTCGTTCTATGCACACTTCGACATGCTTGAACCTCTTGACATAGCAGATAAATCGGATTGGATAACAGAGCTGAATGCGTTTCTTCCAAAAGATGTGGCAGTATTTGATCTCCTATCTGTAAAACCTAATGCACATGCCCGATTCGATGCCTTAGAACGAAGCTACAAATATGTGATCACACGGAAAAAGGACCCATTCCGAACTCATACAGCCTATTATGTGTTTGGTGACTTGAATGTGGAAGCAATGCAACGTGCTGCTGAAATATTGAAGACGTATAATGATTTCACCAGTTTTGCCAAGCTGCACTCTAAAAGTAAGACGAATTACTGTGAGATATATCAGGCTGAATGGACACAAAAAGGTGATCTACTGATTTTCACTATCACCGCCGATCGTTTTCTTAGAGATATGGTCAGAGCTATTACCGGTACTTTGTTAGATATTGGTAAAGAAAAGTATAAGGCTGAAGGAATACGCAGTATCATCGAAGCCAAAGACCGGGGCAGGGCAGGAGTTTCAGTGCCAGCACACGCCCTGTTTTTATATGAGATAAAATATCCTGAGGAGATTTTTATCTGAAAGCCACCGACCACCTGATACAGTACATGCAATTCAAGATCAACGGCTGAGGATCAGTCTAGTGCGAAACACCTTTTCCTGTTGGACTATCTGTAACACATATACTCCGTCTTCAAGATGTCCTATATTCAGGTTTGAAGGCGGATAGCCCTGATATTCAAACACATTTTTTCCAGCCATATCAAACAATTGTATGTCAAGCTGTTCACTATCTAATCCGGACAGATAGAATAATCCCTTTCCTGGGTTAGGCATTATTGAAACAGCATTCAACAGCCTGTGATCGTTTATTCCTATCATAGTGGTATTGAAAGGGAAGACGATATGATCAATCCATGCGGCATCGGTACCGTACGATACGCTCTGATCTTTCACATAACTCCAGCGAAGAATATTCTGTCCTTCGGGGACAATAAAACTCACTTCCTCCCAGTCTTGCTCACCCGACCATTGTGCCTGTAATAATTCGTTGACATAAAAATTCAAGTTATCATAATTATTTTCGGATGACACCTTACGTGCAAAGCTAATGGTCCCTTCACTCGCATTGATAAGGCTTATCCAAAGGTCGCTTTTCTGATTATGGCTTATATTACCCGATTTAGCGGAAAAATTTCCTTCATAAGGGTTGAACATGCTGATCATCCAATTTGCATCTCCGTCATGATGCCATTCATACATATCGAAATTACCACTTTCAAAGTCTTCAATTTGCAGTCCAATAGGCAGTATAAGAGATAAAGCCTCATCCCAAACCTGATCATACACTCTCATGTTGAGTGTCACCGTCATTCCAGGCGGAGTGTCACTACTTACCTGAAGCTCACAGCTAATTGTTTGCGTGCTATTGCTATCCATTACACCGATCTCCTGCACTTCACCTGTCAGAGTAACATAAGGTGATATGCTTGTAAACTCGGCTGTTAAGGCTTGAGTAGCACTATGGCCCGTATTGTGAATCTCAACCTCAAACTGTACTGTTTCACCCGGATCAAGCCTTCCGTTTCCGTTACCGCCCTGATGATCGTTGAGTAGATGATCGCCTATAGAAAGTATGGCAGCACTTATAGTTTGGTTAAAACTACTATTCCAATTATCTGCTCCATCAGTGCATTGAAGCTGAAATTTCATCTGATGCTGATCGGGAGTTTCTTTGGCAAAGCTGACAATAAATACTTCATTTAATAGCACTGTCTCACCTGATCCAATAAACGGAAGCTCAGTTTCGGGATTATCAATACTTACTAATTCATCATCAGCTGATAAGATAACCACCACATTCTGTGCATTTTCAACACCTATATTCTCCAAAGAGATCCCTAAACTCACCGTCTCATTATATTCCGGTATACCGTTGCCATTTCCATTAGGTGTGCTATCATCTATGGTATGACTTTCATAGACTATATATGGGCCTTCAGAGGCAATGAAAAGCAGATCAAAAGTGTGCGGGAATATATTAAACCCTGACACTATGAGATTTGCTTCGCCTGTTTCTGTAACAGGTTCATCGAAATAGAGTATGAGGGTTCCGTTTTCATTCGTTAATCCGTTTGCTACGATTATGTCGTCTTTCACCACACTCACTCTGTATCCATTTGGAGCCGGACTGTCGTTAATCCATACTGCAACAGTAAGCTCGGGTGAGCCCACAAAAATCTCAGTTTGATAGTCGGCGGTTACAGCATAAGGCTCATCGGTCCATACGCTTAGGTTGGGATCGCCCAATATATTTAGGTCATAGAAATTCCATCGTAACGCACCTTCTTCCCATTGCCCTGGAGCTGTAACCCAGGGTGCTGTCTGGCGCTTGGCTTCAGACAGCGCACTACCTATATCACCAATCTTTTTGTCAAACTGGGCATCGGTCATCTCACGATGCAGATGGGCTGCCGGTCCTTCCGTCTGACCCTCATTAAACCAACCGTACCGAGAATTACCTACCGCCGCCACAGCAAAATTTTCAATATTTACCATCCGCTCAAGAATACAGTCGTTATAATCAAAGGCACCGCAGTCGCAGCCGTGAGTATGAAAGATCGTGAAATTCTTGGAAATACCGTTTGCCTGATTAAAATTGGAATTGGTGATATCGGAATTTGTCATCTTGGCTACATAGGTTTCGCTTGCATGCCCTACATGATGCACATATTGCACACCTTGATTAATTGCACTGATAAGTTGTGATTTCGACCAATAATAATCATACTCGTACATCTTCTGTATATCGTAACTTTCAGGGATACCAGTTGTTGTATATCCGTTATCATGATGTGTTCCTATCAATAGCTCTAAATAATCTCTTCCCCAGGTATCAGGACTATAGTATAAATTTTCGCCCACAAGCAGTGGTTTCTGAAAATCGCCTAATACCGGCTGGGTCTGATACATCATAGTTTTGTTTAACAGATTATTCAGTTCGGTGACATTGCTGAACGGCATGCGTCCTACACCAACCTCTGGCAGCAGATCGGCTTCATCAGGCTCACCCCATATATTGTTGCCATTATCGTCCCAGGTGCCGTCAAGGGCTGCATAATACAGATCGGCAGGTATATTATTATCGCTATAGCCACTGCCTGACTGTACGTAGCAATAAAAACCACGATAGGGAATATGCTCCACATCACCACCTAATAACACATTTTCAATATGGTGATTCTGATACGCATCTATGATACAGTTTCGGATCTTTTCCTGAACGTCCTGCCCTGAAAACTGAGATACCACAGTTTCTTTGGTAACCAGCTGCGTTCGTATTCCTTTGGTGAAGTAGTACTCCATCAGCGGTTCAAATGCTTGTGCAAAATTTTGAGGTGTGATGATCAACAGCTCATAGGTGTCGCTTACCGAACGGTTAGACTGATAAATAGGTATTTGAGATACATTTTGCGCTAAACGTTTAATGGCATCAGATGCATAATCGTCAGTACGTACCATTGCTAAATGCTGTGGATAGGCAGGATCTGGCCGAGTATGAATGATGACGGTTACCTTCTTATAAAGCGATACCTGACCTGTAGCAGGAATATATTCTACTGGAGTAAAGCTTGTCATAGCTATCTGATGACCGTGCAGTGTAGCCGTAACAAGCTGTCCATGAACTGATTCAGGAAAAGCCGCAGTAGATTGATAAATATGTTCGTTTAATTGAAACGTGTGCTCCCCTTGAGCCGAAAGAGGACGTGAGGCTTGTGCCGGATAAAGCAGATAATTACCTTCAAGAGTTATTTTGTTGTCACGAACGATTTCGATAGAAGCAGCTGTCTGACCCTGAGGCAATAATAAACTAACCATCTGATATGGTAAAGCTGGTGTGCCAGCCAGACCGGTATTCATAGTACCCTGCAATTCGAGAGAAAAAAACTGCCCGATATGTGTTACATCAGGTTGAGAAAATTCAAACACATGACTAACCTGAGCATGTGTGATATGGGTGAGTAACAGTAAACAAAAAACTAATCTTTTCATGCTAACAAATTCAAGTTTTTAAGTAAAAAAGTAAAGCCATACACATCTAACAATACCTTAAATCCGCAAGTATAATATTTTTGCTGTGTTGAAAATATTTCAGTTACCATTTCAGTCATATTATTTCAATATTCATTTAGATTTCCACTCTTTTTCTTTCAGTATGATCAATCGGTCAA